>Ga0185299_10000008_pt1 | contig 671958 bp, 547 predicted proteins | sample PaiPotPPA55metaG_FD_128002 | JGI IMG/M metagenome (GOLD analysis project Ga0185299, IMG submission 128002) | Iron sulfur acid spring bacterial and archeal communities from Banff, Canada, to study Microbial Dark Matter (Phase II) - Paint Pots PPA... ...
CCTCGCCGACACCAGCATCTTCGAGATCCTCGACCGCGCCCAAACCCCATCCCTTATGGCGCCCTTCCAGGTCTTCTTCGTCCGAAACTTAAAAACCCTCTACGGCCGCGGATCAAAAAAGGAAGAATTCGCCGCCATCGACGCCTATTTCCGCTCCCCCAATCCGCAAGCCCTCATCCTTTTCGTAGCCGACCACCTCCGCATCCCCACCGACCTCCGCAAGATGGACTACCAGGACAAAGATCGCTACGAGCGTATCCGCGAGACCCTCGGCGACTGGTGCGGCTTCGTAGAACTAGCCCGTGTCGAAGAATCCGACGCTATCAAATGGGTCACCACCACCGCCGAATCCCGCAACGTAAAGTTCGACCCCGACGCTGCCCGCGAACTAGTAGACGCCCTAGGCTCTGACATGATGCTCATAGCCAGCGAGTTCGAAAAGCTCCTCCTCTACGTCTCCTCCCCACAACAAGTAGCAACCCAAAACCGGGTGCCCCATGTTCGCGACGGCCTCATCGTCGCTAACATGGGCGAAGTCACAAACGTGGGCGGAGTCGCTAAGGTGAGCGAAGCACCACAAAGTTCAATTGAAACCGTCATTTCGACCCTGAGCGCAGTCGAACGGGCCAGCGCACTTGCCGCCGCAGTGGAGAAATCCGCTTCTCTACCCACGGCGTCTACCCAGCCCCTCACCAAAAACCGAGTCACCCTGGGCGACGTAGAAACCATGGTCTTAGCCGCCAAGCAGCGCAGCCTCTACGAGCTCACCGACGCCATCAGCTCCAAGGACCGCCCCCGCGCTCTCCTCCTCCTCCACGGCCTCCTCAACGCCTCCGACGGCGGCGAAGACGCCGCCATCGGCCACCTCTACATGCTCGCCCGCACCTTCCGTCAGATGCTCATCATCTCCGAAAAAAACGTGCGCGACCCCCGAGCCATATGGCAGGTCTTATGGCAGGGCTTCCGCATGCCCCCGTTCGCCGCCGAAGACCTCATCAAGCAAGCCCGCCGCTACAAATCCCGCCGCGAACTCACCCGCGCCATCCGCCTCGTAGCCCGCGCCGACCTCGAACTCCGCAGCTCACCCGCCAACAAACTCCTCGTCCTCGAGCGCCTCATCCTCGACCTCTCCACCGAACCCAAACCCACCACCTACGAACCCTCCTACCAGTTCGCCATGGAATTATAGGAAGCAGTCGATTCGCCCAATCAAACGATCAATCCCTATAAAATATATAGGAGCCCACTATCAAACTCTCTAGCCTCCTGTTAGCCGCAATCCTCGCCTCAGCCGCGCTGTACGCGCAAGACACCCGCAACGTCACCGAGCCGCAATTCCCTCCCGTCTGCACCACGCTCGAAGCCCAGCTCCGCTCCACCGCCACTGGCATCGCCGAAGCCGACGAGCAGAACCTCGACTCCGCCCGCATCCAGAGTGCGCTCGATCATTGCGCCGAAGGCCAAGCCGTAGCCCTCCGCGCCAGCGGCCCATTCAACACCTTTCTCACCGGCCCCATCGAGCTGCGAGAAGGCGTAACCCTGCTCGTCGACAAGGGCGTCATCCTCCTCGCCTCACGCGACCCCGAGCTCTACGCCACCACCCCCGGAGCATGCGGCATCGTCAGCCCCTCCGGCCGCAACTGCAAGCCACTCCTCTCCGCGCAACACATCTCCGGAGCCGGCCTCATGGGCGACGGCATCATCGACGGACGCGGCGGCTCCAAAATCCTTAGCAAAACCGTCTCCTGGTGGGATCTCGCCGAACAGGCCCGCGCAGGCGGAACCCAGCAAGTCCCCCGCATCCTCGTCGCCGACTACGCCGACAACTTCACCCTCTACCGGATCACTCTCAAGAACTCCCCCAACTTCCACGTCGTCTACAACCACGGCGACGGCCTCACCGTCTGGGGCCTCAAGATCGACACGCCCAAGCGCCTCGCCCGCAACACCGACGGCGTCGACCCCGGCGCCTCCAAAAACATCACCATCACCCACAGCTTCATCCGAACCGGCGACGACAACGTCGCCATCAAAGGCGGCCCCGGCGGCGTCACCAACATGTCCGTCATCCACAATCACTTCTACTGGGGTCACGGCATGTCCATCGGCTCCGAGACCAACGGCGGCGTAAGCGCCATCCGCGTCACCGACCTCTCCCTCGACGGCCCCGACTCCGGCATCCGCATCAAGTCCATGGGCACCCGCGGCGGCCTCGTCCACGACGTAATCTACGACGACGTCTGCATCCGCAACTCACCTCGGCCCATCGACATCACCGCCGCCTACGCCGCCAACGGCCCCGTCAAGGGAAACTCCCCGCCCACCTTCCGCGACATCACCCTCCACAACGTCCGCATCTCAGGCGGAGGCAAGATCCTCTTCGACGGCTACGACCACGACCACCGCGCCGCCGTGCGTCTCGACAACGTCTTCCTTACCGATCAGGACACCCAGCAATACACCTACACCATCAACGACTCGGACGAAACCATCGGCCCCGGCTCCAGCAATCTCCAAATCCCCGCCGGGACCGACTCCACTCTCACCGGCAAACCCTCCAAGGGAAAACCCACCTCCTGCGAAGAAAAATTCGTCCCGTTCCCCTCATCGTAACCACTATCCCACCGCCGGGTGCCCCATGATCCCCGAAGGGTATCGTGGGGTTAGGCATCCCTAAAGGACGACCTCCACTCCGTCGCCGCCCACGCAGTAATCTAATCACCATGAACCCTCTAGTCACGCCAACATGGCTGGCCGCTCGCCTCCAAGATCCCAACACCATTGTGCTCGACGCCACCCTCCCTCCCGTAGGCGTCACGCCACCCGTGGACACCCGCCCCCGCTATCTAGAAAAGCACATCCCTGGAGCCGTTTTCTTCGACATCGAAGAACTCTCCGACCCCTCCACCCCGCTTCCCCACATGCTGCCCACACTCGAGGACTTCTCCCGCAGCATGTTGTCTCTCGGTGTCGGCGACAACATGACCATCGTCGTCTACGAGCAGGAGGGCGTCTTCTCCGCCCCACGAGCATGGTGGATGCTCCGCACCTTTGGCGCGCAGGACGTCTACCTCCTCAACGGAGGCCTCCGCACCTGGATCGAAGCCGGTTTGCCCACAGAATCGGGACCCGTTCACCGAACAGCGGCCAGCTTCCACGCAACCCTCAACCGCGACGCTATAAAAGATCTCTCTCAACTCAAAGATGAGCTGGCCAAGCACCAACAGATTCTCGACGCCCGCTCCGCTGCTCGCTTCAACGGCACAGCACCCGAGCCGCGTCCCGGCCTAAGCTCCGGTCACATGCCCGGAGCCATCAACGTTCCCTTTACCGACCTCGTGGAAGAAGGACGGCTCAAAACCGCAGACAAACTTCGGGAACTCTTCCTTGCCAAAGACATTGATCTGCAGCAGCCGATCACCACCACATGTGGCTCTGGCATCACGGCTGCCGTCATTGCACTTGGCCTCGAAGTCGTAGGCGCTCAAAGCGTCAGCCTCTACGACGGTTCATGGACAGAGTATGCGCAGCAACCAGAGTCGGTCATCGAGAAAAGCAGCTAACCGGCCGGAACCCCGCATCTCGGCGCTCAGAGGTAAGCATCTCTGAAACCTACACGGCCCCAGGCGCGCTCCTCCCCTTAGCCCTGCGCAGCACCGTCATCGAAACATAAGCCCCAATCCACGACCCCACAGCCGCAAAACAGACATAGACTCAGTTCTTCGTATAACTGATCACGGCAAACGCCGAAAGCAGATACCAGACACTGCTCCATGTAGCCGCCGACACGCGCCGTTGCGACGACACCGCCGAATTGAACATCACGTACACAGCATCCGTAGCGGCGGTAGATAACACCACACCGCACGCCAGCCAGGCATCAAGGCGCACCATAGTCCATACCCTCTCGATCAGTTGTTGTTGCCTCTCTTGTTGTCATCCCCGAAGAGCCTGCCCTGAGCGAAGTCGAATGGGGGATCTGCTGTTGCTGTTGTTTTTAGAGACAGAATCCGAATGCCGTGGATCCGCACGGGCATTTTTATGACAAACGGCAGAACATTGTCTCCAAAATGTAAACATTTCGTCGCTATCTGTCCCTTCGGGCAACGCAAGTTCCGGGCCAGCATCCCATCACCCACAAGCGGTCGGATTCACCCGGAAACCCTTTCTGTCCTTCTCTGCCAAAGCCCCCCACCTAACCAGAAACTCTGGCGAATCCGCCGCTCTTAGGAGACCTCAAATGCCACACAATCAGCCAATCTCCCGTCTCGCGAAAGCCGCCTGTACGATCGCTTTGACCGTCGCCGCAACCTGCCTGCATGCCGACTCGTTCACCCAGACCAACCTCGTCTCCGATGTGCCTGGCCTGGCCAACACCACCGATTCCCACCTCAAAAACCCGTGGGGCGTGTCCTTTTCGGCAACATCGCCGTTCTGGGTCTCAAATCAGGCCACAGGAACGGCCACACTGTACGACGGCGCCGGAAACATCACTCCGTTGGTCGTCACGATCCCGGCCGGGGCCCCGCCCAACGGCCCCACCGGCCAGGTCTTCAACAACGCCAGCACCGGATTCCTCGTGAACGGCACAAAGTCGAACTTCATCTTCGACACTCTCGGTGGCACGATTGCCGCATGGAATGGAAGCGCCGGCACCACCGCCGTTCAGATGGCCGCCACTCCAGGCGCCATCTACACCGGCCTCGCGCAGGACACGGCCGGCGGATCAACCTTCCTTTACGCGGCGAATTCAACCGGCAATATCCATGTATTTGATTCGTCATGGAATGACGTCACGGGCAGTATGTTCGCCGGTAAATTCGCCGATCCGAGCCCGGTAGCCGGTTTCGTCCCCTTCAACATCCAGACAGTTGGGTCGAACCTCTACGTAACCTACGCCCAGCTAACCCCGTTTGGTACCGGCCTGCCGGGCGGCTATGTGGACGAGTTCGATGCAAACGGTAACTTCATCAAGCGGATCGCAACCGGTGGCGCTCTCTTCGCGCCGTGGGGAATCACTTTGGCTCCGGCCAGCTTCGGCTCGTTCAGTAACGATCTATTGATCGGCAACTTCGGCAACGGCGAGATCCTGGCTTATGACGCAACTACGGATCTGTTTCTCGGCACGCTTGACGGAGCCAACGGCCAACCCCTCGACAATCCCTTCCTCTGGGCGCTCGAGACCCGCACCGGTGGAACCAACGTGAACACGGACGCTGTCTATTTTACGGCCGGCATCAACAATCAGGCGGACGGTCTATTTGGAGAGATCACCGCTACCACTCCCGAACCCGCCACAATCTTTGGAACCGCGTCCGGCCTGATCGCGCTTATGCTGTCGGGAGTCAGACGACGCAATCTGCCAAGCCATTAACGCCTGGAGAGCGTGCTGAAAAAGGCGTTGTTTTGAAGGGGCCGTGGCTTCAGCCACGCCGTAGGTGAAGTGTTTACAGCGCGACTTTAGTCGCTGAGGGAATTTTTCCGCGCATGGCTGACTTTTTCCGCAGCCTCTGAAGTAACTAAGGTGAAACTCTCATAACGGCTTCGCAATTACACCCGCCTTCTGTGTCGGAAGTCTATGTCCGCCACAGGAGGGTGGTGGATCAGTTTGAAGTCCGGGCAAACGAAGTTACCTATAATCCCCGTTTCGCGGTAGGTTAGGCGCGGGAGACAATCGGCGACCGGAGCCGAGGTGGTCTACAGCGTCTTCAAGAAGGCGATTGCACGAGCAAGGCCCACTTGGCGTCGCGTAGAGAAACCTTTCTACGTACAGAGGCAGGAGGCGGTTTTCGGCCCGCCTCCTCTGTCCTCATTTTGCGGTGGCCGGAGGGAGATAGCTTAGATCGGGTCGGAAGCGATACACGTCGAATTGGCTGCTGACGATAAGCGGTGTGAGCTTGCCCACGAAACTTTGAAAGGCCTCCTTGCCGATCCCCTTCTCAAGTCCAAGGCCTCCGTCAAGGTCCGCCCAGTTGTTGAATCCCGCCACGGAAGTAATCACCGTATTGGGCTCGCCGAATCGGCCTTGAGCGATCGAGTAGTCTTTCAATCCGCTCTTCTTAATCCCGGGAATGATTTCGTTCTTCGCCAGCTCGAAATAATCTTTTACCTTATCGGGGCGGACCTGCGTTACCAAAACCCGAATCATCGTCGGCATCTTCCCGCTGTCCGGCAGGCTGAGATTCGGATTGACCTCTTCGATGATCCGGTGCCAGCTTTCCGTACAATCAGTGATCCGCATGCTGATTCGCGCAAGGTCTGTGGCCTGCTCCTTCATCTTTGGGTCGGCTCCGGTATCGAGATCGGCCCACTTGTTGAAGTACACGACGAGCGCAAACACACGGGGACCGGTCAGCGAAGCCCAGGTGGAGGCATATTCAGTGGACCCGCCTTTTGCCTTCAACGCGTTGTATGCGGTGATTTCAGCATAAAAATCCCCGATGCGGTCCGGCTTGACGGTATAGAACGTGATGCTCCGGATATTTCCACTCTGAGCGGACGCGCACGTTACCAGCGTGGCTGCAACTCCCAGTGCAAGGATGCACTGGCACACTACTCCTCTTAGATTCAGTCTCATGGATTACCTCCTTGGTAAAAGACGGGACGGGGCGTCCCGACATTTTGAAGGTCCGGAGTTTCAGCCGAACGTTATTTTCATGAAGACCGTCGGCGAAAAAGCGGGGCCCGAGCGTCGGCGTCTTCGAAGAGGGGGCCCAGACTCTGCGTATAGCGTGTGAAGCGGCGAGTATACACCGCTGCCACCAACGGGCGGGAGCCAGTAGGACTGTGCTGGTTCAATCAGAGCAAAATGCCGCGCTCCTCCAAGTGCAGGGCAGAGTGCGCCACAAAAGTCATCGACAGAGCCGCCGCCTTCATCGACAGAGCCGCCGCCTTCATCGACAGAGCCGCCGCCTTCATCGACAGAGCCGCCGCCTTCATCGACAGAGCCGCCGCCTTCATAGATGACCCCACTACCGATAGAAGGCGGCAAACCTCCGTCGCGGCAGCGCGTCAACCGCACCGGACCGCCCTGCGACCCATCCAAAAATAAATTTCTTCGATTTGCTCAGCCAAATCGCATGTCAAGCCCTGAAATCACGTAAAGCCTTATAAGGCAATAACTTCTACTTGGCATGTTAGTTATCTCCAATCTGCTATTCTTAAAACAGATAGAAAAAAGCCCCGGCCACTCACCGGGGCTTTTTCTTTTGGAGATAACAAGTGAACCGTAACTCATTATTTTGCAATATTTTGCACGTAACTCATTTAGATGGAATATTTTACAGACACCAACCCTCTGTAAGCCCATGAATACAAGTATTTTACGCCCAAAATACCCCCGGCGGGGAGGGGGGTACCCCGATAACCTACCAATGAGTCAGCGAAACGGGGAGAAGTAAGGATTGAATGAGGTAGCGAATCAAAACCGGCCACCCGCATCTAAAATCAAACGGAGCGACAACCTGATGCAGGACAGCCGCCAGGAAACCCCATGGAAGCAGATCACCCTCTTCCTGCTCACCCTCGGCGTCCTCGCCCTCTGCGCTCTCCTCCTCCACCCTTTCTTCTCCGCGATCGTCGGTGCCATCGTCCTCGCTGTCATCACCCGGCGCCCCTATGACTGGCTCGCCGCAAAGATCAAAAACCGCTCCACCTGTGCCGCGGTAGCTCTCATCCTCGTCATCCTCGCCGTCATCGTCCCCACCTTCTTCCTGGCGCAGGACCTCGGCGAACAGGCCCTCGCGACCATCATCGCCTTCCGGAATGGAGCCCATCAGGAAAAGATCACCAGCTTCATCGCCAATCGCCCCGCCCTCGCCTTGCAGATCGAGTCGTTCACCAACTCGATTGACATGAACAATGCAGCGCGCAGTGTCGCGGCTTATCTCGGAGGCAATCTCGCCGGACTCCTCGGCAACACCGTCCGCATTATCACCCAGCTCGTCGTCATGCTCTTCCTCCTCTTCTTCCTCTTCCGCGACCGCACACTCGCGCTCACCTCCCTGCGCTCGCTCCTTCCCCTGCGCGACGACGAGACCAGCGAACTCCTCGAGCGTGTCCGCGACACCATCCTCGCCACCGCGCTCGGCCGCCTCACTATCGCCGCCATCCAGGGCGTCCTTGGCGGCCTCGCCTTCTGGGTCCTCGGAGTTCCCGGCGTCATCCTCTGGGCCTTCACCCTCACCGCCTGCGCCATGATCCCCGCCTTCGGCTCCTTCCTCGTCTGGGGACCCGTCGCGATCTACCTAGGCCTCACCGGCCACTGGGGCAAGGCCGCTCTCCTCGGCCTCTGGGGAGCAGTCATCGTCAGCACCATCGACAACATCCTCTATCCCGTCCTCGTAGGCTCGCACCTGCGCTCCCACACCGTCACCGTCCTGCTCTCTGTCCTGGGAGGTATCGCCGCCTTCGGCCCCATCGGCATCGTCCTCGGCCCTGTCCTCTTCACCCTGGCCACAACCCTCCTCGATTTCTGGCACACCCGCACTCGCCAAAATCCCCTGCCCTCGGATGGCACCGTTCGATAAGGCAGACGATGGCCACACGGGATGGTTGCCGCCTAAGCAGTTTGTAGCCTTGCAACATCTCGCCGAGTGAACCGCTCGCTTTTAGGGACGGCCAACGGCTCCCGGTTGCCCGAGCATGTGGATCGTATGCAGCCAGGTTTCGGCCAAGACCGGCCAGCGTGAGATCGGAAGATCGGTCGGGCGCAGGCCGAAGCCGTGGCCCCCTTGGGTGAACACGTGAAGTTCAGCGGGAATCTTCGCGTCTTTGAGCGCCTGGAAGTAGATGAGCGAGTTTTCGACATGCGCTGTGTAGTCGTTCTCGGCTTGAAGAAGGAAGGTCGGAGGAATCTGCGGGGTAGGCTGAAGTGATGGGTTGACCTTGCCGTCAGTGCCGCTGAGCCAACCCGGGTAGATGACCATCTGAAAGTTAGGTCGGGCATCGATGGAGGATGAGGGGATGTTTTTGCCCTGGAAGTCAGGATGAGTGCTGAGAACGGCAGCGAGATGCGCTCCGGCAGAAAAGCCAATAACGCCGATGCGATTCGGATCAATGTGCCATTCGGAGGCGTGAGCGCGGGTAAGGCGCATAGCTTGTTGGGCGTCTTCCAGGTCCTCGACATTTTCGGGATAGTGCCCATCTTCAGGAACACGGTACTTCACCAGAACGCAGGTCATGCCGAGCGAGTTGAGCCAGTCGCAGACCTCCGTGCCTTCAAGGTTGTAGGAGAGGCGGATGTACCCTCCCCCCGGGAAGACGAGCGCGGCAGCACCGCTATTCTTCGCCGAATCGGGAGAGTAGACAGCGAGACCGGGTTTGCTGACGTTCGTGACGCGAATAGTGAGCTTGCCGGAGACAATGCGGTTGGCATCGGTGGTGGGATCGATCTCAGGCCCGACGACCTTCGAAGGCTCGGGGTTGCCGTCTGGCCAGAGCAGTAAGGTGTGCTGCTGGGCCAAAGCTGGGCCAGTAAGAAGGAGAGCGAGGAGAAAGGCAGACGATCGCATGAAAGCATGTTAGAGCAAATCAGCGAACTTAAATAATGGTTACTTGATATCGCGCCAGTTCTTGCCAACTCCGACCTCGGCAACAATTGGGACTGAGAACTCAGCAACATGCTCCATCTCCTGCTTGACCAGTTCCTGAAGTTCTTTCGCTTCCTCAGGAACAACATCGAAGAGCAGCTCGTCGTGAACCTGAAGCGTCATCTGCGACTTGAGCTTGCGCTTGTGGATAAGCTGATCGATCTTCAGCATCGCCAGTTTGATCAGATCAGCTGCAGTCCCTTGGAGCGGAGTATTGATCGCAGTACGCTCAGCAAAGCCCCGCATGTTGGGATTGCGTGACTGAATATCTGGAATCGGGCGAATGCGGCCAAAGTATGTCTTGACCGACTGCTCGCGACGCACGGTCTCAAGCGTCTCCTCGATGAACCGCTGAACACCTTTATAGCGATCGAAGTACGTTTCGATGTACTGCTTCGCAGTCTTCTGCTCGATGTTGAGTTGTGCAGCCAGCCCAAACGGGCTGATGCCGTAGACAATACCGAAGTTGACAGCTTTGGCGCGCGCGCGTGTCTCCTTGTCCATGGTTGCAGGGTCAACTCCGAAGACCTCGCTAGCGGTCAGGGTGTGAATGTCCTTGCCAGTCCGATACGCATCGAGCAGCAAAGGGTCCTGCGAGAAGTGAGCCATCAACCGCAGCTCAATCTGAGAGTAGTCCGCCGACATCAGCACATTGCCTGGAGCCGGAATGAAAGCAGCACGGATTTCGCGCCCAACTGCGGTGCGGATGGGAATATTCTGCAGATTCGGATTAGTTGACGACAGACGCCCAGTCGCAGTTCCGACTTGATTGAAGGTCGTGTGAACTCGGCCTTGCGCGTCGGTAAGCTGAGGAAGCGAGTCGAGATAGGTGGACTTGAGCTTCGCGAGTTGACGGTACTCGAGAACGAGCGCGGGAACGGAATGTTGCTCTGCTAGCTCTTCGAGGACGTCCTGCGCGGTCGAAACTACCTTGCCCTTGCCATATTTCATCGGCTTAGGCAGAAGCATCTTGTTGAAGAGGACGTCGCCCAGTTGTTTGGGAGAGTTGATGTTGAAGCGATGCCCGGAGTCAGAGCCCATTGCGGCGCCAGCCTGTGCATAGATGCGCTCAGCCAGATTGTCTATCTCGACGGCAAGGCGATTGGACATCTCACCGAGAACAGTGGAGTCGATGCGAACACCTGCCTGCTCCATCCGCAGAAGAACGGGAACTAACGGCTTGTCGATGGTGTTGTATACATCGAGCAGGGGAGATGTGCCCACAGTCTTGGCGGTAACCGGTGCCGCGAAGAGCATCTCCTTGGTCATTGCGCCGCCGAGACCCGGGTCATCTTTGAGAATGTGGTGCTCCAAGGAGCCTGCCTCGGCGATCTGTCTCCCTAGCGCTGAGGCAAGACGGACGATCGCTGTAGCCGCCTCAGGCCGTCTCTTGGGGTCAGTCGGGTTGTCCTTCGTAGGCTGGTGTGTGAGTGCCCGGCTAGTGGTGCGTGCGGCAATATCAGGCAGCGTGTGGGAGCCGTGGGTTGGATTGACGAGGTAGCTGAGCAGCATGACATCATCGCGGACACCGGCCAGCGTGACGTTGTGCGGCGCAAGCGCGCGTAGAACAGCCTTGAGATCGTGGATGTCCTTAGGAAGCGCCGGATCGGCGAGAGCCTCCCGCAGGCCGGACTGGTCGAGGCTGGCTTCGAGAGCCGCATGATCGGTAACAGCGAGACCAAAGTTGCAGGCTGCACCCTGCGCTGGCGTCTCAGCGAACGGGATGACGGGATCTGGCTGCACGCCGAAGAGGCTCATATTCTGGGCGGCCTGAGGCTCGGTTTCAACCCCTTCGGGGTCGGATTCGATGGCGATCTCCTCCGAGACGGCACGGGCATCTTCGGCCAGGAAGACGGCCAGTCCGCGAGGAAGGGCGGTGTCCGGGTTTATGTTGCGAGCTTCGGCGAGGAGTTGGGCGAGCTCGGCCGCGGTGGGCTTGAGGTTATAGGAAATGGCGGTGTTGTCGGCCGAGGGCGCCAGTTCCTTGAGCAGGGTAGTGAACTCGAGCTCAGTAAAGAGGTCGCGGCAGGCGGCGTTGTCAGGGGGCTGGGTGCGCATGGCATCGAGCGAATACTCGATGGGGACGCTAGTGTGAATGGTGACGAGTTCCTTCGACAGCAGAATGTTCTCACGGTTGTTCTGGAGCGACTCGCGATAGGTCTTCTTTTTGACCTCATCGGCACGGTCGAGCACGGCCTCTACGGAGCCGAACTGCTGGATGAGTTCGACGGAACCTTTGTCGCCGATGCCAGGCGCGCCGGGAATATTGTCGATGGAGTCACCACGCAGGGCCATGACGTCGACGACACGCTCGGGAGGGACACCGAGGCTTTGCTCGACGCCTGCGCGATCGAGGATGAGATTGTCTTTGGTGGGATTCAGGATGACGACTTCATCATTGACGAGCTGCATCATGTCCTTGTCGGAGGAGACGACGAAGACCTTGTGACCAAGCGCGGAGAGCTTGCAGGACAGAGTGCCGATGACATCGTCGGCTTCGAAACCCTCGTAGTAGAGGATCGGAATTCGGAAGGCCTCAAGGGCGCGGCGGATATAAGGCTGCTGCTGGATGAGGTCGGGCGGAGTCTCAGTACGATTCGCCTTGTAGCCACCGTATTCGACGGTCTCGAACGCCTGGGTTTTGATGTTGAACTTACGCACATCCTTAAGCTGGGTGGCGAGTTCGTTGCGGTGTACTGGTGCGCCAACGTCGTAGATCGCGGCGAGGTATTCGGGCTGGAAGTCTTTGCGAAGTTTGTTGATCATATTGACGAACACATAGGTCGCGGCCGTGGGAATGCCTGTACGCGTAGACATAGGCCGCTGGCGCTGCATCGCGTGATAGGCACGGAAGATGAAGGCCATGCTGTCGAGCAAGTAGATAGGAGGCTTAGCGTCGGAGATCGAGGGCGGGTTGGGTGCTTGTGCCATGGCTGTTTGATGGTAGCGCGTTGAATGGGGGTAAAAGTACGTTCCACAAATTGCGTGGGGAAAAGGGACGAAAACTAAAGAAGGAGCATGCAATCGCCGTAGCTGAAAAAACGGTACTTTTGCCGCACAGCGTGGGCATACGCGGCCAACACTCTTTCCCTGCCCGATTCTCTTCCAGCGAATGCGCTAACCAGCATCAGGAGCGTGGATTTTGGAAGGTGGAAATTAGTAAGCAGACCACTGACGATCTGAAATTTGTGTCCCGGACTGATGAAGATGCTGGTTTGACCGGAGTGCGGTGTCAGAGGCTTGCCATGGGCGATCTCGGCGCAATGCTCCAATGTGCGGGTTGTGGTGGTGCCAGCAGCAATGATGCGATTGCCTGCTTGTAGCGCAGTGTTTATAGCTTTGGCAGTGGGGACGGAGAGAGTGTAGTGCTCGGCGTGGAGGCGAATGTCTTCCAGATTTTCTGCGCGAACAGGTTGGAAGGTTCCTAGTCCGACATGGAGGGTAACGGTCTCGATCTGTATGCCATTTTGTGTGAGTTGGTTAAGGATTGCGGGTGTGAAATGGAGACCGGCGGTGGGTGCAGCGGCGCTGCCGGGTCGCTGGGAGAAGACGGTCTGGTAGCGGTCGCGATCTTCGGGGTTGTCGTCGCGGTGGATGTAGGGAGGCAGCGGCATGTGGCCGATTTTGTTGAGGATAGCGTGGAAGTCGGAAGTGGGCGAAAAGCGGAGAGTGCGTTCGCCGAACTCTCCGGCGGTGAGGATTTCGGCTTCGAGCAATGGCTTAGATTCGTTAGGTGCGTGGAAGAGCAGGCGTTCGCCGGGTTGGACTTTACGGCTGGGACGGACTAGCGCGGCCCAGTCGTTTTGGGCAAGTTGCTGTGTTAGCAGGACTTCTATGCGGCCAGTGGGGTCGGGTGAGTTGTGCTGGGTGTGCAGGCCGGCTCTGGTGGCGTAGAGGCGTGCGGGGATCACGCGGCTGTCGTTGAGGATTAATAGGTCGCCGGGGCGCAGAATTTTGGGCAAATTGCAAAATAAATTGTCCTGGTAGGCGCCGGTGGCACGGTCGAGGACCAGCATGCGGCTGGAGCCGCGAATCGCCGGTGGGGACTGGGCAATCAGCTCTTCGGGGAGGTCGAAATTGAAGTCGGATACGCGCAAATCAGGTCAATTCTGGATGGTAATTTGTGGTGTTTTGGATGGTGAAATGTGGTGTGATCGTGGTGATTTGTGTGGTCGAACTCTGCGGTCGAAGATTTTCCTCTTTCCTCAACTATTTTTTCGCCGACTCGGCTAGTTCGACGGACCGGTCGAGCGCGGCCTGGACGGAGGGCTGGTCGGCGGGGGCTGGGCGCGTCCAGGCGACGGTGACGCGAGAGAAGGGTTTTGGGATGAGGAAGCGGTCCCAGGAGCGGAGCTGCCAGGCGCGGTGAGGGTGGATGTAGCAGGTGCTGACGGTGGTGCTGACGAGTTGGGCGAGCTGGGCCGCGCCGGGTTTGGCGATCATGGCCGGGCCGCGAGGGCCGTCGGCGGTGATCGCGCAGTAGTGGCCGGCGAGGTAGGCACGTTGCATGTTGCGCAGGCCGGGCGCGCCGTCGCGGGAGCTGGAGCCGCGGATGGCGACGAAGCCGAGGCGTTCGACGGTGCGGGCAATGAGCTCGCCGTCGAAGCTGCGGCTGATGAGGATGGTCAGGCCGTAGTTGCGGAAGCGCCACGCGCCGGCGAGCAGGCAGCGATGCCAGAACGCGTAGACTGCGGGCGGCGGGATGTCGTAGCCGGGAGTGGCTCCGGGCTCGCAGACGTCACGGTAACGGAGGGTGAGGCCGAGACAGCAGATTGCCATGCTCGCGAGGCGTGGGACGACGGCGAGCGCTATGCGCTGCTTCAGGGTGTAGGGGTGAACCACTCCTTGAGTTTACCTTTGCGATAGGGGCGGGGCACCATTTCGACCAGTTGATCCGCGGAGCTATTCTCAATAACTGATGTTGAATTTTCCAATTCACGCACCGGCCGTCGTTGCAGCGCTGCTTACGCTTCTGCCGTTTCTGGTGGCCGCGTTCTGGCCGTTCGGCGTTCAGGCGGCACAGCGTCTCCCTCTTGTTATTCGTATTGTGCTACCGGCGGTGTTGTGTGTGCCATACGTGCTGGTGTGTGTTTCTTATGGGCAGTTTCGATGGAGCTGGTTTGCGCTTTACCTGTTGCTGCCTGTGGCGACCAGTTGGCTGCTCTATCGTGCGAGCGTTGTCGACCCTGCACAGCGCGGGGACTGGCGAGATTTTCTTGTCCTTGCTGTTCTTGGTCTCGCGGTGGATTTGCGTTGGTTTGAGCCGGCTTGGCCGCCTCATCTTGCGGTGTTTAACAAGATGCTACTGGTGGACGCGGGCATCTATGGCTTTCTTGCGATCCGCAGGCTGGAAGGGGTGGGCTTCGATCTTCGCCTTCGTCTGGCAGACCTGCGGATTGGCGGGCGCGAATTGGTGTTCTACGCTCCCATGGCGATCGTCCTTGGATTGGCGCTTGGCTTTCTTCACTTACACGCCAATGTTCCGACTGTGTCTCATGTTGTGGTGGGCTGGGTCTTTACCTTTTTCTTTATCGCGGTTCCAGAGGAGCTTTTCTTTCGCGGCTGGATGCAGAACCTTCTGGAACGCCGGATCGGGCGGCGTTGGGCGCTGTTGACGACTGCCGTTCTCTTCGGACTCTCGCACTTCAACAAGCGCGCCGTCCACTTTAACTGGCGATATGTTGTGCTCGCGGCTCTGGCTGGAATCTTCTATGGGAGGGCGTGGCGTCAGGAACGCCGGGTAGGCGCGTCGGCGATCACCCATGCTTCGGTTGATACGCTTTGGTCGCTTTGGTTGCGATGATCCGGCCGATCCTGACGATTGAATGTGCGGCGATCCTGCATGCGCTGATGGTAACGGAGGTAACCGAGGCCGACCCGCATGTGATGATGCAGGGAGTTTGGCACGGTCACCGCGACGCATAGCCCCATGATGCCGTGGGCGATACCGAGCGCATAGATGTTCCGGTAGTGCAGGAACAGCACACAGGCGATGATTCCCCAGACCAGGGTGATGGGCGTGAGAATCGGATTGGGCAGGTGTGCCAGCGAGAAGATACCCGCCGCAATGATGACGGGCGCGACCTTCCCCGGCAGCAGACGCAATAACCGCAGGAGGAAATAGCTCTGCAGCAGGAACTGCTGCATCAAGGACCACACGATGTAGGCCCACCCATGCAAAGGAACCGGAAGGGGGCCGTGCAGACGGTGCAGCCTGTGGGTCTTCCAGGCAATGAAGATCGCAATCGCCGATAGCAGCAGGGCGGCTCCAATGATCCAGAGCGATTGGAGCAGACCTTTGCGGCCGAGGCCCAGGGCTGTCCAGCTTTCACGCCGCGCCCAGGTGGTTGCGATGATCCATGCGAAGGCGAGCCAGTAGAGGACCCTTTGGGCGGGATTTGCAGTCCATATGGTTGCCAGGATCAGTCCATAACCGACTGCAAGTTCGAGTAGATCTCGCTGGGCAGACCTGGCCTGATTTGCGCTTGTGAGCCCCGTCGATACCGCTTCCACCGCCACTGAGAGATCCTCGCTCTGTCAGAGCACTTTCTTCTGTAGATATACACCAATAGAGGCCCGCTGTTATCTGCGGAAGCGAGCTTTACAAACTTTTGACCCCAAATGTGGTTTGCTTAATGGCGTTCCTATGAGAGGTCTTCCATGCGTTGGTTAAATCGACTCCTCGTTCCTTTCTTCCTTTCCGTCGCGCTGCTGCCCGGCTTTGCGGCGCTTGCCCAGACGACGACTGTGTCTGGTTCACACGGTGAAGAGGAGGACCTGCGGCAGCAGGTGCGCGAACTGGCGCTTCGGGTGAGTGCGCTGGAGGAAGAGTTGCACAAGCAACGAACTGGAGCGGCGATAGAGTCTGCTTCACTGAAGCCCGCGGCGCTGGTTGTGCCACGGGTGGATGTTCGAAGCAGTGTGGAGAGCATATCGAGCAGTGGTGTAGCGGAGACGGCGCCCGTTTCGAGCACAGCGACAACGACTGAGACAGGGCAGAATGCGACGGCGCAAAATGCGCCCGTGGCTTCGGTGTTGCCAACACAGTTGCCCGGAGGAGCTACGCTGAACTATGCCTTCGACGGGTACTACGACTATGACTTCAATCATCCTATCGGCAGGGTGCAGTATCTGCGCGCCTACGATGTGTTGAGTAATGCCTTCAGCATCAACCAGGCCGATGTCGTATTGGCGCTGGACCCTGATGTGGCTGGGGGCAGGCGATATGGAGTCAGACTCGATCTTCAATTTGGGCAGGCGACAGAGACACTGCAGGGAAATCCGGCGAACGAGCCGCGGCCCGAGATTTATAGGAATATCTTTCAGGTATATGGAACGTATGTCGTTCCTTTGGGCAAGGGACTTACTGTCGATGTCGGGAAGTGGGCCAGTTCACTGGGGATCGAAGGCAACTACACCAAGGACCAGGTGAACTATTCGCGGTCGCTCTACTTCGACTATCTGCCTTTCTACCATGAAGGTGTTCGCGCCAGCTACAAAGTGAACGATAAGCTGGCGGTGAACTACTGGCTGGTGAATGGAACGAACCAGTCGGAACCGACCAACTCGTATAAGGACGAGCTATTTGGATTTACCGCGCAGCCTACAAAAAACATTCTGTGGAATTTTAATTACTACCTCGGACAGGACCATCCTGATGTGACACCAGCGACGAACTGCTCCGCTCCGGTACAGCCGGGGCTGTGCCTCGCGCCGATCAATCCTGCTCCGAACGGTAAGGCACATGTCTTCGACAGCTACGTCACATGGAACGCTACGCCGAAGTTGTCGCTGTCGCTGGAGGGTGATTATGTGATCTCGCGCGAGTGGGCCAACGCTGCGCCGGGGGAGTCGTCGGCTCCGTCGCATGTGGATGGCGGAGTTGCGTATGCGCGATACCAGCTGACGCCAAAGATGGCGTTCGGGGGAAGAACGGAATATCTGTCGGACCGGGGCGGTTTGTTCAGCGGGACGACGCAGGCGCTGAAGGAGTTTACCGGGACCTATGAGTACAAGTTTGGCGAGGGCTTCCTGGCCCGAGCCGAGTTCAGGAGGGACTGGAGCAATGTGCCGTTCTTCCTGACGAACAAGCCTGGGGTGCTGTCGCCGAGTCAGCCAACGATGACGGTGGGGATGGTGTGGTGGTATGGAGGGAAGCAAGGGGCCTGGTAGTTAGACCCACGTCCCAGAATCGGGACGTGGGTCACCCAAACATGTGGTGGGGGCTAGCTGTATTTGAGCCAGCGGAGAATCTCGGGCAGGTTGGGCTTCTTGCCATACATGAGGATGCCGACGCGATAGATGCGGCTGGCGAACCAGAGAACGGCGAGGATCGTGAGAATGAGGCCGACAATGGAGAGGGCAATCTGCCAGATGGGCGGCTGATGCACGGCGATGCGCACATACATGATGAGCGGGGTGCAGAAGGGAAAGAACGAGAAGGCCTTGGCGATGAGGCCGTCCGAGTCTCTGACGACGCGCAGGATGACGACCGAACAGGCAATGAGCGGAAGCATTAAGAACATGTTCAACTGCTGAAGCTCCTGCTCGGAGCTGGTCATAGCGCCGAGGGCAGCGGCGACGCTGGAGTAAAGGATGTAACCGAGAAGGAAGAAGAGGACGAAGAAAGCGACTTGCAGTGGAGTAATCGACAAGGAGACGCCGGCAGCGAGGAGTCCGAACTTCGCGACCATGAGTCCCGCGACGATCCAGATGCCGACCTGCGTGAGGCCGACAGCTCCGACTCCGATGACCTTGCCGGCCATCATCTCTTCGGGGCGGATGGTAGCGAGGAGAACCTCGAAGATGCGGGAGGTTTTTTCTTCGATGATGGAGCGGGCTACGTTCATCCCGTAGAAGAGGATGACGAAGTACATAAGGAAGAAGAGAGCGTAGACGCTGGCAAAGGCAGCGAAACCGCCGTCCTTGTCTTTGCTGATGAGATCGACGGGCTTGAGTAACGAATCGACTTCGGATACTGGCATGCCTGCGTTGCCGAGACCTTCGCGGGTGAGAGTGGTTCGAATGCCCTGGCCGAGGAGGGATGGAGTAAGGATGTCGGCTTTGGACTTGGAGACCCATTCGAAGGTGGGCCGGGTATGCGAGGTTGCAGGCGGAGTGACCCATATGTAGCCATCGAGTCTGCGGTTTTTGAGTTGATTGTCCAGCGTGGCGCGAGTGTCGCTGGTTGGAGGCGAGACGATGTCTACCTTCGAGACGCTTTGCTTCGTGTTCTCATCATCGGAGTTGGAGTCAACGTGCTTCGTGCTCTCAAGCTCGGACTTGAGGTCGAGGCCGAACCTGGGGTCCTCGGTGACGACGGCGATGTGGAGGTTGCCGGAACGTCCGTTCGCCAGAGCAGCTCCGTAGACGAGACCGCCCATGAGTAGCGGGATGAGAATAGTCATAAGGAGAAAGCTTTTGGCGCGGACGCGCTCGAGGTATTCGCGCTTGGCGATGAGCCAGATGTTAAGCATCGACGTTCTCTCCTACGGTTTCGATGAAGATCTCCTCTAGGGTGGGCTCCATGACTTCGAAGCGGGTGATGCGAGTGCCGCGTTGGATGGCTGCGGCGAGGAGCGGCTGGGCGTCGGGACTGGCGCCGTCGATGCGACGAAGTTTGATCTCAGCCTGTCCGCCATAGTTCTTCGCGTTTTCAACGCTGGGATGCGCGAGGAAGGAGTCGTCTCCTTCGAACGAGACCTGGATGCGGTTGCGCGGATAGCGGCTCTTGACCTCGCGCATGCCGCCGGCGAGAACGAGATGACCACGGGAGATGAGGGCGATGGCGTCGCAGATTTTTTCGACCTGATCCATGCGGTGGGTGCTGAAGAGGATAGTCTTGCCCTGCTTGCGAAGGTCGACGAGGGTGTCCATGAGAAGCGCGGCGTTGACGGGATCGAGGCCGCTGAAGGGCTCGTCCATGATGATGAGGTCGGGCTCGTGAAGCAGCGCGGCAATGAACTGAATCTTCTGCTGCATGCCCTTGGAGAGCTCCTCGGTCTTCTTGGGGATGGCTTCGGTGATCTCCATGCGCTCGCACCAGACGTGGGCGCGCTTTGAGGCGGTGGTGGCGTCGAGGCCGTGGAGTTGGCCTAGAAAGATGAGCTGGTCCATAACCTTCATCTTTTTGTAGAGGCCGCGCTCTTCGGGAAGGTAGCCGACGCGGTTGAGGCTGTCGCGCTTGAAAGGCTCGCCGAAGAGTTGCACGGAACCAGAGTCGGGTACCGTTATGCCGATCATCATTCGGATGGAAGAGGTCTTGCCGGAGCCGTTGGGGCCGAGGAGGCCGAACATTTTGCCGGGTTCAATGCTGAAACTGAGGTCTGCGACGGCGATCTTGGTGTCGTAGGCTTTGCGGACATGTTGCAGTTCTACGATTGGCATGTGGTTGTGCTTAGTTTAGCAGGGGGAGATGCCGCTTCCATTGGTGAATGCTAACTGTGGTGAATGAAGCGGGAAACTACGATTCGATGTTGATAGCATCGGTGTGTGCTGGAACTTTCTACACCGATGAAGTTTGTGAAGCGCGTGGGAGAGCGCGTTGCTGTTGAACTTGCCAAGCGCGGCGTCGAGACCGTGGAGGACTTGCTGTATCACCTGCCGTTTCGGTATGAGGACCGATTGAACCCGGTGCCGATGAGTGCGCTGCAGGCGGGGACGATGGCGTCGGTGATCGGCGAAGTGCGAGGGACAGTGCTGCTGCAGACGCGCCATATGCCGCTGTTCGAGATGACGGTGGGACAGGGGCTGAATACGGTCAAGGCGATGTGGTTTCGCGGGACGTATTTGAGAGACAGGTTTCATGTGGGGCAGATGGTGGCGCTGTATGGCAGGCTGGAGCCCTCGCGGTCGAGCGCGGGGAAGTTCAAGATGATTCAACCGCAGTTTGAGATTCTGCCTGCTCATGGTGATGTGGACGCTGAGTTTTCCATGCTTGAGGTGGGGCGGATTGTGCCGGTGTACGAGTCGCTGGGCGGGACGACGGCGTGGGGTGCGAAACTGGGATCGAAGTGGTTGCGGAGGGTGATCTGGACGCTGTTCGAGGAGCTAGAGAAGCACAGTACGAGCACCATTCATCCCACCCATCGCGATAAGACCACGATGGATGGGGCACCCGGGCTGCATGGGCAGGAACAAACTGGTGTGGTCGAGACGCTGCCAGAGGCGTTACTTACAAGGTTGAAGATGCCGGGGCGGCTGGCGGCTTTGAAGGCAGTGCATTTTCCTGAGGCGGGGACGCCGATGACGCAGTTGATGTCGGCAGCGACTCCGGCGCATCGGCGGCTTATCTTCGAAGAGTTGTTTTATCTGGAACTGGGACTGGAGTTGAAGCGGCGAAGGATGCGCGAACGTGAGGGAACAGCGTTTGTGACTAACATGAAGGTGCGTGAGGCGATCAAGCAGATATTGCCCTTCCATCCGACGGCGGCACAGAAGCGGGTGCTTGGAGAGATTGCGAGCGATATGCGCAAGCCTCAGCCAATGCGGCGATTGTTGCAGGGAGACGTGGGATCGGGGAAGACGATCGTTGCCATGCAGGCTGCGCTGGTGGCGATTGAGAACGGCTATCAGACGGCGTTGATGGCTCCGACGGAGATTCTGGCGACGCAGCACTATCTCTCTGCACGGAAGCTCCTGGGGGAGGTGCTTTCGCCGCGAACCGGCAAGCCTTATCGCGTGACCTTGCTGACGGGTTCGCTTGATGATGCAACGAAACGCGAGGCGCGAGGAAGAATCTTTCGCGGTGAGACCGACCTGGCGATCGGGACTCATGCGTTGATTGAGGACAAGGTGGATTTCGAGAATCTGGGATTGGTGATTGTTGATGAACAGCATCGCTTTGGCGTGCAGCAGCGATTTCGATTGATGAAGAAGCCGGGTGCCCTCGATCCTGATGTGCTGGTGATGACGGCTACGCCGATTCCGCGGACGCTCGCGCTGACACTGTATGGAGATCTCGATGCGAGCGTGATCGACGAGCTGCCGCCAGGGCGAACTCCGATTGTGACTCGGCGAACGACTGAAGAGCGAGCCGAAGATGTGTGGGGATTTGTCAGGAAGCAAGTGGAAGCGGGGCGGCAGGCTTATATTGTTTATCCGGTGATTGAAGGCGCGAAGGATGATCAGCCGGAGTTGGATTTTGCCCGGGACGAAGAGGTGATTGAAGGGGCGCCTGTGAGCACTGCGGCTGGGAAGAAAACAGCAGATCCCTCCACTGCGCTTCGCTTCGGTCGGGATGACAAGAGTTTGAAAAGCCGGAAGAAGGCGAAGGGCAAGGCGGTGAAGACGGAGAAGTTATTTGAGCCGAAGAAGGCCTTGCGCGCGGCGACGGATATGTATGAAGAGCTACGGAGGGGACCGCTTGCCGGGCTACGATTAGGGTTGTTGCATGGGCGGTTGAGCGCGGATGACAAAGAGGTCACTATGCGTCGGTTTCAGCGCGGCGATATCAATGTGCTGATTGCGACGACGGTGATCGAAGTGGGCGTGGATGTGGCGAATGCTTCGGTGATGGTGGTCGAACATGCGGAGCGGTTTGGGTTGGCGCAGATGCATCAGCTGCGCGGGCGCGTGGGGCGTGGAGCGGCGAAGAGTTACTGCATATTGATGACGAGCGGGAGAGTGAGCGAGCAGGCCGAGGCTCGGCTGGATGCAATGGTGAGGACGCAGAATGGGTTCGAGCTGGCGGAATTGGATCTACAACAGCGGGGGCCTGGGGAATTTTTTGGCACGCGACAGGCTGGGCTACCTGAGTTTCGCGTGGCGAACCTGATTCGCGATCGTGCCGTGCTGGAGCTGGCGAAGGTTGAGGCGACTCGGTTTGCTGAGTCGCCTGATCCAGCTGTTTCGCGCGAAGAGAGAGATGCGGTATGGGCTCGACTGAAGCACCAATGGCAACGAAAGTATGGATTGGTCGAGGCATGAAGTAACGTCGACCTATTCGCATCGAATGCGTTCGATCAAGGTGGTTTTAGCGATAGTGTCGCCTCGAACGAAATACAGGGGTTCTTCGCTCCGCTCAGAATGACAACTTTTATTTCTCGCGCTTTCTATTTCTTGCGCTGAACAAAAACCTCTAAGAATGCCGATTTGCTCGCTAGCTGGCAGTGGCGTGAGCGTAGGAGCCGGCTCCGGTGGGCTGCGAGGCTGTGGGAGTGACGGCCTTTTTGGGGCCGCGCTTGCGGGCCACGAGGACGCGGATACGTTCGATCATTTCCGCTGGAGAGCTGGCGCCCTTGGGAAGAAAGACATCCGCATGGAGCGCGCGGTCAAACGCGTTGACGGTACCGGAGACGATCATTGCCGGCAGGCCGGGGTGGAGTTGCTTGGCACGGCGAACCAGTTCGTTGCCGTCCATCTGGGGCATCAGGAGATCGCAGAGGATCAGGTCAAGAGTACCGGGAAGAGATCGATCGAGGACCTCCAGCGCTTCCTGTGCGTTCTTCACTGCAATGATGCGGTAGCCACGGGTTTCGAGAAGGAAGGTGCGAACAGAGAGGACCTGTTCGTTGTCATCTACGCAGAGAATCGTCTTCTTAGGGCGCATGCAGTCTCACTTCTGCCGGACGCCACCTTGTGGTGGCTCGCGGCCGATGGGCCAGTCTGGCGCGTCTGCTGGTTTGCAGGCGCACCGGTCTGGTGGTGTTCAAAATTGCCCCGTGGCCCGGCCGGATTCGGCTCTTCGACGCGTGATGGGCCTTCTGCTCCGGAAGAGCAGAAGACAGATAGAGCGAGGCTCTCCTGTCTGCTCCACTGGGGACCAGCGCCATCCGTCCGGCGAGCAAGGCTGCCGAACCGCGGGGTGCGAGAGAGGCTTTATGCCGGCGCAGGTTGCCACGTGGCTCCAGGAGGCACGAGATCCTTCTGCTGCGAATACAGTGAGAGCCGATGCGGAGGCATCGGGTCTCAGTGCGTGTGCAAACAGCGAGGTTGCGCTCGGGGAGTCGCGACTGCGAGGCAGTCAAGCTTCTCTCAACTCAAATTGTCAGAAAACAGGCGAAAGCACTTTCTATCTCCAACGACGTTGCACATTGCATGCAACGTCGTCGTCAACGCTTTCCAACAGTACGAATGGTTGGCGAGGTTGGCAACAGCGAAGCTAGAGCGAAGATGACCGATATTTGAGCTTGCGCATCCACCGATGGGCGGAAACGGTGCGAATTCATTGGGGATTCACGGGAGGTGCCTGTTGAAATTAAGTGCATCACGGCAGGAAAAAGCGTCCGCTTGCAACAGGAATTGTGCGCCCACCGACGAACACTTTGGTGACGATGTTGTCTTCGATCGCAGCGCTGACGTGAATGCGGCTGGGACGTGATATCTCAATTCCCTGCTCGATGACGATGGGTTGATTGCTGGCGGCAAGTCCGTGACGGACGAGGTATGCGATGGCGCATCCGGAGGCCGAACCGGTGGCCGGGTCTTCACCGGTATCGAACTGCATGCGGGCGTGCCAGTCTGCTCCTGAGCTCGCATGAGCGCGAGTGATGCAATGAAAGAATTTTGCGCCGATGCGATCAAGATAACGACGGGCGATGTGGGGCGTGATCCGCAGACGCGCGGATACTTCCAACGATCGAAGCGGCACGATGCAGAACGCCATGCCAGTGGAGACAACCTGCGCGGGAAGGTCGGGATCGAGGTCGTCGGCTGAGAGGTCGAGGGCCGCGGCCAGAGCTTCGCGATCATCTCTGCCCTTGCGGATCTCACCGAAGATTGGGTCGTTCTGCTTCATGGTGCCGAAGACGCCTTGCTCGCCGGGCTGCGGCGGTGTGAAGCGCACGGGGATGGGGCCGATGCCGAGATCGAGTGTGATCTGCTCGGCGCCGCGGAGGACCGGGTGGTTCCAATAGAGCCAGCTGGCGGTGCCGAGGGTGGGATGGCCGGCGAAGGGGACCTCTTCCGTGGTGAGGAAGATGCGTACCTGCACGCCGTGTTCGCGTTCGATCTCGGGAGCGCGCGGAAGGATGAAGGTCGTCTCGCTGAGGTTCGTTTCTCGGGCGAGGGCCTGCATCTCTTCGGTGGACAGGCCACGGGCATCGGCGAAGACGGCGAGAGCGTTGCCTTCAAGCGGATTCTCGGCGAAGACATCGACCTGCGCGAAGTCGTAGGCGCAGTGGGCGGTCTCCGCGGCTGCGGCTAAAGTTGCAGGCGCGTTGTGGGGTGGATCAGTTGACATGGAAGCTCCTCGGACGTATGGTTTGGACAGACCGCAATGGGGCAAACCTGCCTCATGCTAGCTTAGCTGGCAAGCGGTACAAAAGATCAGTTATGACGATGACACTCAACTCGACCATGACGCGCTGCTGTTGCTGCAGCCCGGCGTGGGTGTGTGGATGAGCGAATCGAAGTAAGCATCTTCGAGCAGCACAGAGCCCACCTAGAGCCAACGAGCCGGGTGGGTTTTCTACGTTTAGGTAGAATCGAAATTACCAGTTCTTTTCAACACAATTTGGGCGAATCCCAAAGAAAGCGAATCGATTATGTCACTCCGCATTAACGATCTTGCTCCTGATTTCACGGCAGAGACGACCCACGGCACAATCCACTTTCACGAGTGGATCGGTGATAACTGGGCGGTTCTGTTCTCTCACCCTAAGGACTTTACCCCCGTCTGCACGACGGAGTTGGGCGCTGTCGCGGGCCTCGAAGCCGATTTTGCGAAGCGTGGAGCGAAGGTCATCGGGCTTAGCGTGGACCCCGTCGAAAACCACGGCAAGTGGGCCAAGGACATTCAGGACGTGAGTGGCGCCGCAGTCAACTACCCGATCATTGGCGACACCGAGCTAAAGGTCGCCAAGCTGTATGACATGCTGGCCGCCGATGCAGGTGAGAGCTGCGAGGGCCGCACTCCCGCGGATAATGCTCCTGTGCGGACGGTGTTTGTGATTGGCCCGGACAAGCGTATCAAGCTGACGCTTGCGTATCCGATGACGACTGGACGCAACTTCGACGAGATCATCCGCGTGCTGGATTCCATGCAGTTGACGATCAAACACAAGGTGGCAACGCCGGCGAATTGGAAGCAGGGCGACGACGTTATCATCACAGGAGCGGTATCCAATGAGGATGCAGAGAAGATTTTCCCTGGATATAAGACGGTGAAGCCGTATCTGCGCACCACGGCGCAACCGCAGTAGGTGGAATGAAGCGAAGTGAGAGGGAAGACCTCTTATTTTCGTAGCCCGCCACGCAGCTTGTGTGGCGGAAAGAGCACCGGTGGCGAAGTGGCTAACGCGCTGGTCTGCAAAACCAGTATTCATGGGTTCAACTCCCATCCGGTGCTCCAAAAAATAAATAGGTTATAGCATTTCCCTCCTTTCTTCAAGGCCCAGCTAGTGTAGCCATCTGAACAACTAACTCCAGACAAGTGGCTGGCCTCTTTAGAGCTGCACCTATCAGTGCGTTACATGTCTATGCGCTCGGGCATGGTATAAATTTCGGCACACTCGGATTTTTTGGACGTTATGACAGAGCCGTGCCGATGGCGGTGCGGCTGAGGTGTCTTGACGGAAGCGGGTTGCGGCAGGTGTAGACGAATTTAAGATTAAGGAGAGCGATGACGATGCGTATGCGTTGGATGGCGATGGCGGTATTGACTGGGGCGGCGATGTGGCCCTGTGGAGCTTCGGCGGCGGAGATTGCGGGCAAGTGGGTGTCTGAAGTTTCGGGCCCGACTTTGCTGGAGCCGGTATACGCGCACGTAACGCTGGAGAGTACGGGCGATACGGTGAACGGGACGTGGGGGAGCAATACGGTGAAGGGATCGGTGAAGGAATCGCAGGTGACGCTGACTCTGACCAATGCGGAAGGCGAGGCCGCGGGAGAGTTGACGGGGAAGCTTGAGGGCGCAGAGGGTGCGGGTTCGGGGACGTTGGCAGGTTTGGGTCGACGGCCGGGTAGTATGGCCGCTGGAGGGCGCACGCCGGTACCGCAGGAGGTTACGTGGAAGCTAACGCGCGAGGTGGCGGCTCCTGCTAAGCCGCGAGAGATCAACTATGAACCGAGGACCTTTCAGGCCTACTACTATGCCGGGAACAAACCGGACATTCACATCTTTCCCGGAGACGTTGTGCATACGTGGTCGGTCGACTCCGCAGGCGTCGATAAAAATGGGAAGCGTCTGGCGCTGGGCGGCAATGCGAACATTGGACCGATCTATGTCGAGGGGGCGCTCCCGGGCGACACGCTGGTCGTTCACCTGATCAAGATTGAACCGAACCGCAAGACTGCGCGGCAAGGAAGCCGCATTCAGCAGTTCGGCGTGACCCCAGCCTACAATCTGGCCGCGAAGTACGACCCGCGCTTCAATGGTGAGTATCAGCTAGATAACGCGACGGGCATTGCGACGTTAACTGCTCCGACGCCGGCATTGAAGGACTTCAAACTGCAGATGAAGCCAATGCTTGGCTGCATCTCGGTGGCGCCTCCCGGCTTTGAGGCTTTCACCGGGCCGCACCTGGGCGTGTATGGCGGCAACCTGGACTACAACGGCACGGTTTCCGGTACTACGATGTTGTTCCCAGTCTTTCATCCGGGCGCGCTCTTCGGCTTTGGGGATGGACACGCTGCGATGGCGGATGGCGAGGTGACGCAAACGGGACTTGAGGTCTCGATGGATGTGACGTTCTCGGTGGATGTGATCAGGGGCTACCAGTCACAGGGAGTGCGCGAGGAAGACAACGACTACATCATCTCGTTCGGCGTCGCGGGGTCGCTGCAGGAGGCGCTGAAAACGTCAACGGCACAGCTTGCGATGTGGATTAAGCATGACTATGGCCTTTCGGACAGCGAGGTTGCGCTGCTGCTTGGAGCAGTGATGAAGATCGAAGTGACGGAACTGGTCGATCCGGAGTTCAACGTGGTAACCAAGGTGCCGAAGAACACCCTGGCGATGTTGAAGCCTGTATCGACGAAGTAGATTTGTTTTGTTCTTGCTGCGGATCAGCGAGTGTTGGCCCGCAACGTAAGACCTAAGTAGAAATACTGAGCAGAGAATGCGCGAGGCAGTATTTCTGCGAATTACATAAAGATAAAATCTCCTGCATAGTGAAAAGACCTTAATAAAAGAGGTCCCGACATGAGATGGAATTTCCTCCCTTCCTGCAAACGCAGAGTTGTATTTACACTCCTTCTCCCAGTGATAACAGCACAATTAGCGTTCAGTCAGACGTCCACTACGGGCGCAATTCGCGGCACCGTGACCGATTCGCAGGGTGCTGTGATTACTGGAGCGACTGTAACCGTGACCTCTAAGGCCACCGGCCAGGTCCGTACGGTGAAGAGCGATTCGTCCGGACAGTATGCGGTTGGCTTGCTTCCGCCAGAGATCTACACGATTACCATTGAAGCCCCGGGGTTCAAGATGGAGCAGCCAGCGCCTGTGACTGTTGTCGTGACGGAGACGGCGCGGGCGGACGCGAAGATGGTACTGGGCAGTAATACCGAGACAGTGGAGGTCACTTCGCAGGCGGCGGCACTGCAGGTAGAGAACGCGACACTGGGCACGGTCGTGGATGGTACGACGATTCGGGAGGTGCCGCTGACGAACCGCAACTACACCCAGGTGCTGACCCTGTCAGCCGGTGTGGCTGGCGACGTGAACAATGCGGCCACGCTGGGCAAAGGCACACAGGACGTGTATGTGAACGGCGCCAGCAGCATCAGCAATAACTTCCACATGGACGGCGCGGACATCAACAACTTCGGATCGGGCCGTGCGGGCGATTTCGTGCAGCAGGCCGGTATTGCGATTCCAAATCCGGACTCGCTGCAGGAGTTCAAGATCCAGACGACGAACTACGACGCCGGCTTCGGACGTGACGCCGGTGCGAACGTCGATGTGATTACGAAGACGGGAGCGAACAGCATCCACGGCTCGGTGTGGGAGTTCCTTCGCAACGATGTGCTGAACGCGAACGATACGTTCCTTAAGATCGGCGGCCAGAAGCGTGCGGTGATGAAGCAGAACCAGTTTGGCGGAACGATCGGCGGCCCGATCATGAAGGACAAGATGTTCTTCTTCGGCAGCTATCAGGGAACACGCCAGGTGAACGGTCTCGCTGCTACGTCCTATGCCAGCAACACACTGTTTCCGCTTACAAACGACCGGAGCGCGGCTGCGATTGGTAGTGCAGCGTGTCCCAGCGCCAGCTCTGGAAACACGTTTTGGCATCCGTACAACGGCGGTTCATACAGTGGTGGCACCGCTTCGCACCCGGCGCCGATTACTCAAACAGAAGTTGCCTGTGACGGCAGTAACATCAATCCAGTGGCACTGAGCCTGCTCAATCAGAAGATTGCAAACGGCACATACCTCATTCCTACGCCGCAGCGTATCGGTACCGACAATAACGGCAACCCTGCTGGATTCTCGACCTTCAGCATTCCATCGCACTACAAAGAAGACCAGTTCCTGATCAACACGGACTATATCCTCTCGCCGAAGCACACCCTGTCTCAGCGTTACTTCTACTCAAACCAGCCTCAGGACCAACCTTTCAGCAACCAGTTGAATACGCCGGGCAACGGCGTGACGCCTACCTTCAATAGCCAGGTGGCGGTGGTGAAGGTGACTTCGGCCCTGAAGTCTAATTTCCTGAACGAGGCGCTCGTCGGATACATCCGCAATACCGGCCAGCTGCAAACGCAGGCAAACCTGAACTACGATCAGATTGGCATGACCGCGCCGAGTGACCCGACGTATCCTCGCACTCCCATCATGACCATCAATGGGTACTTCAATCTGGGTGGCGTCAACAACGACGTGTCCATGTCTGCCGTCAACAGCTTTGAGATCGACGATCAGATCTCGTGGACGCACGGCAAGCAGAGCATCCGCGCCGGCTTTCTGGGGGAAAAGAACCAGTTCAACTTCGACGACCCGAACAACAAGCGCGGCAGCTTAACCTTCCAGACATTTCAGGACTTTGTTCTGGGGATGAGCGCAGCGCAGAATGGCACGGGCTTCAGCAATGTGTTCGCGAGCAACAGCCAGCAGGGCTCGTACTACAAGGGCTACCGCGGAACCACCATGGCGATGTTCCTCCAGGACGACCTCAAATTGCGGTCGAACCTGACGGTGAACGCCGGTCTGCGTTGGGAGCTGAACAGCGGCATCAGCACGAACAAGGGCGTGTTGACCAGCTTCTGGCCCGAGCTTGTAACGCCCTTCGCCCCTGTACCAGTGGGCGGCACCTATAACGGCTTCGTGGTGCCACGGAACTCGTCCGCAAACCCACCTTCAGGTGTCAAAACGCTGGGCAGCATGAGCCTTGGAGAGAACGATCTGCCGTTGCATAACTTCGGACCGCGAATCGGTTTCGCGTACCAGCCTTTCGGGGCTGACACTTCGACAGTCGTGCGCGGTGGTTATGGTGTGTTCTATACGCTGCCGAACGCTAACTCGGTGCTGCAGACACTGGGGAACCAGCCGTACGTAAGTTCGGCCTCGTTGAGCGGCAACCAAAACGCCGTTGCAACATTCCAGACACCGTTTACAACGAAACTGACGCCTGGAGTCTGGAGACCGCTTCTTCCTTATACCGTTGCGAATCCTCTGAACGTGACTGGAGTCGCCAAGAATATCGACTCGCCGCTGGTGCAGCAGTACAATCTGGACGTCCAGCAGGAGCTTCCGGTTAAACTTATTCTCGAAGTAGGCTATGTAGGAACCCGCGGAACCCGTCTTGCAGAGTCCCGCTCACTGAACCGTGCGTGGCTGGCCAGCCCGGCCAACCCTATCAACGGAGTGACGACCAACACGGTTGCTGGGGCGAACCTAGCGGCCCGCGTGCCCTACCAGGGCATTAACGTGGGCAACCTGAATCGCATCGAAACATATGGATTCTCCAGCTTCCACAGCTTGCAGACAACGCTGAAGCGGCAGATGAGCAAGGGTGTTTACCTGCAGGCCTCGTATACCTGGAGCAAGGTGCTGACTACGGTCACCGGTGGTGATGGTTTGAACGGCGTCTTCTCCGGCGGCAGTGGGAACAGCAACGATCCGAACAATCGCTATGCCCGCTACGGTTTGGCGGCCTACGATCGTACCAACCGCCTTGTCGTCGCTTATAGCTGGCAGATTCCGGGGCTGAACAATGCCGGTGCCTTCGCACGAGTCGCGACAGGCGGCTGGAGATTGTCCGGCGTGTCTACCTTCCAGTCAGGCAAGCCGCTTACCTTTACTGACTCCAGAAACGGTACAGCGTACGGAACTGCAAGCCGTGCGCAATACGTCCCCGGCAAGAGCAACAAGGATGTGCTCAATAAGAATGGCGGGTCCATGCTGGCGCGCGTGAAGGGCAACAGCTACCTCAACCCAGGTGGAACTCTGTTTACAACGGCTCCGGCAGTTCCAAACAGTGTGCCTGCCACTTCCAATGGGCCGCTGGCTCTCGATTACGGCAACGCTGGCGTCGGCGTAGCCCGCGGACCGGGAAACGACAACTGGGATATGACGCTGGCGAAGGACACCAGGGTAGGTGGGTTGCGTGAGGGTGCGACGTTGAATTTTCGTACTGAGTTCTTCAACGTGTGGAACCATGCTCAGTACCAGAATCCTGGAACGGCTGTGGGAACGTCGAGCTATGGCGTTATCAATCAGTCGTCGGTTGCTCCGCGCCTGATCCAGTTCGCGTTGAAGTACGTGTTCTAATGATGACTCCAGTGCGGCGATGGCCCGATCCGATAAGGATTGACTATCACTGGCATGGAATAAACTTTCAACTTATATTTCCATACTTTTTAGTGAGGGGTTTCATGCGTAGGTCGCTTGTGTTTACTGGTCTTCTGTTGAGTAGCTCCTTGTCCTTGATAGCACAGGATCACACCGTGCTTGCCACATCCACCACGGTTGAGTGGGGACACTACGCTGTCACCAAACCTGCAATTACAGTTAAGAGTGGCGATACCGTGAAGATCCAGACACTGTCGACCTGCGGGCCGAACGACCGGCTGGTCGCGCGTGGCGTCAAACCGGAGGACATTCCGGCCTATAACGATGAGGTCTATAAAAACTATCCGGAGAAAGATAAAGGCCCGGGCGGGCACATCCTTACCGGACCGGTAGCGATCGAAGAAGCAGAACCTGGTGATGTGCTCGAGGTGCAGATACTTAAAATCGACATCGATGCGAACTTCGCATGCAATGGCTTCGGATTGCATCGTGGCTTTTTGCCGATGGAATTTCCATATAGCCGACAGCGCATAATCCCGCTGGACCGCGTAAAGATGATCGGGCACTTCGCTCCGGGGATCGATATTCCGTTGCGGCCGTTCTTCGGTAGTATGGGCGTTGCTCCGGGCAATGGGCGCGTAGACAGCGCTCCTCCCTTTTCGCATGCGGGCAACATGGACAATAAAGAGTTAGTGGCGGGCACAACGCTTTATATTCCGGTCGCCGCTAAGGGGGCGCTATTTGTCGCCGGCGATGGACACGCCGGACAAGGCAACGGCGAGGTGGACATTACGGCGATGGAGACGTTCTTGACCGGGACGTTTAAGTTCATCGTACATAAGAACAAGCAAATGCCGTGGCCACGGGCCGAGACGCCGACGCACTACATCACTATGGGTTTCAGCCCCGATCTGAAAGAAGCGACTGAGCATGCGCTGCGCGACATGATCGACTTCCTGGTTGAAGAAAAACACATGACCCGCGATGACGCGTACATGCTGTCGAGCGTGGCCGTGGATCTGGATATCACCCAGTTGGTGGACGGGAATGTCGGCGTGCATGCGATGTGCCCGAAGAATATTTTCACAGCTTCCGCGAAGTAACCTCTGGACCGCCCGGCTGCGGTGTGTCCGATGGTTTTTTGGTGGGTCAATTCGGCAGGTCTGGCTTTTGGTGGGGTTATGGCCGGTCACAGAAATGATGGCTTAGTGCGTCCGAAGGGCCTACGTATTTCTACGTACGTAGGGGGTGGCCCTTCCCACGGATTGTGAAAATCCGTTATGCTTCAGATATCTCAGATATTTTAGATTTCACGTGCAGCCCAACACGCTTTTGCAATAACCCGCAATAGCACGACCGAGGCCATCATGAGAGAGCATGAGTTTTTCGAAACTCATACTATGTTCCCTTTCACGGGGACGGACGCAGGCACATCTGCCACCTATCTGCATGCTCTCATCGAGAACAGCCCAATCGCCATCGTAGTTCTGGATGCGCAGTATCGATGCACGATGTGCAACCCCGCCTTTGAAAGGCTCTTTCAATACACGCTGAAGGAGCTCTCGTCCGCGGATCTGGACAACTTGATTGCAGGCCCCGAGATGGCGGACGAGGCGGCGTGCCTCAGCGGCCGGGTGATGCGAGGGAACAAAGTACATACGGTGACGCAGCGGCGTAGGCGCGATGGAATGATGGTGGATGTCGAGATCTACGGCATACCGCTGATGATGGATGACAAACTGGCCGGGGTGTATGCCCTGTATCAGGATGTGACAGAGCGGAATAAGGCCCAAATGGCGTTCCGCGAGATCTCGGGTCAACTGGAGAATCTGCAGCAGGGGGAGCGGCGGAGGTTGGCACGGGACCTCCATGATTCAACCTCGCAGGAGTTGGCAGTGCTGAACTGGAACCTGACGCGGTTGATGACGCTAGTAGGGGATCGGGATGAGGCGCTGAAGACGCTGGTGAAACAGACCAAGGAGATTGCGTATGAGTGCTCGGCGCGGATACGGAGTGTAGCTTATTTGCTGCACCCTCCTTTGCTGGGCGAGGCTGGACTGACGCTGGCGATACCGTGGCTGGCGGAGGGATTTGAGCAGCGCAGTGGGATTCGCGTGACGCTGGAGATAAGTCCGGAGCTGGTTCGGTATCGCGATGAGGTGGAGATCGCAATATTCCGAATTGTGCAGGAGGGGCTGGCGAATGTGCTGCGCCACTCTGGAAGCCCCGTGGCAAGGATTTCGCTGCATCCCAAAGATTGTTGGCTGGAGTTGGCTGTTAGCGATCGGGGAAAGAGTCATGCGCGCGAGTTGTTGATGCAGGCGCCTGACAGGAGGAACGGTGTTGGCATCAGCGGGATGCGCGAGCGGGTCGAACAATTGGGAGGCTGTTTGCGTATCGACTGCAACGAAGAGGGCACGACCCTGCAGGCGACTATACCGACGGAGATGAACTTCCATGAATAAGCTAAAAATTTTGATTGCCGATGATCATGATCTGATTCGCCGCGGTGTGCGCGACCTGCTGGCTGCGCGTGGCGAATGGCAGGTGGTGGGCGAGGCCTGCAACGGCACCGATGCGGTGCGAAAAGCCGTAAGTTTGCGACCGGATGTCGCAATTCTGGACTTCTCTATGCCGGAGTTGAACGGACCGGAGGCCGCTGCACAGATTGCCGAGAAGGTTCCGGAGACGAGCGTTGTGGTGCTGACAATGCACGATTCCGAGCAGGTGATGCGAGAGGTGCTACAGGCGGGAGCACGCGGGCTGGTGCTGAAGAGCGATGCAGACCGTGATTTGGTGGAAGCGGTGGAGGCGGTGGCGAGAAAGCGCCATTTCTTCACGACGCGGTTGTCTGAGATGGTGTTGGGCGGATATCTGGCCGGCCCCCCGAAGACGCCGAAGACCAAGAGTAAGGCGGCGCAACTGACAGAGCGTGAGTGCGAAGTCGTGCGGCTGCTCGCCGATGGCATGTCGAGCAAAGAGGCGGCGACGCAGTTGCAGATCAGCATACGGACAGTGGAGTCGCACCGGATCAATATCAACCGGAAATTGGGCTTCAACTCGATTGCGAATCTGGTGCACTATGCGATTCGGCACGGGATTGTTGCACATACTTAACGGCCAAAGGAACGCCATTCGTTAGCTCCTATCCGATTGCGAGTAGCGATATTTGTTTTCGCTCGAGCGGCGTAGAAAGCACCATACTGGTCGTGGGACTCCCGTATGGCAGAAGTTTCTCAATCAAGTCTTCCAGTTGTGCAACGGAAGAAAGTATGACCTTCAGTAGAAAGGCATCGCCTCCGGTCAAGTGATAGCACTCTTGAACGGCATCCAGGGTGGGGAGGAATTTCAGGAATGGCCTGTATCTATTCCCGTCGCAGGTAAGCCGCACAAATGCGGTGATCGAGAATCCCAGCGCCTGAAGATTAATATCAGCTCGATAACCACGGATAAGTTCGAGACTCTCCAACCGGCGGACGCGCTCTGCCGTCGCAGAAGGAGAAAGTTTAATTCTTCGACCTAACTCTGCCACGGAAAGACGCGCATCAGAGCTGAGTTCCTGCAATATTTTTGTGTCGATCGGATCGATTCCATTGTGCTGAAGCATCGGTTTCCTCGTTTGAGAAAGCTAACCTATTCGAAGTCTAAAATCACTGCTGGAATAATATGCTACCGACTATTCGTCGGATGAAAGCTATTTTTTTCATTGAATCAATGGAAAATTGCCATTGAAACCGCAGAAACAATATATCGCTTCGAACCAAATTTCCTTAACCTTTACCCAATGATTAATCTTGATGGTTCCTCTCTTACGCTCGAAGATGTCGTGGCAGTAGCTGAAAGAGCCGACCTCGTACAGATCGCCCCGGCTGCCATCCTCCGCATGCAGATTTCACGTTGTAGAGTTGATACTGCGATGAGCGGCACGACGCCTGTTTATGCTCTAAACACGGGCGTAGGTCTTCTCGCCAACATCCGTCTCGACGATACAGAGATTGAAGCGATGCAGGTCAACCTGATTCGATCTCATTGCTGCGGAGTCGGTTCCCCACTATCGACCTCGGTGGTGCGCGGCATGATGCTGATCCGAGCCAATGTCCTTGCGAAGGGTTTCTCGGGCATACGTCCCATCGTCGCCGAACGTATCTGCGACTTGCTGAATCATCAGATCACTCCTGTCATCCCCTCTCGCGGCAGCGTCGGTGCAAGCGGCGATCTCGCTCCCCTTGCTCACATGGCTCTTGTATTGATTGGGGAGGGTCATGCCGAGTATCAGGGCAACATTCTTCCTGCCGCAACGTGTCTCGAACGCGCAGGATTGAAGCCACTCATTCTTCTCAGTAAAGAAGGTATATCGCTCTTAAACGGAACCCAGGCGATGCTCTCCACCGGTTGCCTGCGTCTGAAGGAGTTGGAAGATCTCTTTTATTCCGCGCAAACCACTGCTGCTTTAAGCATAGAAGCGCTGCGTGGGACCGCTGCGGCCTTTGACCCTCGTTTGCATGCGGCCCGGCCGCATCCCGGACAGGTACTCAGCGCATGCCACCTCACCGGTCTTCTGAAAGGCACCTCAATCCCAAGAACTCACGGCGCAGGCAGCCGCATTCAGGATGCTTACTGTCTGCGCTGTATTCCGCAAGTCCATGGAGCCGTCTGGGACACACTTGCCTACGCTCGCCGGGTCTTTGAGATTGAACTGAACAGCGCCACGGACAATCCGCTTGTCTTTGAGAATGCAATCGTCTCGGGAGGAAACTTCCATGGCGCTCCGCTCGCATTGGCTCTCGACTATCTCTCGATTGCTCTCTGTCAGCTCGCGGGCATCTCGGAACGCCGGACCGAACGGCTTCTCAATCCAAGTCTGAACGAAGGACTTCCAGCGTTCCTAGCATCGAAGCCCGGCCTGGAGTCCGGCCTGATGATGGCGCAGGTAACGGCTGCATCGCTCATTGCCGAACTGAGAGTGCTCGCCAGCCCGGCATCCACAGGTTCCATTCCCACCAGCGGAAATCAGGAGGACTTTGTCAGCATGGGCATGACCTCCGCTCTCAAGCTTGAGCAAGCCGTCCCGCTCGCCAGAATGGTACTTGCAATCGAGTTGCTGACAGCAACCCGAGCATTGGATATTCGCGGTGATACAAGCACCGCTTCGCTTGAAGATGTTAGAGCCCGCTTCCGGGCGCGTATCCCGGCGTGGCGAGAAGACTGTGTCCTGTCTATATGGATGGAAGATGCGTCAAGCTTCTTAGCAGAAGGAGCCTTGGGGAAAAATATTAGCAGTGTCGAACTCGAGGAGGTCCTTCGATGAGCCGGCCATATTCTCCGGTTCGGGCACCTCGCGGCAATACTAGGAGGGCAAAAGGGTGGATCCAGGAAGCCGCCAAGCGAATGCTGATGAATAACCTCGACCCGGACGTGGCCGAAAAGCCGGAAGAACTTATCGTGTACGGCGGACGAGGCAAGGCCGCGCGCAACTGGGAGTGCTACCACACGATTATCGAAACGCTCGATCGCCTCGAAAACGATCAAACGCTCCTGGTGCAATCCGGCAAGGCTGTCGCTGTCCTCCAGACACACCGATTGGCGCCAAGAGTATTGATTGCCAACTCCAACTTGGTGCCACATTGGGCCACTTGGGAGGAGTTCGACAAGCTGGATGCGGCTGGGCTGATGATGTACGGCCAGATGACCGCCGGCTCCTGGATCTACATCGGCACGCAAGGAATATTGCAAGGTACATACGAGACCTTTCGTGGCGCGGCAAAAAAATACTTCAACGACACACTCGCCGGTACTATCACCGTCACCGCTGGGCTTGGCGGCATGGGCGGCGCACAGCCGCTCGCAATCAAACTGGCAGGCGGAGTGAGCATCTGCGTCGAGGTTGACCCGCGGCGAATTCAACGCCGCCTCCAGACAAGCTATTTGGATACAGCAACAAACTCGCTCGACGAGGCAATCCAAATGGCTCAGAGCACGAAGATGCAGCGTAAAGCCGTTTCGATCGGCCTGACGGGCAACGCGGCGGAGTTGTTGCCGGCGATGGTAAAGCTCGGCTTTACTCCCGACCTCGTCACCGACCAGACGAGTTCGCACGACCCCTTGTGGGGCTATGCTCCGATCGCAAAGGCCGACGAAGACCTCAACGCGCTGCGTTCCCTGCAGCCGCAGGTCTACACCGAACGCGTTCAGGCCTCAATCGCCCAACACGTGCAGGCGATTCTTGAGATGCAGCGGCGTGGAGCTATCGCCTTCGACTATGGCAACAATATGCGCACCCAGGCAAAGCTTGCCGGTGTCGCCGACGCGTTTTCGTACCCTGGCTTCGTCCCCGCGTTCATCCGCGATTCGTTCTGCGAAGGCCGCGGACCTTTTCGCTGGGTCGCCTTATCGGGAGATCCTGCGGACATCGCCAAAACGGATCGAGCGATGTTGAAGCTTTTTCCGGAAGATAAGAGGTTGAACGAATGGCTAAACTTCGCCGGAAAACAGGTCGCTTTTCAAGGACTCCCGGCACGCATCTGCTGGCTCGGTTATCGTGAGCGTGACCGCGCAGGGCTTCTCTTCAACCAGATGGTCCGAGGCGGCCAACTCAGCGCGCCCATCGTGATCGGCAGGGACCACCTCGATGCAGGTTCTGTCGCGAGCCCTTTCCGCGAGACAGAAGGAATGCTCGATGGCTCAGATGCCGTCTCAGATTGGGCGCTGCTCAACTTCGCAACCGGCATTGCCAGTGGCGCTGGATGGATGAGCTTTCACCACGGCGGCGGCGTGGGCATGGGATACAGTCAGCATGCGGGTCTCGTTGCGGTCGCCGATGGCAGCGACGAGGCTGAGCAACGCCTGCAGATGTGTCTGACCAACGATCCCGCGTTGGGCATCATCCGTCATGCCGATGCTGGATACGAATTAGCCCGAACCACAGCCGCGAAACGGGGACTGGATATGCCGAGTATTCGATGAAGGCAGACGCGCTCATAACCGGAATCTCGCAACTAGTCACCGCAACGGGCCCTGAGCCGAAGCGCGGTCGAGCCATGCGCGAACTGAAGATTCTGGAACGGGCAACAATTGCCATATCCTCCGGCCTCATCGCCTGGACAGGAAGAGCGTCAGAATGGACAGGCACGGCAGAAACCGCGGTAGATGTAGGAGACCGCGCGGTCGTTCCAGGGTTGGTCGATCCACACACCCACGCGGTATGGGCGGGAGATCGTCTGAACGACTTTGAAGCGCGGACATCTGGTTCCACCTATGAAGAGATTCTCGCCGCAGGTGGTGGTATACGAAGCACAATTCGTGCCACGGCTGCGGCCTCGTCTGATGATCTTGTTGCGTTGGCGAAGCCACGAATCGACTCCCTCATTGCCTCGGGAGCAACCACGATCGAGGTAAAGTCTGGCTATGGATTTACGCCCTCCGCTGAACTTGCAATGCTGGAGGCGATACACTCTCTCTCTGCAATCTCACCTGCGCGAATCATACCCACTCTACTCATGCACATACCTCCTGTCCTCGCTGCAGGTCGCTCCAGCTATAGGAAGCAGGTATGCGAGGAGCTGATACCTGAGGTGGCGAGACGCAAGTTAGCCACAGCCATCGATATCTTTGTCGAAAAAGAAGCCTGGCAGATCGCTGAAGCAGAAGAGTTATTCAATCAGGCGCGCCAGTATGATCTCGCGATCAAACTGCATAGTGATCAGTTTCATTGCATAGGCGGCGTGGAGCTTGGGATACGAATGGGTGCGCTGAGTATTGATCATCTGGAAGCCTCCGGCCCGGAGCAGATTGCGAGGATAGCAGCAAGCTCGACCATCGCAACGATTCTTCCGGGTGTCTCGCTTCATCTGGGAATACCTTCAGCTCGAGGCCGCAAACTGATCGACGCTGGAGCCGCCGTTGCCGTTGGGACAGATCTCAATCCCGGATCTAGCCCCTTGTTTTCGACCTCTGAAGCGCTGGCTTTGTCTGTTCGGCTCAACGGCCTCACCGCACAAGAGGCGCTTGTGGCCGGAACGGTGAACGCTGCCTGTGCGTTAGGTCTCGGCGATGCAGGTCGTCTCGAAGTAGGGTGCCCTGCAGACTTCCTTGTGCTAAACGGTAGCGATTGGCGCGAGCTTGTTTACACGCTGGGGACGAATCCCGTTAAGGATGCCTGGATCGGTGGGAAGAGGGTTAGAGGATGAATACACTCTACCGGCCGGAGCTGCTCTACTCGAACGGCAAATTTATTGCCAATGGCGAAGTATTGGTGAGTGACGGCGGCCAGTTCTTAGCATCTCCTACAAAATTTGACACCTCGTCTACCCGAATCGTTGACCTGCCGGGAAAGGCGCTTCTGCCAGGTTTCGTAAACGTTCATTCTCACTCCTTCCAGCGGCTCATCCGCGGCAAATCGGAATCAAGAATCATCAGCGGCAAAGACTTCTGGTCGTGGCGTGGAACGATGTACCACGCCGCCAGTCAACTCAATCCCCAGGAAGTGTATGACGTTGCGCGTATGGCGTTTCTTGAGATGGTTCTTGCTGGAACCACGACAGTGGGCGAATTTCATTACTTGCATAATGCTCCAAATGGCGAACCCTACGATGACCCAAATCTATTGAGCAAGCAGGTAATTGCGGCCGCCCAGTCTATAGGAATCCGAATTGTTCTGCTGCGAACGGCGTACTTGCGGTCAGGATATGAATTGCCGCGTGATCTGGGCCAGGCGCGTTTTTTCGAATCCCCTACCGCTTTTCTCGAAAATATGAATGCACTCATTCGCGAGTGTTCTGGATCGGCGTCCGAGGTGCGATTTGGCGTTGCGCCTCACAGCATTCGCGCTGTGCCGTTGCCTGACCTAAGAGAGATTGCGGCATGGAGCAGAGAGAATAAACTTCCCCTTCATATGCACGTCGCAGAACAGATTGCAGAAAATACGGCGTGTTTACGGGAATATGGCTTTACCCCAGTTGCACTATTCAACAAGGAGCGGCTTCTCGGTCCCGACTTCACTGCGGTGCATGCGATCCACATTAGCTCCGACGAAATCGCAATGCTTGCCAACGCAAACGCAACGATATGTTCGTGTCCGACGACCGAGCGCAATCTGGGAGACGGCATCATCGCCGCCGATCGCGTCATGGCAGCAGGTATTCGCATCGCGCTTGGTTCAGATAGTCAGGCCCAGATCGATCCACTCGAGGATGCGCGCGAACTCGACTACCACCTGCGGCTTGAAAGGCAGGAACGCGCTATCCTTGATCAGATAGCAGCGAAGACGCTGGCCTCACGTCTCTTCGACTGTGCAACAGTGCATGGAGCACGCGCTCTCACGCTCCCCTGCGGAGAAGTTACCCCTGGCTCATTCGCTGATTTTTTCACGGTCGATTTGAGTGACGTTTCTATCGCCGGTCAATCAGCCGAGGACCTCTTGCCGATCATCGTCTTCTCACTAAACCGGTCGGCTATTCGCGATGTTGTCGTGAACGGAAGATTCATCCTCCGCGATCAGCAGCATATACACCAGGACGAAATCATCTCCCGCTACAAAGAGCTTCATCGGAAGGTCTGGCAGAACAGCCAGATTGGCGGCTCAATTTCATGAAAGCAGTTGCCGAGCATCTGTCGAATTCTGATTCGTATACCGTCCCCTCCTTTCTAAACGAATCGACCAATGATTGACTATGCACTGCGGACACCACATCGGGCACAAGGGCAGAGCCGCGAGATAATCTATAAAATGCAGACGGCTTTGAAAAAGCCAGTCAATCTGATTGCGGCAGCTCCGCCGCACTCAACCCTATTTAGTTTCTGCACGCGAGCTGGTCTGTTGTACGCCGGGAAATACAACCTCCTCTGTTGAAGTACTCGTGGTCCCGAACTTCGGATTGATGTAGTGTTCGAGGAAGGCGAGTTGCTTCTGCCATGCATCAAGACGGTGCGCAGGCTGAGCAAACCCGTGCAGCTCTCCGGGATAGGTAAAGTAAAAGACCGTCTTCTGGTGTTCCTTCAACGTCTTCACGAAGACCGCGGAGTTTGCCGGAGGCACCTGAGGATCGTTTTCGCCATGCATTACAAGTATCGGAACCTTCACCTTGTCGACCTGCAGTAGAACATTGGCTCGACGATAAACTTCAGGCTTCTCTGTCGGCGTGCCGCCCATCTTCATCATCCAGCGAATTGCAGAGGGTGGATTCGTCCTCTCCACAAACAGCTTTCGGTCGACCACACCATACAGTTCAATTGCTGCTGCAAAGAGATCGGGGTAATGTATAACCATGTAAGCCACCATAGTTCCGCCGTGGCTGCCGCCGCCGATGGCAAGCCTCGCCGGATCTGCAAGACCGCGTGTCACCAGGTATTCCGCACCAGTGGCCACGTCGTCGACCTCGCCTCCATTCGAATCTTCTACATTGAGATTTCGAAAGGCTTCTCCGTAGCCGTTGCTGCCGCGATAGTTCGGCTCCAGCACAACATAGCCGGCCTGCGCCAGATATTGCGCCCATACATCAGTGCGGAAGACATCCTGCCCTTCAGGACCGCCATGGACCCAGACTACCGCTGGGAGCTTAGCGCCAGCCTTCGCTCCACGCGGGGTGTAGAGAATACCGGCAATATCCCTGCCATCTTTACTCTTCCAGGTCACTCGCTCGGGAACCTGCGCGGTTGCAAAGTTCTCTGGCGTTGTATGAGTCAGGTACGTCGCGACAGGCTGGCCAGTGGCCTCGGCTACTAGAAGGTCGGTCGATTCAACTGGCGATTGATGGTGAAAGTAAACTTTCTTGCTATCCGGAGCCCACTCAGGTTGCGCACTGACACCGGGGACCTCGAACTTCGTCAAGATATGGGGCTCTCCCCCATGCGCCGGCATTACCCACACGTTGGTACTCTCTAGCAGGCCACGGCTCGAGACGAATGCAATGCTTTTTCCATCCGGAGAAAACGTCGGGTCTTCGTCTTCGAACGCGCCATCAGTAATTTGTTTCGGCTCACCACCTTTTGCTGGAATCAGATAGATATGGTTCCACCCTGAGTTTTGCAGAACAGTAGCCAACTCCTTGCCGTCCGGCGACCACTCTGCGCCACGAATCGACCACCCACCGCCGCGATCTACTGGAGCCGTATAAAGATCGACCGGCTCACCCGATGCCTGTCCCGCATGAGCATCGAAGTGAAGCAGCTTCAGCTTGCCGCTGAAATATTCGCGAGCCCGTTCCACGTAAACGATCTGCTCTCCATCCGGTGACCATCTCCCATCAGCCGCCTCCTCTTTTGGCGAGGTCAGAAAGCTCGTCACATCGCCGTCGTCGCTGACCACTAACAAGCTGTTGATGCCGCGGCGGCCACTCTGGAAGAGTATCCATCGGCCCTTCGGCGACCACACTGGCGCGCGATCTGTCGCCTGGCGAGGATCACCTGCTCCCGCAGGCGCGTCGGTAAGCCGATGTGGATTTCCGCCCGTCGCAGGAACCACCCAGATGCTCCCTTGGCTGACGAAGGCTAATTTCTTGCCGTCCGGCGACCATGCGATACCGGATTTGCCTCCAGTCGTGCTGGTCACCGGCACTGGCCAGCCTCCGCCGGCAGGCATCAAGACGATCTGACCATTTCGCGTAAGAGCTATCGTTTTGCCATCGGGCGAAAGGGCAGTCTCTCCAATCGGCTCAACCGAAAGCAGATCTTGTAAGGTCAAACGTCCGGAGCTCTGGGCCAGCGCGGACGGTCCAGCAATACAGGAAAAGACCAGAGCAATGGCCGAGACGTTGACCAGATGGCGGCGGAGAGAATACATACGCTGACTCCTTTGGGAATCGTGAGTTGGAGCAACAGATGGCAGGGCAAGGAGGTGCATAAGGCACCCCCCTGCCCATAGTGAGCAATTAGAAATGCAGCTTCACGCCAAACTGAATCTGACGCGACTGTGTCTGGCCAAGCGCGCGGGTCGAAAGCGACTGACCAAACTGTGAACTTGCAATACTAGACGTGAGGTTGCTGAAGTTGGTATGGTTCAGGACGTTGAAGAAGTCTGCCGTAAAGCGCAGGTCGAACTTCTCTGTGATGTTCGTCTGCTTATTCAGTTGGAAGTCCCAGTTGAAGATGCCAGGATTGCGCAGATAACCACGGTGCATGCGGGCCGTTGGATCGACGATGCCATCTCCGGGTGCAAACGGGCAGCCTCCCGTCTGCGGGCAGGCAGAAAAATAATTTACCTTCGGAGACGATCCGCTGAAGTCCTTGACCAACGTCCCCTTTCGGCTTGCAACAGGTCCGACTACGATGACGCGATCCGTGGTGTCTCCATCGCGGTTGGCATCGGTGCCCGTGGTTGGAATAAAGGGAACGCCAGTCTGCGTATCGAAGATGGAAGCGATTCCCCATCCGCCGATGGCATGGTCAACCGCCGAGCCCACGTTGCTCAAGAACATGCTGTTGTGTCCGAAGGGTAGGCGATACGTTACGCTCGATGCAAAGCGCTGCCGCACATCAAACGAAGAGTCTCCGTAGTTGGTCTTGATATTTGCGTACTTGACATACTTGCTCAGGAAGATCGTCTGAGCCTGAGCCTGAGTGAGCGACGGGTTTCCTTCAGCGCACTGTACCGCCGCTGTCAGTTTCGAGGTAGTAGCCGCAGTAGCAGCCTGCGCGCCTGGGCAGCTACTCCCGTTTACCATTAATGGAGCCAGCAGATTCTCTAGTGTCGCGGCTGGAGTTGCAGAATCCGTGCTTCCCGCTACGTCGTCCGAGAGCACATCGTGGCTATGGCTCCATCCATATGATGCCTCGAGGCCGAGACCACCTCGCATCTGACGACGAACGTTCACCAACAGAGCGTTGTAGTTTGAGACACCGTTGGACTGATGATAGGTCATGGTGCCGAAGGGTCCACGGATGATGTTGTTGCCGATATCCGCAGCCGTGCGAACCTGCGCACCCTGATTGGCTGGACGGAATGCATCCGCAAAAGACGTACCGAAGTTAGGGCGAGTAGTTGTCAGCAGATGCTGCGCAATAGCTCCGACATACGAGACCGTCAACGCCGTGCTGGAGTCGAGTTGCTGCGAGATGGCGATGTTGAAGTGCTGCGTTACAGGATTCTTTAGACTCGGGTCGATATTTGTCAGTGTGTAGGACTGCGTAGTATTCACAGTGCTGGCCGCGAGCAGGCCGGTATAATTACCGGTCGAAAGAGTAGTGCTCAAAGTCTGCGGTGGATTAAATCTGGCGTTGCCATAGATGTTGCCGAAGACACGATCGTAGAAATAACCATATCCTCCCCGAACTACAGTGCGTCCTGTGCCGAAGACATCCAGCGCGAAACCAATGCGTGGACTGAAGTCGTGAAACTGCGAGCAGTAGTTACCAATACCGTAGCTTGCCGGATTGATCGCGGCAACGTTGGATAAGGTGTTGTCAAACGGCAGGGCCTGGCAGGCTTGCGGCTTACCGTTGCTATCGAGAACATATGCGTTCGAGAGGAGATTGTTCCTCTCCGTAAAGGGATTGAAGATCTCGTAGCGCAGGCCGGCATCGAGCGTCAGCCTCTTGGTTGCGCGATAGCTGTCTTGGACGAAGTAGCCTTGCTCCCAGATGCGGTACTGCCGGAATGACGGGGCGATATAGAAGGATTGGGATTGCGAACTAAGAGCGAGATTGTTGATGTTTGTGAAGTTTTGCTGTGCGGAGGCTTGGGCTGCCGTTAGCCCTCCTGATGCAACTGCAGTTGTCGTGTCGAGAATAGTGATGCTCGGACGGATGATCGAGCTGAAGGTTGTGTTGTCCCAGACACGGCTCAACTGGGCTCCGAACTTAATCTCATGCTTGCCGCGCTGATAGGAGACCGCGTCCTGATAGGTCCATACGACAGGGATTCTGTTCTGCGGCTGATTGTTCGCGATGCCGATGGTGTTGAATCGTGACGATGCCAGGGCCAACGTTGGGAACCCGTTTGGGCTTCCCACGTCAGCCGAGTAATTCGTTCCTGCATTTGGTCCTGCGGTACGGTTAGCACCTGCCGCGAGTTCCGCGGCGGTGGGTGCCTCGGTAGGAAATTCACTCGGTGTACGCTGAAAGCTGAAACGAGCGGTGTTCAGAAGATTAGAGGTAAAGATGTGATTATCCTGCACAACGATATGACTAGGTCGAGTCGTGTTGCCGACACCGAAGGTAGGAAGGTTGCCGCTATTTTGGGTGGCTGTCGGTACGGCGTCCTCCAAACTGTACGTGGCGAACATGCTGTTCTTGTTGGTGATTTTCTGATCGAGACGTACGAAACCAGTATCGGCGTCCAGATTGTTCGCGATATTTCGATTGATCGCGGTCGACCAAGTTGTCGTATCCGTTGCGGAAAACGCGGCGGCCCCATTGACCGACGGATAGGCTGCCGAGAAAAGCGCTTTAGCGAACGGATTGGTCAGTGCTGATACAAACTGCGCCGTTGGAATCGGTACCTGAGATGCCGTCGTGGAGCGTTGGCGGAATCCCTCGTAGGCCACCGAAAAGAAAGTGCGATCGCGGAAGATACGACCGCCTGCCCAGAATCCGAACTGGTTCTGCTTGAATGGCGATTTGAAGCCGACCGGGTTGAAGAAATTACGCGTGTTGAGGACAGAGTTTCTCAGATACTCCCAGGCTGTAGCGTGGAAGGAGTTATCTCCCGACTTCGTTACTACGTTAATTACACCACCGGAGCTGCGGCCAAACTCCGCCGTCGCATTGCTCGTGATGACGCTAAACTCAGCGATTGCGTCCAGTGGAACGGAGCTTGTCGCATTGCCGTTGTTTCCCGCAGCGCCCGATGGCACGCGCGGATCGTTCGCATCGCCGCCATCGATCAGATAGTTATTGTCGGTAGGCCGTGCCCCGCCGGCATTGACCGTGGAGCCTTGCCCTGTACCGCTTGCAGTGCGATTCGCGCCCGGTGCGAGAAATACCAGGTTCTGAAAGTCGCGCCCGTTGAGCGGAAGCTCGCGGATCTTCGCTCCGTCGATCAACGTACCCACACTCGTCTGCTGGGACACAATACTGGCTTGATCCGCCTGCACATCAACCGTCTGACTTATCTCTCCGGCCGTTAGCGTTATATTCAGTTCGCGAATTTCGTTCAGCACGAAGGTCACCTTCTCGAAGCGCGTCTCTTGAAACGCCGGTGCGCTTACCGTCAGCGTGTAGACGCCCGGATCGATGTCGCGAAACGAATACAGACCCGAAGCAGTTGATTTTTGGGTTCGCACAGCATCGGTCCCTGGCGATCTGAGCGAAAGATTCGCGCCGGAGATCACTGCACCTGTGGGGTCAGTGACCACACCGCGTAAACCGCCGCCAATTGCCGCCTGAGACCAAATCCGTTGTGGTCCGCTTAGCAGAATGAGAACAACCAGAAGAAAGTACGTTGCACTTGGTCGATATGTCCGGAGCTTTGCCATAACTGCCTCCTAAAAAGAAGTTGATGGTGCGAATAGATCAACGTCAAAAAGACAACGACGCGAAGACTATGTGCCTGCTGGCTGCATTAAGGCATCTAATATATGCAAAGCTATTCGAGGTCGAATAAAAGAATCGAGCCTCTCATCGTCACTCATGACTACCAGAGACCGGCCGCTGCCAAACCGTCATTCCGTGCAGAGGATTGATCGAGAGATACAGCCTTTGAGGCGGAGTAGAGCAAAGCGTTATAAAAGAGTTTGTAGGTCACCTCGGACTGTCCACGATACTGAGGACGAAACCCAAACAGAACAACCCGGCCCTCTCCCAGCTTCTTCTCGACCAGGGCCGACGCCCCGTTGAGATACTTTCCGCCAAGTAGCCATCCACTCAGTAGTGGCTTGTCATCGGCATAATGCGCGATAGACTTCGCCTCTCCCGCGATTTTGAATGCGGGGCCCTGCTCAAAAAAGATCGGCACAGTAGGCTTCGAGCCAAAGCCGATCGGACTATCCGTATCGACGCTGACCTGCAGGATCGAGCCGGGAACGTAGAAGTCTTTGTTGGCAACACCATCCAGCACATCGGTGATGTCCCCCGCACTCTTCTCCGCGTACACCGATGATGCTTTATTGAGAGCAACAACTGTTCCGCCAGCCTCAATAAATTCCTTCAGCTTCGCTACGCCTTCATTCCCCAGTCCCCCGCGAAACTCCGGCGGTGTCTGCGGTTCGTCGGCGTCCTGACGGCGACCGCCGCCGCCATGCAAAATTGCATTCGCCGGTTCATCCGGAAAAATAATCACATCAAAGCGACTCTTCAGCTCACCCTTTCGTACATCGGCATCAACAACCCGTGTGTAGGGAATGCCGTTCGTATCAAAGATCCACCGTGTCCAACCTTCATCCATCGATGGAACCCAGCTTTGGTAAAGAGCGATCCGCGGTAGCTTAACTTCTAACGCGCCTCCAGTCATATGATCGGGAGCGGGCTTGATATCGACCGCGAACTTTTTCGTGATGGTGAAAAGCTTCTCTTCCACGCCGGCCGCACTCGGGATGTAGATTGTGCCTTTCGGAAAGCTTCCAGAGGTCAGACGATAAGCCCGCACATTCTCCTTCAGTAGAGCGAAGAGTGCGTAGTAGTCGCTGTTTGCTTCATCGTCGAGCAGATAGCCCGAGGTCGAATGTTGCAGGTGTCCTGCAACTTTGGCTTCTGTAACAGGGGCGCTCGAAACTGAAAACTTATCCTGTACTGCAGTCGCATCCACTCCAAACAGCAGTGGCAGGGTCTGCGCGGTTACGTCATACGGACGCTGCAGAGGCCCGCCCGGATACTGTTCAATGTTCGGGTAGTGCTGCACCTCGAGAAGCGTCTTGGCGAACGCTCCATATGGCTGTCCCAGGGGGACGATGTAGCTGCCGCTAGTGTAGTGATGTCCTCCTGCATCGAAGTCCGCGGTTGCCTGCTGAACTTCAACCGCTCCGGTGCGGAGAATATTTACCAGACGCGCTGTCGCACCAGGATCTGTCTGTTTGGCCGGAATCACATAGGCATAGGGTCCGCCAAACTTTTGCTCAACCGCATGTTTGCCGATCTGGTAGAAGTCGCCCAGGTAGTGTTCGCGATTATTAGCCGCATTCCGCGCGATAGAAAAGAACGCATCGGTTTGATACGAAACAATATCGCCAAGCCGCCATGTCCCTCCTTTCCAGGGGTCGGGAAAGTTCCATGCTGCGACCTTGGCGTCGTAGCCGATCCCGCGGTCCAGCTTCTCAAACGGGATCTCTTTGGGCGAAGCAATGTTTGCGCTAGCCGACTCCGTTAGAACACGCAAGCCCCCGTGATAGGCGACGTAGTGTCTCGCCGGCGACCACATGTCATACACGCCATGAATGAGGACCCCCTGCTTGCCTGTCTCCGAGACCTCCAGTGCGGTCTGCGTGCCCAGCGCATTCATCGAAGAGACCAGCAAGGGATCAATGTTTGGATCGATCGGATCGACCCACGGCGGCAGATAAATCCGCGGCCCATTCGCTCCCATCTGGTGAATGTCGTAGAGAATCTGAGGACGCCAGACGTTCAGCACTTTATTGACGGTCAGTTGCGTCTCCACCTGAGTAAAGGCATACCAGTCGCGGTTGTCATCGTGTCCTGTGTAGTGATGCCAAAGAACGACCGGGCTTGTGCCTTCATACGGAGTGCCGAGGTATTTCTTGTACCAATCAACCACCAGTTGCTGGCCATCAGGATTCAACGACGGCACCATCACGATGATGACGTTGTGCAGTATCGATTGCGACTCGGGCCCCTTTCCCGAGGCCAGAAGATAGGCGAAGTCCGCGCAACTCTGTGAGCTGGCAATTTCAATCGAATGAATATTGCACGTCACCACCAGAATCGTCTTTCCTCGCGCAATCAGTAACTTCGCCTGCTCCGCAGAGGTGACACGAGAATCGGCGAGCTGGGCCTGGATCTTTCGATACTCCTCCAGATGCGCCAAATTCTCGGCTGCCGAAATAGTGACCGTCACAAACGGTCGGCCTTCGGTAGTCTTGCCGATCTCCTCATAGCGAATTCTAGGAGATTCACTCGCCAGCTTCTGGTAGTAAGCCGTAAGTTGCGTCCAGTCCGCCAGCTTGCGATCCGCTCCCAGCTTGAAGCCGAACGCCTCTTCGGGAGACGTAATGTGCTGTTGTGCCAACGCGGAGCCAAACGAAATCATTACGATAAAGAAAGCGAACTTCCTCATGGACCCCTCAAGTGCTGTTTTAAGTGACGACGATGCAACTCTGCGGATGCGGAGACGTCAGTGCTAGTTCAGAAAAGAAGCTAGACAACGAAGTAGCGAGTGAGGTGCTGAAAAAACTACTGTGTTTTATGAGTTTTTGGAGTAGAGAATGCGCTAAAGATATCACATATCACAAAAATGTCAGTACACTTTTACAGATATTTTCACTTGCCGTTGTTTTCCCCTTCACAAACTACGGCTCTATGGATATAAAGACAGACCGTAGAAGTGAGAAACCTTATGCAGGGCCACGCATATCGTTTCTCAACATGCGTTGAACAGTTACAGCTTTGGATTGTCTGGCAAAGGTTAGCTGCAACAACAGCGATGGGACATGAGGCAAGGTACCGCGGGTTGGAAGATGCTCTTCATGTACACCGTAATATACACGACGACAGTGGTTGTCCCAAATATCGACAGAAGCTATCCCAAACCTCGAGTCCGGCTAGCAGGGAGAATCATACCCGTGGATGCGTTCACCGCCGCAGCAATCGAACCCCAGACAGAAGCTTTTCCAGACCCGCGATACAGCGCCAGCAACTCCGCCACAAACATTTCTTCCGCCACGTCCATACTCGTTCTGCTGTGTCCCATAACATCTTTCAACACGCCAAAGTAGAGCACACTGACTCGCATCCAGACAGAATGCGCGAATCATCTTTTGATTCTCTTATCCCAGAAATCGGTAGACTCATCCTGAGAGCCGCGACTTACGGACCAGACTAGCTCCGTCGGCAACATTCTGCTCCGCCGGCATCTCAGAACGGCGCCGTAACAGAATGTAACCTCGGCAGGAGCTTTATCCTTTGCGAAGCCAACCGGAAATTGCCCGCAACCGTCTAATTATTGGTACGAAGTAAAGCGGACTCGCCTCCATTCGGTCCAGCAACGAAAGCAGGCCGATGTCGCCTCTACAGATGATTCGAAAACTTTGTTGCACGCCCCAGTTCAGTCAATCGCTGCGAGTCGCTGGCCTCTCCCTTCTCCTCTCCGCCCCGGCATGGGCACAGGACCCTGGGTTGGTAACCAAAATGGCGGCGAACGAAGTCGCTGCCCGTCAGCAAGTCCCTCACTTCGCTTACACCTCCGAAGAGCGCTCGACCCGCACCGCCGGTCACTTATGGAGGGAGAAGGTCGTCGAAACGGCGGACGGCCCGCTACGCCGTCTCATCGCAATTGACAATCAACCTCTTACACCCGACCAGGTACAGGCCGAGCAGCGTCGAATCGACAGCCTTGTCGGAAACCCGAACGACTTCCGCAAAATGAATCTGGCCCACAAGGACGACGAGCTCCGTGCCACCCAACTCCTCCAACTCCTGCCCACCGCGTTCATCATGACCCCAGCCGGCGAAGAGGACGGTTGCGTCCGCTTCACCTTCCAACCGAATCCATCGTTTCAGCCGTCGTCCTACCTGGAACGTGCCTCGCGCGAGATGTCTGGCACCGTTTCGCTGAAGCAGCCCGAAGACAGACTCTGCGATCTCGATGCCAAAGCCTTCCGCCCCATCGAATTCGGCTTCGGAATGCTAGGGCACATCGACCAGGGAAGCCGTTTCAGCCTTGAACGCAAGCGCATCGACGAAGCAAATTGGAAGAGCGATCGCATCTCCGTCCATATCACCGGAAAGATCCTGCTGTTCAAGAGCCTCACTCAGGATCAGGAGGCCACTCGCACCGACATCCGTCTGGTCCCGCAAAATCTCTCTCTGCAACAAGCCGCTCAGATGACCAGCCAGTAAGCGGTAGTTCTTTGGCTATCCCTTCACTACACAAACGAGGTAGCCCCGCGGGATACCAAACCTCACCCCTCCACGCGCGCAAACTCCCGTCATCGCATGCGGCCTCCGCGAACTCCTCCCATCCGCCTCGACAAAAATATCCTCCGCCCCCCTCTCCGGCTCGAACAGATGGATGTAGACGTCCACCGCGTTTTCTTCTGCAACACTGAATTGGGTGAGTTCAACAGTTCAGAGATGAGATTCCGCCCAGCGATCCGAGCATGAAATTTTGCAAGTAATGATTACGGGCCATAAAAGTCCATTTCTCTCGCTGAAACCGAATTCAACCGATTGAATTGAACCTTGGGTGCCTTTCCTTCGACATAATCAATGAAGGCACCCATGGATAACGAAAATCGAGCACGCTATGAGTGGATCGCGCTCCGTTGCCAGTCTGGCGATATGAGTGCATTCGAGGATCTGGTTGCCGTCATGGAACGTCCGTTGCTCTACTATGCAGCCAGTTTGACCGGCAGTCAGGATAGCGGGCTGGACGTGCTTCAGGAGGTGTGGATCAGGGTGCTGCGCGACATTCGCAAGCTCAAGGATCCCGGCTCGCTGCGCTCGTGGCTCTACTCCATCACCCATGGCGTTGCGGTGGATCGAATCCGCCGCAATACATCCAGAGAGCGGGCTGAGCAGGTGGAGCTTGAAGATTTTCAGGAAGCCGAGGAGCCGTCGTTCGCGGACGAAGATGCGGCAGCGATTCATCTGGCTTTGAGTCAGATCGGTCTCAGGCATCGTGAGGTTCTGGTCCTGCATTTTCTTGAGGACCTGTCGATTGCCGAGATCGCCGAAGTCGTAGGGTGTTCCGAAGGAACAGTGAAATCCCGCATGCATTATGCGAAGCGGGCAATGAAGGAAATTCTGAGTGGAGGGATCTATGGAAAAGCAAAATGAAAGCATGCGCGAGCGTTTGCTGGCGCGTCTGCCGCAGCCTGAGAATCTTGCAGCCTACCGGGAAGAAACGGCATCATTGCTGGCGAAACACGAGAAGGCGATGTTCTGGGAGAAAATTCCGTCCACGGTAAGTTACGTGATTGCATTCGCCACTTTTATCGTCAATTGGTTCTGGGGGCAAAAGTTCGGTGGGGCTCTGAACCACTTCTTATGGTTCTGGGCGGGCCTCGCGTGTTTTGGGGGGGCAGTTATAGACCTGAGGTACCGGATCTATCGAAGCAAGGTCGACCTTCTCAAGGAAATCAAGCAGGTGCAGTTGCAGATACTCGAGATCCAAGCCTCTCTTCAAGAGCGAGGCTCAGAATAGACCGTTACCGCTGTGTCCGAACCGAAGGGGCTTGTAAACCATGTCCCCGGTCTAAAACGTAAAGGATGTCCCGGTACTCTCATCGCTGGAGTTTTACGGGAGCGTGTCCTGCGAAACCCACCAGACAACCGCACCAAGAATCTTCCATTTGGACTGATCGCTCGCATCGACGGGCAGGTACTTATGGTTTGCCGACACAAGAAGGTCCGAGGACGGAAGCCGCTGCAGCCGAGCAACTTTGAAACCCAGGTCGCGGTGCGAGAAGACCGCGATCTTCTTATCAAGCTGGCTGCGTTCCGTCACTGCCGTATCCACGGCGATCACCGTATCCGGAGGAATGACCGGAACCATCGAGTCGCCAGTCAGGTGCATGCACAACATACTCTCCGGATGCGGACACCAACTCAGAGGCGCCATCAGAACGTCTTCAACTTCCGCTTTAGACAAAGTCACATGACGGCTTGGAGGGATCCGGTCTCCGTAAGCAGTTATGTTGAGCAGTGGTAGGATCACGGCCTGCGATTTGCTCGCGATCACCTTCCGCGAGAGCTTTCTTCCCGCGATCAGCTTGAAGTCTCTCAAGTTCACTCGCAGCGAGGAAAGTGTCATGCGAAGCGTTGCATCCGGAAAGTTCGCGGGATCGACCCCCGCCCTCTCCCAGAAGTAAACCCCGTCGGGAGAGCCGGCCAGGTTCCCCATCGCAAGGTAAGACGAGCTCGTTGGCTCATGACTCCCCTTGATCCAACGTGTGATCGTGGCCGGAGAAACCCCAAGGCGTGCCGCTAGACCGGCCTGAGACAGCTTCAGTTGGGTCAGCAGCCGCCGTATCTGAGTAGACCATTCCGGCTGGGTTACGTTTTGCGTTGACATCCGATTTTCACCGTTTCACCAAACATTGCATAGGTGCAATTTCATCAATGAAATCAACACGTTACAAGCAACACTCGGTATCCTACCAGCGTCCTAGAGCGTATGCAGCGGAGCACCCGGAAAGTGCATACGACGTCCAGTTCATCCGGAACATGCATACGACACTCAGTTCAATAGATGAAAATTGGCCTTCTTCCTGTGCCTCGCAAAAGGAGAAAGACAGATGCCGGGGTTCACAGAGAAAAAACGTGTCCTGGATGTGGATGATGAACATATCGTAGCGGACACCCTGGCGAAGATCTTCTCCAATGAAGGATATGAAACCAAATCCGCTTACTCCGCGGAAGAGGCCCTGGCCATCGTGTTGGAATGGCGTCCCCATCTGGCAATCGTCGATGTATGCCTGCCGGGGATCAGCGGCATAGATCTGGCGATACTCTTCAAGGCTGAATATCCGGATTGCAAGATCACTCTATTTTCGGGACAAAGTGCCGCGAGCGATTTCCTTGAAACTGCCCGGCAAAGCGGCCACTCCTTCGATGTCCTCGCTAAGCCGGTGCATCCCACTAAACTTCTCAGCGTGGCCTCTTATCTGCTCTCCCCTTCCGAAGGCGGAGCATAGACCGGGCGTTCGCCTTCGAACATTCCCTTGCACTCCAGAAGCTTGATACCCGGTCTTCAGCACAAGGCCCATAACCAACGCCTACGCAAACAACGTGGCCCCGCCCGGATACCAAACCCTGGTTCCCTCCACACGCGCGAACTCCGTCATCCCATGCGGCCGCCGCGAACTCCTCCCATCCGCCTCGACAAAAATATCCTCCACCACCCCGCCTCGCGCCAGCACCGCATCGCCAATCAGCGACCGGTGGCACCTCCACGGCGCCGCCTCCGCGCACATCACCACAGCAGAATCGAAGTCCGCCAGCTTCATCAGCCAATCCACCTCGCCATCAAACGCCCGTGTCTGCATATAGTCCGCATACCCCCGAAAGCTCTCCTCCCTCCACCCTGTATTCACGCTGTCCGCCCTTGCCTCTCTTCGCCCGCCCAACCCTTCCCTCCACACCGCCCGAATCCCAGCCTCATGTAACGCAGCGAAGAACCGGTCCTGTCCAAACTGCGGATGCCGCCTCGACCCCGGAAACCGCCTCACATCCACCAGCGTCGTACACCCGTTCTCCCGCAACGCCCGCAAAAACGACCCAAGCTCCAGCGTCGAGTGCCCGATCGTCATCATCTCCAAGCCTCGCTAAAAATAAATTCAAAAACAGTGGCATATTTTAGACGCCAAAATGCGCGCCTCTAAGAACCACGATTTAACCAGCAACTCACCACAACTTCACCACAAAAAACCACGCCAAGAACACCATTTTTCTCAAAAACCCCCTGCAAAAGCACCACTTCACCACACCCAAAAAAAATGACGGCCCGGCAACCGCCGAACCGCCCAATCTTGAATCCGTATCCTCCGCGCCATCCGCGGTCGATCGCCTTACACGCCCGCGTGAATGACCTCTTCCCGCACCACCTCATCCATCACCTTCTCCCGAGGCGTCTTGGGCAGCGCCACCGCCAGAACATCCTCAATCCGGCTGGCGTAATGAATCGTCACGCCCTCCGTCTGGTCCGGCGCTAAGTCCTCATCTACCTGCTGCTTACAGTCCGTCGGCAGAATCACATCCCGCACGCCGGCCCGCTTCGCCGCCAGAAACTTCTCCTTGATCCCGCCCACCGGCAGCACATTGCCGCTCAGCGTAATCTCGCCTGTCATCGCCGTCAGCGGATGCACCGGTGTATTCGTCAACAGACTCACCAGCGCAGTCGCCATCGTCACGCCCGCTGAAGGCCCATCCTTTGGAATTGCCCCGGCAGGCACATGGATATGCAGGTCCGTATCCTTGGTAAAGTCCTCATCAAGCCCTAACGACGCGGCATTCGAGCGCACCCACGTCAACGCAGCCTGCATGCTCTCCTTCATCACATCACCAATCTGCCCGGTGATCGTGAAGCCGCCCTTGCCCTTCATCTTGTTCGCTTCAATGAACAAGACATCGCCGCCCGCCGGCGTCCACGCTAAGCCCACAGCAACGCCGGCCCGCTTGGTCCGCTCCGCAATCTCGGTATCCACGCGCACTTTGATGCCGCCAAGAAACTCATGCACAATCTCCGGCGTAATCACGATCTTCTCCGTGTGACCCTCCGCGATCTTGCGCGCGACCTTGCGGCAAACCGTTCCAATCTGCTGTTCGAGCTTACGGACACCTGCCTCTCGCGTGTAATGCCGCGCAATCAGATGCACGCTGTCCTTGGGAAACTCGATCTTCTCCGAGTCGATCCCGTTCTCTTTGATCTGTCGCGGAATAAGATATCTCGTGGCGATATTCACCTTCTCTTCTTCCGTATACCCGGTCAGCTCAATGATCTCCATGCGATCCAGCAGAGGCCCCGGAATTGTGTCGAGCTGATTCGCTGTGCAGATAAACAACACCTTGCTCAGATCGAATGGCTGATCCAGATAGTTGTCGCGGAACGTATTGTTCTGCTCCGGGTCCAGCGTTTCCAGCAGCGCACTCGCCGGATCTCCCCGGAAGTCGCGCCCCAGCTTATCGATCTCGTCCAGCATGAACACAGGGTCCTTCACTTCAACCCGCTTCAGGTGCTGAATAATCTGTCCCGGCAGCGCACCAATGTACGTTCGCCGATGCCCGCGAATCTCCGCCTCATCGTGCATACCGCCCAGCGAAATGCGCGAAAACTTCCGGCCGAGCGCCCGTGCAATCGACCGCCCCAGTGAGGTCTTGCCCACGCCCGGAGGCCCGACAAAGCAAAGAATCGGCCCCTTCATATCCGGCTTCAAACGCCGCACCGAAAGGTAGTCCAGAATGCGATCCTTTACCTTCTTCAAGCCATAATGATCGGCATCCAGAATCTCCTTCGCCTTCAGGATGTCCACCTCGCCCGCAGAGGTCTTCGACCACGGCAGCACGGCCAGCCATTCCACATAATTCCGCGTCAGCGAGTAGTCCGCCGCAGCAGGATTCATCCGACTCAGACGCCCCAACTCCTTCAGCGCGTCCTTCTTCACCTCCTCCGGCATCCCCGCGGTCTCGATCTTCTCCTTAAGATCAGCAATATCCTTCTGGGTATCATCCTGATCACCCAGTTCCTTCTGAATCGCCTTCAACTGCTCACGCAGGTAGTAGTCCCGCTGCGACGACTGCACCGAATCCTGCACCTCAGTCTGGATCTTGTTGCGCAACTGCTGCACCTCAAGCTCCTTCGCCAGGTGTTTGTTGATGCGCTCCAGCCGCGCCGAAACATCCGGCGTCTCCAGCAGCTCCTGCTTGTCGGTCGTCGTCAAAAACGGCAGCGACGAAGCAATAAAGTCCGCCAGCCGCCCCGGCTCGTCAATATTGATCGCAATCGTCTGCAGATCATCACTCAGCGTGGGAGACGAGGTCACAATCTGCTGGAACTGGCTCACCACGTTCCGCTGCAACGCCTCCGCCTCAGGCGACTGCTGCGGCTCGACATCAACGATTGGCTCATACTCCGCCGTCATAAACGGGGTCAGCTGCGTAAACTCGCCCAGATGCACCCGCTCATTGCCTTCGGTAAACACAAAAAGGCTCTGGTTCGGCATCTTCACAACCTTATGCACCGTCGCCCGCGTGCCAACGGCGTACAGGTCCGCTGACTGCGGCGAGTCCTGCCGCGCGTCCCGCTGCGCCACCACCAGAATCGTCTTCTCCTCACCCAGCGATTGAATCAGCTGGATCGAGCTATCGCGGCCCACCGTCAGGGGCAGCACTGCATGGGGAAACAAGACAGTATCCCGCACCGGCAACACCGGAGCCGGCCGTCTCCCAGCCCCCTCGGCCCCGCTCCCCTCGTGGTCTTTTGCTGCGGCCGTCGGCTGAATAACACTTACGAAATCACTTTGCATTGAGTGTACCTCTATCAGATTATCCACTATTCGATGCAGCAAATCTTCCTCTGGTCGCAAACTGTCGCCCTTCTCCTTTAGGAAACAAATCTAGTCTTTTCGGTCATCGGCCATAACTCTATTCTCATCAGCAAATTTACTTGTCTACAGGAGCTTTTGCTCTTCCCGCGGCAGAATAAGTTCACAAGACCATCCCGACGTGACCGCGCCGAATATTGGAAAGGGCTACCCTCTGCGGCATCGGTCCACACCGGCTCACGGTAATCGGCATCCTACGCCTCCCCCTCGCTGGGGCGCCACTCTCTTATCACCAACATCAAAGTCAAACAGCTTTCTACAACCGACCGCCCTTTCGGGCCACCGGAGTTCAGCCTACGCTCAGGCCGCCCGATACTGCCCCAACACCTTCACCATGCGGCAGTGCTCCCGCAACGCAGCCAATGCAGCTTCAGCCTTCTCCGCCGTATCGAACCGCACATCCACATAAAACACATACTCCCAAGGACTTCCAGGCACGGGCCTCGACTCGATCTTCGTCAGATTCACTCCAGCCCGAGCCAGCCGCTCCAGCGCCGCCACCAGTGTCCCAGGTCTATGTTCGATGGCAAACGCCAGGCTCATCTTGTCCATACCTTCACCGCTCCCATCCGCAACAGCATTGTCCCGCCGCAACAGATGAAACCTCGTGTAATTCTCCGCGTGGTCCTCGACACCCGCCACCAGCACCTCCGCGCCATACACCCTTGCCGCCAGCGCAGGAGCGATCCCTGCCACATCCCGCAAACCCGCCTCCATCAGGTGTTTCACGCTCCCCGCTGTGTCGTAAAAGGGCACGACCTCGAACTCCTGATGAGAAGCTAGAAACCGTCGGCACTGGGACAGCGCCACCGGATGCGACATCACCCTCCGCACCTCTTCCAGCGTCACCCCCGGCATGGCAATCACATTGTGCCGAATCCGCAGCAGGCTCTCCCGTTCAATCCGAACCGGCAACTCCAGCAACAGATCGTAGTGCTCGGCGACCGACCCATGCAGGCTGTTCTCAATCGGCAGCACCGCCCCGTCCACCTCACCCGCAACTACCTTCGCCAGCACCTGTGCCGACAGGGTGCACGCGATGATCTCCAGGCCGTCTTGGTTGCCCAGCATTTCGACCGTTGCCATGTGGCTGTTTGAACCTAACTCGCCTTGGATCGCGATCTTCAATGCAAATACCCCGATTCCGCCTACACAACTTCTACGTATTTTATTCTCACTGGCAACCTCCCTCCTGTCCCCGGCACCTTACACAGGTAATGGCCAGTACTGCACGTCATCACTGCGAGAAACGGAAGAAGCTAAAGCCGGCATCGCTTGGGAGAACAAAACATGCTTTGGACAATCACAATTATTCTTTTCCTCCTCTGGGTCGTAGGACTCGTCAGCAGCTACACACTCGGCGGATGGATACACATCCTCCTGGTCCTCGCCATCATTGTGCTCATCTTCAACCTGATGTCCGGTAGACGAGCCCTTTAGCGCGTCACGTCAGCACAAACAGCAGCCCTCCCAGTTTCACCCGAAGTTGTAAGGAGCATTGATTATGAACACCCAAAAAGTAGAAGGAAAATTCGACCAGGTAGCGGGCAAGATCAAACAAGGTGTCGGCGAAGCTGTCGGCAATCAGAAACTCGCCAACGCAGGCGCCGCAGAGCAGATCAAGGGCGCCGCAAAAGAGACGTGGGGTCACGCCAAAGACGCTGCAAGCGCAGTGCATGACGATGCGCAAGCGAGAGCGAGCGTCGAACGCGAGAGCCTCAAAGCGCGCGCTGAAGAGAAGGCTCACAACACCCGCGAAAACATCACGTCAACCGCGCAGAACCTCAAAGACAAAATGAACGAAAAGTTCGACAACATCAAACGCGAGCATCGCGGCTAACCGATCGAAAGATGCCCTCCCATAGAAGGCCCGCCGTACTGGCGGGCTTTTCTATCGCCGCAGCAAAACATCCGCCGCAACAAATCCAAAGAACACGACCGAGATCACGCCGTTCAATGTGAAGAACGCTGCATTCATCCGCCGCAGGTCCTTCGGCGAAATAATCGAGTGCTCATACAGCAGCAGAATCGCCACCACCGCCACCCCCAGCATCGCGACCTTCCCTAACCCGAACAGCACTACCAGCCAGCAGAGCATCAGCAGCATCCCTACATGCATCGCTCGGGCAATCCAGAATGCGGGCACCAGCCCAAACGCCTGCGGCACGCTGTTCAGCCCCGCCTTGCGGTCGTGCTCAAAATCCTGGCACGCGTACAACACATCGAACCCGCCCACCCACAGCAGCACCGCCCCCGTCAGCACCACAATCCGCCAGTCGAGCGATCCCCGCACCGCAATCCACGCAGCCGAAGGTGCAATCCCCAGCGCCAACCCAAGCACAATATGTGACCATCGCGTCACTCGCTTCGTGTAGCTATAGACAAGCACCACTCCCAGCGCCACCGGAGCCAGCTCAAGCGTCAGCCGATTGAGCATCGCCGCACCCAGCACAAACACCGCCACCGATGCCCCCACAAACCCGCCAACAAACCCGTTGCTCAACGTCCCCGCCGGCAGCGCACGCATCGCGGTCCGCGGATTCGCCGCATCCAGCCGCGCATCCACCAAGCGATTGAACGCCATCGCCGCCGAACGCGCCGCCACCATGCAAACCACAATCCAGCCGAGCACCCGCAACGCCGGCCAGCCTCCCGCAGCCAGCACCGCTCCCGTCAACGCAAACGGCAGCGCAAACACCGAGTGCTCCCACTTGATCATCTCAAGGGTTACAACCGTACTCCTCCAAAATGATGTCATCTCTCTATCGTAAAAGAATCAGGCCGCACCAACATCGCCGGCGCGGCCTAAATAACGAAACCCAATCTATTTGTCACTCTTCTCCGACCCACCAACCACCTCCAGGTTGTTCACCACCTTGAAGACGTCGGGGACGCTATTCGCCCGAATATTCGCGACATCCTTATCTGCCTGGCTATCCACTACTCCGGAAAGCGTCACATTTCCATTCACCACCGTGATCCGGATTGGCTTCGCCGGATCGATCGCATACTTATTCAGCTGCGGAAATCCATAGATTGCCCGCGCCACCGCCAGCCGGATCCGATCATCCATTGGCGACACGGGAGCCACCTCGATATTGTCGATCACGTCCTTCACGCCGGGATAATTCTCCACCAGACTGACCGCCGAATCTTTATCCGAAGGACCATACGCCGTTCCACCCAGCGTCACCACGCCGTTCTGCACGCCAATCGTAAACGCATTGAACGCGGTCGTCCCATAGCCGACCCGGTCGTACGCCAGCTTCTCCGCCAGCTTGTCCCGCAGCGTCGCATCTTCAACAGTCGGCCCAGCAACTTGGATTTCGTTCTCAACGCCCTTAACATTCTTGCGATGGTGAGAGCGATTGTCCGCCTCCAGCTTTGCGCTGTACAGATCAACCGTCCCGGTCAATCTCACTACCCCGTCCTGCACCGAGACCTTCACATCTTTGAATCGCTTGTTATCGAGCGCCTTCATCACATCCGCCTGAATCTGCGCATCGTTCGCCTCGCTCTGCGCGACTCCCCTTGCGGTTCCGGCAAACATCAGCACCCCTGCCAATCCCAATAAACCCGCACGCCTCACCCTCGTCATCCAGCTCATAACTCCTCCTGAAGTTGTCGTTACGGTGCAGCCGATTCATCAGTCATCCACAAAGTAGGATGCAGCTTCCAGTCTTCACAGCGGCCTACCGGTAACGCCTTCGCAGCTTATAAACCACGCTGAACACACCCGACTCATCGCGCGTTACCACAATCGAGTTATCGTGATTCAAGTCGTACTGCACCTGGATCAGTTGCTGCGCCGACGTGTTTACATTGGTCGCAAACGTCGCTGTAATCTGCCGCGAAAGCTGCTGCTGCACCGTAATCCTCGCCGACGAGTTACCCAGCGTCCCCACAAACGCCGGATCGATCTTCACGCTGCCCACGCCAAACAGCTTCTCCACCCGGTTGCTCACCGTAGCGTTCAGCGCCCCGCCCAGCAGCGCGCTCGTCGTCGGATCGGTGCCCTGCTGCGCCTGCCGCTCCTGGTAGAGCTGCGCCTCCTCCTGCGTCCGGCCCAGCGCCAGCAGCGCGAACACATCGGTCTCGCTCAGCGGAGGCTCCGACCGGTAGGTCGGTTTCAGGTTCGTCGAAGTCCCATGCAACCCCACCGTAATGTCGTAGTTCTCCACCTGCGCCGTCGCATCCAGGTCGATGATCGGGTCGATCCGCACCGGATTCGTAAAATAAATCTCCCCACGCTGCAGTTGATACTTCGTCCCCGCAAACGTCGCGCTTCCATCGTTAATTTCGATCCGCCCCAGCATCGAAGGCGCCGCCGCCGTCCCGCGAATCGTCAGGTCCACCGTCCCCGCCAGCTTCGCATACGAGTTCTGAAAATCCAGTTGTGGCGCACTCGTCACATGCACATCCAACCGGATTTTGTTTGCCGGAGAGTCTAGATTGGGAGCCGCGCTCACCCCTCCCGGCGACCCGAACGCAGCAAAATCCACATCCGGCCCGATCCCAAACCGCGTCATCAGAATCGTTCCGCTCAACAGTGTGCTCTCCGGCCCGCCTTGCAGCTTCAGGCTTGCATTCGCCGTCGCGCTCAACCCATACAGCCGCACCCGCACCACATCGCCCGTCGCAGTCAGATCGGCATAGATGCCGTTCTTGTAACGAATCGACCCGCCAATCTTCAACGTGCCGCCGCCCGTCGTCGCCGTCAGGCTATCCACCTGCAGCCGGTCGCCATTGAACACCAGCGTCCCGTTCATATTGCTCAACCCATTCGGCACCCCATCCATCGCGACATTTACCTTGTCGAACTGAACCTTGCCCGTAAGCTCCGGATTCGCCACCAGCCCACCGGCGGCCACCGTAAACTCCACCTTGCCGGTCGAAATGATGTCCGTATCGAAGGTGTGGAGCAGCGCCATGCTCACACTCCCCGTCGCCTTCACGTCCAGCTTGCCGCCCTTCGGATCGGTCGCCCCAAACAACTGCGCCGTCCCACTGGCACGCATGTCCGTATCCTGCCCCGTAATGTGGACCTGCTCCAGCGTAGCCACGCCATCGCGCAGCCCGAAGCGCAGCGGCTCAGCCGCCTTCAACTCGACCCCCTGCAGCTTCACATCCACCTGGCTGAACTGCGCCTCTCCACTCAACGCCTTCGGTGTCTTCAGCGGCCCGCTCACCGTCGCCACTCCCTCGATCAGCGACTCCGCCTTCACGCCCCCCGGCCCAAACATCGCCATCGGCTTGCCGATATCCAGCCCCGCAATCGTCAGCTTCGCCTGCGCTTTGTAGTCGCCCGTCAGCTCCGCCTGTCCCGTCGCATCCAGCTTCGCGCCCACCAGCGTCGAGTTCGCAGTAAAGTACACAATCTCCCTGTCGCTATGCGCCTCAACCATCGCCTCGCCGATACCCTGCCCCTTGTACGTCACCCCCGTCAGCTTCAAATTCGCCTTCAACCCCGGCTGCGTCATCGTTCCATTCGCATCCGCCACAACGCTGGCAACGCCATCCAAACCGGTCTGTCCCTTCTGCACCGTCTCAAACTTCGACAGCAAAATATCGTGCCCTTCGACATGCGCATGCAGATGCTCACTCCCCGTGTCATACCCGCCGTTGCCGGCGATCTGCATCCCATGCAGCTTCAATACGACGCTGCCCGCCTCAATATCCTTGCCCTGCACCGTCAGTTCCGCCACCGCAGACTCGTATGGCTCCCCATACGCCACGCCGTTCATCAGCGAAACATGCCCGCCTCCGCTCAAACTACTCAGTGTCCCCGCCGCATGAACATTCAGCACCATCGTTCCCGTCAACGGAACCTTCCCTTGCTGCCCAACGATCTGCAACACATCCACCACCTGCGCGTTAGCCAATTGAGCCTTAGCGTCCATCGCCATTCCGTCATCCCACACATATGAGGCCACCCCGCGCCGCGACACCACCTTCCGCGGCACAATCTTCCCCTCAACATTCAACACCGCAGTCCCTCGCTTGATCGTCGAGCTCGCCACCACCACACCCGAGTTCGGCGAATACTCCGCATCCGTCACCACCGAATCGATCAGCACATCCGTCGTTCCCAGCGCGAACTCCGCATTCGTCGCCTGCATATGCCCCTTCACATCCAGGTCCGCAATCCTCCCCCTCGCCGTCCCATTGAACTGCATCGCACCATGCAGCACGACAGGAATCGCCGCCGTACCTCTCTTCCCATTTCCTTCCAGATCCAGTGTGGTCAGCAGCTGGTTGTACTCCGACAGATCCCGCACCGTCATATCCACCCGCAGGTCGGTCAGCGGATCGCCCTCGTTCACTCCCAACACACCCGATGCCTCAAAGTTCGTCTGCGGCATCTGCAGTGTGATCGCTTGAATCCGAACCGTCTCATTCCTTCCCGTGTAATGCGCCAACGTCTTGCCCGTCACCGGAACATCGTTCAACGCACCCGGCCGCTTCACCCCCGTCGGCGCAAACGTCAGGTTGCCATCCACCTCCACCGTATCGGCAATGTTCTTCGCCGGACCACCCCACTCCACCTTCACCGGCCCGCTCACAGCCGTATCAAACCCCAGATCGCCAAAATGCTCCGGCGCGGTCACATCCATAATCGTGCGCAGCGGAATCTTCTCAAGCATCGCGGTCAAATATGCATGAGCCGTCTGCACCGGCGGCAACTTCACCGTTTTATCCGGAATCGGCTCCTTCGCCCCAACCGCCTTAGCCGACGTATTTGCCGTCGTCACCGCTGCCTTGGTCGTAGGCGAGCTCGCAGCCACATTCGTCGCGGGCACCTCACCCAGCCAATTCGCAATCCGCAACTCCCCAGCAGCACTTCCCCCACCCGGCAGATAACCCGTAAGCGCCGTCAGCAAAAGCTCCGTCGGCGTCACATGCAGCGTCGCGCCACCATCCACATCATGCAGCCGCACAAAGTCGTTCCGATACGACGCCTTATGAATCTTCGCTGTCCCCACCAGCAGATATCCCGCCACACAATCCGGGTCCGGCGGCAGCGGACGCGGCGGCTTCGCCGTCTCCTGCGGATGGCTGCGTCGCCAGAACGGCGGATGCTTCTGCGCCACTGCCGGCGGCGTCGTGCAGTTATGCCCCTTCAAATCCAGATCCACCGTCCCCGCATTCAATCCATCCACATCCGCCAGCACCGAAACCTGCTTCAACTCCACAGAGCCCTTCACCGCCGCCTGCCACTCCGGATTGGCAAAGTTTTTGATGCCCGCTGTCCCGGTCAGCTTCGAGCTCTTCCCGCTGGTGAATTCAAACTGCGTCAGCTCAACCGCGTCCCGTCCCAACTCCGCAGCCAGATGCAAAGCGGACTGCGCCTCAACCTGCTTCGCCATCTTCGTCCGCAGGTCCTTCAAGTCGACGGTGATCCCATAGCGGTCCGTCGAAGCGATGTAATGCACCTCCGCGCCCAGGTCCCGCGCCGCCATATCGAACGGAATCGCGCGATTGTTCAACAGCGCGACGCCATTCGTCACCACAACCTGCTCCGCCTTCAGATCCAGCAGCGTATCGGTCAATGGCGTCTTGCTTGTGCTCGGATGCTTCGGCTCCGGCTGGTTCGTCTTCCCGTCCTTATCCACGATCAAATGGAACTGCGGATGCTCAACGCCCAGATAACTCAGCCGGACATGCGACGAAACTGCTGTCCCGACCGCATACGAAAAAACATTGAAGAGCTTCACCCGAAGCTCAATCTTGTCCACCGCCAGATACGGAGCCTCACCCAGCCCCTCCAGCCCATGAATCACCAGCCCATCGGCTTCAATCGCAAGATGCCGCAGGTCGAAGCTGATCCTTCGCAGCTCTACCCGCCCGCCGGTAGCATCCTCCAGTACCTTCACAACCTCCTTGCCCACCCGCCGGTTGAAGTCATCCGTAGTCGAGTACCACGCAAACGTCCCAAACAACACCGCCACCAGAACTACAAACCCAATCACGGTCCACCCCACCGCGCGCCCCATCCGCGTAGCCAGCGAACGCTTCACCTTGGCGATCTCCCCGCCAACCTTCTCCTTGAGAAGTTCCTTCTTCTCCGTCAATTTTTTTTCGAGATCGCTCACGGAGCCACCTCGCCCGGCACCATGATCCGCACGCTTCCCTGCGCCCGCAGCGACTTCAGCCAATCCTGCAGCAGTGCACTCACCTGTTGCTGCAACAAGACCTCTTCGATCCGCTTCTTGATCGTCTCCAGCGGCGGCGGCGTCACCTTCCGCTTCGCATACTCCGGCAGCATAGTCTTCTCGTAATAAGCCTGTATCTCTTCATCCTTGACACTGACCCCGTTCCGGAAGCGTAGCTCGATAAACTTCAGCAACTCCATCCGCTGGCGCCATCGCGCACGGAACTCCTCCTCCGTAAATCCGTGATCGACCAGAAATCTCTTCCATCCCTCGTCCGTCTCGCAGTGGTACTGCTTGCAAGCCGGGATATCCTTCCGCAGCGTCGCCAGTTGAGCGTCCAGCTCTTTATCCGTAACCGCATCCTCGGGCTGCAGTGCCGCCTGCTGCAGTATCAACGCCCGATCCACCAGCCTCTGAATAATCCTGGCGCGAGTAGAATCGGCAGCCCCGCGGTATGGCTGGAGCTCTTCAAACCGCCGCTCCTCATCGACATCGCTCTCCAGAATCAGGTCCCCGTTCACCACCGCAACCAACCGGTCCAGCTCCACCCCTTGCCCCGCGCTCGTCCCCGAACCCGGAACCGCAGCCGCAGCCGCACCGCCGGTTGGACCGGTCCGCGAAGTCGGAGAAGTCTGTGGAGTCGCAGAAGGCTGTGCAGCCGCAGAAGGCTGCGGAGCGGCAGTCTGTGCAGCCGCAGCCTGTGCAGCCGCAGCCTGCCCCCAAAGCTGCCCCGCCGTCAGCACAGAGATCGCCACAGGCAGCACCAGGAACGCAACCGCGCCCACCAGCCACCGTCCCGTCGTTGTCTGTGACAACGTACCCATTAGAAGCTCTCCCCAATACTGAAGAAGAAGTTGAAATGCCCCGCGCTACCTTCATGCGGAGGGTTGTTGTTGAAGTCATAAATCACCGGATACACCGGCGGATTCAGGTTATAACTGAAATCCACGCGAATCGGCCCAACCGGCGTCCTGTAACGCGCACCCACTCCCAGATCATGGGAAAAATAATTGAAGTCGCACGTCCCGATGCTCCCCGACACGTTCGAGCACGTCGCCCGGTTCGGCTGATTGAACCGCAGAAAGCTCGGAAACATATCCGACGCATTCTGGAATACATTCCCCATATCGTGAAACAGGACGAAGTTCAAGCTATTGCCCACCAGCGGAAGCGTCTGCGCCGGCATCCGCAGCTCAAACGTATTCACAAACGCCGCCGACCCACCCACAGGATACCCCGTCTGCAGGTCCCTCGGCCCCGCTCCATTAATCGGAAACCCGCGCAGCGAGTTGGCCCCGCCCGCATACAACCGCTCAGGCAGCGGCACCGCGTTGCAACTCGCGTTTGTCGTCAGCAGGTCTCCCAGGCAAGCGGTGTTCCCTATGTTCGGATTCGTTCCCGACGCTCGCTCATACCCAATCCGCAGGCTCCGCGCAAAAACATACTTCTGCTGCTTGCCGAACTGGTAGTACGTCGAGTTCGTTCCATCGATCTTCCAGAAATCCGTCTGCGACCCGAACTTCGAAGACGCCAGAAACGTCTGCACCGTCGAGTATTGGCCCTTCACCGCATCCAGCGGCCCCGGCGACCGCGTGTCGTGAAGCCAGGTCACCCCAGGACCGCCCACACGCACCGGCTGCGACTGCAGTGGAATCAAGTCCGCCGAAACCTGCAAGCTGTTCACCGCCACCCGCCGGTACAGAAAGTCGTAGATAAACGTGTCCCGCCGCCTCCACTTCTCCGTGATGCGAAAATCTCCCTGCAGCGTCGACGCCGTAAACGTCGTAATGTCCTGAACATTCGAATATCCGCCTGAAATCGCCGCGGAAAAGTTCTTGCTCCCATACAAGTGCGGATTCTGCAGCGTCAGGATCGCCACCTGCTCCAGCAGTCCATACGAGGAGTGCAGCGTCAACGAGTCCTGCGTCCCGCGCAGGTTGATCCGCGATACATCCAGCGACACCCGCGGGCTCACTCCTGTCTTCCCCTGCTGCGAAAGCTGGTTGCACGGGTTAAGGTGCAACTGTATGCACGATGCCTCCGAGATCATGCCCGCCTGCGGCGTTCCCGTCTGCGCCTCGAACCCGAACCCGTACGTCACATTCCACCGCTTCGCCTCCGTCAACTGCAGCAGCACGTTCTTCTGCGGAGCGTCTCCTGACGGGTTCTGCACCGCCGCCACCACCTCGTTGAACAGCGCAATGTTGTACAGGTTCCGCTGCGTCTGCAGCAACGCCGTCTGGTCCAGAGGATCACCCGCATGCACCAGGATCTGCGACTGCACTACCTTCGGCCTGGTATGTTCCACGCCCGACAGCAGCACCCGGTTGACAAACACCTGCTGCCCCTCCGTCACATTCAGCGCTACATCCGTCTTGTCCGCGTCCTTGGACTCCTTCGTCTGCCTGATCTCCACCTTCACCTGGTCGAACCCATGGCTCAGGTAGTACTGCAGCACCGTGTCCCGGTCGCCCGACAGCGTCACCAGCGAAAACGGCTGTCCCGGTTGCGAATTCATCAGCGCCTTCACATCCTTCATCCGGCTCGCGTCCACGCCGTTCAGCGCCACCTCGCCAAACTTCTGCTGCGGCCCCTCGACGATCGTGTAGGTCACCGCGATCTCTCCCACCTTCAACGGCTTTCCATCCGGCCCTGTAGAGATATCCTTCACATCCGTCGTCACCTTCGCTTCATCGAACCCATTCGCCCGGTACAGCGCTTGGATCACCGTCACATCGGCCGATACCAGCGCAGGGCTGTACTTTCCACTCCGCTGATACGCATTCCCCTTCTGCACCTGCATCCGTTCCCGCAACAAATCGTCCGTGAAATATTTGTTGCCCTTCAAATCCACCGCAATCATCTTATGCTTCACGCCGCGATCCACCGTAAACACCACGTTCTCCGCGGCCGTATCCTCCCCGATCACATGCACATCGACTTTGGAATCGAAGTACCCCTGCTGCTGTTCATAGTCCCGGATATTGAAGACCCCTTCATTCAACAGATCGTTGTCGATCGTCCCCTCTTCGAAGATCGGAACCAGCAAGTGCAGACGGCTCTTCGTTATCTTCGCGCCCTCCACCGCCACCTTGACCTCCGGTCCCTGGTTCGCATGAAATTCATAGTTCACCTGCTTCTTCTGCTTGTCATACGTCTGGCTCTGCAGCGTCACCGTCGCCTCCAGACGGTCCTTCTTCTGGTACACCTTTCGCAGTCTGTCCATCGCGTTGCTGGCCGTGTCCCGCGATACCTTGCTGCCCTCCTTCAGCTTTCCTTTCTTGCGAAACTCCTCCAGCGTCATGCCTGCATCCGTGCCCACCAGCGTTACCTGCCCTATCCGCGCCTGCGGACCAACTGCAACCGTGTACGTTACATTCACCTGATCGCCCGCTACGTCGATCTTCGAGTCTGCCGACACGACTGCCTCGTAATACCCTTGCTGCTGCAGCATCTCCTTAATACCCGCATAACTGGCCGCAACTTGTGAGTCGCTGAACGGCGTTCCCGGCGAAAGCTTCGTCGCAAACTCCAGCAGCGACGTCAGCCGGTCATTCTTCACCCCATCGATCGTCACCCGCCCCACGTAGTACCGCTCCGCTCCGGCAAAGATCAGCGTCACTGCATCGCCCTGCCGCACGCCCCGCACCGAAATATCCCGGTAGCGCCCACTGGCAAACAACCTCCGCAGGCTCGCCCGCACCGCCTGAGGATCGAGCGGCATCCCCACCTTCTGCGGCAACTCCTGCGGCAGCGTATCCGTCGCATCGAACGTCACCCCCTCAAACTGAATCTTCTCGACGCGCAGCCCCTTCCAGTCCCATAACGACGTCGTCAGCCCCGCAGCGTTCTCGGCCGCGGCCAATGCCTTATCATCGGCTGCTGTCGTCTGCTGCGCCTGCGCTGGCGTCACTGCACCGGTTCTACCCTCTACCGGGCTTTGTGTGGTCGCGGGCGTCGAAGCGGCCGGCATCTGCTGCGCCCCAGCCAACGCACCAATCATCCACAATCCAAGCCACATCGCCGCCACGACAAGCCTGCACCTCGACTTCAGTGACCTCCGCGCGCGACCTCGTTGCATCTGAACCAAAAAACCACCCACTATTCCCGTTCTGCCATTTCTATTGGCATGATGTGATGAGGAGCCCTGCAAGTCTTTCACGATGCGCAGCGACACGCACATCCCAGGCCTGCGCACGTCCAACAGACCTTTTCCCGTAGGATGCCGAAAGCAACTGACATGTCGACAGGTTCCCTGCAGGTCCGTCCCTTCCCTATACTACGAAACAGCAACGCCTTTTGGCAGAACTGCTTCATCATGTCCAAGCATCCCACCCCGCCATCCACCCCGCTATCCTCCAGCACCCGGATCGGCAACCCCGCCACGTCCCCCGCCATCACCGATCACGACCGCTACTCCCGCCAGATCCTCTTCCCCGGCATCGGGGCCGCAGGCCAGCGCCTCCTAGCCTCCGCCCACGTAGCCATCATCGGCGTCGGAGCCACCGGCGCCGCCACCGCCTCGCTCCTCGCCCGCGCCGGCGTCGGCACCCTCACCCTCATCGACCGCGACTTCGTCGAACCCTCCAACCTCCAGCGCCAGGTCCTCTTCGACGAGGCCGACGCCCGCGAATCCCTCCCCAAAGCCGAAGCCGCCCGCCGCAAGATCGCTCTCTTCAACTCCACCATCACCGTCCACTCCCACATCGCCGACCTCGTCCCCGCCAACATCCACGAGCTCCTCAGTCCAGCCAAACTGATCCTCGACGCCACCGACAACTTCGAAACCCGCTACCTCATCAACGACTACGCCGTCCAGCAATCCAAACCCTGGATCTATGCCGCGGCCATAGGCGCCTACGCCGCCACCATGAACATCCTCCCCAAAAGCCCAACGCCAGCCGAAAAAGATCGTTATTTCGAGGATAAAAATAGTTGTCATTCTGACCCTGAGTTCGTCGAAGGGGAAGAACCCCTGTATTTGTTTTTACGAGGGAACCCTGAGCTTGCCGAAGGGGGCATGTCAGCCCCCTGCCAACCCACCGCCTGTCTCGCCTGCATCTTCCCCAAGCCCCCCACCGGCCCCGTCGAAACCTGCGACACCGCCGGCATCCTCTCCACCGCCGTCAACTTCGCCGCCTCCCTCCAAACCACCGAGGCGCTCAAGTTCCTCACCAACCAACCCCACCTCATGCGCCGCACCCTCATCTCGTATGATCTCTGGTCAAACCAGCGCAGCGAGATCAGCACCGCCACGCCAAATCCCGCCTGCACCGTCTGCGGCCGGCGCATCTTCTCGCATCTCGCAGGCGAAGGCCGACCTCACATCACTCTCTGCGGCCGCAACTCCGTCCAGATCCACGAGCACCACCGCCCCGTTGACTTCGCCGCCATGCGCGACCGCCTCCTTCCCCACCGCGATATTCAGGAACTCCGTTTCAACGACCTCCTCCTCCGCTTCAAGCGCCCGCCCCACACCTTCACTCTCTTTCCCGACGGCCGCTGTCTCATCCAGGGCACCACCGACATCACCCTCGCCCGCTCCCTCTACGCCCGCTTCATCGGCTCATAAGTGTCTGATAAATCACCGCTCATCGCTCCCGACTCACGGCTCCGTTACAACCCTTCCAGCCCGCCTCCCATCCAAGTCCACATGCAGCAAAAATTTGCTCTCCCGTTTGCGGTAGGCTTTAAAGCAGGCGAAAACTTAGCGGTGAACGATTAAATTGTCCGGAGTCTAGCTATGGACGTCCAAGGCCTACAAATGACCCAAAATATACCCGCTCCCGGCGTCTTCAAGCGCAATCCCCCCATCGCCGGCGAAGCAGAAGCGATCGAAGCAGCAAAAAACGGAGATGCCGAGGCATTCTCCAAGCTCTACGCTCTCCACAAACGCCGTGTCTACACCCTCTGCCTCCGCATGTTGGGCAACGTCTCCGAGGCAGAAGACATGACCCAGGAGGCCTTCCTCCACCTCTTCCGCAAGATCGGCAGCTTCCGTGGAGAGTCCGCCTTCTCTACCTGGCTGCATCGACTTACGGTAAATTTAGTCCTGATGCATCTGCGCAAAAAGGGCCTCAACCTCGTCTCCCTCGAGGAGACCATCAACCCATCGGAAGACGACGCCCCAAAGCGCGACTTCGGCGCCCGCGACCTCCAGCTCACCGGCTCAGTCGACCGCGTCGCCCTCGAGCGTGCCGTAGCCTCGCTCCCCCCCGGCTACCGCATGGTCTTCGTCCTCCACGACGTCGAAGGCTTCGAGCACAATGAGATCGCCACCATGCTCGAATGCTCCACCGGTAACAGCAAATCCCAGCTTCACAAGGCCCGCCTCAAGCTTCGCGAACTCCTCCGCCAGCCGGAGCAGTCTACCCAGCCCGCCGGCTTCAACGAGGTAGCGGTATGACCGACTCCAACTTCCCTGACTTCGACACCATGACCCCTGCGGACTTCGAAAAATATCTACCCGACTTCTTCGCCAACGGCGACGGTCACGTCAGCACCGACCCGCGCCTCCAAACATTTCTCAAGAACAACCCAGACTGCGCCGCCCTCGTCCGCGACTTGGAAGCCATCGCAGACCAGGCGCGCAGCCTCTTCGAACCCACCGAACCCAGCGACGCCGTCTGGACTGGCATCCAGGACAAGCTCAAACTGCTAGGCCCCGAAGACGACGATCTCGCCATTCCCCAAACCGTTTAGCACAGCATCGACCGGCGATGAGCTCATCTTCCGCAGTTTCCTCGCGAAGGATGGGCCATTCGTGTCAGCGAGCCGCCTCCCGCCCTGATCTATTTCACCGAATATCCGCGCGCATCTATACAAGCCGAGAACCCTCGCTTGAGCAAGGATCAGAACGACTCAACTCATGAATGCAGTCTCCAAGCGGGAATCAGGGAGTCATAATGAAGCAATGCACTGAGAAATATATGGATAACGATATAGATTGCCCAGATCGACAAGTAGGCCACTGCCATTTTTCGTGGCTTTCTTAAGACATACCAGAGTAGCAGTAGATCCAATGGAACCGGAGCGGCGACCACTGCCCAGACCGGCGCACCCAGGCTCTCGACGCTGTACCCGAACAGGCATACAAAACAACCAACTGCGAGCGAAGCAAAGATGTACACATGTTTGTCAACCAAGTAAAGCCCGAGTCCCCACGATAACGCGGTGAAGACTATCGCAATGTCTAGCAGAATAGGAGCGGGTAGCGCGTTGAGCATAGTATTCCTCGCTGCGAGCGTTATTGTGCTGCCCGGTCCCTTTGAAAACAAAACATCGCTGTGGAAAAGATAGGTCTGTAGCTGTCACGGTCGCAGCCGATCCTCCACCTCGCGGATCGCCGATCGAAACGGTGGACCTCACCGCGCTTCGATCATGCGCGGTGAGGCCCTGTGGGTCAGGCAGCCTGGCTTTGCGGTGGCTTCGATGAAACGCCCCCGCTCTCTCCTTCAACAGGAATAGTGCGCCGGTTACTTTGCTGTTCCGAGACCGGAATCGTGACTTCCAGTACGCCATTGTGGAACTTCGCCTGAGCTTGGTCCACCTTGGCTCCCTCGGGCAAAGGAATGCTTCGATAAAAGAGCCCATATTGACGCTCCGTCCGTTGCACTCCTCCTTCTTTCTCTTCCTGTTCGAACCTGCGCTCTCCCTGAATCACCAGCGCATCGTTCTCCACCTCTACCTTCACGTCCTTGGGCTCAAGACCCGGCAGCTCAGCATGGATGTTGTACTTGCCGTCCCGCTGAGAGACTTCAATCGCGGGCGACCATCCGGTGCCATTACTGCCTTCGCGCTCCAGGCCAACTTCCTGGAACACCCGGTCCATCTCCTCGGTCATCCGTCTCATCAGCGAGAACGGGTTAGCCCGGAAGAACTCTTGCGGCGCGAGTCCAAATGGATATTCTCCCCGTCGTTGCAGAAAACCGGCTCTGGGAGAGCTGCGCGCCATCTCTTTCCGTTGGTAGGACTGTGCCTGTTGCTCGCCGGGTTTTACCGAGAGCGATCTCTGATCGGTTTGCGTTGACATATCGGAACTCCTTTCCGTACGGTTCTTCGCCGTGGAATGGGACGCTTGGGCGACTCTGCATGGTCAGTCGCTCGAGTCCAGTCATCGTAATCGCGGAAAGCCGGGTAGCAGCGATTTCCGAGCGCTCCAGATATCCAGCAGGCGAACTCTGTGTGCGTCTCTTCAGGATCAAACGATGGTGCGAGAGCGTCTGACTCCAAGAGAACGCCGATGGTCGTTCTCAGCATGCGGCAAAAATACACATTGTGCCCAATCACTCGGGCGCGGACACTGGCTCCAACCCTAGGCAGCATTTCCGAGAATGACCTTACTCATTCGAATGTCGCAAAAGCTGCCGGATCACGATCCCTCCAGGCCCATTGCGACCGCACTGTCGACTTCACCCAGGCATCCCGAGAAACCAATGGTTCCCCCATCCGCAACAGGCGTCGACGAAGCGCCTAATCCAGGCCGGAAAGAATCGAACCCGGCTTCGGTTAAGCGGAGAGTAGGATACCGCCGGACGTGATGTGGACGCAATTGGATCAACACAAATATTCACAGATATTCACAGGAAATTTGCCGGGCGCCCATCCTCCACGGCTTCATCGTGAAGGGCAGGTTATTCGTGTCTCCCAACCGCGCCCCAGTGAGTCCTACCCAGTAGCCGCCCATCCGGCACTTTGCCAACCTCCTCTCCTGGCAAGTTCCACGGATCGGCTCTGATCGGCAGAGCCAAGGTCTTTTGACATACGACGCTCAATAAAATATATACCTACTAGTACGTATTTTATATCCGAGGTGATGCTTTTGAACTATCTAACCGGAAGTCTTCTGCTTTTTTCCTTCCATGCCTCCATCTGCTGCATGCCTCATACCGCGCTCGCCGCGGTGGCCACGCAAAATGACAGGCGAGATGCGCAACCTGACACCTGGCAGTCCACCAGTGTTCAACACGCCTATGGTCTTCCCGATACGAAGAAGAACGAGAAGGGAAGGCTGACGGTGAACCCGGATGGCCTGACCTTCACCACAAAATCGAGCAGTTCTTCCCTTCAAAGCCCTTCCATCGTCGCCGTAAGCGCAGGCAATCAACGAGTCGAACTCTGGGGCATGAAGGGGCGTCTGCTGCGAATGGCAATTCCGGATGGCGGGGGCATTGCCGCGGCCGGCTTGATGCATCACCGCGTGGACATGCTGACGGTCGAATTCAACGACAGCAGAGGCGGCTACCATGGCGCCGTCTTCTACCTGCCCGCCAATGAAGCCGAACACGCCCTCCAGAGCTTTGCCGAGATGCCTCCGGTCCATCGGGAGGCTGTAAATGCTGTATGCCATGGGGGTGCTGTGAAGCCGGGAAGCGTGCTGGTTTCGGCTCCGGCCTGGGACCAGTTTGAAGTGCCTGCTGCGTATCGCGCGCTCGTCTATGAGCACCTCATCGACCGGCTTCAACAGGTGCAAGGCATCGGCCACGTTTATCGTGACGGTGAGAGCGATTCCCAATCAGGCTGCCCTCAATACACTGTCCAAATCTCCATCGCCGGCTTCACCCAGGGAAGCCAGGTGAAACGTGCTGTCATGGGACCAGTTGGGATGTTTGTCGGAACGACACAAATGACGTTCGATGCTACCTTCACCGATGCATCCGGAAGATTGAATGCCCAGGAACAGATTAAGGCTACGGTGCGCGGCGAATCGGAGAGCACGAACGTCGCGGACGGCGTCGCAAAGACGCTTGCGAAGCACTATGCTTCAGCGAAGAAGGGATTCGAGAAGGCCAGTGTAGAAGGGAGGACGGATCTTGCTCGCTCCCGCTGATGCTCCAGAAAGTGTTCTCGATCGACAGGGCACGCATGAGGTTGACTACAAACTCTCACCATTTAACCGAGCGATGGCACTGTGCGACGTGCCCATCGCCAGGTTGGCTAAGATAGAGATCAGAGAGATGCCAGCCCAAAAAATAAACAAGCACGAACTCAGAACGAAGGAAACACGACAACTCCTGCTCCAGGCCGCCGAAAAGATCTTTGTGCGGGACGGGTACGAAGGCGCCGAACTAGGCGAGATCGCCACGCTCGCCGGCCGTACGAAAGGCGCGATCTACGCCCATTTCAAGAGTAAGGAAGAGATATTTCTGGCCCTCGTGGAACACCATACGCTGCGCTACAGAGCTCAGATGGAGGAGCTCCTGGCCAAATCGACAAGTGTTGAAGGGAATTTGGCCGCATTCCGGCAGTTCTCACTCAATCTTGTAGAGGATGAGGCATGGGCGCTTCTACTTCTGGAGTTCGAACTTTTCACCATCCGGCATCCTGAATCGAAGAAGCGTCTCCAAAGCTTCTACGCTGGGATAGTATCCAGCAATGAAGAGAGGAGATATACCGAACTCCTGGGTCCGGCAGGCAAGGGAAAGAAAGCCATCAGTCGCACGATTGCGGTTCATACCCTGCGCCCCATACTGTCCGCTTTGTTGCTTGAGGCGAAGTTTAACCCTGAACTGTTGGGACCGGATGCCATCAAGAGAGTAGCCAGCAGAATCTTCGATGCCATGCTGGAAGTTCCGGGGCAGTGATCCACCGACAGACATGGTGAAGATCAGGAACGAGAGGCCAGCTTATAGGGAGAGATGGATTCTTCCGGAGGACGGACCAACCCGGAACTGATCCAAGGCCAAACGCCTAAATCCCTTGCAATCATCTACGACGTCGGTGTATTCTCCATCCAGCATGTCGAGCCGCAACTCATTTACGTCCTTTACCCTCTGCTATTGGCGCCATCCAGCGGCCAGCGGAGTCCTCGCATGCATCTCTGAAAACACCTGAATCCCTTCAGAGTCTTCGAACTTCCCGAGCCGCAGCCCAAAAAGGTTGCGGCTCTTTCATTTTTCACGCACCATCAGCAAGGAGAGGCAATGACGTCCACCCAACCCGAAACCCAGTCGGAAGCACAAACCCTGTCCAAAGCCCACACCGAGAAGATGACCAACGAGCCCAACAACGAGCCCAGCCCCACCCTCGTCCCCGCGCATCTTCGCCGCCTCGTCCTCACCGGCTTCATGGGAGCAGGCAAGTCCACCGTCGGCCGCCTCCTCGCCGCCCGCCTCAACTGGAGCTTCCTCGACCTCGACGCCCACCTCGAGTCCCGCACCAACGCCACCATCCCCCAGCTCTTCGCCCAGCACGGCGAAGCTCACTTCCGCCGCCTCGAATCCTCAGCCCTCGCCTCCGCCCTCGGCCGCGACCACACCGTCCTTGCCCTCGGCGGCGGAACTCCGGAAGAACTCACCAACCGCCTCCTCCTCGAGCAGACCCCCGCCACCTTCACCATCTTCCTCGACGCCCCCTTCCCCACCCTCTTCGACCGCTGCGTGCTCCAGGACATCGGTGATCCAGCCATCGCCCGACCTGTCCTCGCGGACCCCGCCGCCGCCCAGCTCCGCTTCACCCGGCGCCACCCCCTCTACCGCCGCCTCGCCAGCCTCACCATCGACACCGCCGACCTCACCGCCGATCAAACCATCGACGCCGTGCTTCTTTTCCTGACGCAAAACAGACACTAGCGATCACCCCAAAAAACGTCATTTCGACCGGAGGCGGCGCGCTTGGCCGTCGCAGTGGAGAAATCTGTTTCTAAACCTCTACCCCCACCGCCCAGCTCGCTTTCCCACCGAACCCCTGACGACTCAAACTCCGCACTCCCACCCATGAGCCCCGAAAGAGCACACTAGCTGCATCCAACAGTCAGCACCCCGAAGCCAGCATCCAAGGAAAACAAGGAGAACCCGGCTGACCAACCCTCTACCCGAAGACCTCACCCCATACGAGCAGCGATCCCGCACCGCAGTTCGCGGCAACATCCTCTTCGCCCTCGCCGTCCTTCTGCTCCTCGCCCTCGCCTACACCCTCCAGAAAGAGCTCCTGATCCTCTACGTCAGCGCCCTCTTCGCTGTCGTTCTCATGCCCGCCGTCACCCGCATCACGAAACTCAACCTTCGCGGCTACCACCCCTCGCGAGGCGTAGCCATCATCCTCCTCATCGTTGGCGTCGGCGGCATCCTCGCGTTCTTCTTCACCACCGGCCTTCCTCCCGTCCTTGGCGACCTCCGCAACTTCTCCGCCGAACTCCCCCAGCGCATCCCTGGCATCGTCGCCAAAATCAAGAGGATCCCCCTGGCCGACAGGTTCGGCATCGACGCCGTCGCCCAGCGCGCCGCCGGAGCCTTCGACGCCACCGCCAGCTATCTCTTCACCTCGCTCCCTCTCTGGCTCTCCCACCTCTTCGACATCCTCACCGCCGCCTTCCTCTGCATCTACTTCATGCTCGAAGGCGAATACGCCTACCGCTTCTTCCTCTCTCTCTTCCCCGCCACGCAACGCCACCGCCTCAACAACACCCTTAAGCGAGCCGAACGAAAAGTCAGCAAATGGCTCGTCGGCCAGGGCACCCTCATGCTCATCCTCGGCATCACGAGCACCATCGTCTTCGGCCTCCTCCACGTCCGTTACTTCGTCCTTCTCGGCTTCCTCATGGGCCTGTTCAACATCATTCCCATCGCCGGCGGCGTCATCACCATCGTCATCGCAGCGTGTGTAGCCGCACTCGACTCCTGGACCAAGATGGCCGGCGTCCTCATCTTCTACCTCATCTACGTCAACGTCGAAAACGCCATCCTCATCCCCCGCATCATGCGCTCCAGCGTCAATCTCATGGGCCTCACTGTCCTCGTCGCCCTGCTCTTAGGAACCGCCCTCGCCGGCATCGTCGGAGCGCTCGTCTCGGTCCCCACCGCCGCCCTCATCACCGTCTTTCTAGAGGAATACGCCGTCCAGAAAGATTGAACCCATCCCATCAGCCCCTCTCCAAGGCCCACGCCGGGCCAACCGGCCACCCTCCCAGCCGCATAATCACGTACGTCAGCGCTTACGGGACCCACATAGCAAACTTTAATCCAGGTTTCCCCTCTTTTAACCTTCCTGAAATCACTCAACCCTTGCTATTCTCAATGCCAGTGTCTGACCTCAAGTTCGCTCAACCCGCTCGACGCAACCTGCTGGCTCCGGTACTCCTGGCGTTCCTCATCCTCGGCATCGTCCTTGCTCTGGTTCTCCGCTTCACTCCGCACAAGACCGCGGACCTCACCATCACCCGCACCGCTATCTACCCCGCCCACACCGTCTTCGCATCCGACACCATGGTCGTCGCCAACCAGCACTCCCAGGACGATCTCTACGTCCTCACCACCCTCCGCATCGACGACCGCCTCCGCCTCCCGCTCTTCCTCAAGGACTTCACCGCCACCCTCACCACCGCCGAAGGCGAAGAGATCACCACCAGCGCCGTCGAGCAGCGGGATCTCGACAACGTCTACACCTCCTTCCCCGCCCTCAAGCCCCTCGCCTCCGAGCCCCTTCTCCGCGACACCATGATCAGCCCCGGCCAGTCCGCCGAGGGCATGATCCTCCTCCACTTCCCCGTAACCAAAGAGGTCTGGGACCATCGCCGCAACGCCATGCTCAACGTCGACCTCTACCATCAGGGCGAGCAGCAGGTCCTCATCGGCCGCGGCAGCGAAGTCATCCCCAAAGCCACGACCACCTCCGATCCAGCCTCCTCACCCACCCACTAGAGCATTTCATTATTGTTAATAAGAGGGTTGTCATTCTGAGCGAAGCGAAGAACCCCTGTATTTCGCTCGAAGCACCTCACATTACACAATCTATGAAAATGCTTTAACCTCCGATCTTTTCCGCGTCCCAGAAGCCACTAAACTCAAAGGCATGACCCGTCGCCGCTTCATCGCCGACACCTGGACCCCAACCACCGCCACCCTCATCGGCGACCAGGCCGCTCACCTAGCCCGCGTCCTCCGCGCCGCCCCCGGCCAGATCTACGACATCGTCGCCAACGGCTTCCTCCACCGCGCCGAAATCACGAGCGTAAGCGACCAGCAAGTCGCCTTCACCCTCCACGAAGAACTCTCCTCCGACGCCGCCCTTCCCCTCCATCTCCTGCTCGCCATCTTCAAGTTCGACCACATGGAGTGGGCCATCGAAAAGGCCACCGAACTAGGCATCGCCCGCATCACACCCATCCTCGCCCGCCGCACCGAAAAGCACCTTAGCCAGGCCGCCCTGAAACGCTCCGAGCGTTGGCGTCGCATCGCCCTCGAAGCCTCCAAACAATCCCGCCGCACCGACATCCCCGACATCCCCGACCCCATCGCCCTCAAAGCAGCCCTCGCTGAAGAAAAATCCCCCACCCGCATCCTCCTAAGCGAAACCGAACAAACCACCACCCTCACCACCGCCCTCGAAGATGCAAAGGGCAGCTATAAACCCGGGTGCCCCACGTCCGGACCTTCGGACGTGGGTTCCCGAATCACCCACGCCATAGCCATAGGCCCCGAAGGCGGCTGGACCACAGAAGAAATCTCCCTCTTCACCCGACACCAATGGCAACCCGTAACCCTCGGCCCCCGCATCCTCCGCGCCGAAACCGCAGCCATAGCAGCCATCGCCATAGCCTCGACCCACCTGCTCTAACCGCAACTAAAAATTGACCACCGTGAGGTCAAGCGGGAACTCCAATTTTCTTCCCGAGGGAGCAGCAGAAAGGTCTTTGCTCCAAGCACCATCAATTTCGCTGGCCTTGAATTGCGCGGGAGAAAGCTGACCTGCCAACTCAAACTTGTCGATGACGTACGGCAGGCCCGAGGAACCCAGCACCGAAGTGCCATCCATGAGATGGAAGTGCAGATGTGGAGCGGAGGTATTGCCGGTGTTTCCGAGTAAGCCAAGAGCCTGACCGTGCTTAACGCGATCGCCTTTAGCAACCCGCAGCGAGCGTCTCTGCAGATGGGCGTAGAAGGCGTATTTGCCGTGACCAATGTCCAGCACGATATGGTTGCCATCGACGTTCTCAAGAGTGATCGTCTTTGGATCGGGCAGGCTCCCTGGAACCTGGTCCTCCAGCGTGTCGAGCGTCTCGACAACAGTACCGTCCGCCACGGCAATCACCGTAGCGCCATAGTCCGCATAGTCCTTCACGCTCTTGCCATCACCATGGAAGAACCTCGCATCTGCATTCAGCAGCATCCAATCGATGGCGAATCGCTGCGCATAATGAATCTGGCCGTTGACCGGCAGCCCAGTGCTGCGGTGAGCGCCTCCAGGCTCGCAGCACCCGTTGAAGGCGGTCCAGCCCTTGCCTGCAAGGGGCGGCCCCAACACCGTAATGTCGATGCTCAGTGCGATCGGCGCGATCATGTAGCTCTGGGCCGTAGCCTGATCCTTCGGCGCTCCAGGAGACCCGCCGGCTAGCAAATAAAACCGGTGCAGCAGAGTTGCGGGCGGGCGGCCGTCTTTATCCAGGGTAAAGTCGACCAGGAAGAGCCGCGTTCCACTGAATTCAAGCTGAGGCGTAGTAATTGCGGGTCCGTGCCCGGCAGTGCGCAGGCGACTGAGGAGAGCATCACCCTCGAAGCTGGCGAGTACTTGATGAGAGGCGTCAGGGCTGACGACTTCGATCTTCTGAAGCGTCGCCGTCGCGGTGCCGGTGTTGGTAATCACGAGTTCGTAGACGATGTGCTGCTTGTTATCTGTCCCCTCCACAGCGAATGTCATCGGCAGCAGCGGCGAAGCAACCACCGGCGTGTAAGTGTCCTGCGATTGAGCCGGAACAGCAACCATCAGAAAAGCAGTGATTAGGCAGAAAAAGAGCCGCACGGCGCGCATAGGGAACCTCTGGTATGGCAGATGTTCGCAGGCAAACCCAGGGAGAAAGAGAGAGCAGACAGATTAGACCAGAGTTGTAGCGGCGTTGCACTAGTTTCTATAATCTGATGACACAAAAATGCCCGACCGCCGGTGCCCCATCTTCGCGACAGTCTCATCGTCGCTTAAGGTGGGCAATCGCGCGAGCGATCCGTTCTCTTTCCACCCATCCCCCACCTTGTCATCCTGAGCGAAGTAGCTCGCGCCCTTTGCGAGCTACGCAGTCAAAGGACCTGCGGTTGCACTTGCGTTGCCTGTTCGCCTTCCCCGTAAAAACAAAAAATGCCCGAGCCAAAGCCCGGGCACCTAATACTGAAAGCTCACGGCTCAAAACTCATCGCTCAACTAAACATCTCCTTCACCTTCTCAAACAACCCACGCGAAGTAGGCGTATTCTCCACCACCATCGTCTCGCTCAACTGCCTTAGCAAATCCTTCTGTGCCTTAGTCAGCTTGTTCGGCGTCTGCACCCGAATCTCCACAATCAAATCGCCCTTCCCATGCGAGTTCAAATGCGGCACACCCTTGCCCTTCAGCTTGAACGCCTTCCCGCTCTGCGTCCCCTCAGGAACCTTGATGGATGCAGGCCCCTCAAGCGTCTGAATCTCCAACTCCGTCCCCAGCGCCGCCTGCGGAAACGAGATCGGCATCACGCAATGCAGGTCATCCCCATCGCGCTCGAAGAACTTGTGCGCCTTCACATTCAGCACGACATACAAATCACCCGCAGGCCCGGCAAACTTCCCCGACTCGCCCTCGCCCGAGTAGCGAATCCGCGTATCCTGCTCCACGCCCGCCGGAACCTTCACCAGAATCGTGTGCTCCGTCTGCACCCGCGTCTCGCCCTTGCACGTCATGCACGGATCGACAATCAGCGTCCCTGTCCCGCCGCACACCGTGCAGGTCCGCGCCACGGAAAAGAACCCCTGCTGGAACCTCTGCTGGCCGCGCCCTCCGCACTGCGTACACGTCACCGCGGCCTTGCCCTTCGCCGCGCCCGAGCCCTTGCAATCCGTGCACGTCTCCATCCGCCGGATCGTGATCTCCTTCTCCTTGCCGAAGACCGCCTCTTCAAACTCCAGCGTCAGGTCATACTGCAGGTCGCGCCCGCGCTGCACCCGCGAGGCTCTGCGCCCGCCAGCGCCACCCATGTTGAACATCTCGCCGAACAGATCGCCAAAGATATCGCTGATGTCCTGCGCTCCGCCAAACCCGCCGCCGGTAAACGGATTGCCGCCACCGCCATTCTGGAACGCAGCATGCCCATACCGGTCATACGCGGCCCGCTTCTCCGGATCGCTCAGCACCGAATACGCCTCGCTGCACTCCTTGAACTTCTCCTCGGCAGCCGCATCGCCCGGATTCCGATCCGGGTGATGCTGCATCGCCAGCTTTCGATAAGCCGTCTTCAGCTCCGAATCGCTTGCGTCCCGCGAGACACTCAACACCTCGTAGTAATCGACCTTCGTCACGTTCGCCGTCGCCATATCCCTGAAATCTCTTTCTACCGTATTCCCTACCGTATTACCAAAAATCCCCAAACTCTAATAACGCCGAACAAAACTGGTCATCGAGTCCGACAAAACCAATAGCATGTCATCGCAGGCAACAAAAGCTTGTCATTCTTCAAAAGTAAAAGCGCTTGTCATCAAAGTAAAAGCGCTTGTCATCAAAGTAAAAGCGCTTGTCATTCTGAGCGAAGCGAAGAACCCCCGTATTTGCATTTGCCGTTGTCGTTGCATTTGCCGTTGTTGTTGCTTTTGGGATTAGCGTAGGGCTTTAGCCCTACGAAAAGAAATCCCCCAAAAGGAAAGGGGCTTTAGCCCCGGGCCTTCTTCTCCCTGCCAAAAATCTCAATCCGCCACCTGATCCGGATTCGCCGCAATCCTCACCAGCGCCGGCCGCAACAACTTATCGCGAATCTTGTACCCCCGCCGAATCTCCTCCAGCACCTGGTGATCCGGGAACTCCTTTGTTTCGATGCTTCCCAGCGCCTCATGGATTCGAGGGTCGAACTGCGCGCCAACCGTCTCGACCGGCACGACATTCAACCCCTTCAGCGCATCCTCCATCTGCTTCAGAATCAACTCAACCCCGGCGCGAAGCTGCTCCTTCGTGCCGTCCGCCTTCAGCGCCAGTTGAAAGTTATCCATCACGCTCAGAAACGGTTCGACAGTATTCGAGATCGCATAGTCCCGCGAATCGGCCCGCTCCTTCATCTCACGCTTCCGTGCATTATCGAACTCAGCCTGCAGCCGCGCCAGCCGATCCAGCAACTGGTCCCGCTCGCCCTTCACCTGCTCCAGCTCCGCCTGCGTAGGGCTCGTCTCACTAATCTCGCGGCCCGACTCAACCTCCGAACCTGCCATCTCCGGATCAAGCGTCTCCCGTCCGGTCATCTCATCCTGCATCGATTTGTTACTCCTCATAGGGCTACCTCTTCTATTGTCGACTATCCCGGCCCATCGCGCGAGTCGCTCCCTGCCCGTCACCCGCTAACCCCCACCTGCCGACCCATCAAAAAATAAACTTCAAAAAAGTGGCGCATTCTTAGCGCCTGAAAAACACCCGCTAAAGCACCACGATCTACCAGCAACTCACCACAAACTCACCAGCAAAAAACCACGTTCTGCACACCATTTTTCTCAAAAACCCCTGCAAAAACCACCCTCCACCATCCCCAGAAAAAAATCACTCCCGCGGCTCCAGCATCCGTTCAAAAACCTGCGCAATATAGCTCACCGCATTCATCGTGTTCTCGTAGTGCATCCGTTTCGGCCCAATAACCCCAACCGTTCCACGGCTCTCCCCACCCATCCGCGCCGGCGCCGCAATCAACACCAGCCCCGACATCTCCGGCGCATGCTCCTCCAGATCAAACACCACCCGGACACTCTCCTGCCGAGCATCGATATAAGCATTCAGCAGCTCCACCAGCCGCTGCTTCTCCTCCAACGCCGCCAAAACCTCCCGCAACCTCTCTCTATCCTCTTGACTCCCAACGAGATTCGCCACCCCATCCACATACACCGTCTGCACCGGAGCATCCGGCACCGCCTTCACCCAAAGCTGCTGCACCGCATTCAACATCCTCTGATACTCACTACGCTCCCGCTCCACCAACCGCTCAATCTCTACCCGTACCCGCTCCACGCTCCACCCGCGAAAGTTTTCATTCAGAAAGTTCCCCGCAACCTCCAACTCCCTCACAGTCAAGTCTTTATCAAGCGCCAGCACCCGATCCCTCACCAACCCACTGCGCGTCACCACCACCGCCAGCACTCGCGCAGGAGCAAGCCGTGAAAAATGTACATGCTCCAGCATGTCCCCATCCGCCGCGGCAGCAATCGCCACACCCACGCCACTCGAAAGCGTAGCCAGCACATGCGACGTCCGTTCCAGCACCGCCTGCGTTCCCGCAATCCCCTGAAAACTAAGGTCAATCTGCGATCGTGACCGCGCCGACAAGCGCGTCGCGTCAATCCTTGGATGCGCGCCCCCGCTCAATTGCTCTACATACATTCGAAAAGCCCGCGCCGTAGGCACCCGCCCCGCCGAAGTATGCGGCTGCTCCAGCAACCCCTCCTCCGCCAGCTCCGCCATCTCATTCCGCACCGTAGCCGAACTCAGCCCCGAGCCCTCACCGCTCTGCAAACGCGCAATCGTCCCCGAACCCACCGGCTCGCCCGTCTCAATATAACTCTCGATAATGGCCGTCAGAATAGCTCGCTGCCGCGCCGTGACCCGCTCCGCATCCGCCATTCGCCCCTCCACCCTTTAACTCTACGCCAGCCGTCAAGATGCCTCGCGGAGAGCACAACCCGGGTACCCCATCCTTCGCAGTTTTATCGCGAAGGGTAAGTTATTCGCGCAAGCGAACTGCATTTAACTCAAGATCAGGAGATCTCCAGCACATCCTCACTCTTCGCCGCAATCTCCTTCGCCTTCTCAGCGACCTTCTTCGCGACCTCATAAAAACCTTTTGCCAGCTTCGACTCCGGCCCCGCCAGCGATACCGGCAAGCCCTTATCTCCACCCTCACGAATCTGTGGATCAAGCTCCACGGCCCCCAGAAACTCCAGCCCAAATTGCGCAGCAGTCCGCTCCGTCCCACCCGCGCCAAACACGTCGATCACCTCGCCACTTGGCAGCGTCATCTGCGACATGTTCTCCACCAGGCCAATCACCTCCACCTTCACCTGATGAAACATCTCCAGCGCCTTCCGCGCATCCTGCAACGCCACGCCCGAACCAGTCGAAACCACCACAGCCCCGGTCAGCGGCACCGTCTGCACCAGCGAGATCACCACATCGCCCGTGCCCGGCGGCAGGTCAACAATCAGAAAATCCAGCTCTCCCCACTCCACCTGCTGCAGAAACTGCCGGATGATCTGATGCAGCATCGGCCCCCGCATCACCATCGGTTTGTCGCCCGGCGAGATCAGCCCCACGGAAATAAACTTCACCCCATGCGCCAGGATCGGTTCAATCCGGTTCTCGCCAACAATATTCGGCTGCCGCGAAACTCCCATCATCATCGGCACATTCGGCCCATAGATATCCGCATCGATCAGCCCGACCTTATACCCGAGCCTCCCCAGCGAAACCGCCAGATTCACCGCAATGGTCGTCTTACCGACCCCACCCTTGCCACTCCCAATCGCCACAACATGCGCCACTCCCGGCAAAGGCTGCGGCCCCTGCGGCGTGCTGGTTCCGGCCTGCGGCGCTCCTGCTCCCATATGTCCCATAAACGTCTCCTCGGCGAATCCGCCTTCTTACCTAACCGTTTTCGTTCTAGTTCCCTTTTTCAATCTCGTTCGCTCGGCCCAAAGATCCGTCATTTCGACCGAAGGCGGCGTTTTGCCGCCGTAGTGGAGAAATCTGCTTCTCTACCTCAACCTCTCACCCGCCACTCCCTCGCCTTTGTCATTCCGCTGGCGCGACACATCCGTCAAACATGCCAACCCGCCCCAAGCGCCGCTCGCATCTCCTTCTTCCTCTGCGTCTCTCCCGCCCGCATCTCCCTCCGCCGCCCTGCATCTTCAAATCGTCTCTTCTGATGCTCCGTCTCCGGCACCACCTGCGGCACCACCAGCCGGTTCCCTTCGCGATCCACCGCAACAAACGTCAGATAAGCCGAAGAAACATGCCGCAGCCGCTGCTCCCTTACATCCTCCACCATCACCCGAACCCCTACCTCCATTGACGTCCGAAATGCTCGATTGACACTCGCCTTCAGGATCAACAACTCCCCAACCCGCACCGGAGCCACAAAATCCAGATGATCCATCGAAGCCGTCACCGTAAACGCCCGCGCATGCCGCGAAGCCGCCATCGCCCCCACCAGGTCGATGTACTGCATCAATCGCCCGCCAAACAGACTCCCTATCGCATTCGAGTCCGCCGGCAGCACAATCTCACTCCGCTCCGACTGCGACTCCGACACCTTCCGTTCCGCAACCTCATCGCTCATACCTACAAGTCTAAATCCCAGCAACCTCCGCACTAACTCGTCACCATCGCGAAGCGGAGCACCCGCTCCAAGCGCGAGCAGTTGCCTGTTCCTGAATCCGTGTCATCCGTGCAAATCCGCGGTCGCCCTCCTCCCTCCAACTTGCCAACCCCACCCACAACACCGCACCATCAACTCATGGACAAGATCGCCGCCCTCTCCGAAATCCTCACCGCCGACCCCACCAACGCCTTCGCCCGCTACGGCCTCGCCATGGAACACAACACCCAGGGCAACACCGGCCTCGCCCTCACCGAATTCACCACCCTCATCCACCACAATCCCGACTACGTCCCCGCCTACCAGATGTCCGCCCAGACCCTCGCCAAATTAGGCCGCACCGACGAAGCCATCACCCGCCTGAAAGAAGGCCTCACCGCCGCCCAACGAACGAAAAACGCCCACGCCGCCAGCGAAATGCAAGCCCTCCTAGATGAACTCCAGGCCTGACTCCGCCTCGCAGCCACCGTATGGAATGAATCGGCAGAGGCAGAGCCGCCATCTATAGATCACACGATCTCAAGGGGTTCGACAAAAATATGAAGAAGCTTGACGGAAAAATTGCACTGATTACCGGCGGCAACAGCGGCATCGGTCTCGCCACGGCCAAACACTTCGTCAGCGAAGGAGCCTACGTTTTCATCACTGGCCGTAATCAATCCAAACTGGACGAGGCCGTCAAAGAGATCGGTTCGAACGTCAGTGCCGTCCAGGGTGACGTGGCGAATCTGAAGGATCTGGATCGTCTCTTTGCTCAGATTGAAGTGGAAAAGGGCAAGCTCGATATTGTCTTCGCCAACGCAGGCGTTTTCAAATACCTTCCCCTCGAAGCCATCGACGAAGAGCACTTCGACACCATCTTCAACAGCAACGTGAAAGGCCTCCTGTTTACCGTTAAGAAGGCGCTTCCTTTGCTACCCGACGGCGCCTCCATCGTTCTCAACGGCTCCATCGTGGCAGTAAGGGTCTTGCCTCCAACAGCGTCTACTCTGCGACCAAGGCTGCTGTCCGGTCCTTTGCCCGCACATGGACGACAGATCTGAAGGCACGCCGCATCCGCGTCAACGTTGTAAGCCCCGGACCGATCGACACCCCCGGCCTTCAGGAACTCTTCAGCAGCAGCGAAGTCGGCAGGCAGCGCATGGCCAACGTCCGCAACATCATTCCCATGGGAAGACTCGGAACCCCCGACGAAATCGCAAAGGCCGTCGCCTTCCTCGCCTCCGACGACAGCAGTTTCATCACCGGCATCGAGCTCTTCGTCGACGGTGGCACAGCCCAGGTATAAAAAACGCGGCGCGCAAAGCGAAATCCCGCGCCCATCCTTTTGCCCGCACAAAACCCATTCGACGGGGTTGAACCGTTCCCCGCCACGAAACATCTATACTTAGACATGGCGACCCTCCTTCCGCAGACCTTAGGTGCCCTCCGTGCCAGCGAATTCACTCCAGCCCGCCTTGCCCGCAGCGTCAAAGACGAACTCCGCGAAAACCTCATAGCCAAACTCCGCGACTCAGCGAAGACGAGCGTCCGCGGCAAGGACAACCCAGCCCCGCTCTTCCCCGGCATCGTCGGTTACGAAGACACCGTCATCCCTCAACTCGTCAACGCCGTCCTCAGCAGGCACAACTTCATCCTTCTCGGCCTCCGCGGCCAGGCGAAATCCCGCATCCTCCGCGCACTCACTACCCTCCTCGATCCCGCCTGCCCCTACGTCGCCGGCTCCGAGGTGCGCGACAACCCCTACGCCCCCATCTCCAAATTCAGCCGTGACCTTACTGCACGCCTCGGAGAAGACACGCCGATAGCATGGCTAACCCCAGACGACCGCTTCGTCGAAAAACTCGCCACCCCCGACGTGACTGTAGCCGATCTCGTCGGCGACATCGACCCCATCAAAGCCGCCCGCTCGAATCAGGACCTCGGTTCCGAGCTCACCATGCACTACGGCCTGCTCCCCCGCGCCAACCGCGGCATCTTCGCCATCAACGAGCTTCCTGACCTCGCCGGCAAAATCCAGGTTGCCCTCTTCAACATCATGCAGGAAGGCGACGTGCAGATTAAGGGCTACCCCGTCCGCCTTCCCCTCGACGTGGCCATCGTCTTCTCAGCCAACCCCGAGGACTACACCGCCCGAGGCAAGATCGTCACTCCACTCAAAGACCGCATCGGCAGCGAAATCCGCACCCACTACCCGGAAAACGTGGAAGAGGGAATCGCAATCACCGCGCAGGAAGCATGGACGAAACGCGCGAAGAGCAAAGACGGGCGCCCCGCGTCCGACAACATCGAAATCCCCCACTACATCCGCCAGGTCGTCGAGCAGATCGCCTTCTCCGCCCGCGAAGACAAAAAAGTCGACAAGCGCAGCGGCGTCTCGCAGCGTCTCCCCATCAGCACCATGGAGCTCGTCATCTCCAACGCCGAACGCCGCGCGCTCATGCATAACGAGACCCTCGTCGTGCCAAGAGTCGGCGACATCTACACTGCCCTCCCCGGCATCAGCGGCAAGATCGAACTCGAGTACGAAGGCGAGATGCGCGGCGCCGACACCGTCATCCGCGAGATCATCCGCACCAGTGTAGCCAGTGTCTTCGACCAGTACTTCATCGGCACCGACACCCAGCAGATCGAACAGTGGTTCAACCTCGGCGGCACCGTGCAGCTCAATGACGCGCAACCCTCCGCCGGCTCTCTCGAAGAGCTTCAGCAAATTCAGGGCCTCTTCGAAAAACTCTCACCTCTAGAAATCGATGCAAAATCCAAACCCGAGATAGCCGTCAGCGCAGCCGAGTTTCTCCTCGAAGGCATGTACGCCCACAAGCGTGTAAGCCGCGCCGAAGAGCGCATCTTCTCCGCCGCCGAAAAGAAATCCCGCACCGACGAAGCCAGCCGTTACGCCGAAAAGATGCGCGAACGCGAGACCGAACGCGACGACTACGCCAAAAACCGTACCCGCCGTGGCTTCAACTAAAAGGCTCTTGTTTTTAACCATGCTCCTGATCTCAACCCTCGCTCTGCTCGCCTTCGCCGCGCAACCGGCAAAACCGCGCCCGCACCTTCCCGCCTCTCAGGTCAACGACATCGCCACCATCCTTGCACACGACGAGGGCTGGCCCCTTGGCGACCCCGACTACACCCTCGACCCCATGAAGCCCGACGTCGACGACGGCTTCGACAGCATCGGCATCTACAAAAAAGCCCATCTCGTCCGCATGTACTCCATCAACCGCGCCACCGGCCAGATCGTCGACTTCATGCGCGGCTGCCAGGTCTTTCGCTTCAAAGATCTTGAGAACTTTCAGCAGAGCATCCGCAGCCAATCGCACGTCCCAGCTCTCACCGACGCGCAGCTCGCCAGCAAAGTAGGCTGCCCCAAACTAACCGAAGTCAACAGTCGCTGGATTCACTAGGGACGACGAGGCCTGAATGCGTCCTCCCACACTAGGTCTAAAATGAATCAGGGTCTTTTATGAAGCGAGTCCGCTACACCAAATTCACCGGTGACCTCTCCTCCTCCTTCGGCCTCGAAGACCTCATGCAGGCGCTCTCCGACTTCCTGCTCGACTCCGGCTTCTACGACCCGTATTCCAGCCGCTTCCAGGAGTTCAACGGCGACCAGACCATGGAGAATCTCCGCGAGGCCATCCGTCAGGCGCTCGAGTCCGGCGAACTCTTCGACGAAGAAGCCCAGGAAAAATTTAACCAACTCGATGCGCAGCAAGTCGAGGAGTTAATCGATCAGATCATCGAAAAGATGCAGGAGCAGAACTACATCAACGCCGAGCAGCCCGAAGATGGCCAGGGCCAGCAGGGCGACGGCAACGGCGAGGCCCGCTTCGAGGTCACCGACAAGGGCATGGACTTCCTAGGCTACAAGGCCCTCCGCGAGCTCCTCGGCCCACTCGGCAAATCCAACCTCGGCCGCCACGACACCCGCCACGAGGCCGCCGGCGTCGAGACCAACGGCAGCAGCAAGCTCTACGAGTTCGGCGATACCCTAAATCTGGATATCACCGCCACACTCTCCTCTGTCTTCGCCCGCGAAGGCATCGCGTCCGCCGTCGAAGGCGAAGAGCACACGCCAATGAACATCGAGTACTCCGACCTGCACGTCCACCAGTCCGACTATCAGTCATCCTGCGCAACGGTAGTCCTGCTCGACTGCTCCCACTCCATGATCCTCTACGGTGAAGACCGCTTCACCCCGGCCAAGCGCGTCGCCATGGCCCTCTCGCACCTCATCCGCACCCAGTTCCCCGGCGACACGCTCAACCTCGTCCTCTTCCACGACACCGCAGAAGAGGTCCCTATCTCGCAACTCTCTCGCGTCAAAGTCGGCCCGCACTACACCAACACCCGCGAAGGCCTCCGTATGGCCCAGCGCATTCTCGCCCGCCAAAATAAAGACATGAAGCAGATCGTCATGATCACCGACGGCAAGCCAAGCGCGCTCACCCTCCCCGACGGCCGCATCTACAAGAACGCCTTCGGCCTCGACCCTCTCGTCATCTCCGAGACCTTAGAAGAAGTCGCCCGCTGCAAGCGCTCCAGCATCATGATCAACACCTTCATGCTCGCCAACGACTTCACTCTCATGCAGTTCGTCCAGCAAGTCTCTGCCATGTGCCGCGGCAAAGCCTATTTCACCACCCCGCAGACCCTAGGCAACTACCTGCTCATGGACTTCATGTCCCGCCGCATGAAAACCATTCACTAGCATTGAGCGAACCATCTAGCACTGCGCTTTGCGTCAATGAAGACCATTCACTAACATTGAGCAGACCATGAAACACGTCGCTTTGCGTCAATGAAGACCGTTCATTAACCCTGCGCTAAACTGCACTTCGAAGCATTCGCGTACACATCGAAATAAGAGTAACTCGCTAAAATAGGGGCATGAGCATCGGCTGGACACACATGGGAACGTCGATCGTCGCGTCCTTCCTCGCCTCTCTCGTCGAGTGCGTCGAAGCCCTGACTGTCGTTCTCGCCGTCGGCAGCGTTCGCGGCTGGCCATCCGCATTAACTGGCAGCGCTACCGCCATCGCCGTTCTGCTCATCATCATTGCCGCACTCGGAACAGCGCTCGCCCGCATTCCACTACCCATCGTCCAGTTAGCCATCGGCACGCTCCTCCTGTTATTTGGCCTCCGCTGGCTGCGCAAAGCCATCCTCCGCTCCGCCGGCCTTATCCCCCTCCACGACGAAGAGGCTGCCTTCGCAAAGAACACCGACGCCATGCATCGTCTCGGTATCCGCTCAACCACATGGGACAAGATCGCTTTCGCAGCTGCCTTCAACATCACCATGCTCGAAGGCACAGAGGTCGTCTTCATCGTCATCGCCATCGGAGCAGGCCACACCGGAATGCTCCTCCCCGCCAGTCTAGGAGCCGTCGCCGCCCTGTTCGTCGTCATCGCCCTCGGCCTCATCCTCCACCGCCCGCTCGCCCGAGTCCCCGAAAACACGCTCAAGTTCATCGTCGGTGTCCTGCTCTCGGCATTCGGAACCTTCTGGGTCGGCGAAGGCCTGCACCTCGAATGGCCCGGAGCCGACTGGTCTATCCCAGCTCTCATCGCCGCTTATCTCGTCCTCGCGCTCGCCATCGTGCCCCTCTGCCGCACCCGTTCGCAAGCCGTTTCATCCCACACGTAGGAGACCATCATGAAATGGCTGAAAAACATACTCCGCGAAATCTTCGGCCTCTTCGTAGACGACGGCAGTTTTGCCCTCGCCATCCTCATCTGGCTAGCCGTCGTGCGATGGGCGCCGCCGCGCCTCCACATCCCCTCCGGCATGACAGGCGTAATCCTCTTCGCCGGCCTCGCCCTCATCCTCGCCGAGAGCGCCACCCGTTATTCCCGCCGCAAACAGTAGCCGCAAACAGCAGTAACGACCCGCGGATTTGTTACTTCCCCTTGTGCCGCAGATCCAACCCAAACTTGGGCGCAGACTTCGTCCCACTAATCTTCACCGGAATCTCCGCCCCCGCGCCATTCTTCTTAAAGAACGGATCGACCGGCTTCAGAAGAATCGACTTCCACTTGGAAGCCACCATCTGCGACACCTTCGCATCCGTCCGCATCTTCCCCTCAAACTCGAACCGGTCTCCATCCAGCGAATACTCCCCCGTCAACGCCACCGTCGCTCCCGGCAGCGTGTAGTCCAGCTTACTGAAGCTCAGCTTGCCGCCCCCCAACACAAACTGCCCCACCATCTGCGAGTGCACATCCTCCGCGCCCGGTTTCGCGTCCTTCGGATCACCTTGCGCCCGCAAACTCAGCATGTCCACCTTGTCCTCCACGTCAGGATTCGTAAAGTGAATCTGCCGCAGCGTAAACCCGCCCTTCAGTCCGATCCTCCGCGTCACACTTTGCGTCCCCGGAGGAATATGCAGCTTGGTCTTCATCCCCAGCCGCCCCGTCATCACCACCGGAGTCGTCTTCACCCCCAGCTGCAGAAAATCCTGAATCCGCTCATTCGGCACAGCCACATCGAGATCGATAATGTGCCCCTTTCCCTTCACATTGATCACCGAACCATTGCACGTAAAATCCGACTCCCCCAGCCGCGCCTCCACCGGCTGCAGATACGTGTCTCCATTCGTCCCATCCACAATCGCATGAAACTTCGTATGCAGCGGCATCGCATGGTTCGCCGTATCCAGAGAAAAGTCCGCCGTCTCCGTCGTCCCATCTACAACAATGTCGTTGAGCTGCCCGGTAAACCGCCCCACCGAGAACAAGATCCCGCCGATCCCCTTGATCGTGTTCAGATCCGCATGGTCGAACTCGTAGCGCCCAGTCACCGACGAGTCCCCCGGACTATCGTTATTCCACGGCCCGAACGTCCCATTCGCATGAATATCGCCTCTGGGAGTCGCATTCACCAGCGTCGCGTCATAATCCCACGGCGCATTCGGGCCTACGTTCCGCATCACAATGCGGCTCATCTCAAAATCCAGCGGCTCTTTATCCGGCTTCAATGTTCCGATCACCAGCTTCGAATCCTCGAACACAATCTCATCCACCACAATCTTGATCTTGCCGATATGCCGCTGTCCCTGCGGCGCCTGAGCCCGCATCTCCCGAGCCGGAATGTGGATCGCCATGCCCGTCACATGTACCGTCCCTACGCGCATCGGTTTCTCAAATAATCCCGCCAAATCCGCATGAAATGAAAAGCGCCCCAACGCAATCAGCGGCTCTGTCGCCCCGGCCGCAACTACCTCGTCCTCCGGAAAAATCCGCAGTCCATTTCCCGAGACCTCAAATCCCTTCACCAGCGAAACGTCAAAGCCATCCAGCTCCACCCGGCTGTTGAAGCGCGTGCTCAGCGTCTCAATCACACGCCCCTTCAAAATCGGTGTCGCGCGATGCACCATCACCTCGCCAACTACCCCAAAAACCACCACCGCGATCAGAAACGAGGCAACAATCCAAGTCCACACCCGGCGGCGTTTCGAAACATCCTGGGCTTCGACCCGTTCCTTTTTCTGTTCAATCAAAATTATTCACCGGTATTTTTGATGCGGAAGCGGAGACTCTCGTTTCCCTTATCTCCCCGGTAATCCGGCAATGCTGCGTCCATCGTGATACACCGCAAATATCTTCCGCGTGTTGCGAATATCCACCAGCGGGTCCGCATCCAGCACCAGCAGATCGGCACGCTTCCCCACCGCAATCGTCCCGCGATCGGGCGAGTGCAGCAGCTTCGCATTCTCTCCCGTGGCCGCAGTAATCGCCTGCATCGGAGTCAACCCGGCGTCCACCATCAACTCAAGCTCACGATGCTCCGCAAACCCGGGAATCCTACCCGGCACCGCCCCCGAGTCAGTGCCGAACCCAACATTGACTCCAGCATCGAACAACCGTTTCAAATTCTGCTGCCCAACCGCAAAATCCTTCCTGTGCTGCGGCGTCTGACGATCCTGATTGATCTTCTCCGCATAACCCGGCGCATCGAACTTCGCCATCAGCTTCGGCCCAGCGGCCTGCTCGAAGAATGCAGTCTGCATAAACGCTGGGCGCTCTGCATAAACAAAAAACGCTTCATCCACCGTGAACGTCGGCACATACCAAACCTTGTGCCGCTTCATCGCCTGAACAAATGCATCATCCACCACCTGGTCTCTGACCGAGTGCGCCAGCACATCCACTCCATCCGTCACCAACTGCCGCGCGTCCTCCAGCGAGTACTCATGCGCCGCCACCCGCACATGCTTCTTGTGCGCCTCATCGATCACCGCTTTATACATCTCCGGCGTCATCTCCGGCGCCGCGCCATGCAGCTTGTCCACCCAGATCTTCACGATGTCCACATGGTGCGCCGCCATCTCATCCACATCCTTGCGCGCCTCATCCCCCGATGTCGTCCGGTAGATCTGGTCCGTCGCGGATGGCAGCGGCGGCGCGCCCCCCGGCACGCCAATCCCGCGTCCCGCCGTAAAGATCGTCGCCCCTCCCAGCCGTCCCGCCCGCTGCTCCTCTCTCAACTCATAGACAAGATCGCGATTCAGCCCAAGCGACAGGATCGCCGTCACCCCATAGCACTCAAACTGCTTCAACTGCGCCGTAACATTCTCCCGCGTATAGCCCGTGGCCGACGACTCCGCATCATCCACGATCAACCCGAGGTGAGAATGCGCGCTCATTAAACCCGGCATCACCGTCTTTCCCGACAGTTCTCTCACCTGCGCACCCGCAGGCGCAGTCATTCCTGCTCCACCAATCCGTTCAATCCGTCCATCGCTAAGAAGAATCGAAACATGCTCCCGCGGCGCCACACCTGTCCCATCGATTAATCGCACGTCCCGCAGCAACACCGTCGGCGCCGCTGACGGCTGCTGTGCGAATCCAGAAAACATCCCAGCCAACCCAACCAGCCCAAGTCCAACCGGCCCAAGAGACACTCGGAAAACCATACACTCACTCCCATCCTTAGGATGCGTCGTCTCGCAACGAACGCAACCTTCGCCTTAATTCCTATCAGCCTTTATCCCTTTGATCACTGTTACGCCTCTAACGACCTGCGCGGCCCTAAGCCCCCCGCCGCTCCCGCCAAATCCGGTACAACCCCCACGCCGCCACAGAGCAGTTATCAATAATCGTCCCATCCACAATCATCCCTTCAAACTCCCCCACGCTCACCCGCCGCACCACCAGATCGCTCTCCTCCACATCCGGATCGGCCTCTCCCATGGTTAGCCCCTCAGCCAGAAACACATAGTGCTTCTGGTTCATCACCCCATACGCAATCTGCAGCGTCGACAGCAGCGTCATCCGCTCGGCCGTCAGCCCCGTCTCCTCTTTCAGTTCCCCGCGAGCCATCTCCTCCGGCACCACCTCCGACGTCTCCCATCCACCCTGCGGAAGCTCCCAGTGCCGTCCCCCAACGGTATACCGGAACTGCTCAATCAGATAAAGAAACTCACCCTCCGCGGTAACGTCCAGCGGAATGATGATCGAAGCCGGATCCTTATCGACCACCCCATAGATCCCGCGCACTCCATTCGCGCGCTCAATCACATCTTCACGAACGCTCGTCCACGGATTCCGATAAACCTCCCGGCTACTAATCGTCTTGATCGACACACAACCTCACACCCTGATCCAGTTCGCTACACCCTATTCCCTACTCCCTACTCCCTGTCCTTCAGGAACCGAGAACTCCAGATGCGACGGATACTTCTCCGATCCATAAATCGTCTGCGTCGCCGCCTTATACGCGCTTGCCGGAGCCGTCATGATATTCGGCACAAACGTCTGCGGGTTCCGGTCATACAGTGGAAACCAGCTCGACTGCACCTCCACCATAATCCTGTGCCCCTTCAAAAAAGTATGGTCCGCGCCATGCAGGCTCCACTTGAACTCCGCCACCTTGCCCGGCGTCAGCGCCTCCGGCTTCTCGAAGCTCTTCACATACCGCCCGCGAAAGATTTCATCCACAATCATCAACTGATACCCAGCCATCGGTGCAGGCGCATCATCCGGATAAACATCAATCAGCTTCACTACCCAGTCCACATCCGAGCCCGTCGTCGTCGCGAAGATGTCTGCTATCACATCGCCAGTCACCGTCACATCTTTATCGAGAACCGGCGTCTCAAAGTTGGCCAGATCCTTCCGCGAACTCACAAACCGCTGATCCTCCACCAGCCACGTCCGCCACTTCGACCCCTCCCCATACGTCGGCTGTATCGGCCTGTTCCGGTAAGGCACCGGGTTCGCCGGATCGGCCACATACGAACCCGCAACCCCGCCCTCCTTCGGCTCAGCAAAGCTCAACCCCTCGCCCTTCGTCAGGTAAAGCTTCTCTTCATGAAACCCCTCCTTCGGCGGCCACGCCTCATACCGCTCCCACTGATTCACGCCTGTACGAAAGCTCGCCGTATTCTTCAGCTCAAATCCCGCCCGATCCTTCAGATATTTCTCAAAGAACGGCGCTTCGATCGTCTTCCGGTACTGCTCTCCTGCATCCACCCCAAAGTTCACCGCTCCAAGACTCAACGTCCGTCGATTCCACCCGCCATGGTTCCACGGCCCCAGCACCAGAAACACGTTATGGTCCTTGTCATGCGGCTCGAGCGCAGCATACTCGGCCTGCGTCCCCCACATATCCTCCTGATCCCACCATCCACCCACCTCCAGCGTCGGCACCTCCACCTTCGTCAGGTGTTTCTCCACGGCCATGTCCTGCCAGAACTTCGTATACGCAGGCTGGGTCACAAAAATCTTCGCCGTCGGCAGGTCCTGCATCTTCGCAGCCTGCGCCGCCCCGGCAAAGTTCACATTGCGCAGAAAGAAATCGTACATATCCTCCTTGCTCTCGACCGGCACATCCGTCTTCTGTGCCTCTAACTGTTGCACATAATCGAAACCGTAAGTCTCGCGAAACGCGCCATTATGAAAGAAATCATCCCCCAGCCAAACATTCGTCATCGGAGCCTGCGGCGAAATCGCCTTCACCGCCAGATGCGCGTCGATCCCTGCCGAAATCGCCAGGAACCCAGGATACGAAACCCCAAGCACACCAACCTTCCCGCTGTTATTCGGAACATTCTTCAGCAGCCAGTCGATCGTGTCCCGAGTATCCGTCGTCTCGTCCACATCGTTCTTCGTCGTATGCGCAACAATCGCGCGGTTCATCACAAACGTCCCCTCGGACTGGTACCGCCCGCGAATATCGCCGAACACAAAGATATATCCGCTAGCCGCCAACTCCGGCTTCGCTGTCTTCACGCTCTTCGAAGAGTTGTGATCCGTGCCATACGGCGTCCGTTCCATCAGGAACGGCAGCGGCTCTCCAGCGCTCTCCGACCCCACCGGCCGCAGCATCACCACATGCAGCTTCACCCCATCGCGCATCGGAACCATCGCCTCGCTGCGCGTGTACTCCTTCGACTCAGCCTTCTGCGGCGACTCCTGCGCCCTCAGCACGCCAACCGAAACCAGCAAACCTGCCGAAAGGGCAATCCTGCAGCACAGACGAACCGTCATAGGGCGCATACCTCAATTGAGAATCGAATTTGAAAACTCGGATCTTCTAAATCAGCGTTTGACGTCAGCTACCCCAGCGCAACAGGCTCAGAAGGAATTGGGCTTGCCTCGCACTTCCATCCTTCTCTACCGTGTGTCCCATCGCAAAACGGCCGCTTCGACGACATGCCGCAACGGCAAAGCGAAATCGCCGGCTTGCCGGTCAAGTCCCACTCGTTCCCATTCACGTCGACCAAAGTGATCGGACCCTCAACGCGAAACGGCCCATTTGGACGAACCGTAATCTTTACTGCCGGCGCCGGAGCCGGCTCTGCCGGCACTACTTTCAATACTTCGTCAGACATAAAACTCCCGTGGTCTTTCGATCGAAAGACATTTCAGATAAAGCCAGAATAGCAAACGAAGGAGTCCACCTCAGGAAGGCCAGGCTTCGTCAACTTCGATTTCATCGATGTAGCACCAACCCCAGCTCTCCCCCGGCTCAATCGATCGCATGATCGGGTGCTTCGTCCTATGAAAATGTTTTGTCGCATGTCTATTCGGCGAAGAGTCGCAGCATCCCACATGCCCGCACTCCATACACATCCGCAGATGTACCCACGTGCTGCCGATCTTCAAACAATCCTCACAGCCCTTCGCCGACGGCTTCACCTTCCGTATCTGATCCAGATGGGTACATTCCATAGCAGCAGCACCTTCCCTCGACCCTGATTCTATTCTCCTAAAACGCACAAATGCACCACCCAGAGCCACTGCTCTTGTCGCTGCTGTTGCCGCTGCTCTTGCCGTTGCCGTTGTCGTTGCCGTCATCCTGAGCGAAGCGAAGGACCCCGAAGAACCTCGCCAAACCAACACCGCCCGACCCATTCTGCCTCAAACCCATACTGCTGCTAACTTTGCTCAAAGAGTCGCATGCCAACCAGCACCCCCTTCAACCTAATCCCCCAGCCCCTCCGTAATTCCATACTCCTTCAGCTTCCGGTAAAGCGTCGTCTTCCCAATCCCAAGCAGCTTCGCCGCCATCAACTTATCCCCCTTCAACTGCCGGATCGTCCCCAGAATCGCGTGCTTCTCCATCTCCGCAATCGACACAATCTCGTCATCGCCGGCACGCACATTCTCTCCCCGCTCCGGCCCGTCATCCTCCTCACGAACGGTCGGCCCCTGCTGCAATCGGAAGTTCTGCAACTGCGTCGGCAGATCGCCCATATGCAGCACCGGCCCCGACGACAGCGCACACGCCCGCTCAATCGCATTCTCAAGCTCCCGTACATTTCCCGGCCAGTCGTACTCCGTCATCACCCGCAGCGTCGAGTCAGAGAAAGTCCTTACCACTCCGCTCTCCTTCTCCATCCGCTCCAGAAAGTGCATCGCCAGCGGCGCAATGTCTTCCCGCCGGTTCCGCAGCGGCGGTATCCGCAGATTCACCACATTCAAACGGAAGTAAAGGTCCTTGCGAAATGTACCTCGCTCCACCATCCCCGCCAGATCGCGATTGGTCGCCGCCAGCACCCGCGCCGAAATAGGCTTCGCGACCGTCGACCCCACCGGACGAACCTCCTTCTCTTGCAGCGCCCGCAGCAGCTTCGCCTGCAAGTCCAGCGGCAGCTCGCCGATCTCATCCAGAAACACCGTCCCACCCTCAGCCGAGGCCAGCAGCCCCTCCTTCGCGCGGTCCGCCCCGGTAAACGCCCCCTTCACATGCCCGAACAGCTCACTCTCAATCAACGTCGGCACCAGCGACCCGCAGTCCACCGGCACAAACGGCTTCGCCGCATTCGGCCCATTGAAGTGGATCGACCGCGCCACCAGCTCCTTGCCCGTCCCGCTCTCGCCGAGGATCAAAACCGGATGCGTCGAATACGCCACCTTCGACAAGATCCGGTACAACTTCTCCATCTCCGGCGACCGCCCCACCAGCCCACCCATGCCCTGCTGGGTTCTCAACCGCTCCCGCAGCAATCGGCTCTGCACATCGAGCTCCAACTGCTGCGCCGTCCGCTCCAGCACCGTCGTCAGCTCCTCCAGCGCAAACGGCTTCGTCAGATAATCCCCCGCGCCAATCCGCATCGCCTCCACCGCCGACGACACCGTCGCAAACGCCGTCATCACGATCACCGCTGTATCCGGATGGAGCGCCTTCACCTGCTCCAGCAGCGGCAGCCCTCCGCCACCCGGCAGCTTCAGGTCCAGCAGCAGCACATCAATACGCTGATGCTTCAAGATCGCCCGCGCCGCAGTCGCACTCTCCGCTCCCAGCACCACGGCAAAACCCATCCCCGAAGCAATCTGGCAGCAGGCCTTCCGCACCGCCTCGTCGTCATCGACCACCAGCACATGCAGTAGCCCAAAGTGCTTCGCTGCGCCCGGCGCGCCTTTGTCCCCCACCGGAACACTCACCGGCGACACACCTACCAGCACCCCCGACGGCACATCCGCTGCGCTCATAGGATCACCAGACACGGGCGTCCCCTCCACTCGCTCTCTCAGCATCTCCGTCTCTCCCACCTTCTTCGCTCCCGAGCCCGCAATCCCTAACATGCAATCCACCCCGCCTCTCCCTTAAGCACCGTCTTCACCGTCATCGTCTTCACCTCGGCCTCAATTCTCTTTGCCTCGTACTGCCGCATCGCCGCCTCCGTCTGCTTCACCGCATACCACTCCGCCGAAATACTCGTCCCCACCTCCGGCTGACTCTCCACATTCAGGCACCCACCCGACATCGCCACCAGCTCACGCACCACGCTGAAGCCCAGTCCGCGTCCGCTCACGCTCGAAATCCCTCCCGTCTGCATCAACCGCCGCACCGCCGCCTGGTCCATCCCGCAGCCCCGGTCGCGCACCGTCATCACCACCCGCCGCCGCGACTGATCGTCATCGCTGCCAAACCCATCACCGCCAGACCACTCCGTCACACCCTCGACATGGATCGAGATCGTCCCCACCCAGGGCGTCGCCTCCGCCGCATTCTTCACCAGGTTCGTCAGAATCCGCTCCACCGCCTCCACCGGCACCCGCACCGGCTGAAACGCCCCTACCCCATACGAAATCTCCACGGTCCGCCCAGCCACCCGGCTCAACAACCCGCGGCACCGGTCCACCACGTCCGGCAGCACCGAAATCTCCGCCTGCACCGTCGCCGGCAACCCAGCCCGCGAATGATTCACCAGCCGGTTGATCATCGCCCAGCTGCGATCGCTCAACATCCGCAGCTCGTTCGCATACTCGCGATGCTCTTCGTTTAGCACACCCGGCATCGCCAGCAGATCCGAGTAGAGACTCAACGCCCCCAGCAGATTGCCCGCATCGTGCGCCAGCCCCGCACCCTCAGCAACTCCCGCAACCGAAGCAGCCGCATCCCGCGTAACCGGCGCCGCCACCGGCCTCCGCACCACCGGCATCGCAGCCCGGTTAAGACTCATCTCGCGCGTCACATGCCGAAGCGCCGCAAACTTCCCTGAATAGATCCCTGACCCTGAGGCAGTACTGCTCTGCGTTGCCTGCATTTCGTCCGTCCGCCAATCCTCTGCTCAACTTTTCTTACTGCAGATGCACTCCTATAATCACTTGAAGTGCCAAACTGGGACTCCTCCGCTAAGTAACCGCTAATCAACCAAAAACGTAACTCGAGCCGCATTACGCACAATCCGACAATTCCCAATATAGAACTACCTCCTAACCTAAACCCCACAAAATCTTCAGCAAAGCCCAAATCAGTAACCCTTTCCCATTCTGGAACAATCCCCTTTTGGGACTCTTTACCGCATCGATTCACACAGGTTACCGCTCCGCAAAGATTGAGAACCTATCGACCGAAGTCGCCACTTTCATCGCGCGCCGCGAGTGGAGAATGCCGCCCCCGAGCGAAGCCGAATCAAACCCCCCGTATTCCGTCTTTGTTTTTGCTGTAGCCTGCTCTTAAATTGCTGTCATCTGTGTCGATCGGCGTTAAGCCTTCAGTTTTTAAACAGATTCTTAGAAAAATCTCACGTCTATAATTCCTGAATGTCCGTAACCTCCCCCACCCAGCAGCTCTTCCGCCCCGACCACCGCCCAGCCGACACCCTCCGCCCCATCCGCCTCACCCCGCACTACGTCGCCATGGCCGAAGGCTCCGTCCTCATCGAGTCCGGCAACACCCGTGTCCTCTGCAACGCCACCATCGAGCAGGGCGTCCCCGGCTGGCTCCGCAACTCCGGCCGCGGCTGGGTCACCGCCGAATACGGCATGCTCCCCCGCGCCACCCTCACCCGCACCGCCCGCGAAGCCGAGCGCGGCAAAATCGGCGGCCGCACCCACGAGATCCAGCGCCTCATCGGCCGCAGCCTGCGAAGCGTAGTAGACATGAAGGCCCTCGGCGAGCGCACCGTCATACTCGACTGCGACGTCCTCCAGGCCGACGGGGGCACCCGCACCGCCGCCATCACCGGAGCCTGCGTAGCACTCGCCCTCGCGCTAGGAAAACTAGTCACCGCAGGCACACTAAAAACCTCGCCGCTCAAACAAATGGTCGCCGCCACCAGTGTAGGCATCGTCGACGGCAACATCCTCCTCGACCTCTGCTACGAGGAGGACTCCCGCGCCGCCGTCGACATGAACGTCGTCATGCTCGCCGACGGCGGCCTCGTCGAGACCCAGGCCACCGCCGAGCACAACTCCTACACCCGCACCCAGCTCAACCAGATGCTCGACTACGCCGAAAAGGGCATCCACGAACTCCTCGCCGCCCAGCAGCGGACCCTCGCCGCCGCCTCATAGTCATCTACGCCAACAAGGAATCCTTGCCTCAAACGCAGCCTCAAACGCACGTGCTCACCCGTCATCGATTGAATCCCACGCTGCGTCCCAGCCTCTTGCTGTCGTACATCCGGCCATCGCTCACCACGCTCACCACTCGCCGGATATCGCTGATCTTCTCGAGCGGATTCCCATCGACCAGAACCAGGTCCGCCCGCTTGCCCACCTCGATCGAACCCGACTCGCCATCCAGCTTCATCACCCTGGCCGGCACGATCGTCGCCGACTGGATCGCCGCCATCGGGCTCATCCCTGCCTCCACATACAACTCCAGCTCGCGGTCCAGCCCATATCCCAGCAGGCCCGTATCGCTACCCGGCACAATCGTTACACCCGCACGGTAGAGCGCCCCGACAACCTTGAGGTTCGTCTCCATGCGTTCGCGAAACTTCGCTTCGTCCGCAGCCGCCACGCCAAGCGCCCGGAACTTGGCCGACAACGTAAACGGCGCCGCATTGATCCCCGGCTCAAACGAAGCCACATCGACGTTCTTCGGATGACCCGCCATCTCCCCCCAGCCCAGCGTTGGGTCCACTACGATTTGCTTCTCCTTCAGCAGCGCAATCAATCTCTTCGCCCGCTCGGACTGCAGATCGACAGGGCCGGTACTGCCGTCAGGCGTCATGGCGCGCGTCACAAACTGCAGATGGTTGATCTGGTCCATCCCGTCTGCGATCCCGTCGAACGCATTGATCGCCGCCGGAACATGCCCTGTAACCGTCATGCCGCGCCGGTGCGCTTCGGCGCTGATCGCCTTCAGCATGTCTGGCTGCAGCTGCGTATACACCTTGATCTGTTCGAACTTTGCGTCCGCATAAGTGTCCACCGCCTCCACAGCCTCTGCCGGGTCCTTCACATCGACGTAGCCAAACGCCAGAGGACCACCGCTGTCAATCAGGCCTGCAAGCAGCAACTTTGGCCCCAGCGCATGGTCCTTATCAATCTTGCGGCGCACCGTCGTCAGGAACTCGAACTCGCCTCCGCAGTCCCGCGCCGTGGTCACGCCGGCCGCCAGCAGCGCCGGCCCAAACTCCACCCCGGAGTAATGCGAATGCATCTCCCACAACCCTGGCAACAGCGACTGTCCCTCCGCATGAATCACCCGCATTCCTGCCGGCACCGTCACACTCCCTGCTTTTCCTGCGGCGACGATCCGCCCGCCCCGCACTATCACAACGGAGTTATCGACCGCGGACGAACCTGTGCCATCAATCAGCCGCGCGCCCACAATCGCAAACGCTCCAACGGCCTTCGGAGGCACCTCGCGATCAAGGTTATCCAGGTCGAGCATCTCCTGCTGCACGCCGCTGTGCTCCAGCTCCGCCTCGACCGGCTCATACCCTTCGAGGACCTCCTCCTGCGGCAGCCCTCCCGCAAAGGTCATCAACGCTGCCAGCCGTCCACTGTCGTTCATCCAAACGATCTCGCGGCCGAACATCAGGTTTGCCACCGTGTAGCGAGTCAGGCGGACCATCCTTCCTCCCACGGAGAAGGAGTCATGCCCCACCAGTTTGATCTGCAGCGGCAGCGCCTTCTCGCTCGCGCGCAGAATCGGCAACCGCACTGGTTGGTGATGCAATCTCCAATAACGCATCATCATCATTTGGAGCGAGGCCGGCATGCTCCCAAAACCCACAAAAGCCACGGGAGGCCGTCGCATCGTACGACTCACCCCGCGCTCCCTGACCGACACCACGCCCGACACCGCGCCGCCCTTCACCTCAGTCAGCGACTCATCTTCCGCGCTTCCGCCCGAAGATCCCGATGCCCCTGAAGATCCCAAAGACTTCTGCTCCAGCACCGCCGGGGCAAACAACGGCCCCATCTCCAGCTTCGTGTTGGTCGTCCGCTTCATCCCCCGGTCTGACGACGTTGAAGTCGTCGTCATCACCAGCCGACCCGGCGCCGTCTCCGTGACCGTGTAACTCTCCGTCCCAATCGTGTGCAGCAGCAGGTGAATGGAATATCTTCCTTCCTCTACCACAAGAGGCTTGTTCTGGCCGCGCAGCGACGCACCACCCACAAACAGCAGGCACAGCAGGCCCGCCGGGACAAAACTCGTTCGCATGAAGATCGAATCCTCTCTATCTGTCCATCCTAACGGAAGCCTCGCGGCCCTCTCGAAGGCAGGACGCCGGATACAAGGCGGCCTTTGGCAATCGCCTCTCTGCAGGACCTTCGCCGCAACATGTAAAATTACCTGCGGTAGACCCACAAACTCGTAACAACCTCAGGAGACATGCACCAAATGGAAAAGCTGACCCCAGGAAAACTCGCAGGACTCAAAGCCGTCTCCGACCACCGCGGCGTCATCGCCGCCGCCGCCATGGACCAGCGCGGCTCACTCCAGAAGTCCCTCGCCAAGGAGCGCGGAGCCGCCGCCGACGCCCACGACCTCGAAGAATTCAAGACCCTCGTCACCTCCGTCCTCACCAAACACGCCTCCGCCATCCTCCTCGACCCCGAGTACGGCCTACCCGCCTCCAAGCACCGCAACGGCAAGGGCCTCCTCCTCGCCTACGAGAAGACCGGCTACGACGCCACCACCCCCGGCCGCCTGCCCGACCTCCTCGACGTATGGAGTGTTCGCCGCCTCAAGGAAGCCGGAGCCGACTGCATCAAGATCCTCCTCTACTACACCCCCTTTGAAAAATCCTCCGTCAACGATCTCAAGCAAGCCTGGATCGAGCGCATCGGCGACGAGTGCATCGCCCACGACATCCCCTTCTTCCTCGAGTTTGTCGGCTACGACCCCGACGGCGGCGATGAAAAGTCCCTCGCCTATGCCCTCAAGAAGCCCGAGATCGTCTCCGGCTCCATGGCCGAGTTCGGCAAGGCCCGCTACAACGTCGACGTCCTCAAGGTCGAGGTCCCCATCGAGATGTCCTTCGTCGAAGGCACCAGGGCCTTCAAGGGCGAAAAGGCCTACACCCGCAAGGAGGCTCTGCAGCACTTCCGCGACGCCGCCACCATGACCCACAAGCCCTTCATCTACCTCTCCGCCGGCGTCTCCAACCCGGTCTTCATCGAAACCCTCGAACTCGCCGTCGAATCCGGCACCAGCTTCAACGGCGTCCTCTGCGGCCGCGCCACCTGGAAGGACGGCATCCCCATCTACGCCAAGCAAGGCCCGAAGGCTTTCGAAGACTGGCTCAACACCACCGGCGTCGAGAACATCACCAACGTCAACAACGCCCTCAAGCAAGCCCACTCCTGGCACGAAAAAGTCCAGGCCCACTAGCCCACAGCCATCAACTCATCCACGAAGAAGCGCCGTAGCGATGCGGCGCTTTTTTCTTGTCTCCCCCATCCACCTTCGCTACTCTGATCACTTATGCGACACTTTGGAGTCTTACGCATCGCCTGCGCCTTGGTCTGCCTCGCTGCAACTCCCACCCTCGCCCAGTACACCCTTAAGAAGATCGTCTTCGACGGTGTCACTACACCCTACACTCAGGCCGCTCTCGAAGCTGCCTCCGGTTTGAAGCCCGGCGATCAGGCCACCAACGATACCCTGCAACAGGCCGCCCAGCGGCTCTCCGATACCGGGGCCTTCGGCGACCTTCAGGTTACTTTCGACGGGCCCGCCAAAGCCATCTCCATCATCTTCAAAATCACGCCCCTCGACCCCTCTCACCATCTCTCCGCGACCTATGACAACTTCATCTGGTTCACGCCTGAAGAGCTCGAGGCAGGTCTACGCGCCCGAGTCCCTCTCTTCGCCCCCATTCTGCCAGAAAGCGGCAACCTTCAGGACGCTGTCCAGACCGCGCTCGCCGACATGCTCAAGGAGAAGGGCGTAACCGCAACCCTCACCCACGATATCTACGAACCATCAGCACTGCGCCCCGTCCGAATCGTTGCCTATCGCGTCAAAACGCCTGCAATCCGGCTCCGCACCGTCAATCTAACCGGCATCTCGCCGGAGTTCGCCGCCCCCCTCCGTGAGATCGAAGCCAAGATCGCCGGCAGGCCCTTCAGCGAGGGGCTTGAAAACATTACCACCGCCGAAATGCTCCTCGCGCCCTATCTCAAAGCCGGATATCTCAACGCTCATCTCACCGGCCGCACCCTCACGCCAACGATATCCTCACCGGACCGCATCGAAGTCGATCTCGCCGCAGCCGTCGACGCTGAAGCACCCTTCCACGTCGGCGACATCGTTTGGGCCGGCTCGCCGCAGATGAGCAGCCAGGCCTTCACTGCTGCGTCGCCTCTGCACACCGGCGACCTCACCAACCCCACCACCCTTGCCAAGTCCGTTGATCTGCTTGCAGCCGCCTATCGCAAACAGGGTTACGCCGACGTCCTTGTCTCACCTAAACCCTCCCTCGATACCACTGCTAACCGCGTCTCCTACACCTTCAGCGTCGTCCCCGGAGAGATCTATCGCATCCGCTCGCTCACTCCGCTCAACCTGACCTCAGCGCAACAGAGCGATTTCAACCGCGGATGGACACTTAAGGCGGGCGATGTCTTCAACTCCGAATACATCACAAGTTTTCTTCAGCAGAACACCGCGCTGCGTTCCTTCGATGGCTACTCTGCCACCTTCAAAGCGATCAGAGACCCCGAATCCCACCTCGTCGACGTGACTGTCACCTTCAGCCGCGGAACCACGGTCATAGCCAACTGACCAAACCTACTCCCTTTAATCATCAGCCTGGCCCAAAACCGAAGTCGAAAACAGGACCGACGTCAACCACGCCCACCGCACCACCAGTCTTTGTACCGCAATATCCGTCACCCGCGCCCCCCAACCTCAGTTGAAACTCGACGTCTAACCCATAAGAGCCGTGGCCATGGCCACGGCTCTTCTCATATCCCCTTAAGGTTGAATCCCGTAGAATTGATCTCAATGATCTGGAAATCGGCACTGGCCATCGCCCTCTCACTCACTCCCTGCGCGATCCTATGCCAGACCGAAGGCGGCACTCTTCCCGCAGGAACCGCGCTCGCCCTGCGCATCGACGACCACCTCCCCATGCGCAACGGGCAGCCAGTTCGCGCTCACCTGCTCTACCCTGTCTACGGCAATGACAAACTCCTCCTCCCCAAGGACACCATCGTCACCGGCAGCGTCGTAGAACTCCGCTCCGATCGCTCGCGCCGCATCAACGCTGCCCCCGGAGGCGACTTCACCCCCTTCCGCAAGCCCGTCGTCCGCTTCAACACCCTCGTTCTCGCCGACGGAACCACCATCCCCTTCACCTCAGGCGACGCCACCGACGGTGCTCCCATCTTTCGCGCCGTAGCTCCACCGCCCGCCAAAGGTGGCTTCCTCCGCCGTCAGTTCAATGGCCTCCTCACCGTCGCCCGCAGCGATGTCGCGATCTTTACCGGACCCGACAAGGGTGACCGGTTCGTGCAGTTCATTTACAGCCAGATTCCCTACCATCCCCAGCGCATCGAGAAGGGCACCGCCTGGACCATCGAGACCTCGCACTCCGTCGAGATTCCCGCCGAGCCCGCACCACCAGTGGTCGCCGTGGCAGCCCCGCAGAAGCGTCACTTCTGGGAGGAGCCTATTCCTCCCACCGACCCCCCGAACACCGATACCGGCAAGTGGATCGTCCAGGCCAATCTCGACGAGCCGCTCAGCTCGGAGACCTCCAAAGAGGGCCAGGCGATCAAAGCAACCGTCGCCGAACCCATCTTCAACCCCGACCACTCCATCGCCATTCCCCAGGGTTCCACGCTCATCGGCGCCGTCACCCGCGCCAAGCCTTCACGAAAGTTCGGCCGCACCGGCGTCCTCACCTTCAGCTTTCGCCAGCTTCAGATTCCCCACGAAGAGACCCGCACCGTCGAGACCCGGCTCACCGGAGCCGACTCCGCGCGCGACATCGCTCTCAACTCCGAGGGCCAGGCCAAGTCCAAACCGCAGGACAAGATCAGCCTGCCTATCATCCTCGCCCTCATGGCCAGCCGCCCGCTCGATCGCGACGCACACAACGGCGTAGGAGGCGGCAACGGTCTCGGCAAGAACGCCATCGGCGGAGCCGCCGGCCTTGGCCTCGTCGGCACCGTGATCGGCCTCAGCGGAGGCTCACCCAACGCCGCCGCCGGCATCGGCTACTACGGCGCAGCGCGTGCCTTCTATTACCGCTGGATCGCCCACGGCCAGAAGATCGACTTCGCCAAAAACACCCGCATCGTCGTAGAAACCACCCCGCGCCGCTCCGCCCCCATGAAGTCTGATCCGCAGCGCTGACCCGGCAGCATCCCTCTACTCCCACTCAATCGTCCCCGGCGGCTTCGACGTAATGTCATACACCACACGATTGATCCCCCGCACCTCACTCACAATCCGGCCCGAAATCGTCCTCAGCACCTCAAACGGCAGCGGAGCCCAATCCGCCGTCATCCCATCCTCACTCTCTACCGCCCGCACCGCGCAGGTATTCGCGTAAGTCCTCTGATCCCCCATCACCCCAACCGACTTCACCGGCAGCAACACCGCAAAACTCTGCCAAACCTTGCGATACAAGCCAGCCTTCTTGATCTCATCCACCACAATCTGATCCGCCTCCTGCAAAATCGCCACCCGCTCCGCCGTTACCTCACCCAGAATCCTCACCGCGAGCCCCGGCCCCGGAAACGGCTGCCGCTCGATAATCTCCTCCGGCATCCCCAAATCGCGCCCGATCCGCCGCACCTCATCCTTGAACAAGTCCCGCAGCGGCTCAATCAACTTCAACTTCATATCCGCTGGCAGCCCTCCCACATTATGGTGACTCTTGATCGTATGCGACGGCCCATGCACACTCGACGATTCGATCACATCCGGATACAGCGTTCCCTGCACCAGCCATGCGACCTCCTCCCCCGCACTCTTCTCCGCCTCAAAAATCTTCTTCGCCTCGTCGTCGAATACCGAAATAAACTCGTTCCCAATCACCTTCCGCTTCGTCTCCGGATCAGTCACTCCTTCAAGCTTCTTCAAAAATCTCTGCGAAGCATCCACCGCAACAACATTCAACCCAAGCTGCTCCCGCATCGTCGTCTGCACCTTGCAAAACTCATCCTTCCGCAGCACACCATTGTTCACGAAGATACAAGTCAGCCGATCCCCAATCGCCCGCGCCACCAACACCGCGGCAACCGAAGAATCCACCCCTCCGCTCAACCCGCAAATCGCGTGCCCACTTCCAACCTGCGCCCGCACACGCTCCACAGTCGACTGGATAAAGTGTTCCGGCGTCCAATCCTGCTTCGCCCCGCAGATATCCAGGCAGAAGTTCCTCAACAGCTCCATTCCCTGTGGCGTATGCGCAACCTCAGGATGAAACTGCACCGCCCAGATCCTCCGCGCCTCATCCGCAATCCCGGCAACAGCATTAGCTGTCTTAGCCGTCAGCTCGAACCCCGGCGGCAGCGTCTCCGCATGATCCCCATGCGACATCCAGACATTCAGACTCCCTGGCAACCCACGAAACAGCGGCGTCTCCGCCACCACCGCCACCTCGGCATGCCCATACTCCCGAGCCGCCGCCCCCACCACCTTCCCACCCAGGTGATGCACAATAAACTGCAACCCGTAGCAGATCCCCAAGACGGGCACGCCGAGCTCCAGCACACCTTTATCCGCCGCCGGAGCATCGGCGTCATACACCGAACACGGCCCGCCCGACAAAATCACACCTTTAGGCTGCAACTCCCGAACCCGCTCCAGCGGAGCAGTACAAGGCAGCACAACAGAAAAAACATTGAACTCACGAATACGCCGCGCGATCAGCTGCGTATACTGCGACCCAAAATCCAGAATGACGATCGTAGAGGTATCCACCTACCCAGTGTAACCGTGACTCAACAGCGCGACTCCGGTCCTCCTTAGCTAGGATCCTTATGCCGAGTCGTCTGCACCCCTGTAATCACCCCAATACCGAGCATGATCACCGCAATCGCCACAATGTAATGCTGCGGAATATGCATCAGGTGCGCCAGGTAGGCTACGCCCGCAATCAAAATCAAATAACCAACTGCATAGATTCCAAATGACATGATCTTTCCCCCAACCAGAATCTAAAGGGCCTCTGGAAGTAGGATGCAAAATCTGCGTCTAACCGCGAGATAAATATCCAAGCTCAGAAGCACCTGAAGCGCGCAAGAAATCCGTCCGTCAGGATGCGTCCACTGGTTGAACCTCGACACTGTTAACAGTGAAGAGCACTCTAGTAGTTCGAATCCTTCTGCTGCCGTGCATACTCCATGCCGGAGACCACACCGATACCCAGCATGATCACGTCCATGGCGAAGATATAAGGCTCAGGAATGTGGCTCAGATACGCCAGATACGACACGACCACAACTACAAGAAGGTAGCCAACGGCAAAGAGGGCAGAGGACATGATCTCTCTCCAGGAAGGGGAATGAGGGGGCCCGTAGTACTAGGATGCAGTATTTTCGTTTGGCAGCAAGAAAACTTTAGTACTCATACGCTCGCCAGAGCTGCAAATAAGCCACTTGGCGCGCCACATGGAAGAAATCCGAAGCCAGAAAGTAAACAACCGTCACTCCCAACCACCACCAAAGCAGAAACTCAGGCGTCGTCACACTCTCAAACGGCAGCGGAGTCGCCGAAAACACCATCGCCAGCACAATCAACGCGATCTTCACGATCCCCATCACCAGGTTGATCTCAACCAGCTTCGACTTCAGCGGCCCCAGCCGAAACGCCGCAGCCAGACTCCCCCCTACACCCAACCCCTTCAGCATCGCCAGCAACGGAGCGATTGCCAACGCCCAGCTCACCACCGCCCACAGCGTAAACAACCCCAGCGTCGCCACAATCACCAGCGAAAAATATCCCACCAGATCCGGCTCACCACCCGCCGCGACGGGCCCAGTCACCGTCCACTCCGCCACCCGTTCCATGCACCAGAACCACACCACAAAACTCCCCAACAGCGCTACCACCCTCACCGCCTGCAGCACAATCAGCGTCCCCACCCGCGCATGCAGCCGCCCATCCACTCGCCGCAGCACCACCGTCCGCCCCACCGCCGACACCACCACCCAAACCACCACCATCACCGGAGCCAGCCACAACGCCACACGCAACACCGGCGGCAGCAGAGCCTCCATCGCCTTCGTCAGCGTCGCAGCCGAACCCATCGGATCGAGCACCGTCATATTCCGCAGAGCCGCAAAATCCACCGGCGTCTCCAGCAGAATCTTTTGCCCTTCATACCAAAGCACCAGCAAAGCCGGAATTCCATAAGCCCATCGCCACAGCACCTCCAGCGCCGTCAGCGAAGGCCGCCGCCAGCACTCCGAAAGCGTATGCACAAAAGACTGCGTCCCCCGCACCGTCCCGGCAGCAATCACAACTCCTTCCTGCGGTATCGTGCCTTTGGATAAAGGCTCCACTACTTCACCACAAGATTCACAAGCTTACCCGGCACCACAATCACCTTCACCACAGTCTTGCCCTCAATCCGTGCAACCACTTTCACATCCGAAAGCGCCGCAGCCTTCACCGCAGCCTCGTCGCTACCCGCGGGCACCTTCACCACATTCACCAGCCTGCCATTCACCTGCACCGGAATCTCAATCTCTTCCTCCCGCGCAAGCTCCTCATTCACCACCGGCCACGCGGTGCGAAACACCACACCCTCCCCGCCAAGCTGCTCCCACATCTCCGCCGCAAAGAACGGCGCAAACGGAGCAAGCAACAAGATCAAGCCGCGAAAGACCTCAGCAACAGCCGCCGGAGACATCTCCCCGGCATCCATCGCAGACTCGTTCGCCATAATCTCATTCACCAGAATCATGATCGACGAGATCGACGTATTGAAGTGCCAGCGACCATCAAAGTCCTGCGTGATCTTCGCAATCGTCTGGTGCAGCCTCCGCAACAACGCCGTCCCCGCCACAGATCCGGGTGCCCCATGTCTCGATTCTGAGACATGGGCCATCGCGCCAGAGCGCGATCCAGCGCTATACTTCATCACCAACCGATACACCTTACCCAAAAACCGGCTAATCCCCGCAACACCCTCTTCCTGCCACTCCAGATCACGATCCGGCGGCGCAGCAAACAGCGCATACATCCGCGTAGCATCCGCCCCATACCGCGCAATCATGTCATCGGGCGAAACCACATTGCCCTTCGACTTCGACATCTTCGCGCCGTCCTTGATCACCATCCCCTGCGTAAACAACCGCTCCGCAGGCTCATCGTTCTTGATCAATCCCAAATCGCGCATCACCTTCGTCCAGAACCGCGAGTAGATCAGATGCAGAATCGCATGCTCCACCCCGCCGATATATTGATCGATTGGGAACCAATAGTTCGCCTTGTCCGAATCAAAAGGAACCTTCGAATTCTCCGCATCCGTATACCGGTAGAAGTACCAGCTCGAATCGACGAACGTATCCATCGTGTCCGTCTCCCGGCGAGCCTTCCCACCGCACTTCGGGCACTTTGCATTCACAAACTCCGCCACCCGCCCCAGCGGCGACCCGTTCGTCTGCGTAATATCAATCTGCTCCGGCAACAAGATCGGCAACTCGCTCTCCGCCACCGGCAACGGCTCATCGGGCGAGCACTTATCGCAATACACCATCGGGATCGGCGTCCCCCAATACCTCTGCCGGCTCACCCCCCAATCTTTCAAACGATATGTAACCGTAGGTGTACCAAATCCATTCGCCTTGGCAAACGCAGCCATCTTCTCCTGCGCCGCCACACACCCCAACCCACTCCATTCACCCGAATCAATCAACACAGCGTCCTCTTCACCGAGATAAGGAAGCTCACCCACCTCAAAACCACCGTCATCCGAATCGCCGTCATCCTGAGCGGAGCGAAGGACCCCTGTATTTTGCTTTTGTTTTTGCACAGCAGCCGCAGGAGCAATCACCCGCCGCACCGGCAATCCATACTTCTGCGCAAACTCAAAGTCCCGCTCATCATGCGCCGGCACGCTCATAATCGCGCCCGTCCCATAGTCCGCCAGAATGTAGTTCGCCACCCAGATCGGCACGCGCTCGCCATTGAACGGATTCACCGCAAACCGCCCCGTATTCACGCCATGCTTCTCGATCGCTCCCAGCGCATCGCTCTCGCGCGCCTTCTGCTGTTCTGCCAACAAACCCTCAATCTGCACGCGCAGTGCATCCTCCTCCAGCGCAAACGCCTTGGCCACCGCATGCTCCGGAGCCAACTGCACCGACGTAGCCCCAAAGATCGTATCCACCCGCGTCGTAAACACCGTGATTGTTTTCTGGCTCGTTGAAGAAGATTTGTCATCCTGAGCGGAGCGCAGCGCAGTCGAAGGACCTGCGGTTGCATTTGCTTCTTCGCCGTCACGCCCCGCCACAGCAAAATCCACCAGAGCCCCCTCGCTCCGCCCAATCCAGTTCCGCTGCATCGTCCGAACCTTCTCCGGCCAACCCTCCAGCTTCTCGAGCCCCTCCAGCAACTCATCCGCATACTTCGTAATCCGCAAAAACCACTGCGTCAAATCGCGCTGCTCGACAACCGTATCCTCATGCCGCCAACAGCACCCACCCACCACCTGCTCATTCGCCAGCACCGTCTGGCACTCCGGACACCAGTTCACCTTGCTCTTCTTCCGGTACGCCAATCCTCTCTCGAACATCTTCAAAAAGAACCACTGGTTCCACCGGTAATACTCCGGCAGACAAGTTGTCACCTCAGTCGACCAGTCAAAGGCCATCCCCAAACGCTGGAACTGCGTCTTCATCGACGCAATATTCCGGAACGTCCACTCCCGCGGAGGCACCCCGTTCTTCAGCGCAGCATTCTCCGCCGGCAACCCGAACGCATCCCACCCCATCGGGTGCAGCACGTTATACCCGCGCATCCACATATGCCGCGCCAGCGCATCGCCAATCGCATAGTTCCGCACATGCCCCATGTGCAACGCCCCGCTTGGATACGGCAGCATCTCCAGGCAGTAGTACTTCGGCTTGCCCGAATCATGCCCCTCCGCCGCATACAACGAAGCATCCGCGTCCCACCGCGCCTGCCACTTCGGCTCAATCTCCGCCGGGCTATACCGCTCCATCTTCTCGCTCTCGTTCTTCACAATCTCTGGCATATCTTCTGATTGTAAAGAAAACCGCACCAAAACCTATACGTCCCGTCAATCGCCAGCCCCTCACCCAGCCGACAAAGCCCGCAGCACCCCCACATTCCGCGCCTCATCCCCCGGAGCATCCACCGGCGTCTCCGCAATAAACGCCGCATGCCCAAACCGCTCATCATGCAGCAGCCGCCGAAACGCCTCCGCCCCCATCGTCCCCTCCCCAATATGCTCATGCCGGTCCAGTTTCGACCCCATCGCCGCCTTCGCATCATTGCAGTGCCACACCTTCACTGCATCGAACCCCACCGTATCCCCCACCAGCATCATCGTCTCCACATACCCATCCGGCGACACCATGTCATACCCCGACACATGCACATGGCACGTATCCAGACACACCGCCACCGGCGCACAAGGCTTCAGCCGTTCCACCAGCTCCGCCACCTGCTCCAGCTTTCCCCCGAGCGAAAACTCCGCCCCAGCCGTATTCTCAATCAGAATCTGGAAATCCTTCCCCTGCCATGGCAAGCCCCCAATCGCCTTCTCAATCGACTCTGCCGCCAGCCGCAACCCCTCATCGCGCGTCAAACCCTTCCAACTCCCCGGATGCAGCACCAGATACTCCGCCCCCAGCGCCAGCGCCCGCTCCACCTCGCCGCGAAACGCCCCCACGCTGCTCGTCCTTACACTCTCCGTCTGGCTGCACAGATTGATCAGATAGCTGGCATGGAACGACACCGGACCCACATCATGCTTCGCGCGCAGCTCCCGCATCTTCCTCGCATCCTCAGGCTTCACTACCGCCGCCCGCCACTGCCGGGGACTCGACGAAAAAATCTGAAACGTATTCGCCCCCGCCGCCACAGCCCGTTCCACGGCAGTCCACGTCCCACCCGCCATCCCCACATGCACACCGATCCGCTTCTTCACGCCGTTCGCCATCTCTTAAGCCTACCCCACGAGATGGTATGCTGAGGCCCGTCGGCACAATCCACTCCCGAGAGGTCTTCCATGCCCGCCCCACAAAACCTCAAGAATCACGGCCGTTTCGATCCACCCTTTCACTTCTTCATCCTGCCCATGCTTCTGCTCAACCTCATCTTCTCCATCTACGTCACCATCCACCACTGGCCCGAGCACTGGGCACTCCATCTCTGGTGGATCGCCATGTCCGTCGTCTTCTTCGTGATCGCTGGCCGCTCCCGGGACCGCGCGCTCTGCGTTCAGGACCGCCTCATCCGCCTCGAAGAGCGCCTCCGCCTCCACGCGCTCCTCCCCGCCGAGGATCGCGCCCACATCGACGAACTCACGGTCAAACAGCTTATCGCTCTCCGTTTCGCTTCTGATGCCGAGCTACCCGCCCTAGTCCGCAAGACTCTAACCCAGAACCTCGAACCGAAAGCCATCAAGCAAAGCATCACAAACTGGCGAGGCGACTACCACCGCGTCTAAAAAATAGCCCAAGCCGAACAAAGCGAGACCCGAAACAGCACGCACCACCAAGACAAGGTATACCCGCCACGAAGTGGCCGCCCTCCGCGCAGGAGGCCCGTCCGGCAGGACACAATCTCTTCAGTAAACATCCCGCTGATACCGTTTCTGCTTCTTCAAAGCAGCCAGATACTCCGCCGCATGCTCCAGCGTCCCATTCGAGCCCTTAGCGATCACATCCAGCAGCGCCATCTCCACATCCTTGGCCATCCGCGTAGCATCGCCGCAGACATAAAAGTAAGCCCCACGCTCCAGCCACGCATAAAGCTCCGCCGCACGCTCCTGCATCCGATCCTGCACATACACCTTCTTCGCCTGATCCCGCGAAAACGCCGTATCCAGCCGCGTCAGCACCCCATCTTTCTGCATCGCCAGGAACTGCTCCCGATACAGAAAATCAAGCTTCTCCCGCTGCTCGCCGAAGAACAACCAGTTGTCTCCCGTCTGTCCCGTCGCCTGCCGCTCCTCCAGAAACGCACGAAACGGAGCAATCCCCGTCCCCGGCCCAATCATAATCACCGGAGCCGACGTATCCTCCGGCATCCGGAAGTTTCCATTCGCATGCAGAAAGATCGGCATCGTCGACCCCACCTCCGCGCGATCGCCCAGGTGCCCACTCGCCACCCCCTGCCGGCTCCGCCCATGCGACTCGTACCGGATCACCCTTACCGTCGTCTGCACATTGTCCCTATGCATCTTCTGGCTCGACGCAATCGAGTACATCCTCGGCACCAGCCGCTGCAGCACATGGAACAACTGCTGCGGCTCCGTCACCACCCCCGGAAACTCCGTCACCAGATCAACAAACTCGCGCCCCCAGCAGTACTCCTCCGCCCGCGCCTTATTCTCCGGTCCTACCAGCACCTTCAGGCCCGCCTCCAAGGCCGAGCCCTCCGGCGCCAGCTTCGCATACTGCTTCACGCTGCCCCGCACCAGCTTGCCAATCCCCAGCCGCGTCCGCAGCGCCTCTTCCAAACTGATCTCAACTTTGTAGTGATCCAGCACCCGCTCGTCGCCGTTGAACCTCAGCGCCGCCAGCACATCCGCCACCGCCTCCACCCGGTTCTCCGGAATAATCCCCACCGCATCCCCCGGCGTATAGACCATCCCCTCGTCCAGCGTCAGCTCGATATGCCGTGTCTCTTTCTCCGACCCCTCGGCCGTCAGCAGATCATTCACTCGAACCGTGGATAAAAACGGGTGGTTCCGTGTGTACTTCGCTGCATGTCCCACCAGGCCTGTAACTGTCTGCTCTTCAACCTCAATCATCATCTCTCTATGGTAGAACGCCTCCCCACAAAATGCAGCTACCACTCCTTCGGCACTACAACCCCTCGAAATAGGTATTGTCGGGCGCTCACAGTCATCTGTTCTCCCAACCCACTCAAAACAATCGCCATCTCCACCGAAGGAATAGATGGCCTCATCGTTCGCTGCACTGTAGAAAGGTCCAATGTTGCCGTTGTCTGTACTTGCCCGTAGTCCACAAACGCACGGGTGCCCATCCATCGCGCACTTGCGACGGGTGGGATCACAGCGCTCAACCAGCCACAACGCCTTTGCCGTTGATTTTGCGTTGCCTTTGAGGTCAACGGACTGCAGAGCTGCTAGAGCTGTTTTTCATCAAGGTGTGGAGGCACAATTTTCAAGGGCCGAATGGCCAGCTCTATACCAGTGTCCTGTCTCAGAACCAGTGTCCGGTCTCAGAAGTTATTTTCATCATTGAATTCGTCATCCTGAGCGGAGTTTGGCGCGGTTTCTTGCGACAAACGCAGCCGAAGGACCCCGAAGAGGCTCATACTGCCCCGACTCTCCGGACCTTTCTCACCACCAATATTGCAAGGAACTTCTGAGACAGCACACTAGAGCTAATTTATTCATTTGGGCCATTGCGTCAGCGTCACATTGACCACAAGGGATTCGGAATCTTCGGTTGTCCTTATTGAGTCTGAAGCCAGTGCACTGACCTTCCAACTGAAGTGATTTGCCAGAAGCCAACGCTGCAACTCAAGCGGGTTGTACCGCTTGCCCTCCAATGGTTTCCACGAATCCGAGAGCGCCTTACCAGTACCCGGATGAGGCTCTACTCCTTCCAGATACAATTTGCCGAAGTCGAACGGCTTTCCCTCATCCACCTCTAGGACCAGATCGATGGTGCGGCGTGACTCATCACTTACTACTGCGGGATTTACGACACAGTTGATATATCCCCGTGTCCCGTAGAGTTTTCTCAATTCGTCCAGGCCCTCGCTAATCTTGGTTGCATTGACAAGATCACCACTTCGCAGCGAGAAGAGCTCCCGTAGCTGGGCAGCCGGGAAAATGGTCGCCTTCTGGACGTGAATCTCACCAATACGATACTGGGCTCCCGGCTCCGCCTTGACGGTAATGCTGGCGATCCGTCTCCCCTCCCCTTGCGTAAGAAAGGAAAACGTTGGTTCATCGACAACTGCCTTGAAATACCCAAGGTCTCTCAAAGCATATCGAATGCGATCGCCTATTTCGCCTTGAGGGTACGTCTTCTGTTCGAACAAGTGAATGATCTGCTCGCGATCTGCATCAGGCAGGCTGTTCGACTCAATTAGCAATTTGCTGATCTGGATATAGTTCGTCGGTTCCGCAAAGCACAGTTGTCCAAGTCCCGCAGTGGCTAGGATGGAGACAACGAGAAATCTGACCAAAATGTGCATAGCACGTCTCGCTGGGGAATTGGAAACCCCTCGAATGAGTTTCAGCCGAGAGCTTCAGACGCGGCCATCATAGGACAAATCGAAATAGAACTGCAAACGGGCACAGGCTGGGGTAGTGCCTGAAATGTGCGTGGGCGGTAGTGTCTTGAGCGTACTTAGCACTTCCGTTACAAAACAGACCGGAGACATGGTTTACAGCGAAGCGCGACGGCTACGGATACTCGGTATTTGGGCACGCACGACGATGATGTATGCCCTGGAAAGAGAGTCGGATCATGGATCAACGTCTTCAGTTTTGTCGAGTTATCAGAAAGAGGAGATGTCCGTAGCGGACCTGTACCGTGAGTATGGAATCTCCCGCCCAACCGGCTACCGCTGGATCAACCGCTACAACGAGACGGGGCCGGAAGGACTCGTAGATCGCAGCCGCCGCCCGCATGGTTGTTCCCACGCGACGCTAGAGCCGGTCGAGAACGCGATCTTTGCGCTTCGGGCCAAGCATCCGTCCTGGGGCACGCGGAAGCTCAAGGCAAGGCTGGAGATGCTACAGCCAGACGTGGTGTGGCCTGCAGCTAGTACCTTCGGCAACATCTTGAGCCGTGCAGGCTTGACCAGTCCCCAGAAGAAGAGAAAACGCACCCACGCCGTGCTCTGAGCCGTTCTCTCAGGTCACGGGTCCGAATCAGCTATGGTGCATGGATTTCAAAGGCTACTTCGCCACCGGCGACGGCAAGCGCTGCGATCCGTTCACCATCACCGACGCGCATAGCCGTTATTTGATCCGTTGCCAGATCGTCTCGCGTATGGACCTCAGCCAAGTCCGAGCAATCTGCGAAGCAGCTATGCGAGAGTATGGAGTGCCAGCAAGGATCAGGACCGACAACGGCGCACCGTTTGCGGGCACGGGGCTACTGGGGTTGTCCAAGCTCTCGCTCGGCTGGATGAAGCTCGGAATCGTACATGAGCGCATTCAAGCAGGCCGACCGCAACAAAACGGTCGCCATGAGCGGATGCATCGCACGCTGAAGGAGGACACGACGAAACCGCCTGCGGCATCCCTTCGCGCACAGCAGAGCCGCTTCGATAACTTTCGCTACGTGTTCAATAACGAGCGCCCGCATGAGGGCCTGACAATCATGTCCCAGCAAGTCTCTACCACCCAAGCTCCGTCCGACTACCGCGCAAGTTGCCGGAGTTCACGTACCCGAAGGGTCTCCTTCTGCGACGGGTAAACAATAGCGGCGACATCAGCTGGCACAAAAATAGAGTCTTCATCAGCGAGGTATTCCGCTTCGAAGAGTTGGCATTCGAGTTGATCACACCAGGGTTTTATAGAGTCTTCTTTCGAGACATGGAGATCGGAGAACTCAATGCGGAAGAGCTTCGTTTTAGAGCTGCACGGCGAGTGGTATGAGTTTGCCGAGGAGTGCATTGGCCTGTGGCTGTTGTCTCCAGTTGAGTGTCGAAGTTGCAGAAAAGCTGACTTTGCAGGAGCCCTTCGTCGTTGGTAAACAGAAGCGCGTTCATCTTTACTTACTTGAGAGATAGTGGGCGGAGACTGGTTGCATTGTTCAGTGACATGCCTCGACTATGTCGTCTACTCCGCCCGCAGCGCCCGCGCCGGATCCACCGACGCCGCTCGCCGCGCCGGAATCAACCCCGCCAGGCAAGCCGCCACCACCAGCGTCCCCACCGCCACCGCCAGCGCACTCGGGCTGACAGTCGTCATCTCATACAGCTGCGACTTTACCAGCCGCACTCCATAAAACGCTACCGGCACCCCGACCGCCAGCCCCAGCAGCGTCTGCGTCAACGCGCTGCGCATCACCATCGCCACCACGCCGCTGCGCTCCGCCCCCAGCGCCATGCGTATGCCAATCTCGCTCGTCCGGCGCGCCACAGTGTACGACGTCACCCCATACAAACCCACCGTCGCCAGCAGGAGCGCCAGCCCGCCAAACAACGTCATCAGCGTTGCCAGCATCCGCTCATGCGTAAACTGTCCGGCAATCTGCGCCTCGAAGGTCTCAAACCTCTGCACTGCCAAATTCGGGTTGATCCCCATCAGCGTCCGTCGGGCAAGCGATTCCATATCGCTCATCGGCCGCGATGTCTTAACCACGGTGGCGTCCGCATCCCCCTCCTCGGACGGCTGCGTCAGGGGGCCAAAGTACATGGGGTGCGTCCCGTTCCTGCGCACGTCGGTGTAAGTCGTTCCTTCCACTACGCCTACAATTTCGTAAGGCGTGGCAAGATGCCCTCCAGCAATAAAGCGATGTCCGATCGGGTTCTCTCCCGGCTTGAAGAGCGCCCTGACAAAGTCCTCATTCACCACCGCAACATGCGGCGAAGTTGCCGTGTCCTGCGCGGTGATTCCACGCCCCAGCAGCACTCGTGTCCCCACCGAATCGAAGTACTCCGGATTCACAATGATGTTCGTAGCGTCCCTATACACATTCGGTTGTCCCACCAGTTGAATGTCGTAGCCGTCGTCGCCGCCTTCCATCGGCGTATAGGTGCTGATGCCCACCTTCACCACGCCGGGAATCGCGTGGAACCGCTCCTCCAGCGTCCGGTACAGCGCAGGCATCTCTACATCCTTGTAACTCGCCGTCTGTGCGGAGAAATAGACGATATAGCGGTTCTTCGACTCCAGCTTCATGTCCGTATGCTCCAGCTTGCCCAGGCTCTGCGCAAACAGCCCCGCGGCCACCAGCAGCACCACCGACAGTGCAGCCTGCAGCACCACCAGGCCACGCTGCAACAGCGAAGCCCCGCCCGCCGTCGTCCGCGCACCACTGCGCAGCGCATCTGCCGGTGGGGCCTTCGACTCCATCAGCGCCGGAGCCACGCCAAACAGCACTCCCGTCAGCATCGATACGACAAGCGCAAATCCCAGCACCTCCGCCGATGGGCTCGCGCTGATCGGCACATGCTGCTCTCCCGGAAACGCCAACGTCAGCAGCATCCGAGCGCCGCCATAAGAAACCGCCAGCGCCGCAGCGCCGCCAATCCCCGCCAGCAGCAGGCTCTCCGTCAACAGCTGCCTCACAATCCGCCCGCGCATCGCCCCCAACGCCGCTCGCACGGATAGCTCCGCCTTCCGCCCCATCCCCCGCGCCAGCAGCAGGTTCGCAATATTTGCGCAGGCAATCAGCAGCACTAACCCGCTGATCCACATCAGCAGCTTCAGATTCGAGGCGTAGTCCTTCTGCATCGACTGCGTGCCTGCACCACCTGGAGTCAGCACTAAATGCGTCTTGGCAATATCAGCGGCTGAAAAGGCAGGGTCCGTCGCATGCACCCGCTTGAGTTGCGCGCTCAACTTCTCCTGCAACGGCCCCATCGCCGTCCCCGGCTTCACTCGCCCAATAATGTCCAGCCAATTCTGCGTCGGGTCACGGAAACTCTTTCCACCCGCCTCATCGGGCATCGTTGCAATCGGCAGGTAGAAATCCGGTGGCGTCCTCGACATGCGATCGCCATAGAAACCCTCGGGCGCCACACCCACCACCGTCACCGGCTTCGTATTCATCCAGAAGGTACTGCCCACCACCGAATTGTCGCCGTTGTAGGCGTCCTTCCATGTCGCATAGCTCATCACTGCAACCACTGGCGCGACAGCAACATCATCCGTGTCGGCAAGCAGCCGTCCGGTTGCAGGGTGTAGGCCAAACATGCGGAAGTAGTTCCCAGAGACGAACTCCCCCATCCTTGGCTTTGCAGCCTCCTTGCCTCCATCACGCCGTACAATAACGGGCCGATTCTCAAACCCCGCCTGCATCGCCGCCAGTTCTTCAAACTCCGGCGTGTTCTTCTTCACCTGCTCATAGGTGTCGGTTGAAAACATGCTGTAGTCTCCGTCGTGCCACGTGTTGGGCCCGGAGTTCTGGCAGCAATCCGCCCAATCACCCACTCGCACCAGCGCCTCCGGATCAACCACCGGCAGATTCTTCAGCAGCACCACATTCACCAGCGTGAAGATCGCCGAGTTCGCTCCAATCCCAAGCGCCAGTGTCAGGATGGCCGTAACGGTAAAACCTGGTGTCTTCCACAGTTGCCTCAGCGCGAAGCGCACATCCTGCAGCAGACTCTCCAACCAACCCCATCCCCACCGCTCGCGGGTCACGTCCGCAACCAAAGGCACATTTCCAAACTCACGCATCGCATCTCTCCTCGCATCTTCAGGTGTCGCGCCCGCAGCCACGCGGTCCGCCGCCGCCATCCGCAGATGGCTTTCAATCTCGTCCTTCAAATCTTTCTTGCGTCCGTCGAACAGGCTCACCGCGCACTCTCCTTCGCGCTCATAATCGCCTCAATCGTCGCGACCATCCTTCCCCAGCGCTCATAGTCGTTGGCAAGCTGCTTTTTCCCCAGCGCGGTGATCCTATAGAATTTCGCGCGCTGGTTCGCATCGCTCTTCTTCCACTCCCCCGAGACCCAGCCTGCGCGTTCGAGCCGATGCAGAGCCGGATACAGCGACCCCGTCTCCACCTGCAGCACCTCATTCGAGCTCGCACAGATCGCCTGGCTGATGCCATACCCGTGCTGCTCACCCCACTGCAGCGTCTTTAAGACCAGCATGTCCAGCGTTCCCTGCACTAACTCAATCCGGTTCTGATATCCACTCTTCGCCATAGGCTGTAGACCCTCTACATTAGGATGTAGACAATCTACATCCATTCACCGAAGAGCGCAAGCCAATCATGAGAATGTCAGGACAGATTTGTGAGAAACGGGGCGGGCTTTCCGGCAACTTGCCCCAAGATCGCAGCCGATGCGGCCTCGGTTGGTGACAAATCGCCAGTGCACTCAATGCCAAGCGATGAGTAACGATGAGCGTCTCATGGCGAGTGCGGCACATTGCACTGTGTGGCGGCATATCGGTTTATCCAGCATATGCCGAGCGAAAGCAGGCCCTGGAAATGAAAGAGTATGGAAAGAATGGAAAGCCATGAAGCCGGCTTCCTATCCTTCCCACACTCCTTGGTAATCGCCAAAGAGCGGCGATTCCCACTACTGGAATGGTCCGCCGCCAGTACCAACCCGGACGGAATATCTTAGCTGGCAGGAGGCTTCACCATGGAGATTTCGACGATCGGCATCGACCTGAGCAAGACCACCTTTCACCTGATTGGCCTCAGCCCTCGCGGTGACATTGTGCTTCGCAAGAAGCTCTCACGGAAGCAGCTCTTGACTTACAGAGCAACCCGTAAGCCGATGCTGATCGGGATGGAGGCCTGTGCAGGTGCTCACTATCTCGCTCGCGCTCTTCGGGATCAGGGGCACGATGCCAGACTCATGCCGGCGCAGTATGTGAAGCCTTACGTCAAGACGAACAAGAACGACTACCTGGACGCGGAAGCGATTGCGGAAGCCGTGCAGCGGCCGACGATGCGTTTCGTGCCGACCAAGAACGACGAGCAGCTGGATCTGCAAGCGCTACACCGTGTGCGCGATCGCTGGGTCGCGAGGAGAACGGCCGTGATGAATCAGATACGTGGATTTCTCCTGGAACGTGGGATTGCTATCCGAAAAGGGCCTTCTTACCTTGTGACGCAACTGCAGGTCATCTTTACCGAGGGCGATTCTTCTTTTTCCGGAAGGCTGCTGCACTTGATTCGTGAGTTGAAACATGAATGGGACGAGCTCGAAGGGAAGATAGAGGAAGCCAGTGCTGAGTTCGCGCGCATCGCGAAAAAGGATGATGGATGCCACCGCTTGATGGAGGTGCCGGGCTTCGGACCAATTGTCTCGACAGCACTCGTTGCCGCGATTGGTAACGGCATCAGCTTCAGAAAAGGGCGGGACCTCGCCGCTTGGTTAGGGCTAGTTCCGCGGCAACACTCGACAGGCGGCAAGACCAGACTGCTCGGTATCAGTAAGTTGGGCAATGAATATCTGCGCCGCATGATGCTTCACGGCGCTCGATCGGTGGTGATGCAGATGGAACGAAAGCCTTCTGCTCTCGGCGAATGGCTGACCAGCCTTTCGGCGCGACGTCACCGCAACGTAACGGTTGTCGCTCTGGCCAACCAGATGGCTCGAATTGCATGGGCCATCTTGAGCAAAGGCACACACTACTCTGCACCGGCCTTCGTGGCGGCCTGAACCGAGGCTTGGAAAACACGCCCGCGGTTCGGGCTTGGAAATCGCTTTGCGATTCCACACTTTTCCAATCCTCCGGCGACGGAGTTTTCTCTCAAGTTTGCGAGACAAATCGATGTGTGAGTGAACGGTCTCAACCGGCGTTGCTCAAATCTGTGTGGGAATGAGAACCCTTAGGAGTTCGACCCACTTTGTAGACCAGCGACGCGCGGACTCCATTATGGCCAGGAGCTCAGCTCCATAAACAGGCCGGATACATTTGCGCAGACCCAACACACTCGCCACAAAGATTTAGCTTGCAATCTGACGGCGGACCATACAATTCCCACGGCCTCGGCGACTGGATATATGTCTTCTCTTGCCCCCTCAATTCGAACCATCGCCACCGCAAGGGGCTTGTAACGGATGTCTCAGGTCCACAACGTAACGCATGTCCCGGGACACTCAGTCTGAAATGTCCGTTGGGGGCTACTGACAAGTAGCTTTGATTAGAGTCTCCAGATTCATCAGTACTTCGCGTTCGCAGACGTGATTCTCTTCGTCTTTCCCAAGTTCACCTTCTGCCTTTTGGCTGGAGACTGTTCGATAGCAATTCAGGCAGATGGAGTCGTAAGAAGTGGGGTTGTTCTTACGATGGTAAAAGTCAGTATGGACTCCATGCTTCATCGCGTTCCTATCGGGGGAGATACGTAGCCTACTTGACCTTAGGACCAAAGTCTACAAATATTGCGGCCTATACTTACTGGGAAAAATTACCCAAACGAAAAGCCCCACTAGCCTCCCACCAATCTTGAGGGTAGTGCAAGCTCCGAAGAGCGAAGCGACTGTATCTATTGCCTTTGCCGTTGCCTTTATTTTTTTTCTGCGTTTTTGGCCCAAAATCGCATGTCAAGCCCCCAAACCTCCCGAAAACCAGCCAACCAACACATAACAAACCAAATATACTGGTAATAAATCACTTGACGCACATGCGTCGGGGAGGTAGAGTTGCGCTACCGTGACAGGGCAGTTGTTGGCTTTTTAGGTGCAATCGTTATAGCCTGCTGGGCCTTCCATTCGAGGTCCAGTTTTGAAATTTACCAAGTAACAGAACCTACTCTCATGGACGCCGGGAGAAATGCTATCCCTGTACCGAATGACTCCATAGGACCACAGCCATTTTCGCCCCGCTTGGAGATCGGCAAATTCGACAGGGTCTTCTGGAGGGGGAAGGGCGATATTCAATTTATCAACATCAAAGCCTTCGCCGCTTGGAATCCACCGCCTATGGCCAAAAATCCTGTCCGTGAATCCATAATTCGGTTCTTCGGGCAAATCCTCTCCCACATAGAGGGCCGAGTATGTCGAGTACACCCAAAGGATTTCAGCGGGAGAATTACCGTGGTTCGTGGCACGCAATTTGAAAATCAAAGGATCGAAAACTTCATCTTCGGTTTCATCAATAGCGACCAACAGCCACGATCTCTCGGAGCTGATCTTGGACTTCGCGCTGAGCATCGCAGCTTCCGCGCTTTTTTGGGAGGCTTCAACGGCCATAAGGGATATGTCCAGTTGCCTCTGGGTTGCAGTGTCTTGTTTTTCGATAAGCCCAATCTGTCTCTGGAGTTCCTTGAGGGTTTTGCGAGAGTACAGCACGTAGACGCCAGTGAGGATGACGTATACGGCAGTGAGGCCAGACATGATCCACTCGGCGTGGGACATAAATGGCTGCGGCTTTGGAGTGGATTGGGCCTCTTGTGTCTGTGTTTTGGTCTCGGTTATTGGGGGGCCGGTTTCCTTGAGGGGCGGAGATATCTCTGGGGCGTTGGTTGCCTGTGCAGTGCGCTGCCCGCTGGAGTCTTCGGGCTTGGCCTGATCTTTTCTTTTGTTCCCAGGTGACGGAACGGCAAACACGAGTAGCAACAGCGCGAGCAGGAGGCGCATAATCACCATTATGAAACACGAATACCGTGAAGGGCCGGAAGCCAAAGAGAGGTTCGAGAAGCTAGCGAGCCATCTTTTTCGTGTACCAAAATCTAGCGTCAAACCGACTGCAAAGCCAGTGCGTAAACCAAAGAAAGCCAGCAAGGGTTAGTGGTTACGTTTGCCTCGCCCCTGCCGCCACTTAGTGTGAGGTAGCGCTGCCAGTGCCGGTCAGATTGGCATAGGTAAGACGACGGCCTGCCACCTGCGAAAGAGCTTTATTGAATCGCTGTTCGTCTGTTTTGTTCTGACGGTTATTGAAACGGAACATCTGCTCATCCAAATAGCGGTCAAGGTGGAAGGGTTCGACTGCGACGTAAGTACCGGCAAGATTCCGCTTCATGAGTGACCAGAAGTTTTCAAGGCAGTTTGTATGTACCTGACCGCGAACATAGTGGTCGATGTGGTTGACAGTTTCATGGACGTACTGCGCTTTTAGCGTGTCGTAGGCTACCGCTTCGTCGGTGTAGATGCGGGAGCCAAAGTTGACGCCGTTCAAAATTTCACGCTGCAACGTATCTCGCCGCGTGTTTGGCACAACCTTAGCGCGAACCTGCCGAGACTCACGATCAAACATGCCCATCACGGGAGTTTTACCTGCATAGCGCGTCGTGGACTTCCATGCTGCTACATTCGACAGTTCATTCTGAATCTTGAGCTTCTTTTTGTAGTGCATATTCTTAGCTTTTGCACCTACATAAGCCTCATCAACCTCAACCTCGCCACCTTCGTTACTGCCCATCTTGGCGAAAGACGAATCCTTCATTGCTTCACGGATGCGGTGGAGCATAAACCACGCGCTGCGCTGCATGACTCCAATCGTCCGGCCCAGTTCGTAAGAGGAAATCCCATTGCGGCAGTTGGCAAGCATCCACATCGCCAGCATCCATTTGTCGAGGGTTATAGGCGAATCCTCAAAAATCGTTCCAACTTTTATGGAGAACTGTTTCTTGCATCCGTAGCACATCCAGATGCGGCGAGTCTTGATGAATGAGTGCTTTTCAGAGCCACAGCGAGGGCAGCTTACCAGTCCATCCGGCCAGCGGAAGTTGAGCGCGTACTGAAAGGCACGGTCAGGATCGGAGAAGTAGACAATCGCTTGCTGCAAAGTAGTCAAGTTCTTCATAACAAAAGCATATGCCCAGTCTACATATGTGTCAAGTGATTTATTGCCAATATACTTCTCGCCAACTTGGCAATTTAGTTACCCTCAATCCGGTATACTGAATAAGAGTTAAGAAAAAGACGAGAATAAGAAAGAGCCAAGAAAAAAAGCTCTGGCACAGGCCGGGGCTTTCGCTTTTAAGCCGAGTTAAGTCCTTTGTTGGCACGAATTTGGACGTAACTCCAATGGCTGCACGAATTTAGCGGCATTGACTCCCGCTAAACAGCTGCAGCCATTGGACTTACACGCAGGCAATAGGGGGGGTCCCCCCCAAGGAGACGATCATTTGCAAGACGAACTCTGTCGCCACATCAAAACCAACGGCCTGCAATGCCACTCCCCCGCTCTCGCTCCGGCCATCCTGCGTGTAAGGCGGCCATCGCCAACCGGCGCCCGGTATCCACTTCCCTGCGAAGCCGCTCATTGGTTTACAGGAGCACTGCCACCGCTCATACTGTTAGGCATCAAGAATATTGGCGAGGTTAGCATCGAAGACTTTGTCTCCGCTCCCGACAACTCTGACAAGGCCGGCAACTCCTCCGCCGACTCCCCGACCGACCACTCCATTCAATCGGCAACCGCCGCTCCGGTACTGACCGAAGAACCTGCCTTCACTCCGCCAGAGCCGCCTCGACCACCGCAACCAGCAGGACGCAAGCTGCTTCCCATCATCCTTCCGATCATCATTGCCGCGTGTCTTCTGGCAATCGTGGCCGTTGTCTTCAAACGATCCCCACAACTCTCCGCCCCGTGGCCGCAAAGCTACGACCCCGCGCACTCCTGGCTTCTCTCCGCCGCGTTGGCCGCTCTGCCGCTTCTGGTGCTTCTGGTAGCGATGGCCGGCCTCCGCATCAAAGGACATATCGCTGCTTTAATCGGTTTAGGGACAGCGCTCGCAGTCGCTCTTGTTGTCTTTCACATGCCGGCTCGGCTAGCTCTCCTAGCAACCGGCCTCGGCGCCGGCTATGGCCTCTTCCCCATCTGCTGGATCGTGGTTCCTGTCCTCTTCCTGTATCAACTCACCGTGCGTTCCGGCAGATTCGCACAGCTGCAGGACTGCCTCGTAGGCGTTACCCCGGATGGCCGCTTGCAGCTTCTCCTGATCGCCTTTGCCTTCGGCGCCTTCTTCGAAGGGGCAGCAGGCTTCGGAACTCCCGTAGCCGTCTGCGGAACCATTCTCATTGGTCTCGGCTTTCCGCCCCTTCAAGCCGCAGGCCTTGCCCTGCTGGCCAACACGGCTCCCGTCGCCTTCGGAGCCCTTGGCACTCCCATCATTGCGCTCCACGGCGTTACAAACCTCGACACCCTGCTCCTCTCACGAGTCATCGGCCGCCTTCTCACTCCGTTCTGCATCCTCGTGCCGTTTTGGCTGATATGGGCCTTCGCAGGCTTCGGCGCAATGGTCGAGGTCTGGCCCGCCATCCTCGCGGCAGGCATTGTCTTCGGCGGAACGCAGCTTTTCATCGCCACTTTCCACGGCCCCTGGCTGGTTGATATCGCCGCTTCGGTCATCAGCATGGCTGCCCTCATCGTCTTCTTCCGCGTGTGGAAGCCAAAGCGAATCCTCAACGCCACCTGCAAGGACGTCACCCGCGAACCCCTGCCCATCAACACCAACAACGGCAAAATCATACTGCGCGCCGCTCTTCCATGGATCGTCCTCACCCTCTGCGTCGTTCTGTGGGGCATGCCACGCTTCTCGCAGGGTATCGACGCAGCCACCAGCATAAAGATCCCGATCAAAGGTCTGCATCAGGTGGTGCTGCGTATGCCGCCAGCCGTCCCCGCGCCGACAGCCGAGGCGGCGGTCTTCAACTTCAACTGGCTCTCCGCCACCGGTACCGGCATCTTCCTCGCTGCCGTGCTCGCCGGTCTGCTCATGGGCATGCGGCCTCGCGCCATCGCGCATGTCTTTCTCGAAACCATGGTGACCGTTCGCTTCACGCTCGTCACCATCGCTGCGCTGATGGCTATCGGCTTCATCACACGCTACTGCGGCATGGACGCGGCCCTCGGCCTCGCCTTCGCCCGCACCGGCACCTTCTATCCCTTCTTCGGAACCCTCATCGGCTGGATCGGCACCGCCTCCACCGGCTCCGACACCTCCTCGAATGTCCTCTTCGGCAGCCTGCAAAAGCTCACCGCGCAGCAGCTCAATGTCTCGCCCTATCTCATGGCCTCTGCTAACTCCGCCGGAGGCGTGATGGGAAAGATGGTCGCCCCGCAAAGCATCGTCGTAGCCACCACCGCCACGGAAAGCTACGGCAGCGAAGGCAGCATCCTTCGCTTCGTCTTCCTGCACAGTTTCGCGCTCGCCTGCCTCGTAGGTCTTCTGGTCTCGATGATCGCCTACTCACCGTCATTCACCAGGTTCATACTTCGCTAGACATTACGGCGCAAGCAAAATCCGCAGATCGCGCAGGTTGTTCCCCGTCGGCCCTGTCACTACCGTATCGCCCAACAAGGCAAGCAGCGAATAGGAGTCGAACGCTGCAAGCGCCGCAGCCACAGAGCGTCCGGCAGCATCGGCCCTGGCCACAGTCGAGCCATCAACCAACGCACCAGCAGCCGGACTGTTTCCATCGATCCCGTCGCTTCCAGCACTCAAAACCGTGATCTCACCGCCTACAATCGCCTCGCTGCACAGCAAAGCAAAATGCTGGTTCCGTCCGCCCTTGCCAGTCGCCACTAACGGCACCTGCACCGTCACCTCACCAGCCGACAGCAGACACACCCGCTCCCGCCCCCGTCTCAGCGCACGCACCCGCTCCAGCAAATAAGCCGCCGCCCGCTCCGCACTCCAGTCGTCGCAACGATTATCGATCTCCACGTGCCATCCCAACTCCCGCGCACGCGCCGCCGCTGCCTCTTCCAGCGAGACGCTATCCAGCAGCACGCTCCATCGCGACCGCGCAAAGATTCCGTCCCCAGGCTTCGGTGTCTCAAGAAGCCCCTGTCTCCTCAGCATCTCGGAAACAACCTCCGGAACCTTCGCAACCAGCCCATACTCCTCCGCAATCCGGTAGACATCCTCCGCAGTGCTCCGATCCGGCAGCGTCGGCCCCGAAGACAGTGCATCCAGCTCCCCCTCCGGCACATCGGAGACAAAGATCGTCATCTGTTCCGCAGGCGCAGCGGCCGCAGCCAGCCGCCCCCCTTTCACTGCGGACAGGTGCTTCCTCACCGCATTAATCGCCGCAATCGGCGCTCCACTCTCCACCAGCGCCTTATGCGTCGTCACGATTTCGTCCAGCGAAACACTCGCCTCCAGAAACTGCTCCACCATCGCAGAGCCGCCACCGCTTACTAGAAAGACAACCAGGTCGCGCTCCGTCAATGGCTGCAACGTCTCTAAAATATCGGCAGCCGCCGCCACCGAGGCCGCATTCGGACTGGGATGCCCACCGCCATACAAACGAAACCGCGACGTCAGCGACGCTGTTCCTTCCGGCGCAACCACGACGCCCTCAAACCGCTCCGCCTCACGTCCAGCTTTCCGGAGAAAAGCCTGCGTCATCGGGCCCCCAGCCTTGCCCAGGGCAATCAACACTAAACGACCGTACTGGTCCAACGAATAGCTGTGTCCATCGATCCGCATCACTTCGCCATCGAATCGAACCCGCCGATCCATCGCCGCTTCGACTCGCGAAGCATTCAGCGTATACAGAAAAATATCGAACGCGTCTTCCCGAGCACGATCCCTGGCACGATTCATAGCGACCTGATCCTCAAAACCGACCCTATTAACCCGCAACGGTCATCACACGCAGTTCAGGAGAGACGATCAGCTTCGCCTCCGTTCGCGCCTGCACCTCCGCCGCATCGAGGCCCTCGGCTACCTCTGTCAACACAAGCCCCGCAGGAGTCACATGAATCCAGCAAAGCTCCGTCACAATGTCATGCACTACGCTCTGCCCGGTCAGCGGCAGCGTACACTCCTTCAAAATTCGCGAAGCGCCTTCCTTCGTCTGGTGCTCCATCGCAACGATCACACGCCGCGCGCCTGCCACCAGATCCATCGCGCCACCCATGCCCTTCACCATCTTGCCCGGAATCGTCCAGTTCGCCAGGTTGCCATGCTCATCCACCTGCATCGCGCCCAAAATACTCATATCCATATGGCCACCGCGAATCATCGCGAATGACTCTTCACTTCCAAAGAACGAGCACCCAGGAATCTCCGTCACAGTCTGCTTTCCCGCGTTGATCAGATCGGGGTCTGCCTGTTCACCGGTCGGCGGTCCACCCACGCCGAGCATTCCGTTCTCCGACTGAAACATCACATCAATCCCTGCAGGAATAAAACCCGCAATCATCGTCGGCAACCCGATTCCAAGATTGACATAAAACCCATCTTTGAACTCCCGTGCAATCCGTCGCGCAATCCGCTCTTTCCCAGTCACGCCACACCCCCGGACTGGAGCCCTGACTTTATAAATTCAGACTCGATCGGTTTGCGATACGCCTCGCCTACCAGGATGCGATTCACATAAATCCCTGGCGTAACGATGTGGTCCGGATCGAGCTCTCCCGGTTCTACCAGTTCCTCTACCTCAGCGATCGTCAGATCAGCAGCGGTCGCCATCGCCGGATTAAAGTTCCTCGCAGTCTTGCGATAAACAAGATTGCCCAGACGATCCCCCTTCCACGCCTTGATCAGTGCAACATCCGCATGCAGCGCCTGCTCCAGGACGTAAGTCCTCTCGCCAATCTTCCGAGTCTCTTTGCCCTCAGCCACAACCGTACCCAACCCTGTAGGCACATAGAATGCCGGAATCCCCGCGCCACCGGCACGAATACGCTCAGCCAGTGTCCCCTGCGGAATCAGCGTCAGGTCCAGTTCACCCTTCAGCACCAGGGTCTCCAGTCGCCGGTTCTCCCCAACGTAGCTACCAACGTGCGAGGCAATCATCCCCGCCTCGAGCATCAGCCCCATGCCAAATCCATCAACGCCCATGTTGTTGCTGATCGTATGCAGTCCAGTAACACGACGGCGCACCAACGCAGCAATCAGATTCTCAGGAATGCCGCACAGCCCAAAGCCTCCAAGCATGATGGTTGAACCAGAGACAATATCTGCAACCGCTTCATCCGCGGAGGAAACAACTTTATTCATATCGCCGATCTCTGCGCAGCAAAACACGCCGCGCCGTAGTGGGTTTGTCCTACTTCGCCTGAGTCGAGAAGGTAAACGTGGTCATGCTATGCCGCGTCTCGCCCGGCTTCAACTCTGTCGTCGGAAAGTCCGGATGGTTCGGCGAGTCGGGAAAGTGCTGCGTCTCCAGACACAGCCCGGAGTTCTTCACATGTCCTTCGCCCGCTTTGCCATACTTCGTTCCATCAAGAAAGTTGCCGGAATAAAACTGCACACCAGGCTCCGTCGTGGTCACCGTAAGCACGCGGCCACTCGCAGGATCGTAGACCCGCGCCGCAGTCTTCACCTCGCCGTTCTTTCCGCGAAGCACCCAGTTGTGGTCGTATCCACCCGCAATCTTCAACTGCTCATTGTCATCATGGATTCGCGCCCCAATCACAGTGGCCTTGCGGAAATCGAATGGCGTACCCTCCACCGGAGCCAGCACACCCGTCGGAATCAGCCCCGCATCGACCGGCGTGTACTTGTCAGCCGGCAGCGTCAACTCTTCATTGAGAATAGGCTTCCCGTCAGCCGACAGGTTGAAGTACGAGTGGTTCGTCAGATTCACTACCGTGGCCTTATCCGTCGAGACGCTGTAGTCGATGCGCAACGCATTGTGATGCACCGTATACCGCACATGCGCCGTCAACGTCCCTGGATAGCCCTGATCGCCATCCTTACTGACCAGAGTCATCTCCACTCCATCCGCAACGGTGCGCGCCTGCCATACCAGCTTGTCGAATCCCACCGTCCCACCATGCAGCGAGTTCGCATTATTGTTTACCGGCACCTGGTACTGATGCCCATTGAGCGAAAATTTTCCTAGCGCAATTCGATTCCCATACCGCCCAACGATCGCCCCAAAGTACGTCTTGTTATCAGCAAGGTACCCATCCAGAGAGCTATAACCCAGCACAACGTTCGCCATCGTCCCCGCGCGGTCCGGCGTCTTGATCGAGACGACGCGCGCTCCGTACGTCATGATGCTCGCCTCAATCCCATCGCCCTTCAACGTGTACAGGTCTACCGCCGTGCCATCCGGCATCGTCCCAAGCACTGTCTTCGATACCACGCCATGTGCCGCCATCGCAGTTGTCATGCTAAGCAGCATAACCTTTAGCCATCTCATCGTCATATTCCCTCTGATTTTCCTTCCCGCCAATCAATCTCCGAACGTTCCCGCTGCGGATTCGCCATACGTCGGCAACCCTCGCCACTATACGTCAAGGCATGCATCTCCACGAAACAGCGGTAAGATGGAGCATCGAACCAATCGCGACAAGGACGGTCATGACCACCAGATCCAGAAGATCTTCTCTCCTCCTGTTTTCTCTGCTTGCCCTCTGCTACTTCAACGCAAACATCGCCACCGCTGCAGCGCCCTCAGACCACCCCGACCATTGGGTCGGCACTTGGGCCGCGTCCCCGATGGCCGCCAAAAATCCCGAAGGCAAGTTCGGCGCACCGGGAACTGACGGCACCACCCTTCGTGAGATCGTCCATATCTCCATCGGCGGCCCGTCCGTCCGTGTAGTCCTGACCAACGAATTCGGGCTCGACCCACTCACCATCGGCGCCGCGCAGGTCGCCCTCAGCTCCGGCACCAGCGCCATTACCCCGGCCAGCGCAGCTCCGCTCACCTTCGGCGGAGCGCCCTCCATCATCATCCCGCCCGGCGCTCTGGTCGTCAGTGATCCGGTCGCCTTCAAAGTCGCTCCCGCATCCAATCTCGCAGTCAGCCTCTTTCTCCCCGATCAGCCAGTCAATCAACTCACCCTCCATCCCTTTGCCGATCAGACCAACTACCTCGTCCCAGGCAATGTCGTCAGCTCTCCTTCGCTCGACGCCGCCACTACCTTTTTCACCTGGGACTTCCTCAAAGGAGTCGACGTCACCGCCGACAACAAAGCCGCGTCCATCGTCACCTTCGGCGACAGCATCACCGACGGCGCTCATAGTACACGCGACGCCAACGCCCGCTGGCCCGACATCCTCGCCCGCCGCCTCCAGGCCGACAAGAAGACCGCGCACCTCGGCGTCCTCAACCAGGGTATCGGCGGCAACCGCATCCTCCACGACAACACTGGCCCCTCCACCCTCGCCCGCTTTGACCGCGACGTTCTCGCGCAGGCCGGCGTCAAGTACCTCGTCATCATGGAAGGCATCAACGACATCGGCCACGCCACCGACCCCGCCAAACCCTACGACGTCGTCACCGCCGAAGACCTCATCTTCGGCCTCGATCAGCTTGCCACCCGCGCCCACACCCACGGCATTAAGGTCATCGGCGCAACCCTCACACCCTTCGTCGGAGCAAAATACCAATCGCCCGCCGGCGAGGAGATGCGCCAGGCCGTCAACAAGTGGATCCGCACCACCAACCAGCTCGACGGCGTCATCGACTTCGATAAGGTCACCACCGACCCCACGCACCCCGGCATGTTCCTCATCCTCGACGACTCCGGCGACCACCTCCACCCCGGCGACGCCGGCTACAAAGCCATGGGCGAATCCATCGATCTAAAACCTCTTCACCAAATAATCCGTGCGGAAGCGACCTATTTAAGATTCACTACAAAAGCGGGTGCCCCATAGCCTGTCCTGAGCTTGCCGAAGGGTCCCGATTCCGGGACATGGGTTCCTCCTAAACACAAATGCCTCATCCTACCGAAACCTTCTCCCGCTCCCAAGGCTGCAGCACCTTCACCGAAGCCATCCCAGCCGCAGTCGCCGCCTGAATCCCCATCTCCGTATCCTCAAACACCAGGCAATCCTCTGGCGCCACCCCAAGCCTCTCCGCCGCAATCAAAAACGGTTCCGGATCAGGCTTGCTCTTCGTATAATCCCCGGCGCAAACCAGCGTCTCAAATCTATCCAGTATCCCCAACGCGCGCAACGATCGCGTCACCGAATCCCGTGTGCTCCCCGACACCACCGCAAACGGAATCTTTCCATGGCTCATATGGATGTGCTCCAAAACCTCCGGTACCGCCTTCAGTTGCGGCAGAATGTTGTAGTACATCGCCTCCTTGCGCTTCGCTATCGCCTCCACCGGCATCGCCAGGTCGTCCCGCACATTCAGTGCCGCGATGATCTCGGCCACCGGCATCCCGCCCCACGCATAAAAGACGTCTTCGCCAAACTCGCACCCCCACTCCGCCAGCACCGTCTTCCACGCAACATAGTGCAGCGGCATGGAATCGACAATCGTACCGTCACAATCAAACAAGTAAGCTTTGAACGGACCATCCGGCAGCTTTAATTTTCTCTCCACCAAACTCTCCTTATCACGAACCACGCGAAAACAAATCAAAGACGGCAAGCTGACCGAAGATCATTCGACCCCCGCCACACCTGCCGCCTGGAGTTCACAAATCTACTACTTCAGTTCGAGCCCCGCAAAGAAGTATCCAATCTCAAAAGCCGCCGTATCCTCAGCATCCGAGCCATGAATCGCATTCTCCCCGATCGAAGCGGCAAACTTCTTGCGAATCGTCCCCTCTTCCGCCTGCGCCGGGTTGGTCGCGCCCATCAGCTTCCGCAGATCGGCAATGGCATTGTCTTTTTCAAGCACCATCGGAAATATCGGTCCGCTCGACATGAACTCCGTCAGCTCACCGAAGAACGGCCGCGCCGCGTGTACATGATAAAAACCCTCGGCCTGAGCTTTGGAAATGGACATTCGTTTTATGGAGACGATCTTAAACCCTGCCTTTTCAATCTCGGCAAGAATGGCCCCGGTATTGCCCTTGCGAACTGCGTCCGGTTTGATGATGCTGAATGTGTGCTGTGACAACGTATTTCTCCTATATGAGTCTCAGTACTTAGTGTAGAACAAGGCCATCGGGCTGCGCCTGTTCAGCCCGGCGGGAACTTCTCTCCGGAGCATGAGCGATGATGCGAAAGACAGCATGGATATGGTTCGTAGGCTTCGCCGCATGGCTGGCCGACGCTCTTTTAAGCCTGCGCATGCGCAACATGTTCCACGCGCGCCTGGCCCTGATGGTCGCGATCGTCTTCTTCACCGCCGGCCTCTTCTACCGCCGCCAGACATGAACCGAAGGCCATCTCTCTGCGGCGACTCACAGTCTCATCGTGACTCGCACAGTGGAGAGACTCATGCAATCTGTTCGAAGCCACGATCACGCAACGAACACACGCCTAACCCTTCCCCAGCACCTTCGCCATAGCCTCGCCAATCTCAGCCGGCGACTTCACCACCGTAATCCCCGCTTCGCTCATCGCCTTCATCTTCTCCGCGGCCGTTCCCTCACCACCGGAAATGATCGCGCCCGCATGCCCCATCCGTCGTCCCGGAGGCGCCGTCTGCCCGGCGATAAACCCAACCACAGGCTTCTTCACATATTCCTTGACAAACTTCGCCGCAGCCTCTTCCGCCGAACCGCCGATCTCGCCGATCATGATGATCGCCTCAGTCTCCGGATCGTCATTCAGCAGCTTCAGCGCATCAATATGGGTCGTCCCAATAATTGGGTCGCCCCCAATCCCAATCGCCGTCGACTGCCCGATGCCACGCGTCGTCAACTGATACACCGCCTCATAGGTCAGGGTCCCCGACTTCGAAACGATCCCCACCGAGCCTTCCTTGTGAATCCGTCCCGGCATAATACCGACCTTCGCCTTACCCGGAGAAATAACCCCGGGACAGTTCGGCCCGATCAGTCGCGACTTCGAGCCCTTCACAAACTCCCACACCTTCACCATATCGAGCACCGGAATCCCCTCGGTAATGCAAATCACCAAAGGAACTCCCGCGGCCGCAGCCTCCAGAATGCCGTCCGCAGCAAACGGCGGCGGAACAAAGATCACCGACACATTCGCCCCAGTCTCCTTCACCGCCTCTTCCACGGTATTGAAGACCGGCCATCCCTCGTGCGTCGTCCCACCCTTACCCGGCGTCACGCCGCCCACGACCTTCGTCCCATACTCCGCGCAGCCCTTGGCATGAAACGTACCCTCACGCCCCGTAATCCCCTGCACAATCAGCCGCGTATTCTTATCAACCAATACCGCCATTACTTGCCACCTTTCGCAGCAGCCACGGCCAAATCCGCAGCTTCTTTCATCGTCGTTCCCACCTGAAAATTCAATCCTGAGTCCGCCAGAATCTTCCGGCCCTCTTCAACGTTCGTGCCTTCGAGCCGCAGAATAATCGGTATCGCGACCTTCAACTTCTTCGCCGCATTCACCACACCTTGCGCTAGCACATCCACCCGCAGAATCCCGCCAAAGATATTAATGAAGATGGCCTTCACATTCGGATCACTCAACAAAATCCCAAACGCATTCTCAATCTGCTCTTGATTTGCGCCACCACCCACATCGAGAAAATTCGCCGCCGACCCACCCGCATACTGAATGATGTCCATCGTCGCCATCGCGAGCCCGGCGCCGTTCACCATGCACGCAATCGTGCCATCCAGCTTGATATAGTTCAGCGCAAACTTCGATGCCTCCACCTCCAGCGGATCTTCCTCCGCCAGGTCGCGCAGCTCCTTCAAATCCTTATGCCGGAACATCGCGTTGTCGTCGAAATTAATCTTGCAATCCAGCGCGAGCAGCTTGTCATCCTTCGTCGTAATAAACGGATTGATCTCCATCAGCGTCGAATCCGTCTCTACAAACGCCTTATACAGCCCCGTCATAAACTTCACAGCGTCATTAATCTGCGTAGGCTTCAACCCCAGCTTGAATGCCAGCTTCCTCGCCTGATACGGAGCAAACCCCACCGACGGATCGACGTACTCCTTGTAAATCTTTTCCGGAGTCGCATGCGCCACCTCTTCAATCTCCATCCCACCCGACTGCGAAGCCATAAACACAATCTTCGCCGAAGCCCTGTCCAGCACCAGCCCCAGATAAAGTTCGCGCTCAATCGCCGACCCCTCTTCAATTAACAGCCGCTGCACCTTCTGCCCCGCAGGCCCAGTCTGATGCGTCACCAACTGCATCCCCAGGATCGCCTTCGCCGCCGCATCCGCCTCTTCGAGCGACCTCGCCAGCTTCACCCCGCCGCCCTTGCCACGGCCACCGGCATGAATCTGCGCCTTCACCACAACGACCTTACTCCCCGCGCCAAACAAGCTCTTCGCCGCGGTATCCGCCTCTTCCAGCGTGGTCGCCATCTCGCCGCCGGGAACCGGCACACCATACTTCCGCAGAATCTCTTTTGCCTGATACTCGTGAATTTTCATAGGGTATTTTTCGCGAACTGCCCGCCCAAGAAGTGTAGCGGACGCAAACAACCCCCCGCAACGGAAACGCGAACAACCGTGCGCTTATCGCCCAGGCATTCTCTCCATGAATTTCACATCAATGGTTCGGAATCTGAACGATTGATCTAAGATTCCCTCGATGATCAAGATGACCAAACACAACTTCACCAACAGTCTTTCCCGGCGGCAGATGCTGCAGCTATCCGCTACAGGAGCAACCGCCCTCGGCGCCAGCCTCATCTTCCCCGATCTGATCGCCGCCGCAGAGCAAAAATCTCCATCAGCCCAGCCCCCGCCCACACCAAATAAAAATCTCTATTCCGAACTCCTCGAAACCTGGTGCGACAGCCTCCTCGCCCATCAGGAAACCTCTATCCACCACCCCGCACTTCGCGGAGCCCTCCTCTGCCCCGCCTGCGCCATCATCCACGGCCGCTGCGGCGACGCCGTCTACCCACTCCTCCACGTAGCCCACACCACCGGCAAGGCAAAATACCTCGAAGCCGCCCTCCTCGTACACGAATGGTCCGAACAACAAGTCAGCCGAGCAGACGGAAGCTGGATCAACGACGTTACCCTCAGCTCGTGGAAGGGCATCACCGTCTTCCACTCCATCGCCCTCGCCGAGGCCCTCCATCACCACGGCTCCATCCTCGACACCGCCACCCGCCAACGCTGGACCGACCGCCTCGCCCGCGCCGCGAAGTTCCTCGACACCTTCATCACTATCGAAACCGGCAACATCAACTACCCCGTCACCTCCTCCCACTGCTTCGCCCTCTGCGCCCAGGTCCTCGGCGAGCCGCACTACCTCGACCGCGCCCGCCAGCTAGCCCACGCAGCGCTCGACTACTTCACCCCCAACGGAATCCTCTTCGGCGAAGGCCATCCCCAAACCGCCATCACCGCAAAGCACTGCCGTCCCGTCGACCTCGGCTACAACGTCGAAGAGTCCCTCCCCGCGCTAGCCCAGTACGCTCTCCTCACCAACGACAAGCCCATCCTCGACCAGACCATCGCCGCCCTCCGCGCCCACATGGAGTTCATGCTCCCCGACGGAGCCTGGGACAACTCCTGGGGCTCCCGCAACTACAAGTGGAGCTACTGGGGAAGCCGCACCAGCGATGGCTGCCACCCCGCCTACGTCCTGCTGGCCCAGCACGAGCCAAAGTTCCTCGAAGCAGCCCAGCGCAACCTCGAGCTCATGTCCGCCTGCACCCACAACAACCTCCTCTACGGCGGGCCGCATTACTTCGAGCACGGTGACCAGCCCTGCATCCATCACACCTTCACCCACGCCAAATCCCTCGCCACCGTACTCGACAGCAACGCCGCCACCCTTACTCCCTCACCCCGCCTCACCCTCCCCCGCGACGAACCCTACGGCCTCAAATCCTATCCCGAGATCGGCACTCACCTCGCCTCCATCGGTCTCTGGCGCGCAACGATCACCGAAAACGACTTCGAGTACATCGAGCGCGTCCAGTCCGGCGGAGGAGGCGCCTCCGGCGGAGGCCACGCCTCAGGCGGCGCCCTCTCCCTGCTCTACCATCAGCAACTCGGCCCCATCCTCACCGCCAGCATGACCGAGTACCAGATGATCGAAATCTCCAACCAGCAAGCCTTCCTCGACAAACCCCACATGCCCCTAACCCCACGCATCGAACTCGCCAGCAAACAAACCTTCACCAGCCTGAGCGACTTCGAAGCGGTCGTGACCCACAAGGCCACTCCGAGCGAAATCATCTTCGACGCCCATGGCCGCCTGCTAACCGCCTCCCACCAGCCTCTACCCACCGGCAACGCGCACTACCGCCTCATATATCGCCTCACCGAATCCGCCGCAGAAATCACCGCCAGCGTCGACGCCCCTTCCCAAACACCGTTGCAATTCATCCTCCCCGTCATTTCACAATCCAGCGAGGCAATCGCACAACCCGACTCCAAGACCATCCTTATCACTAAGCCGAAAGGCCCGCTGCTAATCCGCACAAACGCTCCTCAAGGCTTCGAGCCAATCCCAACGGAACGCACCTTCAACCTCGTCCCAGGATTCGAAGCCATCCCACTCACAATCGCCATGCAACCCGGCAAGCAGATACAAATTCATCTCGAAGCATCGCTGAACAAGCGATCGCAGACCTAGCGCAATCCAGCGAGAGAATCCATACCTTTTCGTGTCGGAATGGAATGAACATCGACTACAGTTTCGGCCATCCGAATCTGACGCTCCAACACCTTCGCATCGTCTGAGCGCTGGCTCTTACGCAGAAACAAGGCGTACTGCTTCAACGCATTCAAATAAACCGGGTGTCCCCATCCCAGCTGCTCCTTCATAAGGGCGGTTCCCTGCTCCATGTGCGGGGCTGCATCGAATAAGTTTCCCGATCTCCAATAGGCCAGGCCAAGAAGATACTCCCCCGTGCCTATGGAATACTCGTTCGGCGGCGATTCAGTCCTGGCGATGTCGATGCCATCCTTCAGCAGCGGAATCGCAGACGGGCAGTCTTTCATCGCGCACAAGGCCACGGCCATACCAAATCGAGACGAAACCCTGTCAACCACGCTTGCACGCTGGTTGACAGAGAATTCATCCATCGCTCTCCTGAAATAATCTCTGGCAGTCGCGTATTTGCGATGTCTGAAATAGATCCCCGCCAGCGAGTTCCAACTCCGTGCGATCTCCAGCGAATCGCCCACCCCCTCCCTGAGTTTCAGCGCTTCCAGCACTTCGCCTTCAGCCTCTCGCAGCTTCCCCATCTCAGCATGCAACAATCCCAGTGTATTGATGTCCTCGGCCACCGGGCCAGGCAATCCGGGGTCGCGACGCAACAGGGAGACCGCATGTTCAAGAGCAGCCTCCGCCTGATCGTACCTCGCCACGTTCTCGTACAAAGAAGCCAGCCGCACATACAACTTCTCTGCAGAGGCATCGCTGGCATGCGCTGACTTCGCCTCTTTGACGGCGGCCTCATAGATGGCGATCTGACGAAGAATCTCCACTCTGGTTGAACTCTCCGTCTCGGTCTGCTGGCCAACAGCGCACGGAGCCAGCAATAAGGCAAGCATAGGACAAAGAAAAAGACGACGATTCATCACAACCTCCTGGGCGAGGAGCTTTTGGATGGTTCGTTGCAGTTATCGCCACGCACACTAGAGAGCGAGCTTCGCCTCTCGCGTTCGTCACACGATGCCAGCGTTCAAAGTATTCGTAAGGTGTTACATCGACAGGGTCACGTAGAAGGGACCCCTTCACCGGTGCGCCTGCTGTCCCGCAACAGGTACCCGGCCCCAATCACAATCGACAGAACTGCAATCGCAGCAGCGAAGCAGGTAGCCTCACCCTGCAATACGGTCCAGTTCGATAAAAGTTCCACAAAACCTGCGCGCCATAAATAATGCAAAAACCAAGCCACAGACACCATCGCATAAACAACGCTTAGTACTCTCATAAAAATCAGCGGACGCGTCGCACGTTTCAGCGCAATCTCCTTCCTTCGCGCCTCTGCCCGGCGCCACGCCAGGTCGAAAGGAGGAGGCTCATGCTCTGCGCTCCGAAGCGAAGCCGCCCGCAGCATCACCTGCGCCACGGCCTGCGCCTCCGCACAGATCGCGCAACTCAGAACATGGCTGCTCAGTTCAGGAGAGAGCAGACCCGCCCGCAGAGCCTGCACCGCGTCGGACTCTCTTTCACACCAGCGTCGATTCATACTTTCTCCCTCTTCGGCAGCAGAAGCCCAGCCGCCTTTTGTCGCGCTCGAAACAGCAACATGCGAACACTGATGGCGCGAAGGCCTGTCGCAGCGCCAATCTCAGCATGGTTCATCCCCTCCACATATGCCAGCCACAACAACTCCCGCTCCCTCGGCTTCAACGCGCGCATCGCCGCACGCACATCCATCTGTGTATCGAAGTCGACGCAGAACCTATCCTCCGCAGCATCCTGCCACGACTCATCGTCTCTGCGTCGCCATCGATCTCGCAGCAGATTGGTCGCAATGCGGAAAAGATATCGACGCGTCTCATCCCTGCCCATCGTTGGCGGTTGTCGCACAAGAAACCGGCAGTAGGTCTCCTGCAGCAAGTCGTCCGCCACCTCCCTCCGCCCGGTGACACCAACCAGGTAGCCCAGGATGGGCCGAGCGGTCGCATCATACAGCGATCGAAACTCCTGCTCCTCCATCGCGGCCACTTCCTTTTCGGTTAAAGGGACCAGTCCGGCGATGGGAAAGCTCTCATCCATAATGGCATCCGTCAGTCATTGGACCTCAGTCACCGTATCTCGGATCTCAGTCATTGGGTCCATGTTGTAGCAGCCCGAACGATCGCGAGAGCAGGTAGCTCGCTCCCGCAGCAACCCCGAAGCCGATCCCAAGAGCGAGCGTCAGTGTGCCGAAGATCGTAAACTCTCGCTCCGGCGCCACGCCCGACGAATGCAGAACCAGCATCCCAATCCCAAAAGCGCTCAGGACAATGCCGCATTGAACGCCACTCAGGATACGCCGGAACGGCAACGTAGGTTCCGCTTCGACCCTCAGCGAATCAAGAAACCGTCGTCCCGGTTCAGTTTCGGCATAGGCCAGCAGCGTCTGGCTGGAGTCGACCCTCTCCAGCAACTTCATCTGCACGCCCGACTGAATCTTCGCCAGCAAATAACGCCGAATCGAAGAAAAGATCACCCACGCCAGCCACCCAAGCGTAACGAACGCAAAGAAAGGCACGACAACTTGTTCCCTCATAGATTTCCCTCTTCCCTGAGACATCTTCCGTCGTCATGGAATAGAACGCGCGCCAACCCCAAACGGTTAACACTGCAATGAGGAAGCAACGCAATCAGGACGCCGCTTCGTACGAAGAATCACCAGCCTGCTTCCTCTTCGTCAGCCACACCCCGGCGCCTCCCACCTGCTACGCTTTAACCAATGCCCCTCCAGCCCTACCTCAAGCGAATCATCGAAGGCCACGAGACCCTCTCCCGCACCGAAGCCTCCGAGCTCCTCCACACCATCCTGCGCGGCGAAGCCACCGACCTCGAGCTCGCCGCTCTCCTCAGCTCTCTCGCCACCCGCGGCGAAGCCCCCACTGAAATCGCCGGCTTCGTCGACACCATGCGAGAAGCAGCAACCGTCATCCCGCTAAGCGAAGCTGAGAGGAGCATCTTAACAGACACTTGCGGCACCGGTGCCGACGCAAGCGGCACCTTCAACATCTCCACCGCCGCCGCCCTCGTCGCCGCCGCCACCGGAGCCTCCGCCGGCGCTGCAATCATGGTCGCCAAACACGGCAACCGCGCCGTCACCTCCATGTGCGGCTCAGCCGACGTCCTCGAAGCCCTCGGCATCCCCGTCGGTCTCTCCCCCGCAGAAGGCGCAGCCTCCCTCCGCAAACATCGCTTCGCCTTCTTCCACGCCCCCGCGCTGCACCCAGCCATGAAGACCGTAATGCCTGTCCGCCGCGCCCTCGGCATCCGCACCATCTTTCATCTCGTCGGCCCCCTCTCCAACCCCGCCGGAGCCTCCGCGCAGATCATGGGCGTCTACGCCCCGCACCTCGTACCCCTCGTCGCAAACGCCATGGTCCTCCTCAACACCCGCCATGCCTTCGTCGTCCACGGAGAAACCGGCAACGCAGGCAAGGAAACCGGCCGCGCCAGTGCCAACGGTGGAAGCGCCCGCAGCCCAAATGGAATAGACGAGTTCTCCATCAGCGGCCCCAGCCACTTCGCCGAGGTCCACAACGGCATCGTCACCCAAAGCACCATCACCCCCGAAGACGTCGGCCTCCAGCGCGCCCCCATCGAAACCCTCCAGGGAGGCGATGCCCGCACCAACGCCACCATCCTCACCGCCATCTTCTCCGGCGAAAAGGGCCCCCGCCGCGACATCGTTCTCCTCAACGCCGCCGCCGTCCTGGTCACCGCCGACCTCGCCCCCGACCTCCCCACCGGCATCGCCCTCGCCGCAAAAACCATCGATTCCGGCGCCGTCACGGAACTCGTAGCCGCACTCGCGCGTACACAATAGAACTGGGCACTCATAATCATCAAAAAAGTGGGTGCCCCATGTCCGGATTCTCGGACATGGGTTTCAACGCCGCACAGCAGAACAGGAGCAGCGCTCAAAATGTCGACCTACCCTCCGCCCCACCCCTCACTCGATCCAGCCTTGGTCACCACGGCCCTTGAAATCCCCGGCCACCGCATCGTCCGCAATCTCGGCGTCGTCCGCGGCATCGTCGTCCGCTCCCGCAACGTTCTCGCCACCATCGGCGCCGGCCTGCAAACTATCGTCGGCGGCGATATCACTCTCTTCACGGAGCTCTGCGAAAAGACACGCCAGGACTCCTTCGCCATGATGACCCTCCACGCAGCCCAGCTCGGCGCCAACGCCGTCATCGCCTTCCGTTACGACGCCAACGAACTCATGAATGGAGTCACCGAAGTCCTCGCCTACGGCACCGCAGTCGTCGTCGAAAAACTATAACGGGAAAAGAATTGTCATCTCGACCGAAGCGATCGACAGTTTCATTGTCGATCGCGCAATGGACACGCTTTTACCTCATCTATCCCCGAGCCTCAAACACCATATTGAACGGCGTCTCCGTAGCCTTGCGGAAGTGCGTAAATCCACCAACCCGAGCCACCTTCTCCAGCCTCGTCGGCCCCGCCTGCGCTCCCAGCCCCAGCCCAACCTCCTGCGCCAGCGAACACGGCACGCAAATCGTCGCCGAAGCCGAATAATAGATCCGCCCAATCGGATTATGGTTCGCCGTCGCTTCGTCATTCGCAAACGGCTCCACAATCATCCACGTCCCGCCCGGAGCCAGCGTCGTCTTCACATGACCTGCCGCCCCCACCGGATCGCCCATGTCATGCAGACAATCGAAGAACGCGACCAGATCATAGTCCTTCCCGGGAAAATCCTTCGCCGCCGCAACCTCAAACGTCACGCGATCCGCAACGCCCGCAGCCTTCGCCTTCTCCCGAGCCTTCTCCACCGACGGCCCATGATAATCAAACCCAAAAAACTTCGAATTCGGATACGCCTTCGCCATCAGCAGCGTCGACGCACCGTGCCCGCAACCGATATCCGCCACACGAGCACCCGCCTTCAACTTCGCCTCCACGCCCTCCAGCGCCGGAATCCACCTCGAAATAAGGTTCGCAAGGTAGGTCGGCCGAAAAAACCGCTCACACCCTTCAAACAACCCCTTCTCATGCTCGTGCCAACCCATCCCCTTGCCCGTGCGATAGATCTCAGTCAGCTTCTCTTCATCCTTCATCAGCGAAGCCAGCATGTGATAAAACCCCGGCAGATGCACTGGTGCATCATCCAGCGCCAGCACCAGCGCCTGCTCCGGAGTCATGAAGAACGTACCCGTCGCCGCGTCATACTGCACCATCTGCCCGGCAGCATTCGCGTTCAACCACTCACGCACATATCTCTCCGCCGTCCCAGTCTTCTTCGCCAACTCCGCCGGAGTCACCGGCACCCCATCCCCCATCGCCCGATACAACCCCAGCTTGTCGCCAATCAGTATCAGCGGAGCCTGCAGCGCCGCTCCCATATCCTGAACCGCCCGCCCCAACAACGCATTCAACGCATCAGGATTAATCTCTCGTGCCTGTGCCTCTAGTTGCTGTCCTGTAGCCATATCGCATCTCCTCGGAAAAAAATCAACTACAGCCGCACGATTATTTCTTGCGGATTGGATCGTCGTTAGGATCGACGTAGTTAAACTGCAAAGGAGACATGCCGTGGACTTGGACCACAACCTCTCCGCTTGCCATCGCATAGTGATGCATGTCGGGATCCAAATAAGCGAAACTGCCGGCCGGGAAAGCTATCATCTTCATCTGCTCAAAGCTGTCTCCCATCCCGACCTTCAAGGTTCCCGATATGACGGTGACGTTTTCCCGTAGAGGATGCCAATGGGGCGCAATGCGGTACCCGTCAGGCATCTTCAAGCGCACCGTGTAATCCCCGCTGGAGCCGCCTGGGTTGCCCTCGAGCACTGCGAATTGCGCGCCTGCGTTCAAGAATGCCGGTGCCGAACCGTATGGAATGGTATCGGGCGTGAAGGTATGTTTTTCAGAAGAAACGGTCTGAGCGCCAATCGTGAAGGCCAGACCCACCCCGCACAATCCGACCAGTGTGAGCATAATGTATACATTCCGTTTCATAGTCCTGCCCCCGTCGTTGGATATCGCATCTCCTCGGAAATTAAAAGCAGTCCGGGGCCGCAACGACATCCACCGATTGTGTGCTTTGAGCAGGAGTAGCAGGCGCACGAGCCGGCACGTTACATCGCGCAAATCCCCGGGGCCCATCAACAGAACAGGAGCATACGCGCCACACCCTTCACCGTCAACCAAACGCCATCCGATAGGAGAGAAAGAATGTTCACTATGCGTCGAGTCGCAAGGATCGCGAACAAATCCAGCAAGTTCTGACTTCTGGCTCGCCAGTCGATGGCTCAGTTAGAATCGTGTGCCATGACTATCTTCTCTCAACTGCGTTCGCTGTTGTTTGTTGCCGGATTAACAGCCACCAGCCTCCTGACTGCTTCTCTCTACGCCGCAACACCCGAAGAGCAGGCGGTCCTCGCTCCTGTGAAAGCGATGTTCGACGGCATGGCAAAGCGCGACGCCGCAGCGATCAAAGAGACCTTCATCCCCGGAGCCACTATGGTCCTCATGCGCGGCGGCACACCTGCCCAAATGACAGCCGACGCCTTCGCCGACCGCATCGGCCATCCCAGCCGCCCCAGCACAGCGAAAATCGAGGAGCGCATCCACGATCCTCTCATCCGCATCGACAATGACCTCGCCGTAGTCTGGGCTCCCTTCGACTTCCTGATCGACGGCAAAGTCGACCACTGCGGGACCGACCTCTTCAGCCTCGTCCGCAAGGACGGCAAGTGGCTGATCGCAAGTGTCGCTGACACCGGCCGAAAAGATTGTCCGGCAAACAAATAGTCATCGCAGCTTCCTTCCGAATTGCCGGCCACACAGAAGTCAACCACCCTGCGTGAGACTCGCATGCCTGACAAAGAGAACACTGCAAAACGCAACTCGCCATTGGACATGGACTCCCAGGAGTTTCGCGCCCTGGGTCATCAGCTTGTCGACCGCATCGCGGGCTTTCTCGACACGCTTTCCGATCGCCCGGTAACCCGCGGCGAATCACCCTACGAAATCCGGCAAGCCCTCTGGGCCGAACGCACATTACCGCAACACGGCACCGACGCAGCGCCATTACTCGACCACGCCGCCGACCTCCTCTTCGAGCACTCTCTCTTCAACGGGCATCCTCGCTTCTGGGGTTACATCACCTCATCGGCCGCACCCATCGGCGCCCTCGGAGAATTCCTCGCCGCCACCGTAAACCCGAATGTCGGGGCTTGGCTGCTCTCGCCGATGGCAAGTGAAATCGAAGCCCAGACCATACGCTGGATCGCCGAGATGATGAACTACCCCACCACCAGCGCAGGCCTCTTTGTCAGCGGCGGTAACATGGCGAACTTCGTCTGCTTTCTCGCGGCCCGACAAGCCAAAGCAGGCCGCGATGTGCGCACCACTGGAGTGGACGGCACCCGTATGCGCGTCTACTGCTCAAAAGAAACCCACACCTGGATTCAAAAAGCCGCAGACATCTCAGGCCTGGGCACCAACGCCATCCGCTGGATCGCTACAGACAATCAATTGCAAATGGACGTGACGGCGCTGCAAGAACAAATCTGCCGGGACGTTGCAGCAGGAGACAAACCGTTCCTGGTAGTAGGCACCGCCGGTTCCGTGAGCACCGGCGCAATCGACTCGCTCCCCGAACTGGCCGCCATCTGCCGCGAGTTCGATCTCTGGTTCCACGTCGATGGCGCCTACGGCGGCCTCGCAGCAGTCCTGCCCGACGCTCCCGCCGCGCTCACCGGACTGAGCGAGGCGGACTCCGTCGCCGTCGACCCGCACAAATGGCTCTACGCGCCCCTCGAAGCAGGTTGCGCGCTCGTGCGTAATCCGGGTCAGTTGCGCGAAGCATTTGCCTATCATCCGCCCTACTATCACTTCGGCATGGAAACCATCAACTATTTTGACCTCGGCCCCCAGAACTCCCGCGGCTTTCGAGCTCTCAAAGTATGGCTCGCGCTCCTGCAGGTCGGACGCGATGGTTACGTCCAAATGCTCTCGGACGACATCCGCCTCGCCCGCGAGCTCTTTCTGCGAATCCCGCAACACCCCGCGCTCGAAGCCTTCACCCAATCCCTGAGCATCACCACATTTCGTTACGTGCCCACCGACCTCAATTCCGGCGACGAGAGAGCAGAACAATATCTAGAACAGCTAAATCGAGAGCTGTTGACGCGTCTGCAAAACAGTGGCGAAGCCTATCTCTCAAATGCAGTTATCAATGGAAAATTCGTGCTGCGAGCCTGCATCGTAAACTTCCGCACATCGCTAGCTGATATCGAAGCACTGTTGCCCATCGTTGTCCAGATGGGCGACGACGTGGACCAGTTACTCCGCCCCCAGCTTCTTCGGGCCGAAACATCATAAGCGACTCTGTTGGGGACAGGGTCATTCACAGGGGGAAAGACCAAATGCAGTTGGTTAAGCTGGGAGGGCGAGGATCGCTCCCCAGTTGAAGCCGGCGCCGAAGGCTGCGAAGACGATTGGGGCTATTGGTGGGTTGGGGTTGGCGGCGCGCCACTCGGAGGAGGCGATGAGGAGGGAGGCGGAGGACGTGTTGCCGTAGTGACTAATGTTGCTGAAGAAGCGGTCTGCGGGGACTTGTAATGCCGTGGCTACTTTGCGGATGAGATTTACGTTGGCCTGATGCATGAGGAAGACGCCGACGTCTGCGGGCTTGAGCTTGTTCTTTGTAAGGAGGTCTTCGATGGAGCGCGGGATCTTGCGCGAGGCCTGGATGATGACGTCGAGGCCCTTCATCTGGATAGAGCCGCCATGCTGGAGTTGGAGCGCATCAGCGTAGTTGCCGTCGGTGAAAAGGGCGGTGTCGGCTATGCGGAGGAGTCCCTTTTCAGGGGTGGCTGTGTCGGGAGAGACGATGCAGGCGCCGGCTCCGTCCCCGAAAAGGATGGCGGTGTCGGGGTCGGCGTCGGAGATGCGGCGGGACATGATCTCGGAGGCAACGACAAGGATGTTGCCGTAGCGGGGGGCGAGGTCCGCGGCGAAGGCGAGGCCGATGAGAGAGCCCGCGCTGGCTACGGGGATGTCGATGGCGGGCGTTGCCGTGAGGCCGAGCTTTGCTGCAAGGACTGATGCTGGGCCGGGGAAGGCGCGCTCGGCGGAGCCGCTGGACAAAAGGACGAGGCCGATGTCGTTCGCGGTGAGGTTGGCGTTTTCGAGGCAGATGTTTGCGGCAGCGAGGCCTAGGTCGGCGACCGAGACGTCGGCTGCGGCATAGCGGCGTTCGAGGATGCCGGAGGTTTTTTCGATGGAGGCGGCATCGCGGCCGGTCCGGGCTTCGAGCGCGGCATTGCTTACGCTCAATGGCGGCAGGTAGTGGCCGAACGCGCGCAGGTACGACATTAGCTCTTCCGGCTGTCCAGGTACGCTTCAATTTTGGTGACGGTGTCGAAGCGCTCGGGGACAAGGTCGGCATCGGGGATTTTGACGTCGAACTCCTTTTCCAAACCTGTCACGAGGTCGGGAAGGGTGAAGGAGTCGAGAGTGCCGGAGTCGAAGAGGGACTCGTCGGGGGCGGGGTCGTTGGGGATGTCGGCAACCGCGTGAATGACTTTGAGGATGCCTGCCTGGGTGCTCATGGTTAACCTGCTTTGCGCATTTGTAACTGCCTGCGTTGCTTTTGACGGAGTGGAATTTATTTCGTTTCGCCCTGAGCGCGCGTGAGAGGGGCGGGGTAATAACTGTCGTACTGCTGGACGATATCCGAAAACAGAGCGCTGGCGAGTTCGGTGTAGCCTTCGCCGGTGAAGTGGGTGTGGTCGGGCTGGGCCCAGCTGATGGAGACCCAGTCGCGCATGGACCCGAGGCCGCCCATGCGGGAGCGCTGATCCCAATACGCGCAGTGCATCTGGCGGCAGACGCTGCGCTGGGCGGCGACGATGCGGTCGACTCCGGAGAAGGGCTTCCATGCGCGGCGGCCTGCGCGGAGGGCGCGGTCGGGTGGGCCGACGACGAGGATGGAGGCGTTGGGGGCGAGGCGGCGGCAACGCTCGATGATGCGCTGGAACATCGCGGCGTAGCCCTCTTCGGTCCAGTTGCGGTCGCCGGCCTCGTTGGTGCCGTAGGAGAGGACGATAAGAGCGGGGTTGGTCTCGAGCATCAGGGTTTGCTGCAGGGCTTCGTTCCAGCGGAGGAAGAGCGAGGCTTCGGCGCCGTTGATGCCAGCGGCTTCGTACGTAACGCCTGCGGCGTTTTCAGTGGAAAGGCCCAGGAGGCGGACGGGAGCTGGATCGATGGTGAGGACTTCGAAGTGGTGAGTGCCGGGTTCGACTGGGGCATCGAAGTGGCCTGCGGTGTCGGGCGCGGTGGTGTCGGAGCTGGCGGTAGAGACAGTGGCGATGAGGGTGTCGTTGTCGCGGATCTCGATGGAGCCGCCGTTGGGTTGGACGAGGTACTGGACTTGGAGGGACGTCGCGTCGGCGTCGAGGGAGACCCAATTCCCTGCTGCTTCGGTCGAGAGGCTGACGCCGCCCATGCCGACCATGCCGTCGCCGATGTTCTGGAGATGCGTGCCGAGGGCGAGCCAGCCGGTGGACTGGGCGCGCTTGGTGCCGTGGATGTGGTATCCGGCGAAGGGGTAGCCGGCGAAGCTGAAGCCGGCTCCGCCGTCACCGAATTTTTGCTGGAAGAGTGTGCGGAGGGCTCCGGTGAAGATGTCGGCGGCGGTGTGGGAGTCGCCGAACTGGATGACGCGGACGAGCTGGGTCTGGGGGTCGGCTTCGAGCTGGTGGAGCTGGTCGAAGAAGGGGTGGAGGGCGCGGGGGTTTTCGATGCCGACTTTGGTGCTGGCAAGCGAGCGCATGATGCGGTCGGTGATGACCTCACGGCTGGCTACGGCGGTTGGCGCGGGAGTGCGGAGGGAGACGGGGGTGGTGCGGGTTGTTGTAGTCGTGTGCGTGGTTGGGGTGGACTTGGCTGCAACAGATTTTGTCGATGTGGTTTTGGAGGAGGGCTTCGGCCTACGGCTTTTGGTTTTGGTCTTGAAGGGCTTGGCTATGGGCGCGCGCTTGATGGTGCCGTCAGCCTCAGTGGCTGTTTTCGCGGCCGGGTGCTTTTTGGATGCTTCCGTCGAAGTCGCACCCGAGGTTGCGCTGCCTGAGATGCTGAGGACGAGCAGCGCAGTGGCGAGGCGTCGGAGCAACATCTATTGCACCCCCTTGCCTGGCTGGGTGGAGGTTGCGGAAATTACCGGCGCGGGGAGCTTCGGTTGGGGACCCGGATGATTTTCCATGTACCTCTCGTAGCCTATCAGGAGTTGGCCGGTGAGGAGCTGAGCGACGATGCGCGCGCCCTGCGGTGAGGGGTGGATGAGGTCGGCTCCGACCATGGCGGGATGGCGATCGTACCAGCGGGCCATAGTTCCGTTGCCGCCCATGGCCTGGTAGGTGTTGAAGAAGCCGCAGCCGGTTTGGTCGGCGACGCGCTGCTGGATGGCGACGATCTCGGGGATTGCGCGCATGGTGGTGATCTGGTCGCCGTTGCGCTCGCCGCGGTCCATCGGGCTCATGATGAGGATGGAGACGTCGGGGAGTGCGGTGCGGACGCGGCCGATAGCGCGAATGAGCTCGGGCTCGTACTGCTTTTCGACGTAGGAGGGGAAGCTCGACTCGTTGGTGCCGTAGTTGATGACGACGAGGTCGGGGTTGCGGTGCTCGAGCGCTTCGGAGAAGGTCCGAGGATTGAAGGCGCGGGACATAACGGTGGTGGAGGCGCCGTTGAGACCGATGCTGTCATAGGTGAGGCCGCGGTCGTCGCGACCGAAGACGACGCCGAAGACCTGGGCGGGGCTGCCAGAGACAGTGAGCTTGACTTGTTTGGTGCCGGCGGGGATTGGGATGGTCGTGGCTGCGTTCTTCTTTGTGTCGCCTGCGGTCGTGACTGTGCCCACGGATGCGCCATCTGCGGTAATGTCGAGATTGCCGCCGCTGGGCTCTTGCAGGTATTCAACTTCGACGGAGGTGGAATCGTGTGCCGTGAGGCGGATGGTGCTGGTGGCGCCTATGGGACCAGTGAAGATGACTCCGCCGAGGCCGTAGTTGGCTTCGCGCATGGAGCCGACGGCGGTGTCGATCTTCCAGCCGGTGGCGGAGACGTCGACGCCGTGATGACCGTACCAGGCCCAGGGCTTGGCGATGAGGATGAAGCCGGGGCCGGCGTTGCCGAAGCGCTCCTGGAGGAGGTCGCGGGCGTCGCCAGTGATAAGGTCGGCTGTGGTGGGCGAGTCGCCGTAGTGGACGATGCGGACGGTGCGGCGAGCCTGGCCGGAGTGGAGATCGCGGAGGGAGGCATAGAAGTGGTCGAGGGCGCCGTTGTTGTCGATGAGAAACTGCGAGTCCGGAGTCGTGTTCGCGACGGCAGCGGCGTTGTTTTTTCGGACTTTTGGCTTGGGGACAGCCAGAATCGCGGGAACGGGAGGTGGCGGGACTTTGACTATGGGAATGAGGGAGGCGCGGCCGGAGGGGAAGTCGGTAATGGGACGGAGCGTGGAGGGGTTGAGGCCTTTTGCGGCGCTGACGCCGTAGTGAACGACGAGCAGGATCGCGGCGAAGGTTGCCGTGGCCAGAAGGGTTTGTTTAGGGAAGGTGGGCATGGTTAGAAGTTGCTGTAGACGAAGGAAGTTGAACCGCGGCCGGAGAGGAGCTCGATGAGGAGGACGGCGGCAGCGAGACCGGCTCCCTGCAGGACGAACGGTGCGCGGCCGAAGACTTCAACGGCGCGATCGAACCATTTGGGCGGGATGGCGTGGAGGGCGGCTCCGGCAAGCATGACGCCGATCATGGGGAGGGTGATGTTGTCGACCGTGAAGGTTAAGGAACCAAGCCGACCGAGGATGGCGAAGGCGGTGGCGACGTCGGGCGAGCGGAAGAAGATCCAGGTGAGGCAGACGAAGTGGAAGGTGAAGAAGATGCTGAGGTAGCGGCCCCACTGGGTGACCGGGCGCTTGCCTTGGATTTTCTGACGAACGGTCTGGAAGATGCGGAGGGTGGAGAGGCCTACTCCGTGGAGAAACCCCCACACGACGAAGGGCCAGCCGATACCGTGCCAGAGACCGCCGAGCAGAAAAACAATGATGGGGTAGAGGTAACCGGCGCCCTTCCAGCGGGCGGCGTTGGGGAGGGAGAAGTAGACGTAATCGCGGAGCCAGTTGGAGAAGGTGATGTGCCAGCGACGCCAGAAGTCGGCGATGTTGAGGGATTTATAGGGGCGGTTGAAGTTGTCTGGGACGGTGAGGCCGAGGAGCTGGCAGAGGCCCATGGCGATGTCGGTGTAGCCGGAGAAGTCGAAATAAATTTGGAGCGCGTAGGCGTAGACGCCGATGAGGACCTCGGCTCCGCTGTAGAGGGTGGGGGTGTCGAAGATGCGGTTGGCGACGTTGTTGGAGAGGAAGTCGGCGATGAGGAGCTTTTTGATGAGGCCGGAGGCGATGAGGAGGAAGGCGCGGCCACCCTGGGTCGGGGTAAGAGTGAAGGGCTGCTGGAGCTGCTTAATAAGGTCGGAGATGCGGTTGATGGGGCCGGCCACGATGACGGTGAAGAGTGAGGCTGAGGTGAGGTGGGTAAGGTAGCTGCGGGTTCCCGGCCTGGTTCCGCGGTACAGGTCGATGGTGTAAGTCATTGATTGGAAGCAATAAAACGACAGGCTGAGAGGAAAGACCCAACGGTAGAGTTCGCCCAGCTCGACCGGGATGAACTTGGTGGCGGCGAGGAGGCCGACATTTAATAGGACGCTGATGGAGACCAGGGCCAGGCGAGGTTTGGAGCGTTCGCGAGGAAGGCGTTGGAGACCGAGGCCGACGAGGAAGTCGATGCTGGCGGCGGCCACGAGGAGCAGAGGGTAGAACCAGGCTAGCCGCGCGAGGAAAAAGATGTTTGCTATCAGCAGAATACAGAGCCGCGCGTTCTTCCAGCGATAGCATGCCCAGTAGAGGGTGATGACTATGGCGGCAAAGGCGAAGTACGCCGGGCTCAGGGGAGACATGGTGAACTCCATTCAGATCGAAACCGGGTCCGGGAGCGGTTGTTTTGGTTCCCTTGCCGTCAGCGCTGGTGAGACGCTTGGCATTGAAAAAGGCTGTTTTCAGGGAGATTCTGCAGACCCGAGCGCAAGCTCATCGTGACACGAGGCGGCTCTGCGACGCAAAACCAAATAAAAAACAAAATATTGGGTAACCCCGGGATTAACCTGGCATCGCCAAGGGAGCCGTTAACCCCTTTGTAACTTTCGACTTGGCCAGGTTACTACTTTTCGGCATCTTTTTTGGGCCGTCCAGGCAACCCGAAAATGGTTGACAAGGTGAATTGAATGTGGTGAACCGAGGCCCATTTTAATGCTTGAAAAAGTATCGTATATGCCTTGAATTTCTTATACTTAAGGGATGGATACGAAACCCGGAAACGAACGGACAGCAACACCGACAGGGAGGGCTAAGACCGCTGTAACTTTGGCGGCGCTGATCGTCCTGTCGGCCTTTGCGACGGACACCGCTACTCCGGCATCCGCGCGCGAGAGTGATCCGACTGTGATGACGAACGACGTCAACCCGGCTGAGATCGTCACGACCGTGCCCGCACCTAAGACCACGGTCCTAACCCGCATCAAGAGCGGCATGGCTAGCTGGTATGGCTCGGTACTGCAGGGCCACCTCACGGCCAGCGGCCGGCGCTTCAATGAATTTGAGCTTACAGCCGCGCACCGGACTCTGCCATTTGGCAGCCGGGTGAAGGTGACGGACCTGCGCAACCATCGGTCGGTCGTCGTTACGATCACCGACCGCGGAGTTCTGTACCCGGAACGAGTGATCGACCTGTCATGGGCAGCGGCGAAGGAGCTGAATATGGTCAAGATGGGCGTCGACCCGGTGAAGCTGGAGCTGATAACGGTTCGCGGCTAGCCGAGACTGATCCGAATGGCGTCATCTCGGAACGGCGGACCATGGACACGGGCCGTCGCCGGTGCTACCCAGTACTACCCCCCACCCATCGTGCATATTTGTCGAGCCTCATGACACGCCGATGCGCAAAACCCATCCCTTGCAGGGCGCACGCCGTGGGCCAAACCCATAGGGAACCGCTTGAGTCTCCTCACCTGGTCCAACGCTAAAGTCTCTAGTTCGAAGACTTTGACGCATTTAGGGGGGTAGGGGAGGCCCGATTCAGCGTCAGCTCCGCGGACGACGACGATGGCCGTTTTCTCCCATCGTCGCCGCTTCGCGCGGAGATAGTATAGGCAGTATGCCAGTTGATGCGAAGGTACAGGCGATTCTGGACGCGGCGAAGGCGTCGGGCGGGAAGCCGCTGGAGCTGCAGACTCCTGAGGAGGCGCGGGCGGCGAGAGCAGAGATGATTGCGCGGTTTGTGCCGATGCCGGAATATTCCGGGGTACAAATGGAGCAGCGGACGATCTTCGCGGGTGGGCGGGAGATGATGGTGCGGGTGTACCGGCCTGCGGGAACACGAGGGATGCTGCCATTGGTGGTGTACTTCCATGGCGGCGGTTTTGTGATGGGCACGCTGGAGACGCACGATCCTTACTGCAGGGGACTGACGACTGAGGCTGGAGTGACGATGGTGTCGGTGGACTACCGGCTGGCTCCGGAACACAAGTTTCCGGCAGGAGTGGAGGACTGCTTTGCCGCGACCCAGTGGGTGCTGGAGCATGTTGAGGAGTTGGGCGGCGATGGACGGCGGGTGTTTGTGGCAGGAGACAGCGCGGGGGCAACGATGGCTACGGTGGCGGCTCTGCTGCTGCGCGACAGGGGTGAGGCGGGGAGGCTGGCAGGGCAGATTCTGCTGTATCCGGTGGCGGGGTATTGTGATCCACCGACCGTGTCCTATGTGGAGATGGCGCAGGGGTATGGGCTGACGCGGAAGGGAATGGAGTGGTTGTGGGGGCAGTATCTGAATGACGCGAGCGAGGCGAAGGATTTTCGCGCCGCTCCGCTGATGGCGGAGTCGCTGGCAGGGTTGCCGAGAGCGTTTTTGGTGACGGCGGAGTATGACGTCCTGCGGGATGAGGGGCAGGCTTATGCGCGGAGGATGGAGGCGGAGGGAGTCGATGTGACGCATGTGTTTGCGGAGGGGATGAACCACGCGTTCGCGGCTTCAGCGGATGAGTTTCCGTTTTTGCCACAGGCGAAGGAGCTGCTGCGGAGGGTGGCGGGATGGATCGCAGAGACTAGGTAGGTTTTTTGGGGGTCCACTTCTTGCGGGGAGCTGCTGTGGGATCGGCTTGTTGGGTGGCTGGGCTGCTTGCGTCGTCTCCAGTTTCGGATGAGGTGGTTGCGGTTGGGAGTGGCTGTTCTGGCGGTGGCGTGGGCGGAGTGGACTTTGGCTGCCACTTTTTGCGCTCGAGCATGGGGGCGATTGGTTCTACGGTCGACGTGGGCGTCTCAGTTGGAATCGATGGAGTTGATTGTGCGGTTTCTGAGATGGAGGGCGCGGTCGAACTTGGATCAGAGGACGAAGCGGCGGTTCTGGGTTGCCACTTTTTGCGTTCGACCGAGGGCGTTGCAGCGGGAGGGATCGAGGGGGCCGCTTCGACAGGCTGTACCTCAATGACGGGAGTTGGTGGAGGGGTGACCGGTACGGATAGGGTTGCGGAAGCGGATTGAGTTTCGAGCTTAGCGGAGGGTTTGCTCTCGATGATCGGAGCTGTGAGGCCTTTGGTTTTGCGTACGCCTTCTAGAAGGAGTTCGGCGACGTCTTTGATGGCGATGTCTTCGGAGGCGGCTTTGCTGGGTGTGCTGCCGAGCATGCTCTTGCAGAATGGGCAGCCTACGGCGAGGACTTTTTCGCCGGTTGCGGAAGCGAGGGTTTGCTGGACCTCGCGGAAGCGGTTGTCGGAGATGCGCTCGTCGCCGGGTTCTTCTTCCTTCCAGAACTGGGCTCCGCCAGCGCCGCAGCAGAAGGAGTTTTCGCGGTTGCGTGGGAGCTCGGCAGCGGTGTTGCTGCTGAGGATGTTGAGGAGGTTGCGGGGCGCGTCGTAAACGTTGTTGTGGCGGCCGAGGTAGCAGGGGTCGTGGTAGGTGATGGCCGCTTCGGTGGGTGCGGGGCTCAGTTTTTTGTTGGCGACCAAGGTTTCGAGATACTCGGTGTGGTGCATGACCTTGTAGTCGCCGCCGATCTGCTTGTACTCGTGGCCGATCATGTTCATGCAGTGCGGGCAGCTGGCGACGATGAGCTTGGGCTCGACGGTGTTGAGGGTGGAGACGTTTTTGTCGGCGAGTTGGCGGTAAAGGTACTCGTTGCCGGCACGGCGGGCGCTGTCACCAGTGCAGCATTCTTTCTTGCCGAGGACGGCGAAGTTAACCTCGGCGTGATTGAGAAGTTCGACGAAGGCGCGAGCGGTTTTTTGTGCCTGAGGATCGTAGCTTGCGGCGCAACCGACCCAGTAGAGAACGTCGGGAGTGGGGTTTTCGTCGGTGGTTTTGACGGCAAGGCCGTCGGCCCAGGCGAGGCGCTGCTCGTGGTTGATGCCCCAGGGGTTTTGTGCACGCTCCATGCCGCGGAAGGCCGATTGGAGTTGCGAGGGGAACTCGCCTTCGATCATGACTTGATTGCGGCGGATGTCGATGATGTCGAGCATCTGCTCATTTTGGGTGGGGCAGACCTCCATGCAGGCTCCGCATGTGGTGCAGGCCCAGGCGGCTTCGGGCGTAAGAGCGAATTTCAGGAGTGGGTTTGAGCTGGACGTTCCTTTTTCGAATGGAGCCGGACTGAAGGCGAAGGGGCTTTGCTGCGCGGCGAGATCGTTGAGTTCCATGCGCTTGTTGATCTCGAGAGCAGCGGGCGAGAGGGATTTGCCGGTGGCGGTGGCGGGGCAGACGTCCTGGCAGCGGTTGCACTGGATGCAGGCATAGGCGTCGAGGAGGCGAGGCCAGGCGAGATCTTCGAGCTTGTTTGCGCCGAGCAGAAGAGGAGCTTCTTCCAGGTCCCGAGAATTTTCGCTTGTGGAGAGCCCAGGTCTCAGATTCGAGACCTGGGGCACCCGGTTTTGTGGCTCGGGATCGAAGGAGACAGGAGGGAGTACGCCGGAGGTTTGTTCGCGTTCTACGAAGTATTTTGCCGGAGCGCCAAAGATGTGGATGTGCTTGGTGTAGGGGAAGTAGGCGAGGAAGACGAGGACGCTGCCGAGTGCTCCCCAGAAGCCGAAGATGCGGAAGGCTTCGGCGTTGGCTGGGGTAAAGAGATGCGAGAGCGCAGTGGCGAAGGGCTGGAGTGAGTCGGGCCCCTCTGCGGCGATGCGGGCTCCGGCTCCGATGGCGCGGCTGCCGACGTGGAAGAGGATGAAGGCGGAGACGATGAGGGAGTCGCGGGTGATTTTCGACTGTTGAACGTCCTTGTGGAGGAGGGTGCGTGCGTTGAAGCGGAAGTCGCGGCGGCTGGGAAGAGCGAAGCGGCGGATGACCAGCGCAATGACGCCGAGGAGAACGAGGAAGCTGAGGATATCGGCGAGGAGGTTGTAGGTTGCGCCTATGGGGTTGGTGGAGGTGACGCAGATTGGGAGGTAGCCTTCGATGGCATCGACGAGGTTGACGAGGCCGTAGAAGACGAAGCCGTAGAAGATGAAAGAGTGGAAGAGGCCGATGGTGGGCCGTTTTTTGAAGGTGCGGGTTTGAAGGAGCGTGGTGGTGAGGGCGTAGGTCAGGCGACGCGGGAGATTGTCGAGGCGGGGTTCAGGGTCGGGGGCACCGCGACGGATGCGCAGGTAGAGGCGATAGAAGCCTTCGAGACCTAGCGCAAGGGTGATGAGCGCGAAGAGGAGGAAGGCGATCTTCTGAGAAAGTGGAAGCATTGGCCGCGTCGCTCGTGTTAGTTCTTCGCGTCTTCCATCTTAGTCGCTGCGATTATTTTTTGAGTTCGGCCAGGATGGCGGGGATGAGTTGGGGGACGTCGCCGACGATGCCGTAGTCGGCGATCTTGAAGATGGGAGCTTCGGCGTCGCGGTTGATGGCGACGATGGTTTTGCTTTTGTTCATGCCGGAGAGATGCTGGACTGCGCCGGAGATGCCGATGGCGATGTAGAGCTTGGGTTGGACGGTTTTGCCGGTCTGGCCGACCTGCTCGGAGTAGGGGCGCCAGCCAGCGTCCACGATGGCGCGGGTAGCTCCGACGGCGGCGCCGAGCTGGTCGGCGAGGGCTTCGACGTATTGGGTGAAGCCTTCGGCGCTGCCGACGCCACGGCCACCGGAGACGACGATCTCGGCTTCGACGAGCCCGACGCGGGAGCTGCGCTCGACGGTCTTGCCAGTGACGTGGAGGCGTGGTGTGGGGAGGTTGAGGTCTACGTCGAACTGCTCGGCGACTTCGGCGCGCGGCGTTGCGGGGTTGAAGACGCCAGGTTTGATCGTAACAACGGCGATGGGACCGGTGGCCCCTCCTATGGTCTCGATGGTCTCGGTGACGCGGGCGAGGTAGGTGTAATGCTGGGCTTCGATAATCTGGCTGCCGGCGCTTAGAGTGTCGCTGTTGGCTTTGAGGCTGATGACGTCTTCGAGAAGAGGCGCGTCGAGTTTGATGGCGACGCGAGGGCTGTACTCGCGGCCGCTGCGGCTGCCTCCGATGAGGACCACGGAGGCTTCGCCTTCGGTGGCGATCTGGGCTACCGCGGCGGACCAGAGCTCGGGGTCGTATTGCGCCAGAGCGGGGAGATCGGCAACGAGGACCTGATCGACACCGCGGGCGATTTCGGCTGCAATAGGAGCGACATTGCTACCTAACACGAGTGCGGTGATGGGGGTTTCGCGGCCCGTGCCCTGAGCCAGTTCGCGGGCTGCGGTGACCATCTCCCATGTGCTTTTGCCTACTTTTCCGTTGGCATGCTCCACCACGATGAGGATCATGCGATCACCCTTGCTTCGTTGCGCAACAGATCGACGAGTTGCGATGCGGCTGCGGGGACGTCTTTGCCGTCGAGTATTTTGTTGAGGCGATTTTTTACCTGGATTTCGGCGCTGGTGAATTTGAGTATTGGAGTTACGTTGAACTGGTCGAGCGATTCTCTACGTAATTCTTTCTTCTTCGACTTCATGATGTTGGGAAGGGTGGGGTAGCGTGGCTCGTTAAGTCCCTGCTGGGTGGTGATGACGGCCGGGAGTTCGAGAGTGAAGGTCTCGCTGCCTTCATCGACGTCGTGCTTGCCGGTGAGCGTGGTGCCTTTGAGTTCGAGGGCGCTGGTCCAGGTGACCTGCGGCCAGTAGAGACGTTCTGCAGTGGCAGCGCCGAGAGCATGGCTGTCCCAGTCGGCTTGCTGGCCGCCGGAGAGAATAAGGGTTGCGTCTTCCTGCCGCGCGATCTGCGCGAGGACCATGCTGAGAGAGATGGCGTCGAGGCGGATGTCGGTTTCGACGTGGATGGCGCGGTCGACACCCATTGCGAGTGCAGTGCGGAGGGCGTCCTGTACGCGGGCGGGACCGACGCCGACGGCGATGATCTCGGCTTCGATACCGCTTTCACGAAGGCGGAGGGCTTCTTCGACGCCGTACTCGTCCATGGTGTCCATGACGAGCTTGCTGTTTTCGAGAGCGACCGCGTTATTGGCGACGTGCACGCTCTCTTCTGCATCGAGAACCTGGCGAATGAACGTCAGTATGCGCATGGTTTCACAACTCTCATTCCTTTGCTTCCTATGATTTGACTCTTTCAAGCTATCCGGCGTCGCAGACCCGGCTTCGTACTGGACCTTTCGTAGATCCGGATAGAGCAAGCATGCCACCCGGCAGGAAGAAAAGCGAGAGGCTATGCTTCAATGAGAGAAGAATACTGAACGGAGGGTCAGAAAGTCAACGCGAGGCTCGCACGGTTTTCGGTGGGGTTTTGCTTCGGCGAGAGATAGTGGAGCGGACACGAAGTCCTTCGGTCAGTAGGTACGAAAAGTGGCTGGCGATCTCCGGGCCGCTGAGAGGGCCGGCGGGTTTGTACCAGGTTCCGATCCAGTTGATCGCACCGGACATGGCGAAGGAGGCGAGCTTGGCGTCACATGGGGCGATGGATTTGTCGGCGATTCCCTCTTCGATGTAGCTGCGGATGGAGGCGTCGATGCGGCGCTTGAGGGTGCGGACTTGCTTGCGCGTCTCGGAAGAGAGCTCGTTCTCGTCGAGCATGGAGACGCAACGGCCGAAGTCGTGGAGTACGACCGATTTTGCGTAGGCTTCGATGTAGACTTTGACCTTGTCGAGACCGGTGCCACGGCTTACCAGAGCTTTGTCTAGGAGGGTTTCGATGAGGGTGATGCCGGCGCGGTAACACTCGACCAGAATTTCTTCCTTGTTGCGAAAGTAGTAGTAGAGGGCGGGCTTGGTGATCTGCAGACGTTTGGCGAGCTCGCTCATCGAGGTGCGGCGATAGCCTTGTTCAAGGAACATGTGGGCGGCAGTCTGCAGCACGGCGTCGCGCTTGATGTCCTGATTGCGCTGTCGAGCCTGAAAGGCCTTCCAGGGTTCGTGCGCGCGCTTGAGGGTGTCCTTCATGTCCTGATTGTCTCAGGACAGGGCTGGGGTGCAAGAGCTTTTTGCTAACTGCTAAACCTTGAGTCCGATGAGCCGCATGAGTTCGATGCCGTTGCTTTTGGTGACGACGCCGTCCTGCAGCTTGAAGTCGAACTTCATTTTGCCGTCTACGATCTCGTCCTGGAGATGCACGTTGTGAAGGCGCGGGTCTTTTTGTTCTCCAATGTTGGTGAGCGCGAGGTCGTGTGTGCTGATGAGGCCGATTGCACCGCTCGTCAGAAGCGCCCGCACGACGCCTTCGGCTCCGATGAGGCGATCTTTGGAGTTTGTGCCTTGAAGGAGCTCGTCGAGCAGGAAGAGGACAGGGGGATTTTTTTCGGCGAGGTCGCAGATGTGGCGCAGGCGGGTGATCTCAGCGTAAAAGCGGGAGCTGCCCTCCTGGAGAGAGTCGTTGATGAGAATGCTGGCGCCTATTTGTAACGGTGTTAGCTGCAGATGTTGGGCGCGCACTGGGGCGCCTGCCATGGCCAACACGGTATTGATGCCGACGGTGCGCAGGAGTGTGCTCTTGCCGGACATGTTGGAGCCGCTGATGAGGAGAACCCGGGTTTCGCCACAGACGCTGATGTCGTTGCGAACGCATTTTGCGGCTGGGATGAGGGGATGGCCGAGCTGCTCGGCGATGAAGCAGGGCGGCCCTTCGACGAACTCGGGAAAGGGGTCGGCGGGGTGCTCGTAGCTGTAGGCGGAGACGGAGAGGAGCGCCTCGACTTCGCCGACTGCCGCAAGCCAGGAGCGGACCGCGACCCCATGGGCGCTGCGCCACGCTTCTGCCGCGTAGGCTGCCTGGACCGCATACAAGAGCGGGATATTGAGGGCGCGCATGAGGGGATTTTCGAGCGAGCGGATGTGTTCGACGATGGTTCGAAGACGAGCGATGGCCTGGGAGCCTGCGAGGTGATGGGAGGAGAGCTCCGTCTTAAGAGCCTGCAGGCGCGGGGCTTCGAACTGTTCGCGTTCAATGCGTGCGAGCAGCGATGAGAGAAGTTGCAGGTCTTCGAGGGCGTGCTCGGTGGCGTGAAGAACTGCCGTGGTGCGCTTATGGAGAGATGCAGTGATAAATGTTTCAACGATGACGATCGCGAAGAAGTGTGTCTTTGTTCCGAGCTCCGCCCATACGATGGCTGCCGCAACGGCTGCGATGGCTAACAGAAGAGAGAGCCAGCGAAGCCAGGGGTGGGAGAGTTGATTGGGGGCCTCCGCCCATTGCGTGAGTGCATCCGGGTGGATGCCGACTTTAAGGTCTTCGCCGAGGATCGCTACATCTTCGCGTAGATCGAGGCGGTTGCGAAGTTTGGTGACGGCTGCGTGGCGTTGGGTGAGCTGCGGGACAGGCGATGGAGACAAGAGCCAAGAGGCGAGGGTGTCTTCGCCCATTCGGGTGCGAGCGAGGGAGAGGAGTTCGAAGAGGCTTCCTGGGCCGAAGAGGTCGAGGTCAGTGGCGTAGAGACTCGAATGAACGTCGATGCGGGAGCCGGTTTGGCCGGTGTTGGGCTTGTCCGAGTCAATCCAGCGATCTTCAATGCGAGCGAGACCATTGCGATAGAAGTTGACGGCGCGTTCGGCGCAGGAGCGCTGGCGCAGAACCTTTGCGTGAAGGATGGCGATTGCAAGAAACAGCAGAAGAGCAAGGAGCAACCACCACGGTGAGAAAGCATCCCGATGAAGGGAGAACCAGGCGGCGATCAATGTTGCGATGACTATGAGAAGGCGAAGATTTCCAATGCGGAGATGCAGCTTTTCAAAGTATGCGACTTGCATCTCGCGGGCTTGCTGGCGTCTTTTGTACTCCTCGGACGGGGAGGGGGTGGGGGGATGCACAGAGGTATTATCTCTTACGCCTTTGATCGTCTGTTTCGTCGTGTGGGGCGATCACAGGGGGATTTAAAAACAGCAAGGGAGTGGGCAGCAGTGCGCCGCTGCCTACTCCCGTGTTTCGTTATAGTGCGTCGTGGTTAGAACAGGTACTTCAGTGCGAATTGAAGCTGACGCTCTCCCTGTGCGTTGTTGACGAGGCCGAAGGTAGTGCCGATGGTGGAGTTCGGAGCTACCAGGATGGGGTGGTTTAGCACGTTGATGGCTTCAGCGCGGAACTGCAGACTCTGATGCTCGACGATAGTGAAGTTCTTGGAGACGCTGAAGTCGATCGCCTGCAGACCGGGTCCGGTGAAGCTGCCCACCTGGCAGTTACCGAAGCCGGAGGTGGGTTGGGAGACTGAGCTTGAACTAAACCAGACGTAGCCGGGGCTGCCTGGGATGGTCGAGTTCTTCTTCGGAGTTTCGACGGGTTGTCCGTTACAGTTGGCCCTGGGAAAGCCTGAGGTGGTTCCGGAGTTGTCGGTGGCTTGTGCCGTGATGGGGAAGCCATCGTGGAACTGCAGGATGGAGTTGACCTGCCAGCCACCAGCGACCAGATCTGTCACGCGGTTCATGTTCGAACCGAAGGTGCGGCCACGGCCGAAGGGAAGGTCGTACGTCACGAATCCGTTGAAGGAGTTCGTTACATTCTGATCGCATCGTCCGTAGTCGGCGCCTGGGTTGTAGGTGTTCTGGAAGAAGAAGTGGTTGTTGCCGGCCTGTGTAAGGCTGGCGTTGGTGTCTCCGTACTGCGCGTAAAAGCCGGAGGAGTTGCCCATGCACTTGGCCCAGGTGTAGTTGCCTTGGAACTCGAGGCCGTGGCTGAGACGCTTCTGGAAGTTGGCTTGAAGCGCATTGTAGTTGGAGTAACCGGTGGAGGCGGTGAGACGAGCCTGGCCGATCAATCCTTGCAGCGTGGGATTGAGATATGGGCTGGCGGCGATGGTGCCGTTTGCCTGGAGAACCTTCTGATTGATCAGTGCAATAGTCATCAGATGATCAGTCTTCTGACCGACGTAGCTGATCTGGAAGGTAGAGGAGTTGCCGAGTTGACGTTGCACGGTGAGGTTGTATTGCTGAGATACCGCGGGGCGAACGTTGTTGGGATCGAAGGCGTGGATGCCCGCTCCTGAGAAGCAGAGCGGCGACTGCGCGATGGCGGTTGCGATAGTGCAACCTGAAGCGGGGAAGCTGGAGAAGCCTTGATCGAGCGTCGTGGTTGGGAGAGCCTGCGTGCCGCCGGCATAAGTTACGTTGAGCGGAGTCGCGAAGGGAGGGTTCTGAATGAGGAGATTGCCGGTGCCGGTGCTCTCTGTGAAGTTCGAGATCCCATAAGCGCCGCGAACGACCATGGACTTATCTATCCCAGGCTGCCAGGAGAATCCTATGCGCGGCTGGAAGTTGGTGGAACCGTTGTATTGGTTGTAGAGAGCCTTGGAGTTACCGTTCATCCCCGCAATCTCGACGGCTCCTGTTGAGAGATTGTAGTTGGTTGCCTGGTCGTGGGCTTCTGCGCGCGGAGTAACGACTTCGTAGCGCAGGCCCAGATTGAGGGTGAGGTTAGAACGAAGGTGCCAATCGTCCTGAGCGAACGCCGAGTAGAGGCTGTTGCGCAGACTGCGACCCCCTCCGGAACCAAGACCGACGTTTTGGGGAAGTCCGAGGAGGAAGTCGGCTTCAGCCCAGCCGGTGGGGATTGTGCTGGGGATCGTGGATGTTCCCGCAGAACCGACCAATGGATTGCCGGTGAAAGAGCCGTTGTAGATGAATTGACCAGCAAGGCCAGAGTTGCCCACATAAAGAACGTTCGTCCGGTAGTTATAGTACTCAAACCCGACGTTGACTGTGTGTTTTCCATGGACTATCGTCACGGTATCCTCAGCCTGAACGACGGTGTCGTGGAACTGCGAGACGAGATTGTTGTTTCCAATCTGAGGGCCGTAGCTGGCACCCTGGAAGGTCATCATCGGTAAAAACGTCTGGTTGGCTGCAGTACCGGCGATGCCGAAAACTGAAGGCAAATTCTGTCCAGTTGGGTTGGTATAGCCTTCTGTTACGGGGAAGTAACTGGCTCCGATGCGTGCTGAGTTGAGCAGTGAGGGACTGAAGGTGTGGGTGTAGTCCAAGACACCGTTGTAGAGCGGGAACTCATTGTCGGAGTTTCCGGTTAGCAACTGGCTGTTGGTTGTGGGATTGGAGATGTTTTGCTGGGAGTAACGAGCGTAGACGTGGTCTTTCTGGCTCGCGATCCAGTCGATTTTAAGATCGCCTTGGTCGCTGTTCGTATAAGAATGCATCACATTGACTTGATTGCCTGTGGTCAGGTTGTTGATCGGCCCTGGATAAAGCGACGAACTCAGTATCTTCGAGGCAGCAGAACTGAATGGAATGTTGATCTGGTTGTTCAGAAATGGTTTGCGGCCCCCCGGTGTTGAAGAGGAGTAGGGGTTGTAGAGCTGCTGCGCGAGATTGTTGCAGATTCCCGCTGTATTGAAGCCAGCTGAGCAGATACTGGCAAAGTTGCCCTGCCGCTCTGCAGCGGTGAATACCGTAAACGGCACCGAAGTTGCCGGCTGGTCAAAGCGAGAGCCCTGGTAGTCAGCGAAGAAAAAGAGTTTGTCCTTGATGATGGGGCCGCCGAGCGAGGCGCCAAATTCATTCCAGCGAAGAATCGGCTTTAGACCGGTTCCATCGGGATTATTTGTACCGGGAATATACGGTTGTCCTTTGGTTAGCCCGCTTTGCCATTTGTTTGCGTTGAAGGCGTCGTTGCGAATGAACTCGAAGGCGTCACCGTGGAACTGATTGGTTCCTGACTTGAGGGTGACGCTGATGATGCCGCCAAGATAGTTGCCGTAGGAGGCTGGCGCGTTTTGCGAGATGAGGTTGAACTCCTGGATGGCATCGACGCTGGGCGCAAAGGCCACGTCGTTGTTGTCGATCTGGTTGTTGTCCATGCCGTCGAGGATGTAGTTGTTGGTCTGCTCGCGGTTGCCATTGATATAAGGACGGCCAACCTGAAAGCTAGCCTGCGAGCCAGTAAAGGAGCCGGGGTTGAGACTGACGGCTCCGGGTGAGAGTAGTGTCAGCTGGTTATAATTCCGGGTTGCTAGGGGCAAGGTTACGTTCGCCCTGGCATCGAGCACCGTGCCCATGAAGGTCTGATCGGTTTGCAGCAGGGGTGGAGCGCTCGAGACCTCGACCGTCTGCGAGGCCTGACCGACAGTCATCGCAACGTCGACGCGAGCCGTCTGGTTCATGGCCAGAGAGAAGGCCGGGTGTTGGACCGTGGAAAAGCCGGAGGCTGTCACCTTCAAGATATAGTCGCCGATGGGGAGCGGCGAGAGATAGTAGACACCGGCAGAGTTGGTCTGTGTTGGGTACTCGGTGCCTCGGGAGGTGTCGCGAGCAGTTACGGTTGCACCGGAGATGACGGCGCCCGAAGCGTCGGTTACGGTGCCGGTGATTTTAGCGCTGATGTCCTGCCCGAATGCGGCGGAACATACGAGGAACAGGAACAAACTGCTTAGAGCAATGCGTGCTCTCATGGTAGGCCTCCACTTTCATTTCCGTCTCAAACCTGCTTGAACCTTGCGAAGTTCATATTTCCAAGCGATGCGAGCCATCTCTTGATTGCGTTTACTGTCTTTGCCCGAAGATGAATTGTGCTCCAGCTTCGGGTCTATGTGGGAATCTCGGGCCCTCGATACGACCTAATGAGGTCCCTTGAAATGGCCCAGACTTTCAAAAAATGATGGGTTCGTCTGAAGGCCAAATAGTATAGACAACTGTACTGAGATGCAAGTGGAAAGTTTGAAGAATAATTACGACCTGGAAAAACGCTCGTCCGGTCGCCATGCCTATTCGACCAGGGATGGAGGGAGGCCTCACTTGTTCGGCGAGTTTGAAATCAGTTACTTGGAGGTAGAAGAGAGACCACCAGTGTGACTACATATCACCGCCGTTTTTTGGCAGCGGTCAATCTAGTCTTTCATCGCGATGAGGGCAATTTTGGGATACGCAGGCGGGATTACTCTTAAATGTTGTATCGAAATCATCGCATCGCCTTCCCTGGCCTAGGTCAGCTCGAGGTCTTGAAGGAAGCCAATAGGCGTTCGCGAACGAAGACAATATGCTCCCGCATGGCAAGCCGCGCCTCTCGTTTGGAGTCTTTCTTGAGGGCCTGGTAAATCTTCATGTGAGCAACCGGAGCTGTTGTCGCAGAGAGTTCGTAGGACTTGGAGCGGCAGAGCAGAGCCTTTTGCTGAATATTTTCGAGCACTCGGCAAAGCTCTTCATTGCCGGTGGCAGCGGTGATCATTGCATGAAACCGCATATCTTCTTCAATGTGCTCCAACTTGTTGCCGTCTTTTAGATATTTCTTTGTGCGGTTGATGCTGGCGGATAGCTCGCTGAGCAGCTTTGGCGTGATGTTGGCCGCATCGATGGCGTGGACTTCAAGTATCTCGCGGAGCTCGTACAGGTCGCGTATCTCCTTGGGGGAGAACTGCCGGACGTAGGCGCCGCGTCGCGGTTCGATGCAGACGAGGCCTTCTGCTTCCAGCCGATTGAGGGCCTCGCGTACAGGCGATTTGCTGATGCCAAGTTGGGTGGCAAGAGACTCCTCAGTGAGGCGGGAGAGTTCGCCGAGGGTTCCATCGAGCAGGTTCTGCTTAATGCTCCGATAGGTGAGCTCTGTAAGATTTGGGATTTTCGCCAGCTTGATCATGATTGTTGTAGGTCTGTGGATTTTACACGACTTACCGTGCTTGAACAGATTTTGAGCCATCTTGTGATGATTTCTGTACGCGGTTCGCTGTATCGACAGCCAGCCTATCACTATTCCTACAGACTAAAATCAATCCAACAATGATCACCCGCCTGTTTGCATGGATGAAGGGCAGCGACTCGGGACTGCGCCTTCCCTGGCGCATGTTCTGGGTTGGTCTTGCCGTTCGTGTTCTCTACATCACGCTTGGCCATAGCTACCATTTCCGCGCCTTTCAAGATCACTTCCAGTTTGGTTGGGAGGTCGGCCGCATCGCCAGAGCCGTCGCTACGGGCCGCGGATACTCTGACCCTTTTATGGTCCCCTCGGGTCCCACCGCCTGGTGCCCGCCGATCTACCCACTCCTGCTTGCCGGAGTTTTCAAGCTCTTTGGCGTCTACTCCACTCTCTCTGCGTGGGTCATCCTCACTATCAACAGCGTCTTCTCGGCGCTCACTGCGGTGGCCGTCTACGAGATCGCCAATCGCTCCTTCGGAAGCAGAGTCGCCCTGTGGTCGGGGTGGATTTGGGCACTCTATCCGGCCGCCATGCAGTATGCGGTCCACTGGGTCTGGGAGATGGCCATAACGACCTGCCTTCTGTCCGCCATGCTCGTTGTTGCCCTCCGGGTGCGCGGTATCGGTGATGCCGCACCTCCAGTGGATCGACAAAAGACCGCCCTATGGGCTATGTTCGGCGTCCTCTGGGGAATGATTGCGCTCTTGAACCCCTCGCTTCTGATCTTTCTCCCTGCGTGTGGACTTTGGATGCTCTGGGGTGAAAGGCACAGTCTTTTACGCGGCATTGCGCGAGCCACCTTGGCGGCTCTTCTCTGCACCGCCTGCATTGCTCCATGGATCTGGCGCAACTGGGTCGTCTTCCATACCCTCATCCCAATGCGTCCCAACTTCGGCGCTGAGTTGTACGCCTCTTCGCTTGAAAGCAACAACGGCTTTCCCTGGGGCGCAGCCGTGTCGATCTATCCCGCCACACCCGACCAACAACGTTATCGGGCCATCGGTGAGATCGCCTTTTGTCGGGAGCGCGGCGAGATGGCCAAAGCAATCTTTCGCGCCAATCCCGGCCGCTTCGCGCAGTACACCTGGAAGCGTATCTACTTCTTCTGGATCGGCGTCCCGCACCCCATCGAGAAAAGCTTTCTCACTGAGGTTTTTCGCGAACTGAACTATTCCTTCTTGAGCCTTTGCGGACTTCTCGGCCTCGCTTTGGCTATCAAGCAACGAGTACCAGGGGTCGCACTTTATGCCTGCGCTTTTCTCCTCCTCCCGGTGGTCTACTACTTCGTAACCGTGCAGGCTCGCTTCCGAAGCCCTCTGGAACCGCTGATTTGTATCCTTGGCGTTTACCTCTTTCAGTCGGCGGATCGAAGCCGCGTGTGGTCGTGGCGAGCATAACTTTTTCTATGACACGTGTTGCACCGGGGTTCAGCCTCCGGGGTGGTATTCCCGCTTTGCGTGGTCTTTAACATCTGAGCGGTAGAAGTAAACTTCGCGCAGATCGCCGGTGCTGTAGCGTTTCGCTTGATCGTTGAAGTGAGGTGAGGATGGGTTGCCGCTTTCGCCACCGGCGGTCACAGCTTTTGCACGCACCTTTTCGCCGAACTCGACCACGGCGACGAAGCTGTTCCCGCTGGTGCCATACCATTTCTTCGTCCCAGGGTAAGGGCGTGCTCCGAAAGAGGCAAGCGAACCCCACAGCGACGAGGTAAAGCCGACAGGAATGCTTGGAGCGGCGTCGTTGAAGGGTTGGACGATGTCGCCGGTGAGGCGCTGGAAGCGATTGATGTTGCCCCATGGCGTCTTCCAGGTACCGAAGTCGGCGGTGAGTTTGTCGGAGGCTGCGGCGAGCGATTGCAGGAGACGTTGCTGGGAGACCTGCGTGCCGATGTACTCCTCGGCGGAGACGCCGGCTTTTCGAGCCTCGTCGGCTGCGTGGCGGCGGATATCCTCACCCCAGAAGACTGCGAGCGATGTTGGGACGGAGGTTACGCCCCAACGGTAGTTCCATGTGCGGAGAAGCGCGATTTGCTCGGCCAATTTGGCTCTTAGCGGATCGGAGGCGGGGGCATCGTCCCAGGCCTTGAGTAGGGCAGGGATCGGCTTCTCGAACCAGGGAAGATAGCTGTCGTAGGCCGCGGTGATTAAAGAGTCGAGGGTGAAATCTTTTTTGTCCTGCAGGACTCGAACAGCGTGCAAGCCGCGCGCGGTTTCTGTGCCGGACTCCACATATGCGGGGTAGTCCTGCTTGCGCAGGCTGCTTGCGCCGGCGCCCGACCACGGCGAGTTGTTGCTGTTGTAGAGCCAGCCGCTTCTGGGGTTCAGTAGTTGCGGGAGTTCGTCAACAGTAAGGAGACCTTTCCAATCTGTGGCTGGATTGCTGCCGTCGACTGGTTTAGTAAAGTCGAAACGAGTGTCGCGGCGTGGAATGAAGTTTCCGTGGAAATAGGCGATGTCGCCGTCGGAGTCGGCGAAGATGGTGTTGTTCGAGGAGTTCGCCTTGAGCTCCAATGTCTGCCGGAAGGACTTGTAATCTTTCGTCTTGGTACGGATGTACGACTGCGTCAGGGCTTTGATCGGCTCCTGCATCAGGCGGATGCTTACCCATTTGCCGTTGTCGTTGCGAATGATGGGGCCATGATGGCTGAAGTAGACGGTGAACTTCTTTTCGGCCATGCCGTGATCGGTCTTGTATGGGATCGTGATCTGCTTCGAGACGAGCGGGCGTTCCTCGCTTCCATACTTGTAGAGGACCCGGTCGCCCTGCTTCTTCACCGCTTCGAGATATTCATCGACTGCGTCGACGCCGCTCGAGGTATGCATCCAACCCGTGTGTTCGTTGAAGCCCTGGTAGATAAAGAACTGTCCCCAGGTGACTGCGCCGTAAGCATCCAGTCCCTGGTCGCTGACCATCTGCAGCTCAGAGCGGAAGAAGAAGGAGGTGTGAGGGTTGATGAGAAGCAGAGCGTGGTGGTTCGCGGTGTTCGAGGGGGCGATGGCCATACCGTTCGAACCCGTTGGTTCCGGAGGATCGCTGTCATGCACGTAGGCTGTTTCGGTGACGGGAGCGGTGCAGTTGCAGGCCTCGACGACAGGAGCTTTGTTGTAGAACGCTTCAAGCTGGTTGAGGTTGACGCGCTCGATGTCGCCGCCGATGCTGCCTTCGGTGAAGGAGAGGGCCATCCACGGCTCGAAGTGCTGGATGACTCGCGGCTTCACCTCGGGATGCTTGAAGAGGTAGAAGTTGAGGCCGTCGGCGAAGGAGTCCATTAGCGTCTTCAGCCATGCTGGGCTCTCAGCGTAGTGCTTCTTCAATGCCATGGGGTCGATGAAGAGCTTCATGCGAAGGTCAAGGTAAATTTTGGATTCGCCCTCGGTCTCGGCGAGGCGGCCCATCGCGTTGATGTAGTTCGTCTCGACGCGGTTGAAGTCGTCCTCGGCCTGGGCGTACTCCATGCCGAAGACTGCGTCGGCGTCGGTCTTGCCATAGATGTGCGCGATTCCCCAGTCGTCGCGGATGATGGTGACGTTGTCCGCCTCTCGTTGCCAACGCGCGGCCTCCGGATTGTCGGCTGCGTGCAGCAGCGCGAAGGAGGACGACACAAAAGTGAGGATGAGAACGAGATTTTTCAGGCGACGGCGGATCTTCATGATTACTTTTCTCCGTTTAGGACAGGACATGCTCTTTTTGTTTGGAAACGCTTCACCTGTCGGCGCAGCGGTGTGAACAGTTTACTTACCCCCCTCCCCCCTTCCCCCCGGGGTATTTTGGGAATAAATTCCCTTTATTCAGGTAGTTACAGGTAGTCACTGTCTGCAAAATATTCATAATAAATGGGTTGCCTGCAAAATATTCCATCTAAACGAGTTAGCCCCGGAAGTTGTCCGGGGCTAACTCTTTCTTGATCTCTATATCTAGTATAGCGAATTGGACATAACTAAAATGCCAACCGGATGTTGCTGATTATTAGTGGTTTAGCTGGTTTCGGGGCTTGGCAAGCGTTTTTGGCGGGTTTTTTGCGAAATTATTTTTGCCGCCACTCGAAGTACATGAAGGTGCTACGCTATCAGCCACCGGCTGACGGGCCCCCCTGCTGCGATGAAGCCGATAAAAGACGGATCTATACCGGGGAAGAGAAAACAGAGCTTCAATTTCTTCCAGAACCTCCAGTCCCGCGACTTCAAGAAAAACGAATCAGGGCGAAGCCGCCGTAAAATTTACGTCTGCCAAGGAGCGCATGCCATGCTTTGCCCATCCTGCAATACCGAGACAGGGAGCAATTCCAGCTTTTGTCCGCACTGCGGCGCCAATACAACGACGGGAGCCCCTGCCGCGATTCCTGCCCAGCAAGGCGGCTTGTCTGAGACTGCTGCCGGCGCGATCGCGTATCTCACTATCATTCCGGCAATTATCTTTTTGGCGATGGAGCCATATAACCGGAGTTCGTTTGTGCGTTTCCATTCCTGGCAGTCCATCTTCTTTGGGGTCACGGTAGCCGTGATTCACACGATTCTGGCGGCCATTCCTATCGTCGGATGGCTTCTGCTGGTGCCAGTCAGCCTGGGATTTCTGATCCTTTGGATCGTGGTGATGGTGAAGGCGAGCAGGGGAGAGCGCTTTAAGATTCCATTTATCGGAAACTTCGCAGAACAGCAGGCGAAGTAAACAGGTTTCGTAGGGGGAGATCCTGAGCTGTCTCCGATGCCGAGTTACTCGGCTGAATCACTCGACTGATACTCGACACGGGTTGGGTGCGTCTATAACTTGGTACAGATGGCTCTGCAAACGAGTGACACATCGAATTTAGTGCCTGCTTCGGCTGAAGAACCTGCAAGCCAGCGGACGTGGCTTGTCAGCATGACGAGTTTCCTTTTTATCGTGCTGCAGAGCGCCTGCACAGCAGTCATAGCGATCAGCGGCGTTCGCGTCGCGATCGGTCTGAGTGCGCTGGCGGAGGCGACGATTGGGATCCACGCTCCGGCAAGCGGTTTTCATCAAGACGTGATTCGCATTCCGATGATGATTGCAGCGACGGTGGGTTCTTTGATCAATCTGTATGTCATCCGGCGCATTAGGACGCTGCGCGCGCGACCTTCTTCGCAGTGGCGTCTCCAGCCCGTCAGTCCGAAACAGCGGAGGTCGGAGTTGCTTCAAATTGCGCTGGCAATCGTTACCCTGGTGCTGGTAGCTGCAGAGTGGATCACCCATCCGATGATCCATCGCGTTCCGTAGGACTGCCTCCATTCGTTGCGAGTTATTCACGCGCAATATTCCGCATCTCTGCTTCGAGCCTTGCGTGGAGGCGCTCGCTGAAGCCGAGCGGCAGTTCGAATACGCGTTCATCCGCTGTGAGGATGAGGATGTTTCGCGTGGAGTCCAGAATCGCTGAGCAGATTTCGCAATGCTCCAAATGTTTTTGCACCTGATCGAGGACGTCGGGCGAGAGCGTGCCATCCAGATATTCGGAGATGTGCTCCCAGACGTGCTTGCACTCTATGACCATGGGAACCACCTCCGTTTTGGATTGACCAGCTTTAACTGTGGGACCAGCTTCTTCTGCAGCATGATGCGCGCCCGATGCAGCCGCACCTTGACTGAGGCGACGGTGATGCCGAGCGCGTCAGCCGATTCGTTTACGCTCAACTCCTCTACATCGCGCAGCAGGAAGACCTCTCGGTAGATCAACGGCAGATCGGTGACGGCTTGCTGCAGGAGCGAACGCACCTCCTGGCGCTCCAATGCCTCGGAGGGTATCTCACGCCAGTCTCGCAGAAGCGCCGGAGTGACGCGGTCCTGCCCTTCCGGCGGCTCGTCCAAAGACTCCATCTTCATCGTCTTCCCGCTGCGAAGGCGGCTTCGGGCTTCGTTCAGAGTGATGCTTATCAGCCACGTACTAAACTTCGCCTCGCCGCGGAAATGCGCAAGGTTCCGGAACGCCTTGAGGAAGGCTTCCTGCGCGGCGTCCTCGGCATCCGCCTCGTTGTGGAGCAGAGACAGCGCCATGATGTAGACGCTCCGCTCGTAGGGGCGAATGAGATCGTGAAACTCGTGCGTATTGCCGGCAAGGATGGAGGCGATGATTTGAGCCTCGTCCCTGCCTTCACTCACTCCGGTCATTCTTCTCAATCCATGTGCGACAGCTGTTTGCCAACGACTCGTGCGCAGGCAGTCGGTAAAGCCGTTTCGGCTCATACCATTAGAACCCTGACGGTTCAATTGGTTACGAGAAATCTGAAATATTCCCGGGGTGACGAGCAGGCGGAGCCGTCGCGTTTCCCGGCCAAATGCCTGGGGTCGCAAACGCGAGTTCGGCAATAACATCGCGTGGATCAAGGAACGAGCCGTTAACCGTGGAGGTGGTGGAGGTCGATAGGCCCTATGTGTGAATATGGCGAGTGAGACAACGCTAACTTGAGCTTCTTTGAACAACAGATCGAAGCGAGTTGACGTCTTCTACTGCTTCAAGTCTTAGGACTGCCTCGACGAGCGTCTTCGATTGCTGCACACCGAGAAAGGGATCCATCAGGTCTCGGCACTTCGCGACAACCTCGTCTCGCGTCATTGGATTGAGGACGGTGCCGCGAACCGCATCGATCCGCTTGCGATAGGTGGCGCCATCCTTCAGAGTTACCTCTACGACGGCGACGAGCTGGGGATAGAGCTGTTCGAGCTGAGCATCCGGAACGAGTTGTACCTTCGCGCGCTCCCGGACGACCGCTGGGTCGGCGGTTCGCGCTTTGTCATGTGCGGCGCGGAAGGAGACCGTCTTGTCGACGAGCATGACGGCGATCAGGTGCTGAAGCGAGATGTCCTCCATGCTGCGGTCGTTAACAGTCTTGGCCTCGCTGGTTGCGATGCGCACTACGACACGCACGAGTTGATCGAGAGCGAAAGGGTGCTCGTCGCGGATGGCCTGCATTGCGTCGAGAGGGGCCTGGATAGGAGAACCGACCGTCCACTTCTTGATGTTAGTCCGAGTGATCTCGAACCGTTGGCCCAACTTGTCGATGAGGCTTGCCGGGTCGGCCTGAGGAGCGGAGGCCAGAAGGAAGTTGTCGGACCCATGAAAGATGTCGTCTACGCCGTTTGCGCCAAGATGGACGATCAAAGCCGCGTTGACGCCATTGCGCGCGGGAGCGCCGCCAAAGACGAACGACTTCTCGATGTGTTGGGTGTCGCGCTGCCAGGCGGCAATGCCTGAGGCTTGTTGAGAGGCGTAGTCAAGCAGCCAGCACATTTGCCGCGCGGCAAGGCCGGCACAGCAACCTGCAGCTGCGGCAGCACCAAAGGTGTTGGCGATGCTGTGTGCGGAACGATGAGTCTCTGTTTGAAACTGCAAGCCGCCGAGGGCCATCAGGACTCGCGGACCGATATCGTAGCCCAAGACGACCGCACGCAGCAGATGTTGGCCATTGATATGGAAGAGCTCGCCGGCAGCCAGCGCAGCCGGAACAATGGCACAGCCGGGATGCGAGTGCGAAGGCGAGTGCGAATCATCCGTCTCGTCAGAGTGCGCCAACATACCGTTGGTGAATGCCGCTTCGATGGGTCCGCACAAGAGGTCGGAGCCGACTACGGTTGCTGTCTTCTGTCCGCCATAGAGCCGAGCGAAGTTGAGAGCTACTCGCGCGGGGGGGAGCTCTGTGCCTGAAACCATGGCGGCCAGGGTATCGAGGATGTGCTCCTTGGCGCTCTCGATGACCTCGGGCGGGAGTGGGCTTGAGCGAGCCTGTGCCATATACTCGCTCAAGGTTGGCATCACGGATGTTGGCGCCTTTGACGCTATTGGTTGAGGTGCCTTAGCGGCTGGTGTCGACGACGAGGGGATCGCCGCGGCGACCATCAACGCACCTCCACCTTGCAGGAGACCGCGCCTACTCATTGCTCCATTCTTCTTCAATCCCTACTCCATGGAAGTGGATCAGCCGTGGGTGCCGGCGCTTCGAGATACAGCGCCGGCCCAAAAACATTAGTTCTGGAATAGAGTGCCAAGATCTGGAATCTTTGCACTCATTTCGTGGCGGATGGCCTCCGCCTGGCGGATTGCATCGGCCTCATCAGCCGCGGCAGTGAATGGAATCTCCATGACGGTGAGTCCAATCCTTCTGCCAGCTGTGTCGAACATCTGCATCTTCATGTCGTAGTAGGCGCCATCGTCTTCGCGCTTGCAGTTCGTCTTGCCATCTTGAACAGCTTTGAAGTCGTTCGGTGATGTCAGCTTGCCGATCTTCGAGAGATTGCCGTTGGCGATGATGACGCTCTGAGTCTGACCGGGAGCGATTGCATGTAGGCCAAGCTTCCTGAGGAAGGGATGTGTGGACAGGGTTTCCATCACGACGCGCTGGGCCGTCGGTGCCTCTACATGGTAGGCTGGCGGCGGAGTCGCGGCAGGTGCGGACAATGGTTCGCTTGGGACGAACGCCAGGACCGCTGCATCGGTGGTTCCATGCTGGGGAGCGGCAACGAAATACCGATTGAGGGCAGGAACGAGATAGCCGGTCCTGGCCAGTGGGCCTGTAGGCACATTGCCCAGTAGCTCGTAATGATCCGCATCGACCTCGCGATAGACGCTGACCGCGCCGTCGGTTGCCGCGTAGAGGCGCTTGCCTGCCTCGTCGTAGGTCACATCGTCGACGCCCTTGGGGATGGTGAGCGCCTGCAACTCTTTGCCAGTGCCGGAGTTGAGGACCAGGATCTGACCGCTACGACAGCCGATGAACAGCCGTTGATGATCCTCATCGAGCGCCATGGCCACATTCATCTTGCCAAGCGTGAGAGGCCAGGATGCGACGATCTTTCTCTGCACCCGGTCGATCACTTCGATCTGATTCTTCTCGCGGTTGTTGATGTAGATGGTGGGACGATTGACGTCGAGCGACATGGCCTCGATGGTGTCACCGCCGATGGCCGTCTCGGTAAGCTTCGTCTTTGTATGCGTGTCCACCTCGGTCAGCATCGAACTCTTCTGGCCGATGTCGCCGCCGCCGTTGACGATGAAGAGTTGGTTCCTCGACGGATCGAAACCGATTGAATCAGCGTCCTTCAGAAGCGGCATGCGCGTCTTGAGCTTGTAGGTCGTTCCATCGAAGATTTTGAGCGACCCGTCGCCTCCATCGGTGACATAGAGTTCATCGGTATCGGAGCGAAAGAGCACGGCATGTGGCTTGTCGACTCCATCGAGCTGCCGCAACAACTTGCCGCTGTTCAGATCGACCACCAGAACCGCATGGAAGTCTTCAGGAGTGAGGAACAGGCGATGCTTCCACAAGTCGACGGCTAGATGGTCGAAATGACCCTTGACCTCAGGTGGCAGTTTGAAGGTCTGTTCAAGCTTGAGCGGCATGTCTTTCTGTGCGTTTGCCGGGGTGATGAACATGGTGAGCAGGACGGTAACGAGGGTGCCTGCAAAGATTTTTCGTGTCTGGTGCAAGGGTTTCTCCTGACGGTTCGGGATGTTTTGCAATGCGTGTGTGAGTGGTTCAGGTTGGGGTGGTTAGTAGAGAAGTTTCAGACCGAACTGGATCTGTCGAGAAGTGGTTTGCGTCGTATTGATCTGGCCGGCACCGGGAACAGCGGCGCCCGTCTGGTCGAATACCACGTTGTTTTGAAGCGGTGGAGCGAAGTTCGTATGGTTGATAGCGTTGAATACCTCGACGCGAAACTGAACGTTCAGCCTCTCGGTAACATGGGTGTTCTTGAAAAGAGAAGCATCGAGCGACAGCAGCCCGGGGCCAACGAGAGCGTTGCGGCCGAGGTTGCCATAACGATTTGCTGGCATGGGGAAGGCAAGGCAGCTGAGCTTGATATAAGCTGCGGGATTGCCTCGATTGACTGGATTTCCGCAGCCAGGGCCCGCAATCCGATCGGGGAGATCCTCGACGCTATTGGTCTGCTGACCCGTCGGGTCTCCACCCAGGATGGCGTTGAACGGAATGCCGCTGGCGGATTGCAGGATGGTCCCAATCTCCCAACCATGCACGAGAGAAGACAAGCTATTTGCCTTTGGCTGCTCTGATCTTCCGATAGCCCAGATGGCGTGGAGAACCAGGTTGTTTCGCACATCAAAGTCCGATGGCCCACGGTTGAGGGGGGGATGAAGCCATTGCGGATTCGTGAGGGAGTTGCCGAAGGAATCAGTGCCGACAGAGGTGGATGCGTTGTCAAGGCTCTTGCTGAAGGTGTACGAGACCTGTGCTTGAAATCCATGGGCCAAGGTCTTCGACAGCGTGGCCTCAAGCGCATTGTAAGTCGAGTTGCCTGCCCAAAGAACCCCCGCGATGCGGCCGAAGTTGGTGTTCAAACGGGTACCGTTGATAGGAAAGAGCAGTCCGGCTGGCGTAACGGTTGGAACTACTGTGTCCATGTCTTCAAGCGGAGTGACCTGATGAACTCCATGGGAGCCCACGTAGGCGATCATCCCCAGCAGACCTGGCATAAACTCCTGCTGGACATTTACATTCCAGTGCATGACATAGTTGCGCGGCGGATGCGGGTCGACATAGGCTGAGCGGAGAGTGCTTGGATTCGAGGATATGAGCGCATAAGCACCTCGCGGAAAAGTTCCGGCGGGAAGAGTTGTGATACTTCCCTGCTCAAAGAACGGGGCCGTGGCTTGAGTCACAATCTCGAAGAGATAGGGCAGCGGCAGAACGTCGAAGATCCCAAAACCGGAGCGCACCGCCGTTTTACCCTGGCCGAATGGGTCCCAGATGACGCCGACGCGTGGCTCGAAGTTGAAGTATGTGGGGTTGGCAAAGAATGGATCTCCAAGATGCGGAGCCGTGTCCGTGAGGTTAAGTAGCGTCGCCAGCTTTCCCTGCACCTCGGATGGGACGGTCGCTGTCTCGTAGCGCAATCCCAGCTGGAGATTGAGATTATGCATGACGCGAATGCCATCCTGGACATAGAGTCCGAGGATGGTCTGGCGCAAGCCGCGGCCGGAGACGTCTGTCTGGATGACTCCGGTGTACGACTTCGGCTTGTTGGTGAGAAAGCTGGAGAGCGAGCCGAACTTGAACGTGCCGGTCGGCCCTGTGATCGCGTTCTCATTGTCCTGAATGCGTTCTATCGCTGCGCCGAACTTGATGGAGTGAATGCCCTTGGTAAAAAAGGCGTCATCCGCCTCCTGAAAAGAGTTGTAGTGATAAAAGTGCTGCGAGAAGCCATCGATACCGCCGGTAAATGTGACCAATCCCGGAACAGATACCACCGCAGCGGCACGTCCGGGAGCCGTTCCAAGGGACAAGTCCGCCGACGACGCGTTCAATGCGGTTGTCTGGCCTTCGAGCGCGACAACGCGATTGAAGCCGAAGCGCGCGGCGTTTAGAAAGTGTGAACTGAAGGTGTGGTCTTCCTCCACAGTAGCGATGTTCCTGTGCGTGGAATAGCCGAAGAGCTTATTGTTCATCTCATCCGGCTGAGTGGCCTGCCCCTGATCAAAGAGGTAAGTTCCATCGATAGCGTCGCGTGGAGAGAGATGATAGTCGAGTTTTGCGGTCCCGAAATCCTCCGAGGAGACATCAGGCGCGGAGAAGATGTATTTGCCGGTATCGCCTGGCGAGACCAGACCGCTATTGGGCAGTGGATAGAGCGCGTTAATGAAGGTTAGTACCGCCGGATCAACAACGACCCGGCCTACAGCGAGATTTCCTGCTCGTGCGGCCTGGGATGGAACCAGCGAAGTTTGCGTGACTCCCAGATTCTGACGCAAACCTTCATAATCGCCAAAGAGAAAGGCACGGTCTTTCCGAAGCGGGCCGCCAAGGGAGCCACCGAACTGATTACGCCGGAACTCCGGCTTTGCGAGGTCGAAATAATTACGGGCGTCGAGCGCGCTGTTACGCAGGAACTCGTAGACAGATCCATGAACCGAGTTTGTGCCCGATCGTGTAACCGCGTTGACGATCCCACCGGACGAGCGCCCGTATTCTGCCGGATATCCGCTGGTAAGCACCGAGAACTCCTGAATGGCGTCGACGCCGAGATTGACGCCAAGAGCGCTTCCGGGTGCTCCATTGGCGTAGTCATTGATGCTGATGCCGTCCAATCGGTAGTTGTTCTGCCATGGGCGGCCACCGGAGATCGTGAGCTGTTGGCCTTCGCCCTGTTGCACGCGGTTACCAAGGGCGTTTTCCGCTCGGATGCTGGAGACACCCGGTTCAAGGGTTGCCAACTGCGTCCAGTCTCGCCCGTTGAGCGGAAGGTCGGTGATGGTTCGGGCTCCTACGAACCCGCTCAATTCTGCGTTCGTCAGCTCAACCGTTGTGACTGCGGTAGTGACCACCGCCTGCTCATTACGATCGCCAACGAGGAGGTGGAAGTTGACGTCGCGGACTGCGCCCACCTGCACTTCAGCTCCACTCTGAATCTGAGTTCGGAAGCCAGGCGCGTCAACGGTAACTGCATAGAAGCCAGGCAAGAGACTTGGACGGCTATAGGCGCCAGTCCCATAGGTGGATACCTTTACGGTCACCGCTGTTGCGAGACTCCTGATTGTGACCTCTGCCCCAGGGACGACAGCCCCCGTGGGATCGGAGACCAGGCCACGCAGGGTGCCTCCCGCTACCTGAGCGTCTACGTTCGTGCAGAGTAGACAGGACAGGATGATTCCCGCAAGACCCCTTCGTATTGTTTGTGCACAGGTATTGCTCATGACTAACTCCTAACGAAGGTGACGGACGTGAATTCTCACGCATACGCCATTTACAGGCGATGTCCCGCTGAAGTCAAAAGTAAGTGGCTCACATGGGATAACGATTACGTGGCGATAAAACGTTAGAGAAGCGCGCATCATGAAATCTTCAGTCTTCTTAGGTTTTGGGGGCGAAAGTTGAACTTCAATTGCTGAGTGCAAAGGAGAAATCGCCTGTTGCCACTCAGGCGGCGTGAAATGAACCAATCCATTCAGGAGAGTCTCATGTGCGTTTCTAGCAATCTCGCGCGGATAGCCGGTTCGTCGACGGGCTCTCCCTTGCAACTATCGATGAGAGGAGGGAGAAGGTGTCGATGTTGATGTCTTCGCTATCAGCGCGCGGCAGACCTACAGTAAAGCAAGCTCCCTTTCCCAGCTCACTCTTTATAGATACTCGGCCACGATGCGCCGCGATCAAGCTCTTAGCAATTGCGAGACCTAGTCCGGTTCCGGAATCGCGCGGTGTGCGGGCCTGATCCACGCGGTAAAACCGCTGGAAGATACGTTCATGGTCCTCCTTCGCGACTCCAATTCCACAGTCTGCAACAGTGAAGCCGCAATACGCTTCAGTGGCCCATGTTGTGATCGTGATGCGACTGCGTTCAGGCGAATAGCGAACCGCGTTGTCGATGAAGATCATGCCAAGACGCTGAAACTCGCTGCGATACCCGAGAATCGGCACGATGTGATGTGCCGATTGATAGTCGATTACGATGTTCTTGCTTGCGGCTAGGCTCTTTGCCCTCGCGACAACGTCGGTGAACGCTTCTTCCAGTTCGAAGACCTCCATCGTAGGAGAAGCGTCAGCACGGTCGCCGCGTGCAAGAGTGAGAAGGTCACCAATAAGCTGTGCCATATACTTACTCTCCTTCAGGATGTCTCCGACACAGCGAACGGTTCGAGCCTCATCGAGGCTACCCATCAAGAGGTACTCCGCATTCGAGTGGATGAGAGCAACAGGGGTGCGCAGTTCATGCGAGGCGTCGGCAGTGAACTGGGCCACGCGCGCATAAGCCGCTTCGATGCGATCGAACATCGAGTTCAGCGTCTTCGCGAGGCAATCCAGTTCATCGTCCGTCCCTCGGGTTGGAAGGCGCACTGCGAGGTTCTGAGCATCGATCAGACTGGCAGTTTCAGTGATGCGATGGATCGGATTGAGGGCGCGCCCGCTCATCCAGTAACCGCCTAAAGCCGCGAGTACAGCCGCGAGTGGAATGCTCAATGCGAGCAGCCACGCGAGACGCCGTGTCATCTGGAGGTACTCTGACTGGTCTACGCCGACTTCAATGAGAAAAAATGAAGTACCAGAACTCGTCACCTTACTGAAGTATCTGATGGAATGACCACCGAGTTGTACATTGCGTCTGGATATCGTCTCGTTGGCGGAAGCAAACGACGGAATAGCCTGCATCCCTTCGGACTGATAGAGTAAAAGTCCATTCGCATAGCTTATCCGCGATAATTTTCCGCGCGGTAGCAAGGATGAGTGCTCTCTTAGCTCATCGGCCAGATGTTTCGTGTCATGGGTCGCGTACTTATGACGAAGAAAAGCGGCTATGTTATCGATACCGGCCGTTAGTTCCCTATCCGTCACTCGCTGCAAACTCAAGGAGGCGCTGAGATAAACGCCGAGTCCGAGCAGCACGACAATGATGCCGACCACGACCGCATACCAGAGCGTTAGACGTGACCGAATCGACAGTGGCATTATCGTGTCGCCGCGGCAAGCCGATATCCAAAGCCACGCACCGTTTGGATTAGCTTCCGTTCATAGCCTCCATCGATTTTGGCTCTGAGCTGTTTCACGAAGACGTCGAGCGTATTATTTTCGACCGTCTCCTCATAACCCCACACGGCATTGATGATCTCCTCCCTCCGCAGCACGGAGGACGGATGGCGCATCATGAACTCCAGGATAAGAAACTCTGTGCGAGTGAGGACAATTGGCCTGTTGGCACGAGAGGCTGCATGCGTTCTCGGATCTAGTTGCAGGTCATCGACTCGGAACAGGAGAGCGGTTGGCGTAGGTTGACGACGGCTAATCGCCCTGAGACGGGCAAATAGCTCCTGAAATACAAAGGGCTTCGTGAGATAGTCATCGACCCCGCTGTCCAAGCCCATGACGACATCCGTCTTTGCATCCTTTGCGGTAAGCATCAGGATCGGAGTCGCGATCCCAGCCCCTCGTAATGCCCTGGCAACGGAAGACCCGTCCATGCCTGGCAGCATTGCATCGAGAAGAATGGCTTCGAATGAATGATCCTTTGCGGTCTCAAGCCCCTCTGTACCAGTAAAGACACAGAGCACGCGATGCATTTGCCTCTCCAGGGCTTCACGGAGAATCACCGCCATTTTACGGTCGTCTTCTACGATCAGGATACGCATCCAGCACCCACCTCCTACCTTTAGCTTATGGACTAGAGATAGATGAAAGATTAATAATTCGAAAACAATCTCCGCAGGTGCTGGTCCAAGCTATCGAGTTAAAGATCCAGTCCAGTGCCTCAGCAGCGAAACCGATATGGACAGTGAGCGATTAGTAGGTCACGCGGAGCGAAAACTCAAGGACGCGAGCAGTACCCGTACCGACTAGCCCGGCGCTGTTCACGACCGATGTGATTTTGCCGAAGCTCACCGGGGTCGTAAGGGTGCGTGCGGCTCCCGTACCAGAAACACTTAACGTCGTCGCTGGCGATCCATACTGGGCGCGATTGAAGAGATTGAAGGCCTCAGCGCGGAAGATAACCTTGTTTCGCTCGGTCACGTGGAAGGTCTTTTCGACGCTGGAGTCATCCTGCCAAAGCGGCGGTCCTGTCGCAACGTTCTTCGCGAGGTTGCCCCAAGGCGAGACACCCGGTGGAAGAATGCACGCACCGGTAAGAGGACATGCCGCGGGAAGACTAAACGCCGCGGGGTTGAGCCACGCAGAGATGCCCCGGCCAGGGAGATAAATCGGAACGCCGGGAACACGATTGGGACGTTGACTGGTGTTGTTGCCATCCGGCAGTTCTTGACTGTTGCGATTGAGTGCGATGTTGATCGGCAAGCCTGCGCGTGCCAGCAACAGTGTGTTCACCGACCATCCACCGACCAATAGATCGCCCCCACGTCCTGTGTTGAGGAAGCGTTTGCCTCGACCGAAAGGCAGATCATAGACCGCGCTGACCGTTCCGCTGTTACGCGAATCGAAGTCGGAGCTGCCGTAGTCGCAGGTGTAGCAGTTGATATTTTGTGGCGAGTCCCCGTCTCCTGCACCAACGGAGCCGTCGTCGAGTGCGTGCGAGTACATGTAATTGCCGGAGAGAAAGAGCCCGTTGTGAGAGCGGCGGTTGACGCTGATCTGCAATGCGTTGAAGTTCGAGGCTCCCTCGTTGAACTTGGTGTCGATCTGGCTCGGATACTGAGGTAGAGGACGTGTACGGGTGATCGGATCGAGGAGATTAGTGTTGCTGCGGCGGAAGAGGTGAACACCATGAGAGCCGAGATAGGTCAAGGTCACCGCGGTCTGTCCAGCAAGGGCCTGCTGCACTGAGGCCGTCCACTGTTCGACGTACGAATCGGGATGATGACGAGCCATCGAGCGAGGGGTTAGCGCAAGACCGGTGGACGGTGTGAGTGCGGGTGGCACCGGATAGGAATATTGAACAATCGTTCCATTCGACTGGGGACCGCTGGTCAGCAGCGTCGATGGCTCCACGTTGACGACCGGGCTGTCTTCGTCGCCGAGTTGACCTTCACCGTGATAGATACCATATCCAGCCCGCAGCACTGTATTGCCATGAAACAGGTCCGGCGCATACGCTACTGAGGCGCGCGGATCAAAGCTCAGATAGTTCGTGTGATAGAAAGCTGCACCGATTCCGCAGTAACCGCCGCAATCCGCAATGTCGAACGGATCCTCGCTATTGTGGTTCTCCTTGAACGGCGAGAAAAAGTTATAGCGAAGGCCATAGTTGATAGTTAGATTCGGAGTCGTCTTCCACTGATCCTGCACGTAAGCGCCCACATGTATCTTCCGCATGCCCTTATCCGGCAACGCGGCGGTCGTGAGGAACGTACTGAGCTGGTTCTGGAGGAATGTCTGCTCGTTGGTGAAGGACGCGGTTCCATCGACTGAGTTCTGCTCGTTGAACCAGGGCAGCTTGTACTCGGCTCCAAACTTGAGGGTATGTTTGCCCCTAGTCCAGGTGACAGTATCGTTCACGCTGTACGACTGGCCCACCTGTTCTTTCGAGTAATTCTCGTTGAGCGAGGTAAAATTCGTGATCGAGAAATTGAAGGGAAGGCCTGTCTGCTGAAATTGAATGTAGGTGTTGCGATTAAGCCCCAATTGAAACTCATTTAACGTGCGTGGGTTGATGATGTGAGTCTCTTCAAGAACGAAGTTATGGGTTCGGGCATTTACAGTGATTCCCTGGGCGAGTGCGTTCAGCGCGCTCGTGGAGACGCCATCGTCGATGTTATAGCGGGCGTAGCCGAAGTCCTTGTAGGAGAAGCGGTGGTCGACGCGGACCGTGCCCGCGTTCTCGCTATTTGGGCTGGGGACAACACCCGTGAATGTGTAGACATTCGGGTCGGACGTGGCCGCCTGACCTGCTGGATAAGCATTGACGATGAAGGCCAACGAAGGCTGAGCTGCGGCTAACTGCGCACGATAGGCAGGACTCGGAACAAAACCGGTGGAAGGGACGCCGCTGAGTTGCTGGCGAAAGCCTTCGTAATTCACAAAGAAGAAGGTGCGGTCCTTGACGATGGGCCCACCGATGTTGCCACCAAACTGGTTGAGATGGAAGATCTGATGGACTGCGGACTTGATCGGTGAGCGGGCATCGAACGCACTGTTGCGCAGATAGTCGAAGATCGCTCCGTGCAATGCATTGGTTCCGGTCTTGGAGATAAGACTTACCTGCGCCCCGGCCGATCCGCCGGTATCCGCAGTATACCCGGCAGTGTCGACCTTGAATTCGGCGATCGCTTCCGTCGAGAATTGCAGGCGCAGAGCGGACTTGAGCGATGCATGAAAGACTCCGCTTGCATCTACACCGTCCAGTCGGAAGTTGTTATCATCGGTTCCGTTACCCACGAAGCGAATCGACGATTGTTGCCCTGAGCCCGCATCAATCGCCCCGGGTGCTAGTAATTCCAGAGTTGTAAGGTTGCGTCCATTGAGCGGCAGCTCCGCAACCTGGACTGCTTGAATGGTACCGCCAAGAGTCGCATCGCTCTTGTTGAGCTGCGCGCCACCCCGGTCGCCTTCTACCTGCACAGTTTGGCTCACAGCGCCCACCTGCATCTTTGCGTTGACGGTACGTACGTCGCCGGAGTGCAGGTCTACGTCCGCAATGCGAAGGTCACTGAAGCTCTCATGAGAGAACACCATGGTAAAGCGGCCGATCGGCAGAGAGGAGGCGACAAACTGACCGTATTTGTCGGAGGTAACAACACGATCCTGGTTTGTGCCCTCCTGCCTGATGGTTACTTTTACATTGGCGAGTGTGGCCCCGGACGAATCGGTGACGGTGCCGTTGAGTTCGGTGCGGTCGATTTGTGCCACAGCCGGCAAGGCCAACCCAATAAGCAAGAAGAGGAGTCGAACGAGTTGTGACATATAGGGGAGTTTCAAGGAATCTCCATGACTGGTTGAGGGATGAGGTCCGGCTCTTGTTCAGTGAACCAAACGACTCCTGCAGACATGTTGCATGGCGGTTGAATTTCTTTAAATCAGTCTTCAGCTAATCTTCAGATTCGAGATCGCCGTGCTCACAGTGCGAGTCAGCGTTCACGTGCGAGTCCAAGAGAGCGCATGCCTACGCGCGCCGTTGCATCCCCTTTATATGGACAAAGGGAATCAGGAGCGGTGATCTCTTCAGGCCTTTATAAAAAGCGAATTGTTACTGATGCTGAAATAGCGACTCGAGACTGGGGATCTTGTCCGCTAACTCCTTGCGGATTGCCTCCGCCCGACGGGCGGCATCCTCTTCGCTGGAGGCCGTAGTATCCGGTATCTCCATGACGAGAATTCCAATCCGATTTCCTTTGGCATCGAACATTGGCATCTTCATATTGTAGAAACGGCCATCAGCGATGAGAGGCCCATAGGTTTTGCCGTCCTTCACCGCTGCGAAGTCTCCCGGCGAGGTATGTATGCTCAATCTCGTCGCATTACCATTGGCGATCAGGATCATCGTGCTCTGGCCCGGAGGGATCACATGCAACCCCATCTTGCGAAGATAAGGATGTGCGGAGAGAATATTGAGCACGAGCTCCTCGGCGGCAGGAGCGTTCACCGCTTCCTGCGGCTCTGGTCCGCGGGTTTCTCCCGAGCCAGTATTCATTGGCTCAAAGATTTCAACGCGCGCGTTGTGTGTGCCGTCCTGCGGCGCCGCAACAAAAAGCCGATTCAACTCAGGGACAAGCCGCCCTGTCCTCGCATTGGAATTCGTCGAAATGCTGCCGCGGGATACATACTTGTCCATGCTGATCTGGTCGTAGACATCGACCGAGCCTCCGCCGATGGCATAGAGCCGCTTGCTCTTCGCATCGTAGATCGTGTCGTCGACGCCCGGTGTAATCGCAAGCGTCTGCAGTTCCTTACCTGTATTGGTGTCGAGCACCACCAGTTTGCCGTCGCGGCACCCGACAAAGAGCCGCTGCCGCGGTTCGTCCAGCGCCATCGTGACATTGTTCTTAGCTAGTGTGATCGGCCACGTCGCAACGATGGCATTCTTCTGTCTATCGATGACACCTACTGAGTTTTTTGCCTTGTCGTTGACGTAGATACGAGGCCGGTAGGTATCGAGTGCTATCGCCTCGAGCGTATCGCCGTCGATCTTCAGATCCGCCATCTTCTTATTGCTATTCGTATCAATTGCACTGAGCATCGAGTAGGCCTGATGAACATCTCCGCCGCCGTTGTCGATGTAAAGATACTTTCGTGAGATGTCGTAGCCGATTGAGTCCGCATCCTTGAGCAGGGCGATACGATCGAGAAGCCGGTAGCTCTCGCCGTCGTATACCTTCACGCTTCCATCTCCACCGTCCGTTACATAGAGACGGTCGGTGTCCTCGCGATACAAAACAGCGTGGGGGCGTGCGATCCCATCAATCTGATGAATCAACTTGCCTTGCGAGAGATCGAAGACCAATACTGCCTTGAAGTCTTCCGGGGTTGCGAACAACCGATTGCGCTTCAAATCGATACCGAAATGATCAAAGTTCCCCTTGACGGTGGCGGGAAGCGTGATCGTTTGAATGAGACGCAAGGGTTCGCCCTGAAGAGGGACCGGGCCAGGATGTTGCTGCTGCGCTGATGCGAAGGTGACGGCTAACAAAACGATTGCAGCAAACTGACGCATGAAGACTTCCCTCACAAACTTATAGCTTTTCCTGCACTATGCAGTGTCTTCAGGCTAGATTGAATGAGTGTGAGGAAGTTCATGCGGCTGCTAATTTCCAGCTAAACTATGCTCAGCGAATCTTCAGAATGCTAAATTTGCGCCACGACAAGCCACTCAGGACAAAAAATATCGCTGAACTGTGGCCCGTCAACGATCTGGAGTCACAGGCGCCTTGTTACCACAACGACGTAGCCATCTTTCCTAGGGTCTGCGGCCCCGGATCGAAATCCCGTACTGAGATCGATGACGATCCCATTGACTCGTCCTATGCCGTCATTGACTGCCTTGATACATATCCTTTCGCCCGTAAGAGATCCATTGTGCTCTGGCGGATTCTGATCTCGACGTTGAATACCGGCTTTATCTCTGTTCCGGCTTCCTGCTGCCCTCCATAGATCATGCGCGGTTCGGCAATTGCCGTCTGGATGTCCTGATTAAAGTCAACAACATTCAAGATCACTTGAACGAGACGTTGCCAGATACCATCGTTGCCGGGGTCTCAAGTGCCATGAACGGCTTGCCATCCCTTCAGCACAATAATTGGACTTGTCACTGCGGAAGGGGTAGCGAACAATATCAAATCGCAAAAGGCCCTCGGATTGATCGCGCCTAACCAGACTCTGAACCCTGCCGACTTCTTTGATATGCGTTTCGCCAAGCATACCAATCATCGATAGATCATAGCTCGTAGTGGAGAGGGTTTCGAGTAGCATAGGCTTGCACTAACTTCGCACGAAATCACTCCCATATGGAAGATGGGAAAAGCTGAAACCGACAGTATTAATTGGCTGCAATGAATTTTGGCTATGAGCAACTATCAAGAGTTTTTGGACGTTTCATCGAAAGAAATATCTGCTCGAGGGTTCCTGCACCGTCCAATCGTTTCGAGTGGGGACTGCATCGTGCTCACACACGGTGCCGGAGGGAACTGCAATACTCCTCTCCTTATTGCATTGGCGGATGAATTCTGTGCAGCGGGGCTGACTGTCCTTCGCTATGATCTCCCTTTCCGCCAGATGCGGCCACACGGTCCACCACAAAGAGGAAGCGCGGAACGCGATCAAGAAGGTCTTCGAGCGGCACTTGCTGCCATGAGAAAACAAGTGCCAGGCCGGATATCATTGGGCGGTCATTCGTATGGAGGCAGGCAATCGTCCATGCTCGCTGCGGCCGAACCTGATCTTCTTGACAGTCTATTGCTGCTCTCGTATCCGCTCCATCCACCGCGACAGCCACACGAATTGCGGACAGGTCATTTTTCAAGTCTTCAGACGCCCAGCCTGTTTGTTCACGGCACACGGGATGGGTTCGGATCCATCGATGAAATGGCAACAGCCTTGGAGTTGATCCCTGCGCGAACGGAATTGCTTCCAATAACAGGTTCGGGGCATGAGCTCATGACGAAGAAAAATCATAGTGAATTACCTAAGATAGTAGTGGAAGCGTTTTTGTCATTCACAAATAAACGGAGTGCTTAGCTGCCGAGTCTTCCGGCGCGAACTACCTACTTCAAAGTGGTGACGACGGGAGCGAACCCCCGACCGTTAAATCGGCGACTTTTGAATCCGAATTCTTCAAATCACTCGTTCAATGAGCCGAAACCATCCGTACCTTTCAACCTATACCTTTCTAAGCCTTTGCCGTTCCCTGTTCTCGCTGTCATTCTCCAGTGGAGCGAAGAAGCTGGCCGTCGGCGCGGATCAATGGTGCCCCCCACCCCCGCCATGTTTGCGCAAAGTCTTCTATCGATGTGAGTTAGGCTTGTACTTCCTTTCGTGCGTCAGTTTTGGCTATGCCTTCAATGAGAGGCACGCTTGTCAAGTTGGCGCGAAAATTCATCTGGTGAAGCATGGCGATTGGCTCGAAGGTAGACGGGACACACCCATGTATTTCGTCTTTGCATTTGTTTGCTTGTTCCTTTAAACAGCTTGGGATAGACGGTGATTACACTCTTTCAGACGCGCAAACCATAGAAACTAACCCCGATGTATGCCCCGGCCGTTCTTTGGTTACACCTTTTATTGATTCTTGACGGTTTTTGCTCGACAAAACAGCCCGGGCACTAAGGCCCGGCTGTTTTGGATAAATGGGTTAAAAGTGGTACTTCAAAGAGAGTTGCATCTGCCTCGGCCCAGACCGTGTTGGTGTTGTCTGGCCCTGGATATCTCCAAAGGTGGCAGAAGCGACATTGGCGACAGGATTGCCGAGGTATGCGCTGTTGAAGACGTTATCGGCATCAGCACGGAAGTTAATCTGCTGCTCATGCCAGATAGTGAAGTCCTTGGTGACTGAGGCTCCATAGGTCTGGAAGCTCGGCGCCCGTTCCGATGTCGGGCGAGTGGTCCCGAAGGTTCCTGCTGCCGGCTGACCATAAGCGCAGACGCCGTTATCAACACCTGGCGTCGTGCAGGGGACAGCAGAGGGATCGGTTCCAAACCAGTGGCTATTCGAGCGGTTGACAATCTTTAGTGTCCGATAGTGATTGGCGCGTTGCGAGTTGCCGTTAACTCCTGAGTTGTTGGTGCTGGTGCTGATGTTGACCGGGAAGCCGGTGTAGACGACACCAGTCATGCCGATCTTCCAACCGCCGACGACCTCATCAAGGATGAGAGGCATGCTGCTGCCGAACATGCGGTTGCGGCCAAACGGAAGGTCATAGACCAGGTTCCCGTTGACTGCATGACGCACGTCCTGGCCGGCAGGACCGTACTCCGAGTGCATGTCATAGACATTCTCGGCATAGGCGCTGCCTACCGTGACGCTGGGAACGCCATAGAAGCCAACGCTGTTGGTCATAGCATGGCTCCAGGTGTAATTAGCGGTGTACTGCAGACCGTGCGAGAGGCGCTGGCGGATGGTGGTCTGCAATCCGTTGTAATTCATCATGGCATTGGAGTCCGTAAAGCGGATGACACCGTTGTAAAGCACGCCAGGTGTGGTCTGGAACGGCGCGGGTTGAATCGTAGGGCAGGTTGCTGCCGTACCCGTTGGAACGGCTTGTGCGACGTTCTGGACGACGCCACCGACGATGCAGGGTGCATGCAGCTGGTTGCGCTGATTGGCGGTGACCAAATGCTGGCCGGATTCGCCAACATAGCCAATCTGGACGGAGGCCGTGTTGTTGAGCTGGTACTCCACAGTCAGGTTGTAGATGCCGATGAACTCTGGTTTGATCTTCTTGTTCCAGACATTGTAGGTGTTGGACCCTGCCGCGCCACTGCCGAAGCCATTCTGAACCGTGAAGAAACTGCCCACGGCGGTGGAGGTGGGCTGGACTCCAGTCAGCTGAAGCGCAGATTGAAAAGGTAGATTCGTGGTCATACGCAGATTCGCGCCAGTGCTTTCCATGAAGTTCTGCAGGCCATATCCTCCGCGCAAGACGAACTTCGGCGTTGCCGACCACGCGAAACCGAGACGAGGCATAACGCTGGCGTAGTATGGGTCGACGAGCCCATGGCCATAGCCGGCTGACCTCGCCGTCACACACGGCGACAGGCCGACCGCTTGGCATGCGGCGGTGCTGTCGCCATCGATAATGAAGGTGCCGGGGTTGTTCGGATCGATCGTCGACATCTTGTGGTTGACCTCGTAGATCGGCTGTGAGTATTCATAGCGAAGGCCGAGGTTTAAAGTGAGGGTTGGGTTAACCTTCCAGTCGTCCTGGATGAAATAAGCATCGCGCCACTGGCGCATGCCTACCGGACCGGCGACGCCGCCTATGCTCTTGAAGCCCGCACGGTTCAGGAGGAAATCGGCTGCCGCATATCCATTCGATCTGTTTCCGTTCGCATTCGTGGTAGATCCGTTGGATGTACCGGCGCCCAGATAGAAGAAGCCGCCGAGGGAGCCGTCGTTGCCCGGATAAAAGTTGTTCTGCTGCTGACGCAGGAACTGAACGCCGAATTTAAAGGTATGGCGGTTCTTGAGCCAGGTGAAGTTATCGCCGTAGAGGAAGGTGTTGAGGGTGAAGTTGGTGCCGGTGTTCTGGTTGCCAAGGTTGGTGTATTCGGTACCGTTGGAAGCGGTGAAGCCCTGCGGGCTGGCTGAGTTGCCGAACGCTAGAACGGAGAAACCGGCAAAGGCCTGGGTGACCGGGTTGTTGGCTCCGATGCCGAGGATCTTGTCGCCGTTCAGTCCGAAGACACCGGTCGGATCAAGAAGAACAGCTCCATTGTCCTGGATGCGGGTATAACCCGCGCGAAACTCATTCACCATGGAGGAGTTGAAGCTGTGGACTTCATTAATAGCTGTGCCGCGCACGGGGAAAGTAGGAGCGCTGGCGAAGCTGGTTGGCAGCGGGTTAATCGTAGTCTGGCCAAAGTCGCCATAGGTGACGCGAACTGACAGATTATCTTTTCCTGTCGCTTTCCAATCAACCTTGACATCGAACTGGTCACCGTAGTTGCGGAGCTTTTGTGTGCCGGTGTAGTTACCGGAAGCAGGCGAACCAGGCTGAGGAATCGAGTTAGCGTGAGGATAAATCTCAGGATGCGCCAGCAGGTAGGTTGCCGCCGGGTTATTGCCAATCGGAATCTTGTTGTTCAGATAGGCAGGGTGGCCCGGTGTGGTTGCATCGTACAGCTGAATCAGCTTCCCGGTGCAGGCGCTCGCGCTATCCGTGGAGAGGCACATGAGGCTTGGATTAAGTAGTTCTGAAAAGTCTCCCGTACGCTCCTTCTCCGTCAGAACGGTCGCAGTAGCTGGGCCGCCAAGGTGGTAACGGCCACCCTGGTAATCGCCGAAGAAGAACAGCTTGTCGCGAAAGATTGGACCGCCGAAGGTGCCACCGAAGATATTTCGCGTGAATGAATTCTTTGCGGTGGGAACGGCCCGGTGGTTGTTGAACCATGTATTTGCATTCAGGTTGTAGTTGGTGAGGTAGAAGAACGCGCTTCCGTGCCACTGGTTGGTGCCGCTCTTGGTCTGGTAGAGGATATCCCCACCGAGGACGTTGCCGTACTCCGCGGGCGCATTTGCGGAGATGACCTGGATCTGCCCGACAGCATCGGGACTGGGATTATAGGCCGAAATATTGTTGAGGTTCTCGTCCACGGGAACGCCGTCGAGCAGGTACTGATTCGTTTGTTGGCGATTGCCGTTAACGGAGACGGTCTGGTTGGCGCTCTGGGGACCGGAAACGGCGGCATTGCTGACGAAGCCGTTGGGATTGGTGCTGACCGCTCCCGGTAGAAACATGGTCAACGCAATAATATTGCGGCCAACCAGCGGAGCATTCTCAATAGCGCGCGTATCCAGCGTCGTTGCCAGCGTGGGGTTCTCCGTATTCATCAGCGGAACGAGCTCCGACGCAACGGATACATTCTGTACTTGACCTGATAGCACCAACTTCGCATCCACCTTCGCGTTCTGATCGGTCTCCAGCACAAATGGTCCAAAGTCCGCTACCGCGAATCCTGGTGCTTCCACCTTAACCTTATAGTTGCCGATCTGCAGAAAACGGATGTTATAGATCCCGTCGCTGTTCGTAGTGGAGGGCGTCTCGATACCGGTGTCGACGTTCGTGGCCGTTACTTTTGCATTTGGAATGACTGCTCCCGTTGGATCAGTCACCGTTCCATTCACGCTACCTGTAATTGTCTGTGCCTCCAGCGCGGTGCCGCAGCAGAGCAGCAACGCGACGAAAATGACTTGAATATTTTTGATATGTCGTTTCATCGTTGTGGACCTCCGAAAAATTATTTATGGGGCCTGGTTAAATCTCCGATGTTCTGATGGAGTTCTATTGCCAAACGCAGAACTGATGCAGGAATCAGGTGTCTCAGAGAAATCACCTGTCTAGGCATCCATACGTCAAACTAAGTTGAATGTGGCGCAATTCTAATCCCATCATCCAGTCACGTATAGGGCGAATGGCCTATATGGCCCTGAAAATTAGCAGCGCACGATGCATTTCCCGGCGCATTCAAATGACTTTGCTAACTCGGAGGCGCGAAGAAGCGATATCGCAGCATCCAGCGGCTCGTCTCACCCGGAGCCACGTTCAGCTTGATGTATCCCTCCGGACAAATCGTCTTTTGGGTGGACCAGAAATACAGCCGCGCAAGTGAGTGGTCCGACGTCTGCTGCACTCCAACCTTCGATCGCGTATCTTCCACTGTGAAGTCGTAGTCGCGAACATCGTCCGAGTACCCCGTAAGATATCCCGCGACTCCTTTACGCGGCGCGAGCGCATCGACATACACCAGATCCTTGCCTTCAATCTTCGCAGCCGCTCCAATCTCGCCTTGCGGTTTCGGCTCAAACTTGAAGTGCACCACCATCCCCGGCCCGGTCGGCTTTCCGTCGAGCATAAAGAAGTCATGATCGTACACATACGTCTCAATCGCCTTCTTCCCTGTGTTCTTCAGGGTGTGCTGCAGTGTCACTACCGGCTCGTTCTTGTTGAGCGTCAGCGTCTTTTCGTACACATACGCATAACCCTCAGGCCCGCGTAGCACCTGCCGAAACTGCACTGACCGTTTCCGCACCTTAACGGTCCACGTCCCCGTATCGACAATCGGATATGCTCCGCCAAACTGATAGGGAGAGTCGTCCACCTTGCGCAACACACCGACGCCTGGCTTCAGAAATGTCTCGCCCGGTCCGGCCTCCTGGTATCCGATCGCTCCCGGTCTCACAGACAGTTCGCCTGGGTGCTGTGCGTTGTACCCCATTTGGCCATTGTCGGTGCGAAACTCTTCGACGGGCCCGGTTATTGAGTCATTCTTCAACGGATCGTACTGGGTAAACCACTCCCCGAAAAATTTATGCCCGTTCAGCGAAACGCATGCAACGACGCCTGACCAGTCAAACCGCGTCGACCGGTAGTACCCGTTCCTGGCATCCGGAAGAAATATCAGCGCATCCAGCTTCCCGTTCGTCAGCAGTGCTTTTGGATGGTCCCCATGCGGAACCTCCGCACAGTTCGAGACAGTCTGCGCTGCCGCAGCGCACGCCATCGCATAAGCAACACCGAGCCCGGCAATGCAGCCCGACCTCGTTAGAGCCCTCCAATACCGCATCGAAACCTCTTTCGCGCTACAGCGACTTCGCCGCCAAACTCATCGGTGCGGCCAATCTAGCTAACTGTTCGCCTTTGCTGATCTGTCCATCTGCGAGACGCCAGCCGAACACCCCGCCATCCTCGCGGCTCAGGCCAAGCAAGCTCTTGCCATCGGCCGTGATCGTCATCTCGTGCAGCCATGGCCCACCCTCATCTACAACCTGCAGCCGCTGCAGCCCACCCGTTCTTCGCGCGATTCTCCACATGGACACACCATCGCTCGCCCGCCGATGCGCCGTATACAAAAACTCTCCCCCCGGATCCAAAGCCATCACAACTCCACCAGTATTCCCGCCGCAAGCCGTCGCGGTCTGTCCGAGTCTTCCAACAATCCTTCCTTCCTCCACGTCGTATCCGTAGCAGGCAACCGAAGCATCCAGTTCATTCGCCACAAACAGAAGCTCTCCATCCGGATGAAGCGCCAACTGACGTGGTCCATCTCCAGCCTGTGCTGCATACCTTCCCGCACGACTCAGCCGCGCAGCGTCAAGCCTCAACACGCTCAAGCGGTCGCTGCCCAGATCCGCGCTCACCACTCTTCCTGCACGATCAAACACCACCATCTGCGGATGAGCGGACCTCTGCTCGTGATGCGGCCCCGATCCCGTCTCCTTCAGAATTCCCGAAACCGCTCCCACGCTTCCATCCTTTGCAAGAGGCAATACGTTGTACGCTCCCCCACCATGCACCGCCACAACCAGCGCCCTCCCATCCGGAGAAACCGTCGCATGTCTTGGCGCCGTCGCCGACAACGACAGCTTCTGCCTGTTGATTAACTTCAGGCTCCCATCCGCGCTGTCAATGGCATATGCCTCCACCGTTCCCGTCGGGAGGCCTTCATACTCATCCACTTCGTTTACCGCATACAGAAACCGTTCGGTGGCATCGAGCGCTAACGACGAAGGCGCAGCACTCGCCACCACACCCGTCTGTCTCCATAGCCCGCCTCTCAGGTCCGCGCCACTCAGATCGAAGACAGCGATTCCCTCATCCTTCGCGCCCTCGCCACCAAATCCAACGTAGGCAAATCGCGGCGCAATCTTTTCACTCGCCCGACTCACCCGAGCAAGCAAGGGCGGCACGAAGCTCATTGCCCCAAGAGACGATCCCGCCATCCGCACAAAGTCTCTTCGGCTCCAACGCAAGCGACCCTTCATCTCACCCTCCTCCGATCACGTCATACCTTCTCGTCATGGACGAATAGACATCGCATGGTGAAAGATATTGTTCGGATCGTACCGCTGCTTCACTCTCTTCAGCACAGGGACCAATCCGGCCTCGCCATAGTACAGCTCCGGCCAGAACGAATACGCCAACATATCCTTATCCGGATAGTTGATGTAACAACCCTCATACCGATCGTTCCAATAAGGAGTCTCTTTATACTTCGGGTTCGCATCCGGCCCCGAGTACAGTTCGCTGAAAAACTCCCTGCTACATTGCAAATGCGCGGCATCGTCCTCCGGCGTGTTCCAGTAACTGAGGAACTGCAGCTTCATCACTGACTCGCGCTGCGGATTTGAAGTCGTGTCGATCAGGCTTTTTTTATTCGTCGCGCCGCCAAACGAATCTACCAATACCATCGACCGGCTCAGGTCCACTCCAGGTATTGTCCGCGTCAGGTGCTTGTAGAAGCACGCAATCTCGGCCGACGTAAAGTTCCGCTTCATGTAGCTCGACTTGTACTTCGCTCTCTGCTCGCCGCCTGCCCCTCCGCCCCCTCCACCTCTCACGTTCGCATCGAGCCACAGATGCCGGCTCATCATCTGCTGGCCCCAGCAATTCTCCGGCGCGGCATGATGCATCGCCCGCTCGCCTCCCGTCACAGCCGCTGTCGCCGGCGTCGTCTGTACAGGTCCGCAGGGCTCGAAGAGAGCAAGAAACTCATTTAGCACCTTCAAGTCACGGCACGTCCCGTCCGTATTGCAGAACTGAATCGAGATGCCCAGGTGACCCGAAGCTCGATGCGTGAGACCAAAAATGGTAAACATCCCCCACGTGTCGGGGTCCTTTCCGCGGCCCTCCCAATAGCCCCCATACGTCTTCAAAATTGCCTCAAACTTCTCTTCCGTCATATCGGCCCACGAGAAGCTGATATTCGCGGTGATTACCTCTTGGGGGACCCTCGGCAGCTCTTCAAAGAAGTAGTTCGTGATGACTCCGAAGCTGCCTCCGCCCGCTCCCCTGCAGGCGCGAAACAGCTCCGGCTCATGCTTTTGGTCCACCCTGCGCGCAACCACCTTCCCCTGCGCATCAACCGTCAAAATATCCACGGCCGTAAGCCAGTCCGACGTCAAACCGTGCAGCCTCGAGAGCAGCCCGTATCCTCCCCCGCTGATATGCCCACCTGCCGCCACCGAGGTGCACGTCCCTCCCGGCAGCGTCACGTTATACCGCTTGAACAGGTCGGTGTACACATCTCCCAACGCCGCCCCCGCCGCAATCCGATACTTCGGCGCCCCTGCCAGCGGAGTCGTATCTCCCATCATGCTCAAGTCCAGGACGACTCCGCCTGGATTGCTGTACACAAAATCCTCATAGCAGTGGCCGCCGCTCCGCACAGTTGGCCGCAGCCCCTCGCTCACTGCCCGCTGCAGCGCCAATGCCAAATCCTCCGCGTTATCGCAGAGTTCGATACGGCTCGCCGCATCAGCATCCGACGCCGGGAAGCGCGCATTTCTTCCCTTCACCAGGGTGCTGTACCGCGGGTCATTCCGGCTGATTGTTTCAATCGACATGTTGCTCCTTATCGCATCAGAGCTTTATGAAATATGGGAATGAATATAGAAAGCAGCTGCACGGAACGAATACGAACGACCAAGCTTGCCAATAAAATAGGGCCCGCGATTTAAGTTACTTGTATCTTCACGTTTTCAAAAGATTACAAGTAAAGTCCCCCCTTCTGTCTAGGCCATTAGACCTATTCCCTCTCGAGCCAAGACGCGCGATGATATCCGGCTGAATGAAAAACGCGAGGCAATGGGAACTTGTCTGCCCTCTGCCCTGACTAGGGCGCGGTCGTATGCCCGGTCTGCGCGGCGGCTAACACCAACTTGCGCATGGAATTCAGAAATGTAAACCGCACCAGGGCTGAGGGCTGCTCGGCCGCATCAAGAATGCTCATCTGCTGCGCTTGCCATCCCGCGGGAGGTGCAGTGTGGGTTTGGAGATAGGTGAGGGCGGACAACCCCACCTGGGCTAACTCGCCGAGTTGCTGGGCGCGCACGGCTGCGTCGCTTAGGCGCGGGGTCTCCTGCACGTCCTCAAGGAGACGCGGCTCGGCTGCCTGCCAGGAGAGGAATCGCTGACGTAGCCGACGCAGCGCCGCTTCAGGAGAAGGCGCCACACCTGATGACACATCGCCACTCAGGTCCAGGCGCAGCTTCGGATCGGAAAGCGGCGGCACGGTGACACCCCCTGCCAGTGCATCCACATCCCCGGCGATCTGCTGCCGCGACGGCGGATCCGCCACAACAGCATCCACGAGTCGGTCGAGCGTCGTCAGCCCGTTCGTGTGCTGTCCGCCGTAGCGTTCATGGAAGCTCACCGGCTCAAGCACCGAGGCCAGGAGCTCAAGCGCCTCGGGATCGCGATCGAGAAGCAGATTGCGTCGCAGGATCTCGGGGCCGCTGATGTGCCGTAGCCCCACATCTTCCAGCTTCAGCGAGTTGATGCGCAGACGCCGATACATATCGGAGACATCCCGATCGCTTTGCGGCGACCAAAAGCGCTCCGCCACAGCCATCGTGCGCGGCCAAATGCGCGAGTCCACCGTCTCCGGGTTCAACTGCTCGGCCCACATGCACACCTCGCCCCCCAGGATCAGTTTCTGTTGGTCGGCTGTCAGCGTCGTGTCTGAAGGGACCGGATCAGCAAGAAACATCTGCGCTGAGGTCTTCTGCCCGTCAAGATAGTATGGCGCCGACAAGGTGCCCTGATACCCCTGTCGCGCGCCGTCAGCCAGCGATGCCTCTCCCCGCCAGCTCTGGATCACGATAGTCTTCGGCAAAGCAGGGTTCAGAATCTCATCCCATCCAATCATCTTCTTGTCATGCTTTTTCAGGATGGTTTCCAGGCGCTGGTTGAAGTAGGCCTGCAACTCGGCCGGTGTGGTGTATCCCTTCTTCTTCATGAATTCGGCAATACGCGGATTCGAAAGCCACGCTTTGCCCTGCACCTCATCACCGCCAATGTGAAAGTATTCGTCAGGAAAAATCCTGCCCATCTCCTCCACCAGTGTGTTGATGAACTTGTATGTGCTCTCACGCGTGGGGTCGAGAACCGCAGTGGGCGTACCGTAAACGACCGGCAATTGCGTGATCTGCGCGTCAGGGCTCAGCTCCGGATAGGCCAGGATCCAACTAGTCCCATGTCCCGGCATATCAAATTCCGGCACCACGCGAATACCGCGCGCTGACGCATAAGCTACCACCTCGCGCATCTCATCCTGCGTGTAGAACTGGCCATCCGAGGCAAGTCCGGTCAGCTTGGGGAATTTTTTGCTCTCTGCGCGGAAGCCCTGATCGTCGCTGAGATGCCAGTGAAAGACGTTGAGCTTCGCCGCGGCCATGCCGTCCAGCGTGCGCTCGATCACAGGCACCGGCTCGAAGTGACGGCTCACATCCAGCATGAAGCCGCGCCAGCGGAAACGAGGCGTGTCGCTGATCGTCACCGCGGGAAGCACGCAGGCGCCGTGCTCGTTGGTGGCCAGTTGCAGGATCGTCTCGAGCCCATGCATCGCACCCGCATCAGTTGCCGCCGTCAGCCTGGCTCCTTGCAGAGTGACGCTCAACTGATAACTCTCCTCCTCGTTGACCGTCTGCACCGGTTCGCTCGGCCTGGCTACGCTGATGGTGAGCGACGGATTCGCCGGTGCGGGATGATCCACCGTGGATCGCAGCACATCTCCACCGCATGTACGGCCCAGTTGCAGCAGCGCCCGTTTCACAGCGGCTTCCAGTCGCGCGTCGTGCGTCTGGTCGTAGCGGTAGGTGAATGCCGAACCTCCGCCCCCGGCAGGAGTGACTGTGAGCGCACCGTCGCCGCGAGTGATTGCGCTGGGAAGAGGCATCAGCGCGAGCTTGGAGGGGGCAGCCGGCGCTACTTGCGCGATTGTTGTCACTGCGGGGAACATCAATGCGAAGGTTCCGGCAAACAGCGCAATCGCTACAGGCACACGCGGCTTTCTTTTCATTTGCATTTCTTCAGTCTCCAGCACAGCCAAATTGTCTCTACGTTCTTTCCGTCGGATTATTGTGCCAAAGAAAAACATCACGTGCATGATGGCCAAAAACTCAGCGCTCTTTAACCCAGGTTGGTGGAAAAGCTGGGCGACCTTGAGCTTCCTGACACCGGAGAGCATCTCATCAAGGAGCGTTTCGATGCGCTGCACAATTTCCGCGCGACACTTCGTTGTTACAGGCGGCAAAGGTGTTTTTGTGGAATAAGGTTACGAACGAACTCCACTCAATGAAGCGGCTACTTGTGAAATATTTCAGGTTTAGGCCATTCATGTTTCCTTGGCGATGGTTGTCTGCATGGGACAACCATGCTTGGAAGGAAGAGGAATGACGGAGAAAATTGGAGTGGTTTTTCGGTGTCGGTGTTTGTCTTATTGATGCCTCGATGAATTATATCGAGCCTTGCCCGATGTCTCGACGTGTGCCGGGAAAACCTGAATTCCTTTGGTCTTCCACACTTTTCTATTTCTCTGATTTTTCGCCGGCCGGACGTGTAGGATGACTGAACCTTATTAATCTTTTGCTCCACGGAGAGCTAATTTGCGCGTCGCTTCGTCTACCGCCCATTTTTCCGCCCAATTTTTTACTTCGCTCCTCGCAGGTTTCGCTACAGTGTGCATGGCCGCTACCTCCAGTGAGAAACCTCATCTGCTACAGCGGCCAGCATTGAGCCAAACACAGATTGTGTTCAATTATGCGGGTGACCTATGGAGCGTCGACCGCAAAGGAGGTCATGCCACACGGCTGACGGTTGGGGTGGGAGTAGAGACCTCGCCGGTGTTCTCGCCAGACGGAAGCACGATTGCGTTTACGGGTGAGTACGATGGCAACACGGATGTGTTCACGATTCCGGCTACGGGTGGTGTGCCTCATCGTGTGACCTATCATCCCTCGGTAGATACGGCGGTAGGCTGGTCGCCAGATGGGAAGCAGATTGTATTTCGTTCGGACCGGCAGGCGAATAGCCGGTACACGCAGTTGTATGAGGTCGCTGCTGCGGGCGGTTTCGCCAAGGCGCTCCCGCTGCCGATGGCATTTGACGGACAGATCTCGAGCGATGGTGCCAGCATAGCGTACTCACCGCTGGGGCCTCCATCCGGCTTCGACTACAACCGGTATGTTGCATGGAGGAACTACCGCGGCGGCCGCGCCAGTACAATCTGGGTCACAGGGCTGAAGGACCTTGTGAGCACGGAGATTCCGCATGAGGAAGCGTCGGACCTCAATCCTGTGTGGGCTGGGAAGATCATCTATTTTCTCTCTGACCGTAACGGCCCAATGACGTTGTACAAATATGACCCGGCGACGAAGGCTGTAACGGAGTGCCTGAAGGGTGCGGGCAAACCGGATATTCATTCGCTGTCAGGCGGACCCGGCGGCTTGGTGTACGACCAACTGGGTGAGATCTATCTCTATGATCCGGACAGTGGTCAGTCGCACATGGTGCCGATCGATGTGACGGGCGATCTGCCGGAGGTGAGGGCGCGCATCGAGAATGTAAGCACGCAGATCGATCATGTTGGCATCTCGCCCACTGGCCTGCGTGCTGTGTTTGAGGCGCATGGCGAGATTCTAACGGTGCCCGCAAAGAAGGGACCGACACGGGATATTACCAATACCCCGGGCGTGATGGAGCGGAGTCCGGCGTGGTCGCCGGATGGGCAGTCGCTTGCTTATTTTTCCGATGAGTCCGGGCTGTACGCGGTGCATGTCTCGAGCCAGACGGGCAACGGAGAGGTGAAGAAGTTTCCGCTGGCGAAGGAGCCTGCGTATTATTTCGATCCGGTGTGGTCGCCTGACTCGAAGCTGCTAGCGTTTCGCGATAACCGGTTGAAGCTGTGGATGCTCGACACCGGCAGTGGAAAGCTGACGCATGTGGGCGAAGACGATTTCTTTCAGACCGACAAGCGCGACATCGCCTGGTCGCCGGACTCAAAGTGGATCGCTTACTCGCAGATCGTGGCGAACCATCTTCATGCGCTGTTTCTGTATTCGGTGGAGACTGGCAAGTCGACACGGTTCGCTGCGGACTCTGCCGATTCGCGTTTCCCGACGTTCGATCGCAATGGAAAGTACCTGTACTTCACTGCGAGTACGAACACCGGGGGGACCACGGCCGGTCTCGACATGACAAGCGATCTGCTTTCGCCGTCACGCAATATATACGCGGTTGTATTGGCTGCGGACCAGGCCTCGCCGATTGCGCCGGAGAGCGACGATGAGAAGACTCCTGCCGAAATGCACGAAAAGGCGAAAGAGAATGCAGATGCAACGCCAGCTGGCGAGGCGAAGGAGGGTGAGAAGGCCCGGCCCGCTGCTGCCAAGGCTCCGACTCCGCCAAAGCCAGTGAGGATTGACCTCGCTGGAATTGAAAGCCGTATCGTCGCGCTGCCGCTGCCGGCTGGCGATTATCTGGAACTGGTTGCGGGCAAGCCGGGCACACTTTACTTCCGTGAGGCTGCTGGCGGGAATCGATTCTCGGAGCGTACCGCTACGCTGAACCGGTTGACCTTGACACGCGCAAGACAGAGAAGCTGGCCGAACGCGTTGCGAGCTTCGACCTTTCTGCTGACAGCGAAAAGATGCTGCTGGGGCTGATGCCGGAGGCAACAGGCGGTCGAGGAGCAGGCGGCCCCGCCCCTCACCCTTCTTATGTGATTGTCCCGGCAAATGCACCGATCAAGCCAGGCGACGGTACGGTGTCTTTGGCCGATCTGCAGGTGCGCGTCGATCCGGCAGCCGAGTGGAACCAGATGTACCACGAGGTCTGGAGAATCGAGCGCTCCTACTTCTACGATCCCAACTTCCATGGCGTAAATACCGTGGAAGAGGAGAAACGGCTGGAGCCGTATGTGCAGTCGATCACCTCGCGCAGCGACCTGAACTACATCTTTCAGGAGATGCTTAGCGGCTTCTCCGTAGGGCATCTGCGCGGCACAGGAGGAGCGATTCCTGAGGCGAAGCGCGTTCCGGGTGGACTGCTGGGTGCGGACTACATTATCGAAAATGGCCACTATTGCCTGGCGAAGATCCTTATTGGCGGCAGCTGGAATCCTGAGGAGAAAGCTCCGCTGGCTGAACCTGGATTGAACGTTCACGCTGGCGACTGCATCCTGGCTATCGGCGGCCAAGAGGTGAAGGCGGACGACGATATTCAGCGGCTGCTGGAGGGTACGGCAGGGCATGCGATCACGCTGCACGTGGCCTCTTCAAGCGGAGCCAATGCACGCGACATCACGGTGATTCCGATTCGCAGCGAGGCAGCTCTGCGCAACAGCGAGTGGATCGAAGACAACCAGCGCAAGGTCGATAAGCTCTCGGGCGGCAAGCTGGCGTACGTCTATCTGCCTGACACCGGCGCCGGTGGATTTGCGAACTTCAACCGCTTCTACTTCTCTCAACTGGATAAGCAGGGCGCCGTGATCGACGAACGTTTCAATGCAGGCGGGCAGATGGCTGACTACATTATCGAAGCGATGCAACGGAAGATCGTCGGATACTGGGCGTATCGCTATGGCGCGACGCAGAAGACGGTAAACGCGTCAATCTCTGGACCGAAGGTGATGATCGTCAATGAAATGGCGGGTTCAGGAGGCGATGCAATGCCGTGGCTGTTCCATCAGGAGAAGGTCGGGACGTTAATCGGAAAGCGTACGTGGGGCGGTCTGGTTGGTATTGGAGCGATTCCGGTGCTGATGGATGGGGGCAACGTGACGTCGCCGAGCTTCGGCTACTTCTCGCCAGAAGGCAAGTGGCAGATTGAAAACCATGGCACGGATCCCGATGTGGTGGTCGAGCAGGACCCGAAGGCGGTGAGTGAAGGACATGATCCGCAGTTGGAGAAGGCGGTGAGTGTCGCGATGCAGGAGCTCGCGCAACATCCTGTGCAGGAACCGGCGAAGCCTCCGTACCCGAACTACCATAAGAAGTAGATCCCTGCTGAAGTCTCGTAGCGCAGCCGACTGGCAACTACCGAGGTGCCGACTTTTGTCGATGTGCCAACTTCCCGCCTGCCGATAAATCCGAAGAGTTCGTGAGGGGGAGCGCGTTTAGCAGTACCGATTGCCGACGACAGATCACTTTCCAGACCTGACGGAAAAAGTTTTTTGAAAGCTTGTCGATGGTAATTGCGTGAACTCAATGAAAATCGTGTGATTGCATCTCCAGCGCGCTATCGGAAAGCTCGAGTAAATGAGCAGCTTTGACATGGATGACGCTGTCCAGATTTTGAAGCAATCCCTCCACCAGCAAGAATTTGCTGCGGGTGACCACCAGACGATTCCGATCGTACAAATCTGGCGCAACTATGACATTGGCGATGCCGGTCTCGTCCTCCATCGAAATAAAGATGAAACCCTTGGCTGTGCCAGGGCGCTGCCGAGCGATGACACAGCCGGCGACCCGCACGAATTCCCCATCTTTGCACTTTCGCAATTCATCTGCCGTCAAGACTCCGCCCCGTCGTAACTGAGGACGCCGATGATACATCGGATGTTTGTCCACCGTGAGACCTGTTCCGGCATAGTCTGCAACCAGGCGCTCCTCGGTATCCATCTGCCGAAGTGGCAGTGTCTCAGAGCCGTCTTTCAACCAGTCGCTTCGTTGCCGGAGGAGAGGCCCCTCTAACTTGCCGACACGTTCCACCTGCCAGAGGGCATCGCGGCGATGGGCAATCCCATCAATCTTATTCAGAGCGCCAATCCGGGCCAGGAGCGTGAGTTCTTTCCTATCGAGTGATGGTACGCGCAGGGCGAGATCCTCTGTTGAACGGAAGGCGCCGTCCATGGTACGGGATTCTACAAGCGCTTCTGCCGACCGCTTTCGTAGGCGCTTCGCATAACCCAGTCCCAATCGTAAAGACAGCGTCCCGTCTGATTCATATTCGATAGTGCAAGGCCAATCCGACGTCTGAACATCGATCGGTTTCATACGCAAGCCATGTCGTTGGGCATCTTTAACCAGCACTGCAGCCGAGTAAAAACCCATCGGCTGATTGTTGAGGATGGCACAGGTAAAGGCCGCGAGAAACTTGACCTTAAAGTACGCAGACGCATAAGCAATCAACGCGAAGCTGGCCGCGTGCGACTCTGGAAAACCGTAAAGCGCAAAAGAACTGATGTTCAGAACAATGATGTCCTGGGTAGCGGTGTCGATGCCTTTGGCGGTCATCCCTGCGCGCAGTTTGCCTTCCAGATTCTTCATGCGTTCCCAGGAGCGCCGCATGCCTACCGCACGCCGCAGTTCTTCGGCCTCTGCGCCGGAGAAGTTGGCTACGGTCATCGCGATCCGGAGCAATTGCTCCTGAAACAGCGGAACTCCCAAGGTTCTTTCTAGTACCGGTTTCAGGGAAGGATGGGGATAAGTGACCTCTTCTTTTTTCTGGCGTCGTCGCATATAAGGATGCATCATTTTGCCGACGATCGGACCGGGCCGGATGATGGCAACCTGCACAACGAGGTCATAAAACTTCTCAGGATTGTTTCGCGGCAGCGATGCCATCTGAGCGCGGGACTCCACCTGAAACATGCCCACGGTGTCAGCCTTTTGCAGCGTTCGATACACCTCATCATCTTCGGGCAATCGGGCTAAGTCTATCCGATTGCCGTTGTACTTAGAGGCCGGCCTGCGGCTCTCCGTCTGCAACATGCCCATGATTTCGGGTTCCTGCGCTGTTCGATACGCATCATCATCCTCGGGCAATTGTGCCAGATCAACTTTGTCGCCATAGTGCGCCGGTATTAGGTCTAGACAATCTTTCAGAACGGCCATCATGCCAAGTCCCAGCAAGTCTACCTTGATGATGTGCAAGTCGGCGCAGTCCTCTTTATCCCATTGGACAACGGTGCGCCCCGCCATAGAGGCTCGCTCCAAAGGCACGACACAGTTCAATTGACCCTGACAGATCACCATGCCGCCCGAGTGCTGTCCCAGGTGGCGAGGCAGATCCTGGATGCGCATACAGAGTTCCAGGTATTTGGCGATGCGCGGGTGCTTCAGGTCGAAACCGGCATTGTAAAAGGAATGCGCCATCGTGTCGGTCTTGCCGCGCCATTCCCAATTACTGACCAGACTCGACAGACGGCCCAGTGACTCCTCATCGAAGCCGAGAGACTTGCCGACTTCGCGGGCAGCCGACTTGCCGCGATAGGTGATGACGTTCGCGGTCATTGCGGCTCCGAGCTCCCCGTAGCGTTGGTAGACATATTGAATGGCCTGCTCCCGCTTGTCTTCGGACGGCAAATCAAGATCAATATCCGGCCACTCCCCTCGGCTCTCACTCAGAAAACGCTCAAAAAGAAGCTTCATACCGACAGGGTCGATGGCAGTAATTTCGAGCGCATAGCAGACGGCAGAATTGGCGGCACTTCCCCTGCCCTGAATCAGAATGTCATTGCTCTTACAAAACCGAACGATGTCCCAAACGATAAGGAAATATCCAGCGAAGCCAAGTTTTGCGATCAGCGCCAGTTCGTGCTCGATCTGCTTTTTTGCCCGCTCCATTAAGTCACGGTCATTCTTTGGACCATAGCGCCGTATCACACCCTCTGCCACTCGCTTTCTCAGGAAGCTGTCCATTGTCTCGCCATCGGGTACGGGATAGCGCGGGAATTCATAACCAAGATCTTTCAACTCGAATTTGAGGCGAGAGGAGAGGTCCGCTGTATTCTCGACAGCACCAGGTACGTCACAGAACAGAGCTGCCATCTCATACGCTGAGCGGACATGACGCTGATTATTTAGCGCGAGTAAACGCCCTGCGCGATCGAGGTCCGTATGATGGCGTACCGCCGTAAAAAGATCCAAAACCTCCCGGTCATATGCCGTGGCATGGCGTACCCCATTCGTCGCCAGCAAAGGCAGTTTTAGAGAATGGGCAATCCGAATCGAAGTCTGATTCCTCCACTCCTCTTCACGTTCGCAATGGCGCTGCAGTTCGACGTAAACATTCTTCCGACCGAAGATACGAACCAATTGCTCGACGACCTTGCGACCGGCTTCCTCGCCACCGTTGACTAATGCCGCAGCTAAAGGCCCTTCATCGCCGCCCGTTAAACAGACCAGGCCGGATGCATATTGCTGAAGATCATCATAGGTCGCTGCGCCCTCTTTCTTGGTCTTTTCGCGCATCTTGAACTGCGTGATGAGCTGGCAGAGGTTTTTATAGCCCTCGCGCGATTCGCAGAGAAGCGGCAGACGCGCCGGTTCTTTGATGTGCTGATGCGGCAGCCATTCAGGTGGCGTGAGGCGTGAGCCGAGGCTCGATACGGCGATCTCAGCCCCGATGTGCGCTTGAATGCTGTTCCGCTTCGCGCTTGTGTGAAAGCGCGCCGAGCCGTAGACGCCATTGTGGTCGAGCAAAGCCATCGCCGGCATTTCCAGTGCAACTGCACGTTCGATAAGCTGCTCCGGTTGCGATGCTGCCTGTAGGAAGCTGAATGCGCTTGCGGCGTGCAGCTCTACATAACGTTTAGTCATAGAGCGCCGCCATATGCCAGCGGTCCTGCAGTAGATCGCGTACCAGACAGCAGCAAAGCAACGCGCTGTCCTGTGCGCGTGCCACCAGGTCCCACTGTTCGAGTCCCCAGAGAGTCGGGTTCCACCAGTCGCCGCCAGTCAGCCAAGGCCCGTAGGTGCGTTCAACGATGTAGCGTTTATCCCGAAAGACAAATGCCTTCGGACGCTGGCTTTGTACTGTGACCGAGATACTTTCCGCTGGACGTAATTGCCGTGCTGCGGATGGGAATCGGCCAGAAGGAATCACGGATGCCGAGTCAGTAGAAACGGCGAATGGCTCCATGCGAAATCCCTCTGGCTGGTGTGTGTCGTTGAGCACAGCGCGGCCAACACACTCATCGCCGACGATGGCACGAATACACGCTAGCGTAACGTCAAGCCGCATCGGCTCGGGAAGCTGTGGAGAGAACAAGCCGAGTTGAACCTTGCTCGTGCTGCCGGGCTCTGCTGTGAGGGTCAACGATAGGACGGCGGCTTGAGGTGGATGAGCTTCGAGGTCGAGATGGAGCAGCTTGACCCAGAGTTGCTTGTCATTTGTCGGCAGCGCCGGCCGGACAGTACGCCTATGCGTCTCTTTACCTTCGAGCGTAAGGGTGACGGTGACGGTGGCAAGCGCGAGCACGCGCGCCTTCACACGCAGGATGAGTTGGTCCAGCATCATGCCCATTACAAAAAGCAATGAGTGGAGCACTTCGACAGGCGAATCGAGTTCCATTCGCTCTTCAAGGGTGAAGGCAGGCTCCCTTGGTTGAAACAAGTGGGACAACTCTCCGCGTGCTAACTGGCGAAGGCGCTTGCCCTCCTGTCCCATCCGGGCAATGAGTTCCTTCTCCGGCAAAGCCGCCAGCATTCCCAGCGTGCGAATTCCCCAAAGAGAAAATGTTTCCGCCCGCTCTTCGCGGAGACCCAGCACCTTCAGCGGCAACGGCGCGAGTGTAGCAGCTTCGTCTCCTTTTGCGATGACCCTCACAGCAGCTCGCGGGGAAAGGCCTCTAGCGAGAGAGACAGCCGCATGAAGATTGCTGCTAACAGTCGCGCAAGCCGCGATGCCTAACCCCTTGACGTGATGCAGAAGATTACGCACTAGTCTCTCTGCCGGTCCTAACAACTTCTCTGTGCCTGCAATATCGAGGACACACAGGAAAGCACGATCTTCGCTTCGATCTTCGACGCGCGGCGAGAATGCGCCGGCGCATTCCAGCAGCGCAGCCTTTGCAGATATCTCCTCCTTCCACGAACGCGGTAGCGCCACGACAGCGGGAAAAGTATCTACTTCCACTGATGTCATGCCAGGAACAATACCGAGTAAGCGCGCTTTCGTGTTGAGCGAACAAACCTGTTGTAACGGTGGTTCGCCCTCCATCACGACACATGGTCTGTCACGTAACTCGGGCCTGAGGCGCAGCAACGCTTGCGCGGGAAACTCTTTGCCATAGAGACAGGCGTACAGCTCCGCAGGCTTCGTCATCGGACACCTGCCCATGTGGCCCGGGCGGACCAACTCGCCACATTCACACTTTGCACAGGCTTGCGAAGCGGGACGACATTAGATGGAGTTTCTGTGAATCGCCGACGTGCTACCTCCAGGCGATGTTCGATGCCAGTGAAGACAGTAGCATCGTTGTTAAGCGGTTCGCCCGCCTGAAAGCGAAGCACCAGCTCTGCGCTGCTCTTCGCGCAGGAGTGCTGGGTCAGGAGAAGGAGGCTTGCCTGGGTCTTTTCTGCGGCTGCGCGATAGCGGAACCATGTTGCCAGTTGCACGCGCGAGGCATACTCGGGTGCGATGCTGCCCATGTCCAGTACAATCGCGCTGAAGCCGCCGCCCTGCAAGAGCAGATCCGTCGCCTGTAGCGCTTGTTCCATCCTTGACCACGGTTTTCGTGGAGTAGCCGGTTTGCTCCATTTCTGTGCCATTAACCGTTGGTTCGGCTCGAAGACCTCCGATTCCCGTCGTCGCGCTCTGCGCTGCGGTTCAGCACATCGAGGGGCAATGCTCTCTGAACGAAGGAAGTTGCTCACTGCACCGGAAAGCCCTCTTATCTCTCCCCGCGGATGAGGACCGAATCCTCCACCATGCAAACCCTTCTTCACCGGCGGAGGAATAAGGTATTTGTCGGGAAGCGTGAAATTGTCTTTGGCAGTCCGTTGAGACCTGTCTGTGAGAACACCGCACCTTACCCAGAGCAGCCTGGACAGATCGACTCCTGCCGCCGCAGCCGATTCGGGATTGAAGACATCAGACACATCGATCCAGGCGCAAACATTCGCTGCCTGCGTGACACGGGCGATGAAAGAAAGAGCCAGAGACGTGCGCCCACTGCTCTCCGGACCAACCATCTCCGTGATAGCCCCAACAGGCAGGCCACCTTCCAATACTTCATCCACCGTCGTTACACCCGTTTGCGCAACGGGCCGAATCATCTTTTGCGCCGGTGTAAGGGCAGAAGGAATCCGGTGAGCCAAAGTGGCTTCAATTTGGAGACGCAATATGGTGGAGGATGGCATCGGCAAAAAGCGTTCGCCTTATATTCGCCTATAAGGTAGGGGTGCAGTCAATCACGCTTCCGCCTCTATATCAGGGCAATCTAGAGTAAAATGCACATTTAACAAGAGATAAAAAGTATCGAAAGCCCACTCTTAGTCGAAGAGAACCGGGTGCTCCGGCGGTTCCTCTGCCGCGCGAAAATTGCTTAGTCCAACACCGACCAGTCGATAGCGCTGTTGCGGTCCCAGATTCACTCGCTCTCGTAATGACAAGGCAATCCTCGTCAATTCCTCGCACGAAGAAGGAGGAGAATCGGGTGTATGACTCCGCGTGATAATGCTGAATTCACTCGTCTTCAGTTTGAGCACCACTGTGCGTGCGATACGTAACTCCTTGCGGGATGCTGCCCAAACCTTCTCGGCAAGACTGCGGATCATCGGTTCGATTTCCCGCAGAGGAACATCGCGTTGAAACGTATCTTCGGCAGAGATGGATTGTGTCGGCCTGTTGGGAACAACCGCGCTATGGTCGATACCGCGCGCGAGTTCGTAGAGCCGAATCCCATAACGTCCGAAACAGCTTTCAAGGGTTGGCATTTTCTGATTACGCAAATCTCCTACGGTTTTAATGCCCAGGTCCTCAAGCCTCTTTTCAGTCACCTTGCCTACTCCGGGAATACGTCCAACTGGGAGCGGTAGCAGAAACGTATCAATGTCTTCGGGCCGGATAACAAAAAGGCCGTCCGGCTTTCGCCAGTCGGAAGCAATTTTTGCGAGGAACTTGTTCGGAGCAACGCCAGCCGAAGCGGTTAGATATAACTCCTTGCGGATTTGTTCGCGGATGGTCCGCGCGACGCGCGTAGCAGTGGGCAAATCGGTCTTGTTCTCGGTCACATCGAGATATGCCTCATCAAGCGATAGCGGTTCGATCAGGTCAGTGTGACGTGTACAAATCTCTCGTACGCTGTGCGAGACTGCACGATAACGTGGGAAGTCCGGCGGGATGAAGATCGCCTCAGGACATAAACGCTCTGCGCGAATCGCAGGCATAGCCGAACGCACGCCAAATGTTCTTGCTTCATAGGAAGCGGCGCAGACGACGGAGCGGCTTCCCCGCCACGCGACAACGACAGGTTTGCCGCGTAGGTGAGGATCATCTCGCTGCTCGACGGAAGCATAGAATGCGTCCATATCGATATGGACGATTTTGCGGGCGCTCATGTTGACAACATAGTATTCTTCAGGTTTTTCAGAGTAACCAGCTTTAGAGACACAGTATTTTTTCTGGAGGAGGTTTTGTATGTTTTTGCAGGGGATTTTACGAAAGACCGGTGGTTGAACGTGGTTTTTTGATGGTGAGTTTGTGGTTGAATCGTGGCGAATTGTGGTCTGTTGACGGTCACTTTTCGGGCCTGGAAAATTTGCCACGGATTCTGGATTTATTTTCAGGATTCCCATTTTGGGAATAGCCGTTGCTCGGGATGCTGTGAATGATGGAACGGATTCGAGCGGCGTTGCCGGGCCGTTTTTCTGGTCTGGCGTCCCGCCCTCTACTTGTCGGTAGTCTCTGCGGGTGTGGCACAAGGGTTGCAACTCGTGTCGCCGTGTTCAATTGGTCGCCAGTCTGCAGGTAGTAGTACCCCTTGCCGTCGTGGTCTTTTCCATCCCACACCGCGACCCGCTTGGGTCCGTTCACCGTCAATTTGTCTTCGATCAGGGGTGGGAGCCTGTTTTTGAGGAGGCGATCTCTCCAGACGCGTTCGGCGTAGAAGATGTGGCGCAGGGTTTCGAGGATGCTGCGGTGGGAGGCGCCGAGGTCGCGGATGAGCTGATCTCGGGTGAGAGCGGAGCAGACTGCGAGGAGTTGCTGGTTGGCCCAGGCAGAGTAATCGACGTCCGAGAGCAGGAGCTGCCGGGTGGCTGACATGGGCTTGAGTATAGAGAAATTCCTGTGGACAGGAGAACGGTTCGCGCTATCGCGCGAATGCCCACCTTAACGACGATGAAGCCGTCGCGAAGATGGGGCACCCAAATTTGTTGTGGGTCAGACCTGGGCCACCCGCCGGACAGTCACTCGAACCCTGCGTAGAACTTTGTGGCATGGTTCGCAATGTCTGACCGCTACCCGAGCAAGATTCGAACTCTCGTCCGGCTTTTGATAACAAGGGTTCGAATCGCGTCGCTGAAGAAAGATTCAGACAAGTCCGCAGCGTTGCATGAAAAGATTGACGAATGTGGAGCCTCCGAACAGCTCCTGCGCGGCCTTCCACTTGGCCAGTTGAGGAAACCGCTCATGCACGTCGAGGTTGTTCATTAGACCGTTGCTCTGGCCCCAATGAAGTATCCCGCCTTGCGCCAAGGCGAGCGTCTCGATCTCTTGGATCACGCCCCAATCGTCGGCGTTGCCGAGCAGCGAGATCTCCACGTTTCCAGTGACGTCGGGAAACTCATCCGTATCTCGCTGGTTAGCCGGCAACTCTCCGAACTGCTGCATGCCGAGGAAGGCCGCCGTCGGCCCACACGCTCGCAGCGACAGATAGCCTGCGGGAAAAATGTTGTTTGGTATGCCAGCATCGAAAGCCGCTAAGGCGGAGTTGACGAACTCGATTGCATTGAGGAATGGGAACGCAGGTTCGATCGACGTGGCACCAAGGAGCGGAAAGGTTATGCCATAGACATTGCCTGTCATGACTTTGAACCCCAGATCTATCTGCGGATTGGGCATGCCATCACTTCCAATGTATTGTGGAAACGCTGTCTGCATCATCAAGTCGATGACGGCCCGCACGGCCCAAAAATAGTTATAGCCCTTGCAGAAATTAATGAGGCTCTGGGCCTGCTCCAGGATTGTGTTGCCACCGAATTGGCCGGTCTGTTCGGCCCACCAGAACGCAGCCTTTTGCGGTAGGCCGCAATCCGGACTGTTTGTGATGGCATTTGTGAGGTCACTCAGCGTCAGAGTGCCAAGGTTGCCGGGAATGAGTCCGGCCGGCAGCACCATACTTTCGGGCACCAAGGCCAGCGGTAGTTCGAACCTGATGGTCGCATAACAGTTGTGTGTTCCGTCGTCATTGCGGATTGGATTAACGACGATCTGAAGCGCGCGGCTGTAGGGCATGCCCGCCGCGTTGTTCGCAGGGTAAAGGGGGTCCAGGAATTGGTTGATCAGCGGGAAGGCCTGTCCGTGAGCCACCCTAGCCAGTTCAACGCCCCCAACGCCAACCTGACGAAGCTGTTCCCAAGTCGACCAGAGATTGAACTGTATGAGGGCGAACTGTGGCACCACACGGAGAACTACTGCATAGACCACTCCCATGGCTCCCATGCCTACGATTGCCGCATTGAAAAGATCATCATCATAGTGACAATTGTCTGCATCGATTGCTGGGAAGGTCGCAGTGATCTTCTGAGGATCCGTGAATTGGTTGGACTTGGATTCAACCCAGTGATGCGTCCCCCCGGAGCCAATAATGTAGAGTGCCTGCAAAGAGTCCGCGATTGGGGCACGGTCGAAATCGGAGCCGTGGGTGCCAGTCGAGGTCGCGCCTGCGATGGTCTGGCCCGCTGAACCGCCCAAAGTGCTCATCGCGACAGGAGGACTCTGCTCGTTCAGCCTTACATTGAGGGCGTCGATGGTAATTCCGGCTTCATTGAAGAAAAGTAAGCTTGTGTCCACCCCGTCGTTCACGAGGCTTGGCAGCAGACGCTGCAGGTTCTGGGTCAGTGCGCTGGTGTCGATTGCAAAACCATACGCTTCGAACAAAGGGGCATAGATCCCTCCAAACACTCGCGCAAGAATCTCATTCACATATTCGGCTAGCGTGGTTGGGGTAGATTGCGGCAGCACAGCATCGGAGAACGACCAACCGCTTCCGAGCGCTCGAATGGTCTCCTCCTCATCCTCGGCCTGCTGGATCGCCAAGGAGACCTCCTCAGGCGTAGTTGGGCGGAATAGTTTTTGAGTGAATAGTTCGCCAGTCGCGAAGGTATCTGTGTCATCTATGATGCCCCAATTGGCCCAGACCTGATCGGTCTTGGTCACTAACGCCCCTCTTCGAGGGACGTATCGCGGCAGCGGCCTTCCGTCTTCCGGCAGGTCAAAGGTTAGGGCTACGCGTCCAGCTCCATTCTGTCTCAACAGTGACGCAAGTGCAGCCGTGTTTCCTTTGGCTGCGGCTTCGCGCAACGTTCCAATTTGAGATTTCAGAGCGGCGAGCTGTGCGGTCGAAATCTTGGGTACTGCTCGTTGTTGCGCTCTGGGTCTATGGTTAGCCTTCGATTGTGACTTGTTAATGACAGCGTTAGCCGCTCCGCCAACATGTGAATGTCTTTTCTCCCGCATTTCGCACTCTCCCTTCCGGGAGCGGGCATGAAGCTCCCAAATGCAGGATTGTTTACTTGTCGAATTGATCGTCTCGCTGGTCGGTCTGGCCCCACTCCGAAACAAACCTGCATCGATTAGTAAATACCTTTTCCAAATCGCTTTCAAGACAACGGCAGAACCCAAGACTTCGCCTCGGGTGAATTCAGAGAAGAGAAAGGCACAGTAGAGCAAGCTGAAAGCCCGACTCTGGCGATTCTTCTGATCGGAGCGTAACTCGCAATATTGCCGGTAAATTAGGGGAGAGTTTAGTCGATATAAGTTATTTATTATAAATAACTTATATCACCGTGGCGGGCGGACAGTCACTCGAACCCTGCGCAGAACTTTGTTGATCGTTCGCAATGTCTGACCGCTACCCGAGCGAGATTCGAACTCTCCGTCCGGTTTTTCAGTTCGAAAATCAGACTTCGACTCCGGTCCTGCAGAGAGAGAAAAGGGACAGCTGAGCACGGCTCAACCCTTCTCTTGCGATTCTCTGAATCACTGAGACTCGCTATTTGAGGGCAAATTAGGGGAGTTTTTCGATAAGATTCATGGCGGAGAGTGGGGGATTCGAACCCCCGATAGAGCTTTTGACCCTATAACGGTTTAGCAAACCGCCGCCTTCAGCCACTCGGCCAACTCTCCACGCACTGTTTTGGTTCTTTTTGCTTCGGCTTTGGTGATTATAACTTGCGGTGGTGGAATGTCGACCAGGGTGGGGTAGATTTGTGTCTATCTGTTGTTCCAAGGTCTATTGTTCCGGGGCCTGATGTTGCAGGGTCTGAAGTTCTGCTCGACGGTACGAGGGGGTGGGGTGGCGAGAGGCGAGGTCGTGTCCCTGCGGAGGTCGCTGGGCGGCATGGGGAAGATGCGGCTGCTGCCGCTGATTGCGGCGACGTACTTTATGGTGTCGGGTGGGCCGTATGGGCTGGAAGACATTATCGGCAAGGCAGGGTATGGGCGGGCGCTGCTGCTGCTGGCGCTGGTGCCGCTGGTGTGGAGTCTGCCGACGAGCCTGATGGTGGGGGAACTGGCTTCGGCGCTGCCGGAGGAGGGTGGGTACTACTGCTGGGTGCGGCGGGCGCTGGGTGGGTTCTGGGGGTTTCAGGAGGCGTGGCTGAGTCTGGCCGCGAGCGTCTTCGATATGGCGATCTATCCTGTCATTTTTGTGCTTTATCTGGGGAGGATTGAGCCGGCGTGGACGGCAGGCGGGCGCGGGACGTGGTGGGCGCTGGCGGTGGTAGTGCTGTGTGCGGCGTGGAATCTGCGCGGGGCGAGGGCGGTGGGCGAGGGGTCGGTGGGATTGTTTTGTTTGCTGCTGTCTCCGTTTGTGGTGTTGACGGTGGTGGGGTTGTGGAAGGGGTTGGGGGGGCATCATGAGTTTGGAATGTTTTACGGAGTCCCCGCTGCGGGAGCGGACTTTGCGGGGGCGGTTTCGGTGACGCTGTGGAACTACATGGGGTGGGATAACGCTTCGACGGTGGCGCAGGAGGTGGTGGAGCCGCAGCGGAACTATCCGCGGGCGATGTTAGTCGCGGCCGGGCTGGTGGCGTTGACGTATGTGTTGCCGCTGGCGGCGGTGGCTCTGGCGGGGATTCCGGCAGACCAGTTTTCGACGGGCGCCTGGACGGACGCGGCACGCGAGGTAGTAGGGCCGTGGCTGGCGCTATGCGTGGTGCTGGGGGGAACGATTAATGGGTTTGGGATGTTCAACGCGCTGCTGATGAGTTATACGCGGGTGCCGTATGCGCTGGCCGAGGAAGGGCTGCTCCCGAAGGGGATGACGCGGAAGACTCGGGCGGGGGTTCCGTGGGTGAGCGTGGTGCTGTGTTCGGTGGGATGGGCGCTGGCGCTGGGGTTGTCGTTTGAGCGGCTGATCTCGATCGACCTGGTGCTGTATGGGGGAGCGTTGGTGCTCGAGTTTGTCGCGCTGGTGGTGTTGCGAGTGAAAGAGCCGGAGTTGGTGAGGCCGTTCAGGATTCCGGGTGGGTTGTGGGGTGCGGTTGCTATGGGCGTGGGGCCGACGCTGCTGATCGGGTTTGCGTTGTGGGCGGCGCGCGGCGAACGCGTGGCGGGGCTGCCCGCGCTAGGGTTTGCGGCGATTGTGGCGGCAGCGGGGCCGGTGGTTTATCTGGCGGCTAGAACGATGCGAAGGGCTGCTTAGTCGGAGACCCTTCTCTTCTGCTCGGCGGTTTGCTCGCCCTTCAGGGGAACGGGCTTGGGTTTGGGGTTGATCTTGTTGTCGATGAAGCTCTGCTGGGTTTCGAGGACCTTGGCGCGGGCGAAGGCGGCATCGCGCCAGCCTTTGACTTCGACGCGCTTGCCTTCGAGGTCCTTGTAGATGGAGAAGAAGTGGGTGATCTCCTTGAGCATGTGGGGATAGATCTCGGAGAAGTTCCAGACGTCCTTGTAGCGCGGGTTGTTCTGGCCGACGCAGAGGACCTTCTCATCGGCAAGGCCCTGGTCGAGCATCTCCAGAATGCCGATGGGGCGGACCTGCATGAGGCAACCGGGAAAGCTCGGGGCATCGACGAGGACGAGGACATCGAGGGGGTCGCCGTCGGCGGCGAGAGTGCTGGGGATGAAACCGTAGTCGCCGGGGTAGTGAACGGGGGAGTAGAGGTTGCGGTCGAGGCGGAAGACGTGATTTTCTTTGTCGTACTCGTATTTGTTGCTGCCCTCGTAAGGAATCTCGATGACAGCGTTGATGACCTCGGGGGATTTCTCCCCTACGGGTAGTTCAAGGTAATTCGTCATAAAAGTCTGGAGTCTCTTCTCTTTTGTAAAAAAATCTCGGTTGCAGGTGTGATGCTGGGTGGCCTCGGGAATACCTGGTGGACGGCCATGCAGCCGGGAGTGGGCATAAATTGCGCCATGTCTATAATCAGACAGAATGAAGGCTCATGTCTATGTCACGCTGAAACGAACGGTGCTGGATGCCCAGGGGCAGACAGTTGCAGATGCATTGCGGCGAATGGAATATCGCGGCGTTGCGGATGTGCGGCAGGGAAAGTATTTTGTGCTGACCCTGGAGGATGGATTGGAACAGAACGCCGCGCAGGCCGAAGTGGAACGGATTGCGCGAGAGGTGCTGACAAACCCTGTGATTGAAGAGTTTACGTTCAGGCTTGAGGCCTGAGCGAAACCTCTTTTGGGAGTTGCCTGCGTCAAATTCTCGGTGGGATTGTTTGATCCTTCACTATAGCGAGCCGGTTTCGGCGCGTGCGTGAGTGCGGCTGCTGGTGCTAGGCTCGAAAGAGGATAGAGGTTGAGTCTTTTGAGTGATACATCCGTAGAAAACGCCACAGCGCAGCGAACCGTCGATGAGGCGGGGGGGAGCCGCTTTGTGCGGGCTTGCCTGCGCCTCCCTGTGGATCGGACACCGGTGTGGTTTTTGCGGCAGGCCGGGCGGTATATGCCGGAGTATATGGCCGTGCGAAAACATCACACGCTGCTGGAGATCTGCAGGACGCCGGAGATTGCGGCGGAGGTGACGATTACCGCGGCGGAGCGGTTGGGCGTGGATGCGGCGATTATCTTTGCCGATCTGCTGCTGCCGTTTACGCCGATGGGGCTGGACTTTGAGTTTGTTGCGGGTGAGGGCCCCGTGGTGCATACGCCGGTGCGTTCGCTCGAGCAGGTGCAGGCGCTGAGGACCGACCGTACCGATGAACTAATTTATGTGGCGCGCGCGATCGAGAAGGTAGCGAAGCACTTTGCTGCGCCGCGGGCGGATGGAGACACGCTGGGGATCATTGGATTTTGCGGCGCGCCGTGGACGCTGGCGGGATACATGATCGAGGGCGGAAAACAGAGCGGCGGGGATCGCAACTACATCGAGACGAAGAAGCTGATGTACTCGAATGGAGCGGCCTGGTCGCTGTTGATGGAGAATATTGTAACTGTTCTGGTTGCGTATGCGCGGCAGCAGGTGGAAGCAGGCGCGGATGTGATCCAGGTCTTCGATAGCTGGGTGGGCAAGCTGAGCGTTGGCGACTACACCCAGTACTGTCTGGAATGGACGACGGAGCTGGTGCAGCGGATCAAGGCGATGGGTGTGCCTGTGATCTACTTTGGCGTGGAGACCACTGCCCTGCTGCCGGCGATGAGCGAGACGGGAGCCGATGTGATTGGCCTGGATTGGCGCGTGCCGCTGGAGGTGGGCTGGAAGGCGGTGGGTGCTGGCTGCGCGGTACAGGGGAACCTCGATCCGATCTCGCTGTTTGCGCCGGAGGATGTGCTGAAAGAGCGTGTACGTGAGGTGCTAACCGCAGCAGGAGGCCGGCCGGGGCACATATTCAACCTGGGGCATGGAATTGTGCCGGGGACGCCGGTTGACAATGTGATTCTCGTGGTCGAGTGGGTAAAGGAGTTGAGCGCGTCGTGAGTCGAGAGACTGGGAGCCAAGAGACGGGGAGTCTGGAAACTGGAAAGCGTGCGGTGTTGCTGCTCGCGCATGGAACTCCGGATGTGCTGGGTGAGATGGCGGAGTATCTGAGTAAGGTGACCGGAGGACGAGCGTTGCCGCAGCAGGTGGTGGAAGAGCTGCAGCATCGGTATGCGCAGATTGGATTGCAGGAGACACCGGGAGTCGAGGCTCCGCCGTTGACAAAGTGGACGATGATGCAGGGTCATCTTCTAGAGCAGGCGCTGGGCGGCGAAAAGGTGTATGTGGGGATGCGGAACTGGCATCCTTATATCGCGGACGTCGTTGCGCAGATGCGAGCGGACGGTGTGAACCGCATTAAGGCTGTGTGCCTGGCTCCGCAGAACTCGCGGACCAGCGTGGGGCTTTATCGAAGCGCGGTGATCGCGGCGGCTGCGGGGATTGAGGTGGAGTTCGTTGCAGGATGGGCGGAGAGTCCACTACTAGCACTGGCGTTTGCAGAGCGATTATGGCCGGTGTGGGCAGAGGCGTGTGCGCAGTCGGGGCAGCGGGTTCCGGTATTGTTTACAGCGCACAGTGTGCCGTGCCGGACCATTATGACGGGCGAAGCTTCGGTTGCAGGAGCACGGCCGGGAACGCCGGTGCAGACTTCGCCCGATCCTTATGCCGTCGAGGCGAAGCGCACGGCTCAGATGGTGGCCGAGCGGATGGCAGCGGTTGGGTTCGGGGACAAGGACTGGTACTTCGCGTTTCAGAGCCAGGGGATGAGTGGCGGGCCATGGATTGGGCCAACGGTCGAAGATACGCTGAAGGCAATTAAAGATGAAGGGCATGTGGGCGTCGTGATGCAGCCGGTGGGTTTTCTCTGCGATCACGTGGAGATTCTCTACGACATCGATATCGCATTTCGCGAGATGGCGAGCGAGCTTGGACTGAAGTTGTGGCGGGCCGAGAGTTTGAATGACTCCGCGTTGCTGGTGAAGGCGCTGGTAGAGGTTGTCTCCGGGGAGTATAAGGCTACAGTCGATGAGGTGACGGTTCCCGCGGGAGTATAGGCTGTCGAGAGGGCCAGAGGCGAGGGCTCCGGCCTTCGCTTTTTTTTTGCGGGCATTTGTGGAGAGATGATGAAGCGGATCGCAACTATTGGCGGTGGGATTGCAGGGTTGGCGGCTGCCTATGAGCTGGCGCGGCTGGCTCGCGGTGGCGCGGCAGTGCAGGGAGTGTTGTTCGAGGCTTCGACACGGTTGGGCGGGATCGTCGAGACGGTGCGTGAGGGTGGGTTTGTGATTGAGTGCGGGCCGGATGCGTGGGTGACCGAGAAGCCCTGGGCGCGGGAGCTGGCGGAGGAGCTTGGCCTGGGTAATGAGGTGATGGCTTCGAACGACGCGGGGCGAAAGACGTATGTGCTCATCGATAAAAAGCTGCGCGCAATGCCGGATGGAATGCGGATGATGGTGCCGGTCGATCTCGATGCCTTGGACGCTTCAGAGCTGTTCAGCGCAGTTGCGAAGCAGGCATATCACGATGAAGTGGGACGGGCGGACGAGTTGCGAGCGAATGCTCCTGCGGTAGACGAGAGTGTTGCGGAGTTTGTGCGACGCCATTTCGGCGATGAAGTGCTGGAGAAGATCGGAGCCCCGCTGCTGAGTGGTGTGTTTGGCGGCGATGTGGCGAAGTTGAGCGTCCGCGCGGTGATGGCTCCGTTCGTGGCGATGGAACAGGAAAGCGGCAGCCTGATCGTTGCGTTGCAGACGCGGGCTGCTACAAAGACTGATTCGGTGTTTACTACGCTGCGCAGTGGAATGGGGACGCTGGTGGATCGCATGATCGCGGCGATTCCCGAGGACTGGGTTCGGCTGGCGGCAGAGGTGCAGTTCGTCTCACATGGCGAAGAAGGTTGGCTGGTGGGGACGGCCAGAGGGGTGGAACGGTTTGATGCGGTGATGATGGCGGCTCCCGTTGATGTAGCTCGTGCGCTGCTGGAGCCGGTAGATGAGCGGGCGGCCCAGTTGATGGATATGGATTCGAGCTCAGCGGTAGTCGTGGGGTTTGGATTTCCCGATGCATCGAAGTTCGCGGTGCCGCCGGGGTTTGGATTTCTCGTGCCGCCAGGATCGGACAGCCTGTTGCTCGCATGTACGTTTGTCAACCAGAAGTTCGACGACCGGGTACCCCCGGGTGGGCGGCTGGTGCGGGCGTTCTTTGGCGGGAAGGCCGCCGATCGATTGATGCGTTGCGGCAACGATGAGACGGCTGCGGTGGCGCGCATGGAGCTGGCGCGAATCCTGGGGCCGCTGCCGGAGCCGCAGATGACGGTCGTTCGCCGGTTGCAGCGGAGCCTTCCGCAGTACGGGGTGCGGCATCTGGAGCGAATGAAGGAACTGGAGGAGAGAGCACGTGCGCTCGATGGATTGTGGCTGCTGGGAAATGGCTATCGTGGAGTGGGGCTCCCCGACCTGATCCGGGATGCGCGAACAGCTGCGCGGCAGTTCGTGGGGCAGAAGTAGTTTCTATTCTCTCTCGCGCATTTGTAAAAATTTGACCCGGGCGTGTAGGCGGGATAGTCTTTTCCTAATCTGGTGTTGGGAAGACGGTGCGAATCCGTCGCTACCCCGTAACTGTAAGCGTTGAGGGTTTTGACAATTTTTCGAAGCCACTGGGATGCGTCCTGGGAAGGCGAGTCAAAGCTCGGTGAAGCGCAAGTCAGGAGACCCGCCGGAGGCCTATCAGGCTACGTTCAGCTTCGCTGGGAGAGCTGAAGAGCATTCTCGCTGACTTCAAAAGTCTGCCCGAGCGCTGCCTAAATTTTTATTCCCGCTCTGCTTCGTGTGTTTTTTGTACACATGGGCAAGGAGCTGACGATGCAGGAGACGCGCCAGGGTTCGGTGACACTCGTGCTTGGTGGTGTGCGTAGCGGCAAAAGCCGTTACGCGCAGCAGCTTGCCGAGCAGTCGAGCCGCGTGGTGTTTGTGGCGACGGCGAAAGTCTCCGATGACGAGATGCGCGCCAAGATCGAACGGCACAAGGAAGACCGGCCAACGGAGTGGCTGACGATAGAGGAGCCGCTGGAGCTGCCAAAGGTGCTGGCGGAGCATGAGCTCAATAGCGATGTGATTGTGGTGGACTGCCTGACGGTGTATGCAGCGAATCTGCTGGAGGCGGAGGGCGAGGATCGCGACGCGCTGGAGCGCAGGGTGCAGACATTGTGTGATGCGCTGCGGGAGGTAAACTGCCGGGTGATTGTGGTTTCAAATGAGGTAGGGAGTGGAGTTCATCCGGTGTCTTCGCTGGGGCGCAGGTATCGTGATCTGCTGGGCGAGATCAACCAGCGGGTCGCCAGAATCGCCGATGATGTGGTGTTGATGGTTGCTGGACTGCCGCTTGCGTTGAAGGGACATCTCGAGGTGACGCTGTGAAAGGGCTACTGGTATCAGGCACCGCGAGTGGCGTAGGAAAGACAACAGTTGCGCTGGCGATCATGGCGGGGCTGCGACGGCGCGGCCTCACAGTGCAGCCATTTAAATGTGGGCCTGACTTTCTCGATACCGGGCATCACACGCGGATATGCGGTCGGACGGCGCGCAATCTCGATACGTGGATGCTGAGCGTCGAGGCCAACCGAAGTGTTCTGCGGAACGCTGCGCGTGGCGCGGACGTGGTCGTCGCGGAAGGCATGATGGGGCTGTTCGACGGCAAGAGCGGGAACACGGAGATTGGCAGCAGTGCGGAGATCGCTAAGCTGCTGCGGCTGCCGGTGGTGCTGGTCGTCGACGCAGCGAAGAGTGCGCGGAGTGTAGCCGCGGTGGTGCTGGGCTTTGAGATGTTCGATGCAGAGCTGCGGCTTGCCGGAGTGATCTTGAATCGCGTGGCGGGCGAGCGCCACTACCAGATGCTGCGGGATGCGATTGAGGCTTCCTGCAAGACGAAGATCGTGGGATGTCTTCCACTGGAGCCGACGATTGCAATTCCGGAGCGGCATCTTGGCTTGCACGGAGCGACGGAGCAGCCTGCGGATGAGCATGAGGCTACCGTTGACGCCCTTGCTTCACTGGCGGAGAAACACCTCGATCTCGATGGATTGCTCGGCCTGAAGTGCGGGATGGAGTTGGATGAAAACGAGCCTGCGCGAACTGTCGATTCACGGTCTAACGATATCGTGCGAATCGGCGTGCCTTCCGATCATGCGTTCTCGTTTTACTACGAAGACAATCTGGACATGTTGCGGGAGCAGGGCGCTGAGATTATTCGATTCAGTCCATTGAACGATGCGGCGCTGCCGCCCGGCCTCGATGCGCTCTATCTAGGCGGCGGATATCCAGAGCTGCATGCGGAGCAGTTGAGCAGCAATCGCGAGATGCTCAAAGAGATGCACGCATTCGCCGCTTCTGGCAAGCCAGTGTATGCGGAGTGCGGTGGGATGCTGTATCTGTCGGAGAAGCTCAGCATAGATCATGCGAGCTATGCCATGGTTGGGGCGTTGCCGCTCTCAATGCAGATAACAGAAAAGCTGGTTCAGTTCGGATACGTCACAGTGGAATTCACTAAGGACTGCCTGCTGGGGCGTAAAGGTACGGTGGTTCGCGGGCATAGCTTCCATTATTCGAGGATCGAGTCGCAGGGCGAGGTAGGGACGAGTTATCACGTCCAGTACTCCATGTCCGGCAAAGAGGAGATGGAAGGATTTCAGCGCGGCAACGTGCTTGCGAGTTACATCCATCTGCACTTCCGGGCCAATCCGGCAGTAGCGGAGAACTTCGTGGCGGCGATTCGGCAGGCGCGGACCTTGCAGGCGGTGACGGCATGAAGCGGATACTGACTCTGCTTCCAATGATCGCGATACTGACTGCGCCCTGCTTCGCAAGCCGCACGCTGACCGACGAGATAGGACGCAAAGTGGTGGTTCCGGACCATCCACATCGTGTGATCTGCCTGATGCCTAGCGTGACCGACACCGTCTATGCGCTGGGCGCGGGCGACGATGTAGTTGCCATCAGCGATTACACGAAGTATCCCGCCGCTGCATTGAAGAAACCGAGCGTTGGCGACCTGATCAAACCATCGATCGAGATGATCCTTTCACTGCACCCGGACTTGGTGATTGGATACCAGCCGAAGGGACCGATGGAGGTGACCGATCAATTGGAACGGGTGGGCATCCCAATTTTTCTAGTCAGTCCGCACGGCATCGTTGGAATTATGCATTCGGTCGAAACCATCGGGCAGGCGATGAATCGAACGCCGCAGGCAGATGTGCTGGTCCATAGTCTGCAGCAGCGCGTGGATGCAGTGAAGGCTAGAACCAAAAGTCTGCCTGCGCCGCGAGTTTTCATGCCGATCTGGTATGACCCGATCACAACGATTGGCAAGAACGCCTTCATCACGGAGGTCATCGAAGCCGCGGGAGGACGTTCGGTGACCGATGATCTGTCCGAGGAGTGGCCGCAGATCAGCATGGAGGTAGTGCTGGAGCGTGCACCTGATGCTTTGCTGCTGGTGCGTGACGGCAAGACGACGCTGCAGGTTTTGCAAGACCGTCCAGGCTGGAGCAGCATGACAGCCATCAAGGAGCGCCACGCTTACTACGTGGACGACCGGATCAACTTCGCCAGCCCGGTAGCAATCGATGCATTGGAGGACCTCGCAAAACAATTTCATCCTTGAGCTGAACCGTTCAGCTTGCACCATTCACTAACAGCAAGGTGTCGGGAAGCGCGGTGCAAATCCGCCACTACCCCGTAACTGTAAGCGCAGAGAGCCACGGCATGGACACGCAACGCCACTGGAGAGTATTCCCGGGAAGGCAGCCACGGTTCGATGAAGCGCAAGCCAGGAGACCGGCCTTGCTCCACTACCCGAGGGGGAAAAATCATGCATCGCTTTATTCGCAGATCGTCGGCGATCACTTGGATCGTCTGCCTGTTTGTTGTCGCGCTTTTCTCATGGCCCGCTCCTGCACTCGGCGCCGAGCAAGGTTCGTTGCACGGCACAGTAAGCGATCCGCTTGGCGCAATTGTCGCAGGCGCCAAAGTTGAACTGCTCACAGGAACAGTAGTCTTAAAGACAACGACTGCTGATGGGACCGGCAACTATGCATTCGATGTGCCGGAAAACGCACGCTACAGCGTCCGTGCCGTCGCATCGACTTTTCAGAGCACGACAAGCCAATCAATTTACGTCACGAAATCGGCGAAGGCAGAGCTGAATATCACGCTTGCCACACAAACGCTGACACAGCAGGTCTCCGTCACGGCTACGGCAACGCCGACACCAATCGCACAGATCGGCGCCTCCGTGACGGTGTTGACTGCGGAAGATTACCGTCAATACACAGAGGTCCAGGATCCACTGCGCCAGATTCCGGGACTGCAGGTAACCCAGACGGGACAACTTGGTGGCACCACCGCACTGTCGATTCGTGGCGCGAACACCGATGCGAACAAAGTGTTGATTGATGGTGTGCCGGTGAACGATATCGGCGGCGCCGTTGAGTTTGCGAACTTCGCCACTGTGGGTGTTCAACAGATTGAGGTGCTGCGAGAGCCGAACAGTGCGCTCTATGGCTCGGATGCGCTGGCCGGCGTTGTCAGCATGACGACCGCACGAGGCACAACGAAGCTGCCAATGTTTACTTACGCGGGCGATGGCGGCAACTTCAGCACCTATCACCAGGAGTTGACGGGAAGCGGCGGCGTGCGGCAGTTCGACTACTACGGCGCCTTCGGACGGCTGGACAGCCGCAACAATCTGCCTAACGATTCCTTTCACAACGCAACTTATACGGGCAACTTTGGCTGGGACCCTAACCCGGCGAACGATCTGCGTTTCACAATGCGTCATCTCTCTGTTTCCGGGGGACAACCAAACGGAATTCTGCTGTTCGGTATTCCTGACGACGCGGCCCAGAAGGCACAGAATACTTATTACAGCGGCGCCTGGAACAACCAAGCCACACCGAATTGGCACAACGAGATTCGCTACGGCGGGCTGCGCCTGCGCTCGCAGTTCGACGACTTTGCACCGACCGGTATTGCCGACGGCTCCGGCAACTTTCTTGGCGCACCCATCACCATTCAAGGAGCAAATGGGTACAGCGTCACGGGACAGGCGATCTTTCAGTTCGCCGGCAGCAGTTATCCGAATCAGTCTGCCACTATTACCAACCGCGATTTCGTCTACGCGCAGACGGACGATCGCATCAATCCTCACGTTGTGGCGCTCGGCGGCTTCAAGTACGAAGCTGAACGCGGCTCAACGCAATCCACAGGTTTGCCCACCAACGCCATTAGTCGCGGCAACTATAGTTACACGGTTCAGATCTCCGGCGACATTCGCAACCGGTTTTACTACAACGTCGGCAGTGGCATCGAGAACAATGGGCTTTTCGGAGTGGCAGGGACGCCGCGCGCCTCGGTTGCCTACTATCTTGCACGGCCCACGGCGACGGGCTGGCTAAGTGGAACCAAGCTGCATGCGAGTTTCGGCAAAGGCATCAAGGAGCCGAACGTGTTCCAGCAGACCAATTCGCTATTCGATATTCTTTCGGGGGTGACGGACGGTAGCGAACTGATTGCTCAGTTTCATGTCGGACAGATAGGTCCGGAGAACTCCCGCACCTACGACGGTGGTCTCGATCAGGAGTTCTGGAACGGGCGCGCGCGAATGGGCCTGACCTACTTCCACAATGAGTTCACGAATGGTATCGAATTCGTTCCGCAAAGCGGGCTAGCTGAACTGGGAGTGCCGGCGGCAAACCTGCCGGCCGTCGAGTTTGGGGCCTACATCAACTCAGAAGCTTTCCGTTCGCAGGGTCTGGAGTTCGAGGCAGAATACAAGATTAACAGTCGGCTCTTTGCACGTGGTGGCTACACGTACACCGATGCTGTAGTCCAGCACTCTTTCTCGAGCGATCAAGAAGGGGGTGGGGTCCTTAACACTGCGTTCAACTTCGGAACTATTCCGATCGGCGCGTTCTCGCCGCTGGTGGGCGCGCGGCCGTTTCGTGTCGCTCCGCACTCGGGATACTTTGGCCTGAACTATTCGCACTCGAAGTTCTATAGCTCACTCACCGGTACACTGGTCGGGCGACGCGATGACAGCGACTTTCTCTCTCTCGACGCTAATTTTGGGCAGACGCTGTTGCTGCCAAACCGCAATCTGGACGGGGCATATCAGCGTCTCGACCTTAGCGGAGGCTACCAGATCACGCCGCGACTCGCTGCGTATGCGAACATACAGAATCTACTGAGCGAACACTACGTTCAAGCATTCGGCTTCCCTTCCCTGCCCTTCACATTTCGATCAGGAATCAAAATCAACTTTGGAGGCGAATCCTGGGGACTGAAGTAACTCCTGACACAACTCGGATCTCTGTGTCGCCTTTGGCGTCTGCTCCTGTGTCCCCTCAGGGGCAAACGCCGGAGTCGCGTCTCCGCGACGAGCGCTCGCCTAAAGGCAGGCTCGGCTTCGTGACGCTGGTCGCGCTGCTGGTCGTGGCATTGGTAACTGTCATTCTGTTCTCACTGGCGACAGGCGCTGTTCGTGTCTCCCCTGGAGCGATCCTCTCTGCTCTCTTTGGAAACCATCCGCTGACCGCGACCCAACGGATTATCCTTTTGCAGATTCGCCTTCCTCGAGTGTTAACGTCGGCTGTTGTAGGGGCGGCGCTGGCGATCTCTGGACTTATGTTCCAGGGACTGTTTCGCAACCCGATGGCTGATCCTTACGTCATCGGCTCGTCGGGCGGTGCGGTGCTTGGTGCATGCATCGGCATCTTCTTTTTCTCCCAGATCTCATTGCTCGGTTTCAGCGTTACGGCCCTGCTGGCTTTTGCCGGCTCTGTCATAACGATGGCAATCGTCTATTCGCTGGCGCGCTCGAATGGCAGAACGAATGTGATCACGCTGCTGCTCGCTGGATTCGCGGTCAGCACAATGTTAGGAAGCTCCAGTTATTTCTTCGAAGCGTTCGACAGCAGTAGCGGCTCAAATCATCTGATCCTGCTCTCGTGGCTGCATGGCGGAATTGGAATTCCGCGGTGGACTCAGCTTTCTGTGAGCGGCGCGCTCCTTCTATTTGCGGCGGTGATCGCGATGCCCTTGATGCGACGGCTCAATACGCTGGCGCTTGGCGACGAATATGCTCACCAGCTCGGACTCAGGGTCGAATACACACGTGTCGGCATCATCCTGACGGGTTCGCTGCTGACCGCCGTTGCGGTATCGCTCGGTGGCCTTATCAGCTTTGCCGGGCTGATCGTACCGCATGTCGCGCGCCTGCTACTCGGGCCGGACCATGTCCGCCTGCTGCCCGTCACCGCCCTGTCCGGCGCGATCTTTCTGGTGGTTGCCGACACGCTCGCTCGCTCTATGTTTGCGCCAACCGAGATTCCTGTTGGGATCTTGATGGCTTTTCTCGGTGGACCGTTTTTTCTCTATTTGCTGCGCAAAACTAAACGGAGCTACACCCTATGAATCCGCTCTTGAGCTTTCGCGACGTCAGCTTCGGGTATGGCGGGCTCGATGTGATTCAATCCGCCAGTTTCGAGCTTGAGCCAGGAAGCTGTACAGCCCTTATTGGGCCAAACGGCGCAGGCAAAACGACGATTCTGCGCCTCGCTGCCGGGACGCTGCGAAGTCAGTCGGGCAGCGTGATTTTGAATGGTGAGGAGCTCCGCACGCTGCCACTCAGGAAGGTGGCGCGTACAGTCGCGCTCGTTCCCCAGCAACTCGATGTTCCTTTTCAATTCACCGTGCGGGAGGTAGTGGAACAGGGGCGCACACCTTATCTCGGCTTCCTGCGGGGCCAAATGACTGAGGATCGCATGGCCGTCGATCGCGCCCTGAAACTCGCGGACGTAACCGGCTTGCAACACCGAGTCTTCAACGAGTTGAGTGGTGGGGAACGCCAGCGCGTCAAGATTGCGCTCGGACTCGCGCAGCAACCAAAGCTTCTGCTGCTCGATGAGCCGACGCAGAACCTCGACATTGGACGACAGGTCGAGCTAATCGATCTACTTCACTTCCTCCGCGCGGAAGGTATCACCATCTTCGCCTCAATTCATGACCTTCAACTGATAGAAAGTAACTTTTCGTCCGTCCTATTGCTCAGCCCCGATACGCCGCTGATGAACGGCACGCCTGATGAGGTTTTGAAACCATCGATTCTAGAGAAGGCTTTCAACTGTCCGCCACGGCGCCATCCTTTATTACTCGAGCGAATACAGCGTTACGAGAAGAGGGCTGGATGAATACTGCGAGCCGATCGGTCGTTTACGAATTTATCTCTGCGATGGAGTCGCCGAGCGAGGAGTGGCTCATACGCGCAAGGGCTCATCTGGATGTGCTGACCAAGCCGCTCGGCAGTCTTGGCATGCTCGAAGATATTGCTGCACAGATGGTGTCCATTCGACAGGAAAATTTCGCTGAGCCGTTACGAAAGGCGGTATACGTCTTTGCTGCGGACCATGGAGTAACCGCCGAAGGAATCAGTGCATATCCCACCGAAGTGACACGCCAGATGGTACTGAACTTTCTTGCTCATGGTGCCGCCATCAATGTATTGGCGAAGCTGCACTGTGTCGAGATGAACGTGATCGATGTCGGCATCGATGCGGATTTCGATAACGTGGACGGGCTGCTGGACTACAAGATACGCAGAGGGACCCGCAATATGCTGCGGGAGCCAGCGATGACCGATGCGGACTTGGCTCAGGCGCTTGAGGTCGGATTCAAACTGGCAGGCGAGGCGAAGGCAAGAAATCAAAGCCTGCTCGCCGTCGGTGAAATGGGGATCGGTAACACCACCGCGGCGAGCACCATCACATCTGTCCTGACCAATAAGCCCGCCGCGCTCGTCACCGGGAAAGGAACCGGTTTAGATGCCCGCGCTCAGGCACACAAACAGCAGATTGTCGAAGCTGTCATCAAAAGGCATTTTGCGGCGATTGGCACCGGTTTGACGCCTGATCCTCTTGATGTGCTCCGTTGTGTCGGCGGACTGGAGATTGCCGCTATGACCGGCCTGATACTGGGCGCGGCCCGGAGCGGGATTGCGGTAGTGGCTGATGGATTTATCTCAACAGCAGCGGCGGCGATCGCGTTTGCGATTGAGCCAAGGGTCCGAGGCTACCTCTTTGCAGGGCATCAATCCGAGGAACCGGGGCATCGCGTTCTGCTCCAATACATTGGATTGAAGCCGATCCTCTCGTTGAACATGCGGCTTGGAGAAGGAACCGGCGCTGTGCTGGCAATGCCGATCATCGAATCCGCGATGTGCCTCTACAACGAAATGGCGACGTTCGCCTCTGCCGGAGTCAGCGAGGCGAAGGAATGAACCCAGCGCAGCAGATTCGCAGGGCGGGCGTGGAGGTAGTGGTTGCGTTTCAATTTCTCACGCGCATCCCCATGCCATCGATCGCCTTCGAGGCCGATTCGCTCTCGCGCGCCACCAAGTTCTTCCCACTTGTAGGACTTGTTGTCGGCTCTGGTGCCGTGCTGCTGCAGAAGCTGTTGATTTCGCATCTGAGCCCCCAGTTGGTCGCCTTGGTTGTGCTTGCCTATTTCGTGCTGATCACAGGCTGCTTCCACGAAGATGGCCTTGCCGACACAGCAGATGCGTTTGGCGGCGGTGCGACCAAAGATAAGATACTCGACATTCTGAAAGACAGCCGAATTGGAAGTTATGGCGCGACCGCTCTGGCGTTGTCTTTATTGGCGCGCTATCTCCTTCTGGCGTCACTGCCAATGGAACATTTTGCCGCCTATGTAATTTCGGCGCAGGTATTGTGCCGCTGGAGCTCGCTCCCGCTGAGCTATTTTCTTCCACCAGCGCGTGAACAGGATGGTCAAGGCGCACGAATCGCAAAGCTGACATCGTTGCCTTCTCTGGTATTTGGATCGGTCTTCAGCTTAGCTGTAGTCACTTTTGCGCTGCGATGGTCGGCTGTCCCTCCGCCACTACTCGCGGTGTTCGCCGTTGCACTGAGCGGCTGGCTTTACTCCAGAAAGATTGGGGGAGTGACCGGCGACTGCTTCGGCGCGACGAACCAATTGACGGAGATCGCCGTCTATTTTTGCGGAGTGTGGACCGTATGAGCGAGATACTCTTCATTCGCCATGCAGAGACGGATATGGCAGGAACCTTTTGCGGTCACTCCGATCCTGAAGTGAACGCGCGCGGCCGGGTCCAACTTGGAGAGCTTATCAATAGGCTTCGCGCGGAGAACGTTGGCGTGGTTTACGTGAGTGACCGGCGGAGAGCCCAGACAACAGGAAAGGCCATTGCCAAGGCATTTGCCGTCGACTTCCATGTGCGTTCTAGACTGCGTGAGATCAACTTTGGTCAATGGGAAGGTCTCACCTGGAAAGAGATTGAACAGCGAGATGAGGTTTATGCTCGCCGCTGGATCACTGAGTATCCACGCCTGCCAGCGCCGGACGGCGAAAACTTCTGTGATTTTGAGCAGCGGGTGCTGGATGAAGTGAAGTTTCTGTCGATAAGAGCAGCAACTGAAGGCCGCCGCATCGCGGTTGTCACTCACGCCGGAGTAATCCGTCTTGTGTTGTGCGCGCTGCATGGATGCTCCGAAGACGACGCGTGGGAGCAGACGAGATCGTACTGCTCAATCGTTCGCCATCCTATCGCTGCTTCATCTTTCGCGCAGACGGCCGAGGTGGGGTCTTGAGGCCGGCGAAGGTTGATGTCCATGAGTTGATTGCATGGACGCTGGATGAGTATCCATACCGCAGCTCAACGATAGGCCCCAGGCCAGAGGAGTTAGCGAAGCAGATCGAGCAGGCGCAGCAAAGATTGACTGAGTGCGAGCCCTATGAGGGCTGCCCTGCTTGGCTCGCGGAAGAGACTGAATGCATCAGGCACCTTCTAACCGCGGCCCGTGCGCAACGTACTGATTTGCAGGAAGAATATAAAGGTCTTGACTGGGCGCTTGGTGTAGTCGATCTGCGACGCTTGCTGGCCTTTCAACGGAGACTGGTCTTCAATTCTGCACAGCGCCCCTCGCCTACCCCGCAACAGGACGACTGGTCTCAACTAGTTTCCCTTGCGCTTGGCTCACGCAGAGGCACGAAACATCGCGTTATCTTTAACGGCAACGCGGCAGATGGTTTGGATGTCAACCTGTATTCCAGCAACCCCGATCTGCAGTTACGACTGAATCCGAAGGCGGGATATAGTAATCTCTCACCTCTTTCCCTGCACGGCGGCAGCCCCTTCTTTGAGGTAGCCGAACTTCGCGGACGATGGTTTTTGCGTGACGGATACCACCGCGCCTATCGTCTGTTACAGGCGGGAGTGCACTACATGCCTGCCGTGGTGATTAGGGCGCGGACGCTTGAGGAGCTAGGCGCGACTAAGCCGTGGTTCTTCAGCGAAGACCAGCTATTCTCGGACCGTCCGCCCCGGGTTATGGATTTTCTTGATGAACGCCTGGTTCTGCGTTACGAAAGAGCGGCACTTCGCAAGGTCATTCGCATTCGTATCGAAGAGTCGCTGCAGCCATTTGATGAAACCGACGCAGTACAAGGAGAAACACTATGAGTATCGCAACCACACGTGGAGATGGTGGACAGACCGGACTTGCCGGCGGCATTCGCATCTCGAAGGCAGACCTGCGCGTTGAGGCCTATGGCACCGTCGATGAGTTGAATTCAGTGCTTGGCTTTGCCCGTAGCATCTGCACCAACAAGGAGATCTGTGACTGGACTGAAGGGATTCAGCGCACGCTCTTCAGGGTCGGATCAGCGCTGGCGACTCCACCGGAAAGCAAGAAGGCGCCACCATCCATCACACTGGAGGACGTCGAAGCACTGACGAAACTCGTTCACCAGATCGAGGCGACGGAAGGAATTCTCTCCGACTGGTCGCTGCCCGGTGCACATACGGAGTCCGCTGCGTACGAGGTCGCCCGTACGGTGTGTCGTCGGGCAGAGCGCAATGCCGTTCGGTTGGCATCCAGCGGTGTGGAGCTCAAGCCCGAGATACTCGCTTACCTGAATCGCCTATCCGACCTCATCTGGCTCTTCGGTAGATTGATCGAAGTGAACGCAGGCGTGGATGCGCGTTTGCGCAGCGGCGAAACGGCAGGACCGAAGTGGTCACGGGCATGGAAATGACGAGGGCAGCGGGCTTCGACGAGTGTGAACGCCTGGCAGTCTACCGGGCGATCCGCGAGCGCAGAGATGTTCGACGCGGTTTCCTGCCGGAGCCGATGCCGGACGAACTGCTTTGCAGACTATTGGAGGCCGCGCACAGTGCGCCCTCTGTTGGCCTCATGCAGCCATGGCGCTTCATCGTCGTTCGGGATCTCAGTGTTCGTCAGAATATACACAAAATTTTTCTTGATGCGAATCAACAGGCGCTGGCCGGCTACGAAGGCGAACGGCAGCAGAACTACGCGAGCCTGAAGCTTGAGGGCATACTTGAGGCGCCGCAGAATCTTTGCATCGTTTGCGACTCGCAGAGCAGCCAGGGACATCAGCTTGGACGACGTACTATGCCGGAGACGGCGCTGTACTCTGCTGTCTGCGCCGTACAGAACCTGTGGCTTGCCGCGCGTGCTGAGGGAATCGGCGTGGGTTGGGTAAGTATTCTCGAACCAAATCTGCTACGCCGTGCGTTGAATGTCCCGGAACACATCACCCCTGTGGCATACCTGTGTCTGGGGTATGTTGAGGCGTTTGCCGCGGAGCCCGACCTGGAACGCGCAGGCTGGGAAAAGCGAACGCCCTTGAAGTGTGTCCTCTCGTTCGACCGGTACGACAGCAATTGGGACGAGGAGAGACCGACACCGTGAAGGCGCGCGCAATCATGGTCGTTGGCACCGGCTCACATGTCGGCAAATCGCTGCTGACCGCAGCGCTGTGTCGCATCTTCGCGCAGCATGGCCACCGGGTCGCACCGTTCAAATCGCAAAACATGTCGCTGAACTCTGCCGCTACCATTGAAGGCCTCGAGATCGGCCGTGCACAGGCGCTGCAGGCGGAGGCGGCAGGAATTCCGCCTTCGGTCCACATGAATCCTATCCTGATCAAGCCGTCGGGCGACAACTCTTCACAGGTTGTCGTGCGAGGGAAGATTTGGGGAAGAGTGACTGCGGCTGACTATCACCTGAGGCGAGTGGAAGAATTGCTGCCAGTCGTTCGCGAAAGCTACGAGACGCTTGCATCGCAGTATGAGGTCATCATTCTGGAGGGGGCCGGATCACCCGCCGAGATCAATCTGAAGCAGCACGACATCGCGAATATGCGGATGGCGGAGATGGCCGATGCGCACTGCCTGCTGGTCGGCGACATCGATCGCGGCGGAGCCTTTGCCTCGCTGCTGGGAACGCTGGAGCTGCTGGAACCGAACGAGCGCGAGCGAATTCGAGGATTTGCGATCAACAAATTTCGTGGCGATGTAAGCTTGCTGGAACCCGGGATACGGATGATCGAAGAGCGTGTGCGAAAGCCCTGTATCGGTGTCGTGCCTTATCTGCACTCTCTGATGCTCGAAGAAGAAGACAGCCTGGGTTTGCCGGTTACAACACAAACACAATGGGCGCAAAATATACCTTCTGACAGATCACCCGACCGCCCTTTGCGTGTAGCCGTCGTTGCGCTGCCGTCCTTCTCGAACTTCACTGACTTCGATTCGCTTCGCGCAGAGCCATCTGTTTCGCTGCTGTTCTGTCGTACAGCGGAGGCTATCGCACAAGCTGATGTCATCATTCTGCCGGGAAGCAAGCAGACGGTAGATGATTTGCTGTGGATGCGAAGTCAAGGGTTGGACCTTGCGGTACAAGAGTATGGCCGCTCAGGTCTGGTGGTTGGGATCTGTGGCGGTATGCAGATGCTCGGAGAAGCAATCTCCGATCCTCTTGGCATGGAGCGCGATGGTTCGGCCACCGGACTTGGGCTGCTGCCGATTCAAACCATCATGCAGGCGGACAAGGTAACTCGAAATGCGACAGGGAAGATAGCGGCGACAATCTTGTTTGGACAGCCTGTTACGGACAGCAAGCTTTCCGGCTATGAGATTCACATTGGACAGACGATCTATCAGACAGGAGCGGTACACTTCGCGACCCTCGCATCCGATTCTGGGTCGACTATCACCAACGATGGATGCATAAGCACAGATTCACGCATCTTCGGCACCTACCTGCATGGGCTCTTCGATGACGATGATTTCCGCCATCAGTTCGTTCGCGCCGCATGTGCATTTCATAAACTTACTGCGCCGCGTGGGCTTCATCTCTGGAAGCAGCTCCGCCACGAGTCGCTGAATCGGCTTGCACGTGAGGTCGAGAAGGCATTGGATATGAAGACGATTTTCGGCTGGGTTGGTCTTCCCTATGAAGGCATTACTTCAGCGGAAGAAAATTTCGGTCGTTCACTATAGGAAGGCGCGGCGCGATGATGGATCGAAAGGTCTTTGCGGCAGCCTACTTGTTTGACTGGATCGCAGGCGATCCCGAGTGGCTTCCGCATCCTGTGCGAATGATCGGCAAAGGCGTGGAGGCGGGCGAGCGTTTGTTGCGGAGGCCCACTCAAACGCCGGCACTTGAGCTCGCGGCCGGCGGAGCGCTGACCTTCGGCCTGGTTGCCGCCACCTACATCGGAACAGAAAAAACAATCGCATGGATGAACAGGCGAGGACGCACATTGGGCTTTGTTACGGAGACGTTGCTCGCGTGGACATGTCTGGCGTCGCGCAGTCTGCATGACGAGGCCTCGGCCGTCGTCGCCGCGTTAGAGGCAGGCGATATTGTTCAGGCACGACAACGGCTGGCGAGAATCGTCGGACGGGATACGCAGCATCTGGACCCACGGGAGATCAGCCGTGGCGTCATCGAAACAGTAGCAGAGAGCTGCTCCGACGGCGTGATCGCACCGCTGTTCTACATGACGATTGGAGGGGTCCCTCTCGCAATGGCGTACAAAACCATCAATACGCTTGACTCCATGATCGGTAACACGAACGAGCAATATTTTTATTTCGGAAAGATAGCGGCACGGTTGGACGATGTAGCCAACTTTCTTCCTGCGCGGTTGACGGCGCTGGGGATCACCGCGACTGCTGCAACCATTAAGGGTGCGAGCTCCGCGACTGCGCTCGAGACATGTTTACGTGACGGGTTGAAACACGCCAGCCCTAACGCGGGGCAGCCTGAAAGTGCTATGGCCGGCGCGCTGCAGGTGCGACTTGGAGGCGAGAATTTCTACGATGGCGAGCGGCTGGCAGCGCCTCTTATTGGAGAGAGATTCTCTCGACCCTCGGCGCAAAAGGCCGAGCAGGCTATCCAGATCGCCGCGGCAGTCTCTGCTCTTGGTGCCATTACTGCACTCCTGCTGCTAAGAAGGAAGAGATGAGCTTGCTCCCTCAAAATCCGCCGCCGATGCATGGTGGGCAACTCAGGCAGATCACTGCGCGCTATGGAATTTCGTCGGAACTGCTCATCGATTTTAGCGCCAATATCAATCCGGCTGGGCCGCCACCGTCGGTGATGGCTGCAATACGACGAGCACTCGAAGGGGCATTGGCTCTCGCTAGATATCCGGATCTCGACCTGTTTGAGTTGAAGCAGACAATCGCGGGTAGTGTGGGCGTCGAGTCAGAGAATATCGCTGTAGCCAATGGCTTTGCGCCGCTGCTTGAGGCTGCCTTGCGATCGCTGAAGATAGAAAGATGCCTTTTGCCCGTGCCCTCTTTCAGCGAGTATCGACGCACCCTTGAAAACGCCGGCGTTGGTATCACTCCGTATCGTCTTCCGCAGGACAAAGGATTTGAGTATGAGATCGACGCAATTCTAAAGGCACTCCTGGATCATTCATGCGATGCAATTCTTCTGGCGAATCCACAAAACCCCTCCGGCGTGCTCTGCGATGCGGGAAGGATGCGGCGGCTGATCGATACGGTTGCGCAACACAGCATAACAGTACTGCTGGACGAGGCTTTCATCGACTACTGCCCATTCGCTTCTCTGACGAGACCGCCGGCGGAACAGCCAAATGTAATTGTGTTCCGGTCAGTTACAAAATTCTTTGCAATTCCGGGATTAAGAGTGGCCTATGCGATCAGCACATCGCGTCATATACGTGCCATGGATCGCTCTATCGCCCCATGGCCGATCACAAGTTTTGCTTCGGAAGCCGTCTGCGCTGCTTTGCAGGATGGAGCCTACGCAGAAGAGTCGCGGCATGCGAACGAACAGCGCCGTGTGTGGCTGGAACAGGAGCTTGCACGATTGAAGATTGCGACATATGCGTCAAGCGCAAACTTTCTTCTCCTGCGATTCCCTGCTGCGCTCGATGTCAGCCTGCTTTGGGAGAGGATGATTGTCGAAGAGCAGATCGTGCTCCGTTCCTGCGCTAACTTTGAAGGACTCGCTGCGGAGCATCTGCGGATTGCCGTTCGTTCCGAGCCCGAGAATGAGAGATTGATTCGCGGCCTGGAGCGGCTCCTTTCCAGCTTCGAATAATGGTCGGACGGAGGACCTGATCGTCCGCTTGCTCGATACAAATACGCAAAAACTTGCACTTACTGCATCGAATCGTGTTGTTGACCTGTTCCCTATCTCACAGACTTGCCCTCTCGCCAGTAGTTCTAAAATCTCTCTTGACTGTTATTACAAATTGCGATATAAACATTGCAATCTGCAATAGCCATGAAACTAAGCGACAAAATCCGTTATCTCCGTGAGGTCGAAGGAAGCCTCCGAGGTCTCAGCCGCGCCATGACCCAGCAGGAGCTCGTTCGCGCCATCCAGCAGGAGAACGGCGCTGGTAAGAAGGCAGGCAAAGCTACCATCAGCCAGTCCTATCTCTCGCAGATCGAGAGCGGAGCCCGCCCACACCTCACCAACACCACGCGTCTTCTGCTGGCAAAGTTCTTCAAAGTTCACCCCGGCTACCTGGTCGACGACCCCGAGGGCTACCACTCCGAGCTGCTCTCCGATCTGCGAACCACAGAGGACAAGCTCGATCTCTGGCTCGTCGGTGGCGCCGAGCGCTTTCGTCGCGATCCCGCGCTCTGCCAGGCGCTTCTCACCTTAGCCAACCACAGCGATTCACGCCGCTGCTTCCTTCTCATCGAGGCCATCATCGAGACGCCCGCGCTTCTCGATCGCCTCTTCCACGTTCTGCGCCCCGAATCTGTCTCGCTCCCGGCCGCCATCACTCAGCCGGCTCAAAAAAGAGCCGCCAAACGGAGCACCAAATAATATGGACTCCTTCTATCTCATCTGCTTCAGCGTCGGTCTCATCCTCAGTCTCCTCTCTGTCATCGGAGGCTTCGCTCACGTTCACGTCGGCCGCATCCACATTGGCCACATGGCGCACGGCCACGCTTCGCATACCGCCGCGCATCGTGGCCGTGGCCTCTCCGCCGTCAACGGCTTCACCATTACGGCGTTCCTCTGCTGGTTTGGCGGAACCGGTTATCTCCTGCACCACTTCAACATCTTTGTCGCGCCCTTGGTTCTCATTCTCGCGGTGCTCGGCGGCATCTTCGGAGCGATGCTCCTCTGGGCCATCCTCTTCAAGGTGCTTCTTCCGCGCGAGCGCATCCTGACCCCCGAAGATACCGAGATGGCTGGCGTTCTGGCCCACGTCAGCGATTCCATCCGCGACAGCAATGGTGTCGGCGAGATCATCTTTTCGCAGACCGGAGCCCGCCGCGCCGCCGCCGCCCGCAGCGAAGACGGCCACGCCATCGAGCGTGGGACCGAAGTCGTCGTCATCCGCTACGAGCGTGGAATCGCCTACGTCCGGCGCTGGGACGAAGTCACCAACGGCCTTCCATGACGTCCTGAAGTTTTTTCGCTGCATGGCGGCCTCACTTGCCGAGGCATTCCCCCGCCACTTACCCACTGCGGCAAGCACCTCACACGCCCTCCAGTCCGCACCGGACAAAGGAACGATATGCCGAACTCGGTCATCATCATTGTTGGTCTGGTAGTTCTCGCCACCCTCTTCCTGGCCACTCTCCTGGCCAAGATGTTTCGCAAAGCCGGCCCTAACGAAGCCATCATCGTCTACGGATTTCGCGGCCCCCGCGTGATAAAAGGCGGCGGCGCGGTCATCTTCCCTGTCGTCGAAAACTCGCGCCAGCTCTCACTCGAACTCATGAGTTTCGACGTAGCACCGCAACAGGATCTCTACACCAAACAAGGCGTTGCCGTAACTGTAGAAGCTGTCGCCCAGATTAAAGTCCGCTCCGACAAGGAGTCCATCCTCACCGCCGCCGAGCAATTCCTCACCAAATCGCCCGACCAGCGCGAAGGCCTCATCCGCCTCGTCATGGAGGGTCACCTGCGCGGCATTATCGGCCAGCTCACCGTCGAACAGATCGTCAAAGAGCCCGAGATGGTCGCCGAGCGCATGCGCTCCACCTGCCTCGACGACATGAGCAAGATGGGTCTTGAAGTCATCAGCTTCACCATCCGCGAAGTCCGCGACAAGAACGAATACATCACCAACATGGGCCGCCCCGACGTGGCCCGCATCAAGCGCGACGCCGAGATCGCTGCCGCCGAAGCCGAGCGCGACACCGCCATTCGTCGCGCGGTCGCACTTCGCGAGTCGGCCGTTGCCAAGGCCTCTGCAGACCAAGAGCGCGTCCTCGCCGAGACGCTGTCCCTCGCCAAACAAGCCGAAGCCCAGCGCGACCTCGACATCCAGAAGGCTCAGTTCACTGAAGCCGCACGCCGTCAGGAAGCCCAGGCCGACAAAGCCTACGAACTCCAAACCAATGTCATGCAACAGAAGGTCATCGCCGAACAGGTTAAGGTCCAGCAGATCGAGAAGCAGGAGCAGATCAAGGTGCAGGAGGCCGAAATCCTCCGTCACGAGAAGGAGCTCATCGCCACTATCCTCAAAGGGTCCGAGATCGAGCGTCAGCGCATCGAAAACATCGCCAACGCCGAGAAGTCCCGCATCACCATGGAAGCCGAAGGCCGCGCCGCAGCCACCAAACTGCAGGGCGAAGCCGAAGCCAACATCATCTTCCAGAAGGGCGAAGCCGAGGCCAAAGCCATGAACGTCAAGGCCGAAGCCTATCAGGAGTGGACGCAGGCCGCGGTCGTCGACAAGCTCATCACCAACATGGCCGACGTCGTCCGCGCCATGGCGGAGCCGCTCAGCAAGGTCGACAAGATCACCATCGTCTCCACCGGCAACGACGGAGCGACCGGAGCCAACAAGATCACCGGCGAGATGACCAAGATCGCTGCACAGGTCCCCGCGCTCTTCGAGGCCCTCTCCGGCATGAACCTCCACGACCTCATGGGCAACATCAAAGCGATGAAACCCCGCGAGGACGGCGACGCCCGCTCTGCCTAACCTTATCCATCCAGGCCAACCGGAAAGCCTCACGTCCGGTGGCCTGGTCCCTCTTCCCTCGTACGCACGAATCGAGAAAACACGATGTTTACCTTCATCCTCATCCCAACCATCCTCCTCCTCGTCGCAGTCTCGCTGGTCCTCCGCCTTCTCTTCCGGCCGCTCTGGAACCCTTATCGCCTCCATCGCCCATACTTCGGCCCTTACGGGTACTACGGCTACGGTCGCGGCTACAGACGGCATCGCTTCCCCGGCGGCGGATTTCTGATCATCCTGCTGCTCGTCGCTCTCGACCGCATCTTCGGACGCCGCTGGTAACTCCGATGCCAACTCGCCCGTCCGTCCCGGCACTATTTTGGAAAGGAGATTCACCATGGCACTACTTGAACGCGTAGGAACCCTCTTACGAGCCAACATCAACGACCTCATCGAGAAAGCAGAGGATCCAGAGAAGCTCGCCAAACAACTTGTCCTTGACATGGAAAATCAGCTCCTGCAGGTCAAGACACAGGTGGCTATCGCCATCGCCGACCAGCACCTTCTGCAAAAGAAACTCAAAGAGCACGAGGACGCCATGAACCAATGGAACCGCAAAGCCGAACTCGCAGTCCAGAAGCAGCAGGACGATCTGGCCCGTGCCGCCCTCCAGCGCAGCCTGAGCAACCAGCAGCTTGCCACAGGCTTCGCGCAGCAACTCGAAGATCAAAACGCCGAGACCGAGACCCTGCGTAACGCATTTTCCAATCTGCAGCAGAAACTGCACGAGACCCGCTCCACCTGCGAGATGCTCGTCGCGCAACATCGCCGCGCCCGCACCGTCGGCAAAGCGAACGTCGCCCGCACCCTTGCCGCCACGCAGCACCAATCCTCCACGCTCCACCGACTCCGCTCCACCATCCAACACAAGGAGGCCACCAACACCGCCAGCCACATGATCCTCGAAGCCGAATCCCTGGAAGACCACTTCACGAAGCTTGAAAGAGAGGACCAGATCGAACGTCTGCTCGAAGATCTCAAAAGCCGCCAGCCCCGCCTGACCTGAAGCCTGCATAACCTGCGCTGAGGCAGCGCGAACCAGATTTGGTACGTGTTATCCACGGCTATTTAATCGACACGACATGAAAGGGTCTTGATTGACGCGGTCTCCGAAGGCATACTCCAGAGAGAGTTTGCTGTATCGAATCTCGAAGACGGTGCCACACGAGACACACAGTGACCCGATATAGCCGTCAAGACGTAATCCGGATCCTGCACTTGCATGCGCGCCAACTCCTGGCGTGGGAGCGAGCAGGGCTGATCACCTCCAGCGAACATTATTCGTTTGATGCTCTCAGCCAGCTGCGGAAGCTGCGCGACCTGCAGGCCAACAAGCGCATCTCCGCCAAGAGCATACGAGCGTCGGTCGATGCGATGCAGCGCGTAGCGGGCATGCGAAATCCCTTGATGGAGACGAGCTTCGTGCGCCGGGGCTCGCGGCTGAGCTTCCGGCATGGCGGCGCGCTGATGGATCCGCTAACTCAGCAGCTTTCCTTCGACTTCGACACCTCGCCCGCACAGCAGCTCCGCGTGGTGGGCACCGGCGGAGACGCTCCCGCACGGAAGGCCGCCGAGGTGCAGGACATGTTTCTGCGTGCGGTACAGCTCGAAGAGAACCCCGCCACGATTCCGCAGGCGGCGGAGATCTATCAGGCGATTCTGGCGATGCAACCCGAGCACGCTCCCGCGCTGATCAACCTGGGAACGATCCACTACAACCTGCGCCGCTACGAGCTCGCAGAGCAGCACTACCGAAAGGCCACCATCGCCGACCCCGAGTACGCGCTCGCGTTCTTCGATCTCGGCAACGTGCTTGACGAGATGCAGCGCCTGACCGATGCGACCGCCGCCTATCAAAAAGCCGTCGCACTGGTCCCTCAGTATGCCGACGCGCATTACAACCTGGCACTCGCATATGAACGCCAAGGCCAGCGGCGGCGAGCGTTACGCCACTGGCTCGCGTACGTGCGGCTCGACCCCGTCGGTCCATGGGCGAAGCACGCGAAGGAGCAGGCCCGCAAGATTCTCAACACAGAGAAATTATCGATCGTGAGCAGGCGTGGACGGCTCGTCAAAGCCGCCGGATAGGCTTCCGCAATTGATCACCCTATTCAACATAATGTTGTCATGCGGTCAGCATTGAACTGAATGACTATTCACTCATGCCTCCAAAATGCTAGACTCACCTTTTCGTGAATCCCGTTTGAGGTGAGTGGATGTCGCAGCATGCAGGTCCGATGGCTCTGACGCAGTTGGGTGATGACGAGCAGATGTTTCGCGACACGGTGCGGCGATTCGCCATCGAGCAGATCGGTCCGCTGGTCCGCGGCATGGACGAGTCGCAGCAGATGGACTTGAGCCTCATCAAAAAACTCTTCGACCTCGGCCTGATGGGCATCGAAATCCCCGAGGAGTACGGAGGCGCAGGCGGAACCTTCTTCAACGCGATCCTCGCGGTCGAGGAGATCTCTGCAGTTGATCCCTCCGTCGGCGTAATGGTCGACGTACAAAACACCCTCTGCATCAACGCGCTTGTCCGCTGGGCAAACTCCGAGCAGAAGAAAAAATATCTGCCGCGCCTCGCCACCGACACCGTCGGATCATACGCACTCAGCGAGGCATCCTCCGGCTCCGACGCCTTCGCGCTGCAGACCCGCGCAGTCAAACGCGGCGACGACTACGTCCTCAATGGACAGAAGCTCTGGATCACCAACGCAAAGGAGTCCGGCCTCTTCATCGTCTTCGCCACGCTCGATCCGGCAGCGGGCTACAAGGGAATCACGGCGTTCCTCGTCGAAAAGGGCGCACCCGGCTTCACCCTCGGCAAGAAGGAAGACAAGCTCGGCATCCGCGCCTCCAGCACCTGCGAGCTGATCTTCAACGACTGCGTCGTCCCCGCAGCACAGGTACTGGGCGAACCCGGCAAGGGCTACAAGATCGCCATCGAAACCCTCAACGAGGGCCGCATCGGCATCGGCTCGCAGATGCTCGGCCTCGCGGCAGGCGCCTGGGGCCACGCCGCGAAGTGGGCGAAGGAACGCAAACAGTTCGGCAAAGCATTGGTCGAGTTCCAGGCGATGCAGTTCCAACTCGCCGAGATGGCGACCGACATCGAAGCGGCCCGCCTGCTGGTCTACAACGCCGCCCGCCTGAAGGACGCAAAGCTCGACTTCCTCAAAGAAGCGGCCATGTGCAAGTACTTCGCCTCACAAGTAGCCGAACGCGTAGCCAGCCTTGCCGTTGAGGTCTACGGCGGATCAGGCTTCGTGAAGGACTATCCCGTCGAGAAGCTCTACCGCGACGCAAAGATCGGAAAGATCTACGAAGGAACCTCCTTCATGCAACTGGCGACCATCGCGAAACTGACGTTGGGCAAGGTTTAGCAGGTAGATCTCGCCCTATTTGTAGAACCAGTCATGTGCCGAATAGGCCCAAGAGGCCCTACACTATAGACAGGCACTCTGGTATGACCACTTCGACAAAGTCCGCACCTCGCGCCCCCCTGCCCTTTCTCGGGCTGGCATGCGCCGTTGGCGTCTCCACCATGTACTACAACCAGCCGCTATTGCTGGAGATGGGCCGCACTTACGGCGTCACGGCTGGGCACACCGGCTTCGTGGCAGTCGCGACCCAGATCGGCTACGCGGTAGGACTACTCGCGTTCGTTCCGCTCGGCGATGTACTGGAGCGCCGTGGCCTGATGATGCGGATGTACGGTCTGGTAGCGATCGCACTCATTCTCGTCGCGCTGGCGCCAAGCATCAATCTGCTGATCGCCGGCAGCGTGCTCATCGGCATGTTTGCGTCGGTGACCCATGTTGCCCTGCCCATCGCACCGGATCTCGTCTCGCACGAGCAGCGCGGCCGCGCCATCGGCACCGTAATGACAGGCCTGCTGCTGGGCATCCTGCTTGCCCGAACCTTCTCCGGATGGGTCAGTAACATTCACGGCTGGCGCTGGGTCTTTGTCGTGGCCGCGGTCATGAACGCGGCATTTGTTCCGCTCATCAAGCGAGTCATGCCCAGGCTTCCGCCCAAGCAGAAGCTACAGTACAGCGACGCGATGAAGTCCCTCTGGACTCTCTTCCGCACCCAACCACTGCTGCGCGAATCCTCCCTGATCGGCGCTCTCGTTTTTGCTTCGTTCAGTTGCTTCTGGACAACGCTGGCCTTCCTCCTGCACAGCCACTATGGTTTGGGCGCAGGCGTTGCAGGCACCTTTGGAGTGGTCGGTGCGGCGGGCGCCTTGTGCGCGCCGTTGGCCGGACGACTCGCCGACAAACACGGCTCGCGATGGGTAGTATCACTGGGAATGGCACTGCTCGCAGCGTCCTATCTCCTGCTGTGGGCCGAAGAATCCGCGCATCTGTCAACCATCTTCCATCTCGTTGCGCTGGTCGTCGGCGTAGTCGTGTTAGACATGGGCGCGCAGATGACCCAGGTCGCCAATCAGACGCGAATCTTCGGCCTGGTCCCCTCGGCGCGCAGCCGCCTCAACACCGTCTACATGACCCTCTACTTCAGCGGCGCGGCAGCAGGTTCGGCGCTGGCGACCGTCGCCTGGGTTCACTGGGGTTGGAACGGCGTCTGCGGCCTAGCCCTCGGCCTGATTGCTCTGGCTGGAATATCCCATGCAATGGGTCATCGCGGTACCGGAGACCACTGCAAGGTAGCCACCGAAGACGTCTTCATGGAAGCCTAGAGCAGAATCAAGGGCACTGTGCCCCGAAAAAATCACATCCTCCGTCATCCTGAACGAAGTGAAGGACCCCTGTATTTCGTTGTTGTTTGTTCTCTTCTCGATGGAAAATACCAATCGTGGTTTTGCTTTGAGCAGATGATGGATGCGCAGGGAAATGGTGGGCGAGGCGGGGATCGAACCCACAACCCCGAGCTTAGAAGGCTCGTGCTCTATCCAATTGAGCTACTCGCCCGCGCGTCTCTCTTGATTGTAGCCGTCAACACCGTCCACCGGGAGTAGGCAACAGGGAACATGGACTACGGCGGTCGCGCCTTCCTCTGCCGGGACCTCCAAAGCCACCTCTGGAACGTCGGCACCCACGACCCCTGGGCCAAAACATAGCCCGCAGATCGCTCGAAAAAGGAGTCCGTGGAAAAGGCAGAATCAAAACTGGCCCGCCGATCCACCGTCCGTGATATTTTTTCAAAATGGAGCTAAATCCGTACGCCAGCTACCTCAAAGGCGAGGAACCCGTCCCGTTCCTCAAAACCACCGCTGCGCGCATCCGAACCCTGACCGCCGGCCTTACCGACGCCCAGATCAATACCCGCCCCGCCCCCCGCAAGTGGAGTCTCCGCGAAATCGTCGCCCACCTCGCCGACTGCGAAATCGTCTTTTCCTTCCGCCTCCGCCAGACCCTCGCCACCGCGCTCGACCAGCCCCACGCCATCATCCAGCCCTTCGACCAGGATGCCTGGGCGAAGCGTTATGAGGCGTACAAGTTCGAACCCGCAATGGCCCTCTTCCAGGCCGCCCGCAACTGGAACCTGCTCTTCCTGAACACGGTCTCACAGGAAGACCGTCACCGCCGCACCACCCACCCCGAACGCGGCACCATGCCCTTCTGGACCATCGTGGAAACCATGGCCGGTCACGACATCAACCACCTGCAGCAAATCGAACGCCTCACCACAACTAGCCCCGCATGACGGATCCGAGCAGTAAATAAAATATGGGTTGTCATTCTGAGCGGAGAGAAGAACCCTGTATTTGTTCTAAGCGCCATGACTCCGCGATCGTGAAAATATACGACTCGCAGGCTGCTTACAGCCCCAAAGCCTCATTCACATCCCGCACCAGGTTCCTCAGATAACTTCGCTTGTTGAGCAATTCCACCATTGCTTCCTTCGCCCTATTCTTCGCCGCATCGTCGCCGGCATCCACACCCGCATCCCAGGCCGACCAAAGCCTCTCTAACTCCGCCTGCGTCTCCACCATCTTCGCGTCGAAGGCATCCTTCGCCGTCATCAGATCGCGCCGCAGCTCCGGCTCATCTTCGCCCATCTGATTCGCCGCACGCATCTCCTGCAGCTGCATATTCAGCTCAAAGACCTCCTCCAGCAACTCAGGAGGAACAACCTGCTTCTTCTGCTCCCCCGTGGTTCGTGCCGCATCTGTCGCCGCCTTCGACTGCTCCTCCAATTCCACCCCTTCGAGCTTCAGCAGATACTGCGTCCGCAGAATCGGATCCTTCAGTGTCCGGTACGCATCATTCAGATGGGAACTCGCGGCCAACGCCGTCTCCTGCTCGGAAGCAGGTTTCGCTGCGAAGCGATCTGGATGCAAGCGGCGGGAGAACGCGTAGAACTTCTTCTCGAGCGCCACTATGTCGAGGTTCAGGTATTGAGGAAGTTGAAAAAGAGTGAAATAGCTGTTGTTTCTGTCGTGACTCATTGCTATTAGATTACGCCGCGCCTAAGCCGAAAAGCTCGACCCACACCCACAACTCTTCGTCGAGTTCGGATTGATGAAGTTGAACCCCTGCCGCATCAGCGTCTCTTCAAAGTCGAGCACCATGCCATGCAGATAGATAAAGCTCTTGGGATCGACAAAGATGCGAATCGCCTTGCCATTCGTAGGATCGCCAGCGGTCACCAGCCCCTCACCAAACGCATACACCCGGTCTCGCTCCCGAGGCTGCGTATCGAACCGAATGTTGTAACTCAACCCCGAGCAACCACCACCTTGGATGCCCACCCGCAACCCACCCTGTTCCGGCGAAACGTTCTCCTTCGCCATTGCAATGCGAATCCGCTTCAGCGCCTTCTCGGTAATCTGAATGCCCTTCTGCCCGGGCTCCTGCCCCTGCGCAGTTAGCACATTCATCCCTGCCAGTGGATTTTTCTTCTCGCCAGCAGCAGCCGCGGCGTGTGCGGCTTCCATCTCCGCCGCGGTTTGTAAGGTCACCATCGCCATATCTCTGTCCTTGCTACTAATACAACACGGTAGCAACGCGACCCTAGAGACGCACCGCTACCGTTGTTCTTACCCCGCCAGTCCCTTAGTGAGCGGCCGCGACTGCCGACGTCTCGGCAACGCTGTTCTTCTTCTTCCAGTCGCCGATCGCCGCCCGAATCGCATCCTCTGCAAGCACCGAACAATGAATCTTCACCGGAGGAAGCGACAGCTCCTTCACAATGTCCGTGTTCGAGATGGCGAGCGCCTGGTCGATCGTCTTGCCCTTCACCCACTCCGTCGCGAGCGAAGAAGAAGCAATCGCCGAACCGCAGCCAAAGGTCTTGAACTTGGCATCTTCGATTACGTTCGTCTCAGGATTGACGCGAATCTGCAGACGCATCACGTCGCCGCACTCCGGCGCGCCTACAAGCCCAGTCCCAACCTCAGTCGAGCTCTTATCCATCTGTCCGACGTTCCGGGGATTGTTGTAGTGGTCAATTACTTTATCGCTATATGCCATGATGCTTCTCCTCTGTTACCCAATACCTTAGTTTAGATGCTCGCTAATGTCGATGGTGTGCATTTCTCCTAGTGTGCCGCCCACTCGATCTTCGAGAGGTCGATCCCTTCCCTCACCATCTCGTACAGCGGCGAAAGCTCTCGCAGCTTCGAAACCACATCGATCAGCTTGTCCGATACATAATCCACTTCAGCCTTGGTATTGAAGCGCCCAAGGCCAAACCGGATCGAGCTATGCGCGACATCGTCGCCAAGTCCCAGTGCTTTCAGCACATAGCTAGGCTCGAGCGTAGCCGAGGTGCATGCCGAACCCGAAGAAACTGCAATGTCGTTAATGCCCATCAGCAGGCTCTCGCCCTCGACATAAACAAAGCTCATGTTCAGGTTGCCGGGCAGATGGTGCTCCATATTACCGTTCACGTGGACATAGTCCAGCGCCTTCTCAAACTTCGCCCGCAGATAGTCCCGAAGCTCACTCTCACGCTTCGCCTCGGCCTCCATCTCTTCGCCGCAGATCTCGCAAGCCTTGCCCAGCCCAACGATCCCCGGAACATTCAGCGTGCCCGACCGCATCCCGCGCTCATGTCCGCCTCCGTTGATCTGCTCAGAGATCTGTACGCGCGGATTGCGTCGGCGAACATACAGCGCGCCCACACCCTTTGGTCCGTAAATCTTGTGTCCCGAGAGCGAAAGCACATCAATGTTGTCCTTCTGCACATCGACCGGGATCTTGCCCACGGCCTGCACCGCATCGGTATGGAAGATAACGCCCTTCTCATGGCACAGCTTGCCGATCTCGGCAATCGGCTGCAACACGCCAATCTCATTGTTCGCATACATGATCGAGACCAGGATCGTCTTGTCATCCATCGCCCGCTTCAGGTCTTCGATATCGATCAGCCCATCCGCCTGAACCGGCAGATACGTCACGCGGAATCCCTGCTTCTCAAGCTTCTTGCACGTATCCAGCACAGCCTTATGTTCTGTCACCTGCGTGATGATGTGGTTTCCGCGCTCGCGGTACATCTCGGCAATACCCTTCAAAGCCAGGTTGTTCGACTCCGTCGCGCCCGAGGTGAAGATAATCTCCTTGCTCGTCGCGCCAATCAGCTTCGCAATCTGCTCCCGCGCCTTCTCCACTGCCTTCTCGGCCTCCCACCCAAACGAGTGGTTGCGGCTGGCTGCGTTGCCGAAGGTCGAGGTAAAGTACGGCATCATCGCCTCGAGCACACGCGGATCCAGTTGTGTCGTCGCATGGTTGTCCATGTAGATCGGCAGATGTACGCCGGCCGGCAGTGGTGTCGTGGACTCGGTAATCACTACGCCGTTATTGCTCATGTCGTTGCTCATCGTCTCTCCCGAAATCAGTGCTGTTCAAAATCACCACCGTTGAAAAATGCTCTCATCGCCAGTCTGCAAAATTGCTAGATTGCGATACTCACCAGACCGCCACCCACCGGAGCGCCTTGCTCCCCATCCGACTCAATCAAATCGGCAATATGGATGCCACTCAACAAATCCTTGATGCTGTCGTTCACCTTGCGTAATGGTTCTTTGATGGTGCAAGTGCTCGTCAGGTCGCAAGCCCCGTGAATCGTAATACAACTCGTAATGAAAAGTGGCCCATCAATCGCCCGGATCACCTCAAACGCCGTAATCTCTGTCGCCGCGCGTGAAAGCGCATACCCGCCATTCGTCCCAGCATGGGAAATCAACAACCCAGCCTTCGCCAGCGTCTGCAGGATCTTCGCCAGCAGTTGCGGGGGAATATGGTAGGCCTCCGCGATGTCCTTCGCACTATGCGCGCTGCCGCCTGTCTGCTCTGCCAGATACTTCAGAGCCATCAGACCGTAATCCGCTTTTTTGGTCAGACGCAGCATGTCGTTCTAAGGAGCTCCTGCCACCTGAAATTACCCTAAATCAGACAATTCCAGTCCTACTTAGTGTACGTCCAGAATCAGGTCTATGCAACCAGGCTGTTACCACTCGTTCCGCAACGAATTCACCACAACTCGCCACGAAATTTACGCCCCGAAAACCACTCGAAATCGCTGTTGACAACGTGCCCAGAGACGGGCAAAATCCATAACATTCGCGAAGACCTCCCCAAATGACCGCCAAGTGCAAACATCCCATCGTCAAAATTGTTGCCCGCGAAGAGGACGCCGAATTTGTTGAGTGCCAAAAGTGCGGAGAAGTCTTTGATTCGGCAGAGTTTAGTGACATCGCCATTGAAGAGGAAGAGTCCTTCGCCGAAACTCCCACAGACGAATAGATCCTCTAAACCACCGTCTGCGCCGGCGGCGCGTTCATCCTCCGAAACACAATCCACGCGTACTGCGCCGCCGAAAGTGGCGCAAGCACCGCAATCGCTCGTATAAGAAAGTCCCGTACCGTCGCCAACTGTTCGGAAACAAAGATCTTCTGGCAAAGTACCGCGATCAGCGCGACGATTTGCACAAGCGTATTCAGCTTCCCAAACAGACTCGGTCGAAAATCCCGCAAGGCATTCGTCACAAAAAGCAGCGTTGAGATCAGCAAAATCCCCACGTCCCGACTGAAAACCAATACGGTCACATACTGCGGAATCAGGCCCACATGGGTGAGAACCACGAACAGTGTACTCAACAGAAGCTTATCCGCAATCGGATCAAGATACTGCCCCAGCGTGGTCTTCTGCCTCAACCAACGTGCCAACAACCCATCCAACGCATCGCTGACCCCGGCAAGAATAAACAACGCAAACGATATTCGGTAATTCCCATCCAGAATCTCGATAACGAGGAAGGGAATAATAAAGAGACGCATCAGTGTAAGCAGGTTGGGCGCGGCGCGAAATTGGCTTAGGAAGGGCACTGTGCGGGGTCAGATAATCGTAACCCAAGTCAGCCGCAGGTTGCTTCAACGCATACTCCACGTCAGTCGTTCTTTGATTTGCAGAGATTGATTCCGATTGGGGGTTGCTCGTCGGGTAAGCGAACGGCTTCGTCGAGAACCGAAAGATAAAACGAGTTCATACGGTGTTGGTTGAGGCGATTTTCGAAAACCACTTCCCGGAATCCTTCATGTAACGGCGCTGGGTGGGAAAGTCGATGTAGACCAAGCCAAAGCGCTGGGTGTAGCCTTCGGCCCATTCAAAATTATCGAGAATAGACCAGGCGTGATAGCCGCGCACGTCGGCGCCGTCGTGTATGGCGCGGGCCAATTCACGGAGATGTTCGCGATAGTAGTTGATACGACGAGTGTCAGCGACTCTGCCGCTGGCATCGGGGTAATCGCCATAGGAGCAGCCGTTTTCGGTAATTTCGATGGGGAGCTTGTAATCCTTCGAGACGCGCTGAACGATGTCATACAGACCACGGGGATAGACTTCCCAGCCGATCTCGGTGAGTGGGCCATCCTTTCCCATGGCCAGCTCGAAGCCCATGGCGTCGTAGGACACTTTGGAGGGAGCCGTTGCGGTGGAAGCCGAGACGAGACGACGGAAGTAATAGTTGACACCGATGTAGTCGAGCGGAGCGGTCATTCGCTTTTCATCGCCGCTCTGGAAGCCCATGGCCTCGAGAGGAGTGCCGTGGACGAAGGCTTCCGGGTAACGGCCCCGGAGCGCCGTTTCGAGAAACCAGACATTATTGAAAGCGTCGAAGCGCCTGGCTGCAGCTGCATCCTTGGGAGACGAGGTGAGCGGAGTCGCAGGTGACATGCTGTACGCGGAGCCTACTTTCGACTTTGGCGCAATGGCTTTGATGGCTCGGAAGGCGTCGCCCTGGGCAAGGTTTACGGTGTGCGCGGATTTCAGGAAAAGATCGAAGTCCGTCTTGCCTGGCGCGTGCCGGCCTTCGGCATAACCCACATAGGTGAAGACCCACGGTTCATTAAAGATAGCCCAGGTAGTGATTCGGTCGCCCAGAGCTTTCACGACGACCTCGACGTAGTCAACAAAGCGGGCGGCGGTGTCGCGATTGGGCCAGCCGCCCCGGTCTTCGAGGGTTTGCGGGAGATCCCAGTGGAAGAGCGTGACAAGGGGACGCATGCCTGCGCCGAGAACGGCATCGGTCAGGCGCTTGTAGTAATCGATGCCCTTCTGGTTTGCGGCTCCCGATCCGGATGGCTGGATACGCGGCCATGCGATGGAGTAGCGATAGCTGCGAAGGTTCATCTGCTTCATGACGGCGATGTCTTCGGGGTAACGATGGTAGTTGTCGCAGGCGACGTCGCCGGTCCAACCGCCTTTTACATTGCCGGCCGTATGACTGAATCGATCCCAAATGGACTCGCCCCGGCCGTCGATATTCCACGCACCTTCCACTTGATAGGAGGCTGTTGCACTTCCCCATAGAAAGCCTTTGGGAAAAGTCACCTGTCCGTCGGTGGAGCTTTGTTCCGCTGCCGGATCGAAGGATGGAACGACGGAGGCCTCGGACAATTTTGGCAAGGCAGCAGCGGCAGCCCAAGCGGAGGTTTGGGCGAGAAAGCTTCGACGGTTCATGACAGGTTTCTCCGTAGGGTCGCGATTGCTGGGATGATTTTAGACGAAAAAATATAGTGCCGTAAGGTTCGTATTTTTAGGGGTTTCTGGAGAAATAGGGCTGCAGGACGTGGTGTTTTTGTGGTCAATTTGTGGTGTGATGCGTGGTGAATGTGGTGTTTTAGATGGTGCTTTTTGTGGCTCTAAAAATACGCCAGTTTTAAAGTTTATTTTCCGGCGCCAAGGGGAGACGAAGGAACCGTTCCGTCCTGAGTTGCCTGGTCAGAGTCGAGACAGGAGCGACCCGACGGCAATGATCTTTTCACCGTCGCCGGGTCATAGTGGGTTAGAACTGCGCTTTTAGGGCGAACTGATACTGCCGTGGAGTGTAGTTCGGATCGGTGTTAGTAATGGTTCCGAAAGCCGCGTTGCCAAACGACTGGTTCGAGCTGTTGTTATTCGGTACGTAGAAGCTGGGCGTATTTGAGATGTTGAAGCTCTCCACGCGGAACTGCAGGTTCACACGCTCCGTGACAGGAAAGTTCTTGAAGAGGGAGAGGTCGACGTGACGGAAGTTAGGTCCGAACATCGAGTTGCGCTGAGTGTTTCCAATCGTTCCGAGGGGTTGAGGAGCGAAGGCTGCGGTATTGAAGAACTGCGTCAAGGTCTTATGACCGAGCCGAGCATCCGCGATCTGATTGGGACGATCCGCTCCCCCGGCGTTTTTCGGGGTCGCACGATTGTTGTAGCCGTATTGTTTGGGGGTGGTGTTGGTTGGGCCGCTGTCGAGAGGGTTATCTGCACCGGCGCCGGATTCGACGATGGAGAAGACCTTTCCACTCTGCCAGGCCATAATCATATTCGTCTCCCAGCCGGCGAGGACGGCCTTCCGGATGCCGGTGAACTCCTTGCCATACTGCAGTTCGTAGTTGAACGAGAGGGCGAACCGGTTTTGCAGGTCGTTGTCCGCTTTGCCGTACTCGATCTGACGGATGCGGGTCGGATCTGCGTGGGCCCAACCCTGGTCACCCTGCTGGGAGAAGCCGCTGACATCGCTCAACGCCTTGGCCCAGGTGTAGTTTGCATCGAATGCCAGCCCCCTGGTAAAGCGGCGCTGGAAGGAGGTCTGCAAGGCGTTATAGTTCGAGATGCCGCCGCTGTTGATATAACTCACGCCTCCCAGATTAGGAAGCTGGACCTGGAGTTGATGGTTTCCGCCAGTGGGATTTTGCGGGCTGCCTACCGGGTATAAGGGATTGAATGGTGCGGGTTGATTGATGTTGTCGATTGACTCCGGCAGATGCTGGCCGATGTTGCCGACATAGCCGATGGTAAAGACATTGGAGCCGAACTGCTGCTCAATCTGCAGATTGAACTGCTGGATGAGCGCATCTTTGAAGTTGGGAGCTTCGGCCACGAACGATAGACCAGTGATCCCGGCCAGGTTAGCTACGTTGGGTACAGAAGGAGGCGGAATTGCTTGAGTACTGCTGATGGCTCCGGGGGCGGGTGTTGGCGTCAACGTCGCGCAGTCCGGGTTTTGGGACGCCGGATTGTACGCCCCTTGTTTGATTTCGATCTGAACGGCGAGGGTAGACTGGCAGTTGGGGCTGTAGATGGAGGTAAACGGGGGGTTCTTCAGGTCGGCGTTGGAGGTATAGTTGCCGGGGAAGAAGCTTAGGCCGTAGCCTCCGCGGATGACGGTAGAGGGTCTTGCCGAGAAGGAGAAACCAATACGCGGGGCAACGTCAGAATGGGTGGTTGGAATGTTGACCTGCGAGTTGACGCCATTCACACCAGCTATCTTCAATGCGTTTCCGATGTTTGCGGCGCTTAAGGTCGTCGCCTGCGGGAAGTCGAAGTTCGAGATGTGATTGTGCGCTTCGGTGAAGGGGGTGAAGATGTCGTAGCGGATGCCAAGGAGCACTGTCAGCTTCGGGCTGATCTTCCAGCTATCCTGCGCGAAGCCATTGGGCTCCCAGCTTCTGTAGTCGGGAGGGAATAGGTTGAAGTTGCGGGTCTGGCTGGCGAAGGCGCCGACCAGGGCCGAGGCGAGTTGGTTGTTTTGCGTCTGCAACTGAGTAGAAGCGCTGTCACTCGGCAGATTGAACTGATATGCGCCGACTGCAGAGGCGCTCTGCACGTTACGAGCCTGCCTGCGCAGCAAGCTGGCGCCGAATTTGAAGTTGTGGTTGCCCTTGGTCCAGCTGACCGTACCGGCGTACTGGAAGGTGTTGTCGATGTCCTGAAGGGGAACATACGCGCCATCGCCGATATCGCCGAAGGGACCGACTGAGATCGGCGTCAGGGAGTTGGCAAAAGGACTGAAGGAGGTCATGCTTGCGGGTAGGCCGACAGTCTGATCCGCATTCAGGCCGTAGTTGAGCGGGAGGGAGAGATTGTTGATTCGAGTGAACCCCGCCCTGAGGTCGAGCAGAAGCGCAGGGGTGAAGATGTGGGTGTAACCCAGCTCATATTGTTGGGCCACGTTGGTTGCGGGACCGTCGAAGTTGTATCGGCCGCCGCTGATCTGGAGACCGTTTACGGTTCCAAAAGCGGGTGGCGTGAAGGAGTTGACGGTGTTATAAGCGAAGCGCCCGAAGACCAGGTTCTTATCGCTGAACTTGTGGTCGATGCGGGCGTCGTAGGTGTTGGCGGTCTGCGTCTTGTTCGGGCTGATGGTGAAGTTGCTGGCGAGCGAGTTTCCGCCCTGGCAAGCTGGCAGCGGTGAGTCTCCGCAGGTCGGTTTCGGGAACAACTTCAGATAGTTCAGCATGATCGGATTGATAGGAAGGCCCGCCGTGCCGTTGGACGCCGACAGCAGCGCCTGGGGCGATCCACCGTTTTGACTGTTAATGTCATTCCATTCAGCGAGGTTTGGCACCGTGCCGGTGTCGGTGACACCGGAGACCTGCCGGAATCCTTCATAGTCAAAATAGAAAAATGTTCTGTCCTGGATGATTGGTCCGCCGATGCTGGCGCCGTACTGGTTCTGGCGCAGCTCGGGCTTTCTTCCTGTGGTCTGGAAGAAGTTTCGGCCGTCGAAGATATCGTTCCGGAAGTACTCATAGACGGAGCCATGGAACTGGTTCGTCCCGGAACGGGTGACGATGTTGATGACACCACCGGCGGTACGCCCAGCCTCTGCGGCATAGCTGTTGGTTTGGACCGTAATCTCATTAATGCCTTCGACGTTGGGCTTGATGCCGATGGTGCCGATGATGCGTTCGTTGTCATCGATTCCATCGACAACCCAGTTGTTGAGGGTATCGTCCTGTCCGTTGACGGAGAGGCCTGCGGCGTTGGTGCGACGATCGTCGGGCCGGCCGCCGCTGCTGAGTCCGTTGCCCGGACCTTCGTTGGCGCCGGGAACAAGCTGCACGAGTTGAACGAAGTTGCGGCCATTCAAGGGAAGATCCTGCACTGCTTTCGCGGTCACAGTTGAACTGACTGTGGCGCTGTCCGCCTGCAGGAGAGGCGTGCTCGCAGTCACTTCGATGACGACGGACTCTGAACCGGCCTGGAGGTGGACGTCGGCACGGGCACGGTCACCTGCTTCCACGGAGAGGTCCTTGATGGTCGACGCCTGGAAGCCGCCGGCTTTGACCGAGATGGAATAGTGTCCGACGGGAAGGAGCGTAAAGCTGTATTCACCGGAGCTGTTGGATTGGCCGGACCTCTTCTCGTTTGTGCCGAGGTTGGTCAGAACGACGGCAGCGTTGGGAACGACGGCACCGGTGACATCGGTTACAGTTCCAACAATGTCGGCGGTTGTCAGCTGAGAAAACGCCGCTGCTGTAAAGAAAAAGACGAACGTTAGAAGAAAAACTGAGTTCCTGAACGCTTTTAGAATTGCGTTCCCGCTTTCGTCTATCCGATTCTCTTTCCGTGCTATCTCATAGATCATGGTCTCTGTCCTCCCAGTGAAGCTGTTGTTAAGGCAAGTTCCAGTGCCACTTAGTTTCATGGCTGTTTTCGGCGGTCTCGCGAACACACCCCTCTGCGCTAATCGTTTTTCAGAAAGGCTGCACAAGGGATGCGAGTTCGGCACACACCTTATGAATCGGAATTCACTGTTGGCTAGGGTCATTACGGTAAAAGTGGCAGGAGGCGTGTAAATGCCTGATTTCAAAGACGTCATGACCAGTAGCGAACGACGTATAATACGTTCGCTGCTGCACAGCCATCTTGCATGTGGCGAAACCGCATCCGAGAAGAGTTGAAATGGAAACGGCCAAAGTAGTAACTCCCCAGCACGAAGATAGAAATCAGTTTGAAGACGGACGATTCAGCCGCTCAGACCTTCTGGAGCAGCTTGAGCGAATCGTTCGCAGCAAGCACTTTCGCAATAGCAAGCGGTACCCGACGTTCTTGAGGTTTGTCGTTGAGCAGACGCTGGCGGGAAAGACAGAGGCATTGAAAGAGCGGACCCTTGGGGTCGATGTGTTCGCGAGACCAAGCCACTACGACACCAATGATGACCCGATCGTGAGGGTAACCGCAGGCGAGATAAGGAAGCGCATCGCGCAGTATTATCAGGAGCCAGGACATGAGGTAGAACTGCGCATCGATCTTCCTCTAGGCTCCTACGTGCCCCAATTCCTTCCAGCCGCTCACGCCATTCAGATTGCAGAACATAACCATCTCAACCATCTCAGGGATCAATCCGCTGTATCGATTGCTACTGCACCAGCGCCAGAGCACGAAATGGTTGGACCGGAAGCGATACCTCTGGGGACGAAGCAATCAGTTTCCGGGATGGGACGATGGAAAAGAAACTTTCGTTTCGGTCTTCTATTTCTGCTCATAATGGCTGCTGCCTTGGCGGGGATCCTCCTGCGAAATCGTTTGAGAGATCGGGGGATTAACTATTTTTGGCAACCCGTCATCACTTCAGGCACCCCGGCGCTAATCGTAATCGGAGTTCACTCGCTCGACGAGCGAGGGCAGGACGAGCCGACGAAGGTCCACCCGAGTTCCATGCGAGATGGGCAGGAGAACATGCTCGCCGCCATGGTTCGCTCCGATATGATTCCCGTGAGCGATATCGTGAGCTACAGTGAAATTACTGATCTGTTGACGCGGCGAACCCATGTCTATCGAACGAAAGGATCGGCTGATACGACGTTGGAGGACCTGCGACAGGGACCGATAATCTTAATCGGCGGCTTGGATAATATCTGGACGAGGCGATTGGTCGCTCCCCTCCGGTATAGCTTCTTCGCATCGACCCAGTTGGAGAGTGAGATTCGCGACAGCAAAGATTCATCCCATGTCTGGAGGTTTGACAATATGCAGCCGGTGTCCGGAGACTCGCATGATTATGCAATCGTGGCGAGTTACTTCGATCCGACGATCGGGCAGCATGTGCTGGTCGTTGCCGGTATCGGCAAAGCTGGAACACAGGCAGCAGCAGAGTTCGTTACAAGTAATCAGGACCTGAAGTCCTGGCTGGCAGAGGAAAAGGTACCGCAGGGCAAAAATGTCGAACTGGTGCTATCTACAGAGATATTAGATGGGCAGCCCGGACCGCCGCACGTGGTTGCAAGTTCCATTTGGTAAGGCGAGCTTGGCGCGCATGGCCGTCGCGGCGGTTCCTAATGCCGTCAACACGTGCTCTTTGTCGTCCGACTGGATCTGCCCCCGAGCGAGTGTCGCCCCACCTGGGCAAGTGATCGCCTCGAGCGTAACGACCTAGTTCTTACCCAGACTGGCGATGGAGCCGTCGATGGTAGCCAGGCTGCGTCGCGCACGCAGATGTCATGCGCGATTTGATCGGTAGTGCGCGCTCCGGGCTGAAGATTCATCTGATGACGATTGATTCGATCAAGAACTGCCGCCACTACGTCTTCGGCGAGGCCATATCCAGGGGCTTCGTGGTTAGATCGCCGGTGGGATCATCCTCGACATTCCAGCCCGGCAGCTCCTGCGAGCCGGTAATGAGGCGGGCTCCATCGCTGAAGGTCAGATAGGTCCAGGCCCACTGGCGGAAGACCGATAAGCGATTGCGGAAACCGATCAGGAAGAAGATGTGGACGACGAGCCAGGTCATCCACGCGGGAAAGCCGCTCCAGTGACCCTTGAACGGCCACTTGATATCGGCAACCGCAGCCTTGCGGCCGATTGTGGCCATGTCGCCCTTGTCGAAGTAACGAAACGCCTCATCCCTGCCGCTGCCGTCGCTGCCCAGGCCCGCGGCGATCAGGCGGCCAATGCGCTTTGCCGCATAGCGACCCATCTGCATCGCCGGTTGCGCAACGCCGGGAACCTGCTTGCCGTCCTGCTCGAAGTGCGCAAGGTCGCCGCAGATAAAAATCTCGGGACGCCCCGGAGGGTTGAGATACCCATCGACAAAAACACAGCCGCGCCGATCGGTCTCAACGCCGAGCAGCTTGCCGAGCGGCGAGGCCTGCACACCCGCGGCCCATAGGGTAACGACGGCGTCAATGCGTTCGTCGCCGACCATGACATAGCCCGGTTGCACATCGGACACGTGGGCGTTGGTGCGGTACATTACCCCGAGTCGGTTAAGCTGTTCACCAGCCTTGCGCTGCAGATCGGCAGGATAGGCGCCGAGGAGGTTGGGAGACCCTTCGAGAATGAGGATCTGCGCCATCGACGGATCGATGTGGCGAAAGTCCTTGGACATATAAAGCTTTGCGATGTCGCTGATAGCTCCGGCCAGTTCGACGCCGGTGGGACCGCCGCCAATGATAACGAAGTTGAGCGCGGGATGCGTGCCCTTCTCCATCATCTCGCGTTCGGCCAGTTCAAACGCCAGCAGGACGCGTCGGCGAATCTCAGTGGCGTCCTCGATGGTCTTGAGACCGGGCGCGAGCTTCGCCCAGTCTTCCCTGCCGAAGTACGAATGCGTCGAGCCAGTCGCGATAATGAGGTAGTCGTATTCCAACTCGACGCCGGTCTTGAGATGAACTCGCTGTTCCGGAAGATCGATGCCGATCGCTTCATCCATCAGCACATCGATATTGGGATGATCGCGCACGAGAGAGCGTATGGGTTGCGCGATGTCGGCCGGAGAGAGCACAGCCAGCGCGACCTGATAAAGCAGAGGCTGGAACAGATGATAATTTTTGCGGTCCACCATGGTGATATCGACCGGCAACTTCGCCAACTCCATCGCCGCATTGATGCCGCCAAAACCGCCGCCCAATATGACGACCCGCTTGCGCACCTTGTCGCTTCGAGCTGCCGTTGCTCCGGCCATGGTCAGGCTCCTTGGTTCAATCTCGCTGCAGGTAACTTGGATATCGATCTATAGGTGGCATGTAAACGATCGATCTTAGTTAGATGTGTCATCCCGACCGGAGCGGAGCGCAGTGGAGGGATCTGCTGTTTGCTTGTAGTCGAACTCAGTCTGCCCTCTAACCTGCATTTTTTCCTTTACTCACCTACCCGCTATATGTCGATATCCAGTGTGACGCCGAAGAAGCAGTTTCAGCTTAATCCTTCCTGCGTTTCTTGTTCTCTACCCACTTATTGGATGCGCCTGGTTTAGTTGGGTTACATCCAAAGGCGCATCGGTGTGCCCACCAACTTACTCACACCCACGTTATTTCCATGCTCGGTACCGAAGAGGCCCCCTGAGAGTTCTGTTATCGTGCTGCCATGATCCCTCTTGTCCGCTACGGGCTGCTCTTGCTCGCTGCCTTCATTTGTTCCGACGCCATCGCCAGAGCCCAGCACATGAACTCCGCGGGCGCGCTCTGCCGGAACGTTGCGGTAACCATAGCCATGGAAAATTGCTTCGATAAAGCGTACAAAGCCGCTGATGGTGGGCTGAATCAGATGTACAGCCAGATATCGAAGGTGCTGCAACCGGATGACCTGCGACGACTGAAAGTGGCGCAACGCCTCTGGATACAGTTTCGAGACGCGACCTGTACGGCAGAGAGCAACCTATACAACGGTGGAACTGCGTCAGCTCCGGCCTATTCAGCTTGCCTTGAAGAACTAACACGCCAGCGAACGGCCGATCTCAAGACGATCTACGGCTGGGTCATCGCGAATTCCAAGTGAAGCAAGGTGCGCCAGATGTATTGCTGCCTCGGTTTGTGACCCTTACGGCTGCTTTTGCAAGGTCAACGAAAGAAAGCCTTGAGTCCCCGTCGCAGCGGCAAGATTGGTGGTCTCGGCCAGTCCCGGCAACTGCAGCGGCGCTACGCTCAACAGACCATTCGCGTCGGAGGTAACCGAATCCTGCGAAGAGGCCAGCACCGGCGCGATGGGGCAGCGGCCTCGGTCCGGGCAAGCGAGCTGCCAGGCATCCACGGTCTGATACACCTCGACGACCGCGCCCGCCACCGGATTAGAGGCCGCATCGGTAACCAGCATAACGACCGGGGTAAAGGCGCCACTAGCAGATGCGGTTTGGTTTGCTCCGCTCACCGCAACCACGCGCAACTCCGCGGGATCGACACCCTGCGTGGTGAAGGTGGCGCAGAGGCTCGTCCACGCACAGCCGGAGAGCAGCGCCTGCGCCCCAGGGGCAAGTGGCCCCACCGTTGCAATCACCGACGCGACGCCCTGGGTATTCACCGAAGACTGCCCAGGCGAAACCACGGCGGGTCCGGAGATCGTCTGCCAGTCGATAACCACGCCTGCGGTCGGAGCCGTGTTATCGGCAACGCTGAGCTGCGGCGTCCACGCGACAGTCGCTCCTGCTGCGACGTACTCCACCGGCTGCATTGCGGTCGCCGTTCTAACCTGGGTTACCGCCGTGAAGGAAGCGGTCGCGGTTCCATCGACGCCAGTGGCTTGCAACGTAATTGCGCCTGCAGTCTCCGGCGTGACGAGCGTCGACGCAACGCCGCGCGCGTCGGTGTGCAGCGTGCAAGCCGCCGCTCCACAGGCAGCAAACTGCACAGCGCCGGCGCTCGCAGTAAAGGTCACCGCTTCGCCAACGACGGGTGTGACGCCATCGCCCAGCAGCACCTGCACGGCAAAGGGTACCGCCGCCGGCTGCCCCAGAATCACTGTGCCCGAGGGTGCGGTGAGCAGGCTAAGCATAGTCACCGGCGCAGCATAACTCAGAGCCTGGGTCATCACGGTGGTACCGCCGGTCGAGAGATCCTCCACCGTCACATTGGCCACCAAAGCCGTGCTCGACCCCATCGTATGCAGTGAAGGCACGGTAGCCACAATCGTGTTCGCGCTCCAGCTCGCCACCCTGGCCGCGACACCGTTGACGAAGACCGCATTGCCGGTGCGAAAGCCCATGCCCCTAATCGTGATCGTTCCCCCGGCGGCGCTTATCGTGGCCGGAGTCAGCGAATCGGCATACAAGACCCGCGCCTGGTAGTTGAAGTCGGGGCGGCCGTCTCCGCGCTGATCGGCAATCGCTATTCGTAACTGATTTGGTTGCGTAAAGGATGTCGTCAGCGTAGTCATGCCGTTGGCTGCGCCGTTGAAAGCTACTCCCGCACTGGCCACTCCAGGCAACGTGCCGCGCGGGTCTGTCGCATTCCATACGCCGATCACCGGCATCGCCTTGCCGGTCGTGGCGAAGCCCTGCTCATCCTCCGCCGTCACCTCCAGCGTGAGCGAGCGGTTGCCTTTGACGGTAAGCGAAGACCAGGCGGAGTGGCCATACCCGCAGAGAAGTCCCGGCCACCAGCCCGATGCCGCTACGGCGGCCGGAGCAGCTTCGGTTCCGTCCAATCCAGAACCGCAGGCGCTCGCCGAATCCGAGACATAAAAATCGCCGAAAGGCTGCCCATAGCTGGAGAAGAGTCCCTCAACCAGCGACAGATTCGATCCCGACGGTTCCACCGTCGCCGTATAGGGACCCACCGCATACTGCCCCGTGTACAACGGATTGATAGGTTCAGTCTCCAGGATGACGAGCTGCCACGTACCCGGCAGCATCGGCACGCGTGCAAGATCGAAGAAGCCTTCATAAAAATTGTTCGACGAGCCCTGGCTGCCCGCCATAGTAGTGTCGCGCCCAGTGACAGGATTGCCGTTCGATTGCCGGTAGTAGGTGCCGGAGACCGACGAGGCGGTCTGCCAGTTCTCCGCCTGAGAGGGATCGGTGAACTGCGCCCATCTGCGTCCAACGACATTGACCCCTTGCATCCCTTGACCGCCGCTGAAATGCAGCCGTCCCGAAAATTGACTGGCGTTGAACAACGTATCCGTCTTGCCCGAACCAGCCTGGCCTTGACCAATGGGGTAGAGCTGCGCCAGCGCCGAAAGATCGTCCGGACGCAGCATGAACGGCTGTGGCATGCACTGGAAGGTATAAGGCCCGCAGATAATATCGATCGGATGCATCACCGGCCAGTGCATCGCCTGGTTGAACGTCGCTTGCGGACTGCCGGTGAAGACGTTGTCGTTGGTCTGCGACCAGCCCAGCCCCAGCACTCGTCCGAAGGCGCGCATCAACTGGTATTGCAACTGCGTCTGCTTCTTGGCATCCGTGCCTGTGCAGCGCCCGTTGAGCACAAGGATCGCATGCTGGATATGCCCCGCGGGAACAATCGAATCGACGCTCTCGGTGACGCCGTTCTGCAAGCAGCTTGTCGGGTCGCTGGCTCCGTTGCCCAGCAGCAGATCAGTGATGGAGCCGTCGCCGTCGTAGATGACCGCGATCTGCTTGGCGGTGTAGTTGGTGCTCTGAACATCCGCAGGAAAGATCAAGCCGGAGGAACCGAGAAACGTATTCGCCCCGCTGACATGTTCGTCGAGCGCACCCCCGCGCGCGAGCACCAGGCTTGCGGTGGGCACATTCCAGACATTCGCCGCCGCAGCGACCAAAGCATCAGCAGCAGCATGGTTCACGCTCGAACTTAAATCCCCCGGGTCGGTGAAGTAGAGCGGTTGGCTGGTGTACCACACCACGGGGACTGCAGATGTCGTGAAGAACGGCGCTCCGGTAACCCAACGCGGCCCTCCCGCCCATAACGGCGTCGCTGCGGCAGACCAGCAGAGGACCAGCGTGCGAATAATTCCCACACAACGAGCAAATCTCAGTTCAAGGAGCGGCATGCTGCGCCTTCTGCCACGCGGTCAACATGCCCATCACAGCATCGACGGAAGCCTGCTCCGCTGGCACCGAAGCCGTGCTCGTGCTGGAGCTGGAGCTGCCGGCCATCAGCGTGACAGGTGCAGCGCCGGTAATCAAACCGGCAGCAGCCGCCTGCACCGTCTCCGGTTGCGCCTGCTGTTGCGCGACAAAAGACCCCGCCACACCGTTCGCCTTCGCTGCATACCCGGTTTCGCTACTGTAGGAGACAGCGTGCGGCAACTTCACGCCGAGCCAGCGCAAGTCGACAAACGGCGGCTGCGGAGGAGTTGCCGTACTGGCCAACGTTGTCGCCGCCCCGCCCTGACGAATCGGAATCGCTCCATCAAGTCCACCAACCGGCGAACTCATGCCGGCAGCGCTTGGCGCATGCAGCAGCATCAGCAAACTCTGCCCAACGCGGTAACGCTGAGTATCGCCCGCCCACAGACCGGCCCACTCGCGCAAAATATAAGGCGTCCCTGCGGTACATCCGCGGATGGCCTGATCCACGCGGAACTCCACCTCGACCGCTCCATCATTCGGATGTCGAATCGCCACCACCTGCCCGGCAAAGATCACATCGGCTTTGTCGGAGATCTGATGGAGGATATCGACGACCGTCTCAGGCTGTGTCGCTGCAACCTGACCACCGGCCAACGGAGCCGTCAGCAGCAACAAAGCCGTCAGCAGCAACGGAGCCGTCAGCAGCAACGGAGCCCTCAGCATCAACGGAGCCCTCAGCGGCAACGAAGCCATCAGCAGCGCGGCCATCGCCGGCGCGCACACTCCTGGAAACATTCCTGGCACCCGGCCCATGTCGCCCTCCGTCCTCTCCTTTGTCTTTCGTCAGGAAAGGGCCAGATCAGAGCAGTGTCCGAATTCTGCACACTCGCGGGGGGGGGGCGGGGGGCGCGGCTAAATCTCCGAACGCGGCTAAATCTCCGAGCGCGGCTAAAATCTCCGAACGCGGCCGGGTTAAATCTCCGTGTAGAAGTCGAAGAACGCGTCCAGGCTCATCTTGAGCTGCGCCTCAATCTGTTCGCGGCTGCCCTCCAGCACATGCATCGTCACATGCGCCTCGTTGCCGTTCTTCAGAGTCACGGGCGCATCGCCCACCGCCGCGATCTCGTCCGCGGGTAACAGCCTCATTCCATACACTAATGTCAGATTTGCCATAGCCTCAATTGTTGCACCAATGCCGCTCTTGCATCTTTTTCCTCCGCCGCGCATTTACACTAGAAGGGTCCATATGCCTGAAAACACGACGCGCGACACTGTTATCCTCGGCTCCGGCTGCTCCGGACTTACCGCCGCCATCTACGCTGCACGCTCCAACCTCAAGCCTCTCGTCCTCGAAGGCCACGAACCCGGCGGCCAGCTCTCCATCACCACGCTGGTCGAAAACTTTCCCGGCTGGCCCGAGGGCATCCAGGGGCCCGACCTCATCGAGAACATGAAGAAGCAAGCGGTCCGCTTCGGCGCCGAGCTGCGCATGGCCCATCTCAGCTCCATCGACCTCACTCAGCATCCCATCGCGCTCAACATCGGCAAAGAGACCATCCACACCCGCACGCTCATCATCGCCTCCGGCGCCAGCGCGCGCTGGCTCAACCTGCCATCCGAGCAGGCGCTCATCGGCCACGGCGTCAGCTCCTGCGCCACCTGCGACGGCTTCTTCTTCTCCGGCAAAGAGATCGCCGTCATCGGCGGCGGCGACTCCGCCATGGAGGAAGCGCTCTTCCTCACCCGCTTCGCCACCAAGGTCACGCTCATCAACCGCAGCGAGCGATTCCGCGCCTCGAAGATCATGCTCGAGCGCGCCGTCGCCCATCCCAACATCGAATTCCTCTCCAGCACCACCGTCGAAGAGGTGCTCGGCGTCGAAGAAAAAGACGTCAAGGGCCTGCGCCTCAAAAACATCACCTCCGGCGACGAGCACATCCTTCCCGTCTCGGCCATGTTCCTCGGCATCGGCCACATCCCCAACGCCAGGGCCTTCCAGGGCATGATGGACCTCGACCCCGACGGCTACATCCTCACAAAGAACAACGTCTTCACCACGCTGAACGGAGAGATCATCCCCGGCGTCTTCGCCTGCGGAGACATCCAGGACCGCCGCTACCGCCAGGCCATCACCGCCGCAGGCTCCGGCTGCATGGCCGCCCTCGAAGTAGAAAAGTATCTCGAAGAACACGGCCACTGAGTTCGATAGGGTGCCCCATGTCCAGCCTTTGGGGACATGGGCTTACAAGTTGCCACCACCAGAAATGAAACCCCTAAATCGGGTGCCCCATGTTCGCGACGGTCTTATCGTCGCTAAGGTGGGTTATCTCGCGTGGTAGCGCGTGGTAGCACTCCATAACGAACCGTAGCCTAATGTATCCGACACGATCCAACCTATACTCAGAAATCACACGGCTCAATGAGCAACCCATCGAGATGACGAACTCCGTCCCATGCACCCCCACCCTCAAAACCCCACGCCTCATCCTCCGCCCACTCGCCCTCGCCGACGCCGAAGAAGTCCAGCCCCTCTTCGCTCAGTGGGAGATCGTCCGTCATCTCAACGCACGCGTACCCTGGCCCTTCCCGCCGGATGGCGTCTGCACCTACTACCTCGACTCAGCCTTGCCGGCCATCGAGCGCGGCGAACAGTGGCACTGGATGCTTCACCTCAAAGACGACCCCGCGAAAAAAATCATTGGTTCCATCTGCCTCATCCTCCACAGCCCCGTCAATCGCGGGTTTTGGATAGCACTACCCTGGCAAGGACAAAGACTCATGACCGAAGCCGTCAACGCCGTCAACCGCTTCTGGTTCGAAGAACTGAAGCAGCCCATTCTCCGCACCAGGAAAGCATGCGAAAACGCGGCATCCCGCGCTATCTCCATCCGCGAAGGGATGCGTTGCGTCGACAAAACCGAAGACGACTACGTCTCCGGCCGCCTGCCCACCGAGCACTGGGAGCTCACCGTCGAAGACTGGCGCAAAACCAATCCCATGTCGTTATCTTTATAGTTTGCCCGCGCCTTCTACCGCCCCTGTCTTCCAAGATGGTAGCTCAGCCCGAACCTCGCGCCCATTTGGTCGAAGCCAGGATTGCTTGCCGCCAAATAGCCGTTCGAAACATGAAAGTAAATGAGAGGATCCACACGCAGTTCGGTCCGTTCGGTCAGCCTGATCTGCAAACCGAAGTCGCCCTGAAAGTTGAAGTTCGCATAGCTCGCGGTTGGCGAGAGTATCTTCTCGGGAAAAGCTACAACCCCTGCCTTGCCGATCAGGAAGGGCTTGACTTTCGTGTTGCTCCGCCACAGAAAGCGAAAGCCGAGCGGTGAAACCCCCAGTCCATGCACCAGCTGCTGGTAGGGACTCTTTGGATTGCCCCACTTATCGGCAGAGAGCGGTTCGCTCAGAAGAACAAAGGGAAGAACCTCCGCCACATAGTCCACCTGCGCTTTCAGGTGATAGCCCCAGCTATGGCGATCGTATTCCACCCCCGCCGTCCAGATATTGCAGCGCGGCGCCGCGCCAAATACTCTGAAATTGCCGTACGAAACCATGCCCATCTCGGCGATCTCACTTGCCACCGGCTGCTTGCCGGCGGGCTTCTGCATCACCCCGGTGTTCGTCTCCGCCGTGGTATTCGTCTCGACTGGAGTGTTCGTCACCACTGCTGTCACCGGCTCCTGGGAGTGCGCGAGTGGCGGCGCAAGAAGGCAGAGCGCGGTCAGAAGGGAGAAGCAATTGCGGCGAACGTTGCCGGCAAAGCAACGCTCACTCCCGAGGGCACATCGACACTCACAGACTTGGTGGTTCGGCAAAGGATCACCCGGTCAATTGAATTAGATCGGAAAGCTCCCAAAATACGCAGCAGGGTCGTCGATGAAGCAGTATAGGTTCAAATCTGTTCCTGCGGGGCGAAATCTTCTTCCTTCTGCTCGAACACAAAGTTAACTGCGACGGCTCATCCTCCTCGGCGAACCCGAAGCCGTGCTCTCTTCAACTTGCCTCTGCCTGCTTCGCGGAACTAAAGATCGTCATTTCGACCGAAGCTGCTCACAGCTTTATCCTGAGCAGCGCAGCGGAGAAATCCGCTTCTCGACCTCCAACCATTCTGTGACCCGGGCGCACAGCCTTCCCCGAAGCTGCCGTGGGTACAGTCTCTGAGACAGAGGAGGGGTGAAGGAGGTTGCCACGCCTCCAGACGCTCCTTCATTATTCAAAGAGCAATAAGAACCACCAACCGACCACTGTTTGTCCTCTAACAACCATCATCCGACCACGATTTCGCACGATTAGAACGACCTTGCTCTCAACCCCGTCGCGCCAGAACTGTCTGCGGCGATCGTGCGAAGTCACTGATTCAACTACCGTTATCCCCCACCAAAAAATAATTTCTCGTTTTCAGCCCAAAAATCGCATGTCAAGCCCCAAAGCGACTCAACCCTTTACCAGACAACAACTTCCGCGTGGCAGTTTAGTTAGGTTCCCATAGCTATAATTAAGTTAAGAGCAAAAAAATCAAAGACGCCCGGCGGCAATCCAAGCTAACTCATTGATTCCGGATATTTTATAAGCAACTCATTTATTTTCAATATTTTGCTGACACGCCCTCTCTGCAAGCTACTGAAAATAGGTATTTTACCGCCAAAATACCCTTACAGGGAGAGGGGGGTACCCCCTTCGGAAAGGCCTAGAACTTGTGGAACATAAAGAACGCCGCCCCAATCAGGCAGAAAAACGCCGCAAAGTGGTTCCAATGCAACTTGTCGCCGAAGTAAAAGGTCGAAAACACGCCGAAAACCGTCAGCGTGATCACCTCCTGAATCACCTTCAGTTGGTCCGGTGAAAAGGTCTTCGCGCCGATCCGGTTGGCCGGCACCTGCAGGCAGTACTCAAAGAAGGCGATTGACCAGCTGACCAGGATCACCTTCCACAACGGCACCTCGCGAAACTTCAGGTGCCCGTACCAGGCAAAGGTCATAAAGATGTTCGAGCCGATCAGCAGCAGAATGGTCCACATTATTTGGTGTTGCCTCCACAGAGAAGTTAACGGAAAGTCAAAAAGATAAGATGCAAAAGAGCATGTCCATCCCCGACAACCTCGCGCATCTGCACGAACAGATTACCGAAGCCTGCCGTCGAGCCAACCGTCCGGTGAGCGACGTCGCGCTTATGGCCGTCAGCAAGGTCCATCCGGTCGAGATGATCCTCGAAGCCTACGCCGCCGGCCAGCGTCTCTTCGGCGAGAATCGCGTCCAGGAGTTTCAGGAGAAGTCGCCGCATCTGACCGGACTAGCCGACGCAAAGTTTCACCTGATCGGCCCGCTGCAGTCGAACAAAACGTCAAAGGCGGCGGAGTTGTTTGATGCGGTCGACGCAGTCGATTCACTGAAGATCGCCCAGCGCCTGAACACAGCCGCAGCGGCATTGGGAAAGAAGCTGCAGGTGCTGGTCGAGGTCAAGCTGAGCCACGAAGAGTCAAAGCACGGACTCGCGCCGGACGAGTTGCCTTCCCTGCTGGCCGCGATGGACGAGCTCGAGTCGATCGCAGCAGTCGGATTGATGACAGTCCCACCATGGTCGGAAGACGCCGAGGCAGCACGGCCCTACTTCCGCGAGCTGCGCAGGCTGCGCGATAAATCGTTGGCGCGGTTCCCTCGCGTGACGCAGTTGTCCATGGGAATGTCCAACGACTTCATCGTGGCGATTGAAGAGGGCAGCACCTGCGTGCGAGTCGGCACCGCGCTGTTTGGTCGTCGTGTCCCAAAGGCGGCGGTGTGATGGACTTGATAGCCTCGAGCTTCGCGAAGGACATCGCCGATGGATGCACCCTGGCGGTGCGAGTGCACCCGGGCGCACGAAAGAACAGTGTGACGGGTATCCATGCAGACGCAGTGAAGATCGCGCTGACGGCCCCGCCGGTGGATGGAAAGGCAAACGAGGCGCTGATCGCATTTCTCGTTGGTGCACTGCACTTGCCGCGGGCGCGCGTCTCACTCCTGGCAGGTACTACAAGCCGCACGAAGATGGTTCGCATCACAGGAAAAAGCGCAGCCGAGGTCGCAGCCGCGCTCTTCCCTGCCCAAATTTGCTGAAGATCTGCTCAACCCTGCTGACCCGCTACTTGATCGTCAGTTTCGCGTTAGGAGCAACCGTGATGCTTTGGCCATCTGTCGCAGTCACCTTCAGATCGGAGGCGGTGACCGCTGCATAGGCGATCTGCAAGCCCTTCTTGGCCTGAATGTCGACGTTCTTCAGGAAGATGTCCTTAACTGGCGACTCAGGCAGGCCGATGATCACTCCCGCCCAGGGGCTGTTGACCGACTTCACGTTCTCAATAGTGATGCCGTGAAAGAAGGGCGTGAGACGCTGCACCGGCTCAGCCTTCACCTCGCCCTCGGGCAGCGCCTTCGGATAGTACTCGCTGATGAGGATCGAGGTCTTCACATCCTCCATGGTGATGTCCTTGAAGGAGATGTTGCTGACGTCGTTACCGCGGTCGCGATTGGCCTTGATGCGGATGCCCTGGTCGGTGCCCTTGAAGTGGATGCGCTCGGCGTGAATGTTCTGCGCGCCGCCGGCGATCTCGCTGCCGATCGAGAGTCCATGACCGTGCAGGAACTCGCAGTCGGTAATTGTGATGTTCTTGCTCGGCGCGTCGGGGCCGGGAGAGTCGATGATACCGCTCTTGATGGCGATGTTGTCGTCGCCGACGTCGGCGTAGACGTGGTCGATAACCATGTTTGACGAGCTGAAGGGATCGATGGCGTCGGTGTTGGGCGAGTGTTGTGGGGCAAGGATGCGGACGTTGCGAATGGTCATGTCGTCGGTGTAGTACGGAACGACCTGCCAGCTTGGCGAGTTCTGGACCGTGATGCCCTCCATGCGGATGTGCCTGCAATGGTCGAAGACAACGAGGCGTGGACGAAACTGCACAGCGCCCACGACGCCGGCATTGCGAGTAGCTCGCGCCTGCGTCCACCAGCTCTCGCCATTGCCGTCGATGGTGCCGCCGCCGCTGATGGCGATCTTCTCGGCATTCGTGGCGCTGACAAGCGACTGCGTGCCAGGTGCGCGAAGTTCGGTCTTGGCAGGGTAGTCAGCATGGTCGGGTGAGCCGAACAGCGTTGCATCTTTGGCGATGTCGAGGGTGACGTTGCTCTTGAGCACAATCGGTGCAGACAGGAACGTCCCGCCGGAGAGCTTGACCGTCCCGCCGCCGGCGCTGGCGCAGTCATCGATCGCGGCCTGGATGGCCTTGGTATCTTTGGTCGCACCGTCAGCCTTCGCTCCATAGGTTCGCGCGTCGCAGACCTTGCCCGCCGCCATTGCGGGAACGGTCATGATCATGGCCATCGTTGCGCCGGCCGCCAAACGAATCGTCAAGGTTTTCATCGTGTCTCCTTCAGTCTGTTTCCAGAGAGTATCTACGCCCAAGGGAATACTACCTGCAATTGGTCATACCACGCACCCTGGACCGCATATCAGGTAAAGATTAGTTACACTTCGAGCAAGAGCACCGATCTGGGTGAACCTCGAATTAACCTCGTTGAAAGCCACGCTATGAGTGATCACTCAGCCGAACCGGCACCTTCGAAGGACGAGAGCCCATCGCTGCTGGAAACCGAACAGCCCGAAGCCAATGAGCTGCGGCGCGGGCTATCGACGGGCTCAGCACTGGGCCTGAACGTTATCGACATGGTCGGGGTGGGACCGTTTGTCACCCTGCCGCTCATCGTCGGGGTTATGGGGGGGCCGCAGGCGATTCTCGGATGGTTGATGGGAGCACTGCTGTCGCTGTGCGATGGATTGATCTGGAGTGAGCTCGGGACGGCGTACCCGGAGGCCGGAGGGTCGTACGCTTACTTGAAACATCTGTATGGTGAGAGAAAGCTGGGACGTGCATTTTCGTTTCTTTATGCGTGGCAGTTGCTGATCAGCGCACCGCTTTCGATTGCCTCCGGCTGCATCGGATTTTCGCAGTATGTGTCGTTTTTTTTGCCCCATGCGAATCGCCCTTTTGCAGCCGCGTCGCTGCTTGGAGTTCCTGTGGTGTTGAGCGGCCAGACATTGATTGCGATGGCAGCGTGTGGTATCGCGATGGTCGTTCTGTATCGCAGCATCTTTGCCATCGACCGCATCGTGCGCTGGCTTGGATTGGCTGTGGGGCTGACGCTGGTGCTCATTATTGTCGCGGGATTTACCCACTTCGATACTCAGCGTGCATTTGACTTTCCGCCAGGCGCGTTTCATCTCGATGGGGCGTTCTTTGCCGGCCTTGGGGCTGGAATGCTGATCTCATCGTATGACTATTGGGGCTACTACAACGTGTGCTTTCTAGGTGCGGAGGTCCGCGATCCACAAAGGACCATTCCACGTGCTGTGTTAGGCGCGATTGGGGTGGTTGGAACGCTCTACCTGCTGATGAACGTGAGCGTACTGGGGGTGCTGCCGTGGCGCGAAATGGCGCAAAATACGGACAGCCACGCGCGAATGTTCACCATGGCAGTGTTCATGGAGCGTTTGTATGGGCATACGGCGGCCGGAGTGATCGTAGTGCTGATCGCGCTGGCGGCGCTTGCCTCTGTGTTTGCGCTGCTACTGGGTTATTCGCGTATCCCCTTCGCCGCGGCGCGGGATGGTAATTTTCCGGCATGGTTCGGTGTGCTGCATCCAAAGCATCGAATCCCGATGCATTCGCTTTTAACGCTTGGCAGCATCACGCTGCTCTGCTGCATCTTTCGGTTGCAGGAGGTCATCACCACCCTGGTAGTGATTCGGATCCTGTTTCAGTTTCTATTGCAGGGGGCGGCTGCGCTGTTGCCCAAACATCGCCGGGAACGTAAGCTGCGCGGATTTCGTATGCCACTTTATCCCCTGCCAGTATTACTTGCGCTTGGCGGCTTCGTCTTTATTCTGTTTTCGCGACCGAACTTTTTACGGGAGATGCGGACGGCGGGGCTCATCTTGATCGCGGGAGCTGCTGTGTATGGGCTTCGTTATCTGAGGATGCGCAACATGGCCTCGCCAGATTAGCAGTTCGCTAGGCACATCAAAAAGTTCATATTTTATTTGGAATCTGTTGCTTACGGGACATGGAAAATCTTTCCACTGGAACCTAACCGGAGGCGAAAACCATTGTCTAATCGGCGAATGGACAAGGCGGAGACAGAGGCGATCCAAGGTGTACTCGCTGGCAACAGGGACGCTTATCGCGTTCTGATGGACCGCCATTTTTGCTCTGTCACTCGTGTCGCCTTTCGTATTACGGGCAATGAGGCCGATGCGGAAGAGGCGGCGCAGGAGGCATTTCTTCGCGCTTACAACAAGTTGCCAAGCTTTCGGCGGGACTCCACTTTCTCTACCTGGATTATGCGAATCGCTATGAATACAGCTATCAATCTCGTCGAACGACGCAATCGCGATCTTTCGTATCATGCGCCGCGGATCGCAGATGAACCTTCGGTCACCAATCACACGGTTCGAATCGCGGACAGGCAGGCTGGACCGGAAAGCATTCTGCTCAATCGCGAGGCCGTCAGTCTGCGGCGTGCGGCGATGGCGGAGCTGACGCCGATGGAACGGACTGCATTCACGCTGCGGCATATGGAGGACGTTCCAATGGCGGAGATCGCATCCGCGTTGAACGTCACCAGCAACTCAGCCAAGCAGGCAGTCTTTCGCGCAGTCAGCAAGCTTCGCCGGTCGCTTACTCCGATCGCGGGAGGTCTCCGATGAAACATTTCTCTGAAGAGGATCTGATCGCTTATCAGCTTCATGAGAGCTCAGACGAAGGTTCCATCTCGAGACATCTGGAGAGCTGTTCGGAGTGCGCTGATCTCTCTGAGTCTATTGCGGAGACGCTACGAGTCTTCTCCGCAGAACCGGTTCCGCAGCCTGATCTTGAGCGCAACTGGCAGCGGCTTCGCAGCAATCTCAGCGTGCTGACGCCTGAGCGTCGTGGCTTTGAATTTCTGCGGTGGCGCTGGGTATGGCCTGTGATCGGCTTCGCCACTGCAGCGCTGGTCCTGCTTATGGTTTTCAGTATACGCATTCATCGAACCAGCGAAACGAGACATAACTTTGCCGTCAATGGTCATGGACCTCTCACGACCCAGCCAAACGATCCTGCTATTGCAAACCATCTCGATGCCGCAGAACGGCTGCTGACCGAGGTGAACAACTCATCGGGCTCGCTCGACGATACTACCCGCGAGCAGGCGCATAGCCTTCTGTTGCAGAACGCCGTCTACGTTCGCAACGCGAGAGACAGCGGCGATTTGGCCGAGGCTGCGGTGCTGGAGAATTTTGGACGGGTACTGACCACGCTCGACAACGAACCACCAACGCCGCACAGTACCTGGCGTCTTCGGCTGGAGATGAACACGAGCGGGCTTTTGCTCGATATCAGGATTTTGCGGCAAAACGACGACCATTCCCAAGGAGTTGCACAATGACAGATCTTATTCGCACCACACTTTGCTTAACTGCATTGATCCTTTTTTCAACCCACCCTGTCCACGCGTTGACGCCTGAACTCTCTTCTTCGGCCCCTGTCGTCGTTGTAATGGATGATGATGCCTATACGGTGGGGACTCGCGCAATGGACGAGCACCGCTGGCCGGACGCTGTCTCAGCTTTTGACAAGGTGATTAACGAGAAAGGCAAGCGAATCGACGCGGCCCTTTACTGGAAGGCTTACTCGCTCAATAAGCTTGGCAAGACACCGCTCGCAATCGCGACATGTGATCAGCTCCACTCTCAATTCTCGAACAGTCCGTGGAACAAGGATTGCGCTGTTATTTCGATGGATGTACAGGTGGATCCGAAGGCCATGGCAGATCAAATGAAGATCCATACGGATCGAATGAGGATCGATACGGATCAGATGCGCGTTAGGGTCGCGCCTTTCGGATTCGACATGGATAGGGGAGACAACTGCGTCGCACGCGGGTCGGATGAAGACCTGAAGATGCTAGCTCTGAATTCGCTGCTAAATAAAGACCCCAACACAGCTCTCCCTTTACTGCGCGGCATCCTAAGTGGCAATCAATCACCCTGCGTAAAGAAACATGCGCTGTTTGTGCTGGCACAGAGCAAATCACCCGAAGCTGAGAGCATCCTGCACGATGCTGCGCTTGGAAAGCTGGACCCTCAGTTGCAAGGACAGGCGATACAGTCGATGGCGGTCTTTCAAGGCAAGCGGGCCAACGATACGCTGGCCGAGGTCTACCGTACGACGACCGATCCCAAGATCAAGAAGTCGATTATCTCCGCCATGTTCATTACGCGGGACGCGCCGCATATGGTCGAGATGGCACGGAACGAGAAGGATCTTGAGTTGAAGCGGGCCATCGTCTCGCAGCTCGCTCTGATGAACGACAAAGCGGCAAAGGACTACATGATCGAACTGCTCAAGTAAGTTTGGCCGCGTCATCTTTCAATCAAAATGTCACCAAATCAGGACGCCAGGAGAAGTCTTATGCAAGCTTTCGTGCGTACTTTTCTCACTACTACAGTTCTATCAGCGGCAACTGCCCTGTTCGCGCAGCAACCAACCATCGTTCATGGCCAGGTGACAACTGAGGCCGCGGATCATGGGCTCAACGCCGCGCTCGATGGCTTGAAGCGGCAGAATAGTGCGATGTGGGTCGGCTACTCCATCCCCGTAATCAACAAGTTTTCTTCGGGATGGAACTCCAGCCGTATCGCATATCTTGAAGGCAATGGCGATTCGGCAGCTAACGACTCCGATGGAAACAGCCAATCGTCCGATCGCGCCGTAATCCTGCTGCGCATTGCGGATGGGGCCTTGATGAAGCTGCGAGTAGAAAGTCCTGAACGCGAGCTCGATGCGGGAGGGCTGCGGTTTGTCTGGCTGAACGGCGTCAATGTGGACGACAGCGTTCACGTATTGACAGACCTTGCCCGACAAGGCGATGCCCATCGTCTTCGCGACAGTGCGGTGTTCGCGATCTCGTTGCATCAGACGAATGCCGCGACGGCAGCATTGGTCAGCCTCGCCGGCGCAGGCAATGATCTTGCGCTGCGAGAGAAGGCAGCGTTCTGGCTAGCGAACCAGCGGGGGCACGACGGATTTGCCGCGATTCAGCGCCTGGCCCGTGAAGACAGCGATCCGAAGTTTCGCGAAAAGCTTGCCTTTGACCTCACTCTGTCGAAGGACCCCGAGGCCCTCAACGAGCTTATACGCATGGCCCATGAGGACGCTACACCTCAAGTCCGCAAGGAGGCGCAGTTCTGGATGGCGACTAAGGGTGGAAAGAGAGTGACGGAAGATCTGCGCACTCTCGCAACGGATGATCCGAACGATCAGATACGAAAATCTGCTGTTTTTGCGCTCTCACGGTTACCCGGCGATGAGGCTGCGACTCAGTTGATTGCTGTGGCAGACTCGAGCAAGGATCCCGCCGTTCGCAGGCAGGCTATCTTCTGGCTGGGGCAGTCTAGTGACCCGCGCGCGCTCGAATATCTCACGAAGCTGTTAAAGCAGTAGGGACGATCCTGCGAATTTTGTCTACCGGTCAAACTAATCTAGCCGCCGAACAGAGAATTCAACCGAAACAACCTAGTTCGGGCTAACTTGGCCCGAGGTGGTAGGTGACACCGGTAACGATACGAAGGTCGTTTTGGCGATTGTTTATGGCGTTAGGAATTCGAGTGTAGATCCAGTCGACTTCGCCGAGGGTCAAGCCAAATCTGCGCTTCAGTCTTGTAGTGACGCCGCCACCAGCAAGCACTCCAAACGAATTCCGGTTGATAGTGAACTGGAAGTTCACATCCTCCTTCGCTCCACCGATCAGCACCTCTCCATAAGGAACGTAGCGGCTTGACATGCGACGGGTGTACCGAGGGCCGAAAAGGTAGTTGAAGATGGTGATGTTCTGCAGGCTGTTGTCCACGTTAGTTGCATGGCCAATGGTTAGATCGGCTACGGCAGCCCACGCGGGCTTTATGTTGTAGACCACAGTCGCGCTGCCTCCATTGAGCGAGAAACAGCCGCACTGGCCCGGAGGCGCATTCGCGTGGAAGTAATTGTAGTTGGCGCCGAATTCGAGCCTGGGTATGTCGCCCTGAATGCCGGCCATCGATATCGCCTGAGCATGGAGAGCCCAGGGGAGAGCGAGCATAAGAACCAAGAGCACGGCGCTGCGAAGATGCATCATTTCTTCTCCTACTGCACGATCAAGCTAGCGGTTGCTGCGTGCTGAACGGGACCTTCGGTACCAGTGACCGTCAGGGGATACGTTGTCGGGTTGAGAGTGAAGTAACCACCGGCGCAGCCACTGAGAGCGGCGATCGGCAGAAGTGAGCTAAGCGTCAACAGGAGGAGCAACAACGTCCGCGGCATCTTGTGTCGCAGTTTACGCACCGTTCCAAGGCCGACAAGACCGAGCATCCCGAGGGCGATTGGCAGCTCATTGCGAGGAGAGGGGCGGTTTTGCGGCAAGCTGTTCCGCGCGCTGAGTGAGCTGCTGGTCTGGACGTTGAGAACAATTTGAGTAGACCCGCTGCCAGCTTTAATGGTGGATGGTGTAAAGGTGTAAGTCGATCCCGCAGGCAGACCGTCGATTGCTACCGTCACATCATTGAGGAAGGTTGTCGCACTGACAGGCGCCAGGGTGAAGTTATACGTAGTGGTTGCGCCCGGGAATATATTCTGACTTGCCGGGCCGCTGTTCGTATTGGTGAAGTCTTCTACCATGTTGGCGGCAGGTGCCGAGGTGCTTGGAGCGAAGTTGCTGTCACCCGAATAGACCGCCACAATTTGATGTGCGCCAGTCAAAAGGCTTGTTGTGGCATACGCCGCATTCGCATTTGTGGTGAGCGAGACGACGACACCTCCGTTTGCACTAAGTGTGGCGGTCCCTATTATGGTCGTACCGTCCATAAAGGTCACGGTTCCTGTAGCGTTCGGACTCGGAGCAGTTACGTTCGCGGTAAAGGTAACTCCTGTGTGGAGCAGTTGAGCGGGTGCGCTTTCAACTATCGTAGTTATAGTAGGAATCTTACCCACAACCTGCGTGAGAACTGCCGAAGTTGCAGCGCTGTAACCAGAGTCGCCACCATACGATGCCGTGATCTGGTGAGATCCGATCGTCAACGTCGAGGTGGTAAAGGTTGCCACTCCCGCAGCATTGATGGTTCCTACACCCACGATGGTTGTGCCATCGAGGAAGGTTATCGAGCCGGTTGCGCCGGCGCGGACTGTGGCCGAGAAGGTTACGGCCTGGCTTGGGTTCGACGGGTTCGCCGAGGACGCCAGCGTTACAACTACTGTCACCTTCGCCACCGTCACCTGAGTCGGCGGCGACGTAATTGGACCATTTGTTGAAGTATTTGTAGCGGTAGCCGTGATTTGATTAGTGCCAATCGGCAGAGAGGGCACGGTCAAGGTTGCTTGGCCGTTGACTACCTGCGCACTTCCCAAGACGGTCGTGCCGTCAGAGAACGTGACTGGACCACTCACTCCGGGAGGGATAGGCTCGGTTATTGTTACCGGCGTGTTAGGCGGCGGGTTGTTCGAAGAAACTATCGGAGCAACCAGGACTGGCGTCGCCGGTGTAACCGTTACGATCGTCGCCGGCGAGGTCGCTGGATTATTGTTCGCGTCACCCGACGTAGTTGCGGTGATGGGATCGGTGCCAACCGGCAGATTAGAGACTGTGATCGTCGCCACCCCGCCCACAATGGGCGCAGTGCCAATCGGTGTCGCACCGTCGGAGAATGTAACTGTTCCCGTTACACCTGGAGGTACCGTCTCTGTAATCGTCACCGGAGTGTTTACCGGCGGATTAGACGAGGAGACAACTGGCGGAGGTATCACGGGCGTAGCTTTGTTGACTATCTGCGAGAGAGGAAGTGACGTTGCCGAGCTGTTGTTCGTGTCGCCGCCATAGCTCACGGTGATCGTGTGCGAGCCCACGATCAATGTGCTGGTCGTCAAAGCCGTCTGGCCGCTGGCTAAAGTGCCCATGCCGAGGATCGTTGAGCCGTCGAAGAACGTTATCGTGCCAGTCGCGCCGACTGGAGCAATCGCCGTGAAGGTCACGGGTTGGTTGATGATCGAGGGATTGAGTGACGATGTGACTGTCACCGTCGGGGCTGTCTTCACCACCGTTACTACGACCGGGAGTGAAGTGGCCGGGTTGTTATTGGCGTCGCCGGGAGTGCTGGCTGTGATCGGATCCGTCCCGAGCGGCAGGGTAGACACTGTAATGGTGGCGACTCCGCCTATGATCGGCGCGGTACCTATTGGTGTTGAGCCGTCAGAGAAGGTGACCGGCCCGGACACTCCTGGAGGTACAGTCTCGGTAATCGTCACGGAAGTGCCGACGGTAGGATTGTTCGTCGATACTACAGGTATGGGCAAAGTAGGCGTGTCTTTGTTCACCGTCTGCGAGAGGGGCGTCGAGACAGCTGAGTTGTGGTTCGCGTCTCCGCCGTAACTTACTGTGATACCGTGGACTCCCGTGCTAAGCGTCGAGGTAGTGAAGGTCGCTATCCCGCTGCTTATCGTTCCAGTGCCGAGACTCGTCGAACCGTCGAAGAAGGTCACTGTGCCGGTTGCGACGGTAGGAACCGAGGCTGTGAAAGTTACAGCCTGGTTGACAGCAGATGGATTCAGCGACGATGTCAGAACGATGGCAGGAGTTTCCTTGCTGACACTCTGCGTGGTGGTCCCGGTTGCAGAGCTGTTATTTGTATCGCCGCCATAGGTAGCGGTAATTGGATCGCTGCCGACTGGCAGGGTTGACGTTGTGATAGTGACGGTTCCGGTCGTGGGATTGACCGTGCCACTGCCCACTGGGTTTCCTCCGCTCGTAATCGTCACTGTTCCGGTTGTACCGGGAGGCAGGGTCGTCGTAATTGTGACAGGGTCACCGTAGGTACTGGGACCGGAGGTACTGACTGTGATGGTCGGCGTCGTCTTGTTGACGACCTGAATGAGTGTTCCCGTTGCGGAGTTATTGTTAGCGTCACCGTTATAGGTTGCAGTGATGGGATCGCTGCCACCGGGGAGCGAGGATGTCGTTGCCGTTGCGACTCCGCCTGTCAGCGTCGATGTACCTAGCGTCGTGGTGCCGCTCGTGAATGTCACTGTTCCAGTCACACCGCTCGGGAGCGTAGCCGTGAAGGTGACAGACTGGCCGGCAGTGGAGGGGTTCGTTGAAGATGTCAGAGAGACGGTGGTAGCTGTCTTGTTGACGACCTGAGCGAGGGTTCCCGTTGCGGAGTTATTGCTCGTGTCGCCGTTATAGGTCGCTGTGATGGGATCACTGCCGGCGGGGAGTGAGGATGTCGTTGCCGTTGCGACTCCACCTGTCAGCGTCGATGTACCTAACGTCGTGGTGCCACTTGTGAATGTCACTGTTCCAGTTACACCGCTCGGGAGCGTCGCCGTGAACGTAACAGACTGCCCTGGGGTGGAGGGGTTCACTGAAGAGACCAGGGTAAGAGCTGGCGTTACCTTGGCTACTGTCTGGGTCAGTGTTCCCGTTGCGGAGTTGTTGCTGGCGTCGCCGTTATAGGTCGCTGTGATCGGATCACTGCCGGCGGGGAGTGAGGATGTCGTTACGATTGCGGCTCCGCCGGTCAGCGTCGATGTACCTAAAGTCGTGGTGCCACTTGTGAATGTCACTGTTCCGGTTACACCGGTGGGAAGCGTGGCCGTGAACGTAACAGACTGGCCCGGGGTGGAGGGGTTCACTGAAGAGACCAGGGTTAGAGCTGGCGTTACCTTGGCTACTGTCTGGGTCAGTGTTCCCGTTGCGAAGTTGTTGCTGGCGTCGCCGTTATAGGTCGCTGTGATCGGATCACTGCCGGCGGGGAGTGAGGATGTCGTTACGGTCGCGGCTCCGCCCGTCAGCGTCGATGTACCTAACGTCGTGGTGCCACTTGTGAATGTCACTGTTCCAGTTACACCGGTCGGGAGCGTGGCCGTGAAGGTTACGGACTGGCCCGGGGTGGAGGGGTTCACTGAAGAGACCAGGGTTACGACCGGCGTTGCCTTGGTTACGGCCTGGGTAGTTGATCCCGTCGCTGGATTGTTATTCGAGTCTCCGCCATAAGAAGCAGTGATAGGATCGCTGCCCACCGGCAGGGTCGCCGTTGTGACGGTCACTGTGCCGGTGGTTGGATTGACCGTACCCGATCCCAGCGTCTGACCACCGCTTGTTACCGTTACCGTGCCTGTCGTGCCGACGGGCAGCGTAACTGTAATGGTGACCGGGTTGCCGGAGGTGCTGGGGCCGGATGTGGTAACTGTTACCGGCGGCGTTTCTTTGTTGACGGTCTGTACCACGGACGCGGTTGCTGTGTTGTCATTCGCATCACTGTTGTAAGTCGCGGTAATCGTGTCGCTGCCCGCTGGCAATGTGGATGACGCTAACGTCGCTACGCCGTTCGTCACCGTGGATGTGCCCAGAACGGTTGCACCATTCGTGAAGGTCACCGTGCCGGTCGTATTCGTGGGAAGCGTGGCCGTGAAGGTCACAGACTGACTGAAGTTGGAAGGGTTGACGGATGAAACCAGAGTTTCTGTGGGCGAGGCCTTGGTTACAGTCTGCGTCGTTGTGCCGGTCGCGGAGCCGTTGGTTGAATCTCCGCCATAAGTTGCCGTAATGGTGTCTGAACCGACTGGCAGCGTCGTCGTGGTGACCGTCACAGTGCCGTTCGAGGAGGTGATCGTCCCACTACCCAACGTAACTCCGCCGCTGGTGATCGTGATGGTGCCGGTAGGTCCGGCAGGAACTGAAGCTGTAATCGTGACCGGATTGCCGAAGACGCTTGGACCAGGGGTACTTACGGAGACTGTCGGTACCGCTTTTGCCACAGTTTGTGTCACGGTCGCAACCGACGAGTTGAAATTTCCGTCACCGCTGTAGGTCGCGGTTATGAGATCGCTGCCGAGCGGAAGCGTTGAGGTTGTCAAGGTCGCGACGCCGCTGGTCACGGTGGAAGTGCCCAGCGTAGTTGTGCCGTTGGTAAATGTAACTGTACCGGTTACATTATTTGGCAGTGTGTCGGTAAGGGTGACAGGACTACCCGGAAGCGACGGATTGGGCGAGGAGGTCAGTGTCGACGCGACAGCCGCCTTGGCTACCGTCTGAGTCACGGTTCCGGCTGCTGAGTTGTAATTTGCATCTCCGCCATAGGTGGCAGTGATCAGATCACTCGGAGCGGACAATGCAGAGGTCGTGACCGATACGGTCCCGGAGCTAATGGTCCCGGAGCCGAGCGTGAGGGTACCGCTGGTGAAAGTGATGGTGCCGGTTACGCCCGCCGGGACAGTTGCCGTGATCGTGACCGAACCACCATAGGTGCTGGGACCGGAGGTATTCACGGTCACCGTTGGCGTTGCCTTGTTGACTACCTGAACGAGCACAGATGAGCTGTCAGAGTTCACTTGCGCGGTGATATTGTGCGACCCAACAGATAGGGTCGACGTCGTGAATATTGCTGAAGTCCCGTTGATTGCGCCGCTTCCGATATTGGTAGCACCATCAAAGAAGTTGACGAATCCGCTTTTGGTGACCGGTAGAGTCGCCGTGAAGGTAACAGATTGTTTATAGATAGAGGGATTCGCTGAAGAGCTCAGCAACACATTGGAAACCGTCGCCGTAACAGTGTTTGACGTGCTCGGGTTATAGTTGTTATCCCCTGGAAAGACGGCAGTGAGCGAATCGGCTCCGGTCGACAGCGCAGTTGTCGTCAGGGTAGCGACGCCACCTGAAAGTGTGCCCGAACCGAGTAACGTCGTTCCACTAAAAAAATTAACCAGTTCGCCATTTGTGGTTGTCGTTGGAGGGCCTACGGTGAAGGGAGAGAGTACCGCAGTCAACGTTACGGGTTGCCCAGTCAAAATAGCTGAATTGGGTGAAGCCGCCAGAGTAAGCGAAGTATCAACTGGAGCAGCGGTAAGCTGAACCTGGTTGGAGACGCTCCCGATATAAATTGAGTCGCCGGAGTAACTGGCGTCGACATTGTGGATGCCGCTACCCAGCGGAAAAACGCCGACGCTGGTGAGGGCAGAGGCAGTGGATGTCTGCGTAACCTGACTCAGCGAAACTGCCGCCCGAGGTGTGTCAGCATCCGTTCCGATCAAATCAGCGTTGCCCTTGTTGTTGTAGTCTCCGGCATTGACCGCATAGGTGAGTGCAAAGCCACCGATGCCTGGTTCCTGGTAGGGCTGGAATGTGCCATCGCCATTTCCTATATAGACCAGAGCACCTGTGCTACCCCCAGCGATAATGTCCGGAATTCCGTCGCCGTTGACATCGGCAAGATGCGGATCGGATGGAATATCGGAAAGGTAGGGAACGGGCGTCTGAAAGGTGCCATCTCCCTTACCTAGGAGAACGAAGAGGCTGTTGCCAATCTGTGTCCCTCCAGGCTCGCTGATGGTAGCAGCTACGATATCTGCATTATCGTCGGCGTTGGTATCGCCTGCGGTCAAGAATTCGCCTATCTGGGTCGCTGCTGCAGTACTTGACACCTTGAATGTGCCATCGCCGTTGCCCAACCCCACATAGAGATCAAACAACGAGCCGCTGGCTTTAGCAAAGGCTATATCGTCAATGCCATCTTTATTGAAATCGGCGACAACAACGCCACGAGCCGCGGCATTGGTTGAAATGGAAATCGGTTCCTCACTGAAGGTTCCGTCACCTTTTCCGGTAAAGAAGACAACATTCTGTTGTGCGTTATCGGTGAGGACTATGTCCAGGAGGCCGTCGCCATTGAAGTCGCCCATCGCAATACTGGCCACATCGCCCGTCGCGTAAAAGGTGGGCGCTTTAAAGGTTCCATCGCCGTTGCCTAGGATGATCACGAGACCGCCGTTAGTGCCGCCTTTGCCTCCGTTGAGGTTGGCGTTCTTGCGGTTGGAGCATCCTAGGGCTATGTCAGTGTGTCCATCGCGGTTGAAGTCCGCAAGAAGAATCTGTACCGCGCTGCCCACGGTACAGCCAGGGTAGTTTACCTGTGGCTTGAAGGTGCCGTCACCGTTGCCGAGAAGCACCGTGATCGTAGAGGAATCGGGAGGTGTTGGATCCGATGGACTGGCGGTTATCACGGAATCCCCGGTTACCACGTCGAGATTGTTATCTGCATCGAGGTACGCAGATGCAATGGCGACTGACCTGTTGTTTGCGGCGGGGCCGCCTATAGCAAATGGTGGGTTTTGAACAAAGGTGGTGGATAGAGTGGAGACAACAAGATTTTCTGTTCCAAGCACATGGTTGCCGTCGCTGACGTCCAGAAATGAGATGACGCCGGTCGGTCCGGCAGTGAGTGAGCCAACGCCGGCGACCGTTCCTGTAAGGGAGTAGTTGCCGATAGAACCTGTAGAGGTTAACGATATGGTCGAGAGATAGGTTCCTGTCACTGCATACGTAACTGAATTCGATGTGCTGGTGGCATAGCTGTTATTGGCTCTGAATACTGCTTTGTAGCTGTGGTTGCCAATGGGTCCACTGCCTAGTTTCACCGAGGCAGTTGCGCTAGGAAAGGTCAGTTGCGCGATACCCAGGGCGGAGTTGTTTTCGCAAAATGTTGCCGTCGCCTCGCAAAATATGACTAACCCCGCCGTGACGGGAGAGCCCCCGGAAGTTACGGTTGCCGTCAGGATAATCGGAGTCTGATAGGGAACAGATGTCGCCGAAATCGCCAACTTCGTCGAGGTCTGCGCTGGCGCGGCAAAGGCTGCGGAAACAATCGTTGTCACCATCACAAGGACAAGAAAAGCTTTCGCGCAATATTTCCCAAATGAGGAATTCATCGAAAAGCAAGGTGAACTGTGGGACGTGGGTGTCATGGGTTCCCTTTTTGGCTCGTTACTACGGCCGAAACTTTAGTACCCACGGTAACCTTCGCCAGAGAGGGGAACCTATTGCACGAAAGTTGCACCGATCGAATCGATCAATTGGCCCTTTATCTCGCTGTGACCATTTGGAATAATTAAAAGACCGGCAATTCGAGCAGCGTCGACGCAACGGTGGGCGCGGAGCGCCCGTCTTTGCTTCTGATAAAAGGGGGGATAGAGTGTATTCGCAGGCACCGCGATCCACTGCAAATCAACGCGACGGCGCGAGAGGTTGGAGCAACTTCGCTCGTTATTCGCGATTCAGGGTCCGGTATCGGATGTCAAAAAAACTTCAGCAGATGCGGTGAATATTAAAAAGTATCTGTCGCAATTACTCCTCGACGACGGCCTTGACCAGGTTTCTCGGCCGGTCGACGTCGATGCCGCGGCTAATTGCCAGTGTGTAGGCCAGCAGTTGAAGAGGCACGACCTCGAGAATAGTAGACAGAAGGTCGTTGCTTGCCGGGATAAAGAGACAGGAATCGCTATAGAGAGGGACTTCGCGATCGCCTTCGGTTGCAAGAGCGATGATTCGCGCTCCCTGCTCGCGCATGTCTTTCATCAGTTGAAGCACCTTCGAATAACGTAGAAACGAGTCTGGATCGCTCGCATCGGCGGTAGCGATCATGATCAGTGGAGCATCGTTGCTGACGAGTGCGTTGGGACCATGCTTCAGTTCACCGGCAGGGTAGCCTTCGGCATTCAGATATGCGGATTCCTTGAGCTTGAGCGCGCCCTCCCGGGCAATCGCGTAGTGAGCGCCACGGCCAAGATAGAGCAGCGTGCTGGAGCTTGCGAGTTGAGGTGTCAGCACCTCAATCTGTCTTTGCCAGCCGGGCAGCGCAGCCCGGATGAGCCCGGGAATCTCCTGCAGCTGGCGTCCATGGGCCTCGGCCGCCTGCAGCGTCATGCGGCCGCGAAAGCGCGCCAGGTGGAGAGCCAGCGAGTACAGTACCGCCAGTTGGGTGGTGAAGCTTTTTGTCGCCGGAATGGCCTTCTCGACGCCGGCGAAGGTTGGAAGCGAGGCATTAGCCTCGACCGCCATGCTGGAGCGAGCATTGTTGGTGATCGCGACAGTGGCGAGTCCACGGGCCTGGGCTTCGCGCAGAGCGGCGAGCGTATCTGCCGTCTCTCCCGATTGAGAGATGACAATGACGCCTGGATTGTGCAGGGTATGAGTCGAGCGGTAGGTATATTCACTGGCATATTCGACGTCGACTGGGATGCCGGCAAGGTCCTCCAGCATGATTTCACCGGCCAGGCCCGCATGACGGCTGGAGCCGCTGGCTGCGATGACCAGCCGCTCGCGCCTGCCGAGAGCCTCGACCACTGGCTGCAAGACCTCTGCGGTCGAGGCTCCTCCCGGGACGTAGTGCTCAATGGTCGCGGCGAGCGCCTGCGGCTGCTCATAGATTTCGCGCAACATGGCGTGAGGAAAATTTGCGGTCTCAGAGGCAATGGGCATCGGTTCAGACATGCGTTGTGGCATCTAATTACTTCCTGTGGCTTGGCTTGTTGCAGGTTGGGGCTGCAGCTACTGGGGAAAGGGTAGCCAGCTTGAGTACAACGGCAAAACCTGAAAGGCAGCACTCTTGCGGATGGTAGCAGCATAGACTACTCAAGTGACCCGGATGAGGGAGTGGCCAATCGGCGAAAGAAGTCTATGGTCATGGATGGAATTCTTTTTCCTTTGAACCTGTATGTACGACTATACTGGAATGGAAGATGGAGGAGCAAGACTTTTCGGTGGAGCTTTCCAAGTGCAATCAAAATCGGACCCCGAAAAAACTCGTCTCCTGAGGACCATGCCGGATTCCGAACATGGTTAACTTAGTTTGCACGGTAAGACCAGCGAAAGGGCAGCGATGATCGGTACGATTGCGGCGCGAAGACTTATAAGCGCAGGCGGAGTTGTGGAGTATCCGTTGGTACGTATAGAAGACGGCCGCATCAGCCGTATCGAAAGCCTTAACCCGAAGGACCATGCACGCGCCCAGGCTGCGAGTCGCTTTCCGGAGGCGACTCTTGTCCCTGCCTACATTGATATTCACGTTCATGGCTGTGCCGGGCATGACGTGATGGAGGCAACGCCGGAGGCGCTCGGCGTGATTGGGGGTTATCTTGCAAGCCGCGGTGTCGGAGCCTATTTCCCGACGACCGTAACCTCTCCCAGAGATGAAACGATACGGTCGCTGGCGGGGCTCGCGCGAGAGATCGGGCGGCGGAACACCGCGCATCGTGGCGCCACTCCATTGGGGATACATTTGGAGGGACCATTTCTTTCCCACCTCAAGCGGGGCGTACATACAGAGGCGTTGCTGGAAGCGCCATCCATCGCGCTGTTCGAACGGTTCTGGCAGGCCGCTGAGGGCAAGATCTGCCTGATGACCATTGCGCCGGAGTTGCCCGGAGCAACCGAGTTGATTGCTCATGCCACTGCGCTGGGCGTGCGTTGCAGCATGGGACACAGTGATGCGACGGTGTGTGAAGCGGAGGCCGGTTATGTCGCGGGAGCGCGCTCGGCGACCCATACCTTCAATGCAATGCGCGCCATCGATCATCGCGAGCCGGGCCTCGCCGCCTATGTGCTCGACAAGCGCTCCCTGTTTGCCGAGATCATCTGCGACGGAATCCATGTCGATCCCTTGATGGTGCGGCTGTTTTTTCGATCAAAGGACGCGGACCGTATCATTCTCGTGACCGACGGCATGAGCGCCACCGGTATGCCCGATGGGATCTACAAACTGGGGGATATGGAGGTGGAGGTCCGTGATGGACGCTGCACCTCCGATGGCACGCTGGCCGGCAGCGTGTTGACCCTGGATCGTGGAGTGCAGAACCTCATGGAGTTCACCGGAGCAAGCCTGAAGACAGCAGTGGCCGCGGCTTCGCGCAACCCCTCTCAGTTAATGGGAATCGACGACGGCTGGGGCATCCTCGAAGTTGGCCGCGCCGCCAACATCACGGTGCTGTCGCCATCGGGAGAGGTAATCGAGACCTTCCTGGCGGGGCAGGCCACGTTCGCGGAAGATAGTGTGCGGGTCTAGTGCTCATCCACTGTCCTGCTTGATCGCAAAGTCACGAGCGCAGTTCCACTTGTTTTCGGGTAACAGCGATTTTTTGACAGGAATGTATAGACAACCGAACTGAGATGCGACTAAAAGTTATAGATGTCAAGACACCGTATATCAGGTTGTGTGTTTGGATGCTGCTGAGTCGAGGCTTTGTGGCAGACGCGAGATGCACCCTGTGAAAACGTCTCAGGAGATAGAGTGGCAAAGCCTCAGGTACAACCTGCTTCAACCGTGCGTCCTTTAGACAAGAGTGGCTTCATTCCCTTGTACTACCAGATTCAGCGTGCGCTGATGGAGCAGATCAACTCAGGTGAGCTGTCGACGGGAGACCCGTTGGCCTCTGAGGAAGAGCTGGCACGGGTATACCAGGTGAGCCGCATGACTGCTCGTCAGGCCCTGCATGGATTGAAGACCAGCGGCTTTGCGTTCAGCCAGAAGGGGCGCGGGACCTTTGTGACTCGCCCGAAGCTTGATAAGAACATCATGCATCTTCGCGGCTTTACCGAAGACATGAAGCATCTCGGGATGGTGCCGAGTTCGAAGTTGCTCGAGCAGACGGTAGTAAAGGCGACAGAGGAGCTTGCGGAAAAATTGAAGGTCGAGCCGGGAGAGGTTGTGATGCGCCTGCGCAGGCTGCGACTTGCCGATGGCATTCCGATGGCATTGGAAGAATCGCACATTCCGCTGAAGCAGTTTCCAGGGCTGGACAAGATCAGCTTCGTGAAACAGTCGCTCTACTTCGTCCTTCGCGAGAGCTACGGCGTGCGTGTGGCCTGGGCTGATGAGGTGATTGAGGCGCTGCCGGCCACGCGCGAGGAGTCCGAACTATTGACGATTCCAAAAAGGGCGAGCATCCTTTCGATCTCGCGCACCATTATGACGACCGAGGAGACTCCTATCGAAGTTGCCTGTTCGCGATACCGCGGAGACCGCTATAAGGCTTCGATCCGCGTCCCGACCACGACTATTGAATAACAGCCGGATTGAGAACGTCTGTCGCTTCAACCGCGTTGAGATTCCGGTGGCCCCGCAGCGCGAAGAAGAGGATATACACATAGCAGAGCAGGACGATCGCGAAGCTAGGCTGATAGCCAAATCTGTCGGCGAGAAACCCCTGAATCTCCGGAATGACCGCTCCGCCTACCACCATCATGATGAGGATTCCCGAGCCCTGACTGGTGAATCGTCCCAAACCCTGCACTGATAGCGGGAAGATGCAGGGCCACATCACGGAGTTGAATAAACCGCAGGAAACGATCGCCCACATTGCGATGTGTCCGTGGGTTGCCACGGTGATGATGACCAGGAAAGATGCGATCAGCGAGACGAATGCAAGAGCCCGTTGCGCTCTGATCTTTTTGAGCGCAACGAAGCCGATGAAGCGGCCAACCATCGCTCCACCCCAATAAAGGGAGACGTATCGTGCCGCCGCTTCGTGGCTGAGACCTCCCATCGAAGGCTGGCCGAGGAAGTTGATCATCACGCTGCCGATAGCGACTTCGGCGCCTACGTAAAAAAAGATGGCAAGCGCGCCAAGGCGGAGATGACTGAAGCGCCAGGCGCTGCCATCGGAGACAGACTTCACGTCTCCCTTTTCGATGACATCCGGTAATTGGACGATGGCAGTGATGATCGCCATGGCAAAGGCGCAGGTGGCCAGTAGCACGTAGGGCGTTCGCACTGAGTGAGCCAACTGCCCCGTCGAAGCGCCTGCCGCGATGAAGATGAAGGCCGCGCCAATCTTCGGGGCAATCGTAGTAGCTATCGAGTTGAAGCCACCCGCGAGATTGAGCCTCGAGGAGGCAGTCTCCGGAGATCCCAATGCGCCGACGTAGGGATTGATCGCCACCTGCAGAAGTGCCAATCCGCTTCCGACGACAAACAGCGCGAAGAGAAAGAGCGGATAGAAGATGATGACCGAAGCAGGGAGGAAGAGGAGCAGGCCAAGGCCCATGACAGCCAATGCGACGACAATACCGCGTTTGTAGCCGATTCTGCCCACGATCCAGCCGGAAGGAAGCGACATGACGAAGTAGGCCCCGAAGAAGCAGAACTGAACCAGGAGCGCGGTGACATTGGTGAGGTGAAAGAGATCCTTGAAGTGCGGCACCAGAATGTCGTTCAACGATGTGATGAAGCCGATGCCGAAGTAGAGAGAGACCATCAGCATCAGCGGAATGGTGTAGTTTCTTTTGGCGGCTTGAACCACAGTGATCGAACCTTCTCCCGCGACTCCGATTGCCATTTCAGTCCCCTATCGAATCCTACTAAATGTATAGATGACTATACTGATTTCTTTGAAGTTTGAGCAAGAATCATCATTTCGGTGAACTTTGAGTGGCTTGAACAAAGCGAGCCGTAATGGTCTGCGGCCGGGTAATGGCTGAGCCGACGACGACGGAGGTGGCACCCCGGTCGAGGGCCGCACGCACCTCGTCGGGATGAGTGATGTGGCCTTCCAGAACCACAGGAATTGTCAAATGTGCGACCAGGGATTCGAGCAGCGGCCAGGAGATTGTGCGCTGGCTGGCTGTCTCGGCGGTGTAGCCGTAAAGAGTAGTCGCGACAGCGTCAGCTCCAGCACGCACGGCGGCGAGGCCGTCTTCTAGGGTAGCTATGTCGGCGAGGACGGGGCGGTTGAGTTCGGTATGGATACGGTGGATCAGTTCGGGCCAGGGTTCAACGGCGGTGAGGCGGCGAGCGGTGCAGTCGAGGGCGATGATGTCTGCTCCGGCGTCGCTGACGGCCTTGGCGGATTGGAAGTCCGGGGTGATGTAAACGTCGCCGTTGGCATCGTAGGTCTTGATAATGCCGACAATGGGAAGTTGCGTGATGGCCCGGAAGGCGCCGATACGCGCAGCGCCTTCGGCGCGCAGGCCGCCTGCGCCGCCGCGAAGCACTGAGGTCGCAATCCGTGTGAGCGTGCCGAGATCGTCCAGCGGATCGCCCTCGGAGGCCTGGCAGGAGACGACAAGACGCCCGCGAATAGCTTCGAGAGGCGAGTTTCGGGAGGCGTTCGAGCTCTGAGACACGAAGAGGTTTCCTTGCATCCGGCCGTTTTGGCTAAGATCGCCGCGCACCGTTGGAAACAGCTTATCTGCTTGTCTGCAAATCGCGCTATTGTTGATGAGGGAATGAGGAGCTCAGATGAAGCAGATTACACGGCGCGGTTTTATTTTTGGCTCGGCAGCGTTATCAATGGTGGGGCGGCGGAGGTTTGCCCTCGCGGAAAAGCCTGGAGGGCGGTTGCTGCTGGTTGGGACGCAGACCGCTGCCACCAGTAAAGGGATCTACGCTTACTCGTTCGAGGCGGCGACCGGGGAGTTGAAGACGCTCGGTTTGGCGGCGGAGGCGGACAGTCCTACGTTTCTCGCGCTGGCTCCAAATGGCAGGACCGTCGTCGTCGCGAACGAGCTGGATACTTACGAGGGCAAGAAGAGCGGCGCGGTGTCGACCTACGCGCTCGATCGGACCAACGCGCGGTTGAGCAAGATCAGCGAGGTCGCCTCTCAAGGTGGGGGACCTTGTCATGTGGCGTTCGATCACACCGGCCGCTCGGCGTTTGCGGCAAACTACGGTGGAGGAAGCGCGGCTTCATTCTCCATTGGCGCGGATGGCCGATTGAGCCCAGCGGTCTCGTTCTTTCAGTACAGCGGGCAGGGACCGGATACGGCTCGGCAGAAGGGGCCGCATGCGCATCGCGTGACGGTGTCGCCGGACAACCGCTTTCTGCTGGTCAATGATTTGGGCCTCGATGTGATTCACATCTATCAGCTGGATGCAGCAACCGCGAAGCTGACTGGGAATGAGCCCGCGGTATGGCGGTCATCGCCCGGAGCCGGCCCGCGGGCGCTGCAGTTTCATCCGAACGGCAAGTTCGCTTACTGCATCACCGAGATGACCTCGTCAGTAGTTGTGCTGCGATGGGATGCGCGGCCGGGAGCGCTCGACACAGTCCAGGAGGTGGCAATGCGTCCTCCTGACTTTCAGGGCACCCCCGCCGGTTCGGACATTGTGATCGATCGCGAGGCGAAGTTTGCCTATGCGGCCGACCGCTTCGACGACATCATCGTCACATTCGCAATATCGCCTGATGATGGCAAATTGACGCTCCTCAACCGAACCTCATGCGGCGGTAAGGTACCGCGTCATCTCACGCTCGACCCGAGTGGCCGGTGGTTGCTGGTAGCCAATCAGGCTTCGGACAACATCGCCGTACTGGCCCGGGATGTGCGGACAGGGCAGTTGACGGCAGGCAAGAGTCTTCCGTTATCGAAGCCGCAGTGCCTCGTTTTTGCTTAGTACTCACTCAAGCAGCCCTACTTCGCATCCTCATACTCCTCATGCCACGCCGCCTGAATCGCCTCCAGAATCCCCTCATTCGACTTCGCCGGATCCCCCACAAACCCCGGCAGCCCGATCACATACTTATGCAGATCGGTAAACCGCACCGAATACGGCTCAATCTCCGGATACGTCTCCTGCAACAAAATCCCAATCTCCTCGGCGTCCGTCCAATCAATCTCACGCGGCATATCCAACCTCCTCAACCAGTGTAAGTCGAACCCAAAACATTCACTCATTATGAATTTGTCATTTCGCGAAACCGAGATTCTGCTTTTTGTTTGTCATCCTTCGCGCAGCGGAGGATCTGCTTTTGCCCTTCGCTTTTGTCTTTGCACCATCCCCGCAAACCGCTCCTCAAAAAACCAATTTGTAGAACAATAGAACAGTACCCGCAGAGAAAACCTGCAACGCCATGCCTCAACCCACCCAATCCTGGTCCTCCTCCCTCCTCCGCCGCGATCTCAGCGCCCGCGCCCACCATCTCGCCCGCACTCAAAACCTCCTCCACGACATCTCCCCCGGCTCCTCCCCCGTCGTCATCTTCGGCCGCGACGAGCAAGGCCGCCACGGCAACTTCCACCCCGCATCCGACACCAACATCTGCGCCAACCCCGCCTGGCTCCGCCGTCTCACCAAACCCCACACCGCCTCCCGCCGCTCCCGAGCCCGCAAAGACTGGCAGTGGATGGAGCTCGACTCCGCCAACAGCTCCGACGCCCTGCTCATGAACATCTTCTGCCACCCCGAAGTCTTCAACGGCCACACCATCGCCCCAGCCGTCGCCAACCTCCTCAACATCGACCCCGCCACCCAACCCTGCTTCGGCATCAACCCCGGCGTCCCCCTAAAGTCCATCCGCAAACGCCGCGCAACTCGAAAGCCTCAAACCAATCCCAACCAAGCCGCGGAAACTCGAACCAGCAAGAATCCGGGTGCCCCAGGTCTCGATTCTGAGACCTGGGTTCTCGAAGCGCCAACTGCACCCTCCCCCACGGACACCGACCAAACCCTAACCGACCGCACCGAGATCGACCTCCAACTCGGCAATCTCTTCCTCGAAGCCAAGCTCACCGAATCCAACTTCCAGACCGCCGCTCCCCGCCTCATCGAACGCTACCGCGACTTCGAAACCATCTTCGACCTCACCCGCCTCCCCCGCAAACCCACCGGCACAATCCAGGGCTACCAACTCATCCGCAACGTCCTCGCCGCCTACGCCTCCGACGCCGGGTTTTGCGTCCTCTCCGACGCCCGCCGCCCCGACCTCATCGAAATCTGGTACTCCGTCCTCTCCGCAGTCCACTCCTACACCTTCGCCACGCGCCTGAAACTCCTAACCTGGCAGGAACTCTCCACCACCCTCCCCAAAGACCTCCAGCAATTCCTCGAAGCAAAATACGGAATCCTGCCTGCCTGACGCATAGTTGCGCCGAACTTCACCGCCGCTCGGCGGCCGATAGTTGGACAGAGTCTTCGTCGCGATCTCCCTGGTCGTCGAGCGGAACTCAGGGGGTAGTTAGAAATTGCCACTTATTCCGGCAAAACAAGTGAGGTCCGCGGTTAGCCGCAATACCCGGCGCTGAAGATGGGTGCGCCAGAGAAAAAGCTATTTCAGTGAATATCAAAGGTGTTCGAAGGGGTGTATAGTTCCGTGCTGTTCAAACAGCAACTAAATATTGCATCTGACAGGAGAACGACATGAAAGCAAGAATGCTTCTTTTAACCACAGCTCTGTGCTTTGCCGGAACGGCCTTGAGTTTCGCCCAGAGCCCGCACATGGGAACGTGGAAGCTCGACGAAGCCAAGTCGAAGATCCCAGCCGGGTTTGTGAAGAACTCGACTGTGGTCTACGCAGCCGATAGCGACAACGTGAAAGTGACCACGGATGGGACCGACAAGGATGGCAAGCCACTACACACCGAGTGGACGGGCAAGTTCGACGGCAAAGAATATCCGCTCACCGGCGACCCCACTGCAGATTCGCGGTCGTACAAAATGATCGACGAACACACGTTGGATATGACCAACAAGAAAAGCGGCAAAGTGACTACTACCGGCCACATTGTCGTGTCGGCGAACGGCAAGACCCGCACCCTGCACCTGACCGGAACCGATGCGTCCGGCAAGAAGGTGTCCGGCGTCTCGATGTACGAGAAGCAGTAGGAACAACTCATCTATCTGCTGCGGCGGCGGAGTTGCTGCCGTGGCAGAGAGGAAATCCTCTCCGCCGCCCACTACCCAAGCTTCGCCTGGGTCTAAAACTCCTTAACCTGGCAGGAACTATCCACAACCCTCCCCAAAGACCTCCAGCAATTCCTCGAAGCAAAGTACGAAATCCACTCCGCCTAACCCCAGATGAAAAGGGTACGCGTTCTCCAGAGGTAAAGGCACGCCCTCACAGGCTCTTCACAGCCTGCAGAAAAGTCTTTGCTCTTCGGAGGGAGCGTGGGGCTTTAGCCCTACGACAAATCATCACAAATACAAGGGGCTTTAGCCCCGGGTCTTCTGTTCACTGATCACAAGAGGACGCTTGCCGCGTTCGCCTCCAGCGATCGGCGCGATAGTTGTAAGCGAGTCACCGAAACCTCCCAACAAACTCCTTCCTATTTCGAGACTGCTATTCTGGCTACGCTCATCTATCCATGGCATCCTACTTTCGCGCGACCCTCAGAGATTTCCTCGGCACCAGCGATACCGAGGTTTTAGCAAAGCTGACCTTGGCCTATGCCAATTCCGGTTTCTCGCGAATGCATACCGATCAACCACTTACTTGGTGGGATGACATGGTGGAACTTCGGCAGGCTTTGCATGCACTAACCACGACGAATCCCTCTTCCGACCATTGGCAGATTCTTCTGGAATTCTCCATTCCTCGGAAGGAGCGCCGGCTGGACGTCGTTCTCCTCACTGGCGCGGAAATCATCCTTCTTGAATGCAAGCGCGGTCCGGCAACCACTGAGGCGCTGCGTCAAGTAGAAGAGTATGCACTCCTTCTCCACTACTTTCACAAGCCCTCTCATCAGCAGCACATCTATCCCATCGTCGTCTCTACGAACTTTTCCTTACCAGAACAAGAAATCACAAGGCAGAGAGAACTCATCTTCCCAACGCTTCCATCTTTCTGGATCTCTCCCACGATCGTCACTTCATGGCTCTCAGTCGCAAATCTCATCGCCTCCATCGGAGGAGAGAACACTCTTCTACCCAATGGTGCCATTTGGGACGAAGGTGCCTATTCGCCCACACCCACCATCATCGACGCGGCTCTCGCTCTGCGAGCAGGGCTCAACATTCGAGAAATAGCTCACTCCGAAGCCGCCGAACACGATATCGAGACTGTCACCGAGGAGATTCGCGCCATAGTGGCACAAGCCCGTGTAGAGCACAAGCATGTCATCTGTTTTCTCACCGGTGTCCCTGGGTCCGGAAAAACTCTCGTCGGCCTCAGCCTCGCCCACCTCAGCGAGAGCAGGACTGACGCGATCCACTTCATGAGCGGTAACGGTCCCCTAGTCTCCGTCCTGCAAGAACTCTTCAAGCAACAAGCAATGCGCGACAAGGTTCCCAGCGCTGAGGCCTCCATTCAGGCGAAGACCCTAATCGAAAACGTTCACGTATTCGCAAAAACATACACCGATGAAGACCCAAACCGTCCACCGTCCAACCACGTCATCATCTTCGATGAAGCACAGCGTGCATGGAATCGCGATCAGAACTTCAGCAAATTTCGCCGCGAGTATTCAGAACCCGAAATGCTGCTCAAAATCATGCAGAGACATCAAGATTGGGCCGTCGTCATAGCCTTGGTTGGAGGCGGACAGGAGATCAATAACGGCGAGGCCGGTCTCGGAGAGTGGGGCACCGCGCTTCGCGAGAGCCAGTGTGACTGGCAAATCTACGCGTCTCCTGAGGTCATTGAAGGTGGTCCATCGACGGCCGGTCAAAAGCTTTTCGCGTCTGTCGGCGAACGTAACAAAATTCACCAGCGTGACACCCTGCACCTAAGAACCTCTAACCGTAGCCTTCGCGCAGACAATCTTGCAAAGTGGGTCAACTTCGTTCTTGACGGGCAAGAAAGAGATGCAGCCTCACTCAGAATCACAGACCGATTCCCAATCTTCCTCACACGCAACCTCAATGTTGCTCGTGCCAAGCTAAAAACCGAGGCCCTTGGCCACAGCAGATTTGGCCTTACAGGTTCCTCTGGTGCAGCTAGGCTTCGCGCAGAAGGTCTAGAACCAAGTTCTGACTTTCATGCTGCATATCCCTGGCATCATTGGTACCTCGCTCCGCGTCATGACATTCGATCGAGTTACACATGCGAAGTCTTCGCGACCGAATTTGAAATTCAAGGACTCGAACTGGATTGGATCGGTCTCTGCTGGGGCGGCGATTTCATCTGGTCAGCTAACGATTGGCTGGCACGCGATCTTCGCCATGGCCGCCACAGTAAATGGGGACTCGTTCGCAAACCAGAGAAGCAACTCTACCGAAAAAACGCTTACCGAGTCCTTCTCACCCGAGCCAGGCAAGGCATGGTTATCTACATTCCGCGTGGCGATACCAAAGATTCCACTCGTCTTCCATCTGAGCTCGACAGAACGACAGACTATTTGCTGCGGTGCGGAGTTACACCTCTTTAACTTAACGGAACTCTCAAAAAGTACTATTAGGTCAAGGAGTAGGAGCCGTGACCACGCGTCAACCCAGGGTTCATACTCAACTCGGCCGAGCCGCAGTCCAGATCTTTGCCGCCAATGATCGCATGAACCAGCTTCTTATCGAACATCTTGACCCTGCCGCATGGAGAGCTAATCTGCCAGCCAAACCGCCAGCCAAAGCCCGAAACATCGCGGCGATATTCACCCACATGCACAACGTCCGCACCAAGTGGGTCAGGCTCACAGCTCCGCACCTGAAAGTTCCACCCCAGCTCAACCGCGCGCACTGCACGCCGCAGCAGGCCCGTGCGGGATTGGCCGAGAGCGCCGCCCGCTGCGGAGAGATGCTCGCCGAAGCGCAAGGCGGTTCTGGGGACGGTTCTGGAGCCCGCATCGAGAAGTTTCGCCGAGACGGCTGGGCTAAGCCTTGGCCGGTTGGCCCGGAGATGCTCTGCTACATGCTTGCTCACGAAGCCCATCATCGCGGGCAGGTGTGTATGCTCGCGCATCAGCTCGGATTCCCGTTGCCGCTCGACGTGACGTCCGGGATCTGGAATTGGGAAAAGCTATGGAAAGAGTGCGGGTCGCCTGACGGCCCCGGCCACAATTCTTAAGGAGTCGATTCTTAAGGAATGGGGGTACCCCCAGAAAAACACCGCCGGACTAGCTCCCCGGCCCATGCGCAGGCTTGCCTTCCTGCACATAGTTCCGGTTCCACTTCGGAATCTCCACCACATACGTCCCCGGCTTCTCAATCACCGCCTGGCACCCCAGTCGCGAGTTCAACTGCACGTCCGCCGCCGTCTCCATCCGGTCCAGCTCCAGATCCTCCGCCTCGCTAAGTCCCTGCGCCCCCTCCTTCACATGGATATGGCAGGTCGTGCACGCACACACCCCGCCACACGCATGGTCGAGAAAGATTCCGTAGTTCTCCGCCACATCCAGAAACGACATCGGCTGCCCATGCCCCTCATACGGCAACGTGTCGAACGGAAACTCGACCGTCTTTCCCTCAGGCAAAAACGTCACCCGCACCATCCCCTCACCCGCGGGCTTCGACAGATCCACAACTTCAGCACTCTTCGTCTCAGACATATCTCTAATTATCGCCTTCTAACCCTTCGAATCGCTAATCTCGGCCTTCGCAAACGGATGCGGCGCCGTAGGCCCCTGACCCATGCTCTCACCCGCAGCTTCCATCGTCTTGCCTTGCACCGCGCCCGAGACAGCGTTATCCATCATCAACTCCGCCAGCCGCCGTGTCGCCTTATCCAGCCGCTCAATCCCGTCACGAATCTGCCGGTGGTCCCCTCCCTGCACCGCCGGCTCTAAAAACGAAATCCCTTCTTCAATCTTCGCAATCTCGTTACTCGAAAGCATCTGCCACGCCTCGCTGCTCCTGCCCTTCTTCACCGCAGCCAGAATCGTCTCCGCTTCATTCTTCGCCTCGATCGACTGCCGTTCCTGAATATCCGTCTCCGCATTGTCAAACGAATCAAGAATCATAGTCTCCACCTGCTCATCGGTCAGCCCGTAAGTCGGTTTCACCTCAACCTCAGCCTCTTTCCCGCTCCTCTGCTCTCGCGCACTCACATGCAGAATCCCATTCGCATCGATCAGGAACTTCACCTCAATTCGAGGCAGTCCCGCCACCATCGGCGGAATCCCCTTCAGGTCGAATCTCGCTAAAGACCGGCAATCCTTCGCCAGCTCCCGCTCGCCCTGCACCACATGGATCGCCACATTCGTCTGCCCATCCACCCCGGTAGTAAAGTGCTCCGTCGCACTAGCCGGTATCGTCGAGTTCCTCTGAATAATCTTCGCCACCACCCCACCCAGCGCCTCAATCCCCAGCGACAGCGGAGTCACATCCAGCAGCAGCAAATCCTCCGTAGCCGCCGACCCTCCACCAAGAATCTGCGCCTGCACCGCCGCCCCCAGCGCCACCACCTCATCCGGATTCAACTCCGTATGCGGCTTCTTCCCTCGCGCCTTCAACTCAAACAGATCATCTACCAGCGCCCGCACCGCCGGAATCCGCGTCGACCCCCCAACCAGCACCACCTCATCGATCTGCGCCGCCGTCAACCCCGCATCCTTCAGCGCCTGCCTGCAAGGCCCCGCCGTCCGCCCAATCACGCCAGCTGTCAACTCATCAAACTGCACCCGTGTAATCTGCCGCAAATATCGCTTCGCCTCTTTTCCATCGACCGCCGGCAGCAGCACATTCAACGTCGCCGTCTCCGCAGTAGACAACAAAATCTTCGCCTCAATCACCGCCTTGCGAACCGCCTGCACCGCCTCGCCGTTCCCCCGAACATCCACGTCCAGATCCCCGGCAATATCATCCAGTGCAATCGCAATCAGCAGATTATCAATATCGTCCCCACCCAGGTGCGTATCCCCACCCGTCGCGATCACCTCAAAGATCCCCTCATGCAATTTCAATATCGAAATATCAAACGTCCCGCCGCCAAAGTCATAAACCGCAATCAACCCATCCTTGCTCTTATCCAACCCATAAGCCAGCGCCGCCGCCGTAGGCTCATTCACCAGCCGCAGCACCTCCAGCCCCGCAATCCGTCCCGCATCCTTCGTAGCCTGCCGCTGCGCATCATTGAAGTAAGCCGGAACCGTAATCACCGCCTTCGTCACCGGCCCGCCAAAAAACCTCTCCGCATTCTTCTTCAGCTGCTGCAGCACATAAGCCGAAATCTCCGGCGGCGTCAGCATCAACCCACCCACGCTCACCTTCAACACCTCACTTGGCTTCAACCCCTCCGCCAGCTTGAACGGAAACAGCTTCAACTCCTCCTGCACATCGACGATATCCCGCCCCATCAGCCGTTTCGCCGAATAAACCGCACTCGCCGAATCCGACATCAGCGTCCCCCGCGCCGCATTCCCCACCATCACGCCCTCATCCGTCCAAGCCACCACCGACGGCACCAGCCGCTCCCCATCCTCGCCGGGAATCACCACCGGCGTATCCCCTTCCATATACGCCACCAGCGAATTCGTCGTACCCAGGTCTATCCCAACAACCCGCCCAATCCCTGCAACCTGCTCTTCATCCGCCATCGTTTCAAACCCTCAATTCGTCCATCTTCTATTGTCCTACAATCACAGCACGCCCATACGACCGACCGCCCCAATCCGGATCTAATGTCAGATGGTCCTTAACAGGAGGTCGATGCATGCTCGATCTCGAGCGCCGCCCCCATCCCGCCCTAGCCCCCTTCATCAAAACCCTCTGGTCCGCCGCTGCAGCAACCACTCGACATGGGTGCCCCATGATCCCCGAAGGGAATCGTGGGGTTAGGCACTATTAGGCCGCAACCCCATGCAGACTAATTCAGCCCATTCGCCAGACTAAGCCGGAAGAACTCCACCCCGGACAAAGGACTCTCGTTATACCGCTCCACCGGTTCGAACCCCATCGCGGCATACAGCCGGTTAGCCTCCGGCATAGCTGCTGGAACCGTATCGAGATACATCGTCTCGAACCCCATCTGCTTCGCCCACTCGATCGCCTTCTCCACCAGCCGCCGTCCCAACCCAAATCCGCGAAACGCTCCCTCCACCCAAAGCCGCTTCATCTCGCAAGCAAACCCATCCGTCGGAATTCGTCGCAAAGCAACGCAACCCGCCGCCGCCCCATCCACCGTTGCCAGCAACAAGACGGCATACTTGTCCGACAGCCGCTCCAACTCCTGAGCATATCCTTCAATGCAGATATTCGCCGCTCCGGCAGGATTAGCAGCCAGATACTCTCCATAGCCCTGCAACAATCGCCGTACCGCCGCGACATCGTCCACCCCAACCGCCTCCCGCACCACGATCTCAGCCATAGTTCCAGCATCCTACACCAACGCCCCATTCCATCTGTCACAATAACCTCAGCACGATGCCCATAGATCTCCTGAACTTTGTCCGAAAGTGGAACGCCAGCTCACTCACCGAGCGTTCCGCAGCATCACATCACTTCCGCGACCTCTGTGAGGCTCTCGAAGTCCCTCACCCCACTCAGACCGACGAGATCGGTGCCAACTATACCTACGAGAAGCGCGTCTCCAAGGCTGGAACCGGCGAACAGGGTTTCGCCGACGTATGGAAGCGCGGCTTCTTCGCCTGGGAATACAAGTCCAAGGGCGGCGATCTCAAAAAAGCCTACAAGCAACTCAACGAGTACCACGAAGCCCTAGACAATCCACCCCTGCTCGTCGTCTGCGACTTCGTCCGCTTCGAGGTCCACACCAAGTTCGAAAACCTTCCCACCCGCGTCTACGCCTTTACCCTCGATGACCTGCTCGTACCCCGCGACACCGCCACCTGCGCGATCCCGCCGCTTGAGGTCCTCCGTTACGTCTTCGGCGATTACAACCAACTCCGTCCCGGCGTCGCGGCCATCCGGGTTACGAAAGCCGCCGCATCTGATTTCCTCCGCCTCGCCCAGCGCCTGGAGCTGGAGAAGGCCGCCGCGCCCGAGCACCCATCCAAAGAGCAGATCGCACACTTTCTCATGCGCCTCGTCTTCTGTCTCTTCGCAGACTCCGTCGGCCTTCTCCCGAACCACACCTTCCGCCGCATGGTCACCAGCAACCGTCACTCCCCCATCAGCTTCAACCGCATGCTCCCTCAACTCTTCCAGGCCATGAGTGAGGAGAATAGCTTCTTCGGCCCGGACAACATCCCCTACTTCAACGGCGGCCTCTTCTCCGACAATCGAACCATCCTGCTCGACTATGCCGACCTCGGCGTCCTGCACTCCGCATCTCAGCACGACTGGTCCCACATCGAGCCAGTCATCTTCGGCACCCTCTTCGAGCGCTCACTCGACGAAGCCAAACGCTCTATGATCGGCGCGCACTACACCTCGCCCGAAGACATTCTCCTCCTCATCGAGCCTGTCGTTATGGACCCGCTCAAACGCCGCTGGGAGATCGTCAGACAATCCGTCCTCAACGCCTTGGCTGACGAATCCACGGCATCATCTTTTTTGTTGTCATCCCGCAGCGAAGCGGAGGGATCTGCTGTTGCTTCTACCTACGTCCCAGCCAAAAATCGGGGTGGAAATCCGGGTGCCCCATCTTCGCCGACGGCCGTATCGTCGGCTAAGGTGGGTTCTTCCACTGCACCCCGTCGCTCCGCCCACCCCACCCTCCAGCTCAACCGTCCTGCCCTCACCCTCCTCCAGGATTGGGCTGTCGAACTCACCCAGGTCCGCATCCTCGACCCAGCCTGCGGCTCCGGAAACTTCCTCTACATCGCTCTCAAGCGCCTGCTCGATCTCTGGCACGAAGCCCGCGTCTTCGGCCTCGCCCACGGCCTCACCCTCGCGCTCGACCCCATCCCCCACCCCGGCCAGCTCTTCGGCATCGAGATCGACTTCTACGCCCACGAGATTGCCAGCATCGTCGTCTGGATCGGCTTCCTCCAGTGGAAACACGACCACGGCGTCAAAAGGCATCCGTGGTGCGGTGGGTTCGCAACTCAGCTCTCGCATTGGTGATAACCCAGTTCTAAAGCGGATGTATGGCGGGAGTGGAGCAGCTCCGGCGCCCGCTCCAGCCGCTCCGCAGACCCATGCCTTCTCTCTCGGTGCATGGCAGAAGGCTAATCCCCAAGGCGACCCCAAGGCGGCAGCGGCGGCAGCGCAGCAGGCAGGCTATCAGGTGACTCAGTAATGGCCGCATCTCCTGTTGATATTTCCGCTGGCCTAGTGCCCAAGGCTGGCCCTATCGACATCTCTGCCGGCCTGGTGCCGAAGGATCAGCCTGACACCCGCAGCCTCTTCCAGAAGGCTAAGGATAATTTCAACGCCAATACGCAAGGCGCACAGCCCGGTGATGGCGCGGTAAAAGGATTCATTGAAAACATAGGGCAAGGCGGGGCGCAAGCCCTTCGCGCACTGGCCCATCCGATCGACACTGTAAGTTCTATGGCGAATGCCGTAGCCCACCCACTAGATACAGCCCACGCTGAAGTAGACCAGTTGCGTGCCGATCCGAGCAGGTTTATCGGCAATGCCATCGGCCAAGCTGGAACAGGGGCAATCCTCGGGGATGCTGCTGGAGCTGCGGCGAAGGTGGTTGCGCCAAAGGTCGTACCCGTTGCCGGTAGAATCGCCCTGTTAGGCAAGACACCAGAAGCGGCCTACGAGAGCGCACTGAAGCCCTCGACCACCCTTAGTCAGGCTGACCGGACGGCAGTGGTTCAAACTGGACTAGAGAAGGGTATACCAGTGTCAAAAGGCGGACTGGAGGATATTGGTGATGCCATAAACACGCTGAACCAGCAGATCAAAGATAAAATCGCATCCGACCCCACCCGGCCAATTGACCCGAATGCGGTAGCAACACGTGCCGACCAAGCGAAAGCAAAGTTTGCTAAGCAGGTAAACGCTGGCGGCGATCTAGCGGCGATTGATGCATCCAAGCAGCAGTTCTTGAATGAGCAGGGAGCTACGCCGGGAAACCCGGCCCCGCCGATGAACGCAGCGGGCGCACAGGAGATGAAACAGGGAACATATCGAGTGCTGAGTGGAAAGTTTGGGGAACAAGGCAGCGCGTCAGTGGAAGCGCAGAAGGCTCTGGCGCGGGGACTGAAAGAGGAAATTGCTAATCAGTTCCCTGGAATCTCAGGACTTAATGCCGATGAATCACGCTTACTAGACCTTCAGCCGGTTCTAGAGCGTGCAGTAAACCGTATATCGAACCACCAACTGATTGGCATCGGAACTCCGGTGGCGGGTGCAGCAGCTAAAGCGGTTTCGGGCAGTGGTGGAGTTGGAGTTGTTGCAAGCGTGCTTAAGTCGGTACTCGATAATCCGATGGTTAAATCTCGGCTGGCTATTGCCGTGAGCAAGGGTTCTAAGATTCCGATTTCTCAAGCGATGGATCGGGTTCAGGCTTATTCAACAGCGCTTGGATCTGCGGCAGGTACCAGTTCTTCGGCCGCGGACGATCAAACACCGCCTCAATAACTTTGAGCACGATGTAGCTGAACACGTAACCAAGGATGATCGTTACTAAAAGTCCTTCAAGCATAGAAAGCCTCAGGCTAAAAGCATAGCACTTAGTTGCAATTCGTATAGATGGAATTCCCTACTGCATTTGCAATGCAGTTAGTATGCAGCCTGTTCGCGTTCGGGTTGACGGGCATTGGTAGTTGGTATGGTTGATTTCTATTCTGCATCATCATCCACGCTTGAAGAGCCTGCTGGCGTCTAGCACTTGCCTCCGCTTGCTGCTGAGGCGCGATTTCGAATGGTGAGGGTTCGGTTTGATTTGGTTGCTGAACGATAACAGTATTAGGCTTTGGCGCGTCCTTCATCGCGACTTTCCATAGGCGATCATTTTCAGCCTGAAGTTGGCTGACCTTTTCGGTTGCCGCTCCAAGGATCGAAATAATGTCGGCAAGAGTAACGGGCCGTCCACCCTTGTCAATGGATTCCTTTATCTGGTGGACGGGGATGAATTCGAGACGCTGCTGCCCGTCAGCTAGAAACATCATCGGCAATATGCCTTCGGTTCCAGGTGTTGGGTCCACAAGAAGGATTTGGCGCGGTGCGTACTTTATCGCATCGGGATTTTGCGCGAAGGCGGGTAGGCAGCAAAGCAACAGGGTAATCGCAGCAGTTTTCATGTAGGAAGGCTACCACCGTGGCCCATTAACTCTATACAACTTTAGCCCTCCCCAAAGGACAGGTCAATGATGATCAGAAAGCTATTAACTAGCTTGGCAATACTCTGCGCCACGGCATATGGGCAGGTTCCCGTATCGCCTATCGTGCAGCCGCATATGACGTTTGTTAATGGCTCGGGCGGTCCATGTGCCGGTTGCTCGCTCTTCTCTTACGGGGCAGGCACGACGACACCGCTAGCAACCTATACCGACGCCTCCGGCACCTCGCAAAACACGAACCCAATCATTCTTGACGCGGCGGGTGGAGCGCAAATCTGGCTAGGGGCGAAGACGACAAGGAACCACTCCTCAGGGTCCTTACCAACATCGAGCAAGGCGACGCCATCCTCCGCTACGACGCCGAAGGGAAACCCTACGAACCCGCGTGGCCCGAAGCCGACTACATCGTCGGCAACCCACCGTTCCTTGGCGACAAGATGATGCGCGCAGAACTCGGAGACAAATTCGTAACCGATCTGCGTACTTTGTATACCGGCCGTATACCTGGAGGGGCGGATCTTGTTACCTACTGGTTTGAGAAAGCAAGGGCTGAAGTAGCCAAGTTTCCACTTATACGCGCCGGCCTATTGGCGACCCAAGGAATACGTGGGGGATCAAACCGCGCGGTGTTGATGCGAATTGCCGATACTGCACGTATTTTTTGGGCTTGGTCAGATCGCAACTGGACTCTAGATGGCGCTGCAGTCCATGTATCGATGATCGCTTTCTCAGGAGCGCCGGATGATGAACTGATGCTTGATGGCATCTTAGTCAAGAACATCTTTCCAAATTTGAGAAGTGACGTTGAAGTGACTGCTTCATCGCTCCTACGCGAGAACAGTGGAATCTCGTTCATAGGAGACCAGAAGGGGGGCAAGTTTGAGCTAAGCCGTTCAGACGCAGACAAGCTGACTCGAAAGCTCCTCAATCCGAACGGTAGACCCAACACAGACGTGATCCGACCGTGGGTAAATGGGTCTGACCTAACTGGAAGAGGCAGAGGGCTGTCCATCATAGATTTCGGAACGGACATGTCGGAGCAAGAAGCAGCCCTTTACGAAGCACCATTTGAACTTGTCAAGAAACTTGTCTACCCAAGCCGCCAAGAAAATCGGCGTGAAGTCAGAAAGCAAAAATGGTGGCTGCACCATGAACCTATGCCTGCGATGAGAATGGCTGTAAGCAACCTTAGCCGCTTCATAGTTACGCCCCGCGTGTCCAAGCACAGAGTCTTCGTTTGGGTGCCTGCGAAAACGCTCCCTGATTCCGCCGTGGTCGCAGTTGCAAGGGATGACGATTACTTCTTTGGCGTATTGCATTCAATAATTCACGAAACGTGGGCACGGTCACAAGGAACGCAGGTGCGCGAGGCCGAAAGCGGCTTTCGGTATACGCCAAACTCCACCTTCGACACCTTCCCATTCCCCTGGCCCCCGGGCACCGAACCCTCCGAAACCGAAGACCCTCGCGTTAAAGCCATCGCCGATGCCGCTCGCCAACTAGTCCGCCTCCGCGATGCATGGCTCAACCCGCTCGACACCCCCGAAGAAGAACTCAAGAAGCGCACCCTCACCAACCTCTACAACCAGCGCCCCACCTGGCTCGACAACGCCCACCGCATCCTCGACGAAGCCGTCTTCGCCGCCTACGGCTGGCCCACCAACCTGACCACCCAGCAAATCCTCGCCAACCTCCTCGCCCTCAACCACGAGCGAGCCGCCGCCCAAACCTCAAAAGACACTCCATCGAAATCCAAGTCAAGCCCAAAGAACTCGAAGACCCCAAAGCCGAAATCCACTCCCGTGTCCTGAAAAGGTCATTGTTGCCTTTCTTGTTGTCATCCCCAAAGGGTATCTGTTGTTGCCGGGTGGACCATCCTTTTCGGCTTCATCGAATAGGGTGGGTTATCGAGCGAAGCTCAACTGCCTTCCTCTAACTCACCTGAGTCGAAGAACCGGTGCACTTATCAGCCATGGAAGCACCACGTTTTTGCACTTAACCGCCACGTAAAATCCAGCGGTCCCACCACACAAATCCGGGGTCCCCAGCGAACGCATCTGTTCGCTGGGGTGGAAATCCGGGGTCCACGGCGAACGCATCTGTTCGCTGGGGTGGAAATCCGGGGTCCACGGCGAACGCATCTGTTCGCTGGGGTGGAAATCCGGGGTCCTCAGCGAACGCATCTGTTCGCTGGGGGTGGAAATCCGGGGTCCTCAGCGAACGCATCTGTTCGCTGGGGGTGGAAATCCGGGGTCCTCAGCGAACGCATCTGTTCGCTGGGGGTGGAAATCCGGGGTCCCCATCTTCGCCGGCGGCCTTATCGCCGGCTAAGGTGGGGGTCGTCGTATCCCCAAAATGACCTGTCTTCCTTCCGCGAAGCGGGAGGACCTGCCGTTACAGCCGTCTCTGTTTGCTAATCCCTATTCCCTAAACCCTAGTCCCCGTCTTTGGAAGCGACTGATTTCATTGCCTTTACTCATGCCTCCATTTTTCTTTTGCGATTTTCCGCCCAAAAACAGCATGTCAACCCCCAAAACCACCTAAATCACACAAACTAAACAAGATCGAGTTGGCATTTTAGTTAGGTTCAACCAGCTATACTGAATATATAGATCGAAAAAGAGCAAGCCCCGCAAGGCCGTAAACGCCTTCCGGGGCTAACTTGTTGATTTTGGATATTTTGTACACAACCCATTTGTTATCAATATTTTGCAGACACCAACCCCTTGCAAACCATTGAATACAAGTATTTTACGCCCAAGATACCCAGGGGGGAGGGGGGGTACCCCAAGGGTCCCTGGGCCGAACCGCCTAGGTGAAAGCGAGATCCTTGCTTCGAAGCACCGCTACAACGGCGTCCAGCGCGGAGGCCCAGTTTTCTTCGGCGGCTTGCTCGTTGTGGCCGGCAGCTTTGACATACAAGCTCACCGCGAAGCCCTCCTGTGGACCCGCCAGGTCGACCATCGCCGGACGAATGATGCAGTCGAGCAACGCGAAGGGATGCTCCAGCGGAGCAGTGTGCCGGGTGAGGCGGTGCAGCATCTGCTCTTGCAAATGAAACGACGCGAAGAGTGAGCGCTCGCGCCACAGGATGTCGATATAGCTGCCGAAGCCAGCCGCGGCTTCGTCTGCGAGGACGTCCAGATTCACGCGCAGCGCATCGAGTTCCTCGGCGTCGAGCGGCCACGCATCGCACTTTGCCGTAAACACCGGCGACCGTGCCGCGTTCAGCGCGCGCAAGGCATGCATCAGTGGAGGGTAACGTTCAACTTCGGGCAGATGGTCGAGGTCGTAGGGGTTCTCGCGCAGGTCGATGAATCTTCGATTGCCCATGCTGTCCGACGGATCAGACCACGGCACGACAACGATAGGATCGTCTGCGGAACATTCTGCGGACCATTCAGAGAGCATCACCAACTATCTTAGCGTCACAGGAGGGTAAGCCGAAGACGAGCGAAAAGACGAGCAGAAACTTAGGCGTGAGCCAGAAGAAAGCGCAGCAGCGTGTGTTCGGCCCAGTAACCGTCGTAGCCGCTGGCCCCGTCCGGCTGAGCAAGAAAGGCGCAGTGGCCACCGTGCCTGCTCTCCATCAGCGTGATGTTGGGATTCGCGCGGATTTTCTCACGGCTCTCGTCGGTGAGGCGGACAAAGGGATCGTCCAGCGCATGCAGCACCAGCGCCGGCACGGCGATGCGGTCGAGTACGCGGGCAGCCGCGGCACGATGGTAGTAGTCATCCGCGCCGGTAAAGCCCGAATAGAGCGCGGTGATGCGATCGTCGAACTCACGCAGGGAACGAATCCCCACGGCGCGATTTCGATCATAGGCGCGAGGAAAGAGCACAGCCTTGCGGCGAAAGCGCCTTTGAAGATTGCGGAGAAACTTCAACTCGTAGAGGCGATTCTGCGGCAGATGCAGCGCGTCAGCCGACGCCTGCAGATCGACCGCAGGCGAAACTCCGATCACCGAGTGGAGCGTTGCCGGCGCAGCCGTGCCAAGTTCACCGGCCAGCTTCAGGACAAGGTTTCCTCCCATCGAATAGCCGATCAGTGACATCGATCGCAGTCCGTACTGCGCAACAAAGAAGTTCATCACCACCAGCACGTCGTTGGAGAAGCCGGAGTGGTAAAGCGTAGGCGACAGCGCCTCCGTACCCCCGCAGTTGCGCATGTTCATGCGGACGACATTGCAGCCGGCGCGCCACAGCTTGTTCGAGTTGCCGACAACGTACTGCGACTCCGACGAACCCTCGAGTCCATGCACGATGATGGCGGTGGGTCGCGCCGCACGAACCTCCTCCGCCTGCCAATGGCAATGACAGAGAACCTGACTCGCGATCTGGTTTACGCTGGCGGGTGAAACCTCAATCAGCTGCGACTCGGGCGCCGGCAGGTCATCGGCGCGCGACAGATAGTTGCCGGCGATGGTCTGCAGATGTCCGTTCCTCAAATAACGCCGCGGTTGAAAATCTGCGGCATGACTCGTGATGGTCTCGATCTCCGCTGTCTGCATCAGCGCTCACCTGCATTAGCGCGAGCGCGCGCAAGGAACGCAGCTGCGTTGAGCGCGCCGGTCGGCTCATCCTCGTGCTTAAAGTACACGTAAACGTCGCGCTGCTCTGCAAGCGCAGTAAAACGTTTGGCGAAGGCATCAAGCTCCAGCGCCGAGTAGCCGCCGTCCCGCCGCAGCCTGTAGCAGGTATAGTCCGTCGCGGTGTGAACTTCTGGCGTAAGCAAATCGTCGCTCTCGGCGATACACAGCGCAGCGTTATGTTGCCGAAGGATCGCGTAGGTCTCGTCTGCGAACCACGACTCATGGCGGAACTCGAACGCGATTTGTAGACTGTCGGACGCTCGAAGCGCTGGAGAAGCAAGGAAGCCGCCGAGCCGCTCGGCATCGGCCTTGAAGTTAGGTGGAAGCTGGAACAGCAGCAGGCCAAGCCTGCCTGCCTGTCGCACCGGCTCAAGCGTAGCAACGAACTGGGCCACATCGTCCGCGCACTCTTGCAGTCGCCTGAAGTGAGTAATGCGTTGTGGCGCCTTGAAGCTGAACCGGAAGTTCGCCGGAGTCGCGGCCAGCCAGCCTTCGAGTATCTTCGCCGTAGGCAGCGCGCGGAAGGTGTAGTTGACCTCAACTGAGGTGAGCTTCGAGGCGTAGAACTCGAGGAAGCGCTTAGCCGGCGTGCTGGTAGGATAGAACTCCGGCTTCCACGTCGGATAAGCCCAGCCGGAAGTTCCAGCGTAAAGACGCTTGGACAATTCAGAAGGCGAAAGTTGGGAGACGCGGGGCAAGGTTGAACCGCAATGTGACAGACTGAGAGAAGTTTGGGGCGGCTAGTGGGTTTCGAACCCACGACATCCGCTGCCACAGAGCGGCGTTCTGCCACTGAACTATAGCCGCCGTATACTGGAATTATAGCACTGGCGCCCTGCCGGGCAATCCCGCGGGAGACGGTGGGGGACGATGGCGTTTACCGCGAAACCCGAGGTTCTGTCACCCCGCCTGAAACGCGGCGGCAAGGCCTTCGACGACGAGAACCTCGACCTGCTGTCGCATGTGCTCGACGACTTCATCAAAATCCCCGGCACCTCGATCCGCTTCGGCCTGGACGGCATCGTCGGCTTCATCCCCGGCATCGGCGACCTGATCGGCGGCATCGCCTCCTGCATCATCATCATCGCGGCCTGGGTTCGCGGCGTCTCCTACGTCACGGTCGCTCGGATGGTTGCCAACGTCGCGATTGAAGTTGTGGTCGGCTCGGTCCCGGTGCTTGGCGATATGTTCGACATCGCCTGGCGCGCGAACCGCCGCAACTACGCGCTGCTGGTCGGCAGCGTGGACGAGCCACGAAAGCATACCGTGCAGAGTTGGCTCTTTCTCGGCGGCCTCTGCGTCATCCTTGCCGCACTGGTCCTGCTGCCCATGCTTCTGCTAGCGTGGGTCTTCGATAGCCTTTTCCACACGTTGTTCGGAACCGGCTCTCATGGCCTCTTCGGCACGTTTTGAGCGGCCACGTCAGGCCCGATGCGATAAACTAGAGACAGTCGGGGCGTAGCGCAGTCTGGTAGCGCATCTGCTTTGGGAGCAGAGGGTCGGGGGTTCGAATCCCTCCGCCCCGACCAATCTAAGTAGATTTACTTCTGTAGCAATGCAGTATCCCCCGCGGTATCCATTGCCGAGGATGCTACGGCCCAGCCATCATCGCTGCAAACGGGCGTGTAAAGCCAAATTGGGTGCTTGTAAACGGAAGGCCCGAAAAGCACGAAGCCGGAATCTATTATCTGGACTGGCGCGAGAATGGGAAACGCAAGCGCCTCTCTGTCGGTGGAGATTCAGACGCAGCGCACCAGCGCCAGATCCGAAAACTGGCCGAGTTGCGCGCCCTCTCACGAGGGCTAGTCGTTACAGACGTTGAAGAGGAAGCAGACAAGAATCACCTCAAAGTGGCGGTGCTGGACTTCTTAGAAGAAGTCCAGCTCACGAAAGAGGACAAGACATGGCGCGGCTACAAGATTGCACTCAAGTATTTTCAGGAATCATGTTGACAAGACGCACCTTGAGGACGTCCAGCGCATTGACCTGCTGCGTTTCTCTGCATTCCTGCGAGATAAGAAGAAGCTTGCGCCACGAACTGTCCACAACAAGTCACTCGTGGCCTCGAACAATCGGAGGCGGCTGGCGTAGATTGGCGCGAGTTGCTCCGTCGCGCCTGGTCAGAGACAATTCCGTCCGACTACAGCTGGACGCCGCCCAATCGGCGACACATCTGGGCTGGGCTCTATCTCCCAGGTGTCAGGTGTGAAGGCGCCAGAGAAATCGCCATCGCCGTCGATTGTTCAGGGTCCATCAATGCACGCCAACTGGGTCTTTTTGAAGCGGAAATTCGCTCCATTCTCGAAGGACAACGACCGAGCCGGGTACAGTGCTCTGCTTCGATACCGAGGTCCATAAAACCGAGGTTTATCAAGGAGGCCAGTCGATCGCACTTACCCCGGTTGGCGGAAGAGGAACGAACTTCGTGCCCTGCTTCCGCTGGTTGGACGAGCGCGGAATTGTGCTGCAGACCCTGGTTTTCCTCACAGACCTATGTGGCGCATTCCCGAAAGATGCTCCTGCCTACCCAGTGTTGTGGGCCTCCACGGAGTCACGCCGGGCGCCATTCGGGTAAGTGATTCCAATAGAGGCGGCTTAGCACCCGCTTCCATTATTTAGATCTTCAGCGAAGCGCAAGGCGATGGTGCAGCTTACAGTTTCCGAGCGCATCACCGAACAAAGCAGACAGGAAGGGCAGACGGGCTCGAAGACGCCACCGAAACCATGCAGCAGCTTGTCGCGCAGGGCATGAGCGGCCTGCCGGTATCCTTTGCGTCAGACCTTTCTGCTCGCGATGGCTGAGACGACCATGGCGTCCATGGCGACCAATCCAGCCAAAGCGGAGCGCTATCACACAGCAGGTTTCGAGGCCTTTTGGAGCCAAAAAGTTGATTGGCAGAAATTTTTCCGAATTAATGAGTATTCACTCCGCTACGCTGCATCCAATCGGCTCATAATTCCATGCGGTATCGGCTACCCCATCCGCGAAGAAATCCCAATCATTTTTGTGACCGTGCGACCAAACGATGAGGTTGATGGTCGAACCGCCTCCCAGCACCTTGCCCATAGGGAGAGGCATGGAGCGTCCGTTGAGGTGCAAGTTATGACTCCCCGAAAAGCCCCAGTTGCGCTCGCTTCCAAGGTTCAGAGGCCATTGATTCGCTTCCATAACGCCGGCACATCGTCGCTTCCACCCGCCTCAAGTAGCAGCACGCTGACAGCCGGATTCTCAGCCAGCCGACGCGCCACCACCGAGCCGGAAGAACCCGACCCGCAGACGATGAAATCGTAACGTGGTTTCAGCTCAGTAGCGAGTTTGTTTTGGTTAACACGCACCTGTTTGATGAAATCGAGCGTCTTTGAGTTTGGCTCAGGCTTTGTGGTGTAGCTAAGATATGTTTTGGACGGCGAACCCATTGAATGACTCCTTGGATACCAAGAACACCTCAGAGCTTCCTTTATTCCCAAGAATCAAATTCAGTAGCGTGAAAATGCCGGTCTATACGTTCCTTACAAAAGGCCTCCAACGTTACGGTACGATTTCGCCGTTTGATGTGGGATCGCGACGATGATGGCTTCTGGTTCAACCGGTGGTATCGTGGACTTCGGCACGGTTGGGCCCGAGCAGGATGTTCTTTCCGCTTTTCTCTAAAGCAGCCGCGGAGAATGAAAAGCCTCTTGCGCACACTGCAGTTACTAGAATAGGAACACCGACCAGCGGTGTTTATTCCTCACACGGAAGAACTGATCAAGAGAGACTCCGCGATGGTCAAGCAATCGGGGTATGAGGAGATCAGCTTTCACTTATATCGGCTGGAGGAGTCGCGCCAATCTGTCACACGCTCGACGCATCGACATACGAGCGGAGCGGGAGACAGGTTCTGACCACTCTGGGTGCGACGGCGATGGATTGGAATCTCTCCGATGAGCCGTAGATAGACCATGAGCAGGCCAGTTCCATCGTTTATTTCGCTGAGGTCGACTCCAGGTTATTGCACTGGTGGTTATCAATCGTGGTAAGCGTTTCGGACTGCATGATATCGGTGTAGAGCCTGCCGTGAAGATGATCGATCTCGTGTTGCAGAATCCGCGCATACCAGCCGACCGCTTCGATTACCCTCTGCTCCCCGTGCTCGTCAAGGCACGTCACTCGAACGGAGCGCGACATCGCTACCATTGCCATCAGCCGCGGGATGCTAAGACAGCCTTCATAGAAGAAAACATCAGGAGGTGTGAGCAGCTCTATTTGCGGATTGATGATTTCGTGGAAGCGACGGGCACTCGCTGGCGCTCGCTCAATTGTTCGGCGGTGAGGCCTTTCTGATATTCGGTCTTATCCTCAATCACTGGGACCCGGAGCGATTCTCCAATCTGCGGCGCGGCCAGGCCGACCCCTGGAGCATCCCGCGTGGTGTCTCGCATGTGCCCAATCAAGTCTTGGATTGTCTTTGCTGCCGATCTCGTCCGAAGATAAGGAACGCGCGGCCTTACGCAGAACAGGACCGCCAACCTCGCAAATTTTGAGAATCACTGATACGAACCATCCTCTCGTTATGAGCCGTCGCCGGCCAAGTCTTTGCCTGTTGCCAGCATTGTCAGTACAGGGCACCACTTCTGTTCGAAACGTCGCATTTGGAAGAGGCGGTCCGCTCCAATTGGAGCAGCCAACCGCGTCGTATAGCACCATCACCCCGACCGAAGGAAGAGCATAGATCTCCGTGCCTTTGCGCTCCTACTTGCTGAGTGGTGAAACCTCGCGCCGAGACTGCAGCCTGGACGATATCTCCAATGCGTTTGTTACGTTAAACACGCAGCTAAAGGATCTATTCCGCATTCTCAGCTTTAATCTCCTTCGGTAGATCGAAGCGTTATCAATCCGGCCCCGCATGGCCATGGCCGTGGTTCTTTTGAGAATCACGCGGTAGTGAAAACGGCACGGCAGATGATCTTGGGGGGCAGAAGCGAACATTTAACCTGCCCTACATCCCCTCGCGCCAACTTTCCCCTTGAAAACATAGTCGCGAGACAGTGGCGGAGGCTACTTCCTGATTCATTCTGTGGCGCTGGTGTTGTGGGCAGCAGCTCCCTCTAAGGCATATCGCAGTGCAGCCTGGGCCCGCTGGTTCTCCTCAGGCAAACCTATCGTAATGCGTGCCCAATTGACGTACGGTGGGTGCGCGCCCGATCAATATCGACGTTCTCGGAGAGCATTGCTGCAGTGAGCTTCGGTTGTGGTATACCTGCATTGAAGAAGACGAAGATTGCATTTGGTCCCGCGTACTGAAGTTTTGAGTTATGCAGTACAGTGAGCCAAATCCTACGTTCACGTGCAACCGTTTTTGGGTTCGTTCCACCTGAGCTGTATCTCGCAGCGCCGCAGAAGCAGCCACAATGTTCAAACGGCCTAGAGACTCTGCATCCCCGGCGCCCTGTTTTCGCAAAGCATCAGCAAGAGTACGAGGTGCGAGCACATAGCCGATCGGTAATCCTGCAAGCGCGTGAATCTTGTCAAAAAGTGCGAAAGACCATCACGTTCGCTCCGTCGCGCACCAGAGAGACGGCTGAACGTACACTAAAATCCGCAGTGTATTTCAGATACGCTTCGTCCACCATTGCGACTGCATTCTTCGAACTCTTACGAAGGAAGCGCTTGAACTCCTCGCCATCATTTACCGTGCCAGTGGGATTGTGAGGATTCACGAGATAGATGGCGTGCGTCCTCTTGGTTCACCTTTCCACTGAGCGCTGGGAGATCGTTTTGATATTGTGCATACAACGGAACAGGCACGCCGATGCCTCCCGCCCGCGCTGCTGCATCGATAAGCGTAAGAAATCCCGGCGTTGAGTAGATGAACTCCCCTCCTGGTCCTCCTTGGTTGCTGAGATTCAAACCTAGAAAGTCGAGAATCTCCCCAAGAACCACCTGTTCAATGGGTACATGTTCGTGGGTCGCAATCTGCTCAGTGAGGCGTAGTGCTGCTTCACTGTCTGCATAGCGGTTTAGACGATTGAATTCGCCCTCAATTGCCTCAGCGACGTCAGGTGACGGACCATACGGGTTCTCGTCGAACGAAAGGCGAACCAACCGCGGAGACGGTGCTTCTGCATGCAGTGGCACACGTGAGGCACCAGCTATTTGAGACGTGATGATGCTTGCGCCGAAGACGGCACAGGAAATGTACTAATAAACTGCGGCGACTCGGGTCCCTCGACATAAATACATCTCTCCTATCGAACGCTCGGCACTAGCCGATCCACTCTTGCAGGAAACACGTTTACTTTAGTAAACCAATCGAAACAGACTCACGAGCTCTGCGCAAAGCTAATTGGATAAACAAATCAGCGGTAATGTTATTCCTCCGTGCCATTGCCTTCTTCACAAGATGGTGCGCACCAAGTGGCGGGTGCCACACTTTGCTTGCTAAGAAGTAGCACAGCTTCATCGATAAGGACTCTAACCACCCAGCAGCGGAACGTACCTTCGTGTTCGAACGCGGAACGTTATCGGTGGCTGTCCGCAAGCAGTTCTGCACGGCATCCTCGGCCTCCTTGTGATTACCGAGCACGCGGTACGCGACCAGAGAAAGAGCGCGACTGTATCGCGAAAACAGAATATCCAACGCTTCGAGCTTCTCTTGTGAAATTGCTTATGGTCTTATCTTCACTCCTCGATTGCGACTCCAAATAGCATTCATTCCGATTCACTCCTTACTGCAAAAGATTGTGATTCTTGTGCAACCGTGCCACGTCAAACCGGCCTGTCTCATGACCGCCAGGCGCAAACGCGAGCAACGGACGCAATGAGAGGTAGGCACAAACATGTTGCGGTAAAAAATCATTTCTATAGGCCTTCGGGATTTTCAGGCTGACCATCAAGCTCGGCTCGGATCTTCATAGCAGGCATTCCTTCACTGGTCTCATGCTGAAGGTGTTACCTTCACGCACAGACTGACGGGCCATACGGGCGTCACGATCGAGGAGCAAGTCATACTCAGACAGCCGGAACGATAAGCTGTACAGAGCCTGCGGGGAGCGCGTGCCGGCTTCCTTGACGATGCACCGGATCACGCAAGCTATGGCAGAAGGGTCGGTTCAGGCGAGGACAACCTCGGCCTTTTCCAGCCAATAGTCTTCTCCGCTCTTCCACGTTCCCTGCCAGACTCGCGAGAGTCTCCAAGATTGGATCTAAGCGTAGCCCGAAGTCTGGAGGCAAAACCAGCGTTGGATCAGTTACGAAATCCTGAGCCGAATCGATGAATGCCCAAGGTTTGAAGTCTTTACGGCTGCCGCGATCAAAAGCAGGCGACATACCTTTGGAGAATGCGATCGTCCCGAGAAAAAGACTTACCTGCACGGATTGTTGATTGCCTTGGGACCGGGCGTGTAGAAGAAGCCCTGGGGGGGAGACGGCGGCAGTCACGTTAGCGTTAATGACGCTGGGCTGTAGGGTGATCTGCTGATTGCGCAAATCGATGTTAAGGATACGGCTCATGCGGGCGAAAGAGATGACGACGGAGCCTTCGGCAGGAAGCGCGCCTCCGCTAAGGCCTGTGCCGGAACCACGAGCAACGAAGGGAATGTTGTGTTTCGCGCAGATGCGGATGAGCGACTGAATCTGCTCCGCAGTCCGCGGCAGGGCGACTGCACCGGGCATGACGCGGAAGGCAGTAAGGTCGTCGCACTCATATGTCTGGAGCTGGTTGGGCGCGGTGATGAGACCGGATTGCGGAGTGCCCCCATAGCGTCTGAGTTCAAGGCAGCGCGAAGTTCAGCGAGGATGGCGGAGTCAGCATAGGTCCCTAGCGTTGCTCCATGATGCTATCCGAAAACAGGCGACGATGACCCAAGCAGGACAGCGACACGCCACTACGGAGCGAAAGTGATAACTCGTGCCTGATGGAGTCAGGCGTACAGCATTGCCCTGAGGCCGACGACGATCGCAAGTGAAGTGCTGCGACGCATAGTGAAGCGGAGGAACTTCGACTGAATCGTCGGTGGACATGTTCTTTGGCGTCGCAGCGACAGCGATGGTTTGAAGGCCGATCATCTTGCCAATGACTCCGCCGGCGGAGGAGGCGGAGGCGATGAAGAGACCCTATAGAAAACAATGGCCACGGCATCTTCGCCGGGACTATGGTCTTAACAAGGAGATGCATTGAACGCATCTCCGCCTCACCTAAACGTGGTATTGCGGTAGGAACCGACCACTGATTAGTGTGATTCCGTGTTGATGACTAGCAATTCAATAATGCCCAGGGAGGCATCAGCACCGACGTACAAACTCGAATCTTTGCAATCCCCTGTCACTGGAGAAATTACACCGCACTTTGTTGCTGCGAACGGTCGGCAATAGTTACGCTGTTGCTGGAAAATTTTGCGCAATTTTTGCATATTATGCCTTAATGGTTCAACCCGAAGGCGGGATCAGCTCTGTAAGTCTTTTTTCTCCAGTAACCGTTAGCTGATTATGAGTTTGGCATCCTGCTTGCTAGCGCTTTGTTAATCCTTGTTGTGCTTTCTGCCTCCAAAGACATGCATCTGCAAAATTGACTTGGAGGGTACGTTTCGAAAAGGGATTTAATATAGAGTTCCAATCCACTCGCACTACCGTGCGACGAACAACCAACCACAAAACAATTTTGTTCTGTTATCTCGTATCTCGTGCGGACTTCGGACAGCTCTGTCCCGCTGAGTTCAGCCGTACTGCGTCTTTTGGCGACCGGAAAACTTCCGGCCAACCGTGACTCATTTTTTTAATAGGGAGAAATATTGAAACTTATCAAGAAAGTCTTTGGCGTGCCATTACTCATTATATTGGCGACCGTAACCGCATTCGGTAGGGGTAGATCTGCTACCTCCTCCGTAACTATTACATCACCCAGCACCCTTCCAAGTGGCGTTGTGTCTACGTTGTATAGCACTTCCCTCACCGCTACAGGTGGGACTACTCCCTATACGTGGGCAGTTAAAGCCTGTTCGGGTGCTTGTAACACCGGCCTTGGTTTCAACACATCTGGCCTCTTATCCGGCAAGCCAGCCAATGCTGGAACCAGCGCTTTTACTTTCGCCGTAACTGATGCGAAGGGACAAACTGCTTCAGCTACGCTGAATATCACCATCGGGACCGCAGGCAGTCCTACTACACCTACCACACCTACTCCCCTCTCGATCACTTCTCCCGGCACACTTTCAAATGGTGTTATGTCTGCCTCTTACAGCGCATCCCTCGCTGCTACTGGTGGAACTACTCCCTATACATGGACAATTAAAAGCTGTTCAGGTGTCTGCAGTGCTGGTCTCAGCTTGAGTTCGGCCGGCGTTTTCTCCGGCACTCCAGCTAATTCAGGAACCAGCACCTATGTTGTGGGAGTTACCGATGCTTCGGGCCAGACTGCCTCCGCGTCTCTGAATCTCACAATCGCCGGAGCAGGAACCAGCACTGGCGCAACTTACTTCGTCTCGCCAACGGGCAGCGATTCCAACCCCTGCAGTCAAAGCAGCCCTTGTGCTACACCGGATCATGCCTTCAATCTAGCGTCGGCCGGCCAAACCGTACAGGTCGCAGCAGGCACGTACGACTACGGCAGCGGTGCGGCGCAGTTTACGAAATCGGGAACTGCGGGTAGTTACATCACTGTCACCTGTGCCACCCGAGGGGCGTGCAAGATTCAGAACTCGGTAACGGGCAATAGCACCGTGGTCGTCCTCAGTGGCAGCTACATCACCTTCGACGGATTTGAGGTTACCAATACCAGTTCGGGGGGCAACAATCTCGGCCTGTACGTGACCACTTCGTTCGTAAACATTACCCATAACACCATCCACCACATCGAAACCGACTGCGGCTCGAACGGCGGCGGCGGCATTCAGATCGCCGGCAGCGGCTCCAGCAACAGCGATCTTCACAACATCACCATCGACGGAAATTTGATCTACGATATCAGCTATAGTGGCGGCAGCCCGAGTTGCCCTGCAAGCACAGTACAGACCGACGGAATCCTTGCCGAAACTGCGGGGACAGCTCTACAGGTCACGAACAACATCGTGTATCACACCTCGGGTGGCTGGGGCATCCTCGTCGGAAACTCCAACGCCACATATGCCAACGTCGATTCGGTGATCGCCAACAACACTGTCTTCTCAACAGCGATGGGCGGCATCATCATTATGAGCGGCAATGGCACGACCATCAGCAACAATATTGTGGCTTACACAGGTCAATTGAGCGGCCGGTGCGGAGTTAGTGCTCCCCAGGGAGTAGCCGTCACCTATCTAAACAATGACCTTTGGAATAACGCCGGAGGGAACTACTGTCTCGAATGGGGCACCAGCGACCAAAGCGTGCATTCGAACGATATCTCCGTGGACCCCGCGCTGGGGACTACATTTGTTAATTGGAAAGCGGATGGTTCCGGCGATTATCACGAGAAGGCAGGTTCGCCTACGATTGACAAGGGTTCTTCCAGTGCAGGTGTAGCCCCAACAGCCGACTTCGACGGCAATCCGCGTCCTCAAGGCGCTGGCTACGATATCGGAGCGTACGAATACCCCAACTAGCGACTCGATGTGCCACAAAAGAACACATCCGGCGAGGAGTTTCCTCGCCGGATGGGGTTCTTTCCTCCGTGCAGTATACGTGTGCGACTACCTGATACTTAACGATGCTTTCGCCTTATCGGCCTCTTTGGAGTTGCGGCTGTCTCCGCGATGATGCGGTGGCGCAGTCGTGCGACAAGACCAACTGCGTCGCCCGGAGGAATCAGGCTGCTGGGTTCACGAACGCTAGCATCCTCCCTTCTTCTTTGGGAGAACTGTGCAGTAGTCAAACGAGAGATCTTCAAAGGCTGTTCCCAGGTTCTGGGGCCACCCGCTGGCGTTGATCGACTTTACAAACACTCCATTCCTATCCCACTCTTCAAGCGAATGCCCAAGCCAGCCAGTCGTAAAGAAGTGGGCTCCGTCGAACGCAATGCCAGTGGGTGTGGTCGCGGATGGGTCTGAACTGCCTCCCGGATGGATGAAGTCTGCGGTGACGAGGTTCCCCGATAAGTCGTACAGGTCGTATGGCCCATGCTGATCTCCTCGATTTGAGAGGAGGTAGCCGACGCCATCCCTTTCGAAGTACTCCAGCCCGTCGCAATAGGCCTCACACAGCGAGAGCGTTATTGTCGTCAGCAACGTACCGCTGATGGAGTACTTGTAGACCGTGTTGTTCCCGCTGTAGTCGGCCAGATAGAAGTCCGTCCCGTCGTAAGCGATTGCTGAGACAGCGACGGGCAGGCTGAACAAAACACCATTGTCCGTGTGACTGCTGAGGTTATAGGAGTAGAGGAAATGCGGATCACCCACGCGGGGGTAGTCCGTGTAGTACATCGTGTCGCCCACAACAGCGATCCCCCGTCCGTTAAGTCCGCTGAGGTTCGTGTAGATCTCTGTTATTACTCCAGTTTTCTTGTTGATTTGGTAGATAAACCCAGCTCCAGTCCCAGACCCAAAGGGCGGGGGATTGTTTGAGTTCATTACGTATGCGAATTTATCTTTGGCGTAGCTAATGCTGCATGCACTGAGCAGGCAGCACAAAATAAATAATCGTTTCATGGCTTGACCTCATTGAGAATTGAGAATGCATGGCCTACTACTTGTTTCTGCTGCCAGCCTGTATCTGCGCGTGCGGCAGGTCCCCAACGTCTTAGCGGAGAGGATGCACACATTCCCTGGGTAGAGTTCTGAAGTATTTCGATAGCTACGATACCTGTGCAGAGATTCCCTAGATGTGATTAGTCAAGAGGTTGTTGTCATCGAGCCCTGCTCTGCTGATGGGTGGTTGTTGGTTGAGGCTGGCGTGGGGCCGATGCCAGTTGTACTGATGAGTCCAGGCCGGAAGTGAGGAGCTTCTTTCTTCTGAGTTCTGGTAGGTGCGGGCGTAGGCCCACTCGTGGATGGCGGTCTTGAGGAAGCGTTCGGCCTTGCCATTGGTTCGTGGCGTATAGGGCCGGGTGCGGCGCTGCGTCAAGCCCAGTTGCTTGCAGGTGTGGGCGAAGCGGTGGGCTTTATAGCATGGGCCGTTGTCTGTGAGGACGCGGCGGATGCCAATGCCAAGCCCTTTGTACCAGGAGACGGCGGCGGCCAGGAAGTGGGTGGAACTGCGCTCGGTCTGATCCGGATACATGGCGGTGAAGGCGAGCCGCGAGTGGTCATCGATGGCAACATGCAGGAACTCCGCCCCGATGCCCTTAACGCCGTCCTTGCGGTTGCCGGTGACCCGGTGCGAAGGCCGCTTTATGCGCACCAGGCGCTTGATATCCAGGTGCAGCAGGTCGCCCGGAGCCGGATGTTCGTAGCGATTGGGCGGCAGCCGCGGCTCCAGGTCGCGGACGCGGTTCAGGCCCAGTCGCCGCAGCACACGGCTGACGGTGGCCGCGCTCAGGCCGAGTTGCTGGGCGATCCGCACCCCGTCCAACGCTGCCGTCTGAGCTGTTCGATCTCCATGATCCTCTCCTTCGATGTGCCACGTGGCGATCGGCAAGGACGCGAGCTGCGGTCCCTCAACCCGGCCACGCCCTGCTCCCGGTAGCGCCGGACCCACTTCGCCGCGCTCTGCCGGCTGAGCTTGAACTCGGCCTCGGCCTCCTTCAAGCTCAACCGGCCTGCCAAAACTAACTCCTCTCGACGAACAATCGTCAGTCGAGCATGATGGTGATAGTCTATTCGATCTCCTGAGAATGCTTTGCTTCGCAAACTCAGCTCCCAGTTCTCGATCGAATGGACAACAACCTATTGAAACTTCACACCTAGATACCGTACGCATAGAGTGGATCAGAGGGTTCTTCGACCACGCTCATGATCTCAACTTGGGGACCAGATCGGTCTCCGACTTTGATCGGCTGCTCACTAAATCCCACCCGATTCTTGTCGCGCTATTCTGGAAATTGATGGAAGTGAGGCTTGAACGGCTGTAAGATGCCCTTCCTTATGTATCTCCTCAATCATTTCGGCAATTGTCCACTGCTGAGTGTGGTCAGGCCAACCAGCGGTGGCTAAAGCGCAGGTAACTTCTCGAACGGCGCGTACGATTCGAGGTGTCAAACCACTGACCAGCATCGTCTCTTCAACTTCCTGTAGTTCTTCGCATCTTCTCGCGGCATGTTGTGAATACGTGGGCAGCATTCGTCTAATCACTTCCATGATGCTAGGGTAAATCTCATCGCAGGCCTCAATCGCTTCGTTAAGCAGATGCACGTCTTGGGCGAATAACATCGTCTCTATGAACAGCCCGGACAGACCTTTCGGTATTCCCGAGATAATCATTTTGAGAGCCGACGCTTGGCCATGCATATCTCCGACGACTTTCACACGCATGATGGATTCGAATTGACCTGAAAGTTCTTTGGCGCGTGATCCGCTGAGGTATAAGGTCCCCCTTTGCCGGAGTTGGGAAGCTAAACCAAAGATCGACGCGTCGACAAAATCGATAGTTGCGTGACACAGCACCTCAGAGATTCGTGTCACAGTCATGGGGGAGATAGAGTTCGCATCGATATATAACAGGCTTCGGGAGGAGCCATCTATATTCGCAGCAACGTCTCTGGCCACGGAAAGCGCTGCACCAGGTGAAACGAGTGATATCACGACATCGGAGCGCTCGAGAACTTCGCCAAGCGAGTCAACGACGCTCAACCCACACTCGTGGCAAAGGCGCTGGGTACGAGGGCTTCTACCCTTGACGGTCGTGATGACGCGAAAGCCAGCATCGCACAGTAACTTCCCGAAGCTAGATCCCATCTCGCCCGGGTACAAAATCCCGATCGTGTTTTGGTGTGCCCTATTTTCCATCATTTATGCCGCAACTCAATAGCTGGTTCGTTCTGGGCGGGAAGATCAGACCTGATAATCGTGGTTGAAGGCAAAGTTGACGATTGCGGCAAGCGCGACAGATGCGAGGGTGCAGCACCATCTTTCCTGCTTAACGTCGAAAGCCGGAAACGAGACCAGGCATAACGAATCAAACGGACGTTGCCAAGAATCGCAGGCAACGGATCATTCCAGCGGAAGACGGGAAATATCTGTGGATGCAGGATGCTTCGTATCCATGCTCTGAACGTCAGCAATCCCATCTTATTCAGTTGCCGGTAAGCGACGAAATCTCCGACCGGCTTCCAGAGACGCATCCCCATACGATAACTGGACGGCGCCGCATGTGAGCAGCCAGTTAGCCGGTCATATACAAACAATGGAAGATTCAAGCCGCTGGCGACGAGTAAGCAATCCGCCGCGGTAAAACGTGCATTGCATTCGATCAGTTTGAGTTTGCCATCCCTCACATCCATCTTGAACTCAGCGTTCGCCACGCCACGCAACGCGACTAGCCGGAAAAGTGCCAATGCCAGCTCTCGAATATCCGGCACATCGTCAGTTATGTGGTAAGTCGACCCGCCCATGTTCATGGGATATCTTCGAATAACCCTCTTGGTGAAATCGATGAGATTATTCCCATTCTCGTCCAGGTAGGTGTAATAGCTGCATAGTCTGTCGTCGGGTCCTGGAATCATCTCGACAAGAAATGTCGGAATACCCGCTCCACAGACCGTATCAAAGGCACTAAGCAACTCGTCCAGGTTGTAGGTAACGGCGTAGGGTCCGATGAATTTCCTGCTGAATTTGTGGCCGAGCACCGGCTTGAGGATCAGGGGGAAGACTAACTCGTGCTCCAATTTTACAATCTGCTCCCGGGTATTGGCTCCCCAGAACTTCGGGGTCGCTACACCCGCTGCCTGCGCGGCTCGGTAGGTGCAGAGTTTGTCGAGCATGCAAAGCTGCGCATCCGGATTCGACAAATCGAGTGTAAATTTTTCAGAGAGCGACGGCCGGTGCTCTGCGATGAGTTCGATTGCCTCATCGCTTGCCGCCAGTAGAACCGCACCTCGCAGGTGATCGGACTCACGTCCTAAGAGGTAAGCAGCCCAAGCCTCTGTTCCAATTGAATTACTTTCCGGAAGATCGATCCACTTACAGAACCGGGAGTACCTAACCTCAGATTGCAGATGGTTGAGCGCATAGACCGGTATGCCAGCGGCCCCCAGGCTTCTGGCGATCGAAAGGCACCCATGGTCCCCTCCCACGATGAGGGCGGGCGGTAGTTTAGCGTTCAACAATTCGATTCTCTGGGATCAATTTTGTGATCAATTTTTGCGTTGCAAACGGTTATGCCACCTGCGTAAGGACAGTGTGGCGGGTCTGCCCCATCGCGATGGGCCTGACGAGGAGATCAACAATACCGCGCAGGGCTAACTGGCGAATGGCTTCGCGCACATCCCCGTCTTTGCCCGGCTGGCCCATCTGCCGGGAGATTTCAGCTACGGTTCGGTGTCCATCCATCGAGCGCAGTGCCTCGAATTCAGTTTCAGTGACGGTGGCGTGCGGCTGTCCGTAGAGGACAACGCCGAACAGTTCGCTCCAATCGCGGTTATAGCGGCGATGAATGTAATCTACGCGTCTGGCAATTACGGGTATGCTTGCCGTCCAACTGGAAGGAGATGAGTCTGCCAGAAATTGCGTGTGTTGGCGCATCTCGGAGCTATGTGGATCCTCCCCGAGTGTGTCGCAGTTATAGGTATTCAACTTTAAATACAGCACCGTAGTGCCCGCGCCGTGTTCGCGCAGATGCCACATCGCATTTCCCCTGAAAACCTGCACATCGCGTGGCCGATCCTGAATTTCTACCCGGGGTGCATTTTTCAGCCTCGCATCAGGAAGTGCGTGCGGAGAAAAACTAGAGCGCAGCTCGGCGGTGGAGTTGAATGGGTTGACACTAACATCATGCTCCGGATAAATGACCAGCGTGGATCCTTCTGGAACACGAATCGAGAAGCCGACGGCAATTTCGGAGCCAAAACGGTCCTTATGCGCCAGTGGATACGGGTCAGCGCCAGGCTCATACTCTTTGATGTGGCGCTCCGACAAGGTCAGGCTATTTACCTCGACCCCGCAAATGGCAGCGACAGTCTCACGCAACTCATCATAGTGCTCCGGTTCGAGAAATTCGTACATCGCTTGTTGCTTATCGCCGCGAGCGAAGTCTTTCAGATGCTTCTGGTCGAATGAATCCTCGACATATTTGACTAGCCGGGCATGGAAGTCTTCTGGCAAGCCCTCCGGGATATGCACGTACCCGTGCTCGGCAAATGCATCAGCATAACTATGGGCGTCGAAGTCGAACATTTTTGACATTTTGAGCTCCTGTCTCAGGCTGCTGTGGTGTGCTGTTCCGCTACGCCGTTGGCGAGCAGAAATGGCAATAGATGGACTGCGACGGGATAACTTCCATCCCGCTTGTAATAGTGGTGGTGATAGGAGGGTGTTGTGTTGACCTCCAGGATGACGCCGCCCGACTCGGCCAAGGGCACATTAGGATCAGGCGTGATCACGTCGATGCCCGCGAGCCGTACGCCAACGGCCGCCGCGGCCGCTGCGCCATCTTCAATGATTGACTTGCATAACAGATGCTTCGCCGTGAAATTGTCCCGCTGCGAGTTGTCGTTAATGACCGTTTTAAGCATCACTGCGATCCCCTCCGCTGGCACAGCAGAAAGTGTCAAACCCTGGTTCGCGAGCGTGCTTCGCACATCCATGTCAATCACAATAAGTGCATGCGCAAGGTTCGAGCCTGCGTTCAGCCTGGCTTCGTTTTCCAGCCGAATCAATTCGCGAACAGTGGATCTTCCGTCCGCTATCACCGTAGAAGGTTTTCGCAGGACAGCATCCATCAACTCGCCATCGAGGTAGAGAAGCCTGTAGACATCTCCGCGCACATGCTGTTCAACCACGAGATCTCGACCGTAGACTGCTGCACTCGCGGCCGCACGAATCAAGTCGAAAGTCCCAATGACCCCAGTCGTCACTCCTCGGCCGCCACCGCCATTTGCAGGTTTCACAACACATTTGCCCGCGGACCTTTCGACAAAAGCGGCGGCTTTGGCAATCTCGTTCAAAGTAAATTCGCAATAAGTGGGCGTTCGCAAGTGGCGCTTTGCTAGTAGACGGTGTACCAGTGGCTTGTTTTGCGCCATTGCAACAGCGATCGCCTGGTCGATGGCAGTGGTGTTTTGTTGAACACGCGTGCAGTCCTGGCCAAGCCGAATTTCCAGAATCTCATTTCCCAATACTTCGACGCTGGCCCCAAGCTGAGATGCAGCATCACGCCATAGTGCAGTATAAAAATGGGACCGATGTTTGAGGGCGAGGCAAGTATCTGAACGCCGCACTCGAAAGGCCTCTCTCAAGCGATATCCAACGTAAAAGGTTTTGGTCACAGCTGGCCGGCAAATCACTGGATACATTAGCATCCCTCCTGGTTCTTTTTAAGCGGCTACGCTTTCCCCAGTAGGAGCGACAACACATCCAGCCTCCATTAGGATTCTGTCCACCCAGGCGTTGGAAAAATCACCGCGCTTGACACTGGCCAGATACGCGGCCTGGCTGGCTTTCTGGGTACGCAGTCTCTTCAGCAGATCGGATGCTATTTCCTGTGGAATAACAACGATGCCCGCACCGTCTGCAACGATGACGTCACCTGGATTCACTACGATACCACCGCAGCAGATGGGGTAATTGATCTCACCGGGCCCGCGGTGGAGCGGTCCGATTGACGTTGTACCACGTGCAAATATCGGGAAGTCCAATTCGAGGATGTCGGGTAAGTCGCGAATGAATCCATCTACGATGAAGCCAGCGATGCCGCGATGCTTTGACTTGGTTGAAACCAGGTCGCCCAACACCGCATTCATCGAAGAAGCGTGGGCATCGATGACCACGATGTCGCCCGCCATGGCCACGTCGAGACTCTTGTGCACCATCAGGTTATCCCCAGGAAACACTTTAACGGTACAAGCCGACCCACACAGCTGATGGTGCTTGCCCGTCAGGCAGGCGATCGCCGGATCCATGGCGTACAGCCGGTTGAGCATGTCAGAAATATCCGGGGTTGCAAATTCTGTAAATTGCTTCATGAGATGAGAATCTAAACGATGAAACTCCGCTTTCACGCGAAAGCCCGGCCCGGGAAACATCTCTGCTGAAATTGGTTTTGTGGCTTTGCTTTCCATACTGCCTCCTTTTGTGAGTTGATAGTTCGATAGTCTTCGATCACCGCTTGAAGCGCATGCCACAACTGGCCTAGAGTTCCATTTCGCAGCTATGTCCGGTTCCAGCGCCCACATATTGTTTACTGTCGGGATGTCATCGTCCGTCGCATTTTTTCAGCGACATAGCCCGGACTCTTCAATACCCAAACTTGACCGCATCGCAAGACACAGCTGCCGAAGCTCCAGGATAGTTCTCTACGGTACCGCTGCCCATGAACTCTGATGCTCCAACCACACCCGGCTGGTCAATTCCGTCTCGCTTGGCGATCTTCCATACAGTCAGAACAAGGATCTTCAGATCGAGCCACAGAGAGTGATGATCGACATACCAGACGTCCATTGCGAATTTGCGCTCCCAACTTACAGCGTTTCGGCCATTAACTTGAGCCCACCCCGTAATGCCGGGAAGCACCTCATGACGGCGCATCTGAAATGGAGAGTAGCGCCCAAGGTAACGAACCAAGAGCGGCCGGGGGCCGACGATGCTCATGTCGCCGCGAATGACGTTGATCAGTTCAGGCAGCTCATCCAGGCTGGTGCTACGCAGAAGGCGCCCAAATGACGTGATGCGCGCACTGTCCTTTACTAACTCTTCACTAAGTCCGACAGGTTCTTTCATAGTGCGAAACTTAAACAAAGTAAAAAGCTTTCCGTTCAATCCAGGCCGTTGCTGGCGAAAAACAATTGGTTTTCCTAGCAACACTGCCACCAGCAAACCAATCAACAGAATGAGCGGCGACATGAGGACGAGAGCAACAGCCCCAACACTCAGATCAAATAGCCGTTTCTTTCTGTAGTCTCGAGCGTGTTCTCGTGCGGTAGCCATGGTGGTATCGGGGGAATCTGATTGGTGTCAGGCCCGACAACGTTCAACCTGATCCTTTATTTATGCAGCTTGCCGCATATATGACGAAGTCATGCAGCCGTTGACGCCGTCGGAACTACCGCATCGACCGTTGATCTCTTGGTCAGCTCTTTAGCGGGAATTCCAACCACAGTTGTCTCCGCGTTGACATCCTTATTCACTACCGCCCCTGCGCCAATCGTTGCACCGTCGCCAATTTTCACGTACTGCAAGATCTGCGCCCCGGTGCCTACGAGCACGCCTGTTCCCAGTTCAACCCCACCCGATATGTTGACCGTTGGATTAAGTACGGAGCCGCGACCGATCACAGCCTCATGGCCGATCGTGCAAGACAGGTTAACCATGCAGAATGGCTCAAACCGAACGTTCACCGTGGCTATGTTGCCGGCACAGATGATCGCACCTTCACTGACCTGCATTGTTCGTCGCTGCCATTTGACACTCGGGTGGATAAGTGCCGGCCATGCAATGTGCGGGAATCTCCCTTTGAGTTCTTCTGCGAGTTTGAGCCTCACGGACGGAGTACCAATTCCCATGGCTAGAGCATCGACGTGGTTTGATTCGAGCCACGAGAAATCTCCTAGGGCGGAGCTGTCGTAAGGACCGATTCGACTCGCGTCGCTCACCAGAAAGCCGGCCGCCACATAGGCAGAAGCCTCTTGATTGGCCGCGGCGGAAATATCTTCTAACAGCCAAGCCACCTCGCGGGCAAATCCCCCTGCACCTATGATGGCGATACGTTTCATAGAACTTTAATCTCCAGGTAAATTTCGCTCTGCCTGCTTCAGTTCGTCTTCTTCGCCAATTGCTCCACAGACTGATAAGCACCGAGGTCGGGGGCGAAGCCAGCCGCCCGCGACTTGCCCTCGAGGTCAGTCGGTGGAGCGCCAACGACTGTGCCGGCCTTCAGTGCGGGGCTGATTCCCTTCAGATGGTAGTCGCCCGTGAAGAAGTTCCCTGTAGGATTCACAAATTGCGGATCCGCGATAACGGCCTTGTGAAACGAGTTACAGGTCGCAACGGCAGCGTTGCCACAGGCACCTTGAAGCAGCACATTTTGGACGCTGTTAGCAAACGCCAGATTGTTCGTGTAGATGTTGTGCCGGCCGGTTTTTGAGTACTGCCAGAACCCAATCGTCTTGTTGTGGTACATGATGTTATTAGATACAACCATGTTGTCGGCGGAGCAGGTTCGATAACAGGGAGAGTCACCGGCTCCAACGAGGATACCTACATCATTGTCAAAAACGGTGTTGTTGCTGATTGTATTGTGTGTGGCGGCGTGCCAGGTACCGATACCCTTGGAGGCATTGTGATAGCTGATATTGTTGACGGCAGTGTCGGACGGCGCCGCTAAGTAGATGCCCTGGTGCTTGTTGCAGCTTCCGGGGCCACCTGCACCTACGTTATGCACTACGTTGGCGATGACTTCCATGTAGCCGCCGGAGTAGTTGCCCTGCTCGACCCCGCTGGCACCATAGCTTGAGCAACCGGGCTGTCCAGGAATATCGTGGACATGATTGCCGATGACACGGACATGAGTGCCTAGTACCCAGACACCCATGTTGGCATTGCTCGTCACATCGAACCCAACCAAATCCACATAGTCCCCAGCAATGACAATTCCCCATCCGAGGCCGTTGGCAGGGTTCACGTGTCCGACAATTCGAGCTGCCCACTTAGTTTCCGCAATCCATCGGATACGAGCTGATTTGGCTCCGCTCGCCGCAATCCTAATCGTGTTTTGAGCCGTGTATCCGTTGTACGTTCCCGGCAACACGTACACAGTTGCGCCCGCCTGAACTACAGAATCCGCCTTCTTGAAGGTCAAGAAGGGTGCCGCCTTAGTGCCGGAGTTAGAGTCACTGCCGTAAGGGGAGATGTAGAACTCTCTAATCGGCTTCTCTGCCGGATCGGGCCGTTGGCCTGACATGGCCAGAGCGGACATAGCTGCGCAGATCACGAGGGTTATAGCCGTGGCACGCGCGCAGCAGTCACAGTTAGTTCTTAATATAAGAACACCATTTCGCATGCAGTGGCTCCAGAACAATCTTGCTTTTATAGGCCTCTTGTCTCTAGCGCACTCTAACACTACATCAATGCTCGTGGAGGATAGGTGTCGATCTCACACTGATCAGGAGTAGCTCGCGAGCTGATGTGTGGCAAACCAACGCTCGAGTCCGAGGTTTCCGCCGGGATCGGGAATATTTTCGGCACCCTCGGAAGTCAGATGCACCATTACCTCGACATCACCCGATGCAGTCGCAAGAATCTCCTGCGTGTCCGCAGAGGAGCCAAAATATCGGGTCTTCGCCAGGCCATATATCCGCAACCTGGTGTTGTATGCCAGTTTGTAGAGCTTGCGGACAATATCCATCCCGGAGCCGCAGTTCCGGGACAATCGGATGGCCTTAATCCCGGACTGACGAGCAACAGTGATGGCAGCCCCTCCGATGGCCCACTCGGTATGGATATGATGATGTGAATCCAAGTGCGTCGGAGATAGCCCATGATCCAGGCAGGCCTTGATTTGTGCCGCAATCTCCGTTTCCACGGCAAGTCTCTCATCCTTCGACAGTCGAAAACGTGTTTGCCGATGCCGAAACATCCCAATTTCATCACAAAATCGCGGGCATCGCCGAATGGGAGCCGACAATGGATATCCCGAAGTCAGGTTCAGATGCACTCCTACCCTGCCCTGAAGTCGATGGCGGTGCGCCAATTCACAGGCCTCTTCGAAACCGGGCATATTCGTCATCAGGGTGGCACTCGATATTACATTTTTGTCGAATGCTTCTATGATGGCCCGGTTGGCTTCCGCACTCATCCCGAAGTCGTCAGCGTTTACTATGATCTTCCGGGATTTATTGGGACTGAGCATTTTACCTAGAAGTAGCAGCGGTGCCATCGACGTCAATACTTGGGGCTTCGTTCTGTAATTCCTCGGAGAAAGCAAGTGCACTCCGCAGTACCTGCTCGAGGTGACGGGCGAGCACAGTGAAATCGTGATGCTCCTCTATATATTGCCGGGCGCGCAACCCCATATTCCATCTTTCGTCGCTCGACATGGCGGCCAGCATTTCGACCGCTGCGGCAATGGCCCTGGAATCCTCTGGCGCAACGGTAATGCCAGCTGCCGCTTCGGCGATAGGATTATTATGTGAGTTTCCCGCGAAGATGGTGGGACGCGCGGCAGCCATATATTCGTGAAGTTTGTTCGGACTTATACCATAGCGATATAGATCGGTCTTCTTCGCGGTGATGATAAACGTGTCAGCTTCCTGCAATACGGAGAATATCCGTCGCCTCGGCACCGGATCGTCAAACACAACGTTAGCGATGTTCTCGGTTGCAACCCTCCGTTGCAGCTCACGTTTATTCGGGCCATCTCCCACAAAGCGGAAACAGAAGCGGCCAGGGGCTTCCCTGTTGAGGATGGCTGCTGCATCAAGCACCGAATCCAAATCGTCGGATAAACCGTGCGACCCTGCATACATCACTGTGAACGCATCCTGTGGCGTCGGGACGTTGGGAAAGGGCATGAGTTCCGTGTCTACACCATTCGGGATACAGGTAATGTTCTTCGGCCGGGCTCCCCTGGGAACCATGTATTCTGCTGCGTTGGGCAAGAGTGTGACGATCTTGTCCGCATTGCGATACAGATATCGCTCGATAATTCCGAACCCGACTACTGCCGGGTGATGAGGGCGCATACCCATATCAATGAGTGTCTGCGGCCAAAGATCGCGTATTTCCAAGACGAATGGAACACGTATTCTCCTGGCGAGCCGCTCGGCGGCAAAGGCGGTAAGCAAGGTGAGAGATGAGCCGACCACTATATCCGGCTTGCACATTCTTCGGGTTCCGAGGCCAAGCCATACTTCGAAGGCAAAAACAAACATGTTCCAAAGCCGGGCCACATTGCTGCGATAAGCGGGTACGTGCAATAACAGAAAAGGAACCCCGCCAAATTGTTTGAACGTGCGTAGCTCTCTGTGCGGGCAGCTTATTTGCGCGCATGTGGCATGATTGAAGCTCGACGCGATAACCGTTACCTCGTGCCCGTTACGAATCAGTTCACGGGCAAGAGTATAGTGCCGTGCGCCACCTGGCTCGGACGGCGGAAGAGCATAGTGATTTACCAGCCAAACACGCATGTGGAGTACTCCCGGATACCTGACTGACTTATGAGTAACTTACTTTGCTTCACGTCCTGGCGCTATCGAAAGGCGAGCAGTCAATCCAGATCGAGCCCAACACCTAACAATCGCCTCGTACCCGAATAACCGCAATTCATCAAAACGTCGACGACGGACAGATTTCCAACGAACTCGCCAAACAATTGGGGATATTCTCGTTGCGAGAAGGGAGAGTACACGGGCGTGATTCCGGCGGCCGCAAATTTCTCATCTTCCTGATAGGACTTAGCACCCATTCCTGCCAAGTATGTCCTCACTCCGATAGCGCGGCATATATCCAGAATCAGGTCCGTCTTGTGCCCCGACAAGCTCAACTCACTTGCGCGCATGAACTGTGCGCTCAAGCCGAGGTACGTGGCGATTGAACAGATCATCCCAATATTGAACTCCGCCAGAGATCTTCTGTTACCGGCAATGATGTGGTAATTGGGTTCAAGCAGAGCAAGTGTCTCTTTGAAGTAGGGCGCCCTTCCGTAATTGCACCGGAGCGTTACAAGATGCCGTTCTGCCCACTGGTGAGTATTATCAGTTTCCACCTCACTGATGATCTGGCCGGATCGGCCACTTTTAAGTACCGGGATCGTCATCCATGCCGGACCATTTGGTGTTTTTATAGAATTCCGGTTGACGAAGCCTCCACATGAGTAAGCCACCACATCCAGAAAGACGAACGTGTCCGCATAGGCAATCTTGAAGAAGTAGCCGAGCCAAGGTATGTAGTTCGGCTGGTGAATGGCGGCGATTGGACCAATAAGCGCATTTCTGTCCGCATGTTGGCATGAGCCAACTGTTGCTGATGTGTTTACCACTTGAGTCTCATAACTTCGAAGGCTTCGGCATAAAGTGCTTTCACTTGAACTCCGCGAACTCGCGCCAAACCTTCGATGAACTCCCATGAGAAGTAGGGGCGGGCAAGCTCAAATTGTGATTTATATGCCTGGAGCGCTTTCCACTTCGCCTGCAGATCACAGGGCTCCAGAGTGACAAAGGCCTGCGATGGGAAGCCAATATTGTTCCAGGGTAGTTCGTAGCCCCAAACCGTCATGTCTTTGAAACAACGCAAACCTTCGACGTTGAGTACCTGGTGATCCTGATGCAGATCGCTAGCGGAGGGAAGAAACACCATATTTGGATTGAGCTGGCTTCGCAGTTTTACTAATTCTTCCAGGAGTTCCTGTCGGTAATAGGACAGGCGGCGAACAGGATACCCAAATACAAAGGTCTTTTCGGGGGGAATCCCCAACGTCTGCATCGCTGCTAGGAATTCGTCGCGGAGACGGGTTGGCGCTGCCCCGGAGGGGAGAGATTCCTCTGCCGTGGAAAAGGCTGCCACGAAAACATCTTCATTATCCCTCATCAATCTTGCAATCGTGCCACCACAGCCTAGTTCGGCGTCGTCCGTGTGGGGGGCGAGAACCAAGACTCGCTGAGTGGACTTCATCAGATGTTCTGCCATTTGTTGACCTTTGAGCCCCTAACTACAGCGATCCGTCAGTTCATGCTCGCTCACAAAAGAGGGACATAAATTTTCTTAGCTATGCGAGGGCTCCGGTGCTGCATGGAGCAGTCTCAACTGGCTCTCTGATCCAGAGTGGCAAAGTTTCAACGGAGGAGCGGTCGCCACTGAGGACGTTCTTGTATACCTGACTCAGTACTTTGCTCGCCGCCGGCCAGTTATAGGCTTGGAGAACCGCATCGTGACCGTTGGCTCCCATTTGTTGCCGCAGTTTCGGCTGATCGAGCAAGTCCATGATGACTGTCGCAGCTCGCTCTGCGTGACATGGGTCAATGCAGATGCCACAGCGCGCTGCTTCTATGATCTGTCTCAGATTCGGAAAGTCGGAAGAAACTAGCGGAATCTCGCACCACATATACTCGAACAGTTTGAGGGTGTTTTCTCCTGCATAGGAGTAGGCCGGCACTGGCTGAAGAAGCAATAAACCCAGGTCCGCTTCAGCAATGTGCTGGTACACAGCCCGGAGGTTTTGGTTTCCAAGGTATCGAACGTTGGGTACGGCACGGATGCGTTTCTCATCCTCGGGGAAAGGACACGTTCCCATGAGTTCCAATTCCACATTCTGGTCACTGAGCAACTCCGCAATTTTCAGCATTACCAGGAGACCGCGTTCTTTAGACAATCCACCGACATAGATCAGCTTGTGCTTGTTGTGTTGTCTTTTCGCGCTGCGTTCCACAGGCGTGAGCAGAGGATAATTTGGCACCACGCTGATTGGGAGACCGGTGAACGCCTTAGCCGAGTAGCGATCTGCCACGAGCACATGGTCCCATACTGCACTTGTCATCCGCTCATAGACCCCGAAGGCCGCGCTGATGATCGGACGTAACTTTGCCGGAATCCATCGCATAGAAAGGATCTTGTCGGGATAGAATTCGCGGGTATCGTAGATCACCTTCTTGCCGGAAAGCTTGAGCAGAAGTCCCGCCGGGATCAAATCTGGATGGTGAAACTGGTATATGTCTGCGTCTTGCCGTTTGGCCTCCCTGTACATCCTCCAGGAGAGACCGATCATGCGCGAGAGGCGTCCCTTCGATGGAGAGAGGGCTCGTATTTTGACGCCGTCGACGGTTTCGTCGCGATCGTGGCAAACAATCTGTGTAACCTGGTACCCCTTCGCAACCTCCGACCGGCACGCTTTTTGAAAAATTCGTATGTCGTCGGCGGGGTACGTGCTGAGATGCACAATGTGTAGTGTTTTCATCTGCGAAGTATCCTCGTGGGACGAATTCGGGGTTGTATTCGCTGGCTCCGGCAGGAGGAATGAGTCGACGAGCGTCAAGGTCGAAAATCGAACTTATCCGCGACTCGGAACGCAGCGGTGCCCATTCGCTCCTTGCTCTAGGCAGCCGCGTCAGTATTTTCCAGTTCCTGATGTGAGTCGATATACTTTTTCGAGGTCGAGCTGTACGTCAGCGGCATCTGCCTCCGCTGGAAATATTCGGCAATTAAGTCAATCGCAGTATCGAGCGAAGTAGAGGGTTTCCATCCTATGTACCGTTCGATCTTGGCGGTCGACGGTACTCGACGCGGCATGTCCTCGAATCCAGCCTCATAAGCCTTGTCATAGGGAATATAACAAATCGGGGAACTGCTGTTGAGCTTGGTTTTGATCAGGTCGGCAAGGTCTTCAATAGAAATCTCCTCAGAGCTACCGATGTTGAACACCTGACCGACAGAGTCAGGAGCATCCAGCAGCTTCAGCAAAGCCCCCACTGTGTCTCCTACATAGCAGAAACAGCGGCTTTGTTTCCCCGTGCCGAATACGGTGATCGGCTGGCCTTCCATTGCCTGCCGCACAAAGTTCGGAACCACCATTCCATACTGTCCCGTCTGCCGCGGACCTATTGTGTTAAAGAACCTGCCAATCACAACCGGAAGTTTCCTTTCTTTCCAATAAGCCAATGCCAGAAATTCATCGAGGGCTTTCGACGCGGCATAACTCCACCGGCCCTTATCTGTCGACCCTAAAACGAGGTCGTCGTCCTCGTGGAAGGGAAAGTGCGTGCTCTTACCGTAGACCTCTGAGGTCGAAGCGATAAACACTTTTTTCTTTTTCTTGCGTGCGGCCTCTAGCACCAACTCCGTTCCCTTTATATTGGTCTCAATCGTACGAACCGGGCTCTCGACAATAAGACGCACTCCGACAGCTGCTGCAAGATGGACGACAAGGTCGCTCTCGTCAACTAGCTCGGCCAGCAGAGCTTTGTTCATCACCGAATCGATCCAGTAGTTCATCTTAGGCATGTTTTTAAGGTGGCGAATGTTTTCCGAACTGCCGGTAGATAGGTCGTCCAAAATGAGGACTTCATCGCCTCGAGACAGTAATGCTTCCGTAAGGTGAGAACCGATAAATCCAGCGCCGCCCGTAATTAGAACACGCATTTTATTTCCCCCTTCTAAAAAATTACTTAGGACAGACTATGAGTGAGCCCGTGGAAATGCAGTCCTGCCTGTAAGATCCGCTCATATGCCCAGCCGCGGTCGCGCACAGCTCTTCAAGTTTTTCCGCACTGCGGGACCAAGAGCAATGAGCTTCGACAAACCGACGCCCTTCTGTGGATAGATGCGCACGTTCCTCGGCGTGAGCCAAAAGCCTGACGATGCCGGCGGCAATCTCCTCGGCGTTCTTACCAATGACCAATTGCGGTTCCACGCCGTCCACACCCAATCCCGCAGATACCACAGGAGTCGTTACAACGGGCACTCCCATAGACATTGCTTCAAGCACTTTGTTTTGAACCCCGGACGCGAAGCGGAGGGGTGCAACAAATACGTCTGCTCGTTCCAGATACGGTCTGATGTCATCGACCGCGCCGGTTACCGTCACATCGGGGTAGCTTTGCGCCAAGTTCACCAGTTCTGGTAAAGGATCCCGGCCCACGATCAGTACTTCCATTTCAGAAAATACTCGCCTTACTAACGGGAGAATCGTATCCAGCAGAAACATAGCCGCGTCGGCGTTCGGAGAATAACTCATGACTCCCGAGAAGACGAGGCAGTTCCCTCCCGAGGGCGGCACGCTGCGTTTCCAGTAGTCATAGTCAACACCCTGTGGCACAATTACACTTCGATCGGAAGACCCCAGGAGATTCTCCCGATCCCGCACCGAGATGAAAAACCGATAAGACGTTTTGCGCGCAAGTCTTTCTTCGAGTCGCCGCTCCCTCACGTAAAGGAAGAACAATCTCGGCCGGAGCAAGAGGCGAGTTCGGCGCATCTGCTGGAGGATACGCGCGCAATTGGTATCGCCGCACTCAACTACTATCGGCACTTCGACTTTATCTAATATAGGAAGGGCCTCGCGGCCATGGAATAGCACAAGGTCGAAGATCTCCCGCTCCAGCAGACTGTGCACGGTCGTCTCCATCTGTTTCACTACCCACCGTGTGCTCCAGGACTCCAGTAATCGCCCGCCGAGAACAGGTACTAATCCGCACACCCTTCGCCATCTGGTTTGTGGCGCGTAACATTTGCTGAAGATCACAATCCGTTCGGCATACGGCTTCAGCGCTGGGATGGTCTCCGGGGGAACCCGCTTCTGATTAGTAAGCGACAGAAAAGTGACAGCGTGGCGCTGGCCTAATTGGCGTAAGAGATGGAAACCTCGCAGAAAGCCGCTTGTCAGAGGATAGGGCAGCTCGGGATATATCCACAGAATTTTCATTGTCTGTCTATCGTCGATTCGACTGGTGGCTTTCCGTGATGATCTCTTTGTCCTTCTCGGCCCTTGCTTCGCCCAATCAAACAAACGCTCTGTCGCTTCGTCCGGCAAAGGGACAGTCGTCTCTAAGGAACCCTACTATAAATCGCCATGCCAGTAGCTGTCTGTACGATGGCTTCGAGGGTTCGTCGGCCCGCTGCTTTGGTGCCACTAGTAGGAACGAAAACTATGTCGTCCGGTTGCAGATTGAAGTCCGGCGATTTTGCGGACAAGATGTTCTTAAGAGAGATGAGCATCTCCTGTGGGTGGCTTTGCGGCCCCGCTTTGCGGATCAACTGAGCTCGGTCAAGAGCGGCGCTGGGCCCGGCTCCCTGCGCCATAGCATAGGCCTGGAGAATCGTCATGTGCGAGTTCTCCATGACGAACCCACCGGGCAGGCGAACGTCTCCAACGACGTAAACAACTCCTGCTTTAGACACCACCACCGTATCGCCGGGGTACACATAGATGTTGTTTTCGCTGGGTGACTTGCCATCGTAGGACATGGTTACAACTTCCGCTTTTTGTGAGTCGGACCGGTGCAAAAGTGACACGGTGTTGCCAGCTCGGGGAGTGGTGCCACCGGCGGCAGAGAGTGCGTCGAACAGTTTCCGTGGCCCCGGCAACTGATAAACCCCTGGCTTCTGGACTTCGCCGAGAACGGAGATCCCCTGCGTAGTAAATTCTTTTTCGAGGACAGAGACCCGCGGATCATTGAAGAAGTTGCCGTCGCTGAGACGCTTTGCGATGAGGGCTTCGGCTTGGGCCGGGGTGAGGCCGTCGACTTTCACGGTACCCGCCAGAGGCAACGTTATTTCACCCGTTGAACCGACCCTGACGTCCTTGATGTAGTCCGGCGCACCGTACACGCTGATCTCAATTAAATCTCCGGGCCCAATCAGGATTTCAAAACCGGGGTCGCTTGGCGCAGGCGAGGAGAGCGCAGTCGTTGTTCGCGGGACGACGGCATCGCCACTTGCGCCGGGGACAGAATCTGTCAAACCGCCACCACCAGAGCCCTCTGTCGAGATAGCATGCACTGCTGCACCGTTCTGGCCAGGAACAATCAGAGTCGGTAGGGGGGCGGCTCTCACCGGTGAGACGGGCTCCTGCGAAGTGCCCGTTCGGGCCGATGCAACCGCTCCAAGCAGTAGAAAGCTCAAGCTGAAGCGAAAAACGCGGGTTGTGGCTTCTGCGAGGTAGCACATAATCACCTCGAACTCTTGGCGGATTCAAATGCGAACGAGTTGCTAAACTCAGCTTCCGACTTCTGAGAAGCGGAAAATAAGTCGAAATCGAAACGAGAAATCAAGAATTTGCAGTCGATAACCCGATACACCGCATTCTGATTGAGAGTGTGTATGCCCCTACTACCGGGGATCCAGTCAGGAGTAATGCTCGCGAGTTGAGTCTCCTGATAGTCGGTTTCGGAGAGCACATCCACCCGGTGCAATCGAACGGCATAGCCATAGCTCTTTGAACAATCCTGGCCCGGTCTGATCAACTCTCCCCCGTCGAAATACAAGCAACCGGCGGGGCGAGCGTGACAGACGTCGGAAACGATGGGGTTCTTTGGGTGGGCCGACCAAGGTCCCCGAGGGAAGTCAGCGAAGAACAGGCACAATGTTTTTTCCGGCAAAGCGTGATCGAGCACGCCTGCGGTAAACAGCCACCATTTATCGTTATGGTGCAACAGAGTAGAGTCGGTTGCCGCCACGTCTGACATCAGTACTGCTTCGTGGACCCATGAATACGGGAAATCGCTTGCCCGATACATCTCAATTGTTCCGTTGTCACGAGTTTCGGGAATCATGTATATCTCCCCTTGCCAGGCGAATAGGAACGGATACGAGAGATGGTATGTACGTTCCAGCACCACGCGTGGTTTGCTGCAGTTGCCCTCGCTATCCACCTCGCAGCAGGAGATCAGGCCCTTTCGAGAAGAAAAGCTGTAATCTTCAAAGAAAAGATAACTGCACCCGTTTCTCTCGATCAGGAATGGATCGGCATAAAAACGATCCCGAGGGGGCTGCATGATTCTGAAACCATGATCGGAAATCATCTTCGGCATGTGAGCCTTCGCTTGCACGGCAATCGACCATTGCTCACGAAACAGACGTTTCAACAGTTCGTGGCGAAGGGTTCGCATGGTCCATTGCACCAAAAAACGCGCCATGGATAAGTTGCTCAGAGTGCGAGACATTTCGTATTGGTTCGCATTAGTCTCGGAGCCCAATTGCACATCCGCCCGCAGGCGCTCTGCATCAGAGAGTTGCGTCACCAGAAAGCGTGCCATTTCCCAGTGAGCGGCGTTCTGATTCAGCGCCAAGGAAAGCAAATTAGTGGAACCGGACGAACGATACACGATCCGCGTCTGACTCTGCTTTTGCTCAATTACCTGGGGCCCATACAGAGTGAGGCGATTGCCTTCGTACATGTCCCAAAACTGATCTGGGACCTCGGTCACCCCGTTTTGCACCGACCAAACACCCAAACTGGCGCATGCTGAAAGTTCGGCGCCCGGAACATCGCGGCCAAGATATAAAAGCAAGTCAAGGTTGGCTGTCTTGATACGCGCGATGTCGCCGTCCGATAAGTTGGTTGTATTGCGCGTGTGGAGCAGTAAAACTGGAATAGAGCGGCTCCTCAACAAAAAACGCCAGTCCCGCGACCGGAGAGCATCGGTTCTAGGTTGACGAACCCAGCGATCGAGCGCAGCCCAGGATCGAAATAGAACAGGACTGCGGTCCGACCCTGCTCTCACCTTCGAGTCATTCTTTAGGACGAAGAAGAGAGGTTCGATTGCGCTGCAACTCGTTAGCTTGTCGATAAGATAGTAAATCCATCCAGGCATCCGCAAAGAATCCAGCACCACGCCTAACTTCAGTGGAACTGGAGGCGATTGGCTTCTGGAAGCGGCGTCGACTATGTTAGAGAGTTGAGACACGTGAACTATCCTGACGGGACACTCTTGGAAATGAAAAGCCCGAGCTAGCATGAAACAGGATCAATAAGGTGTTTCGTTTTCTCGCTGGACATGCATAGCTCCAACGGAAAGAGCCCAGACGAACCAGAACGCCTTTCGCCAAAGGATGTCGAGGCCAAATCCAGCTATCAGCATCCCCCAACACGCCGCTTCGAAGGCAACAAGCCTGGAGGAAGCGAGGTTATTTCTGGCGGGCCGCGGAAAAGCCCGCATATGTGAGCGCACCGCCTCAAACAGTAACAGTATTCCAAAAATTCCGAATTCAACCGCGACGGTGAGATAGATGTTGTGGGAAGCGCGTTGATCTCCTACGGAAAAACGGGATGTGCCAACATATTTCTCAAAAGCATTGGAGAAATTGTCCAGTCCTGCACCGAACACTCCGTAACTTTTCAAAGAGTGGATACCAATCTGCCAGATATCCTGTCGTCCTGCCATTCTGCTCGCCGAAATTTCCTGTATACGCTCGAAGAATAACCGTGGCATAAACATTAATGCCGCACCCGTGGCTGCCACCGGTAGAAGCAGTTTCCAGTTCAGACGCAAGCGAAGCAAAAATATAAACGTGATTGCAGCTACAGCAGTGAGGGCACCTCGCGACATAGTCAGGAATACGGCAAATGCAATCACGCCAGTACCAGTCAAAAAGAGTGTTCGCCGCCTCCAGGTAGGACTAGAAAGTACCCCGCCGAAGGACAGCGACAAAGGCAACAGGAGAGCGATGGCAAAGAAGTTCGGATCCGATAGAGTTGATCCTTCCGCGAGCGAGACCCGCCCAATAGCACCGCCCGTTCGGAAGAACATGTAACCGGAATAAATTGAAGCGCCCAATCCGCCTAGGATAGTCAGCAGAACAATCCAGGAAAACTCTTTGGCTGTGATTCGGACTGAAACTAGAGCCATATAGAGCAACCACAAGCCCAATGCAGTCGGAAGCCGATGAAGAGCCATTTTTTGATCGATCGCCCACAGAGTGGAAACCCCGCCCCATAGGACAAACAGCGACCAAAACAGCGCCGTCTGTGGTGGTCGTATGATGCAGTTTCGTAGCCAGCCGACACCTAGAGTCACCAATAGCGCAAGTAAGCCAACGTACCTCAGCAAAGTTGCAGTTGGCCCGGTGCTGTTGTCCATGGTAGTCATGGACTCGAACGGAATCAGGAAGGCATACAGTCCCAGAGCCACTTCAATCGGGCGGACGACCAACAACAGCAGAGCAAACACGCCCGCGACGAAGAGCCAATTCTCCGACGCAATCATCCACCCCAGAGAACATGCGGTCACGACCAGGGCGACCCCCTGCAAATTCGGGCGCCCGTTCCTCACCCAGAAGCTCTCGTGTTGATCGCGAATAGTTGTGGTAAGCATGCCAGGGCTGCGTCTCACGGTTTTATAATCGACTACTGTTAGCGGCCTCGAGCTTTTTCTTTTTTGAAAATTTGTGAAAACGCGTCGTAGAGAAGTGACGGAGGCCCCAATACATGGGAACATCACCAAAAGACTCCTACTGTACTTGTCGACGACAAATGGATTGATATAACTCCACTATGGTTCTGGCATGCTTTTCAGCGGAGTACCGTTGGTGGATCTCATCGCACGCGGTTTGCGTGAGCTTTATCCTTAAACGAGGCTTTTTGAAAATAGACAAACAAGCGCGGCCAAGATCCGCTGGACTATCTGAGGGAACTAATATTCCGTTCATTCCATCTCGAATCACTTCGGGAATACCGCCCACCTTACGTGAAACTACCGTAACCCCAAGAGCCATGGCTTCCAGCATGACCATGGGAATGCCTTCGTGGTCGGAGCAAATAAGCAGAATATCCATTGCACGCAGCACGTCATAGGCATCATTGCGCTCACCGAGTAGAGCTACCTGTTCCTCCAAGCCGGAATTTAAAATCAGTCGCTGCAAAGACTCCTTCTGACGGCCCCCGCCGGCAATAACAAAGTTCGACTTCGAAATTCGCTCGGCTAAATACTTTGCCGTCGCAATGAACAGATCATGCCGCTTAATGCATTCCAACCGCGCCGCGATCCCAACCACAAAGTTGTCGCCCGGTATCCCAAGTCGTTGTTTTGCTTCCGCCGGACCAAAGCTGGAACTCACGCGCTCAAGATCCACGGCGTTACGAAGAACAGTCACATTTCGCGGATTTGCATGCTTCTTCCAATATTCCCCAAGATCTGAACTGACACTGACGATTTGGGCCTCCGTGTACTTCGCCGCTAGACGATCGGCAGCCAGGACGCACCAATGCTTCGGATTGCGAACGGCGGAATACGGCTCAGGATGACCATGCTCGGTCCGGACCAGATGCGGTACGTTGCAAACGTGAGAGAGCGATAGTGCGATGAGATTTTCTTTGTAATTGTGAGAGTGTAGAATCTGAATATTCCTGGACTTCACAAACGCCGAACATTCGGCGATCACGCGCGGAAAACTCTTCTGCTGTTCACTGACGACTTGTACGGCTACACCAAAGCTGCGCAGTTCGTTAGCGAGCCGGGCCTCGTGAAGTACGACTGCGTGAAGAACAATTTCGGGACACTTCGAAAGCGCACGCAACAGAGTCGCAACTTGTACTTCGGCACCGGCCCAGGCGCTACCCTCACTTACATGACAGATGGAAATGCGGTTATCTTCCATACTCTGCCACGGGCTAAACCCGTCGGAAAATTCGCTGTTCTGCTTGGTCGGATGATTCACCGCTATGCTGTGCATCTAATCAACCTCATGGTGGAACACGCGCAACGCCGACGGCACTTGTTTTTACAATCATGGCGGAGCCTTAGGCAAGAAGTCTGCCAACAACTGGAACACGGAGAATTTCCGGGAAAGTATCGGCGATCTTTAGATGCCTCTTGACCAGCCAGAGCACAAATGTCGAAACCGTAATGGCAAGAGTCAACGCGACGTAGATGTTGTTTGAAGTGAAGAGTTGGATCAGATACAAACTAATGGCGCTCAAACTAAGTACCAGAAAAAAGGAAGCAAACCGTTTTTCGAAGAAGCTGATACCGCCGCCCGCAAGCCACAAGCTTAACTGGCGAAGCAAATTCTGCGTGATCAGGCCAGCGGATGTGGCTACTGCCGCGCCGACCGCTCCATAGCGTGGGATCAACAATAGGTTGAATACGACGATGATGATAGGAGTCACTATGTTCAAGATCACCATCAACCGGATCTTGCCAAGGACCTTCAAAGTCACGCTGTTGAAGGCAAAAATAACATTGATGAAATAGCCAAGCGAGAGTATCGCCAAAATCGGGGCGGAGGGAGCGTAGCGGGCGCCGTAAAGAAAGATCGTGAAAGGCCGCGCAAAGCAGGCAGTGGCGAGAAAGATTGGAAATGCCAGCACGCTCATCCAGAGTGAGGTTTCCCAGAAGAGATGGTTGATGCCGACAGTGTCGCCTTTAGCGAATAGACGCGACGCGGATGGCAAATATAGCGGCATGAAATTGCTAGGGATCATGCTGCACAGAACCGCAGCCGGTAGCACTACTCGGTAGTAGGCCACTGTCGACATAGGGTGGAAGTATCCGAGCAGCAACACTGGTATTGAACTTCCGATCATGCCTATGACGTTCGAGGCCATCAATGGAACACTGAAGCCGAAAATCTCGCGGGTTGGCAGTCTGACACAGCTCAATTTCAGCAGCAGCTTCTGCCGACGCAACTCGCAAACAATCAGTGCACTGAACACAACAACCGTGATGAGTTCGGCCAACAGGTACCCATATGCAAGAAACGGAAGCTCCGAACGGCGAAAGACAACCAGTGTTATGACGATCACCCGCAGCACCGGCGGGATGATAAACCGTCCCCAGAAAATCTCCCTAGCCCGAGCGAAACAAGCGAATAAGTTCATGATCAAGAGATTCGTGGTTTCTAGTGGAACCAGAAATATCAGGATCAACAAAAGGCCAGCCGGCTCTCTACCTTTCGTAAGTAACGCCAGAATCGGGCCGGACGCCACAGCGAAAGTCACAATTAGGAGACCGCTGATGAGAAGCGTTGCGGCAAAAACCACAACAATACTTCCGAGTACCTTCGAAGTCTCTCGCTTGGCGTGGTAAATCGGTACGAAACGGCTCATCGCTTCATTGAAGCCCAGTGCATATGTCTTGCCAACCGCAACCAGGGACAGTGCATAGGCCAAATGACCGAACGCTTCAGGCGTCAAATAACGTACAAGCACAAGGTGTGGAAGAAACGTAATCGCCAGGGAAAGGACGTTGCCAACCAGGAACAAGCTGGAGCCGCGAATCTGATCGCGGGCGATTCCTCCCGAATCGCTTCCCGCTTTTACGTCGGTAACCGAACTGAGGTCTACTAGTTTCGACGCCATACTCTCACTCAACCAACGAATATCTCGCGCTGTAGGTCTCAACCTATCTCAGGATGCCAATGCCTCAGGCAACTGGACAGACTCGCCCTTCAGCACCTTCTCAACCGCTCGAACAGTGTCAAGCATGTCCTGGTCCGAAAGCGTCGGATGGACGAGGAACATCAGGCTTGTCTCGCCCAACTGTCTCGCTACCTGCAATCTCTGAACAGGCCGCATATCCTGGGGAAAGGCCTTTTCAAGGTAGATTTCGCTGCAACTACCGCTAAAGCATGGAATCCCTTCCGCAACTACCGCCTGCAGTACATGATCCCGGCTCCATCCATCCCGCAACCATTCCGGACGAATAAACACATAGTATTTGTAGTACGCATGACCGATCTCTTCGGGGGGAACCGTAACTCGGAGGGCGGGGAGAGTACCGAACCGCTGGCTCAAAATATTGGCGTTTCTGCGACGGAGTTCCAATTGACCAGGAAGCTTCGCAAGTAGACTGCGCCCGATGGCTGCCTGCATTTCGGTGAGGCGCCAATTCGTACCGAAAGAGTCGTGCAGCCACCGAAACCCTGAAAAAGTTTGCTGCTTATGCACAGCGCCATAGTTCTTTCCGTGATCCTTGAAACTCCACGCCCGCTCCCACAGTTCATCATCATTAGTGGTCAACATACCGCCTTCCCCGCCGGTGGACATGATTTTGTCTTGGCAAAAGGAGAAGGCAGCAGCATCGCCGAGGCATCCCACCGGGCGCCCCTTGTAAGTAGCGCCATGCGCCTGGGCACAATCTTCGATGACCCTGAGCCCATGTTCGCGGGCTAGCTCGATGATCGGATCCATATCGCAGGGCCAACCCGCCAAGTGAACTGCAATGATCGCTTTAGTACTTGGTGTCAACACTTCCCGGATACTACCTGCGGTAAGCGTTTGACTGATCGGATCTACGTCCGCGAACACAGGCTTCGCGCCTCTCATGATGGCACAGCTGGCCGATGCGACGAACGTGCGGCTGGGGACGATCACGTCGTCGCCCGTTCCAATCCTCAACGCATAAAGCGCCAGTTCGAGAGCCACTGTTCCGTTTGCGACGGCAATTGCATGTTGACAGCCTGCAAAAGAGGCAAACTCGTCTTCGAACTGTCTAACCTCCTCGCCGGTCCAGTAATTGAGTTTTCCCGACCGCAACACAGCGCTCACCGCTTCGACTTCGTCTTCCGACAGTGTCGGCCAGCGTGCAAATTTTCGGGTTCGTACACATTGGCCACCATCGATGGCCAAATCACTCTTAGGTCGTTTCTCTTGCATATGGCATCCGGCAGAACCGTGTTCAAGGAATGTGACTTGGGAGGTCAACTCGCCCTGCGAACAATAAGGAGAATTGAGTTCTTGCATTCAGCCCGCCATGCCGTAGCTGCGGTAGTCCATCGCGGGATGTTCGGCTGCGTTGAGAACGAGCTCGACCACCGGAGCTGAGCGCACACCTCTCAACAGATCCATTGTGCGTTTCAGGCTCTCGCGTGTGGTCACCCCGGAGCGTCCAACCACGATGACCCCGTCTGCAAGGGCGGAAAGCGCTCGGCCATCGGAGAATAGAAGCATAGGAGGCGAATCGATAACGATAAATTCGAACCTCTGTCTCAATTTCCCCACCAGATCCGACATTGCGCCGGACGAGATCAGCCCACCCGGTTCGCCTGGCGCGGAGCCTGCTCCCAAGAGTGACAGGCTAGGCAGTTGCACTGCAGAAACCAGCACCTGGTCAACTTCCATAGTCTTGGACAACACTTCCCTGATCCCATGATAGGCTACGACTCCTAACGCTTGCGCTACACCTTCCTTGCGCAGGTCCGCATCCACGATACAAGTTTTCCCGTGTCGCGCGAGCGTGAGGGCAAGGTTGACGGAAAGGGTTGTCTTCCCTTCCCCCGTGAGCGGCGAAACGACCAGCAGTACCTGCGGCGTGCAGGCATTCTGGCGAGATAGGCGTACAGAGACGCAAATGCTGCGAAGCGCCTCCCCTGCAGCGGAATTCGGCCGTTCGATCTGAAGTAAGTAGGGCTTATGCTGCGCATTGTGTAGCCGCGGTGGCTGCCACGGACGACCTTTCCCGGTCGGTTCACCATTTCCAATCACTGGGACGACCGAGACCGAGTCTGCTCCAAGGCACCTCTTGATATCCTCAGGCGTGCGGATGCGCGTATCCATACCCTCGCACAAGAATGCCATAACCACTCCGCCCAAAATGCCTACAAGCAGACCAATCCCGATGTTCTGCCGACGATGCGGGCTGGTAGGTTCATCCAGCACGCGCGCCCGGTCTACCACGCGGACATTGCTCGACTTTGTTTCCGCTGCGATAGCTGCCTCTTTGATCCTCTGGTAAAGCGCCTGATAGAGTTGCGTGCTCGCATCCGATTCCTTCTTGAGAGCGTTGTATTGGGCCAACACAGTCATTTGCTTGCTGGCGCCCTGCATTTGCAATTGCATCAAATGCTCACGGGCTTGTGCAGCCGTGTAGCTTGTCTTCATATCTCGGAGGATCTCCGCGCGCTGCGCGCTCAACTGCAATTGCAGTTCGTCCGCCTGATTCTGAAGCTTCTGGGTGTTAGGGTGGCTCGTACCGTAGATCGCCCTAGTCTCTGAAATCTCCGCCTTGACTTCCGCCAGTCTCTTTGAGAGTTCCTGCACCACAGGGTTGCTGCTGATCTGGGGTAGCGAACTATCTCGAACGCCGTTAAGCTCATTCAGGTATGACTGCAACTGAATCCGGTCGGCCTGAGCCTGCATCAATTGCCGGCTCAGTTCTACCATCTCCTCCGTGAACCTGTTCTGGTTGTCCCCGATCGTACTGATCCCGTTATCCTTTTCGAAACTGCTCAGCGCGTGATTCGAATCATCCATGCGTTGGCGAATATCGTCCAGCTGGCGTTGCAGCCACTTCGATGATTGCGAGATGGCCTCGTTTCGCAGCTTGTAGTCCCGTTCAATGAACATGTTTACCAGCGTGTTCGTAACTGCCGCGGCCACCATTGGATTGTGCGCTGACACGCTGACAGTAATTAGCCGACTCGCTACGTCACGCGAAACCTTCCTGGACTGTCTAAATACAACCAGAGCCCTGTTTTCGGCGGGCGTCAAGGGAACTGCAACCTCAGTAGCCAATCTGGGTCCACTGCTGATTGCATACGGATCCGCCCCGAAGTAAGGGCTCTGATCGAGGTGGAGCTTGCGAATCACTTCCAGTGTTAACTCATCATTTTGCAGGTTCTGCGCCTGCGTCTCGATGTAATCCGTCGAAGCTCCACTATTGTTATTGCCTTGGAGAGAGAACACCTCGGCTCCGGGAGGGTCGACTTCGACGCGCGCCTGAGGCTCAAACACCGGCTTCATCATAAAAGTGGCGACCGTCACGCTCACCGCGACGGCCAAGGCGAACACCGTCGATAGGCGCCAGTGCTTCCTGAGAATATCGATAGCGCGGCGCCAGTCTGTGTGTTCGGAGTTATTTGTAGAGCCTGCCTGGGGGTAAGCAGGCCGGTCGAATTCCTTCGAGTATCGTGAACTAGAGCCCTGTTCCGTCTTCAGTTCAACAGACTGGCTGAACTCCTTCGAATATCGTGAACTCTCGCCCAGTCCGGTCTCCAACTCAACATGCCGGTTCATCGCTTCGGCCCGCCGCGCGGCCATCGCGTTCCGTCGTTCAGGCGGTGTCCAGAGTTCAGCATTTATGCTCATCAGTTTCTCCGTTCTGCCGTTCTCGCGTCTGAAACGTCGCTTCAATTCCGGGAATCAAATTAACGCGGCTGTTCATAACTTCCCTGTGTCGGCATGGCGAATTGGGCAGGTAAAAGCTGACTAGGTATGTGGTTGGCCGAGGACCAAAGTTGTCCCCGAGCGCGCCGGTATGTGAGTGCCATGTCGTGACGATCGACTTCACAGAGGGCAAGAATCTCCCCGCTGGGCTTATATTCCGGCACAATGCGCCGGAATGTCTGTATCAGGCCGTATACGTTCTTCCCTTCTACTAACGCCGAAAGTTCATCGAGCCATTGCTGCACTTGCTCGAAGCTGACGGGTCCTCCATCGAGCACTCGAATCTTCGGGTGTGACGTCGGTTTAATTCCCTCGCCATCCAACATAAGTTCTTCGAACAATTTCTCACCAGGCCGTAGCCCGGTGTAAATGACCGGAATGTCATGGTCCGGCTCCAGACCTGAAAGCCGGATTAAATTGCGGGCCATGTCCGCAATACGGATCTGGTGGCCCATTTCCAGCACAAAAATGTCACTGGCGACCCCCATGGTCGAAGCCTGCAACACAAGTTGAACCGCCTCCGGAATCGTCATGAAATAACGCCGTGCTTCAGGATGCGTTACCGTGACCGGGCCGCCGGCGGCGATCTGCTGCTGGAAGACCGGCACGACGCTGCCGTTGCTGCCGAGAACGTTTCCGAAGCGCACCGCAACGTAGCGCGTATGCTCGTGTTGCAGCCCGAGGATGATCAGCTCGGCAATACGCTTCGTTACGCCCATGACATTCGTCGGGTTTACAGCCTTGTCGGAGGAGATCATGACGAAGGTCTTGCAACCGAACTGCCGTGCAACAAGAGCAACATTGTAAGTCCCAAAAATATTGTTAGTCACCGCTTGAAAGCAACTTTGCTCCATCAGGGGAACATGCTTATACGCAGCCGCATGGAACACAATGTCAGGCCGATGCAGGGCGAAGATCTCACGCATGGCGCTTACATCCTGAATATCAGCAATCACAGAAACAAAATGCTGTTGGGGTCTGTTGGTGCTTAGGTCCAGACCAAGTTGGAACAGGCCGTTCTCTGATCGGTCTACCAGGATCACCTCACGTGGCGCGAAGTCACACACCTGCCGGCTTAGCTCCGAGCCGATCGACCCACCAGCCCCGGTTATCAACAGCACTCTACCTTCGAGCTGATCCCGTATGCTCGCCAAGTCAATCTGTACGGGCTGACGACCCAACAGATCTTCCAGACGCGCATTGCGGAGATTGGCAATTGATGATCGGCCCCCGTTAATATGCCGGCTGAACGGTGGAAGAATCTTAAAATCGACCTTGCACTGGCGACACTTTGCAATGATCTGTTCTATTTGGCTTCCGCTCGCGGAAGGGATGGCGATCAATACACATCGAATGCGCAACCGGCGAAGGATCTCCGACATGCAGTCACTTGATCCCAGTACCCTCAAGCCGTGAATGCGAATACCTTGTTTGCTGGGATCGTCGTCGATGAATCCAACCGGCTTCAGGTTGAGCTGCGAGTCATGCTTCAGTTCGCGGGCGATGTTGCTCCCCGCCCGCCCGGCCCCAACAATCAGAGTGTTGAGCTCAGCCGCTCCCCGCTGCGCACCCTCTGTATACGCGCGAACCGCAAAGCGCGTGCCCCCCACCAGGAGCACCGTGAGGGCCAGATTAATCGCAAGCACCGATCGGGGATAACCGTCCACGTTGAGAACCAGCTCGATCGTCAAAAAAAGAACTACTGCGCTGGCAAACGATGCCTCGCAAATATCCAACGCATCACTCATTCCAGCGTAGCGCCACCATCCACGGAGAAGACCAAACGCGTAGAAGACGAACAGCTCGACTGCAACAACCAATGGAAGCGTTCGCACGAACACCGATTGATAGGTCGCATCTGGACGGAAATCGAATCGCAGCAGAAAACTCCCGTAATAGCTCATTGCGAGCAGGCAGATTTGCGAGACGAGAATGAATAGTCTTCTATAGTTCAGCAGACGGTTCAAGGGATCCGCTCCTGTAGGCTGTTTAGGTTTGTCGGGTGTGCGATGGAGGAGATATTTCGACAATTAGTCGGCGTGGTAGTGCACATAACGAATGAAGTTGGTCGATCTAGACGGCAATCTTCAGTGGGTTTACGCCGCTACTGTGGAAGTATGGGTCAGTTCGCGACAGTAGCCGTCCTCGATGACGTAATTGCGACCACAGCCGATGCAGTTCACTTTGTTTGTTTCACGCAGGCGATCTCCACAAATGCAAACCCACCCAGTCTGAACTGCAGGGACTCCCATCACGAGCGCGTAGTCTGGAACATCGCTTGTGACCACGGCACCGGCGGCCACAAAGCAATACTCACCCAATACCACACCGCAGATAATCGTTGCATTCGCCCCAATGGAAGCGCCTCGTCTTACCAGGGTTCGTTTGTACTCGTGCTTCCGTTCGACGTGACTGCGTGGATTGATCACATTCGTGAAGACCATGGACGGTCCACAGAAGACATCGTCCTCAAGCTCCACCCCGGTATACACCGAGACATTATTCTGGATCTTTACCCGGTCGCCGATCCTGACACCCGGACTGATAACAACATTCTGACCGAGATTGCAGTAACATCCGATCCGTGAGCCGGTCATCACATGACTGAAATGCCAAATCTTGGTACCAAGTCCAATCTCACTGTCACTGTCGATAACTGCCGTGGGATCAGCGAAATATTTTGTCGCCGCTTCATGAACCTGAACCGATACTGCTCCTCCGTGCAGAGACCGCTCACAGGCATCCAGTACCTCCAGCACCTTCACGCCATTTTTGCCATCGGTGCGGGGAGTTCTGCGCGTGACAATACTTTCAATGAAGTGCTCACATTCTTTCTTGAGGGGCTCATCAGTTGGAAGTAGCACTGTTTGGCCTTCTCCTTTATGCGCGATCGGTAGACGGTTTAGCCAATCAATACTGTGCGAGTAGATGACAAGTTTGCGCTCCCTTTCTACGTCGTCGAATACCGCCATTTTATGGGCGCCGACGATAACCAGCCGCTGCTCTTTGAAGGGGTGAAGCCAACTTACAAAGATGTGCGCCTTCACACCGCTTTGAAACTCGCAGGCTGTCAGGGTGGTGTCGTAGATTTGAGGATTTATGTAAGAGCCGCCCGAGGCTGTAACACTGGTCGGCACTTCATCCAAAAGATAGAGGATGGCCGATATATCGTGCGGAGCAAAGCTCCACAGAATGTTCTCCTCTGACCGGAGCTTGCCCCAGTTAAGACGCGACGAGTAGATGTACTGGATACGACCGAGTTCGCCCGAGCCGATTAACTCCTTGAGTTTCAAAATGGCGGGGTGATATTGGAGAATATGTCCGACCATAAGCACGCGCTGTCTCGCTTCCGCGATTTCTACGAGTTCCTGCCCTTCGTCGACTCGCAGCGACAGTGGCTTTTCTACATACACATCTTTCCCCGCGAGCAGACATTTTTTAGCTAGCTGATAGTGCTGAGCAGCGGGCGCCGCGATCGCTACCCCCTGAATTTCGGGATCGTTGATGAGTTCCTTTAGTGAAGAACAGGTATCCACTCCGAACTGGTCATGCGCCTCTTGCAGAGCCTCGCTGCGCGAATCGCAAACGTATTTCAGCACACCGAGAGCATGAAAATTTCGCACCAGATTCTTTCCCCAGTATCCATTTCCAATCACAGCAATCTTTGGCAGCATCTCTTCTCCTTTGACCTCGAATTTTTATTGGTTACCTTCTAAGGCCACTCTGGTAGAAACGCGCGATAGTCGCAACCACCGCTCGCTGCTGGTCGAGCGTAAGCTCGGGATAAATCGGGAGTGAAAGAACTTCGCGGCAAACTGCCTCGGCAATCGGGAAATCACCTTTGCGATGGCCCAAATATGCAAATGCCAGCTCAACGTGGAGCGGGCTCGGATAATAAACTTCGGTCGGAATTCCCTGGCTGCGAAGATATTCTTGCAACTCATCTCGCCGCGGAGCACGAATCGAAAACTGGTTGTACACATGAAAGCTGGTTTCCGGCGCACAAGGCAGTGCCAGTTGCTCCGTCAGACGGTATTTGGCGAACAATTCTCTATAGGTCTCGGCGTTTCGCCGGCGACCATCTGTCCAATTGTCAAGATACCGGAGCTTCACTCGCAGGATAACCGCCTGCAGAGCATCGATCCGACTGTTGATCCCTAGCAATTCATATCGGTATTTTTTCCGGGCGCCGTGGACCCGTAGTATGCGCAGGCGCTGCGCAAGTTGCGGATCATTCGTTGTAATCATGCCGCCGTCGCCTGCCCCGCCCAGATTTTTAGACGGGAAGAAACTAAAGCAGCCGCAAGTCCCTAGGCTCCCGATACTTTTCTGCTTCCATCGTGCTCCGATCGCCTGCGCAGCATCTTCGATCACGGCAAGATGGTGCTTGCGCGCGATCTCCAGAACGACATCCATATTGGCCGGCAAGCCGAACAGGTGAACCGGCATAATAGCTCGGCTGCGCGATGTGATCGCTGCCTCGAGTTGTCGCTCGTCGAAGTTGAATGTATCCGGATGGATGTCTACAAACACTGGCCGAGCTTTTAGGCGCGCGATGGAACCCGCTGTCGCGCCGAAAGTGAATGGAGAGGTAATAACCTCATCTTCCGATTCAATGCCGATGGCCATCTGGGCCAGCAGAAGCGCGTCGGAACCAGATGCGCACCCTATCGCGAACTCTACACCGACATACTCCGCTACTTCACGCTCCAGCGCATCGACTTCAGGACCTAGGATAAAGTGTTGAGATTCAAGAACTCGAGTAACCGCTTGCAAAACTTCATCGCGGATCTCTCCAAACTGTGCCTTGAGATCCAGAAATGGAATGTGTGCGAACGAAGATTCTGCTGAGATCGGCGACTCGGCTCGAGCCAAAGCATCGAAGGCCACACGGATTTCTCCTTTCAATAAGACTGTGAGATTTGAGACGATAAGGACCAAGCCGCAACAGGATGACCGGCCTGTGATTTTTTGGGATGGTATCCAGATGGCGTGCCCGGGTCGTGGCGAGCACAAGATCATGTGAGGATTCCCCGCGACGAGACCGAGCCTATTTGCGACGAGGCTTCGCCTGGCCTAAGCGCTGTGGAAAACGCTAATAAACTTATAATAATCTGCTACTTGGATGATATATTCCCCCATACGTTAGCGGTGCCATCAACGAAGCCCATTTCAAGAGCCGAACGATTCAGGAATTGTGTTCGCGGGAGGGATCGGTCGGCAGATGTCAATTCAACAAAGCGATTCATAAAGTCCTTCAGGCAATCCTTCGGGGTTGAAAGCCAAAGTAGACAGTTCACGGATAGGAGTCAGTATGGCAGCATACATAATCGATAAATATTTTTGCTGCTATCCTGCACCTAACAATTTTGTTTGGCTAGTCGGATGATACTAAGTTTTTCCTCAACAATGAGTTACACAGATTTCTTATATGGCCTATTTCGGGAAATAGCCCCTAAGTCTGTTAGCAGACATAACCGCTGATTTTTACGGGCGTTTGTCTTTATAAATTTGCAGCGCACTAGAAGTTACTTAGTGTTACTTCAATACCAGGTATATCGCCTCCTAGATATCCTCTCGGTGTCACTGATGGACAGTAAGGTAAGTGTGAACCCGTGTATACCAACTAATCACCTGTGTAGCCTTGCGGACACGCCCAACGCGGCTGTCCTCCGTTTTGCGGAAACTTACGGGCTGTAAAGATTGGCCATGAAATTGCTTCGTGCGATGGCATGGGGGCGTTAGTTTCACTGGGTCCACCAAGCTGTATTCAACTATCCAAGGTTGGAAGCTGGCAAATCCATACTCCCCCACGCGGGCCACTAGGACTGACTTTTTCAAAAATATCAACCCGAGGCGAAACTGAGCAGTATGCGCCGAGCTGGCGGTCGGTTTGGAGTCTTCTATGTTCAGAGCCTTGGAATGGCAGGAGCACGTCGGAAACCGTCTTTTGTGGTCTCTTTCTACAGAAGAACGTGCGCGTCTTCGTCCGAGTATAAAGGTTGTCACTCTTCCCCTTGGACAGGTGGTATATGAGTGCGGCGAACGAATAGATTACGTTTATTTTCCTATGACCTGTATTGTGTCGCTTCTCTACACGATGCGCGACGGTTCGACAGCCGAGATGGCTCTCGCGGGCAACGACGGAGTTGTCGGCATCGCCTCATTCCTCGGAGGCGGCAATATTCCACATAGGGCTGTGGCGCAGATCGGCGGAGATGCTCTGAAAATGCCCGCCAGGGTATTGCAAGAGGAGTTTATGCGTGGGGGTCCACTTCAACACATCTTGCTGCTCTATACTCAGGCGCTCATTACACAGATCTCACAAACAGCTGTCTGCAACCGTCTACATCCTCTCGAACAGCGTCTCTGCCGATGGCTACTCTTGTGCCATGACCGATTAAATGGCTCCGAAATCCCGATGACGCAAGAGTTTATCGCCAACATGCTGGGCGGTCGCCGAGAGAGCGTGACCGTTGCGGCCGGGCGCTTGCAAGATGCAGGTCTGATCCATTATTCCCGAGGTCATATTAAGGTTCTTGATCGGGAGGGTTTGGAAACAATGGTCTGTGAGTGCTATAAGATCGTCTACGACGAGTTGAATCGATTGATTGGTGCACCTCAAAGAAGCGAACTCATCAAGAGGGTACCCTGCAGAGAAGCCGGTGGAGAAGCTCTCTAAGTTGATTGAAGTTGTCAGGCCGTGTCACGTAAACATTCTTGCCGACTTCCATCTCAGCCCCTTCCGGGATCGTTGGAATACAAAAAATCACTATCGCGACGTCTTGACTGAGACCCGCTTGTTGGCGTATTCGGTGGGCGGTTGCGAGAAGTCGCTCGGCTCCGAGGCCTAAGCTCATCAGGATCAAATCGGGAGATTGAGAACGGCCCCTAAAAATGGCGTCTTCTTCGGTCCTCGCCAGAGTTACACAGTAGCCATTTCCTTTCAGCATCTTCTCAATTAGGTAGGCTGTCTCCTCTATGTCTTCTAACACCAAGATGACCTGACGTCGCTGGTGTTCCAAGCTCATAAAATTTTCATCCTGTCTATGACATGGCCACCGCGCTTGTCATGGATTCTCTCCGAATATCCTTCCTATACCGATGTACCTGCAAGCGCGTCTGTGCGCTGAACCACACAAGTCTAACAATGGAAGTATACGAATACTTTGGCTCTGTATATGTTTGCCCACCGCAGTAGCCTCTTTTGTGAACCACAGTCTATTCTCGCGTTGACTAAAATATTTTTCCTCACTTATGTACGCCACCACACTGATGTATAGGTGCGAAGTCTCTAGTTTGGGTATTCGTTCAACCAGACCAAGGGGATGAGAGACATAATATCTTCCGCACAAGAAACGGATTCCACCAGAAATGTTTTTCATAACACGGAAAATCACCTTTAGCTGGCTGACGGTTGACAGCTTGTCTGAGTGCCATATCACGATTAGAAAGGTCGAGGCGATGGAAACAATAGACAGGATAATGAATATCGATAGGCCGCGCTGGTATGCAGCCTATACGTTACCGCGACACGAGAAAGCTGTCGCAGATCGGCTTGTCCAGCAGAAAGTCGAGTCGTATTTGCCTCTCTACCCCGCAGTGCGATGCTGGAATCATCGCCGAGTCAAAGTTGATCTTCCCCTCTTTCCAGGATATCTGTTCGTCAAAATGCTTCTCGCAGACAGGAGTCGAATCCTCTCGCGACCCGGAATCATTCGACTAGTGAGCTTCAACGGCAATCCGGCTGTTCTCCCTGACGAGGAAATTGAAAGACTGAAATCGTCTTTGATGATCTGGAAAGCAATACCTTATCCGTTCTTAACTGCCGGCAAGCAGGTGCGGATAAGATCTGGTCCTTTTGCGGGCCTGGAGGGCCGAATCCTTCGTCGTAAGGGCAAGTTGCGGCTGCTTGTCACATTGGAGCTAATCCAGAGCGCGATGCTGCTTGAGTTGGATGCTGCCGAAGCGCAGCTAGCCTGCTGAGGTATCACTCGTTCTTCGTCTCAACGATTCCTGTATTCGTCAGTAAAAATAATGAGGCAAACGTATGCAAGCAACCATATCAACACATCCAGCGCTTCCACTAAGTGCAACACTATTGAAAGAAGAAGCTGTCGCCAAGTTTAAATCGAAGACCGCAAGCGTGGGCGTCATCGGCTTGGGATACGTTGGCCTACCTCTCGCACTATTGTTCAGCGAAGAGGGCTTCCAAGTGACGGGGTTCGACATCGATAGTACCAAAATTGATATGCTTGCCTCCTCGCGCTCCTACATCTGTCGTATTCCCGAAACTGAGATAGCTCTGGCCAGAGATCGAGGATTTCAAGCCACCGCAGATTTCACATGCATTTCTAAAATGGATGCCATTGTGATCTGTGTGCCGACGCCCCTGACCGAGTATCACGAGCCCGATCTTAGTTTCGTAACGGAGACCGCGAAATCGATAGCGCCGCACTTGCAAGCCGGCCAATTAGTTGTGCTCGAGAGCACAACGTATCCTGGGACGACGGATCAAGTGGTACTGCCATTGCTGGAGAAAGGGAACCAGCTGAAATTGTCGGTTTCGCGTGACGACTCTCAAACCGGCAACATCTTTTTTCTTGCGTTTTCCCCCGAACGCGAAGATCCCGGAAATAACACTATCGCACGCAGCGATATCCCCAAGATTGTCGGCGGCGTCGATCGCTGCGCCAGCGAGGTTGCGGCCGCACTTTATTCATCAATTTTTTGCCGGGCGGTATCAGTGTCAAGTCCAACTGTCGCGGAGATGACGAAACTGCTCGAGAATATCTACCGCTGCGTGAACATCGCGCTCGTTAACGAATTGAAACTGCTTTGTCTGCGAATGGAGATTGACATCTGGGAGGTCATCGCGGCTGCGGCGACCAAGCCGTTCGGGTTCCAATCGTTCTATCCGGGCCCAGGTCTGGGTGGACACTGCATTCCAGTCGACCCTTTCTATCTTTCGTGGAAGGCGAAAGAATTCGATTTCGCCACGCGCTTTATCGAACTCGCGGGCGAAATCAACATGGCCATGCCTTACCACATCGTCGACTTCATAACCGAGGCCCTGAATGTTCGCCGCAAAGCGTTAAAGGGTTCAAAGGTCTTGATACTGGGAGTTTCCTACAAGAAGGATATCGATGATCTCCGTGAATCGCCCGCGATCACGATCATCGAGATCCTGCAAAAGCATGGCGCGTTGGTTTACTACAACGATCCTTATTTCCCAAAGATTGGGAAGGGGCGCAAGTACGATCTCCAGATGCAACGTGTACCACTGAAGGCTCTCGGCCAATACGACTGCATAGTTATCATCACCGATCATTCCGATTATGACTACCAACAGATCGTCGACGAGGCTCAACTCGTCATCGACACACGTAATGCAACGGCTGGGATCTGCTCACCGCGAATAGTTCGTTGTTAACCGCCCCACTCATGTGGAGATAATGATCAAATACTTGCACATGGCTAAGGCAACTGGTGATTCAGGCTTATATTCGGAAGACTCGCGCCCTCCCACTAAGCTCCGTCGCCGAGGGCCGGCCCCCGATGAAAATGGCTGTAATAGGCCTCCTTGAGTCCAAAAAGCTGGCCTGGATAGCGAACGAGCCGACTTCGTTTAGAAACGATCTCTTTGTTCTCTGTCAGTCGGAACCTCTTTCAGATCATTCGACGGACCGTAGAGATATTGGTGCGATGCCCGGTCGAGCAGCTCGCTGTCATCGAGGAGATCGCGATCACGAACAGCGTAAACATGATGGCGCCGTCCCAATTGCCAAACCTCATAATCCGTAACTTGGACCGTTTTTGCCATAACGTCCGCACGTTGCGTTACACGTTGCGTTATCTGGGGGAGGCTATCCCAACTGGACTGGGCGGGAGGATTGACCGCCTCGATTCCTGGGGTTGGACAACGAGGTTCGAGAACTCTTGCGTGATTCTTCACAACGTAGGCAGCTACGATCAAGGCCTCTTAGCTGGACGGATCCTTTCGGGGGGAACAATACCTTGACCTTCCAGTAAGAAGTAGAATCTGTCTGGTGCCAAGTTGTTTAGCTTCTCGACCTTTCCGGATGGCCAAATGATCTCTACCCTGTCGATACGGTTAGCGGCGCCGAGTCCAAAATGGACGCGAGTGTCGTTTTGAGACAAATAGCTGCCGCCACTATGGATCTCCTCCGTCTGCATCACACCCGCAGCCAAGATGTCAACCCGTGCATTAAGTGCCATGCGGTTACTGGCGACGCCAGCCAGTTCAAAGCTGACCCAGTGGCGACCCAAAACTCCCCCATTCTTGAGGATCACCGGGCTCCCATCCAGGGTTTCGACGACCACATCCAAATTTCCGTTATTGAATAGATCGCCAACCGCAAGCCCACGAGAGACGCGCGCTTCGGATAGTGCTGGTCCAGACAGGCCGCTTGCATCGCAAAAAGTACCATCCTTCTGGTTCAGGTGAAAGAGTCCCGGCTCCCTATATCGCGCTCCCGTAGCGAGCGCATCGACCTGCGGATAGACGTGTCCTCCCACGGCGATCAGATCGAGCCATCCATCGTTATCAAAGTCGGCGAAGGCGGTGCCCCACTTGACCAGCGGGAGCGATGGTAAGGCCACGCCTGCCGGATAAGACACCTCGGTGAAGTTCCAGTTACCGTCATTGCGATACAGCACGTCATTTTCGTCGGAAAAGTTGGTTACATAGAGGGAGGGCCGCCCGGTGTGCAGATAGTCACCGATAGCAAGACCCATTGATGCCTGTTCTGCACCTTCACCACTGAGAGCCGTGCCCGACTCAAGGCCGATCTCTTCGAAATGTCCATCGCCCTTATTTCGGTAGAGAAATTTCGGAGTGGAGTCGTTAGCGACGTAAATATCGGGGCGCCCAGTGTTATTGAAGTCAGCCCATAGAACGCCGAGCCCATAATAGCCATGCGGATCACTTACCCCTGCTATCTTTGCAACATTGGTGAATGTCCCATCGCCATTGTTGTGAAACAGCGAATCCCCTGCGCCCTTCAAACCGCGCGGACCGCATTGCACTTCGAGCCCCTGGTACTTGCAATTGGGGGCGCTCCCAAACTTCGGTAGATCGTCGAGGTGAAAATCCACATAATTTGTGACCATCAGATCGACGAACCCATCGCCATCGTAATCCCCAAAGGCCGCACCGGTAGACCATCTGCCGTCACCGACACCGGCTTTCGCCGTAACATCGCTGAAGGTCCCATCTCCGTTGTTCTTGTATAAGATGTTCCCCCCAAGACATGTTAGGTAGATATCCGGCCAGCCATCATTGTTGTAATCGCCGACTGCGCCTCCCATCGCGAAGCATGCCTTTGACATTCCGGAGGTACGAGTTACATCCGTGAAGGTGCCATCGTGATTGTTGTGATAGAGGGCTCCAGGACTTTCCTTTTTCCCGATGGCCATGGCCACAGTCGGCGCATTGGTGAAGTAGATATCCGGCCAACCGTCGCGATCATAATCAATCAGCAGGACTCCTCCGCTCATCGATTCAATGATGTATTTTTTTTCCGGATCGGACGTGTGCTTGAAGGTAATGCCAGCTTGAGCGGTGATGTCAGAAAACTGCGGCACAGAGCGGCCATTGCAATCTTTCATCTTTGCTCCTGAGGGTGGAGGCGGTGGCTCTGGATGCCCGCTTTGCGCGAGACTCTGAGGGCTTCCTGGTATCGCAAAGAGAATCAATAGCAAGAGCCACCGCAACCACGATAGCTTCAATCGCATCGACTTATTAGAACAGGGAACCACGAATGACCTACTAATGTTGGAGTCTATCCCACTGCCTGCCTTAAGAAGGAGTCTCGTCCACAATTTCAATGCGATATCGGGCGCGTTTGGTTTAAAACGTTCTTGATTAGAGTTTCGTAGATGGCCTGCTCTCGATCGGCATCCCTCTCTCTGAGGCTCTTCCGGTATGCAAGAGACAAGTTCCGGTGGTTGTCCAGGTTTTGAGGGTCCAATTTCGATGCAATCTCCAAATTTTGGACGGCTTCACGAAGGTTGCCCTGCCTTATCTGAATCGCACCCAGAGAACGGTACGCGAAAGCATCGGAGGGATTGAGTTTGATCAGAATGCCGAACTCCAGTACAGCATGAGTAAAGTCTTTGCTCTTCTCATAGGCTTCACCCAGAACGGTATGCACCTCGACCATCTGTGGGTTGTCTTGCTCAAGGCGAAGAAGACGTTTGACACCGACATCACGGTTCCCTGTCTTCACCAGTGACGCGGCGAAAATACAAGCGAGTTGCGGGGTCGCATCTATCTCTGCCGCTATTGGCCTCAGTGTTTCCAGAGTGCCGGAATAATCTCCTGTGTGGAATTGACTGATGGCCAGTTCGGAGCGTGCCGCCAGATCTTCCGGATGCGATCTCGAATAGCGGATCAAAGGCGAAATTGCCTCCGAATAATGCTCGAACCGGAAGGCCGCCAGACCCCAGTTCGCATTGAGTCCTTCGAGTTCAGGATTCCACTCGAAAGCACGCTGGAACGCAAAGAGAGCGTCTGCAAATGCACGATCGCCAGCCGCGATTACGCCTAGATTGTTATAGCTATCCGCTAGCGCAGGGGCAATACGCTTCTGATAAGCCTCTAATTTAGAGACACCGGGCGAGCGCTGATCACTCGGGGTGTCGACGGAAGCTGTCGACTGTTTGTCATCAGCATCAGCTGGCGCAGTCGCATCGTTTAAATATCCAGCCAGCCGGTCCCGGTCCCGATTCAAACTTCGATTAAGTAGATCCGCGGAAACCTGCAGCTCTCGCCTGCCTGCCTCAGCCTGCCCCAATCGAATGAGCAGGTGCCCAAGTAAGTAGTGAACCTTTTGTATCTGATACCGGTTGTAGGCTGGGTCTTTTGTCAAGAAAATGGATTGACGAAACGCGGCTACTGCTTCATCGCTCCGGCCAGTATCTTGGTAGAGCTGCCCGAGATAGAAGAAGGAATCTGGAATGTTTGCATCGAGAGCGATGGCGCGCTTAAGCTCCTGGTCTGCGTCGGCGTAGCTGTGCTGGCGTAGAGCGATATTGCCTAGCTGAGCATGCGTGGAGGGATCATTGGGAGATAGCCCTAATTCCAGCTTCAGCTCGCCTTGGGCCATCTCCAGGGCATTGTTCCCACCCGCCGTGAGATAGGCGACGGCTAACGAGTAGTGTGCGCCAGCTAAATCGCTATCCTTTTCAATTGCCTTTTTGAACTCCGCTGCTGCTTCCTGCTGGAAATCGGAATTGAGATAAGCGCGTCCGATTTCCATATGGAGAGCGGCTGTATCGCCCAGGCCGGCAACCATTTCGGCGAATACCTTTGCGGCGCCTGCTCCATCTCCAAGATCAAGGTAAGCGATCGCGAGAGCATAGCCATTCTCAAAGTTCGGATCTAGCGCGACCGCGGCCTCGAATTGGTCGCGTGCGGCCGCTTCCTGATTCATTTTCAGCATCATCTGCCCGAGAAGGAGGCGAGCCTTTGCGTCTGCCTTTACATTTGTAGGGTAATCGCGTAGAACCCCCTCTGTCAGTGTTCTCGTCCTCTGAAGATCGTGGGCCGCGAGGGCTGCCTGCGCGTAGCGAATGATGAGCCCTGGCGAACGGGGTGCGAGCCGAAGAGCTTCGTCAAAGAGCGGAGCAGCTTTGTCGTACTCCTTGAGGGTCGCAGCCTGGAGGGCCATCTCGCCGAGCGCGTCGGCGATGAAGAGCCTATAGTGTCGCGCCGCTTCACGAAGATTGCCTGAGGCCTGCAGACTCTGCGCCATGTCATAGTGTCGCTTCAGGACTGAGTCGTCCACCGAAGAAGTTTGGGCTCCGGAGCCAGTTGCAAAGATTGCAATCAGAAGAATAGATAGCAGACTATTCGGCCAGCGCCGGACCTCGATCGAAAAGTTAGAAAATAGAAGAGTCACCCAAGATACGCTCGCAAGGACATTCTGAACTATAGAAGAAAGATTACGCCTCGGGGAGGACATAGTCTCGCAAAACACGAGCTTCACATAAAAGAGGGCGCCTGAGTCCAGGCACCCTCTTTTATGTTGCGGATTAGAAGCTATACTTCAGAGCAACTTCCAGGATACGGGCAGCGTGACCGCCTGCCTTGGTATCGAGGAAGCCCAGGGTCGGCGAGTTGCCACCTTTGGCATTGTTTGGGGTGAGGTCCGAGTTGTAGTGCAGCGCCAACTGATTGCCGCCGCTGAATTCAGGGAGGGGATGGTTGACCCAATTGAACGCAGACAGGCGGAACTGGACGACTTGACGTTCCGTAACGTGGAACGACTTGTAAGCAGCCATATCGGTGTCGAAGAAGTCCGCATTCCTGAAGTACGGGTAGCTTGCGGGTCCGTTGCTGCCAATGGCAGGGGCAGCAAAGCAGGACTCGTTCACCCTCTGGAGAGGTTTAAGGTTGGCGCCGGCATCGCAGGTAAGGACAGGCTGAATAGTCTTCGGTGCTGAGGTGCCGAAGTAGGTAGCCGGGCCGATACTTGTAATACTGAGCCCGAAGTTCGGAGAGTTGGTCGCCTGGAGGTTACCGCCTGACTGCCAGGTGGTGATGCCGGAGAGAGTCCAGCCGTTGGATACGCCATTGAGCAGATGCGAATCACCGTGGTAGACCCGCCCGAAGTTGTAGGCGTACGACGTGTTGAAGACGTAAGGCCGGTCAAAGGAGGTGATGCCGTAGTTATTTCGAAGAACGAACGGATCCTCCTGTAGGCCCGTGCCAAGCGTCTTGGACCATGTGAAGTTGAAGTTGAAGGTCAGATGCTGGGAGCGCTTGACCCAGCTTGTCTGCAGGCCGTTGTAGTTGGCATAACCGACGTGCTGGTTTACGTTGATCTGGTTGGTGCCATAGGAAGACCCATACGTACGATAGTCGGCCTCTTTGTTGTTCGGAGCGCCTTGTGACAGGTTTTCCGGGTTGGGAGATACGACTCCGGTGACCGGGTCCGCATTGAAGAAGGCGCCAAGCGGAACCTTATTCTGATTGATGAACTCGGTGAAGCCGCTTCCAGAGATGCTCTCGCCGCCCATGAGTAGTTCCTGGCTTCGGCTGCCTACATAAGCCACTTCCAACAGCGAGTTCCACGGGACCTGCTGGGAGACAGTGAAGTTATAGCTGTAGGTAACGGGAATACCGTAGTCGGTTGCGCCTACAGTGTTGACGCTGCCGTTGATCCCGCCCGGCTTGGGTGCAGAGATGGATCCGATCTGGGAGAGCAGGACACTGGTTTGCCCCGGCAATCCGTAACCCTGAATGCTCTGCGCTGTGGTGAGAGCGCCGGTGTAGTCGTTGTATTGATCGGCAAATCGGTAAGTACCCCAGCCGCCGCGCAAAATCGTCTTGCCGGTGCCAGTCAGGTCATAGGAGACCCCAAAGCGTGGAGAAACGAAGAGGAAGCGGTCCGGCGAGCCGGCCTTCGAGATCCCAGGGCTGATACCGTGCCAGTAGACGCCGGGATCGAGCTTGCCGGAAGCCTGATCGCTGGACACGAGGGAAGGAAGAAAGACGGCAAGGCCATTGCCCTGACGGTCGTACCAATGCCCAATATGTTCAAAGCGGAAGCCGACTTGAAGACTCAGGCGTTTGTTGGCCTTCCATGCATCGTCGACGTAGACGGAGAGCGTTTGGTAGGCCATGTCGCTAATAGGCGAGGAGTTGTTTTCCGCATAACTGGTGACATTGCCCATGACGAAATTAGCGGTCGGGTTATTTGCGGAACCTAGTAACGCTCCAGTAGCAAGATTGTTTTTGTTGTTGCCGCCGGCGCTGAAACTATTCAGAGCACCATTTGGAGACTCCGAGGCGCCTTGGATATTGCCGACGTTCTCAGCATAAACGCCCACTTTGACGGTGTGTGTGCCGGCGACCTTGGTGAGACCGTCGGAGAAGGCGGGCATCTCCTTGCGAACGAGATATTTTCCGCCAGTTTCAAAAATATCCTGCTGCGAAAAGTCAGGAAAAGTCAGCGTGCCCGCACTGCTGTAGGAAGGCACCAGCAAAGATCCGGTTTTGAATACTGTGCCGTAGCTACTCGGATAACCGAGCGTTGTTTTGTAGGCACCTGATGCGTTGGGAGGCCCCACGGGGAAGTTGCCGAAGCCCCAGCTGGCAATGAACTCGTTAGTGAACGTGGAACTGAAGACGTGGGTGAAGTGACCTGCGATCGCCTTGGAATAAGAACTACTGATGAGGCCGCCGCCAGGATATGGAATGGAATTGCCCGGGGTCCAATAAATGTGAGCGCCGTTACCTTGAGAGGGAGCCGCGTCTTGACCATACTGGTACGAAATGAAGAAGGTGTCTCTGTCGCTCAGGTTATAATCCACGCGGGCGCGGAAAAGGTACCCGTCGTGGGTTCCGGGGATGACTGCGTCATAGTTCGCGCCGCCGATCGCTGCACGTTGAGCCGGGTCGGTAACGTTTGCCGCGGGCCAGAAGCTAGCAAGCGCCTTTGCGCCGGGATCCAGAAACTGCGTTGGAATCATCCCGGCAGGTCGGCTGCCGTAACCTACGATCGTGCCATCCGGAAGCACCGTTCCTGTCGCCTGGATCCTCGCTGGAGTACTGGTATCCGTCGGGGCAAGATTGTTGCAACCGTTAGTCGCCGTATTAGTAAGGTTCCCCTGACAGAAAGCAACGTTAGCCGGGGTGTTCGTGAAATTACCGGCCATCATGTCCGCAGTGGGAATGAAGGACGTCAGGCGGTTGGCATTACCGGTGTCCTGAAGAATCCTTTCGTAACCAAACCACCCCAAAAGTTTCCTGTGAGTGAATGGAATTGGGCCGCCGACGTTGCCGCCAGGGTAATAGTAGTGAGCGCTGCCTTTTGGCGTGCCTGCGTGGTCACTCTGCCAATCGTTGGCATTAAGGACGTCGTTTCTTACATAAAAGTATCCTTCGCCGTGATAGGTGGCGCCACCTGATTTACTGATCGTGTTGATCACGATCGGCCCACGGGGGGCTTCGGCGCCAAAGTTGGAGGTCTGTACGCTGACTTCTTGGGTCATGTCCGGATTGAGGATGGCGATCGAGTTGCAGTTGCAACCTGGGTCGTCGATATCGACGCCGTCAGAGAGTTGGCTGGTACCCCCGCGGTTAGGAGCACCGTTCGCATTCAGTCCGTTGCCGACTGCGCTGGAGGCCACGCTGACGACCGTGGGATCGAATGCGGCACCGTTGTTCAGACCACTTGGAGTGCTGGTCACGCCGGGAAGGACCTTAAGAAGTTCAGAAAGATTGCGACCCTGGATGGCTAATTGCTGGATATCTTCCGCATTGAGCACCGCGGCGCGTTGGCCGTTCTCTACAGGAATAATCTGAGTGTTCGCTTCGACCGTAACGGTTTCACCCTGTTGGCCGACCGCCAAAACAAGGCCGGAGAGCTTACGAAGGTCACCGGCGCTTAGATTGATGCCCGGCTCTGCGTAGCTCTTAAAGCCCTTGGCCTCGATCTTGAGGGAGTAGCTTCCAGTAAGAAGAGCGGGGAACGCAAAGTAACCCTCGCCGTTGGTAATAGAGACTCGTGTATCCCTGGTCGCATCCTGGGTGAGAGTCACGTTTGCACCAGGAATGACCGCACCGGTGCTGTCATACACAGTCCCATTTACGGTTGCAGAAACCTGGGCTTTAGCTGAAAAGGGCAATATCAAAAACAGTGCTATGAACAACGCAACGTGACAATCTACCTTTGAAAGATGCTTCACGGTGTACTTCTGAAATTGCATACTACCTCCGAATAGTGTTTCTTCAGGCATTGCACTGTGTACCGTTTTTTCGGTATTGGTTCCGATTGCGGCGTGTTCCCGTTTACAAAATCGATTTATTAGAACCGCAGCATTATGTACACGATCGGGCAAACAGCTGTCAATGCAATTCTCGAAGTTGGTGGCAAAGGTCTTATTTCTTTGGAATCGGGGCGGTCAGGGGCTTCTCAAAAAGAAGGGGTTTTCAATAGCTGTGGCCTAAGCGAGCCTCAAGCTGGAAGCGTGAAACTCTCACTGAAAAGAAGACGACTTCTCGGCGGCATGCCCTGGTGCCCTCCCAAACCCCAAGCCGGGTAAGATGGTAAGTACCTCGGAAGTACACGCATAGCCGCGGTTCTGCATTCTCATGATGCTTCGATCGTGGCTTTCGACCGTCGTGAAGGTGAGGATACGGTCAAGCACTCTCCGGAGCGCATAAACGTTCGAAAAATAGCGATGGGGGTTTGCGGTGTGAGGACAAAGCCTAGGAGCCTACGATAATGCGAACGAATATCGCGTCCTATACAGAAGGCAACGCCAGGTCTATTTGCCGATATCGAAATTGCGAATCGATTTAGTAGTGCGGAATGATGTACTTATCGCAAAATCGGGTCCTTTTCCCCTCGCTCTCGGTGAGAATCAACAAGTTGAACCATTTTGCAACGTTGAGCGCTGGCCGACGCGTTGTCAGTGAAATCCCTAGTTTACTTGGGCTTTGGTTTTTTGGGGGGCGCGAGCTTACGGCGAATCGGCGATGTGGATTCGCGCACCATCAGCTCTGGCTCGAACATTACCGTATCTGGATATGCTTCCCTTGGGTTCTGAATTCGCTTTAGTAGCAGTTGCGCCGCCATCTCACCCATGCGCCTTAGTGGCTGACGAATGGTGGTTAAGCTTGGAGTATGGAAGGCGGCACTAGTGATGTCGTCGAAGCCTACAACCGAGATATCTTCGGGGCATCGGAGCCCTGCGTCAACGATGGCGCGTATGGCACCGATAGCTGCGATATCGTTAAAGCAGAAGATGGCGGTGAAGTCCCGGCGTGAGGCAAGAAGATCACGAACTACCGGATAGCCGAGCTCCGGCGACCAAGAATTTGTGCGGATATGAACACATAGTTCCGGGCGCATGCGGATGCCGATGCGTTCGGCAAGTTGTCGAATACTCTCCCACCGTGACTCTGAATCGAGTGCGTGAGGCTGTCCTTTCATAAAAGCGATGTCCCGATGCCCTAGATCGTAAAGGTGCTGTAGCGCAAGCATAGCCGAGTGATCGTGATCGAGGATGACGTTGGCGACACCTCGCATCTTCTTATGGCCGGAGATTGAGACAACCGGGACGTCAACGGCCTCGTGGAGCAATGTATTAACAAGAAGGAAGCCGTCGACGGCACGTTCGGTAAGAAGCCGCGGGTAGCCGTCAATGAGATCCGGTTTTCCCTGGTGGCTGACAACGAAGTGCAGATAGCCAGCCTCGAGTAGGTGCTCCTCCACTCCATTCATGACCATGGTGAAGTAGCCCTCGCTAAACTCCGGCACAATCACGCCGATGGTAAAGCTCTGACGTGTTCGAAGCGAGCGGGCCAGAAAATTAGGTTTGAAATTAAACTTCTTTGCGCCTTCGAGTACACGCTCACGCGTTTTGAGCGGAATACTCTTCGCTCCAGGTGCGTCGTTGACGACAATCGAGACTGTTGCCGGAGAAAGGCTGAGATACTCGGCCAATGTTTTCAGGCTGATCCGGCGATCTTCGTTTTGCGGGATCGTAGGCTTCATAGAATGAATTAGTTCTACCATTTGGCAGAGCTATTGACTATTTTCCGTTGTGGAGCCACCCTGCGTAGGTTGTTCCTTGATTATTGCAGCCACATACTCCCCTTCAGGTTCGCACCATCACTGGCAGTGGCTGCCGCTATTTTGTAGTCATCGGCTAGCAGCTTCGGCAGGAGGCCAATCAACATGTTGGGGCCGTGGAAGTAGCGGATATATTTGCTTAATCGATTATTCTAAGGTGATTTGCAGCTATACAGAACGGCGGCGATCGATTTAGAGTACTCCAGACAGTCCTCTATGAGAAACGCCGTCCTCTGTTTTGCCTTTGGCTCTGCTTTCACACTCTGCGCGCAGCAGCCGGACCGCGCTCACCAGAAGCCCTACCGGTTTCAAGATACGCATCTGCCGGCCGACGAACGTATCGCGGATCTCCTCGCTCATATGACGATCGAGGAGAAGATCGGAGCCCTTAGCACAAATCCCAGCGTACCCCGCCTCGGTGTCGCGGGAACTGGTCATGTCGAAGGTCTGCACGGGCTCGCTCTGGGTGGCCCCGGAGGCTGGGAAGGAAGAAATCTTCCCGTTATCCCGACAACCCAGTTTCCCCAAGCGCGCGGGCTCGGCCAGACTTGGGACCCGGCACTGATCGAGCAGGCGGCCGCAGTAGAGGCCCACGAAACCCGCTATGCCTACAACAAATATCACCGTGGCGGTCTTGTGGTGCGTGCACCCAACGCCGATCTCAGCCGAGACCCGCGCTGGGGACGCAGCGAGGAATCATACGGGGAAGATCCCTTTCTAGTGGGCACGATGGCAACCGCGTTCACGAAGGGACTCCAAGGAGCGGACAAGAGTTACTGGTCCACGGCTTCCCTACTCAAACATTTTCTGGCGAACAGCAACGAGGATGGCCGGGACGGCTCCTCTTCCGACTTCGACATGCGACTTTTTCAGGAGTACTACGCCGCACCCTTCCGCATGGCAATTGAGGATGGCAAAGCTAACGCTTTCATGACCTCATATAACGCCTGGAATAAAGTGCCGATGACCGAAAATCCAATTCTGCGCGATGCGGTAATGAAGGAGTGGGGGTTCGACGGCATCATCTGCACCGACGCCGGAGCGCTGACAAACATGGTCAAGGCGCACCATGTCTTCCAAACGTTGCCGCAGGCAGCCGCCGCGGCGATCCACGCCGGGATCAACCAGTTTCTCGACGACTACAAGCAGCCAGTACGCGACGCGCTGGCGCAGAAGTTGATTACGACCGAGGAGATCGACCGCAATCTGCGTGGCGTCTTTCGCGTGATGCTTCGTCTCGGCATGCTCGACCCCAACGAGGCAGTCCCATACGCTTCAATCGGCTTCAACGATCTGGCCAAGGGCGACCCATGGGAGTGGCAAAAGCAAAAGGCACTGGCACGACGCGTAACCGATGAATCGATCGTGCTGTTGAAGAACGAAGGGAATCTGCTGCCGATCGATTCAAGCAAAGTAACGAGAATCGCTGTTATCGGCCCCCTGGCCAACCGGGTCGCTCTTGACTGGTACAGCGGCACGCCACCCTATACGGTCACACCTCTTGACGGCATACGAGCGCGCGCCGGAACAGCAACCAGCGTCACGTTTTCAAACGGGAACGATCTGGCCGAAGCGACAGCCCTCTCAGCAAAAGCGGACGTCGCTGTTGTGGTCATCGGAAATCATCCCACGTGCGACGCTGGATGGATGAAATGCGCGCTGTCCAGCGACGGCAAGGAAGCGATCGATCGCAAAAGTTTGACGCTCGAGCAGGAGAGCATTGCAAAGGCTGTCTTCGCGGCAAATCCCAGGACGGTCGTAGTCCTCCAGACCAGTTTTCCTTACACAACCAACTGGACCGGGGAGCACATACCGGCAATTCTGCAGATAACTCATAACAGCGAGGAGCAGGGCAACGCGCTGGCCGATGTATTGTTTGGGGACTACAATCCCGCAGGTCGCCTGACTCAAACATGGGTATCGTCAATGGACCAATTGCCTCCGATGATGGACTACGATATCCGTCATGGCCGTACCTACCTTTATCTCCACCAAAAACCCCTGTACGCCTTTGGCTTCGGATTGAGCTACACGACATTTGCGTACAGCAATCTTCGGATCAGCTCATCCAAAATGGACGGCAAGGGTGAAGTGACCATAAGCGTCGATGTGAAGAACAGTGGCAAACGCGACGGAGACGAAGTGGTCCAAATGTATGTAGCCTATCCGAATTCTTCTGTCATGCGCCCCATCGAGGAGCTCAAGAACTTTCAGCGGATCTCATTGCACGCCGGCGAAGGCAGAACCGTTTCTTTGCGGCTGACGGCCAAGGCCATAGCCTACTGGAGAGATGAAACGGCCGGTTTCGTCGTCGAACCTGGCGCAGTAGAGGTGCGGGTTGGCGGCAGTTCCGACAATATCAAGCTTCATCAGGTCATCAACATCGCACCCTGAAGGTATCGAAGACTGCATTCCGCAATGCTGATCACACTCGCTTGTTTCGCATCGGCGGTTGTATTAGTTGGTTTGATGGGCGGAGATAGATCGTGTGCGCCTAACGACTCCCCCTGACTCGTGGCGATGCAACCGTACTCATCGAACTCTAGCGCCAAACATCGTGCATGTGAGCCTGAGTCGTCGCCGCGATGATGCGCTTGCAGCGCCCGACTAAGGCATTTCCGCCACATCGTCACCTTCGGGCTGGACCGCGGAAAAAGCAAGTCCGGCAAGGTACTTCAATCCTACGGATGGTCGTCACGGTATCACCCGAACGCGGCAAGTGGGTGCCGTCGAGTACCCAGGGGGACATCGCGAAGTTCTTCAACGGTCCACGCCCCGAGTCAGTCTCTCAATCCGAACGCCTGAGGGTTCCTCGTAGATGCGGATGCATGGCTGGCAGAAGTCCTTGCCCAATCACAAGAATGGCAAAGCCGACATCCTCTACGATCGCCGACCCAACGATCCGCCGTTCTTCCAGGTAGGCGCGACCTTTGCCTCACCGTCAGACGAGCATTAGTAGGGCCTCGAACAAAATCAGGAAGGGTATCTCGATCGCGGCGGTCATGTCATACGCTGTTCTCACGACTACAATGCGCCCTCAGGCCATAGCGTCTGCGTCCCCTTCATCGTGACCAACAAGGGACAATCCCTCAGCTACCACCGGCCCCAGCGATACTCCGGCCACGCCGAATTGATGGCCGTCGCCAAGGGCTATCGCGACCGCCATTACCCCATCGATGATCTCGTCATCGACTGGTTTCACGATACGAAGATGGGCGAGATGAAACATGAATCTCTCCAAGTGGCCGACCCAATCGCCATGAACAAGCATCATTGTGAACAATCGCAACAAATTGCCCGGCGCCTTCTCCACGCCAGAGCAGCGGATCGTCGTTGAAACCGGGGCCGGGCGTGGGAGATCTGTATAACGGTGCAGTCCGCCAAGCTAGTGAAGACCGGTGCCGCGTTGAAGTATGTAACGATATCCGGTCTCAAGACAAAGGACTCGCCAGGCCAGAAGTGGACGTGCAGGTGTCAGGCTGCAACTCGAAGACCATCTTGTTCATGCGTTCGGACTCCCACGCTCACATCGAGGGGCCAGGAGACGTCATACCAAAGCACGTCGATCTTTTCCGTAGTTCGTCATAATTTCGCGGATGAGACGATGCGCGTATTCGACGAAATCGTTTGCGCGCTTCTTCATCATTCGCGCATCGTGCTCATCGGATGATGCCATCCATCAGCGAGTAGTAGAAGCCGACGTGCAGGCCTTCAGCTCGTGCAGCTTCTACATATTCGCGCACCAGATCACGTCCAGGGCCTTGCTTTCCGGCGCGATAATCAGTCAGCTTGCTATCGAAATTGCAGAAGCCTTCATGGTGCTTGGTCGTCATCACCATGTATTTCATACCGGCAGCCTTCGCCAGCTTCGCCCATGCACGTGCGGAGTTCTTCACCGGATTGAATGTAGCTGCGTGCCGTGTATATATTCAACGACGGGAATCGCCTCATCTTCCATCACCCATTCGTGCCGGCCGATGGGTGCTGTAGACACCAAAGTGGATGAACATGCAAACTTCGCTGCCTGCCACGACTGCATGCGCCGTACTTGGTACGCTGTGGGAGGAGCTGAGTTCGCAACCGCCTGTGCGAGAGGCGAGGCAGCCGCCGTTCTTGTCCGCGCCGGTCCTGCGAGAGAGAAGCGCCGGTTCCAAGCAGCATCTGACGTCTGTTCAAGCTAGGTTTTGCATCTCCCTCTGTCTATCCATGCAAATTGAAGAATCCGCCATCGAGCGGGTAGTCTGTTCCGGTGATAAAAGATGCCTCGTCCGAGCAGAGATAAAGGGCCAGCATGGCAACCTCAGAGGGTTTCGCCATGCGGCCGACTGGTTGCGAAGCAGAGAGCTTTGCAAATGCCTCGGCTTCTTTGCCTGGAAAGTTCTTTCTAACAAAACCGTCGACGAACGGCGTATGCACGCGTGCCGGCGAGATCGCATTGCAGCGGATATTATGGCATAAGTAATCGCGGGCAACAGAAAGAGTCATGCTCCGCACTGCGCCTTTGCTCATCGAATACGCGTATCGGTCCTCAAGACCGGCGTTAGCAGCAATGGAAGCCAGGTTAACGATGACGCCGCCACCTTGCGCCACCATCGCTCTGATGGTCTCCTGCATAGCATGATGCGTCCCCAGTACGTTAACGCGAAATATGCGTTCAAAATCTTCATCACTCGTGTTCTCAAGGCGGCCTACATGCGATACCCCGGCGCTGTTGATAAGGATGTCTACCGCGGAAAGCCCCAAAATTGTTTGGAACTCCGCTCTTGTCTGTACCGCATCGGTAAGATCGCACGCGTGTGCAGTCGCGTTTCGCCCGAGTTGCATAATTCGTTCTGCTGTCTTCTGCGCCGCCTCTGCGTTCAGGTCGACGATACGGATGACAGCGCCATGCTCGGCGAAACACAAAGCAATCGCTTGGCCGATACCACTAGCCCCACCTGTCACGAGTGCCACCTTGTTGTCCAGACGAAACCCACTCACGTTGTAGCACCTTTCTATGTAGAGGGTGAAAGAGCCGAATGGCCTCGTCAATATTTTATCTGATTTTGTGTCAATGCTAAAAACCATCGTTTCATTTCTTGAAACAAAGTTGACAGCGCGGTCGGAGCTTGTGGTTGAAGCAAGAAGCGAAGAGTTCGAGCCTCCAAAAACAAGCGCTGAACGCTAAAGAAAAAGCTGAAGGCTCGAGGTATGAAGAAAGTAGCGAAGAAGTAGACGTTACGCTTTGCCCCAAACATGCTGCCACGTCTCCACCGCGCCCAGCTTCGTCTCCTCGGGCGTCAGCGCGACCACCGCTACACCCATTCCCCCAAGCACGCCCAGTAAATCCTCCCTGCGCTTACTGCCTCTTCTCAAAATTCACATACTCGCCCGCATTCGCCTTCACCACCAGATCACACGGAATCACCTGCACCTCCGGCTTAGCATTTTCACTTCGCTTGTCTCGTCCATGACCTCGTCCAAACTAGCAACAAGGTCTGATCGTCTTCTTGTTACCGTAGAGTCCCAGCTTGCGCCGCAATGAGGTCGAAGATCTCTGGTAGCGGCATGGATGGAGCGCAGTTCCCGTGCCGACGCACGGGTCGACGACAGTCTGATCGGGATCGAACCGATGACCTCTTCCATGCCATGGAAGCTCCGAAAACGCTAAATAATTGACGGATAAGAACTTACTAGACGGTAAAACCGGCAAAACCGGCCCAATCGGCCGTCTTTGACACCAATTTGACACCAACTTTTTGGGGCCGCGGGCTGAGCTTGTGGCGGGATCAGCCCCCAATTCCTCGCCTCCACTTGGAGCGAGAACACACCCTCGGAGTGTCCATGAGCAACAACGATTACGGAACTATTCACAGCGAAATTGTCTCACTTCTGAAGACCGCCCGCGCCTCCGCAGCACGGTCCGTCAACGCCCTGATGACGGCGACCTATTGGGAGATCGGTCGGCGAATCGCCGAATCAGAACAAGGGGGCAATCACGCGCCGACTATGGCGAACGATTGATAAGGCATTTGGCGCGGGATTTGACCAGCCAATTTGGGAGGGGATTCGGGTGGCGAAACCTGACCCAAATGCGAGCGTTCTTTCTGGCTTGGCCCCCCGCCAAGATTTTGCAGACGGCGTCTGCAAAATCGGTGTCGTTGAGTGATCTGGCCAGACAGTTTCCGCTGCCGTGGTCGGCCTACGTTCGCCTCCTTTCAGTCAAGACCGAGGAAGCCAGAAGCTTCTACGAGGGGGAGGCTCTGCGCGCCGGCTGGTCGGTACGGCAGCTTGATCGTCAGATCGCGAGTCAGTTTCACCAACGTCTGGCGCTTTCTAAGAATAAACCTGCAATGCTAGAAAGAGATGCTGGCACCTTCATCCGCGACGAAGTCACACCGGAAGAAGCGATCAAAGACCCGTTCGTACTCGAATTTCTCGGACTGAAAGACGAGTACTCAGAAACCGATCTCGAAGAGGCTTTGATTCACCACCTGACAGATTTCCTGCTGGAACTGGGTGACGACTTCGCCTTCCTCGGTCGTCAGCGGAGGCTTCGAATTGACGACACTTGGTTCAGGGTTGATCTCCTCTTCTTCCATCGTCGCCTTCGCTGTCTGGTCGTCGTCGACTTGAAGGTTGGCAAATTCAGCTACGCGGACGCAGGCCAGATGCACCTCTATCTAAACTATGCGCGGGAACATTGGATGATGGCTGGAGAGAATCCTCCGGTGGGCTTGATCCTCTGCGCGGAAAAAGGTGCGGCAGAGGCGCACTACGCGCTCGACAATCTTCCCAACAAAGTCCTTGCTGCTGAGTACCAAATGGTACTCCCTGATGAAAAGACGATTGCGGACGAACTTGCGCGTTCCGAAGCTCGACTCGCGGAACGTGAGAAAGGAATCCGACCCATCCGGTCATAGGAAGATTCAATGGCTACGCTTTCGTTCCAGAGGGCAAACAGTTCTGAAACTGTACGAGCTGGCTAACTAGGGAAGCGAGAGGCAGTCGTGCGGTGTCAGCGATTTCATACTCAACATGGAGAACGGATTTACTCAGATCCCGGCGCGAAATCAACCGTAGCAGCATGGCCGATTGGTAGATCAGAGATTGTGCGGTGTCGGGCACAGCCGCGTCCAGCGGCGTGATCTTCAGATCGAGTCGGTGATGATCGCGTCCGGCAGATCGTTGGCGGCTGCCATGCGGTTGACTTCGCCATGGCTCCGTTGAACGACGACGAGCGTCGCAGGTTCCTGGAGGTATGCGACGATCGCTATGGCCGGCGTTCGACGGTGCTTACCAGTCAGTTGCCTGTCGATAGTTGGCATGCACAGATCGGCGATCCAACCATCGCCGACAGCATCCTGGACCGGCTGGTTCACAACGCCTATCGCATCGAGATGGATGGCGAGTCGATGCGCAAGAAGAGCAAGGAAGCGGCGGCGAAGCCGATCGGAGGCCGCTCATGAGCGCCCCTCGGTTGATCCTCAAACAGCCCACCGGTTGGTTCGCTGCCGGCAGAGAGTTTGGCCAGGCCATCACGATACTCTCCGATGGCGCCTTCAAGCTCTACGTCTACGCCTGTCTGCATGCCGGTCGCCACACCGGTTGCCTTCGTGCAACGGTTGAGCACTGGCGCGGGCTGTAAAAACAACGCCATCCGTCATCGCCATGAACATGGATGAGTTGCAAGAGCGAGCCGTCTGTTGCGTACGCAGAGACCAAAGCCCGCAACTGGTGCTTGAAATCCGCGACTTGCCATATCAGAGGCAGCAAACACCTGACCGCACTCTTGGGCCAGAGGCAAGGTTCGTCGCGAAAGTGCGTGGCCTGTTCCTGGCTCCGGCTTGCGTTCAGGCCAGCTTCTCAGCCGCCGATGAAAGGCTTGCGCTCGATATGCACCGAGGAGGCGTTTCCATCGAACAGATCACGCGGGCCATCCTGCTGGGATGTGCCCGCAAGTACGTCTCCATGCTCAACGCCCGAACCCGAACCCCGATCACCAGCCTGCAATACTTCGCCGACATCGTCGAGGAAGTGTGCGAGTCGGAGATACCGGAAAGCTACTGGGAACCGCTTCGATGGAAAATGACGAGGATGGAACAGCAATGGCAGAAAGGAGATCAGGCAAAACCTTGATGCCGATACCAGCGGGGTAGCCCAGGCTGCCCGGCATCACCGAAACAACGGCCCACATCACCATAATGCTGGCTCACATCCAACGGAATCCACAATCGTGCTACCCGAAGAGGAAAGAAACGAAATGAGGTTAAATGATATTTATTCGCCCTTTTCTTGACTCATGTGGGCCACGTAGCTAATGTAAAAAAACACCAGCGTCGCTTTGCTCCGACTCTGACCCACATCACCGTAATCAGCGGCCCACATCACCGGAACGCACGTCAAGCGTCTGCGAAGCCACATTGTCGGATAGTTTGGGTGCCAGAAGTGCCTCCGGTGAATCCCTAACTGGGCCGGTTTTCCGTTCCAGTGCACCTGAAACCCCATAATCCTCCAGACTGTATTTGGCCCAACCAAGGCAAAATGCAGAACCGGAGGAAAGAATAGTGAGTAAAGAAACAAGAACGATCTCCGATTTGGTGAACGCGATTTCGGAGGAAATGACTCGGCTCGACTACAAACCGACCGTGTTGAAGCAGTACCACATCGTATGGAACAAGTTGTGCAAGCGCGTAGGTGCACGGCCTGCGAATGACTTCGACATGGAATTCGGGATGAAATTCCTTGACGAGGCAATGCGTGCCCATCCAAAGCATCTGAACGAGAACAGCAAGCAAAGATGGATTAAGGCAATTTACACGCTCGCCGATTTCAAACGTACTGGCATCCTTTCTCTGCGGCGGGAGAAACGCGGATTTGTTTTTTCCGAACTGACCAAATCCGCGTTCCAGCAATTCACGGCGCATCAATCGGCCATTGGACTATCCGAAACGTATATACGCGACACATGCCTCTATCTGGAGCGTTTCTCGAAATACTTGGAGCAACAATGCTTGGAGAACATTGCAGGGCTTGACGCCCGGCATGTGCAAGGGTTCGTCAATAGCTTGGCCATATACGAATTACCCACGATTTACCATACGACTTGCGTGTTGCGGCGCGCCTTGCGCTACCTGTATGCCCAAGGGATAATCACGACCGACCTAAGCACGGCTGTTCCAAAAATCCGATACTGCAAGAAAGCAAAAATACCTTCCGCTTACTCGAAAGACGAGATCGAGCGTATGGTCAACAGCATCGACAGAGGAAACCCGCGAGGCAAAAGGGACTACGCGCTGATCCTTCTTGCCGCCCGGCTGGGTCTTCGGGCATCGGATATTGCAAACCTGACATTCTCCAGCTTCAAGTGGGATAAGAACATCATTGAGGTTGCTCAGCAAAAAACCGGGGAGCCCGTGACCCTGCCGTTGCTAAACGATGTCGGGGAGGCCGTCATTGACCACATCCGCTACGCGAGGCCGAAATCGGACGAGCGGTTTCTGTTTCTAAAGCTCAACGCTCCCAATGACGTGATGTATGCCAACTCGATACATCACACGGTCTATGCAAGGCTGAAAGAGGCGGGAATCCGCATACCGCCGGGTAAGAAACACGGTCCCCACGCGCTAAGGCATAGCCTGGCAAGCGCCCTGCTTGAAAACAATGTACCCATGCCAGTCATTTCAGAAGCACTGGGACATACCGACACAGAATCGACATCCGTATACCTTAAGATCGATGTCGCCAGATTGCGCGAGTGCGCGGTTGAAGTCTCCGCCTTTTGTTGTGGTCACGAAAATCGGTTTGGAGGCGCGCACGAATGAAAAATGACGAAACTACCCGCTATTACGAAAGCCCATTCGCGGCGCACATGGCCAACTTCATCCGCTACAAGCGTGCGCAAGGCATTAAATACGACGCAGTACCGCGTTCCCTGCGCAGTTTTTCAAGGTTCTTGTCCGCTAAGGAAGCGGATGACGCAAGCATTGGGAAAGAGTTGATTGAGGAATGGTGTTCATTTAGGCCAAACGAAAACAGGCTAACGCAAAGACGCCGCATTGTTGAGACGACCCAATTCCTGAAGTACTTGTCAGAAAGAGGCGTGGATGTGCATTTTCCTCGTCCAACGCGGAAATCGCGAGCAAGAGGAGCGTTTGTCCCGCATATTTTCTCCCATGAAGAGTTACGCCGCTTTTTTGAGGAATTGCGATCGAATCAGCGCAAGAACCCCTTCCATGATGCCAGTGATGCTGCCTGTGCTTTTCAGACTGCTTATGGGCTGCGGACTGCGAATATCCGAGGCCCTTGGGCTTCGACTCGGTGACACTGATCTTGACAATGGCATCCTCGTTATCCGGAAGTCAAAGTTCAACAAAGACAGGCTCATCCCCCTGTCGGATTCTTTGTTGGCTGTACTTCGCGGATACAGTGGCACTTACCACAAGATACCGAAGGACGACAAGGAACCATTTTTCGCTCACAGGGACGGCCGCGTAGTTAGTCAGGACAATATCTACACATGGTTCAGGAAAGTGGTCTGGGCAGCGGGGATCTCACACGGCGGGCGCGGCAACGGTCCAAGAGTGCATGATTTTCGCCACACATTTTCGGTTTATTCGTTGAAGGCCATGACGGACAAAGGGATGGACATGTACTGTGCCCTGCCGCTCCTGTCAACCTATCTTGGCCATGCGTCGGTGTCTGCCACAGGGCAGTATGTCAGGCTAACGCAGGACATGTTCCCTGAAATTATTGAGAAAGCAAACGCCATCGCCGCCTTTGTAATTCCAGGGGGTGAATGGTAATGAAAAAAGCAGCGGATTTCCCTTATTACGTGAGCAAGTTCCTTGCCCGATATCTTCCCGGCGAGGTAGGCGCCAGTCCAAACACAATCCTGTCGTACAGGGACACTTTTTTGCTGTTCATAAAATACTGTAAGTCGCAAGAAAATACGCTTCCGGAGGAGATGACGCTCGAACTGCTGACAAGAGAACTGGTATGCGCGTTTCTCTCCTGGCTCGAAAATGAACGTAATTGCAGCGTCTCAACAAGGAACCAGCGTCTTGCGGCGCTTCACTCCTTTTGTCGCTTCATGCAGACGGAAGACGTGATGCGCCTCAACCAGTACCAGTTGGTGATTTCGATTCCCGAGAAAAAGGGGAAATCGGGAACCGTCAATTACATGTCACCAGAAGGCATCAAGCTCATACTGGAACAACCCGACGCAAAAAAGATGTCTGGCCGCAGGGACATGGTTTTGCTGAGTCTGATGTACGATTCTGGCGCTCGTGTTCAGGAGAGGCTGACATTACTGTAGGGGATTTCAGGGCGGAGCCACCGGCGACTATAAAGATTACTGGCAAGGGTGGTAAAACGCGCATAGTCCCGCTCATGGAGCCGACAGCTACCATCGTGCGCCAATACATTTCTGACGCCGGCTTGACTGGCGGCGGCAGCACTCGTATCCGCTGTTCCCGAATCGGCGAAGCTACATCGCTTAGGGGTAAAGCCCAAGGGCCTTCATCTGACTATTGAGGAGTTCGTTACGGAAGATTTTCGGATTCACTCCAACCTGACGAGTCGATTTGGATTGTCATCCGAGAATGCTCGGAAAATGCTCTTGAAATCCCTCCTCGAACTCCTGTCTGTGTACAGCCGGACCGCACATATGCGCGAATTCACGTGCATTCTCGGAATGGAGGAGGATGAAGAGCAAGCATGGAATCTAAAGGCTGATTCGTTGTATCGTGCATTCGCTCAAGAGCCGCAGTCGCGCGAACCTCAATTTCTGCGCGTTGCGAAGATCGCCGGGTTGGGTGAGCGCGGCTTAACAGAGAGCGGCAGGATCGATCTGGAGCGGCTGATGCGGTTGCGTAGTTCCGATGATTTGGCGGTTTTCAGAACGTGGTTGCGCAGCGCAGAAAGCAAAACCGACAAGGAAATACGTGATCGAGTTACCAGTTTGCGATCAAGAGTCGGCAATTTTCTTTCTGGAACAGTTGCAGGGAAGGCTCTAAGGATCGTTATCACCAATTCATCCGGGGCTATCCCAAATCCATTAGTGTCCATCCCGGTAGGCCTGGGGCTCAGTGCTCTCGATTCGTTTTTGTTGGAACGAGTTCTGCCTCGTGACGCGGTTCTCAGTGTTCTCGTTGATGAATATCCGGCAATCTGTAAAGACGGGTTCTAATTGCCAACCCTCCTGCTACCGCAATGCGGCTTCAATAGCTGTTTTGCCCTGTGCAGCGAGTACTTTCGAGCCTTCAACCCCAAACAGTTGCCAACGCGATCCCGTAGGTGATGGTCACATAGATCCATAGGGCGAAAAGGCTGCGTGTATTGACGTGCGAAATCGGTCGCCTTTCCAGATGCGCGTGTCGTAAGCGAAGAACTGCGCCAGCAGTCGGCATAACCAAAACACCGTCATCCCCGCCAATACCGCCCTGCTCAATAAGGCGGGGCGTAGCAATGCGTCGGCACAAAGGAACGACCCTACACCGCCCAATGCCACTCCCAATCCTATGAAAAAGCTATGCACGAAGAATATTTGGCGTGTCAGAAGCGACACGCCTGCCAGTTCCCGCTCCCATCCGAAATATCGATTGAAGAAGGCGTGGCTCAGACCGAGTAATGCCAGCAGGATGCCAACGATCCGCAGATGCATGGACAGAGTCATAGGTTCTTCCTCAAAACGTACACATGCACAAATGGCGTCATCGCAAGTTCCGTTCGCACCATGAAGCCTGCTTCTGAAGCGGCGTTTCGCCACTCTTTCTGAGAGAAGAAGTGCAGGAAGCCGGGACCGAAGGCCAGAAAATTTTTCCAGTCACGCGCATGTTCCATCAACACCAACTCGCCACCGGGAATCAGAATACGCACGATCTCTCGAAATAGATCCACGCGTTGCTCATGACGGCGCAGTTCGTGCGCGGTAAAAATCGCGAAAGCGGTGTCGAACACGTCTGCGTCAAAGGGCAGCCGGTCATAGCGCCCCAATATCGCAGGGACCGACTTCTGATTGACCAGCTGTGCCTGCCGAATTGAGATTTCGGTCATAGTGCGCGGGTCAAAGATGTCAACCACCTGATTGCCTTCTGCTGGAAGGACTGTCTCGAGCAGGCCGCTGGTTTCGTCCCAGCCAGAATGAATGTTGATCCATCGCCTCGGTACCCGGGTTAGCAGGCGCACAATCCAGCGGAAATCGTAAAGCGGAAAACGGTCGTATATGTAGTGCGACACGAGCAGCGACGACGCCACCCAGAACATCCCCGGCACCACGCCTGACAGGAGCGCGATGCGGCCCGGGGTTGGCAAAGATGGCCAGGCCAGCGCCGCCGCCAAAATGCCCGCAGTTGCGATGAGATACATGCGCCGATTGAATTGCAAGATCTGCAGTACTCCTTGATAGGGTCCCCGAGTTGTAAATGTACTCATGAGAGCCGCCTCCCTTGTTCCCATCGATAAGGCACATCGTGTACATAGAAAGCGTTAGCAAGAATCGGACGGGCGCCGAGGAATGGCTCGTGCTCCAGAAATGTATTCCGCCGCACATCGACAGCGACTGGTCGCGGTTCCCACTGCTGGCGTATTGCGCGGATTCCGATAATCGAATCCGTTGACTCCTCATAATCGAAGGTGTAAGGCAAAGGACCGGCAAATCTCCGCGCCTCGGCCAGGTTGCTGAAGGGGGATCCATCGGGCAGCAGCCCCGGCCCGTCCGTCAGCCGCGCCACTACTTCGATATCGGCCTCAGCCCGCGGGGTCCGGATAGTCCAATGGAGTTCCCCGCTGGTGGTCTTCAGTTCCGTTTCGCAGAGCCGATAGTTATAGTGCGTCAGCAGATTGCCGGCGCACGCCATCCTTCTGCGGTCTGTGTCGCTGCGCAAAATCCGCAACCCTCGCTTCGATTGCGCTGCGTTGTCCAGTCGCGTGAAGATCCGATAGCCGCTCAAGAAGAAATCCTGCCCCATGACCGCGGGAAGGAAACTGGGTCGGAGACGCTCCGTCTGAACCAGGGCGATAGCGAGGAAAGCATGTCCACGAAAAAGATCGAGCATAAGCCCCTTCGGCAACAAGGGTTCGAGAATCTCCGGCGGAAGCGCGTAGGTCAAAACCAGCGAGTGGCGGAAAAACGCGGAGATAGGAATCGGGTGCCGTTTTAGCAAATGGAGCATTCTTTGCCTCCTTCACCGAAGGTCGTGATGGCACCCACGTACACGACACCCCAAAGCATCGAACGGTCCAGTGCAGCCCAATTTGTCGTGGTATCGGGTCTCGGCTCCGCGAATGTGCGGGAAACCACAACCGCATTCGGAGCCGCTGCATGTTCGACCGCATTCCGCAAGCGAAGCAGATACTCCTGCGATACTCCGTCGCCAATGTTGGATAGAGCAAACGCGTCGTATGTTGACGGTGGGCAACTCTCAAGAAACTCCGCGGCGTCTGCGCAGACGAATTGGATCGGAGTTGCAGACGGTCCGGGGTCGACCGGCGCTGTTCCCAACATCAAAGCCGCAGCATACGGATTGGATCGGTTGGGGTGACTTGCCCAACCGCGCCGCAGACGCTGACGAATCCGACGGCCGAATTCGTCAGGAACCGACGCAGCCAACGGGGCAGCGTAGCAAAGCCCCAGCAGGCGCGGCGCAAGCAATGTGTCCACGGCAGCGCGCCAAATAGGAGTGTCGAGCCTCTCATCCCAGTATTGGATTTGCCTGGCGCAGTCGGAAAGGTTGAGAAACTCAACTAGTTTTCGCTGGGTCCAACCAGCGAGTCTCGCCATGCCGCGGCCGAAAGCGAGCAACTGCTCAGCGGCGCCCGCATGCCCCGGCCCGCCCTCCGCCCTCGACTTTGCGTAAGCGAGTTGATGTGGATTGATGTCCACCGCCGTCACGCGATGCTCGGCAGCGGCAAGAGCTCGTGCGGTAGACCCGGCTCCGGCTATGGCGAAGACGCGGCTCCGCGGCCTGAAGGCGCGCAACTCGATGCCGTAGTCCTCGTACGTCTGCCCAAAAATTAGCCGATGATGCTGGACGCGGAACGGGCCCCTCCGCCAGGGGGTTGAGACAGTTTCAAGCATGCGCAACATGGGGGCTATCCTCCGCTGCAATCCAAATCAAAATCAGGAAAGCCAGGTTCTGCACGATCATGCCCCCGGGGTCGGGGATCAGGCGCCTCGCCCAAATCGTTCCACCCGCGTTCATCGCAACGAGGAGCGCGGTCTGCACAAGCGCCGCCTGGCGCATTCGCTGCCCAGACAAGACCCACGCGGCGATACCGCATTCGGCCAGGCCTAGCGTGATTAGCGCTGCTCTAGCCGTCACGGGGCCAAGGAAGGGTGTCGCTGCGATCACCTCCGCGTGGCGGGGCATGCCGCCCAAAAGCTTGCACCACAAACCCTCGTACAGCCAAACCAGAGCAATTGAGGCGCGGATGAGTTTTGGGTCAGGCCTCGTTTGAAGTGTCATAGCCTTGCCCTCCTTCGGCCAGAACGATGAGATCTACAATCTTTGACCGCAGCGGTTTCAACAGCGCGAATCCAGCCATCTTCAAGCCGCCGACCAGAAGTGCGAGGCTCTTCTTACGCAGCATCCGCGTTTGCCGCTGACCTGGAGAGCGATCATAGATCCAATACAGAATCAGGCCCATTTGATATAGCCACAGCAATTTCGGCAGGTGCGGCGCAAGCTCCGTTGGAACCCGCACGTCCCGCGACTCGTCAATCATCCGGGCAAAGTACGCCTGGTCGCGTTCTCGAATGTGCCTTGTCGCCTCGCTGAATGGCGACAGGCGGTTCTGTGGGTCAGCCGAGTGTCGCAGCAGCGCGCCGAGGAAGGTACGATTCGGCTCGAAGTATTCAAACTTCACCGCCATCAGTGCCTCTACCTTCTCCTCGAAATGGCTCGCGCCGGAGAGAGCGGCTTCCATTCTGGGGGTCATTGCCTCAATCGCCCGCTCATAGAACGCCATCACCAGGTCTTCCTTCGACTGAAAATAGTAGTAAGCCGATCCCAATGACACATCTGCGGCGGCTGCGATCCCGCGCATAGTCGTTTCCTCAAATCCCTGGTGTCGGAACAGGTCTAATGCGGCGTCAAGGATGCGGGCGCGAGTGACTTCGGATTTCTTGATCGAGGTGGCCGTTGTCATAGTTTTGAGGTGGTGGTCAGGATCCGGGCTCGCGGTCTCTGCCCCCCTGAAGCGGTAGGATTTGCACCCAATTAGGCACCCAATCACACCCATTTCGGCGGGGCGGCTGCCTGGGAGGTCTCAAGCGCATCGAATTCAATATTCATTTTATTTGAATATTGTATAATCGAACCATGCTTAGGCCGCTCGACATCGTGGTCCTGCTGAAGCTTTCGCTGGAGAACAGCGAACGGCCTCCGTACCTGCGCCTGGCGAATGAACTCCACCTCTATCCGTCAGAGGTCTACGCTTCGGTGAAGCGTGCGCGGGCGTCGCACTTCGTTCAAGGCCCGGAACTCGGAGATCGCCTGAATCGCTCCTCGCTGCTCGAATTCCTGATTCATGGAGTTCGATATGCTTTTCCTGCCGTGACCGGCGCGCCGACGCGAGGGGTTCCAACGAGCTATGCCGCTCTTCCGCTTTCGAAAACCATTGCTGATGCCGGCGAGTTGCCGCCAGTCTGGCCGTACGCGGATGGGAAGGTTCGTGGATACAGCTTTGCGCCCCTCCACAAGAATGTCCCGCAGGCTGCACTCGCAGATGAGCGGCTCTATGAATTGCTGGCCTTGGTGGATGCTCTCCGTAACGGGCGGGCCAGAGAACGAAACCTGGCGAGTCAGGAGCTGACGCGAAGGTTGGAGATGCCCACCGATGCCAAATCCTAATCTTGACCTGCTGGAATTGGCGGCTGAGAGATTGCGCCAACTCCTTCCGGAAATCGTCTTTGTTGGCGGCTGCGCAACCGGTTTGCTGATCGACGATCCGGCCGCCGCGCCCGTACGCGGAACCTACGACGTGGACGTCATCGCGGAGATTGGTTCCTATGCCGAGTACACCGACTTTTCCGAGCGGCTTCGCGCTCTGGGATTCAAAGAAGACAGCCGCGAAGGCGCGCCGCTGTGCCGGTGGATTCATGGTGCATTGACCTTGGATGTCATGCCGTTGGACCCTCAAGTTCTTGGATTTTCGAACCGCTGGTATCCGGATGCTCTGCGCACGGCGGGGAACGTCCAGCTTCCTGGCGGACTGGTCATTCGGGCCATCAACGCGCCCTACTTTCTCGGGACCAAGCTCGAAGCATTTCACGGACGGGGAAAGCGGGATTACCTCGCGAGCCATGACCTGGAAGACTTCATTGCCGTAGTCGACGGCCGGCCATCACTCATACCTGAAGTCGAGATGACATCTCCGGCGTTGAAGATTTATATCGCCGATGCCGTCCGAACGCTTCTTGCGGAATCACGCTTCCTCGACGCTTTGCCCGGATACCTTCTACCGGACGACGCGAGTCAAGCCAGGATCGGGCAACTCCTCGCGAAGTTCCGCAGACTCGAGACGATCCGCTGACTTGGCGACGGCGCCTAAGCCACGATCCGCTCTGGATGGTCGGTCCGCGCATATTTCCGAAGCTCGGAGACCGGGATCAGAACCCGGCCGCCAATGCGCCGTGTTGGCAGCCGCCGCGTCGCGATCAGGTAGTCCAATGCCCTCTGGCTAATGGAGAGCAACTGCGCTGCCTCTTCTCGGCTCGCAAGGATCTTGCTTTCTGCCGCTACGGTGATTCGAGCGGGTGGTTTCTTTTGTTCGCCCTCTGCTGATCTCATTTCGGATGCTCCCATCATTAACCCGTCTTCGCGTCGTTGCCACCCGCTGACGAGTTGGAGAATTTGCTTGCACCTGCGATCAGTTACAGCTTCGACCAGTTTTGAATGCGTGTCCAAGACCTTTTACTTGCAGCGTTATTCCTAGAAGGCATCACAGAGGCATTGGTGGTCATTAAGGGACGTCTTCGCGCATTTAATGGCATGAGCGAATCTGAGCAGATGCAGGTGAGATCAAAAACATTCTGGGCTTGAGATTCGTTGAGCTGTGCACCTTTAGTTTTCCGTTTGCGACGATGCCTACAAGGCATCACTCTTCTCCTAAAAGGTATTGGACTCGCGCGAGAGATGGCGTTATGTTGTCGCTCACGACGGAGGAAATCAGGGCATGCATCCCGTTCGGTGCTGCGCACCGGGTGAATTGTGACACTCCACCCCTGAAAGGGAACTGCCCAGATACTTTGGTATCTCGATAGATACCACTGAAAACACAGCACGCCGACAAAACGTGGTATCTGGCCAGATACCGCGTAAACACGGGATGGAGGTCACTATGGGTGACATTCAGGCACTGAGGGATCGACCCAAAGAGAAGCTGCGCGGGCGTGAGCGCCGCTCGCTCAATCTGAGTACGAAGCTCACTGCAATCGAGGCAAGAATCATTGAAGATGCCGCATCGCGGGCTGGCAGGACGCCGAGCGAATGGGCACGTGAAGCATTGCTGAAGGCGGCCCAGGGTGGTAGTTCAAACCCGCTTGGCATGGATATTTTCGCCGAGTGTGTGGGCAGCCAGATGCTAATGATGAATGCATTTGATCCGCTCCTGAAATCGGCTGGAATGGCAACAGAGCAAATCAAGGCGCTCTTTGATCGGGTCCAGAAGACGAAGCTAAACCAAGCGCAAGAACTCCTCGCAAAGCGCGCGAAGCGCCGTGCCGAAGAGGTACGGCGAGAAACCGAATGACATTCCCCGGATAGCAGAGAATAGCCGAGTCCGGGGCGGAGTCAAGGCCGCGCTCCGCGCGCCGCTTCGCGGTCAGAGAGCCTTGACACCGCTCCTGGTGCCTCGGCAAATCATTCCGATATCCGGGGAATGTCATCAAAATGCTGAAGAGCAAATACTGTGAGGTGGGGCATGCGCGGAGTCTACGAAAATCCATTGGGGAGCGGCATCTGGTGGGTTCACTACTATGCGGCTGGAAAGCGGCACCGGGAGAAAGTCGGTCGCAAGTCGGATGCGATCAAGTTGTACCAATCGCGCAAGGCCGATGTAGTCGCCGGAAGGAAGCTTCCCGAGCTGCGCAACAGCAAGGTTGTCATGTTGTCGGAACTGATCGATGACGTGCTCGAATTCGTCGCCCATCACAAGGACAATCGGAGCTACACAAGCAAAGGCGAAATCGTTCGGAAAGCGCTTGGCTCTAAGCCCGCTGCTGACCTCACTCCGCAGGAACTGGAACGGTGGCTTAGAACACGCTGCAAAACACCAGCTACAGCGAACCGCTATAAGGCCTTCATCTCACTCTGCTATCGGGAGGGGGTTCGCAATGGCAAAGTGGCCGTCAATCCGGCACGTTTGGTGCGGCAAAGGAAAGAGGGAACGGGTCGGCTTCGGTTCCTAAGCCGCGAGGAATATGACCGGCTCCACAAAGTGATTGCAGTACGTTTCCCGGAACATTTAGCCGAGTTTGTCGTCAGCGTTCACACTGGGATGCGGCTGAGCGAACAGTACTCGTGCATGTGGTCCCAAGTGGGTCTCGAACGACGAACAATCGAACTGACGAAGACGAAGAACGGCTCGGCTCGGACAGTGCATCTCAATGCCGACGCTCTGAGGGCAATTGAGTCGCTGAAACGAACTCTACAAAAGGCGTCCGATCCGGTCTTTCCGCGCGAGGGATCACAGGGCCGATTCGACACCCGATCCTGGTTTCAACCTTGTCTCGAAGAAGCGAAGATTACGAATTACGTCTGGCATTCGAACCGGCACACATTTTGCTCCTGGCTAGCCATGGCCGGAGCATCGATCAAAGAGATCCAGGAGCTAGCCGGCCACAAGACAATCACTATGTCCGCCCGCTACAGTCATCTCTCGCCAGAACACCGGCTTTCCGTCATCGATCGGATTGCCACGTTAAAGCTAGACCGACTGACCGAATACCATGAGTGAGATTCGTTTCTGATGCTCGAATTTGCCCACTAAATGCGCCCGAGGAATTAGTTATCGGTCAAACTCCTGTAATTGCGTCATCACCTCTCCGACGCCCTCCTGACAAAGACGGTCGATTACATCAAGGGTGCGAGGTCCCCATTGATCCCGCTGATGCTGGTGGTACACGCGGAAGATCAATTCGATACAGTGTAACCGTCTGCAGCGCGACCCGTCCTGAAGTCTCTCGCTTCGGGGCCAAAGCGCTTAAGGAAGATCTCGCATGCTGTACAAACCACTCCGGGAAGTTTCTCCACAGATCCTTCCAGTGTGTAGAGCAGAGAATGTGAATTATCTTCAAAAGCCGGGCTGTTGCAATATGCGTCGATGAGCGATGCGAAACTCTCGAGTGGTAGGCCGTCTAGATGTCTGAAGCAATTACCTGCTTCTTCCCGCACTTTTTTATCAGTGTCACTGAAGCAGCGAACCAACTGCTTCTCGCACCGCGGACGGAACTCTTCGACGCCTAGGTTCGCCGCAGCCACCCTGGCCGCCGCCAGTCTTTGCGCCTCATCTCCAGTCACGGCGGCCTCAGCCATTTCCTCAGCCTCCGGATGCATCAAGGCCGCAATGCAAGCCAATTGAGAGCCCAGCTCAATCGCCTTTTGGTCTGGACTTCGGAGCAGTGCTTCAATGTGTGGACGCACTAAATCAAAATGTGCCCTTATCCCGACCCGAGCGAGGTCCACTCCATATTTGCTGGACCGCAATTCAGGTGTATCAATGCAACATTTTTCGAACAAATCCCACGCATACATGTAATCGCGTACAGCGACGGCTCGCAAGGTAAATGCAACACAGGTGAGTACGGCCTCACTCCGGTCCTCCGTCATTTTCTGCAACGTGTGTTTGAAACGTTCAACATACTGCGGGTCGTGATTGATCAGGGTTCCAATCGCGAGTGCAGCACGGCCACGCATCGTGTTAATGCCATGAAAATGCGGATCCCCGTCATAGTAGTTCTTGCCATTGCTCGATTGCTTCTTCCAGGCCTCTTCGCTCGGATCGGGACTGCACAGAGCGAGCCAAGACAGCTGCTCAAGCGATTCTTGAGGCAACGGATCTTCAATCGCACTGAGCAGGTCTGCCACCTCGCCCCCACAGCTTTCTCGTTGTTCGGCGAATGCCTTTGAGGTCACTTGGAGCTTCAAAGAATCATCGACCGGTGCCTTTTGGAGTGCCCGTAGGAGCTCCCCCCAGTATTCCGGCGATACATCGGAAGGAAGTCTCAGCGCGAACTGCGCAAACCGATGAGGTTCTTTGGCTGCCATCGCCCCGATAGCGCGAGCGAACTGGGGATTTCCTCCTTTTAGGAAGTCTCGATAATCCCGAGGTCGTTCGTTGGCGCTGTAGTGGGAAATCGCGGTGAGAATCGCCTCATCGTCCATCTTCTCGAGCCTGTCCTGAGGGATTGGAGGGCCAACAACACCACCGCGCACCCCTTCCGGTTTACCGCTGGGCTGACCGAACTTTCTTTCGAGCTCTCTGAAAGCGACATTGACTCGATGACTTCGACGCTCCACTGGCATGGCGGCAAGCAGATTAAATCGTGCTAGTCCATGGTATTTGAAACCGGACGGAGTCTTTTCCCACGGCGCGACGTACTGCAAGACCGTCGATTCAAGTAGTGCGAGTTCCTCGCCCGAGCAATTCATCGAAACCGACGTGACAGCCTTCTGCGCAAACCAGTGTGAGTTGCTGGTCACGCCGCACTCAAACCGCCACGGCTGTTTGGAAAACAGGTCCACGGCTTGACTGCTGAAGTACTTGCCGTTTCCCGCGAAGATACACATCAACAGCGCATTAGCTGTGTGGGTATCTTCCTGCTTCAAAGAATCAACACAGCGTTGCAACCTCTCCGGGCTCGCTGAGGAGACGCTCTCGAGAGCCTCTTGGAGGTAGGCGAGAGCGGCGTTGTGTGGCTCTTGTCCAATATCACGAATCATCAGGAAAGGCCATACTCTGTCTTGCCGAGGCAGCTTGTTGCCCGGGTATACAGCCCAAGATGAGGTAGCAATGATTATCGGCAGAACACAGCTTACGTAATACTCTGGAGCGGATCGCGCAGCCTTCGAGATCGGTTCGTCAGCGAATTGCTCTCCTTTGAATGAAATCAGCGGTTCGCCCGTGTCTGTCTCGCGAGCAAGGTGCAGCTTTCGACGAAGCCATGCGGCGAGAATTTCGCACATTCTTTCAGGATTCTCGTCTGCAAGCCCATAGACGAGATTCCAGAAGGTACTGTTCACCGCGATCACGCCCCGAGCCTCGTCAAGCGTCCCATCCTCGATGAGATCAAGAAAAAGGTCGAACATTGGGCGGCTTCCATTTAGTTTGACAAACTGCATAAACCACAGGAGCCTCTGTCGCCAAGCCGCATTTCCCCTGAAGGGCTTCAGGAGTCCCGCTACATCGGCTGAAAATCTGGCATCGTGCACACGTAGATACGACACGCTCAAGTCGACGATCAAATCACTTTCAGATTCGATCCAGGCCCTGGCGACGCCGCGTTGAAGGGCCTGTTCGAACAGCGAACCCGAAGCAAAAAAATGCCTCCACGCGAGAGCCGAAATCACGTCTGACGTCGTGCCATCTCGAACAGCATCAAGATGCGGCTCGATCAGGCGGGACCAAAGATCCCATTCAATCGCGGAAATTGTTGTGCTCGCTGCGGCAACCGCAAGGGCGAGATCCTTCAAGTGAATCCGGATTTTCGGATTCCTAACGAGTTGCTCTAGCTCCGTGCAGAACCGAGCTGGCTCGTCCTCGTGCAGGTACTGCAACACCTGACGTACCTGTGCCCGTCGGAAAAAATGCTGCTCGTGCGCGAGCAGGAAATCGACGAGAGATTGAGACGAGATCACGAACTGACGCGCGAAGCAATAGTCGAAGAAGCTCTCGTGGCCGAATCCTACGCGATTGCCGCTGAGAGTGATCACACCCTCTGAGACGATTTGCTCCACGTAGTCCGATGGAATTTGATCCAACACCTCCCGACGTATCGACAGCTGTTGGCTTTCCGTCATGCCCTCCACGAGGGCGCGAATCGCTGATAGCCAGTAATCTTGGGTCGGAGCGGCGCGCTCGTTGACCAGCCTCCGTTTCGTTTTCCAGTATTGTTCAAATAGGTCGAGGGTCGTGTTGAGCGGAACGTCCGATGGGACCGATGCTTCCAAAAATAGAGAGAGGTTCTGAGGCAAGCACAGGAGGTCAAGTGTTCGAGTCGGCATCAATTCTGGCGCATAACCGGCGCTGCGTAAAACATTGCTAGCTTGCTCTCGCGTGAAATTCCCTATCGATTGATGGTTATGCCCCGTGGCCAGCAGCTTTCGAAGCCTGTGGTCATTCTTCCAATCGAACTCTCTGCAAACCAGAACGATGTGTAGAGCGATACGTGCGCGAAGTCCCCTCGCCTCATTGAGTAAGGCCTCCACGGTATCGAAGAAACTTGTTGTTCTGCCCGAAGTTGTACTAATGGCATCCAGTTGGTCGATGACTAGAACCGCTGCGGAGTGGTCCTTAGCTGCGGCAGCCAGGACTAGTGCAGGCGATTCCTCCAGCCCTAATTTGCGTCCTAAATCGGCCGTGGAGGTGACTGGATCTACCCTATCCAGCCGAAACGCCAGTACGGGAACCCCGTCCGATTCGAGCCTTTGGACGAACTCTGCAATGCAACCAGTTTTTCCGGCTCCCGCATGGCCCGTGAGAACGAAGTCCGATCCCGTCGGACCGATCTTTGCAATAAGCTGATTCGATACTTCTCGCGGCACGAGAGTGCCCTGAATCAGCCGTGAGCGTGTGCCCTGGAGGTAATTCTTTGTCAGTTCCTCAATTACGAGCTTGGCTCGATCCACCGATACGATCTGCCTCAGGATGTAGCCAGCTTTTGCCAGATGTTCGACGATCACTTCTCGCGTGAGTGTCTGGTGGACGGAATCCATTAAGAGGCTACGGATTTCAGAGCAGACATTTGTGGGAGGTGCGAGAAATAAAGTTTGAGCTCCGAGCAACGCCTGATCTCTCAAGCTCCTTTCATCAAGTACACGAGTCTCAATTCGGCGGAGGTAATCTCTTGCCGTTTCCAGATCGCAGTTGCTCCACTGCTTCTGAAGTCGAGTGAGTCGCTGCTGCTGCTCGTTCGCACTAGTGAAGACTTCGGAGAACTCCTTCAGAGATGCTGATGCACGCGCTCTCTCCGACAATTCGGCGATTTCGTGAGCGTCACTGCTGGAGACAAAGACATATTCGACCTCTGGCACCCTCAAGTGGTTTTCAATGCTCTGGAGAATACCGGCGTCTGTAGAACCGAGCTCGGCAATGGTCCACTTCCCATTCGGCGCATTCCTTTTGGCCTGATGGAACGAATGGACTGTGTCGCGAACCAACTCGAACTCGACCTTATCGTCTCCAGGTACCTCAACCCGTATCGAATCCCACTGACCCCGCAGAAGGTTCTGCACCTGAAGTACAGTCCACCAAAGTTCGTAACGGTTTCCAAGCTTGTCGGCAGGTCCCCCTGGTAGTGGCACGTTAGTTAGCTCCGATTATTCACGCCCATTCTATCGGGGCTGGGCGAGCGACGTGCGGGGTGGGAGTCGCGCCGCAACTCGCCACCGAACGATGTCGAGAATTCGTCTGGTCTGAACACCATCGATCTCAACTGCGACTAAAGAGGCAAATGGGCTTGACGAGCAACAGGGTCTCGTCTGAGGCTGTTCTTCGCGGCACACTACTGTGAGAACCAACAGCCATCAGAACAGCCACCAAACGATTTTGGCCTCTCCGATTTCGAGAGGCCAATTCAATCTAAACTCTTTGTTTTGTTGGTGCCGGGAGGGGGGGTCGAACCCCCACGAGGTTGCCCTCGGCGGATTTTGAGTCCGCTGCGTCTGCCAGTAACTGCTCTTACATCAGCGAGATAATCATATCACGCTAGAAACTGTGTAAGAAAATGTGTAAATTTCTGCCCGTTTTCTACAAAACTCGGCTTCAGCCGGATCGATCCATCCTGGCGAACCTTTGCATTGATCTTGAGGGGGGCGGTAGATGGTGGCCGAGGTCGGAGTCGAACCGACATGAGGTTGCCCTCGGCAGATTTTGAGTCTGCTGTGGCTGCCAATTTCACCACTCGGCCATAATCAAGATTGTATCGCAGAGTACGCTGAGCGTCGTCTTTCTTGCGATAGCTCTATGCCCACAGACTGAGGCTTGATCTTTTCGCCTAGCTCCTGCTGCGAGAGTGCTGTCGCCGAACCGAAGATCAGCGTACCCCATCTGGCCCTGCATCGGCCTGATCTCCGTGATCTTGACAATCTCGATGCGGAGATTCGTTTAGAGCTGTTCAACGCCATGCTCGGTAGTGTCCTGATTTGGCTTGGGGGGTTACCCTATGTTGCGCGGTTGTAGGACTCCGGGCCGCCTGCGATGAAGCCGGAGGCTTGGTACCTTTCAATCTCGTGAACCCACCGATAGCAATACCAAGTCTCCCGAACGGAACCAAAAGCGTCACCATATTTGATGTAGCCGTACACCCAAAGCACATCGAAGCCGCGTGTAATCTTTACGGGATCGTTAGCCCAAGTTCCCAAATGATTTTTGCGGACATCGGCTCCTGGCAACAAGGGAAGCCCCTTGTCTTCCCATTTGGAGATTTCCTTTTCTTCAAAAGGGGGCTGAATAGTGGGGAGCGTTTCTCCGTGAGGCAAAACTTTTCCGCAATATCCAGCCTCAAGCAGAAACGCTGGAGTCTTCCCTTTATTTACAAATCGCGCAGAGAATTCAGTCCATCTAATTCCCGTCGCACCCTCAATTTCAGGGGGTATCCCAGCATCTCCAGCTTCAGCAATCATCCACGCGCGCTCCGAGGTAACCGTATGGTTCGCTTGCAGGAGGGCGGCCTTAGCCGCGTCGCGGGTAGCTTCAGCAGCTTTGCGGGTCTCCCAAGCCTGCCAGATTATTGCACCCAAGGTGAGCATGATGAGCCATGCCGTGATTCCCTCCGGCCATGTTATGAGTTTGTGCCACCCCTCCGGTTTTGGGGTGCTTTCCTGCTGATAGTAGGTAGTGGCTTGATTGTTGGTTACCGGCGCTACGGCTGGCATGGAAGGCTGCTGTGCGCTCTGTTGGCTTTGGCCTGCGGTACGTTTACCGCTTACTTGATTGTGTGCGGGCACCGCTACTGTTGCGAAGATAACAACAGTGAGTATCACCAACCATTTCAGCATGATTCAGCAATTGTACCCAGATACCGCGAGTCGGTGGATTTCAAAATTAGGACACTACCCCATGCTCTTTGGCAGCGACGACGTGATTGCAGCGATGGCGGGCTTCATCACGAGTCCCGGTTATCCGGCTTACATCCGCACCGTTGCAGCGATGCGCCGCGATCTCTGGAACAAGAAGACTGCCATCGACGAAGCGGCTCTCTCCAGAGCGATCGCTGGACTTTCGCCCGAAGTAAACAGTCTGTTGCAGCTGGCAAGTGTTCTTGAACACATGAGAAGAAGACATTCTTCTCATATCTGGAAACCCACTCGCAGCGGAGCCATCAGTCAAGGCCGCGCCAGCGCCGCGCACGCGGTCGGAGCGAAGCGCAGAGCCTTTACGGATGGCGTAGCGGAGAGTACGCCGCAACGCGGCTTGACATCCGCTCTTGTATCTGGGACACTGCACCATATATGGAGACATTCTCCACGCGGCGAGCGGCGCAGAGACTCGGCATCGGTTCGAGCACACTGGCCCGCCATATCGCGGCTGGCAAGATACCCGCACCGAAGGCCGTCCAGGTCGGGGGTAAGTCGATTCATCTCTGGACGGAACGGGAGATCGAACGAGTACGTAAGCTGCTACCGAAGATCGAAGACGGCAGGAGAACACGCCATCAGAAGCAAGCGAGGAAGAGCACGAAGAAGACCTCATAACCCAAGCGGGACGCGCCGGTGCTCTAACACCGGACACGCCCCTAACCGCACGTCGCCCCAAGGAGGCAACGCATGGCTACTAACCAACTTACACCCCGCCCGTCGCATCCGCAGCCATTCCCCAAGCCAGCGCTATACGAAGCGATCTCCACCCTGAACCGGGATTTGGGGCTGGTTGTGGAGGACTTTCACCGGCTCCGCGAGTTTCGCTTTAGCCGCCTGTACATCGACGCTTTCATCGTCAAGATCGAAGACCTCAGATCGTGGGCCAACGCGGAGTTTCTGGAGCTTCAACACGACCGCGAACTAAAGGACTGGTATCACTGGGGACGGCTCGACCGTAAGTTTGAGGATCGCTTCAAGGACCCCAACGACGTACTGATTGATGCTGACCGTCGGCGCGAACAGATTGCAGCCGAGGAGCGCGATGTGCTCAGAGAAGCTGACCGTATCCGCAAGCAGCGTGCTAAGCGGAGCGCGGCTAAGAGAGCCAAGCGAACCCGCTAGGCCAGACTCATCCCCTGCGAGATTTCCTGTTGCGGGCCGCGCTCCGGTTGCGGCCCCATCTTTTGGCCCGCATCTTCCTGCTGGATCGCTGACGGATGCGACACGACCCGGCTCAGCTCTTGGCCGAGTGTCTTCGCATCGTTCGTGTACATCTTCACGTCGAACTGCGCCCGCGAGACGGAGACGTAAGCCATGCGGCTGTTCAGCAGCTCGCCGTGCGCTTGTGAAGAGTCAACGTGTATCAGCACGCGGTCTGCTGTCTGCCCTTGGCTGCTGTGGCTCGTCACTGCATAGCCGTACTCGAGATGCGGATGCTGCCGCGCGTTGAACTCGACCTCGCGGCCCGAGTCCATCTTCAGTTTCAGATTGCCGTCGTCGTCGATCTTCTCCACTGTGCCCAGTTCGCGGTTCGCCAGCTTCTCCGCATGATACGGCGCGGTCATCTGCACACGGTCGCCCTGGGCGAACGTGCGCTCGCTGTCGCGGTAGACCGTCACGCCCTGCAAGCGGCGAGGATCGTAGCTCAGCTCCTCATTACCGTGGCGCTTGATGGTAACCGTGTTGCTCTCTCGATCTGTGCGCGTGACGCGGGCATACTCTCCGGCCTCGATGCCCAGCGGCTTCGATCCTTTCGAGTAGCGGAGGACATCGCCGCGCTCGTAATTCTGCGCGTGCTGTCGATCCGCGCCGCTCATCTCCTGCCGCGCGTACAGCACATGCACGCGATACTCGTCGTTCGAGACTTTGCCCTCGCTCTGCATCGTGCGATGGATGTGTCTGTTGATCTCGCGCCGCGATTCGTTGTCGGGCGAGACGACTAACGTCCGCTCCGGCGACCGCACGTACTCGCGGGCTATCTCGTCGATCCGCTCCGCGCGGTCTTTGATCTCATGCACGCGGCCCTGCTGGTTGAGATTGCCGATGGCCTCGCGGACCTCGCCGCGTGCAAGCTGTTCGACCGCCTCTTTCAGCGCCGGGTCTTTCTGCCGGACTATCTCATCCAACTGCGCTACGCGCATGCCCGCTTCTTGAAGCTGCGCATACGGTCGGCCAGCTTCGACGGCCTCATGCTGCCGCGTGTCGCCGACGAACAACACACGATCATTTTCCTTTAGCCGCTCGACGAACGTGTGCATCTGCTTCGTGCTCGCCATGCTCGACTCATCGACCACGTAGAGCCGCTTCTGGCCATCGTCGGGCCGCTCGCCGCGTGCAAGATGACGCTGCAACGTCTGCGTCTCGATGCCAGCTTCGCCCAGTTTTTGCGCCGCGCGTGATGTCGGCGCTAGGCCCTCGATCTCGTAGCCCGCACGCTCGGCGGCTTCACGGACAGCGGCCAAGGAAGTTGTCTTCCCCGCGCCAGCTACGCCCTCAAGAGCCATCATCTGGTCGCGGCTCGTCAGCACGGTTTCGACCGCTTGCCGCTGGCTCACGCTCAGATGTGAGTGCTTCTGCATCGTCTGCTCGCGCACATTGCCATCGGACAGTACATCGCGCGTGCCTTGGCCCTGCTTCATACGCTCGATCAGCTCGCGCTCGTAGCCCTGCATCTCGCTCGTCGTGTACGCGCGGCCAGCACGCCCGGCCCTGAGTTCGACTTCGATCAGATTACCTTCCGCAGCGCGGCGCTCGAACTCGGCATGTATCTCTGGTAGACGCGCTTCTCCCATCGTGTGCTTCAGCGCGTCGCGCATCAGCGTCCGTTCATCTGCAACGGCCTCGCGCTCCATGCCGCGCTCGCGTGCGTAGCTCATGCCCTCATGCGCGGCCCGCTGCGATTGCTCCAGTATCAGCTCTATCCCCGGTCGCTGCGCGGCTTCCACAAGCACGCGCTGCGGCTGCTGGCCGTGCTCTTCGGCCATCGTCTGATGACGTGCGCGGACTTCTTCGTGCGTGAGCGGCTGCTTGGCATCGCGCGTTTGATGCGCCGCGATCTGCGCGGCGCCAGCACCGCTACGTCCCGCGGCCTCCATGTGCTCTTCGATCTGTTGCCGCCGCGGACTCGACGCCTCCAGGTAATCGCGCGAGTAGCCTTTGATCTCCGGTTGTCCATGCTCGCCGCGCTCGGTCTCGTAGCCCAGCCGTTGCAGATGCGCGGCCAGCTCCGAGCGGTACACCGCCGTCGCGTACTGCTGCGTCTTGTACAGCTCTTGTGGCTGCAACGCCCGCGTGTTGCCGTCCGCTGTTTCGGTCACGTTGAACACAACCGCGTGCGTGTGGAGCTGCGGCGCGGCGTAGCCATCAACGGGTCTGCTGCTGTCATGCTCGAACTTGGCAACAGCCCACGCACCGGTCGTCTGTGCTGGAGCGTTGCCGCCCATGCGGGCCTGCACATACTTTTCCATCTCATCAAGCGCCGTCCGCACGCTCTCGCGATGGGCTTCGCGCACACGATCATCGCCGCCAACAAGCGCAGTTAGAGAGACGGACTTCGGTGCGCTGAACGTCGCATCCCATCCGGCCCGATGCTCCATCGACCGCACCGTCTCGCCACGCTCGTTCTCATACTCACGCGCCGTTTGATGGCGCACAAGCTGTTCGCCCGTCGCTGGATGCTGGCCTTCCGAGAGCCGCGCGAACTGCTGCTCCTGCACCTCGCCCTGCAAGCCCCATCGTTGGGCAAGCTGGCCCTGCCACTCGCCACGCACGCGCTCGCCTTCGGTGTAGTAGTTCTCCTTCGCGTTGGCGAACTCCTCTTTGTGGTACGCCTGAGCCTGTCCCGCGCTGATTGGCTTCGATAGAGTGACCATGTTTTTACTCGAAGAACGGATGCTGTTCGTTCACGGTTGCGGGCTGCTGCTTCTGCTCTTTTGCAACAGCCTTCGGTGACTTCCTTGACGGTGCCGACTGCACGGCCGGCTCATTATCTTCGACCACAACCGGCCCCGGCTTTGCGGAAGACGGCGACGGCGCAGCCGTCGTCATTTTTCGCTCGATGTACTTCTCCACGTTGTTGCGCAGCTCCATATACGGGAAGCGCATTCGTAAGACGAGATTGCCGTGCTTCAGATAGCCATGCAACGGGTCAAGCCCGCCCACCTCCGACGCCATGACCAGCGGCTCGCGCGTGATGTCGCGCTGCTCGTTCTCCGTGTTGCGCGGGAAGCGGCCCCGCGTGCGCGACTCGCGGAAGCGTTCGACCTCGATCTCGCCGATGGCCTTCGAGATCCACTCCGACGCATACGGCTCACTCGTTTTGAGGAAGATCTTCGTCGCTGGCTGCGACAGCATCGCCTCGGCAACATGGCCGTACAGGGCCTCGACCTGGCTCTTTCCTTGGAAGCCCAGCACCATCGGATTGTTCGATTTCCTGTTCTCCGTTACCGCCGTCGTGAGCTGCGGAAGACGTTGCAGACTCGCCAGCTCGTCGAGCACGAACCATGTCTTGCGCTTCGTCGATTCCTCATTCATCAGCCGTAACACGAGCAGGTCAAGCCACAGGCTCATCAGTGGCCGCATCCTCTCGCGCATGGTCGGTTTCGACGTGAGGAACACCCAGCCCTTGCGCTCCTGCGCCCACTCGACCGTATTCCATCGCCGCTTCGTTTCGGACTCTTTGGGCAGCAGCTTGAACGCATCCGCGACCATGTTCAGAGAACCAAGAACGCCGCTCCGCTGGTTCGCTGCGTGGCGGTCGATCATCGCCGCAAGCTCGGTACCTTCGACTCGTTTGTCGATCTCCTCCGCGTTGCTCATCCAGTAGGTAAGCTGTTGCGGCGTCGGCTTAAGATTGAGCAGATGAGCGAAGATTTTGCGCGGAGCTTCGACGAAGAAGCGGTTCTCTCGGCCCTGATCCGGGAACAGGCTGGCGGCTAAGGTAAGAGCCTCCGCTTCGTGCGGAACCTCATCGCCCGGACTCCAGAACGGACACCGCGCGTCCATCGGATTCAGGATCACATCGCCCCGCGCCTCGTTGTAAAATTGCGGCAGATATTCCATAGCAGGGTCGTACACGATGGCCGACTCGCAGCGCTCCCATATCTGCGAGAGCATCTGGCGGATGGCCGCGCTCTTGCCCGTGCCGCTGTCGCCCACGATCAGGAAGTGCATCGCCTCGCGCTCGCGCGGGATGCGTGCCCACTGGCTGGCGTTTTTGTGGAAGAGTTTGTCGCTCCAACTCATCTCTTCATTGATGAACATGACCCCATCCGGCAGGTACGACATCAGCCCTTTCGACCGGCCCAGCTTCGTGTTGAACTCCGCCGTCGTGACCAGCTCCGGCCCGCGCAACCTGCGCCCATGCTTCCAGATCATCCGCCGCGCCCGGTCCTTCGGAACCGCCACGAACAGCGCCAGCACGAAGAACGCGAGCGTTGCATAGACCGGCTTTTTATAGAAGTCCCAGCTCTCATGATCCGCGTATACGGCCTCGCTCATCACTCGGTGCAGGCCCCGGTCGTTGAAGACGCCCGTCACCCAGGTCAGCCGGGAGATGCCGTCCTTCACACCCTCGTCCGTCAGCCGATATCCCGGCCTGCCGTCCGGCTCCGGCACCGCCTCGATCTCGTCGCCGAGCACAAGCCGCTGGCCCTTGCCGACCACCGCCTCCAGCAGCGTGTACTTTCCCGCCGCCGTCGCCGACGCTTTGCCCCGCGCCCCACTCTTCAGATAGTCCGACAGGTACAGCCGCTCGGCGGCTGTCCAGCTCTGCTCGTACTCCAGCGTCAGCATCCCGCCCAGGAACAGCACCGACAGGAAGATCGCCGCCCACGTCCACACCGGCGTCCGGCTCGGCCATGCCTTCGAGTATTCCTTCCGTCCCCACTCCGCCATCGTCAGCTCTCCTTTGGATTGGTTTCGCCGTCTGCCTTCCTTGCCTCCGTTCGTACTGCCTTCAGGCGCTCATGCGCCCGTTGCATCTTCACGCTGTCGGTCTGCTCGATCAAGCCGCGCATCTCGGCCTCGGTCAGTGGCCCCTGCCCGGTGCGGAACTGGAGATTGAGGAACAGCGACCGCAGGGCCAGCAGCTCGGCCAGCACGACCTCGCCCGCCTCCACGCCTGGCTCTGTCGGAACCGACAGCAGCACGTCCCGAACCCACTCCGAGAGCGTCAGCCCGTTCGCTCGCGCACGCTCCTCCAGCATGGCGAACTCCGCCTCGCTGACCTTTGTGCTCACGCTCTTGATGCGTAGCGGCGGCTTCAGTGGGCACCGCCTGAACTGGATTTTGAATGGAGGCCATGCGATAGCCGCCCGTCGTAGGATGGACCGCGAAGGGGCCGGAGGCGGGCTAAGGGATTGCAGCTCATGAGGTTCCCCGTCAGCAACGTGCGCTCGACTCTAGCCTAACCCGATTTCGGCAATTTTTCCATTAGCTGCTTGTTTTCAGATAGTTCCCGTACAGCAACTTTGGGTTGCTGTGCAGCACCCATTCTGGGGTGACGTGTCACCCTACTCCCGATGCGTAGCAGCGTGCTCTTCTGATCGCACCGAGCTCCCGGCCAGAATGACTTACGAGGAAATGCTACGGTAAGGAGCATACGTAATCGATTCTTCAATCAGGCCCCTTCTCCAGAAAGCCGGGGGATCGCCGAAGATAATTTCTTTACCGGACACCTCCATCACTATCGTCGAATTCACCAGATTTCCACCCTGATCGGTCCACCTTGTTTCTGTACATCCTGTCGTGACGAGAACATGAATGGTCGCCTTCATTTCATTTATGAATTCCACGCACGAATGATCGTTTCCGGTAAACCTCTCACGGCCTGAGTCGCTAATTTGCCAATAGCTTGTTCCGCCCTCCACGAAATGGCCCTTAACAATTGGCGTTCCTTCACGCTTACCCGAAATTGTGAAATGGGGCCAAGTCTTTGAGTCGTCGATATTCAGAACAAACAAGTCGCGGCCTTCACCGTTCCAGATGTTTTCAAGTTCCTGAATAAAGGTAGAAATCGAGAAGTCAGGGTTTGTCATTGATCTCACCATGGCCAGTCGATATGGCCGCTCTTCTTCACGCTGTCGATTAAGTTGCCACTGATGCGAAACACCTGCTGCGCCCCATTCCAGCCAAAACCAACACGAAGCGCTGCGCCCCACGGAGCATTCCCGTTTAGGTACCCCGTCCAGCCGTAATAGCCTCTGCCGAAGAGGATCGAACCCTCAGCACCAGCTGCGGCATCCGCAGCAACAACGCCACCGGCAGCTCCTACAAGACTGACCCCATAGAATGCTCCCACCCCCTTAAACGTTCCCATCACTCCTGCTTGACCATTTATAGCCTGGGCCATAGCCCGGATTCTCGCATCACCGGTTAGGTAATGGTCTGCCGGGTTGTAGACGTATCGAGCGCTCCACGAAGCTATTGCACAGTCGAGGTTGAATAAATCGTCATTGCAATTGACATCAATCACCTCACCTACGCCACCCTCATGGGCAGCATTGGCTAACGCAAAGGCGAGGTTGACTTGAGCTTCGTACCTGGCTTCCGCCTGTACCATTTCGTCCTGCAGTTGCTGATTCGGGGCGACAATGCTCGCACCCTGGGGCGGAGTATCCGCAGTATAGCTGAGGCTACCGCCGCCACCACTACCTCCGCCGGCTCCACCGCAATATGGGCAGGGCGAACAGAACTGCCACGTGCAATCGATGACGTAGAGGCCGGTGGGGTCGGTGTTGCTCAGTGGATTATTGGCGCCGTATGCGTAGCGGTTGAAGCTCTGAGGATTGCTCGGATCATAGCTTCCGTTGTAGGGGTCGGGGCTCATCCATCGGCCCTGGGTCGAGGAGTATTGCCGGAACTGGGCATGTTCCGTGTAGGATTCGGCATCGTGGTCCAGTTGGGCGAAATGGGAGGGGTCGTTGTCGGTACCCAATGCGCTAAATCCGTCGCCAAAGGCGAGAGACTGGTAAGAGCCTTCGACAGTGCCATCCGATGCTGTCCGCAAACGTTCCGTCCCGAGTACGTCCTGATGTTGGAAGTGAGTGGACCCATTGTAATAGGAGACGGGGCGGCCATTCCAGTAGGTAATGGCGCTCAGCAGAGTGGGTGTGCTACTTGATCCATTCCAGGAAGACTGACGCTGGCCATTGAGTCCGATGACAAACTGTGTATTCGTTCCACCGACCACGGATTGTTCACGGTGGTTGAAGGCATCGTACGCATAGGTCGCCGTACTTCCTCCATCAACCTGAAGGAGATTACCCTCGGCATCGTAGGTGTAGTGATGCACTCCGTCATACGTTAGATTGCCAGCGGCGTCATAGGTGTATCCGCTGATCTGATTGGTGGCCGGGTTGAAGCCGAACTGCGGGCTTGGCCCACTGCCATGAGTTAGATTCTGCGACCATCGATTGCCATACCGATCGTAGGTGTAGGTGAAGGAGTTTCCCGGCACCGTGTAATTCGCTGATGTGACGCGATTGAACTCATCGTAGCCGACGTTAATTCCAGTACCAAGAATCGTGTCAATCGTCGAACCGACCTGGGAACCTCGACGGTTGGCGAGATTTCCGTAAATCGATGTACCTCCCGTGCAGTTTGCTTGCGTCGAACCACTGCAGAGCCAGTTGCCGTACAACGGACCCTTACTGTAATAGACAAAAACACCGTTCAAGCCGTTGCCGTATTGAACATTTGTGGGGCCGAAAGGTCCATTCTGAATATTGGACAGGACCGCCCCGCCGTCGTTGGTTGCACCACTAAGCGTATTGGATATCGAAGTGACCTCTCCGGCAGGACTGATCGTATAGTTGGTATCTACTTCAGTTCCGGAAAGGGCATTCATCAGATATTTGTCCTCGGTCAAGTTGCCAGCGAGGTCGTAAACGTAGTTCCTGGCCACGTCAAACGCTGAAACTCCACACCGCCCCGGCAGGCATTGAATCGTCTGAGAGACGTTCCCCATAGGATCGTAGCCGATCATCATGGCGGTCCAAGTAGGAAGCGTAGCAGCATAGGTGAGTTGACCTTTGCTTTGCCCGAGACTGACGCCGCGCCAGTCCGTTGCCTGATCGTAGCCGTAGCTCTTGTTGCTGGTGAGTCCATCATCATAACTGACGCTGATCACACGCCCCACGGAATCGTATTGCGTGGTGGTATGGGTTAGTGCAGCGGGATTTGCCTGATTTGCCTGGGGGCGGGTACGAGTTACGCAAAGACCCACGCCACTGCATGGACTTGCTCCGTTATAGGAATAGCTGTAGGTCGTCGTTCCTCGCTCGGGTTCGGTCGTGGAGGTTGTTCGGCCAGCAGCATCCGTCTGGAAAATCCTCGTTTGCGCTCCCTGTGCAATCGTGGTCATGTGGTTTACGGAGTCATAAGTGTAGTTTGTAAGGAAGCCGGTTCCAGCGATATCCATTCCGCAGGGTACGGGCGATCCAGATTGCGGCATCGTGCTGTTCGAGGATATCTCGCAAATAGAAGTGATTCGTCCAAGCAGGTCATACTGGGTAATTCTCTGCACACCGTTCACGTCGGTTGTCTTGACGGCTCTGCTGTTGTATTGAATGGAGGTAGTGCCGTCGTCATTTGTGCTGCTGGTTACCCGACCGAGCGCGTCGTAAATATAGCTGGTGCCTGAACCGGTGCATTGTTTTGATGCATTCGCACCCGCGAAGCCCGATCCCTGATACGCCGAGGATTGAAACTGAAGCAACCCCGTTGCGTCATAACAGTAATCGACCTGATACCACGGGTTACCGGACTGTCCGTTGAAGAGGGCAGTTCTGTCGAGCCGACCATATCCGTCAGTGTGGGTGACGTAATGTGACGTCGTACTGGAGTTTATAGTACTGTTGGTCCACAGCGTATTGACATCACTATAGGAATAAGTTGTTTGGCCACCATTGGGATAGTTCACCGAGAGCGGACGAAGTAAGCGATCATATTGCGTGACTTGCGTTGCCTGTCCTGCGTTCATACCTGTTGCGGATATTTGCGCTCCCGACTGCTGATCGTAGCTAGCAGATGTCAAAAGTTGGACTCCGCTTGAAGGCGTTGGAAGCGTGGTAGTAGTAGCGAATGTCTGAGTTGAGTCATAGCTGAACTGCGTCGTTCCATTCGGAGTCGTGGTCGAGACTGGAACGCCGGTGTCGTAATACACGGTAGTCGTGTCAATGGTCGATCCTGACACTGTCATTACATGGGACGAAGTTTGGTTTCCCGGAGTTGAAGAGACGACACTGTGCTGCGGGATGCCTGAGGTTGTTGTGGGCACGGCCTCATCGTAGCCATAATCCGTCTCCGCCACCCGGTTGGTGGAACCGTCAAACGTTCTTGCCTTAGTAACTTCTTCTAAAGAGTTATAGACGAAAGTCTGCGATTGCAGCGCACCTCCCCCCCATTGGCCCTTTATGCTGGAGGTCAACATTCCAGATGCATCGTAGGCGTTTTGAACGGTGTCCTGTAACCCGTTATTAAAGTTGGATACGATCTCCGTCTGGGTGATAGGCAGGGTTAGCAAGTCCCCATCGCAGGAGAATGCCGCACCGTTGTAGCAAGTTTGGCGGTCGGACAAGTTCGGAGTCGTCGTGTCGCCTTGGTACACATCCCGGCGAGTTTCGTAAAAGAGGCCATTCGCGATCGTGAATTTATAGGCGGTTTGTCTACCTAACTCATCCTGCAAGACCGTGTTGGTGGCGTTGCCGTTAATAGGGGATCGAGTGTAGCTTCGCTGCCCGTCCGTCGTTGTGCGAGTTAAGGTGCTGACTGTGCCATCAGCGTTAATCCCGCTTCCGTTGCAACCATCAGTGTAGGAATAGTTGATTGTGCCACCAGTGGGCAACGTAACTGAAGCTAATCGACCAGTGACAGAACCCGGAAAACCTGGCGTGGGCTCGTAGGTGAAGCTGTATGTGCTCGACCCATCAGCCAGGGTGATGTGATCCATCAGATCGACGCTGGTTGCTCCAGACTCGGTGATGCCGCATTGGAAGTTGGTCTGTACGGTATAGGTCTTGTAGTAGGCCGTGACGGTGGCGGTGGTAGCTGAATCGGATTGAAGCGTGACTGGATATGTAAATGTGAGAGGACTGGCTGCGGACCCACCCCCTCCAATTGTCAAAGCTGTCAAACCGAGGGTATCCATAAAGGTGCCATTGCCGTTATTCGCAATGCTGTTTCCGTTGGAATCAGTGAAAGACCCGTTCGCAGTGCTGATCGTGGCTGGATTCATTGGTGCATTGATAATCGATCCGGACCTTGTGTGGACGAGAGCGCCATCGAAAGAATATCCAGATCCATCTATAGAAGTGCCGCTACCCGAAACGACCGTACCCTCTCTAAGACAAAATGTCTTTTGATAGTCAAAGAAATGATTCTTCCCAAACTGATCGTGATAGACATAGTTTCCGTAAAGATAACCTGGCGGAATTTGACCGGTATCCAAAGCATCGCACGTTGATATTGATTGTTTATTGTAAGTCACGTAGCCGGTGATTTGTTCCCCAAGCTGTCCATGAAAGCCCCAGGTGGAATCGGATACCCACACTGGGGTCCCTGTTGTGGTGCTGGTTGACCAGATAAGCCCGTCATATACCAGAGAGTAGCTGAAGGGAACCCCTCGACCCTGTTTGTTGACGATAGGAATCTCAAAATGCGTATTCAGGTTCCCGAGGTTAACTGAGTCGAATCCTCTTGAGTCGAACGACCCAAAGGCATAAAGCCCGGTACCAAGGTTTTGAGCTAAAGCCAGAGAGCTAACGGACAGCAGAAAAGCACACAGTAAACGGACGAGACGATTCATAGTGAACCTCGGTCAGAAAAGTAAAGTTATTCAATGGTGGCGTTGCTTACGTCCAATTTGAGTTGGAGCGTTCGATTGACAAATCTTTCGATGTGATATGGCAACATCACGCCCGAGACAGACTGGTAATTGCTGAATGCAACCTTCACCGGAATATTCTGCAAGTCGTTGTTGTCTGGATGAACGAAGTATTCGAGACTCGCGGGCAAGAAGGTCTGTGGATCGTAAAAGACCTTCACCGTGCTCTGACTGACCATCTGATTTGTGATAGTGGCATCCTCGCCCGTAAGTTTGAGCAGGTAGCTCACCTGATGGAAAGTTGAGCCGTTTTTCGTGATCGCTCCGTCGTCCGTCGTTCCGAGAAGAGGTGGGAGAACGGCGGATGGTTGACCAAAGAGACTGGGCGAAAACCACGGAATCGCGATCAGACAGTTCGGACCAAGAACGTCGTGACTTTTTCCAGCGCCATCGGTCCAGGTACAAGCCCGAGAGGAATCCGTCTTAGTCTGAACTTCAGTTCGGCTGGCTTTGCCAAGAGCGAGTTGAACGTTGTTCGATCCGTCTGCGTTGGCCTGTAGTTGGGCAGTTCCACTTTCGTGAAGAGAGCCAACGGTCCATTCCGCCGTCGCCGTAAGGTTCACGACGCTGAAAGGCTTCCCGGCAGACACTGCGGCCTGTGCCTGTTGTTGGAAGGTTGATGGAGTTTGAGAGGTGGCGGTTTGACAGTGGGCGAAATAAGAAGCGGTGAGGTAAAACGACAGGCAGAGATAAGAAAGGCAAGAACGCATGGGATCTCCCGAATAGGCTCATCGAAGGACTCGGGCAATCACGGAGCTTGAGAGAAAGTTATACAGAAAGCAATTCGGAACTAACCGGATCGTTTGTCCGGAGTTTTGTCTTACGAGACATATAGCAGTGCATCCCGTTTGGCAAGAACTATTTTTTACATAGTGCATTTGATTCGCGATGTCCCTGCAATATGAGAAACGGGGCCACGGTCAAAATGTCCTACCTCATATTCTCTAAATCCACCTAAGTCAGAGGTTGCATGATTACATCCCAGGCGTTCCACGTGTAAAATTCGCCAGTGAAAATCATACTCTTCCCGAAAAGCATGGAAACGACTTGAAACGCCTGCCTCGGCACTTGACAAGTGTTAGGCTACAGGCTACAGTGGTTCAGGTGAGAATACGCAACTTCGTCCATAAGGGTTTGAAGAGGCTCTACACGGACGACGCCACTAAAGGCGTTCCACCCGACACCGTGGACAAGCTCCGCAAAATGTTCGCCTTTTTGGACGACATGGAAGACCCAGAAGAGTTGCGGATGCTGCCCTCGTGGAAGGCGCATACCTTGACGGGCGACCGCAAGGGCACATGGAGCCTGAGCGTTACGGCCAATCGGCGGTTGACGTTTCGTATCGACACAGCCGAACGCGAGATTTACGACGTGAATTTAGAGGACTACCACTAGGCCAAAGGAGAAGAGACCATGCCCATGAAGAATCCGTCCCATCCTGGGGATTTCATTCGGACGGAGATTATCGAAGCCGCAGGGCTGACGGTCACGGCAGCGGCGATAGCGTTGCGCGTCTCGCGTCCTACGTTGTCCAGTCTGCTCAATGGCAAGGCCGACCTATCCGGGGATATGGCGCTCCGTATCGAGAAAGCCTTCGGAGTGAAGATGGATACGCTGATGCGTATGCAGTCGTCTTACGACATTGCGCAAACGCGCAAGCGCGAGAAACAAATCAGTGTGCCGCGCATTTCCTTGTTGGCTGCCACGCATTAGCGTGAGGCAACATGCCGGGGAACTTCTGCGGCGCGGCTGGAGAGCGGATGCTTTGAGAGGAGAAGCGCTGCATACGTTCGTATGCAAGCGCTTTACGGTGCCGGGCCGAAGCGGGCCGGTTCCGGCCCCAAAACATGCCAGGATGGTTCCATCCTGGCCAACTCATGAGTCAGGTGTGGTGCGGGCGGAGGGAATTGAACCCTCACGGCCTTGCGGTCCGTCATAAAGCAAGCAGTGCTGATCTACGCCTCTTTAGCCAAGCGAACGGCCTCCACTCTGCCAGGGCCTTTCTTGGAAACCGTCTTTTTCTTCGAACGTGGCCTCATGATGTTGATAGCAGCGGCATCGAGCTGTGTCTTCAAATGCGCCGCATAGTATTTCTCAATCATCTCCACGCTTGTCCGGCAGTTCTTGGCGATCTGATAAATGTCTGCACCTTCAAGCAAGCGCAGACAAATGTAAGTGTGGCGCAGGCTATACGCCGTTCGCGGCCTGCCGTCGCGGTCGGTGCGAAGCTTCTCTTCCTCAAGAATTGCGTTGAATAAATCGCGCGGCCATTTCGGAAACAGAAGATCGGTAGGCCCCGGCTCGTGCCACTCCCCGTTCGCCATCGATGCGGTACGGCTGCCTGATCTTCCCGGCCCTCCGTCTGGACGCAGGCGGGCCTTCAACCGCTCGAACGGTCGCACGGCACCCGCTGTGCTCTTGCAATAGCCAACGCCTCGCTTGCCACGTACTTCGATCTCAAGGATGGTTTGGCCGCTGCCTTCGTCTTCGATCACCGTGACATCGCGGAACTGAAGACGCATCGCCTCGTCAGGGCGGAGTCCGGTATTGGCGGAGAACAGAACATAATCGTGAAGTTGTTCCGCTTCCCAACGAAAACGGGGCTGCTTGGGATCATGCGCGCGTTTCCGCGTTGCTTCGTAAAGCTGCTTGTACTCTTCTGGCGAGAACCACGCTCGATGGGAAATCTTGGCCGACGCGCGATATGGCGCCGACAAATCCGGTAGATGATCGATCCATCCGTGCCGCAGAGCGGTTTTGAAAATCTGGCGCAACGTCACGATTTCCTGGTGCATGGTGTTATGCGCTGGCGGCTTGCCGCGCATCGCCTTACATTCTTCAAGGCGATGGATGCGATATTCATTGACCTTGCCCGCCGTGATCTCGGGAAGAACCATACTGCCGAAGAACGGGACAAGATGGCCATTTGCACGCGCGTGCTGTCCACGCGCATAGGTCGCGCTCCGCTGTCCCTGCGTCATGATGTCGAACTCGCGCAGGTACAACTTCGCAGCTTCGCGGAACAATTTGCCGCTTTTCAACTCGCCGTCGCGGAGCTTGCCGCGCAACTGCAAATACCAGTCTTCTGCGAACTCCTTCGCTTTCGAGAGGCTGTCTTCTTTCGTAGTTGTGCGCCGATTCTTTCCGGCTAGATAGCTTGCGCATTGCCAGCTAGAACTGTTGGGACGCCTGTAGACGTGAACCTTGCCACCGAGGATGGTGTGGTGTTCGGACATGCGGAAGCACCTCCTGACTCTCCCAGAGACTGCGAAAATGTGGAAGAGTTGTGTAAGGATAGCGCTTGTTTTGAATGCCAGTCAACTATCCTGATTTCATATGCTTAGCTGACTGATAAGGATGTGTTCTAGACGATTTTGAGTCCGCTGCGTCTGCCAGTTCCGCCATCCCGGCTCTACTTATCAACTCGTTCGATAACGCCTATTTCATACCTGCGTCGACCAAACTAGCGAGTGCGAATCCAATCCCCTTGAGGGCCTGTTTCCCTAGTATCGCATAGCCGATTCTATCGATCTCTCAACCTTATCGATTGGGCCAGAGCCACGCCGCCCCGCGCACGCCGCTGGAGTCCCCATACACAGCCGGCAATATAGGCGTCGACGCCTCCCCGCCAAACACATGCCTCGGCACTTTTTTTAGCAGCTGCGGATAAAAATACTTCACCTTGGACACCCCGCCACCAATCACAATCACATCCGGATCAAGAATATTGATCACCTGTGCCAACCCGCGCGCAAGCCGATCTTCAAATCGCTCCATGGTAGCCGCCGCATCCCGCTCGCCGGCCTCGAACTCCAACACGATCTCCTGTGTAGTCCGCGCCCTTCCGGTAACAGTTTTGTAGTCCAACGCTATCCCTGTGCCGGAGACCCACATCTCCATGCATCCCCGCTTCCCGCAATAGCACACCGGCCCTGGATACTCTTCTGGCCTCGGCCATGGCAACGGATTATGGCCCCATTCGCCCGCAACTCCATTCGGCCCTTCATGAACCCGCCCACCGATGGCAACTCCGCCCCCGCATCCAGTCCCGAGAATCACGCCAAACACCACGTGCTTGCCTGCCGCCGCGCCATCGGTGGCCTCCGACACCGCGAGACAGTTTGCGTCGTTGGCGATGCGCACCTCACGGCCAAGTGCGGCTGTCAGGTCCTTGTCGAGCGGGCGACCATTCAGCCACGTAGAGTTGGAGTTCTTCACCAGCCCGGTAATTCTCGAAATACTGCCCGGAATACCTGCCCCCACTGTACCGACGCTTCCAGTCTCCTCTTCCAGGCGCCGAACCAGCCCCGCCATCGCAAGGATCGTCGCGTCGTAGTCCTCTCTCGGCGTGTCGATGCGGAGCCGCGCCAACTCAACGCCCTGATTATCGATTGCCAGCGCCTCAATCTTTGTCCCGCCCAGATCAATCCCAATACGCATCTCTGTCTTTATCATCGAACCTTTGCCGTATCTTTAAAAGTGCCTCGTTTGAGTGTAAGTCAGACAGCACGCATCGAGCGCTCCGCCGAAGCAGATTGAGCATCCAAGGCAATATACGTTCTGGACAAAATCGATGAAACGAACAATCCGCCTCTTCGTTCTGTTCTTGGCTGCGATGACTTCGTTCGCGGTCAACGCGAGCCCCCAGCCCGGCCGCCAGAGCACCACTGCGAACACAAAGATATTGGCCTACATCGACGAGGGCTGGAACACCCTCTCTCGCTCGATGACCGAGTGCAAATCATTAGTCGACCCCAAGGTGACCACAGCGCCCGTGCTTTATCTACCCGCCGGGATGGCGACCCCGCCTGCCGTTGCCGCCGCGCATCAGCAGTGCAACGTCGAGATACAGCACTTGCCCCGTAAGATCACCCACATTGGAGACGTCCGCGTCGCCGAAATCCCGATGGAGGGCCTGCTCTACCTGCCCAACCGCTATGTCGTGCCGGGAGGCCGCTTCAACGAAATGTACGGCTGGGACAGTTATTTCATCATCCTAGGCCTGGTCGAAGACAAGCGCTTGGACCTCGCCAGAGGCATGGTCGAGAACTTCTTCTTCGAGATCGAAAGCTACGGAGCGATCCTCAACGCAAACCGTACCTACTTCTTCACTCGCTCGCAGCCGCCGTTTCTTACCTCGATGATCCGTGAAGTCTACGAACATCCGAACGGCAAGCAACTCTCAAAAGCATGGCTAGCCAAAGCCTACAGCTACGCCCAACGCGACTACGACCTGTGGACCTCCCCGATTCATCGTGCCGGCGACACCGGCCTTGCGCGCTATCACGACATCGGCGAAGGGCCCGTCCCCGAGATGGCCGACGACAGCGATTACTACCCCGATGTTATCCGCTGGCTCCTCGCGCATCCCGACGTCCCCACCCACTACCTCATCGAGGCCCCCGACGATCCAGGCCCCGCAGACGCTGCCTCCCTCGCGAAGATCAGCTGCGATGTCACAGCTTCCAAAGTCTGCGCCCGAGCCCACGTCAACGGTCACCGCCTCGCCGCTGCCTTCTATGATGGAGATCGAGCCATGCGCGAATCAGGCTTCGACCCCAGCTTTCGCTTCGGCCCTTTCAGCGGTTCAACCGGCGACTATGCTCCCGTGTGCCTCAACAGCCTCCTCTACAAATACGAGAGCGACATGGCCCACTTCGCCACACTTCTCGACCGTCCCGCAGAAGCCGCCGAATGGAAACACCGAGCCTCCGCAAGGCGCGACGCCATCAACAAATATCTCTGGAACCCTGCCCAGGGTATGTTCTACGACTACGACTTCGTCACGCAGAAGCAATCAACCTATAAATACATCACAGCCTTCTATCCCCTCTGGGCAAAACTCGCGACGCCACAACAAGCAGCGGCACTTGAGCATCATCTCTCCCTCTTCGAGCACGAGGGCGGCCTCGCCATGAGCGACAACCAGTCCGGCACGCAATGGGATCTTCCCTTCGGCTGGGCTCCCACTAACTGGCTGGCGGTCAAGGGCCTCGCGCAGTACAGCTTCACGGAAGACGCCACCCGCGTCGCGCAGGAGTTCTCCCAAACCGTGTTGCAGAACTTTCAACATGACGCCACCATCCGCGAAAAGTACAACGTAGTCAGCGGCTCCGCCAACGTGGCGGTCGCAACCGGTTACAAAAGCAACGTCGTCGGCTTCGGATGGACGAACGGTGTCTACCTGCAGATGCACGACCTGTTCAGCCACCCCAAAAAGCGAACAGCCGCGACTGCAATACAAAATAACTAAGAACCTGTTTTAAAACCACCGTTGAGAGTTTCTGCTGTTCTTTGTTCTCCGTCGTCATCCTGACCCTGAGCTTGCCGAAGGGGAAGGACCCCTGTATTGGTCGTTGTTCTTGCTTCTGCCTGTTCTTGACCGCAAAACAGCCTACTGCACCTTACCCAGCGGACGAAGCCGTCGCAACTCGGCGGCGCATGCAATCGCATTCAGCGCCGCGATCTTCAGATTGTCCGCAGCCAGCCAGATCCAGAATCGCGTGCCTCTCTCCCCATCACCCGAGTCCTTCCGCACCCGCACCATGATGTCTTCCTGTCCAGCCGCGCTCAGATTACTCGGCGGGTCCGACACTCCACTCACAATGTCAATGTGATCGCCGGCCAACGCCGCTTCAACCTCACCCACAGTCGCGGCCTTGCCAAACTCCACCAGCATCGACAAAACATACCCATGAAACACAGGCGCCTGCACCATCTGCAAAGCCGGCGCCGGTAACAGCCCATCGCCCAGCCCAGCGTAATGGTGGCGGATGCGCTGCTCCGTCGTCCGTAACTTTATCTTCGCTGCCTCACCCAGCTCCGGCAGCAGATTGAAAGATACCTGCGCGTCGTACTGTTCCCGCGGCAGCGTCTGAAACGACAGCAGGTTCACGGTCTGCTGATGCAACTCATCCATCGCCGCCCTGCCATACTCCGACGCCGGCTCCATCACGGTTGCGGCAACGTTCGTCAACACCAGCTTCGCCTGCAGCCTTGCTGCAACCAGAGCGAGCATCACCGCGACAGGATGCGCCGTGACCACCGCAGGCGTGTTCAGGTCAGGCAGCTTTTGTGAAGTCTTCTCCCCACTCACTTTCCCAATCACTTCATTGACCACCTCAGTCACCCACGGCGCCCTTACCAGAACATCCCTTTCCCCATCCAGAGCGTAGGTGAGATCGACGATGCTGGCGCCCGCCCGCCGTGCATCCTGCCAGTGCTTTTTTGTCACTGCAGCTTCACCCGCAAAGAATACAAAGTCCATCCGCTCGAACGAAGACGCCTCCAGCCGTTGAATGAACGAGACTTCATCTGCAGCCGCAGTTACCTGTCCCGCCGCGTCTTCCACATCGAGCAGCACAAAATCTGACGCGGCCAGCGACGACGTCGCCAGTTCATCGCTCAACTCTTTGCCCGCCAGCGACGATGCTCCGACGATTCCGATTCGATATTCCCTGTTCGTCATCATTTCCTGACAACTCTTCTCGTTTGCGGGTGAGGAAGGGGTGGGGCACCCCTCTCCCCCAAATTGCATACCAAGGTCCGCTGCGGCGAAGAGAATTTTTTCGACACAGGTTGGCGAGGCGCTAGCGACCACACGAAATCCAACTACGATCATAAACAACTTGCAACTCACTACCATGACGGTCGGGAGACATTTCCGTTGATTTAGAGCTGACATTCGATTCCAGGAAAGATTTGTGGACAGGCCATTTTCATCGCGGGGCCTTTGATGGAGACGTTAACTTGCGTCGAGCACCTGATCGCCCGACTCACGATCAAGAAATATGTTTTGAAATTAACCCCTCATCGAACCATTAGAATCTGGTTATGGAGATCAAACGCATCGGTTCGCAGCCCTCAGGCAAAGGTCCGGCAGACTGGTTTACCGGCACGGTACGGATTGACCCGCTTTTTCAAGCACCCGACCCGGCGCTTGTTGCTGGTGCCAGCGTCACATTTGAGCCGGGAGCGCGTACCGCGTGGCATACCCATCCCCTCGGACAGACCTTGATCGTCACGGCAGGTTGCGGGTGGGCTCAGCGGGAAGGCGGTGCGATAGAAGAAATTCACCCCGGAGATGTGGTTTGGTTCGCACCACGAGAGAAGCATTGGCACGGGGCTACACCCACCACGGCCATGACTCATATCGCCATTCAGGAACGATTAGACGGTAAGGTCGTGGATTGGATGGAGCACGTCAGCGACGAACAATACCAACGTTAAATCCGGACTCAAACCCATTACCAAAATTTCTCCAGTCTTTGACCGGCTATTGCCTGCTTACGCCGACCGAGTGCGCCGCTCTCTGCTCCACGAATACGCCAGCCGCGCCACTACTCCTGAGACTAGATACGCCATCGCGATGATGATCAGCATGTACTCCGAGTAGAGGACAATCAGCGCGCCGATCACCCCAATCAACGTGAACAGCCGGAATGGATGACGCGCGCCAACGGTAATCTCTTTCGCGCTCCAGAAGCGCCAGTTGCTCACCATCAGGAAGCTGGTAAACAGCAGCAGGCAGAGCCACACCAGCGCGATCCACAGGTTATCGATTGGCGAACCTCTTTGAAAATGGATCACCGAACTGACCACGCCCGCGCCTGCCGGAATCGGCATTCCAACGAAGTATTTCTTTCCCGGCCGGCCAGGGTTGCGCGGCTGCGGATTGATGCTGATGTTGAACCGTGCCAGCCGGCTTGCCCCGCAGATAAGAAAGATAAAGCAGACAAAGACTCCGATATGCACGAGCTGATCCCGCAGCTGCGGATGCGCCATCAACGGCAGCATGCGGAACCCCCAGATGTAAGCCAGCAGGCTCGGAGCAACTCCAAATGTGATCACGTCCGCCAGCGAGTCCAGTTCCTTGCCGAAGTCGCTTGCCGTGTTGGTCATTCGCGCAATGATGCCGTCGAGCCCATCGAACAAAACGGCGATGCCCAGCGCCAGAGCCGCCCGGTCGAAGTAACTCTGGTCCGCCACCGACCCCTGGATGCTCTGCGTGATCGCGTAGTATCCCGCAGCCATGTTCCCTGCGGTAAACAGCGACGGCAGAACATACATCCCGCGGCTCGGTTGTCGCCTCACCTTGCCGTCAGCGCTGATCTGCGCCTCATCCGCCATCAGGCCACCACTGCCATTGCAGCGTTCTTCGCCTGGACTGTCAGCTCCGGAATCACAGCCAGTACAGTCGAGCCGCCCTTGACGCGCGAACCCGTCTTCACCTTCAAATTCGCCTCCGCAGGAATCAGCACATCAACCCGCGAGCCGAACTTGATCAGCCCGATACGCTGCCCACGCTGCACGCGGTCGCCAACCTTCACGTTGCACACGATACGCCGCGCCAGCAACCCCGCGATCTGTTTGAAGCTGACCTCATACGCACCGGCGTCGATCGTGATCAACGTCTGCTCATTATTCAGCACGGACTCGGGCTTCATCGCATTCATGAACTCGCCCTTGCGAAACTCGCACACCTTCACCACGCCGCCAATCGGCGAACGGTTCACATGCACATCGAAGACATTCAGGAAGATACTAAGCCGCAGGCGGCTGCCGCTAATCGTCTCAATCCACTCGGCTTCGGTAACCAGTCCGTCGGCAGGAGAGACCACCTGCCCCGGCCCCTGAGGAACTGTTCGGTTCGGGTCGCGAAAAAACCACAGAAAAAATGCCGCGAGCACAATCGGCGCTGCCAGCAGCCAGGCCGGCATTTTCATATACCAGAGCACCGCCGCCACCGCCCCAAGTCCTAAGGCATAGAAAAACCCGTCTCGCACCATAAGTATTCGATTATAAGGCCACGCACACCTTCACTCAGAGCCCGTCACCGGCCCGCCCGGCTGCCACCCGGCCGCAGTCCGGCCTGCGGCTGGAGCAGTTCTCCCGTGGGTGTATAGGCGGGGATCGAAACTTATGGCCGTTTTCTCTCAAGGAAAACGGCGCTCCCCAGGATCTTCCACTTCACCGTAACGGGAGAATTGCTCTAAGACGCCCCCAGCCGTCGAAGCCGTTCCATCTCATCCTTCAGGCTGAGTTTCAGCTTCTTCAGCCGCACCTCTTCCAGTTGTTCCGCGTCCGTCAGAAACAACTTGGCGCGCAAAGTATCGAGCCGGCGCGCGTACAAGCTATGTTCCTGCATAAGTTGTTGGATGGAAGGAAGGGAAGCGGTCTTGGGAAGCTCCGTGAACTTTGCAGTTTGCACGTGGGATGTACCTCCAGCACTAAACGACATCACCGACTGGCGAAACGCTATCACAGAGTCAGCAGAAGCGGCAATGTGGATTACTCGTCCCTGATCAATCCTGACAAATCCCGACCAATTTCAGCCTAACTCCAGCCGCATCATCACAGCATCCTCTGGCGGTTCCTGATAGTACCCTCCCCGCCTCCCAACGACCATGAACCCCAGCCCGGCATAAAGCGCAATCGCCCCCTCGCTCCCCGCCCGGACCTCCAACTCCAGCGCCGCCGCACCCTGCCCTTTGCACCACGCAATAACCGCCCCACTGAGCGTCCTGCCCACCCCACGCCGCCGCGCCGCCACCTCCACCACCACACTTTCCAGCTCAGCGAAGCTCCCATCACCCGAACCCTCCACCTTGCCCACGGCAAAACCCAGCAGCCGCTCCCCCGCCTCCGCAACCAGCAGGCAGCGCTTGACCATCCCATCCATGCCATCAACATCTCTGTTGACGCTAACAATAGCCGCGTACTCCATCTCCGCCCAATGCGGAGCCTCCGCGATGGTTCGCTCGATCTCCACCACCCGAGCCAGATCCGCAGCCCCGGCAACGCGAACGCGGACCCCCGCAACACTCATCTCTCCGTCCTGAGCGCAGGCTTCGCAAAGATCTCCGCATCGGTTCGCCGCACGTAGTTCGCATCGAGCGTAGCCCCATCATCGAAATCCCCTGCCGCAATCCGTTCCAGAGCAAGCGGCAATGCATCCCCCGCCAAAGGCTCATCCACGATCCGCGGCTTGAGTCCACGCAAAGCCTCCGCCACCTTCGCCTCACACACAATCACCGTTCCACGCGCAGCCGCTGTCAACGCATCCTCCGCACCGATCAACACCTCCCGCACGCATCGCCGTCCAAGATACTCCCCGTAATAAAACTCCCCTCGGCCTGCGTCCAGCACCGCATGCACCGGCTCTGGTTTTCCATCAACACAAGCAGCCAGCAACGCCAGCCGCGACACCGCAACCAGCGGTATGCCACCCGCTTCGCTCAACCCCTTTGCCGCACTCAAACCCACGCGCACCCCGGTAAACGACCCCGGCCCATGCACCACCACCACCGCCGCCAGTTCACTCAACCTCCATCCCCGGGCCTCCATCAACCGCCGCACCGCCGGCACCAGCCGCTCCGACGACGTCCTCCCCGGCAGCATCTCCGTTGCGACAACGGCCTCCGTTGCCTCCGTATCCGCCAGCGCCACGCTTCCCTCGCTACCTGCCGTGTGGATCAACAAAATCCGCATCAATCCCCACCCTCAGGCGCAGCGTCTCCCACAATCGGGGTCCCCGGCGAGCTTGCTCGCTGGGGTGAAACAATCTCCAGCAGCACTCCCCCCGTACTCGCCGGATGCACAAAAAAATACCGATGCCCCCCTGCACCCACACGCACCGCATCGCTCGCCAGCCGCACGCCTTGCGCTGTCAATCGCGCGAACATCGCATCGATACTCTCCAGGCCCCCCTCCACATGCACAGCGACATGGTGCAAACCTTCCCCACGCTTCGCCAAAAACCTGCCAATCGTCGAATCCTCTTCCGTCGCCTCCAGCAGCTCAATCCGGCTCTCTCCGAGAGGCAGCATCGCCGTCTTTACCTTCTCGTGCTCCACCCTCTCCTCATGGCTCACCACCAACCCCAGCGCTTCATAGAAACCCCGCGCCCCGGCGATGCTCTTCACCGCAACTCCCAAATGATCCAGTCGCAGATGATCCATTCGCAGATGATCCAGTCGCAGCCCTTCTGCCATTGCCGAAGTCCGCACCCGCCTTCCGCCCTTCTCCGCCGCGCAACGCCGCACGGCCTCCATCAACTCCTGCACCCCTTCGCCCGTCGTCGCAACCGTCCGCACCACCGGAGGAATCCACTCCCCGCGCTCCGCAACCAACCCCTGCATCGCCACAATCTCCTGCTCCACAAACTCCGCGCCGCCACGATCGCTTTTATTGACGACGAAGATATCGGCCACCTCCATCACCCCGGCCTTCAGGCTTTGAACTTCATCGCCCATCCCCGGCACCAGCACCAGCACGGTCACGTCAGCCACGCCGATCACCTCGACCTCATCCTGTCCTACGCCTACCGTCTCAATCAGAATCGTCTGCCGCCCCGCGGCTTCCATCACCGCACTAACATCCGCCGCTGCGCGAGCAATCCCGCCCATGGCCCCGCGCGAGGCCATGCTGCGGATATACACGCCGTCATCTCCTGCGAACCCCTGCATTCGGATCCTGTCCCCCAGCAGCGCCCCACCGGTATAGGGACTCGACGGATCGACCGCTATGACCCCGACGCTCTGACCCTCCGTTCGCAGCCACCGCACCATCTGGTCCACCAGCGTGCTCTTTCCCGCGCCTGGAGGCCCAGTCACACCCACGCGCAACGCACTCCCCGTGAACTCCCGGCAAGCCACGAGTAAATCAGCCGCCAAGGGCGAACGATCCTCCACAACCGAGACCGCCCGAGCCAGTGCCCGCACGTCCCCGTCCCGCAGCCGCTCCATCATCTGCGCTATCTCAAGACGATCTGCTTTCAACTCTTTGCTCACGAGAGCGATGATACCGCGCATAGCGGCATCCCACCCCTATGCGCGCTTCCCGGCGCAGCAAGTCTCTTAGAACAGCGTTACAAGTGCTGTAGAGGTAAGAAAAATGTTCGTCATTCTGAGCGGAGCGAAGAACCCCTGTATTTTGTCTTTGTTGTTGCTTGTTCCTTTGTCTTCTACACCGACCTGTGTCTCGTCAACCTCGCCCACCGCCTAATTTCTCAATTTGCACCAGCAAACAGTTATTTTCACCTATAATTCCCGTGCCAGCATTTCACCCCGAGGAAGACCCTTGAAAATCGCCAACCGCAGCATCACTATCGCACTCCTCCTCATTGCCGGTTCCATAGGCCATGCGCAGCTCGAAGGAAGCAAGCCCGAAACGGCGCCGGTCAACCATCCTGTCCCCGCCATCCAGGACACCGAAACCCCCGCCCAGCGCGACGCCCGCATGGAGTGGTGGCGCGAGGCCCGCTTCGGCATGTTCATCCACTGGGGCCTCTACTCCATCCCCGCCGGCGAATGGCACGGCCACCGCACCACCCATATCGGCGAGTGGATCATGAACGACCTCTCCATCCCCGTCGCCGACTACAAAGCCTTCGCGCCCCAGTTCAATCCCACCGGCTTCAGCGCGCACGACATCGTAGCCCTCGCCAAATCCGCCGGCATGAAGTACATCGTCATCACCGCGAAGCACCACGACGGCTTCGCCATGTTCGACTCCAAGGTCGACCCCTTCAACATCGTCGCCGCCACCCCGTTCAAACGCGACCCACTCAAGGAACTAGCCGAAGAGTGCCGCAAACAAGGCGTGAAGTTAGGCTTCTACTACTCGCAGGCGCAGGACTGGACCGCACCAGGCGGAGCCGCCGCCGTCCGCGGCACCCACAACCCCGACACCGGCCACTGGGACCCGGCGCAAGATGGCAGCTTCGACGACTACCTCCACAAAAAATCCATCCCCCAGATCAAAGAGCTTCTCGAGAACTACAAGCAGTACCCCGTAGTCGTCTGGTTCGACACCCCCACCAAAGCCATGACACCCGAGCGCGCCGCCGAGGTAGTGAAGCTCCTCAACCAGCACCCTAACCTCATCTGGAACAACCGACTCGGCGGCACCTACAAGGGTGACACCGAAACTCCCGAGCAGTTCATTCCACCCCAGGGCTACCCCGGCCGCGACTGGGAATCCTGCATGACGATGAACGACACCTGGGGGTACAAATCATTCGACACAAACTTCAAGTCCACTGAGACCCTCCTGCGCAACCTCATCGACATCGCCAGCAAAGGCGGCAACTACCTCCTGAACATCGGACCCGACTCCCACGGCGTCGTCCCGGCGCCCGAGGCCGAGCGTCTGCAGCAGATGGGCCAGTGGCTCAAGGTCAACGGCGAAGCCATCTACAACACCAAGGCGACCCTCTTCGATGTGCCAACCGGCACCTTCAGCGACACCGAAAAAGGCCGCGACGGCAAAGGCAAATTCACCCCCACCTGGAACTGGCGCTCCACCACCGCCTCCAACAAGATCTACATCGAAATCTTCACCTGGCCGACTGGCAGCTTCCACCTTGACAAACTGCCACGCAAAGTCACCGGCGCCTACCTGTTGGCTGACAAGGCCCACAAACCTCTGAAGATCACCCAAAGCGGCGAAGGCCTCGACATCCAACTCCCCGCCGCGCCACTCGATCCCATAGCCACCGTCTTAGTCCTCAACACCACGAGCTAAGCCACAGCGACACGCCTCAACCAACCACAGAACATCCACCAAAGATCCACAAACGCCCGGATGCCCCATCCTTCGCGCCTTTGCGAAGGGTGGGATGTAAGCCGTCAGCACCAGCCAGCTTTTGCGTTTCCAACCCAACCAAAGAGTCGTCATTTCGACCGGAGCCGTTCCCAGTCGTATCGGGGAACGGCGGAGCGGAGAAATCCGCTTCTCTACCTCCATCGTTCTGGAGCCGGTCCAAACCACCAGCGAAATGCACACAATCACCACGTTATTGACCACGTTGTGTCCACGTTTTTGCGCTCAAAAATCACGCGACCGGCTCCTAAACGCCAGAAGAAACATCCCGGAAAACCGGAGCGAACCCTGGAACACCCAAAAACTAACCACAAACCACCACAGCTCACCACAAAAACCGAAGATTTGTTTTATCCACAGTCAACTGGTCCATCCTCAGCTGTTGACTTTAATCTCTCCAGGAAAACCCACGGTCGGCTTTATATTGCCCCTCAAGCTTTAGATCGCCCCTATTTCACCGTTGTCGGATCCCACCCATCTGTCCCGGCCAGATAAGACTTCGTCTCATACTTCTTCGCCTCCGCCGTTGTAAGCTGCTTCGAATAGGGCTCCCGAGCCTTCGGATTCGCCCCCGGCCCCGTCGAATGGAACTCCGCATACGTCGCCGTCGGCAGCCGCGGCTGCGGCGCGCTCTTCCAATCCGACCATCCCGTCGCCACGATCGGTGCCTCGATATCGGTATTCATAAAGATCACCGTGGAATAGTCTCGCCAGGGTCGTCCGAGATAAACATCACCCGCACCTGCATCCGCCGTGATCTTGCAGTGGTTGAAAACATATCCCGCATCCTGTCCCAACCGCGTATTGCTCTGCGCCGTCAGATATCCTCCCGGCCCATGCGGAATGCTGCGAATCTCGCAGTTTTCAAAGACCGCCTTCGCATCGCCAAAGATAAAGTCGACATGCCCTTCGATGTAACAGTCCGAATAATACTGCCGCCCCGTCGTGCACTCGCTCCCCTCCTTCATACATCCCACACTCGAGGCATACAACGTGTCCTGCGCGCCCAGCAGACGCACATGCCGCAGGACCGCCCGGTCGGCCCGCAACGATAGAGCGACTGCCTGCGACGGCACATCGCTCGTCTTGCTGTAGTCGTTCGCAATCGTCATGTCGCCCGCAAAGAAATCGTTCCCCGTCACGAACAGCGTCGCCGAGCAGCCTGTCCCGCAGGTCGATGCCGCGCTGTTGCCATACACCAGCACCACCTTCGTCCAGTCGTCCGTCTCGCCGCGGAACTGAATCTTCGGCTTGTCCACATGCACCACCTCGCGATACACTCCCGGCCGTATCCTGATCACCGCACCCGTATCAGGCGCGGCATTCACCGCCGCCTGGATCGTCGTAAAGTCCGCGCCCGTTGTCCCCACCGTGATCGTCTTCCGCCCCTGCGCCCAGGCAATTCCACAAGCCAGCAGGACAATTGCCACCACCACTTCCCGTCTATATCCCCGAATCATCGCGCCCCCTCATCCCAGCTCCAAAACGATCTTCTTGACACAAACCGCCCAACAAAGACTATCCTCAACCTCGAGATCAGTCCGGGTCAAAGCCTGGTCAGACCAAGACATTAGCCGGAGTTTGCACTTAATGCCGATCCAAGCCGCCAGCCTATCTGACTCGGGCTTTACCACTTCAGCCCCGGAAAAATCCAACGTCCGATGGGTCGTCTGCTTTCTGCTCTTCCTCGCCACCACCATCAACTACATGGACCGCTCGGTCTTCTCTCTCATCGAGCCGCTCCTTCACCTCGACTTCATGGGCTGGATTCCCGGCCTCGATGCCGCCCATCAAACCGCCTACAACATCAACTACGGCCGCGTCCTCATCTGTTTCCAGATCGCCTATGGTGTCGGCTTCCTCTTCGCCGGACGGATCATTGACAAGCTCGGCACCAAGACCGGCTACGCCCTCGCCATCCTCGTCTGGGGATGCGCCTCGATCAGCCACTCCATCGTCACCAGCGTCGCAGGATTCTGCATCGCCCGCGTCTTCCTCGGCCTCGGCGAATCCGGCAACTTCCCTGCCGCCATCAAAGCCACCACAGAGTGGTTCCCCTCAGAAGAACGCGCGCTCGCAACCGGTCTCTTCAACTCCGGCTCCAACGCCTCCGCTTTCATCGCGCCCATTCTTATCGCCGCCGTCACCGCCCGCTTCGGCTGGCACGCCGCCTTCATCTGCACCGGCTCCATGGGACTCATCTGGGCCGTCATCTGGCTCCTCTTCCCCTACAACAAGCTTCGCCGCGGATCTACACAGACCCAGGTAAACCTCGCTCCCGTCACCCAGGGCGGACCGATCTACTCCATCCTTCTTCGCCACCGCGGTTTTTGGGCCTTCTGCATCGCCAAGGGGATTACCGATCCGGTCTGGTGGTTCTACCTCTTCTATCTTCCGAAGTTTCTCAACGACAACTACGGCCTCAACCTCAGCCACGTCAAATATCCGCTTATCGTTATCTACACCGCTGCCAGCATTGGCTCCATCGCCGGCGGCTGGCTCTCCGGCTTCCGTATGAAGCACGGCCACAGCGTCAACTCCGGACGCAAGTTCGCTCTTCTCATTTGCGCCCTTTGCGTGCTTCCCATCATGCTCGTCCCCCACATGCACACGCTCTTCCCCAACAACGCCTGGCCCGCAATTGGACTCTTCTGTCTCGCCACCGCCGCTCATCAGGGCTGGTCCGCCAACCTTTTCTCTACTCCTACCGATATGTTCCCGTCGACCGCGATCTCTACTGTCGTCGGCATCGGCGGCGCTGCTGGAGCCTCCGGCGGAGCAATCTTCACCTGGATCGTCTCGCACTTCTTCTCCCTCCACCCATTGCCGATCTTTATGCTCGCCGCCTTCGCCTATATCACCGCGCTCCTTATCTTCCAGTTGCTCGTACCAAAACTAGGCGTAACCCAGACGGCATAACTGCTGCAGTCCTGCATCTAATTCAGCGCGGCAGATCTTTTGTTCGCTCTCCGCCTCATTTCGCAACCAAGCAATCGGCACAACAACTGTTTCGCTTAACTATCCTTTTGCTCCCGTGTTACTCTTCTCAAACTCAGGGCAAGGAGCTGCACTCAGCGTGAAAAAAGAGGTTAGAGAACCACAAGACGAGGTCACTGGTCATAGCCAGCTCACCATGCAGGTCGTCGAGCACGTTCGCTCCCTCATCAGCAGCGGAGAGGTACATCCCGGTGACCGCCTTCCTCCTGAGCGTGAGCTTGCCCGCAAGCTCAAGATCAGTCGCTCGAGCCTCCGTGCCGGCATTGGCTTTCTGTCGGCGATGGGCGTGCTGAAGAGTCGCCACGGAGCTGGAACCTTTGTTTCTTCAGGACCGCCTGCGCTTGATTCCAGCTCACTTTCTGTTCTCGGAGCACTGCATGGTTTTCTTCCCTGGCAGATGTTTGAGGCCCGCCTAGTCATTGAGTCGAACGTTGCTGCGTTGGCTGCTGAACGCGCCACCGACGAGCACATTGCTGAACTTGCCGAAGAGGTTGCCGAGATGTACGCGGCGCTTACTGATCCTCACGAATACCTCATCCACGACGTTCGTTTCCATCGAACGATCGCTCGGGCGTCGGGAAACCCTATCCTTGGCGCACTTATGGAGACCATCACCGCCAACCTCTATGAGTACCGCAGCAAAACCGTTATTAACGCTGTTGATCTCAAGGAATCTGCTGAGATGCACCGCGAGATTTACCGCGCTATTCGCTCGCATAATCCGGCACAGGCGCGTGTCACGATGGAGCAGCATTTGAACCTGGCCCGGATCGCTCAGGCCTCTGAGGCAGAAGCCGCGGCCGCCGCAGCGCAGGCTCCGCTGGCTCCCGAACCGGAGACTGCTCCCGCTGAACCGACCACCTCATCGAGCTAAATTCTCTTTGTAGATTTGATTTTTTTAAATTCTGTGGTGGAGTGGTGTTTTTGCAGGGGGTTTTGCAAAAAACGGGGTGCAGAACGTGGTTTTTTGATGGTAATTGTGTGGTGAATGCGTGGTAAAACGTGGTTTGTTGACACGCATTTTTTGACGTCGAAAAACATGTCAACTTTTTGAACTTTATTTTCTTCGAGGCGGGACCTCCTGTCTTTGGCCGCTCTGCGGCAGGATGTTCTCTCCTGTCTGCCCTGCTAAACTGGGCTCTGGGACATGTCCAAGCAAAAGTTCTATCTCACCACCCCTATCTACTACGTCAACGCGCGTCCTCATATTGGCCACGCCTACACGACGATTGCGGCCGATGTGATCGCGCGGCGACATCGGCTGCTCGGGGACGATACTTTCCTGCTCACGGGAACCGATGAGCACGGCCAGAAGGTCGAGCGGTCCGCGGCGGCGGCAGGGGTCTCTCCGCAGCAGTTTGTCGACCAGATTTCGGGTTCCTTTCGGGCGCTCTGGGATCGGATGGGGATTACCTACGACGACTTCATCCGCACCACCGAGCCTCGGCATACCCAGGCCGTCCAGAAGCTGTTTCAACTGCTTTGCGACCGCGACGCCATCTACCTCAGCACCTACACCGGGCAGTACTCCGTCGGCGAGGAGATGTTTGTTGATGGGCCTCCGGGGACGATTGGCCCGGATGGGAAACCTACCGAGACGGTGAGTGAGGAGAACTACTTCTTTCGGCTCTCCAACTACCAGCGCCAGCTTATTGACCTCATCGAGAGCGGTGAACTGTCGATTCAGCCCGAAGTTCGCAAGAACGAAGTTCTCAGCTTTCTCTACGGTGACTTCAGAGAAATCATCGCCGAGTATCGTCAATTGGAAACACCACGTTCTACTGAGGCTGGGGCTGATGGCATCGCACCTGCTGGTCCAGACTCGCTCGGAGCCTTCGTCGAATGGGGAATGAGTGTAGGAAAAGTCGAAAAAAGTAAAAAAGGCTACTACATCCCCGGAGCCCTCAAAGACCTCTCCATCTCGCGCACCAGCTTCAAGTGGGGTATCCCTGTTCCGGGGAATGAGAAGCACGTCATTTATGTGTGGCTGGATGCGCTGGCCAACTACATGACGGCTATCGGCTATGGCTCGGATGATCCTGTTGAGCAGGAAAAGTTCAAAAAATACTGGCCTGCCGACCTTCACCTCGTCGGCAAGGAGATTATTCGGTTTCACTGCGTCTACTGGCCCGCGTTCCTGCTCGCCGCCGACCTGCCGCTGCCGAAAGCAATCACTGCTCACGGATGGCTGCTCTTTGAAGACTCGAAGATGTCGAAGTCTCGCGGCAACATCGTCCGCACCGAGACGATTCTGGATGCCTTCGGGACGCTCAAGCCTAAGCCTGTCGATGGCCCCGGTGCGGTGCTCAGTGACGAGTACTGGAAGCACGAGCAAGATCTGTTTGCGTCCGATGTTCTTCGCTATTTTCTGCTGCGCGAGATTCCCTTTGGCCAGGATGGGAGCTTCAGCTTCGATGCGCTAATCACCCGTTACAACGCCGATTTAGCGAACGGCTATGGCAACCTCGTCAGCCGCACCCTCACGCTTATCCTCAAGACCAGTGCGGGTCAGGTCGAAGACTGCCTCGAAGCGAACTCGCTCGTCTTTTATATGCCGGAGAGGAAGGAGACACACAACCATCCGGCAAACGACGAGTTGCTCAGTTCATCCGAGGGACAGATGCTCGGCTGGCATATGATCAAAGTTGTTGAATCGGTCGGCAAAAAGTTCGAGCAGAACTCTTTCTCCGAGGCTTTGACGACGATTGCGGCTGCGATCGCCCGTGTCGATCAGTTTCTGACCTCGCGCAAGCCCTGGTCTGCTACCGAGACTGAGCTTTCCCAAGAAGGCCGGCGCTCCACGCTTTATACCGCCGCCGAATCTATCCGCATCATAACCGCACTGCTTTACCCTTTTCTCCCGTATGCCACGGCGAAGGTCTGGACCCAGTTGGGTCTGGGCAACATCGAAGAAGCCGCGAAGAATGGCGAACTGAGAGATCTGGAATGGGGTGGCCTAAAACCGGGCACAAAACTTGGCGAACTGGCCCCTATTTTTCCACGAGCGCCGAAGGAACTTATCCAACTTATGACTGACATGGAAAACAACACGAGCACCACGCCTAAGCCCGAACCCTCCAAATTCGTCGACGAGAAGACTACCCACACCGCGGTTGTCCCCACCGACCCGACGCATCCCGGCGCTGCACCGCGCACCTCTTCACTTGCCGAAGAAAACCCCGGCGCTACTGTTGGGGGCAGCCACGCCGTCACTGCGGAGCGTCCCAGCACACCGTCCCACACCGAGGCTCCTGCCTCCGGCGCTTTTGCCACGTCCTCTGCCGGCTCCGTTACTCCTGACACTCCGCAAATTGCCATCGACGACTTTGTGAAGATCGACCTGCGCGTCGCGCAGATCACCGTGGCTGAGCGCATTCCCAAGGCCGATAAGCTGCTGCGGCTTGAGGTCGATCTGGGCTATGAGAAGAGGCAGATTCTTTCGGGCATCGCGGAGTGGTACACGCCCGAAGAGTTGATCGGGCGGCGCATCGTTGTGATCGCGAATCTGGCGCCGCGGAAGATGCGCGGGCTGGCGTCGCATGGGATGCTGCTGGCTGCGTCCGCGGGCGACGACGGCAAGCCCATCCTTGCAACGTTTGGCGAGGACATTGCTCTGGGGTCGCGGTTGAAATAAAGCGGACGTTGGTGTGACAAATTCGGTTTGGGGTTAGCCAGGATTGGCCCACCGCGAACAAAACGGCATACCCCAGGGGCTAAAAGCCCCGAATCGATTGGAGAGAAAAGAGACCCAAGGCCGAAGCCTTGGGCTACCCTAGGGAAGCCTATCCTTGCCGCTCTGGGGGGTGTACTTGTACTTGCTGTCACCCTGACCCTGAGCGAAGTCGAATCGGGAAGGATCCCGAGGAATTCCACTTACCGCAACCGCTCGAACCTTTCAACTCCATAACCAAAAGTCTTTGCCGTTGCTTCGGAACTGGGGGTGCTCCGGAGACCGGCAAAATCTAAAATAAATCCAAAAAACGTGGCGCATCTTCCCTCACCACAATAACGACCACAAACTCACCACGTTCCACCATCGATTCACCACAAACTCACCATCAAAAAACCACACGCAAAACCCGCAACCCCATTCAAAATCGCACCCTCCACCATCGCCGGCATTTAATCCGCACAAACCCGCACCCAGATAGATTCCACCCCACTTTCCCTCAGGCGAATCCCCGCCTCCGCCGTCTATACTCGTAGAAGTATGAGTACATCTACCATCAGCTCAGGTATCACCGCCGACGAATTCCAGGCACTCGAACAAAAGGTCCTCCGCGCCGTAGAAATCGTCAAAAAGGAACGCGAAGCCCGCGCCAACGCCGAGGCGGAAATAGCCTCTCTGCGCGAAGAACTAGCTACATACAAACAAAACGCCCGCGCTGTCGAAACTGAACTCACCACCCTCACCAAGGAGCGCGAGGCCGTCCGCCTCCGCGTCGAAAAGATGCTTCAGCAAATGGACGAACTCCTCTAAAACCAATACGAAGGAGACCCGATGAACCAAACCCTCGAAGCCCCCCAAACCGCCTCCCAGGCCCCGCCCCAGCCCACCGAAAACCAGTCCATCGCCCAGGCCGTCTCCGTCGACATCTACGATCAGGTCTACAATCTCCGCGGTACCGACTCCGCCTACATCGAGCGTCTCGCTGCCATCGTCGACGCCAAGATGCGCGCCGTTTCCGCCCACGGCAACACCGTCGACAGCCTCCGCGTCGCCGTCCTCGCCGCCCTCAACATCGCCGACGAGCTCTGCACCGCCCGCCAGCGTCACGACTCGCTCGCCGGCAGCCTGCAGAACTCCCAGCACTCCACCCGCAGCCGCGCCACCACCCTCGCCCACATGCTCGACGAAGTCCTCGAAGATCGCAAGGTCGGATAGCGCCCGCAAGGTCGGCTGACAGGGATCCCACTTTCGTCTTCTGGACAGAATCTCTGTACGGGATAAGATGGCTCGGTATGAAAAATCGGAACGTAGTTCCCCCGGCCCTGCTCGCCATCTTTCTTGCTCTCTTTTCCTGCCCTCTCTTCTCCCAATCCACGTCGCTCGACCCAGCCGTCCGCGCTGCGCTCGACGAGGGCAAAAAGTTTGAGCAGCGCCATCAGTTAACCTCTGCGTTGGATAGCGATCGCAAAGCGCTCAAGCTTGCCAAAGGCAAATGCGTCGAGTGCCTCGAAACGATCGTGAACCTCCAGTTCAAGATGGAAATCCCAAAGGACGCCGCCGCGTCCGCCGCAGGATGGGCCGCCCAAGCCCCCACTCCATCTGAAAAAGCCAAAGCGGAGTATTTCCAGGCGTCGGCCCTCCTCCTGCAAAACAAACAGAAGCACAACGACGCTCTGCTGGTCCAGGCGGACGAGGTCTTGAAACGCGCGGCCGCTGACAACCCGTCCGATCCCGCGATCCACATGCTCGATGGCCGTGTCCTGGCAATCCTCAAGAAGGACGCCGAAGCGAAGAGCGAATTCGTGGCTTGTGCCGCGAATCCAGAAGCCAGCGCAGCAGATTGCATGCGCGCCAAAAACTTCGCCGCCGACGTCAACCTCGCCCGTGGAGAGCCTGCGCCGGCCTTCTCGATTAAAAAGCCGGACGGCACCACCATCACGCTCGACTCGCTCGCCGGTAAAGTCGTGCTCATCGACTTCTGGGCGACTTGGTGCCCCGCCTGCGTCAAAGACCTCGACTACATCCAATCCATCGCCGAGGAAGCAGACAAAGACCGTTTCGTCTTGCTCGGCGTCAGCGACGACAGCAACGAAGAGACCTGGAAGCGCTATCAATTGGAAAACAGCATGATCGGTCTCCAGGTTCGCGACACCGGCCATTCCATCGCCGACCTCTTTCACGTCGGTGCCATCCCCACTTACGTCATCCTTGACTCCAACGGCATGGTCCAGCTGCGGACCACCGGGGCCGAAGGGGATCTCAGGGCCAAGGTGCGCTCGCTCCTCGCCAAACCCGCAATTCAGACCGCATCTATGCCCTGAAACAACAAACGCTTTGCGGGGAATCAACAATTTTCTTGAGTTTCCCCTTCCGCCCTGCAATGATCGACACGCCCGTCCATCGTCGTTCCGGAGCCCTTCCGATGCGTCTCTCCATCCTGCCTGCTGCCCTCCTCGCCTGTAGCCTCGCCTCTCTGCCAACTCTTCGTGCACAAGAAACTCCAGACTACAAGTCCAATCCCAAGTTCCAATCCGCCATGGCCGAAGCAAAGCAGATGCTGAAAGAACGGCAACCATTCTTCGCTATGGACGCCTACAAGAAGGCGAACAAGATCGCAGCCGGAAAAGACGCCCCCTGTCTGAAAGCCCTGCTCGATCTCCAGATGAAGACCGGCAGCTACAAAGATGCAGTAGCCACTACCACCGCGCTCGAAGCCTTCGCAACCACGCCCATCGAAAAATCCAAGGCCGAAAGCGACCACGGCTACGCGCTCTACCTTGAGGCAGGAGACAAAAAACGCGATCTCCTCAACAGCGCCGACGCAGCATTCAAAGCAGCCCTCACCGACGATCCCAAAAACGCCACCGCCCTCTACATGGACGGTCACGTCCTCGCCCGCCTCGGCCAGATGGACGCCGCCCGCGACCAGTTCAAGGCATGCATCAACTGCCTCAATCCCAAAGATCCCAGCTACCTTCGCGCCCAGCACTTCGCCGAAGACCCCGCGCTCTCCCTCCACAAGATGGCCCCAGCCTTCACCGTCACCGCGCTCGATGGCTCGAAGTTCAACCTTGACGCCATGGGCGGCCGCGTCGTCCTCATCGACTTCTGGGCCACCTGGTGCGGTCCCTGCAACGAAGAACTTCCGCACATAAAGAAGATCGCCAAAGAGTTCTCCGGCCAGCCCCTCGTCATCATCAGCGTCAGTTGGGACTCCGACGAAACCAAGTGGAAGAACTTCATCGACAAAAACGAGATGACCTGGGTCCAGTACCGCGACGCCGACCACGTCCTCAGCAAGAACTTCGGCGTCGAAGCCATCCCCCACTACTTCACCATCGACTCCGACGGCGTCCTAACCGCCGAGATGCTCGGCTCCGGCTCCGACGTCGAGGGCAAACTCAAAAAACTAATCGCCCGAGCCAAAGCCGCTCCGCCCGCACCCACAAGCCAGGTCGGCAATTAGCGTCCTATCTCTGATAAGCCTCGTAATTGCTTCTGCTGCGGGCTTTATTTGATTACGTCGTCATTCTGAGCGCAGCGAAGAACCCCTGTATTTGCCTTTGCCTTTGTTGTTGCCTGTTCCTTTGTCCTCGATACCAACATCAAATTTGCTTTAACTCCCAACGAAAGGGAAACCCGAAGCATGGATGAAAAGCGAGCCCTTCTCAAACACTTTCTCGCCGCCCTCGCCTACAGGACGCAGAAGGCCCTCCGCGACGCGCCACCCGAGTTCGCCGACTTCCGCGCCGCTCCCCAGGTCCGCACACCGCACGAACTCATCCGTCACATGGACAGCCTGATGGGCTACTCGCGCACCCACTTCCTGGGCGGCACCTACCGCCCGCCGATCCTCCCGGATTTCCCGACTGCCATCGTGCATTTTCACGAGATCCTCACCGACGTTGCCCATCACATCGAACTCGGCACAGAGCTTCACGGCATCACTCCCGAAATCCTCCTGCAAGGCCCTTTCTCCGACGCCATGACTCACGCCGGCCAACTCGCTCTTCTGCGCCGCCTCTCCGGAAGCCCAGTCCCACCAGAAAACTTCATCTTCGCCGACATCACCCCCGAGAACCTAAGCCCCAATCAACCCCCTCCCCGCAGCCCCGACAAGGACTGGCCCGAGAGGCCCTAGCCGCCCAAGTAATCGCCCCGCAGCCCAAGATTCATACTTCTAGGATCTAATCCGCTCCCGCCCGCAACTTGCAAAGCAGGACCGGCACGTTTAGCATCCAACCTAAGAAAGCCGGCCTGCTAAGCAGGTACTAGAACAACGCTGGTTGAACCAACATTCATTGAACAGGGGCCCGACTCGTAGACATGGTTCGGTGTGCAGTCCTCCAGTCAGGAACGCCTAAAGAACCACGGTTAGGTCCCGCCGTCTTAGGACGGGTTCACCAGCGCTTCGATGTACGGCCCCGTGGGTCGGTCTTCTTGTACTTCCTGGTGTCCCGTCTCTGAAGTTATTGACATAAATTTGTCATTCCCGGCCGGAGCGCAGCGGAGTGGAGGGATCCGCCGTTTGTGTGGGTTAGCACTCATGCTCGCGTTGCGATTATGTCGTCAATTTTAGAGACCGGAAACTAGCTCAAAGCTCACACCCAGAGCGCATAGCTCTCCCATGCACCCCTACCTCATCCACTCCGGCCATCTCCTGCTTCCCACCTTCGGCGTCCTCGCTGCCGTCGGACTCATGGCCGCCCTCACTCTCAGCCTCCGCACCGCTGCCACCGTCGGTCTCGTCCCCGACAAGCTCTGGAACGCCGGCCTCTTCACCCTCCTCTCCGCCTTCGCGCTCTCCCGTCTTCTGCTGATCATCGCCAACCCGCACAGCTTCATCGCCTACCCGATCCTTCTGCTGATGGTGCCGTCCCTCAACGTCACTGGCATCCTCCTCACCATCCTCGCGACAGCAATTTATCTCCGCCTCCACAGCCTTCCGCACCTTGACGCCCTCGACGCCTGGTCCCCCTGCGCGACCCTCGCCTGGGCCTTCCTCGCCCTCGGCCACTTCGCCGAAGGCACCGACGCCGGCCTCCCCACCACTCTCCCCTGGGGCATCGCGATCCCCCTCAGCACCACCCGCCTCCACCCGGTCGCTCTCTACGCCGCAATCGCAGCCGCCCTCCTCACCTTCCTCCTTCTCCGCCAACTCCCCCGCCGCCACCACGCCGGAGACACTTTCGCCCTAGCCCTCGCCGCCTCAGGCACGGCCCAATTCCTCCTGACCTTTGTCCGCCAGCCGTATCCTGACGCAAGTCTCCTCGATCCCATCCAATGGATCGCCCTCGGCATGATCGCCCTCGCCGGCCTCGTCCTTCTCCTGCAACCCCGAAAGCTGGTCACCCATGCCGTCTAAGCACATGCTCCCCAAGGGCCAGCGCCGCCGCACCGTAAAACCCGAGTACCGCGCCACCCGAGGCGTCGAGGAACGCACTCCACCCCCAGTCCCAGTCATCGACTTCGACGAACTAGAAGAAGACGCTGACTCGAGCATCCGCACCTTCACCGCCGACCCCGCCGCCGCGAACCTCCGCCTCGACCAATACCTCGCCCAGGCCCTCCCCGACATCTCCCGCGCCCGCGTCCAGCTCCTCATCGAAGCCGGCCAGGTCCGCGTCGACGGCCATCCCGCCAAGCCCAAACAAAAACTCCACGGCGGAGAATCCATCGAGATCGAAGGCACTCCTCAACCCGCCCCGCTTCACGCCATCCCCGAAGACATCCCCCTCGAAATCCTTCACGAAGACCAGCACCTCGCCGTCATCAACAAACCCGCTGGCATGATGGTCCACGCCGGAGCCGGCAACGCCCCCCTCGGTGGTTTAGACGAACGCAACCGCGGCACCCTCGTCAACGCCCTCCTCTTTCACTTCGCCAAGCTCTCCGACGTAGGCGGCGACCTCCGCCCCGGCATCGTCCATCGCCTCGACAAGCAGACCAGCGGCCTCATCCTCGTCGCCAAAGACGACAGAACCCACCGCAGGCTAGGCGAGATGTTCTCCCAGCGCCAGGTCGCGAAGACCTACCTCGCCCTCCTCCACGGCCACGTCAAAAAGGACGACACCACCGTCACCCTCCCCATCGCCCGCGACCTCGTCCGCCGCACCCGCATGACCACCCGCCGAGCCCCCAACAGCCCAGGAGCCCGCACCGCCGTCTCCCACTTCCACGTCCTCGAACGCATCACCGGCCCCTACGGCCCTTTCACCTTCGTCGAAGTCCGCATCGAAACCGGCCGCACCCACCAGATCCGCGTCCACGCTCAATCCCTCGGCCACCCCGTCGTCGGCGACACCCTCTACGGAGCCCCGCACCTCATCCCCGGCCTCGCGCCCGACCTGCAACTCGACCGCAACTTCCTCCATGCCGCCCGCCTCTCCTTCACTCATCCCCAGACCGAGACCCAGACCGAGATCCAGACCCGCAAGCAGCTCGACATCCACGCTCCCCTCCCTGTCGAACTGGAGTCGTTCCTCAAAGCAATTCGCGCGGATTCCCCCGCGATTCCGGTAGAATGACCCAAGTGATCGTCCTCAACCGAACCAAACGTGCAATGGGGCTCGCAAGCTCCCTTTTCCTGCTCTCCTTGGTTGTCGCAGCCGCGCCGCTCTGCGCCCAAACCAACACATCTTCCCCTCCAGCCACGCCCACCTCGCAGCCCGCCTCGCAAAACGTATCGCCGCAAACCGCACCTCCGCAAACGATCGACGCACCCCAGCCGCCGGCCACGCAACCCTCCACGCAGCCGCAACCCGCGCAGCAACCAGCAGCGCAAACCCCCGCAACACCCCCCACGCAGCTACCCGGACCCCAGACCCCGCCCTCCGGAGGCGCCGACATCGTCGTCCGCGTCAACGAAGTCAATCTCATCTTCACCGTCACCGACAAGAGGGGAAAATTCATCACCGGCCTCAGGCGTGAGAACTTCGGCCTCCTCGACGACGGCCGTCCCCCTCTCGCCGTCCTTCGCTTCACCCAGCAGACTAATCTCCCCTTGCGCGTCGGCATCATGCTCGACACCTCCAGCTCCATCCGCCAGCGCTTCCAGTTCGAGCAGGACTCCGCCGTCGAGTTCCTCCTCCAGATCCTCCACCGCGACGACCGCGCCTTCGTCGAGGGCTTCGACATCCAGACCGATCTCGCCCAGGACTTCACCAACAACGTCGATCTCCTCAACCAGGGCATCCGCAAGCTTCGTCCCGGCGGCGGCACCGCTCTCTTCGACGCCCTCTACAAGACCTGCAAAGACCAGATGCTCACCCTGCAGGAGACCGGCGCCGTCCGCCGCGCCCTCATCCTCGTCTCCGACGGCGACGACAACTACAGCCGCGTCGAGGAGTCCGACGCCATCAAGATGTGCCAGCGCGCCGACACCATCGTCTACTCCATCAGCACCAACATCAGCCCCAGCAAAGACAAGGGCGACGACGTCCTCAAACAGATCTCCGAGGCCACCGGCGGCCAGGCCTTCTACCCCACCAAGCTCGAAGACGTCGCCATCGGCTTCCGCAACGTCGAAGAGGAGCTCCGCAGCCAGTACCACCTGGTCTACCGCCCCGCCAACCTCAAGATGGACGGCTCCTTCCGCACCATCTACCTTCAGGCCGTCGACCCCCGCTACCACGTCCGCGCACAAAAGGGCTACTTCGCCCCCCGCCCCCCGCAATAAGACCATCTTTCAACAAAATCAAAGAAATCGTCATTTCGACGGAAGCTGCTCACGTCGTTTGTGAGCAGCGCAGTGGAGAAATCTGCTTCTCTCCCCCTGGACTTGGTCCCATTCACCTGTCTTCAACCCATCGCAAACGCCCGGCTACCAATCCATCGCGCACTTAGCGATGGGTGGGATGAAAGACCATCCAACGACCTCAAAGCCTTTGTTCGTGCCTTTCGGACTAAACATCGTGCTTTCGCCCCACGAAAGCCATTTTCTTCCCATCCGTGCCAACTCTGGCTTAAAATCTGTGTCTAACAGGAAAGAGGCTAAGTATGACCATTCGTCTCCCTAAACTCCTGCTCCCCGCACTCCTCTCCGCCACGCTCGTCTTCGCGTATGCCCAGCCCCCAGCCCGCCCCACCAGCATGCAGGACGCCCTGATGAACCTAGCGGACCAGCCCGCCACCCACACCTCCTTCAGCTTCGACCGCTCCGAGCTTCAAGTAGCGCAAAATCTCCTCGCCTCAGGCGGTCTGGACGCAAATCACGCGGCCGCAGCTCTCACCGGCATCTCGGTCGACAACTACCGCTACCCCAGGCCGGCCTTCTACACGCCTGAGACCATGGCCTCCATCATCGCCGGCTATCACGCCGCCGGCTGGAAGCATCTGGTCAACGCCAACCAGACCCCCGCCAACACCGCCCAGCCCCACTCCACCGTCACCGACCTCTGGCTCCACTTCGCCGGCCCGGATATCACCGGCATCACCGTCCTCACCCGCTCCCCGCGCGACATGAGCGTCGTCCAGATCAGCTGCGAGCTCCGCCCGCTAGACCTCGTCCACCTCAGCGGCCACTTCGGCATCCCCAAGGTCGACCCCAACGCCGTCATGGTCCCCGCTCCCGACGGCAAATAACCGCCGCGGTTGCTCTTGCCGTTGCCTTCTTCTTGTCATTATCCCCGCAATCCCCGCAGTGAATCTGCTGTTGCCGTTGCAGTTGCTTTGTTGTTGCTGTTCGTTTTCTTCTCCTAGGTGTTTAGTCCTGGCATTTGGTGGATTGGGTCGAGTGTAAATCTGTCTGGGTCGTGGATCCAGAGACTGCAGATGGCCTCATAGGGTGTCAGGCCGCGAAGGGTCTTGAGTCGCCGAGCGAAGTTGTAGGCTGCGATGAAGTCCGACAAGTGCGCTTTGAGTTGTTCGTGCGTGTCATAGAAGAAGCGTTTGACGGTGGCTTCCTTGATGGTCCGATTCATCCGTTCGACCTGTCCGTTGGTCCAGGGATGGTTGGGTTGGGTCAGACGGTGGCCGATGCCATGACGAAGACAGATGCGATCGAAGGGATGTCCACGCCATTTTGCCGTAAGCCCTCCACGGTTCTTCGGCAGATCGGCGAACTGGATTCCGTTGTCGGTGAGCACGGTGTGGATGCGATACGGAACGGCTCCGACGAGTGCTTCGAGGAAGGCAGCGGCCGCCTGCATATCGCCTTTTCAACGAGTTCGACCACAGCGAACTTCGAGGTCCGGTCGATGGCCACGAAGAGGTAGAGCTTGCCTTCGGCCGTTCTCACTTCGGCGAGATCAATATGGAAGAAGCCGATCGGATAGCTGTCAAACATCTTCTTCCTGGGCTTGTCTCCCTCGACCTCCGGCAGCCGGTTGATGCTATGCCGTTCCAGGCCACGGTGCAGCGAGGAGCGAGTCAACTGAGGAATCGTGGCTTGCAAGGCGTACAGGCAGTCATCGAGCGGCAGCAGAGTGTGCTTGCGGAACGCAACGATGATGGCCTCCTGCTCGATGGACAAGACGGTGGACTTGGGAACGGTTGGACCAGTTCGATGATCTGCCGTTGAACTGCGCTTCCTCCACTTGGCCACCGTCTTCGGGTTGATGCCATGCCACCTCGAGAGCGTCCTTAGACTCTCTTGACTATGCTGTATCGCTCGACGGATCGCCTCTGTCGTTGTGGCGCTCCGGTGCAGTATCTGTCCCATAGTGCCTCCTTCCACTCTCTGGAAAAGTATGCACCACCAAATGCCGGGACTAAACACCTAGTTATCTAGGACAGCCCCTTTATCTATGTCTCTCATCGGTCACTTGGGAAGTCTTCATTGCTAGTAACGTACCAGGAGGAACTCTCCAATCTTGTTTGAGGCTCCATGTCAATCTGGTTCGATACGATCGTGAAGATTCGAGGTATCAATCCATTTGTCGGCTTAGTTCGTCGCAGGCAAACGCCCTCAAGCAAACCACCTCCGGTTCTGGTGCGATCAATGGCAAGCCCGCGACTGCCTGGCGGACCCACACATGATGCCGGGAACGGAAACTTCTATCTGCACCCCTGCATGACAGTCTCCGAAAGGCATCTGTGCGGACTTGGGTGATCGCGTACGTATGATGGATTTCAACGCCACCCCCCGACACAATTTTGATCCTGCCCGTGCGGGATCGGCCCGGATTTCCTCTTATTCGAACGAAAGGCGGCTTTGCATTTCCAGGTCCGATAAGATGTTCTGCGGAAGTCAAGCAGCGGTGACTGAGTGCTCACCTCGATTGTTTCGGTCGAACGGCCAACGGCAAGATCGTCTCAAGTGTCGGCGTAGTTCTTGAAGTGCTGAAGCCTTTCATCGTCGTGGTGAGTTCGTACGATCCCGACGCTAAACTGACGAACTGGTAGACGCCGGCGGCTGTGAAAGTAGCGACGCGTTGCTCGTTCGTACTTGTGTTGCGGAGCGAAAGTCCCGCGCGGCACAATTGCGCCGCTGGGATCCGCGACAATGCCAGATATTCGTTCCACCAAATTGCGCATAAGCTCCATGAACGATAAACATGAAGAAGCAAAGCGTTACAGGAGATACGTCTTTTTACGATTACCATGGACAGCCTCCAAGAATGTGACAAGGCAGCGCTCCTTAATAACAACGATTTGCCCGTGTTAAGAAAAAACGATGCGGTACGCTGTCCCTTGAATTGGTTCTAAATTTCAAGTAGTCGTTTTCTCGACGAAGGCCCTGTCTTTGACCCGTTTACCAATCACGACGGAAAGTACTCACCGCTAGCTAAACCTGTCAAGCCCTTTTCTCGATCTTAAGTCTGAGTTCCGCTTCAACCTGAACTCAGTCTTCCTCGAAAATTCACTTGACCTGAGATCGGCGCTCATTTTTCTCCAACCGGTTGTCGTCCGAATTGGTGCAGGCTAAGATCATGATCTGGCCGACGATTAGATTCAGTGGCGCGCTCACTGAATCTAGTCAACGGCGCAGGCCTTTCAGAGGCCCGCTGAACAGCTACGACGAATTACCAGATTTAGCATCCGGCTGTTTACCAAGAGACCTCCGTTTAAGGTCCTTGCCCTCTTTTTCCCACCTAGATAACCCGCTCGCGAGGAAGCGTTCAAAATCGGACTTTCCCTTCGGAAAAAATCAGGATGGAAAGCGCTACCGCAATCCTGCTATATTTCGTTGGAATCTTTTTCCCGAATCGATCCGCACGTATGCCTTAGATCGAGATGCCGCTTAAAGCGCAAGTAAGCGTTTTCGCAAACACCGTAACACCAGAACAAGGGAGAGTGGAATTTATGGATACGGCATCTATAACTGCGAGACGCGAAACGTCGACCGCTTGGCAACAGATTAAGAAAATTGTGTTGCCGGCGATGGCGCTCTACATATTGGCTGCGGTTTGCATAGCGCAGCCAACGATAGTCAAACTCAACATCCAGTTGGATAAACCGGCACACGCGGTTAGTCCGACACTCTACGGGTTAATGACGGAGGAGATCAACTACTCCTACGATGGCGGCCTCTACGCGGAGATGGTGCGCAACCGGACGTTTCAAGATCACGGCTTCGGCGGAGTTGCTCACTGGAATATCGAGCACATGGGAAATTCCATGGCAACGATGGCTGTCGATCAAGCCGAAGGTCCAAGCGCCGCGCTGCAGCATAGCCTCGCAATCAACGTGAAGCAGGCCGACGCGGCCAACCGAGCGGGAGTACGAAACGAAGGCTATTGGGGAATGGCTCTGCGGCCGAACACAACCTACAAAGGATCGCTCTATGCAAAAGCGGACTCCGCAGACGTAGGGCCATTGACTGCCGATCTGATCAACGACAACACCGGCAAATCGGCGGCCACGGCAACCATGCCCGAACTTTCTACAGAGTGGAAGCAATATGAGTTCACGCTGACGACGGGAAAGATCGAGACCTCAGCCCAAAATCATCTTCTGCTTACGGTCGGCCATGCAGGCAAAGTTTGGATTGATCTGGTGTCTTTGTTCCCGCCTACCTACAAGAATCGCGAAAATGGAAATCGTCCGGACCTGATGGAGATGATGGCAGCAATGCATCCGACGTTTCTGCGTCTCCCCGGCGGCAACTATCTCGAGGGCGATCAGATCGACGAAAGATTCGACTGGAAGAATACGATCGGGCCGCTTATCGACCGCCCCACACACCGCAGTCCCTGGAACTATCAGTCGTCGGATGGGATGGGCTTGCTGGAGTTCCTAGAGTGGACCGAGGACCTGAAGATTCAGACGGTCCTCGCAGTCTACGCGGGATACTCATTGAAGGGTGACCACATCAATCCCGGACCAGCACTGGTTCCCTTCCTGCAGGATGCGCTCGATGAGATTGAGTTCGCGACCGGCGATACGTCGACAAAATGGGGAGCAGTCCGAGCGAAGTTGGGGCATCCAGCGCCGTTTCCCGTGAAGTATGTCGAGATCGGCAATGAAGACTGGTTCGATCGCTCTGGCAGTTATGAAGGCCGCTATGCGCAGTTCTATAAAGCGATCAAAGCCAAATATCCGCAGTTCGAATTAATCGCGACCGCCCCTCTGAAGAGGATGAAGCCCGATGTCCTCGACGACCACTACTACAAACGGGCAGACGAGTTCTTCGCCGACGTGAAGCACTATGACAATATCGACCGGAATGGCCCAAAGATATTCGTGGGCGAGTGGGCGACTCGTGAAGGATCCCCAACGACGAATATGGGTGCAGCACTCGGCGATGCGGCGTGGATGACGGGGATGGAGAGAAACAGCGACCTGATCGTCATGGCCTCGTATGCTCCTCTGTTCGTCAACGTAAACCCAGGGGGGATGCAGTGGGAGTCAGACCTGATCGGGTACGACGCCCTTATGAGTTATGGATCGCCTGGTTACTATGCGCAGACGATGTTCGCAAAATACCTTGGAACTGAGGTACCGACATCCTCTGTCTCGGGTGATGCCGAGCGGTTCTTTTACTCCGTGACGCGCGATCCCGCGAAGGGTGCTGTGTATCTCAAACTCGTCAATGCATCCTCCGTCGCTCGGCCAGTCGACATTGATATAACCGGCGTAAGCAGCGTTGCGAATACGGGTACGCTAGTGACGTTGTCAGGAGCTACTCTTGCGCAAACTAACACCATATGGGCTCCAACGCGCATTGTGCCAGTTCAAACGACGCTGAAGGGTGCAGGGCAGAAGTTCAACCATACGATGCCACCCTACTCCGTGCAGGTGCTCGAATTGGAGGCAAAATAGCTCGATCGGCTTTCAATTCTCATCCGGTCCTATTGCTCGATCAGGAAAACGATTTCTCATTATGATGCAGATAAGCGCCTCCTATCTCGCTCGTCAGGATCGCAAAGGAACTGACTCATAAAGAATTTCGAGAAGAGCGAAATTGGTTTGTCACCGGCAGCCAACACCTCTACGGCCAGGACGCGCTTAGCCAAGTCGCGAGCAATGCTCAAAAAATTGAGCAGTCGCTCAGCTCTGAGAGCTTGATCCCATTTGGCGTAGTTTGCAAACCGGTCATGACAACCCCCGAGGACATTCGCAACCTCTGCCGTGCAGCAAATAACACCGAAGACTGTATTGGCCTGATTCTTTGGATGCATACGTTCTCTCCCGCCAAAATGTGGATTGCGGGTCTAAGTTCGCGAGGAAGCTCTTTTTGCACCTGCGCACACAGTCAATCGTAGGCTGCCATGGGCTTCCATCGATATGGACTTCATGAACTTAAACCAATCAGCTCGCGGCGATCGCGAATTCGGATTCCTCACAGCGCGTCTCCGGCTTGCTCGCAAGGTGGTCGTTGGTTTTTGGCACGACCCGGAGACGGTTGCAGAGATCGCGACCTGGACTCGAGCTGCTGCGGGACGGCATGATGCGCAGACACTGAAGATTGCTCGTTTTGGAGACAATATGCGTGAAGTCGCCGTAACCGACGGCGACAAAGTCGCAGCTCAGGCTCAGTTGGGATATAGCGTCAACGGATATGGCGTCGGCGATCTCGTCGCACGGATGAATCAGTTTACTGACTGCGAAGTCGGCAAACTGGTCCAGGAGTATCGAGAAACGTATTTCATTGGCAGGGATCGTGACCGGCCGGATTCGTTGCGTGTCGCCGCAAAGATCGAGCTTGGTCTTCGCGCCTTCCTGGTGGAGAGCGGCTTCGGCGCGTTCACCAACAACTTTCAAGACCTCCACGGCCTCGAACAGCTGCCGGGAATTGCGACGCAACGGCTGATGGCGGACGGCTACGGGTTTGGAGGCGAGGGCGACTGGAAGACGGCTGCGCTGGTGCGCATGATGAAAGTGATGGCGCGCGGTCTCCCAGGTGGCACCTCCTTTATGGAGGACTATACCTACGACTTCAGCGGAACACCGAAGGTTCTGGGATCGCACATGCTCGAGGTGTGCCCATCGATCGCCGCAGACAAGCCCTTAATTGAAGCTTTACTGCTCCGAGCGGCCCGGCAGTGCTGGTGTCGCTGGTTGATTTGGGTAATCGTTTCCGCATGATTGCGAACGAGGTTGAGGTCGTTCAACCGGAAGCGGCGTTGCCGAAGCTACCAGTTGCACGCGCCGTCTGGCTGCCGAAGCCGAGCCTCAGGGTGGCGGCCGCTGCATGGATTTATGCGGGTGGTGCGCATCACACCGGTTTCAGTCAGGCATTGACGATAGAACATTTACAAGATTTCGCTGAAATCGCAGGCATTGAACTGATACGCATTGACGCCGATACCCGTATCCCTGAGTTCCGACGTCAGCTTCGATGGGAAGAGGCTGCCTACTCTCGATGAAAATTGCTTGCGCTACGGCTCCGGTCGCGTACTAGTTCATCGCATTTGCTGGGTACTTAGTGCCTTGCGGTATGTATTGGGTTGCTATTGCACTAAATGCAGTGACCTGCGCCTCCGCCCACGAGGAATCTTTGCCGAGTTCGGCGGCGAGAAGCGATGCAACCGCGGGCGCAATCTCGACTGCGGCACGCGCGTTCAACAAAAGCGCGCGCGTTCGTCGCGACAGAGCGTCGTCTACTGTGCGAGACATCTCATGCCGTGCGCCCCACACCACCTCCGCCCCGATATACGGCAGATCGGGATGCAGGGGTTTGGCAAGCTCCGGGTTCTCCTTTGCCAATTCCAGAATCAATGCAGCGTCTGATCCATATACAGACAGACTGCCAAGCTCCTCCGGACGCTCATAGTAGCCGTGGATGTGCATAGTTGCGGTCACGCACGGCCGCTCGGCAAGCCCCCCGAGCGTGACCGCATGATCCACGCAGTCCTCGGCCATGTGGCGATAGGTCGTCCACTTCCCTCCGGCGATCGTCACTAGGCCTGCGTGGTCGATATGGATCGTATAGTCGCGCGATATCGCCGAAGTCTTGCCGTCAACCGCTCCGGCGGCTTTGGCCAGCGGGCGAATCCCCACAAATACGCTCAGGATATCTTCGCGCGTCGGCTTGTGACTGAGATAGCGCCCCGCGGTTTCGAGGACAAACTCAATCTCTTCTTCAAAGGGCAGCGGCTCGTATGAGATCGTTTCGATCGGTGTGTCGGTCGTGCCAACCAACGTGCGATTGTGCCATGGGACCGCAAACAAAACTCGGCCGTCGTCGGTATGCGGCACCAGCAGAGCAGTGTCTCCGATGAGGAAAGAACGATCAAACACCAGATGAATTCCCTGGCTAGGCACCATCATCGGCTCCGCCGTGGGTTCCGCGAGGCGACGGGTCTCATCGGTAAAGATGCCCGTTGCATTCACCACGGAGCGAGCTGCTATCGTGTAGCGTTCGCCGCTCTCACCATCCACGGCGATCACCTCTCTGACAAAGCCGTTCTCGTCCTTCGTCAACTCAACGACACCGGCGTAGTTCAGCAACGTCGCGCCATGTTCCGCTGCCGTCATCATCAAATGGGTCAACAGCCGTGTGTCGTCGAACTGCCCATCGTGGTACATCACGCCGCCACGCAGACCATCCTGGCGAATGGTAGGCAAAACCTGCAGCGTCTCTTCCAGCGAGAGCGTCTTCGAAGGGCCGAAGCTGTACTTACCCGCGAGAAGGTCGTAAACCTTCATCCCGATACCGTAAAAGGGAGCCTCCCACCACGAATAATTCGGCACAACAAACCGCAGATTACGAACGATGTGCGGCGCGTTCTGAAGCAGCCTTCCACGCTCCTTCAAGGCCTCCATCACAAGCGAAAGATTGCCCTGCTCGAGGTAGCGAACTCCGCCGTGAACCAGCTTGGTCGCACGGCTCGAGGTGCCCTTGCCGAAGTCTTCACGCTCCAGCAGCAACACATCATAGCCCCGTGTCGATGCATCGACGGCAATTCCAGCTCCGGTCGCTCCGCCGCCAATCACTACGATGTCCCACGGCTCCCTGCGGTCGCGCACACGCGCCACCATCTCATCGCGATTCATCGGCTCTCCCTGTCTTAGTTAACGTCCTAGTTACGGTTCCAGTTGCGCGAACGCTCAACAGCCTCTCTCCAGTTATCCTGCAGTCTTTCCATCTGCTTCTTATCCGCCTTCGGAGTGAAGACTGTATCCGCCGCGCGGTGTCGCTTCAGTTCGTCGACGTTGCTCCAAAAACCTGTCGCGAGTCCCGCCAGACAGGCCGCGCCCAACGCCGTAGTCTCCAGCACAGCGGGACGATGCACCGGTACACCAAGCAGGTCGGCCTGGAACTGCATCAGCGCATCGTTCGCCGCAGCACCGCCATCCACGCGCAGCTCCTTAAACGGACTCTTCGAATTCTTATCCATGACTCGGAGAACGTCCGCAACCTGAAAGGCAATACTCTCAATCGCGGCCCGCGCAATATGTCCAATCTGCGTGCCGCGCTGCAGGCCGATGATCAAGCCCCTGGCCTGCGCGTCCCAGTAAGGCGCGCCGAGCCCGGTGAACGCCGGCACGAAGACTACGCCATCCGAGTCCGGCACGGATTCTGCAACCGCCTCCACCTCCGACGACGTGCGGAAGAACTTCATATTGTCCCGCAGCCACTGCACCACGGCTCCGCCAACGAAGATGCTGCCCTCCATCGCGTAGGCGAGCTTCCTCTCAGTGCTGCAAGCCAGTGTCGTGATCAGCCGCTCGCCGGACAGCGTGAATGTACCGCCGATATGCTGCAGCAGGAAGCACCCGGTGCCGTAGGTATTCTTCGCATCGCCCGGCGAGACGCACAGTTGCCCGAACAGCGCGGACTGCTGGTCTCCCGCGATCCCGGCGATCTCGACCTCGCCCAGCCCCAGCGTCGTCGTCACTTGTCCTACTTTTTCGCTGGACCAAACGACCTCGGGCAATAGGCTCTTTGGAATCTTGAAGAGCTTTAGCAGATCGTCGTCCCACCTGTCTTCGACGATGTTGTAGAGCAGGGTACGCGAAGCATTCGTGCGGTCGGTGATATGCCGTCTGCCGCTCGTCAGGTTCCACACCAGCCAGCTATCCACAGTGCCAAAGGCGAGTTTGCCGGCCTCGGCACGCGCCCGCGCTCCATCGACGTTGTCCAATATCCAGGCGACCTTACTCGCAGAGAAGTACGGGCTCAACAGCAACCCGGTCTTTTGCCGGACCACCTCCTCCGCACCTTCGTCAAACAGCCTCTTCATCAGCGAGGCGGTGCGGCTGTCCTGCCAGACGATGGCGTTGTAGACCGGCTTCCCCGTCTCGCGATCCCATACGATCGTCGTCTCGCGCTGGTTCGTGATGCCCAGCGCGACGACGTCCCGCGGCCGCACTCCTGCCTTACCCATCACCTCGACAGCAGAGCTTAGCTGCGAGGTCAGTATCTCGAACGGATCATGCTCCACCCAGCCGCTGCTCGGATAGATCTGCGGAAACTCGTGCGCTGCGGTTCCCGCAATCTTGCCCTCACGATCGAAAAGAATGGCCCGCGAGCTAGTCGTCCCTTGGTCGAGCGAAAGTACATACTTCATCTTGTCTCCTTCGATGCGATGTCTAGAGCTGCGCGTTCTAACGATGTCAGCGGATCACACCATCCTAAGTCGCTACATTCTTCGCCGCGTCAAGCAGCGCTCGATTTCTTGCAGGCAGGAAGGGACGAATAAGCAGTTGATAAGCCCCGCCACCCACCACAGCGCCGATCAGTGGAGCAACAATCGGAATCCACCAGTAGCTGTCCGGCGAAGGCAGCGCTGAGGAGCCCCAGCCCATCAAAAAGCAAAACAGCCTCGGGCCAAAGTCACGCGCAGGATTGAGTGCGAACGCCTCCAAGTAACCCATCGACGCGCCAATCAGCGCGACAAGAAGACCGATCATCACTGCGCCTCCGTTGGCGCCGGGAGCCATCTCGTTGTACTGCTCCGTAATGGCGAAGATGCCGAGGATTAAAAAGGCGGTCAAAATAATCTCGTCGCCAAAAGCGTGCATGGGGGTAATCGCCAGGCCAGGATGAGTGAAGAAGACACCTGCGGCCCCGCCCGACGCGCGAGAGAGTTTATTCACAAGATTGAAGTGGTCGATCACGGGCGAAAAGAGCATATATACAATCCCCGCACCGAGAAACGCCCCAACGACCTGTGCGATGCAGTACGGAACCACTTTGCGCCAGGAAAATCCCCTATACACCGCCAGCGCCAGCGTGACCGCCGGATTACCGTGGCAGCCGCTTACTGAAGCAGTCGTATAGATCGCGAGCGTGACGGCCAGCCCCCATGCAATACAAACTCCCCAGTATGCCTGCTGATAGGGGCTCGGGTTGTAGAGCGTGTACATCGCAGCGACAGAATCGCCAAAAGCGATGATAAGGAACATCGCCATCGCCTCTGATATCAGTTGCCCCACATAGGTCTTCGTCATGAACCACGGTCTCCTAGCTTGCTCAATCAACTTCTGTCGCTCTGATAGCTGACCCTATTCCTCGGTGTGCTATCCAGCCGCGCTGTCCAGCCGGATCGCAGAATGATCTTCCTTCACTAAACAGGGCGCTATCGGCAACACCCCAAGATACACGGCATCGACAATTTCTTATACCGACCGTCGCATTTGATCTGATTCTTCCAGTGAATATGCCAGATATTACCGAAATAACGATAAATCGCCTTGTACCATACGTTAGGCCCGTTCACGGTCCAACTTCTTCCTGCACGATCAAGTTACATATTGGTTCGAGATTACGGAAAAGGATGGCGAACATGATTGATCTCCCCACCCTTAGGCAACTGTCCCGAACCGTGCTGCTGTCTCTGCTTGCCCTTCCACCTGCCGCCACCCTCGCCGCGACCGACACGCCGGCCGCCCCGACCATTCCTCCGCAGATAACCATCGTCAGGGAAAGTGGCAAAGAAGCTGGCGTGGCGCAGATGATCGTGAAGAGCAAGGCTCACAAGATCACGGCGAACGCAGTACAGGCTTGGCCCGTGCTTGAAGGCCAGGCCGCGCTCATTCTCGTCGTTGAGCAAAAAAGACATTCTCCGAAGAAATATGTGCTCCGCTATTACGATCTGGACAGTGGGCGGCGACGCATCCTAGGCACTGTCCCGTTCAAGACAGGCAACGTACTCGAGTCCGAGACCAAAGACGCAGAGTGGCCTTCTCCCTCACCGGCCAAGACCTTACCACCAACCAATCCATCATCTTTGTAGGCGATGAAGAGGCCATTCTCGGTGTGCTCCCAGGTGCCAGCTCACCCACCTTCAGCGGCGACAGCCTCCTCTTCACCGAAGGCGCCCAGAAGCGGAGTGTAAAAACCGCCGACCTCCTCGGTGCCAACCTGCGAGGCATCTACTCTCTTCCACAAACCTCTGCGTCTACACCCGAGTACATCCAAATCTTTGCCGACGGAAGGGCCATGGCCGATGTCCCACGACGGCAGCATTCACAAAGGTAGTTGGCTGACCGACGGCGCCACACTAACCTTGAACGTTGAGGACACCAAGCTATCGATTCCCAAGGCGTCCCTCCAGCCAGTCAAAGGAGTTCCAGCCGGCACTCGCTTCGTCGTCCGGCTTCTGCAGCCGCTCTCCTCCCGCACCGCGAAGGAAGGTATGGCGATCAAAGCCGTCTCAATCACACCCATCGTGGTCGATGGCGAAATCCTCATTCCTCAAGGCTCCTCGATCGAAGGCACTCTCACCGAGGCCAAGGGCGTAGGCTGGGGCTTCAAGCACGAGACGGCGTCGCTCACCATCGACTGGAACCGCGCCACGCTCGCCGACGGGCGCACACTCCCCATCACGGCCCGCGTCTTCCAGGTGGAGAACGCGCAGGAGTCAATAAAAGCCGACGGCAAGATCCAGGGTATCCGCTCCACCGGCACGCCCGGACACTCTGTGGAGAACGGCGTCCTCTCCTTCGCAGGCATCGATCCGATCGCCTACATCTTCGCCGCGTCCGCTGGCAGCGCCGTGTTCGGCTTCGCGGAGCCGGAGATCCTCTACAACGCCGGCACCGAACTCATCCTCGAGTACACCAAACCGCTCATCACCTCACAGGCCTATCCGCCATCGGTGAACCCATCGGCAACTACAACGGAGGAACGCGAGCAGCTGCAAAGCTTTGTCAAAAACAATTCCCTACCGCACCAGAACCAAGGGCTCCCACAAGGTCTCCGATCTTACCAATCTCATCTTCCTCGGGCCCCCCGACGCATTGCATCGCGCCTTCCTTGCCGCAGGCTGGCTCCCAAGCGATGATTTAAATTCAATCTCCACCTTTCGCACGCTCAAGACTCTTGGCGGCAATCAGACCTACACGCAGACTCCAATCTCCGTGCTGTTGCTCGATGAACGTGCGCCATTGTTCACCCTCAGCAAGACGACCAACACCTTCTCGTCCCGTCACCACATTCGCGTCTTCCCCACAGGAAAAATGGGAGGGCACGGCCACGCTCACCGCCTCGTCAACACAGGACACCGGAATCGGCTTTTCACGGAAGCAGAAGACCTTCATCCACATCATCGACCAGCACATCGACAACGAGCGATCCAAGATCGTCAACGACCTCAATTTCACCGGCTGCGTCGAGAGCATCGATATGATTCCCCGCCCCTGGCTCCCTACCGATGCCTACAACTCCACCGGCGACCGCCTCCTCACCGACCGCGAGGTCGCCGTCCTGCACATCAGCGCCTGCAACGACCCAAAGACAACCCCCAGCGCCGTCACGCTCCCACCAAAGCGTTTCGAACGAATCACTCGCGGCACATCACTGACGATTCGCAACGATGTCTACCGGCGGCAATCTTATCTACCAAGGCATCTCCGGCGGTCTTGCTGTCCGCAACTACCTCCGCAACAGCACCGAGCTGCCCGAAGACTATGGAGCCTGGCGCAAGACCTACGCCTCCGGCGCGAACTACGGACTGGCGGGAGGCAAACCGCGTCTCCAGCGGCGCTCAGCCCCACCATCAGACCTGGACACAAGTCCGAAGGATCTCGCCGCAATCGCGAAGATCAAAGAGAGTCGCAAGTGGGACCCGCCGCATTACGAGTTCGCCCTCGAGGCCGGCTATCTTCACTTCCGCGAGACCGACCTCAGCCTCCTCGATATCTTGTTGGAGTCGCCCGACCAGACCCTGCCCCAGTACGAACTCGACCTCTTCGACTCGGTCGCCGATGGCTGGGCCGCAGGCGCCACAGTTACCGTGAACAGTTGGCGTCACTTCTCCAATGAGTTCTCCTACTTCCGTCAGCAGGGCAAATACCTTCTGCAGACTGGGACCTTCACCGACGATCCGCAGCACCCGGAGAACGCAGACCTGCAGTTTCAGGCCAATCCCTCGAGCATCGCGACCCGCCAGGTCTAGTACAACCTGCTCTGGAAGCCGCTGAGCCAACCTCACGCTGGCAGCCGTACATCGCCGCTGGCCCCGTCTTCCAACTGATCGCTCTCGCTGACTCCCCCCTCAAAAAACCTGCCGGGCCGTTCACTCTCGGCCTGAAGAACATCGGCCTGATCAAAGCTGCCTTCGACTTCGGCAACACCCCCGCGCTCGACGGCGGCGGCATCTTCCAACCCGGGCTGCAGTATGGAGCAGGCCTAAAATACCGCGTCACCCCGCACACTATCCTGCGCGTCGACTACCGCGAAACCTGGAGCAAAAACCCCGACATGATCAAGGACAGCTACATTGGGTTCGAACCCGACATTGACGGCAGCTACACCACGGACCTATTGAAGATTCCTCCGCCTTCGAAGTTCTTTCAGGACCGCTTCACCATAGGCGTCGCCTTCGCCTTTTGAAAGCCGCGTTTTGAAAGGGCTCGGCTGAAGCCGTGCCCTTAAAGCAAAACGGACTTTTTAGCATCCTCTTAGATAAATACGACGGCCTATGGGGAGTAATGCATCGAACATCCGCGGTCAGTTGTGAGAAGGTGTAGTCAGGCAGGCTGCGATTCAATTCCGACTTAGCGTCATGCGTCCCGCGGGAACGACGAGGATCACGAGCGACGCTGCCGCCAGCGCCAGCATGATTTTGTGGTAAAGGTCGTTAGTTGCAGTCCGTGGACCGACTCCCGCGGCCAGCGCAGCCATTCCGATCGCCACGCCGATGACGGGGACCAAATTCCCGATGAACGCTGCCCGCCACGCCTTCGGCGATTGTTTCAAGATGGCTGCGGCGCCCCAACTGAGCGCCAAGGCACTGAACAGTTCAACAACACTTGCAGAAAGAATCACAGGCTCATGCAGCGACCCGATGGCAACTCCGGCGTGCTGCAACGCGCCGAAGACGAAGAGGGCTGTGTTGCCTAGCATCAAGGCTGTAAGCAGCGGTTTCATGGCCCCAAATTATACGCGTGCCTCAGGGTGTTTGTTCCGGCATGTTACCGATATCGATCACAACCACGGTGATGTCGTCGGCCTGTGCGCGGGCGCTCCCTTTCTCTGGCCACCCCAGCACCTTATCAAGCAAACGCTCGGCAAACTGCTCAGCGGGAAGATCCTGGTGGGTCGCAATGAAGTCGGCCAAGTGGGCCTCTCCGAACGCCTCGCCCCGAGCGTTCACTGCCTCCACCAGCCCGTCCGTGTAGATCAACAGGCGGTCACCCGCTTCTAACGTGAACTCTGTTTGCGGATAATCCTCACTTGGCCGCACGCCGAGCAGCAATCCACGCTCATTCAACTGGAGCAAGGTTCGCGTAGCACGGTGCCAGAGCAGCAACGGCGGATGCCCTGCAGCGGAGTAGCACCCCATTCGCCTGGCTTGATCAAGAAATACATACACCGCGGACGCGTATTGCCCCTGCGCGTGGCTACAGAGCGTGGAGTTCAATCCCGCGATAACCTTGCAAGGCTCTGCTCCAACATCCGTGTGCGCCGACACGGCCACCTTAACCATCGAGGCCACCAGCGCTGCAGGTACCCCATGCCCAGTAACATCGGCCACCACAATTCCTAAGCAGCCAGGCCGAATCACCAGAAAATCGTAGAAATCTCCCGCCACTGCCGTCATGGGTGCATAGCGGACAGCGAGGTGGAAGCTCCCCGTCTCAGGTTTCGTGCGCGGCAGGATCGAGGTCTGAATTCGCGTAGCCGCTCGCATCTCTTCGCCCAAGGAAAAGAGCAGTCTTTCATTGGCGAGAACACGTCGCGTTGCCGCGTAACCGAGACAGCAAATGAGCGCGACGAGCCCATATGGCTCAGTATCCGCGTGCCAGTCGAACAACCGTGTGCTGGCAATGCGATCGTGTGCGAATGTCAGAAAGAGAGCAAGCAATCCCACAGACAAAACGCCCTGGTCTTGCACATGCGGACGCTTATATCCCATCAGGCGCCCGAGCAGGAGAATCGCGGGCAAGAGGAAAACAGCTCCGATGCCGGCTGTCGGGACCAGGTTCGGGCGCCTCTGAATCACGATGGCCGTAAACGCAATCGTGGCAAATATCCCATAGGCCCGTATCAACCAGCGGACGGACGAATGCCAGCCTTTGCCGTAAAAATCCTCGAAGAGCAGCAGGGCTGGAACGAGAGTCGCCAACTCGACCAATTTATTGACGTAAGGCCAAACCCCTCGCGGTTCACCGAAGGCCATCTGGAATGGGGTTGTGTTCGTGAGCAGGAGCAGGCCATAGGGGCCGGCGAATAACCCGAACCAGAGCAAGACTCGCTCGCCCGATTGCCGCCGGGCCAGATAGACAACAATTGCAGCCACCCCAATCGCCGCGATGATGGAGCCAAGAATCACCAGGGGAAGATCCGCGCGTAGGTTGGACCGCAACTGCTCTTCGGAGACTGCCAGGAGGAGCGCATTGATCACAAGGGGACCTACCTAAACGTTCTTGCTGGATCTTGGGGCCACGCCTCGCGATCCTGAATCAGGGAATATCAACCATGTCTCATTCACGCGGAGCGAACATCTGGACAGTATAGCGACACCGCCGGGGCAGGCTTGCCGGAAACGGATCGCGATCGACTGACTTGCATCGGGATTCGTAACGAGCAACGGCGCTTCGTTTAGCGATCCGATGTTCCACTCCCGAGTAGTCGACCCTATTGGAAGTAATCCGACTAAAACGGTGGCCGCCTGCCGCGTACCGAGTTATTACGCGGAGCAAGTACAGGGCGTACTTCAGGGCAGAGGTTTCGCGGGGCGGTGAGCGCCGGGTGGATGTTAGTCGCTTCAATGCATCTTCTGGTTCGTCTGATTTCGGAAGACCTATTTGTCGCTCTTTCCTTCTTGATCGTTCGACTCGCCGAACACTTTCACCCCCACGCCGGTGACAGGCACAAAGATGTGATTATTCTCGCTGTCAGCAGCAACCGAGTGAGTCGGTCCCACGGTGAGGGAGGTAATCACCTGGTAGGTCTCGGAATCCACTACTGCCATGGGATTGGCACCAAAGTAAACTCGTTCGTCTCCACGGTTGAACCATATCTCGTCGCCGCCTACTCCTTTGATCGTCGCCAAGGTATCCCCGGTTTTCACACTCAGAACGATACCGCAGCTCGTTATGAGGCGCCGGCCGGGAAGCAGGGCCAGTCCAGCCGGAGCGCAGGGAGTTGAAATCGGGAAGACGCTGGTCACCTTCATCGCTAACGGATCGATCTCGTCCACCTCTCCGTTTGGATTGGTCACCGTTGCCGGTACTGAGATGTAAAACTTCTTTGTTTGTTGGTCCCACACGGTCTGCTCCAGGCCGTGGTTCACCGCGGGACCGCCGAAAGTGTCCGGAAATACGGCCTGGGGATAAGAGATGTGGCCCAACACGTCGCGATGCTCCTGAGAGACGAAGGTCACAAACGGCGGGGTATCGGCATCGTTGGCAATCAGGATGATATGGTCGATCGGATCGTAAGCGAGTTCGTCCGCTCGAAACTTTCCACCCGTCGAGATTGCAAATGGGATTGCCGAGGGCCCGGCGCTCAAGTCTACGACCTTCACCGTGCTGTCGCCATCGCCAGCCCAAAGTTCGTTCTCTTTATGGATCACGAGAACGCCCGTTGGTCCGGAGTTAACCCGGCTACCCTGGTTTCCAGTAAAGCCGCCGATGGAATACAGGAATTTATCGTGTTCCGCGTCGATTACGTCGATGCGGCCGCCTCCCTTAACCGTGGTGCGCTCTGAAAGGTAATATCTCTCGCTGGCGGAATCGACCCAGCTGATATCGAAGGCGCCAGAGAGATTCCCCGGTATGCTAATCGTGGTTAGAAGTTGGTAGGAAGCGGGTTCATCTTTTGCAAACGAAACAGCTCCCGCGACCAATGCCAATAGAACGACTACAAACAGCGGAACAAACAGTTTTATCGATCTCATACACTTTCTCCTTTGTTTTTTGTCGTGGGTCGGCCAACAGGGCCCAATGGCCAATCATTCACCATCTAGCTGCACGCGGCCGGGAGATTGATTTCCGAGTGCGGGGCAATAGTATAGATCAACTAGTTAAATGCGGTTGAAACCGGATTGCGCCTCGTGAAAACAATAGGCCAGATGGTCAGTTTATGGATTATTTTTCGCGCAGCCCCGGGAAAGGCAGCCTATCGTCACGAGTTATAACGCGGAGCAAGTACTGGGGTGTGCTTCAGGGCAAGAGGTTTCGCAGCACGGCGAGTGTCAGGCGGGAGGAAAGCCGTTTCACTGTACCTTCCGGTTGTGCTGATCTCTTCGGTTGCCAATTTTGGATGGTCGCCGCATAAAGCTGTCGCAACTGCTCCGTCGCGCCTTCCCAACTATGGTGCTCAACATCTTGCCGTGCCTGCATACGGATGGTGTTGAGATCAGTCGAGCTGCCGAGCGCGCGGTTCACGGTGTTCACGAGTCCATCCGGGTCCGTGGGTTCAAAGAGAAAGCCGGTAGAGCCATCCTGCACAGCGTCCGGAACCCCGCCTGCGCGACAGGCGACGACAGGACATCCTGACGCCATGGCCTCGAGCAGCACCAGGCCCAGCGTCTCCGTCTTCGAGGGAAGCAGAAAGAGGTCTGCCGAAGCATACGCGCTGGCCAACGCCTTTCCTCGCAGATAGCCGGTAAAGACAGTGGGTGTTCCTTTGAAATGCTGTTCGAGTTCGTGCCTCACCGGTCCGTCGCCGACAATCGCCAATCGAGCTTCGGGGTGTGCCCGGATCACATCACGAAGCCTTGAGATCTCCTTCTCGGCAGAGAGTCGTCCCACGTACAGCAGGAGAGGCTTTTCGGGTTCACCGTTGCTCAAGAGGTTGCGCGTCTCGGCGGATCTCGCGCCAGGACTGAAGAGATTCGAATCGACCGCGCGCTCCCATAACGCCAGGTCTTCGATTCCATGGTTGTGAAGATCGTTCAACGTCACGGTCGATGTGCATAGATTCAGATTGGCTCGCCAATGCCGTTCCCGCATCAACATCCAGGTTAGTTTTTCGAGGACTCCTATTTTGTAATAGCGGAGATACGCGGGGATATTGGTGTGAGCTGAGATCACGAGCGGCACTTTAAGGACCTGACTGTAATAGATCCCTCCAATTCCTAAGAGCGCAGGTTCGAATACATGAATGATCTCGGGGTCGAAGGCCTTCAGTTTGGTCCGCATGGAAGTACGGGGGAGGGCCAGCCTGAGTTCCGGATAGAGGGGAAACGGCACGGACGGCATGCTGACGACCTCGGCGCCAAAGAGTTCGCTGGGGCCGCCGCTCGGCGCGAAGATCAGCACCTCGTCGCCTCGCCGCCTCAAACATTCCACTGTCTTGGTCAACATCGTAACGATACCGTCGATCTTGGGCAGAAACGGTTCCGTCATCAGGGCAATTCTCATTCTTGCAGGATTCCTCTACGAGGGGCCTAGAAGTGGCCTCACTGATTGAGTATATGAAACGGCTTCTCAGTGCAGGACCCATTATCGAGCAGCCTATGCCCCACGTGGAATGACCGGCAGGGACTGCGATGGCCCCTTGAGTAACCAGAAAGCCTAGGGGCTCGCGACCGCCTTGCCGGCTTTCTTGCTGAAGATCGCGTGGCTGATGTCGGGCCAGAACTCGTGGAAGACGAACGTTACCGAATCGTAGGTAATGTCCAGCCCCCAGTTGCGGAGCCCATTGCCCACTGTCTGCTCTTTGGTTGGGTAGTAGAAGTTCGATACGCTGACCGCCGCAGCCGAGCCCACGATCTCTGACGTGTTGAACGTCGGCTTGCCGGAGTCCGTCCGCGTCACCACCACCCGGCTTAGCGAATAGCCCGCTCGCTTCCAGATGCCGCCGCCCTCCTTGCCCATCGCGTAGTAGCGCGAATCCTGGTGGGTGATCGCTGGAACGATCAGTTCCACAAAATAGTTCTCGACTGCCTGGTCGGCCACCGTGTGCCAGTAATACCGGCCATAACCGGCCGCTCCCTGACGAAACTCCGGCGTCGCCTTCGTCACAAACGAGTTCGCCGCGATGACACCGGCGAAGAACAGTGAAGTGTAGTCGAAGTTGTCCAGCGTCGCCGTCATGAACTTCTCCCGCGGCGTCTCCTTCGGCACGGTCTCGCCTGCGCTCACCGAGCGAAAGTTGGGTAACATCCCCATAATCCGCTTGGTTTGCTGCTCGTCCTGAGGGACAGTGGGCGCGTTTTGCTGCGGGCTGGGCGCTTCGGGAAGATCGGTTCCGGGGGTCTGCTGGCCAAGGCAGAAGCAGCCTGAGAGAGCAAACACAAGAAGAATCAATACATTTCGGGGGAAGAAACTTTCCATAGCAGGGGGTCAGCAACCTTTTTTGAACGAATTTAGATAGCGGAACCCATAAACCTGCTGAGATACTTCATCTGATGTATCAGTTACCTGGTTAAGTGCTCGCTTTCGCTTAGACTCTCACGGATCGCCGATGGGTTGATTTGAGGGCTGAATGAACGAAACGTCATAAACCGGGTGCCTTCGAGTGTAGCCAAATGCGTGCTTCACTCGTCTACCTATAGTAGAAGTCTATCCTGCTACTAGTAGAAGTCTATCCTGCTACCGCGCAGTGGTCATCTTGCCAATCTCCATGCGCCATCGGACATAAAGTTAAAAGGAAAGGTCAAAAACGGTCTTTACCAAGGATGCATGGCATAAGGAGCCAAGCTTAAATAGTGAACGGAACGAATCTTCAACAGTCGAGCATCTCCTATTCGTGGCTTACGCGAGACATGGCGCAAGGCTTTACCTCCGGCGTTTCGCTTCATAGCCATACCTGCATGTCAAAAGAGAGCCTGGATTTCCTGGCCCACATGGGGACCGAGTACAAGCTGCTTCGCCCCATCTTCGCTAACCGCGAACGCTATTGCCGCGACGTGCACGGCTACGAACTGAACTACCGGGCGAGTTATTGGACGCCGCCTCTGCCTCCGCACCTCGCCTTCGATCTTGAACGGCGTCAGATTGAAGATCGTCTGCAACTCCCCGCGCTGGTGTCCATCACGGATCACGACGACATTCAGGCGCCTATGCTGTTGCGCTCGGTCCCCCGCGCCCGCGAGATTCCAATCTCCGTCGAGTGGACCGTGCCCTACAGGGACTCGCTCTTTCATCTCGGCATACACAATCTACCGGGCATGACAGCGACCGCGTGGATGCGTACGTTCGCAGAGTTCACGGCTACGCCATCGGCTGCGCGCCTCAAGGAGATCCTCTCCGAGTTGCATGCCCTGCCGGATACTTTAATTGTGTTCAATCACCCGGTGTGGGATTTGAACAAAGTCGGGGCTGAGCGGCATCTCTTCTGCATCCATGAATTCATGACGAGCTGCACGCAGTTCATCCACGCGATGGAGTTGAATGGTTTGCGTGGCTGGTGTGAGAATCGCCAGGTATACGGGCTTGCGCGAGATTGGAACCAACTCCTGATCAGCGGTGGGGACCGGCACGGTGTCCAGCCCAATGCAAACGTGAACCTGACGCACGCAACCACCTTCGATGAATTCATCCATGAAGTTCGCCGCGAACGTATCAGCCACATCCTCTTCATGCCGCAGTATGCCGAGCCGTGGAAGTACCGCATCCTCGAATCGACATTGGAGGTCATCGGCTACTATCCGGAGTTTCCTGAGGGATCGCAGAACTGGGACGATCGCGTCTTCCATCCTGACAACGCAGGTGTGATCCGTCCGATCTCGCAGCTCTGGCCGGGAGATGGGCGCGCGCCTATCTTCGCCCGGTTCGTGCTCGGCGGGGTGCGGCTTCTGGGAAGAGGACCGTTGTCGAGCAGCCTGCGCCTGGCGTGGAATGACCGGCACGGATTGCGCACGGCCCTGAGCAGCTAGTAAGAGCTATTGAAACGTATCGGCTGAAACGGCCGGACGGCAGGGGGCTGGCGTAGTCCGTCGGGATCCTTCACTCCGTTCAGGATGATAGCAAGAACTTGCAACAGCGATAACAGAGCCATCAGTGAGGCTAGAAGAGAGGGCTGGCGTTTTTGCGAAGTTCGGCGAGGGAGTAAAAGGTGCCTCGCCAGATGACGCCGCCTTGCTTGAATGTGATGAGCATGGAGCGGAGGAGCGCGAAGGCGAAGATCAGGGCGCCGAAGGGAAAGAAGAGAGCGTTCCAGGTGGAGATGCTGGAGGTGCGGCTTAGCAGGCGGTAGGCGTAGGCGACTGCGGCTAGGGTGAGGATGGCAGGAACACGGGTGGGAGCGAAGAAGAGGCCGATGGCTGGGGCGACACAGAAGGTGAAGAGCCAGAGACAGCCGATCAGAGCCAGCCAGATGTGAAAGCGGAAGGCGGAGAAGAGGTTTTTCGTCATGACGGTGACGAGGCCGCCTACGCCGGAGGCCCAGTGGATACTGACGAGACTGCGGCCGAAGCAGATGCGCTGGGCGAGTCCGGCGCGCTTGATACGGCGGCCGAGGCCGACGTCTTCGATGATCTCCATGCGGAGGGATTCGAAGCCGCCAACCTGCAGGTAGGCTTCGCGGCGGAGCAGGTTGAAGGCGCCGATGCCGATAGCGTCGTGTTTTGCTTTGGGGTCGGCGATGCGCCAGGGGCGGGCGGCCCAGAGGCTGAAGATCTGGAAGAAGCCGAGGATGGCGGCCTCGTCCCAGCGGTGAATGATGGTGGTGGGGACGGTGATGAGATGGTCGGCGCTGGTGGCTACGGCGTTGGCTAGAGCGAGGCGGATGGCGGTGGGGTGGAAGAGGACGTCGGCGTCGGTGAAGAGGAGATAGTCGGTGACGGCTTGGCGGGCGGCGAGGGCCATGGCGTGGGTTTTGCCGAGCCAGCCTTCTGGGAGTTCGGTGACGTGGAGGGCTCGGAGTTTTTCGGGGTGCTGGGTGGCGATGCTGTCGATGATGGCGCCGGTCTGGTCGGTGCTGCGGTCGTCGACGGCGATGATCTGGAGGTTGGGGTAGTCCTGCGCCAGAAGAGAGTGGAGTGTGGCGGCGATGTCGGCGGCTTCGTTGCGGGCTGGGATGATGACGGTGATCGAGGGCTCGCCCGCTGGCGAGATGTTGTGCTGGGGGAGGAGAAGGTTGGGGACTCGGGGAAGGCCGCGGGCGGCGGCGATGACCTTCCATAGCCAAGTTAGGGCGATCAGCCAGGCGATGATTTGGAGAGCGATTTGTATGGAAGGGATCAACTACAGTGCACTTCTTTTGATATTTGGGGCACTCCGGGCAAAATGCGGGGGTTCTTCGCTGCGCTCAGAATGACAGACATTTTTGCTTTGAATGACGAACGATCTGTTTTATGCCGGCGCAGTTTTCTCCAACAATGCGTGCAGCGGAGGGGCGTAGCGGGAGCCGAAGAAGAAGATGACGGCGGCGATGAGCATGGTGATGAGCGTAGAGCCGAGGCCGAGGTTGAGGGTGGAGCGGTCGCTCACGGCACCGATGATGCGTGGGCTGATCATGTCGCCGAGAGCGTGAATGATGAAGAGTTGGCCAGCCATGGCGGTGGCGCGGATCTCGGGGCGGACGGAGTTGAGGGTGGCTGCGTTGACGGGACCGGTGCCGAGAGAGATGAAGAAGACGGCGAGGGCGAGTCCAACGAGTGTGAGGGAGTGGGGGCCGAAGAAGCAAAGTAGCGCGGGCGGAACGGCGCTGGCGGAACTGATGGCGGGGACGAGATAGAGGGCCTTCGAGTTGGTGCGCGACCAGCGTTGCGCGATGGCTCCGCCGGTGATGGTGCCGCCGAGGCCAGCGACCAACGTGATAATTCCCATCAGGTAAGCTGCGGAGGATTGAGAGCGGCCATCGATGCGTTGAAGGAAAGACGGCATCCACCAGGAGATGCCGCCGAGCGAGAAGGTGACCGCAGCGTAGCCGAGGATGGAGGAAAGATAGGCCTTGTTCTTGACGAGCGAGGAGACAGTTCCCTTCTCTAACTTTGCTTTGTCGTGCTGGCTTGCGCCGCGGGCTGGTTCCTTCATGAAAATTGCGATGAGGATGGCGATGATGGTGCCGGGGATCGCAGAGACGATGAAGGACCTGCGCCAGCCGTAGTGTTCGCCTACGGTGCCGCCGATGATGTAGCCGAGAGCAGCGCCGACGAAGAGGGCGATGTTGAAGATGGTGAGGACGCGGTTGCGCTGATCTTCGGGGTAGAAATCGCTGAGGACTGCCGGGGCGAAGATGCCGAAGCTGGCTTCGCCTATCCCGAGGGCGGCATGCCTCAGGTTGAGCGAGTCGTAAGAGTGGACAGAGGCGGTGAAGAAGTTGATGCCGCTCCAGAAGAGGGCGGCGATGACGATCATGGGTTTGCGGGGGAAGCGATCGCCCAGCCAGCCCGTGATGGGCGAGGTGAACATGTAGGCGATCATGAACCAGAAGGTGAGGGTTCCGATGTGCTCGTCGGAGAGGTGGAACTCGACTTTGATCTGCTCCTGGACGCCGGGGAGGATGTAGCGGTCGATGTAGTTGACGAAGTTGAGGGCGGTGAGGAGGACGAGGGCGGTGGTGGCTCCGGCGACGGTAGCGGTGCGGGTGGGTTTGGGCTTTGACGTGAATGCGGAGGCCATCTGGGTGAAAGGATAGCAGGCGCGAGGCGTGAGCTTCCTCCGTGGCCTGGAGTGTGGGGAGGATGGCGGTATCGGGTCGGGCGGATTCTCTTGCGTCGGCTTTGTCTTGCAGCATCTTCTCGAGGAGTTGAGCGACTGCGCTCTTGCGTTCGACGGCGTGGCCGACTTCGGCGGGTGGAGCGAGGAAGCCTAGTTCGGGATCGGTGGTGATCTCTTCCACGGTTTGCGGTTCGGCTTTGGCGGCGGCTGGTTGTTTGGGAAGGTTGAGGCTGGCGATCTGGAGGCCGTAGAGGAGGAGGCCGGCGCGGCGGGGGTCGATGTCGTTGGCGGCGATGCGCTGGAGGACCTGGCCGATGGAGTGCTGGATGGCCGAACGGTCTTCGGGGAGCGGGATTTCGAAGGTGGAGCAGCGGGCTCGACGGGCGCGTGGGTTGGTGGCGGGTTTGCGGGTGGTGTGGTGGTAGTAGCAGAGGTCTTCTCCGCGGAGGCAGGGGCTGCCGCAGCGGTGGCCGTCGGTGAAGATGTGGCGGCACTGGTAGCGTTTGGGTGTTTCGGTTGGTGGTGACTGGTTGTGTTCGATAGCGGTCGTGTGCATTGGTCCCTCCCCACAGGGCAGTTTTTGGTGCAAAGTCTTCGGAGGAAAAGGGTTGAGTCTGGACTTCCCTCTTCGGACTTCGCGGCTAAAGGCGAAGGCCCGGCTTTTGGCCGGGCCTTTTCTGTTTTCTATCTATATTAATTCTATCGAATTGAGTGAAACTAAAATGCCAGTTTTGGCGGATTTATTTTTGGGCTTGCAGGTGGTTTGTTTCGAGTTGTTTAGGGATTTTTTGGTGGGTGGTTTTTGGGCGCGAGGGGCTTGACATGCGAGTTTGCTGGATTTTTTGAGGCGTGAGAAGTTTCCGCAGCTTGGATTTGAGACTAGTTTGAGGAGAGCGGATCGCGCCGGGGTGTGGGAACGGCGCGGAGGCTGAAGCTCGCGATCCTAGCGGGGGTGGAGTTCGGAAGAACCTGTAGGGTGCCGAGGACTTCAGTCGCCGAGGGTGTCTGGTCGCGAAGCCGGAAGACGAGGACGCCGGGCTGGACCTCTATGGCCGAAAGCAGACTAAAGCCGCCGGTCTGCCGCCGGAGCTCCATCTGTGAAGCGGCCGCAGAGGCTAGCGCGACATTGGGCAGAGCGTTGCCAAGCGCGGGGTAGCTTGTCTGGTTGAACGCGGCAAGCCAGTTGTAGAGGAGATGGCCGGCGGGGGTGTCGGGGATGAGGCCGACCTGGTCGCCGTAGCGGGGCAGGCGAACAAGGATGGTGGCGTGAACGGGGCTGACGTGATTGTCCTTGCGGGCGGGGACGGGAGCGTCTGCGGGATCACCGAGGACGATGGTGTCGATCTGGTTTGGATCATCGTTGTCGTCGTTGGGGGTGGCTCCGGGTGTAGCGTCGGCGGAACGAGCGGCGTTGGAGCTGTTGGAAGTGAAGTGTGCACTCCGGGTGTGACTCAGGGCATACAGGACGGAGGAGAGAGCAACGACGGCGGCAACGGTAGCGAGCAGGATGGCTCCGGGGCGGAGCGGCTGGCGGCTGGTGAGATAGAAGCTCGGACCGGTGAGCGTTGGGACTTCCGTAGGCAAGGGCTGCTGCATGGGGATGGTCCTTGGGTTTCCGAAGATGGATGACCCGGCGGGATTGGCGCCACTGATAGTGTAGACGTGCTGCTGAAGGGTGGGGTGAGCGATCAGGCCTTGCTCGTTTGGCGACATGTTGTATTGGTTCGTGCTTTCGCACGAATGCCCACATCTCAAAATCGAGATATGGGGCACCCGATTTTGTGGCTGCCTTCAGATGTGGGGCACCGGCCGGGCCACCCAGTGTTTGCCGAACCCTGTGATAAGGCAGCGTGGAATGAAGCACTGTGGCCGAAAGTATCAAACGGTTTTGGTTGTATTGGTTTCTTCGGGGTCCTTCGACTGCGCAAATCACGATGATGCCGTGATCTGCTTCGCTCAGGATGACGGGATATGGACTGGGTGAGTAGAGCGATGGGCCACCTTACCACCTCACAGCAAGCTGGCGGGGACCCCGGCTTACCACCCCGGCTTATCGACGATGAAACCGTCGCGAAGATTGGGTACCCAGATTTAGAGGTGGGCCAGCCAGCCTACTCGAAGAGGGAGATGGCGACCCGGAGATCGTCGGCCAGGCGACGGTATAGCTCCTGAACGGTGCGGAGTGCCAGGAGCTGGTCTGTGGTTTGCAACGGCTCCGAGGCGATCAGTTCTTCGATGGCCTCAATGTCGGTCGCGACAGATGCAAGCTTTTCGTTCAAGAGATCTGAAGGGGCTTGTGGCATGGCAAACAGCCTACCACCCGGAGGGCGTCCCGGGTCGCTTCGTCTGCGCCATCTACGGTGTACGAAATTTGGAGTCTTTGGGGCGGGGATATGTTGCTTCGACGACGGTGGAGATGCCTCCTCGGGGGCGGAAGTCGCCGACGACTTTTGCCCAGACGGGATTGCAGGCTTTGACGACGTCGTCGAGGACCTGGTTGACGATGTTCTCCTGGAAGATGCCGAGGTTGCGGTAGGTGAAGAGGTATTCCTTGAGGGATTTGAGCTCGAGGCAGGTCTCGCGGGGCATGTAGCGGATGGTGATGCGGCCGAAGTCGGGGAGGCCGGTCTTGGGGCAGACGCTGGTGAACTCGGGGTCGTCGACGAGGATCTCGTAGGCTTTGAACTGGTTGCGCCAGGTTTCGATTGGGGGGAATTTGGTGTCGAGGCCGGCTTTGGCGTGGTCGTCGGTGTAGCCGGTGGTCTTCTTCTTTTTACTCATGGTTTCATTTTATCGGGTTGGCGATCTTCGTTGTAGAATCCCGCAAGAGTCGGTTTTCCTGGTGATTTCGCGATGAAGATGATGGGTGGTACGCTCTTTCTCATTCTGGGCCTGGGGCTTTCGGTCCCGGCCGTTGCCCAGGCCGACACGAATCACGCGCACGCGACCCAGGGCGACTCGACTAAGTCGATGAAAGCGTATACGAAGCAACAGAAGAAGAATCAGAAAAAGACAAGAAAAGCTGAGAAAAAGGCGCAGAAGAAGGCGAAGAAAAAGGCGGCGAGTCTGGGCCAGGCTGGCCACTGAGGCTCAGCGATATGCACGAGGGGAGCGATCCTTGATCAATAAAGTAGCAATCAGCAAATCAGGCGATTCAGCCGGGGATTATTTGCCGGTTCCATCAGACGATCCTCAACGTCGCTTGGTATCGACGAGACACGACGATCAGACCTTACCCCATATAGGGGTAGTCGGCGACACGTACACGGTCCTGTTGTCCGGCGACGATACGGCGGGGCGGTTCTGTCTGATCGACATGCATATTCCGCCGGGTGGTGGACCTCCTCCTCATCGCCACGATTTCGAAGAGACGTTCACGGTGTTGGAGGGGGAGCTTGCGATGACCTTTCGCGGTGACAGGTCCGTCGCCCGAGCAGGAGAGACGATTCATATTCCTGCGAACGCGCCGCATCAGTTCCATAACCCATCGGCCCAAGCGGCTCGGCTACTGTGCATCTGCGCTCCAGCCGGACAGGAGAGATTTTTTATGGATGTTGGCGTTCCGGTTGCAACGCGAACTGCGGCACCGCCAAAGCTGGGCGAGACGGCACAGGCGGCGTTTCTTGCGAAGGCGAAGGCGCTCGCACCGAAGTACAGGACAGAGTTGCTCGAACACGCCTGATCGCATTGCCTCGGATCGAGGGAGGAAGAATGGTTCGAGTCTCGCGCGTGTGAAAAACCCCACCTTAGCCGCGAAATACGCGGCGAAGATGGGGCACCCGGTTCTGCGGCGGGTTAGTTTCTGCGGCCGAGGGTGGGGCGGTCGTCGGTGCTGCTGGCCGGGTTGTTGGGGTTGTTGGGGTCGTTGTTGCCGTTGCCGCTGGCGGTGCGACGCAGGGTGGGTTTGTTGCCGCCCTTGCCGTCGTTGATCTTGCGCCGGTTTTCGATGCGAGCGAGACGGCCCTTGATGTCGTCGAACTCGGAGGTCGTGACCATGTAGTCGGGACGCGCGGGCATGATGGTGGCGATCTCTTCTTCAGAGTGCATGATGCGATCGGGGGTCTGGGGGTGGTCGGCGAAGACCTTGGCCAGGGTGCCGGGCTTGTGCTTTTCGAGGGCGTCGATCTTCTCAAAGAACTGGATGAAGGCCTGGGGGTCGTAGCCTGCCTTGTACATGTACTGGAGACCGAGCCAGTCGGCCTCGGCCTCGTCCATGCGGGAGAACTGGAGGAAGCCCATGGGGATGGCGAGTTGAGACGCCTCGTAGATGCCGTAGCCGGTCCAGCTTCCCTGGGTGAAGATGATGAGCGGGATGGAGCCGATCTGCGCGTAGTTCATCTTGGTCATCTGGCGGGCGGCGTGGTGGGCGCAGACGTGGGCGGTCTCGTGGGCCATGACACCGGCGAGCTCGGCCTCTTCATCGGCGGCCATGATGAGGCCGGAGTTGACGTAGAAGAAGCCGCCGGGAAGGGCCATGGCGTTGATCTCGTCGGAGTCGATGACCTTGATGGTGAAGGGGACTTTGCAGTCGGAGTTCTTGACGATGTTCTGGCCGACGCGGTTGACGTACTCGACGATGACGGGGTCGGTGACGAGGTGGGCGGACTTCTCGATCTCCATGGAGTACTGCTTTCCGTTGCGGATCTCCCAGTCGGTGGAGTACCAGTTGCCGACGCCGCGGCCGCCGATGTTGCGTGTGCCTACGGCGTTGACGTCGTCTTCGCTGCCGGGCTTGATGTTGGGTTTGAGGTCTTCGCCGGGAGATGGGAGGACGTCAGTCTTGTTTTCGGCTTTAACTTTGTTGGCGGCATCCTTGCTCTCCTTCGGAGTGGCGGTGGGCTTGCCGGGGATAGGCTTTTCGACCGGGACGTCCGCGGGGACCTCAGTGGTCGTGGACGGTGTGGTCTGGGCAGGCGTTGCCTGAGGATCGGTTGGGGTGGGCGGCGGAGTGGTCGAGGCCGGAGGCGCCTGTGGGTTGGCGGGGGTGGCTGAGGTGGTGGATGGGGTCTGAGCGAATGCGGCGACGGAGAGCGTGAGGACGGCGGCCAAACCGAGGTGCGTAGCGGAACGCATAGTTGTCTCCTGTGGGCCGCTTCCCTGCTGACCGGACGCAGCTCGACGAGTCTTAGACCATAGTATGCGCCTTTTTGTGAGCGGGGGGAAGGCAGGGTGTAGGGAGTAGAAAGCTGTGGACCTCGGCCGAGGTGTTGTTTTTTTCTATTCCCTACACCCTATTCCCTGCCTTTTACCAGGTGTTGTAGGAGGTGCCGTCGGATGCGGTCTGCTGGGAGCCGCTGTGGACGTCGTTGATGCCGGATTCGGTCTGGTCGAGGCTCATCAGGGTGTCCTCCTGGACCGTCATCCAGGTGTCGGAGCGTTTGGTCATGGGGTCGGTGGGCATGGTTTTGAGGTAGCCGGACTGGACGAGGTCGTCGAGGGATTGGGGAGCCTTCTGCTTGTCGACGGTGTAGGAGTCGATCGCGCGGCGCATGGTGTAGAGGTCCTCTTTCAGGACGGCCTCGTTCGCGGCGCGGATGTTTCTGGTATAGGAAGGAATTGCGATGGCCGCGAGCAGGCCGATGACGACCATGACGATCATGAGTTCGAGGAGGGTGAAGCCTTGCTGGGAGAGGGACAGAGGAAAGCTGGCATCCTCGTTCCCACCCTTCGCGATACGGGCACGAAGGATGGGGCACCCGATCCTCTGTCGCCAGGTCGAAGCGGGTGATTCGTTACGGATTGGGCGAATGCTTACCATGTGGAGTACTTGGTTCCGTCGAGTGCTGTGCCCTGGCTCTTGGTGTGGACGTCGAAGACGTTCTGGCCGCCGAAGGAGTCGGAGTCCGCGTCGTCCTGATTGGAGCGGAGGCCCCAGTCGGTGGTGCCGGTCATGGGGTCGGTGGGGATGCGGCGGAGAAATTTTACTTTCTTGTCCTGAATCTCCACTCCGTTGACCAGGGTGTCAAGGTCCGGGGGATAGCCGAGGCTGTCGGCTTTGATCTGCATGGCACCCTTGTCGGCGGCGTCCTTGTAGCGGTCGATGGCGTCGCGCATCTCCCATAGGTCGCGGCGGAGTTCTCGCTCTTTGGTGCGTTTGACCTGGAATCGGGCCACGGGGATAGCTGCCGTGGCGAGAATGGCGACGATGGCGACGCAGATGATGAGTTCGACGAGGGTTAGGCCTGATTCGGAGTGGGTGCGGTTTGAGCCGGGTGAGTGTTGAGGTTGAAAAGCAGATTTCTCCACTACGGTGGCAAAGGCGCCGCGTCTCCACCCCAGCCAGCAAAGCTGTCTGGGGGCCCGGCCTCCGGTCGAAATGACAGGCTTCCGGTTGGGTTGAGAAAACAAATACAGGGGTCCTTCGCTCCGCTCAGGATGACGGCGATTGCCAGAGCAGGGGGGAGTGTTGACAGGATGACGGCGATTGCCAGAGCACGGGAGAGTGCGGATTAGTGTGCCCATGTTTCAACTCACTTCACATGCACCACGGCCTGCGAACCGACGGCCGGAAGATTGGCCTGCGCGCTGTTGAGAGCGCCGACCTTGACGAGGGTGAGGTCGGAGTCCCCGGCCGCGATGGCCTTGAAGGTGAAGGTGCAGAGGCTTCCCTGACCACTGACTCCGGCGGCGTTGGGAGGACGGCTGGTGGAGACGGCGACGAGGCCGTTGTCTTCGCGGTGAACGAGGGAGACGACCTGGCCGTCGCGGCTGAGGACGTCGCCGGAGTCGACGTTGACGAGCTGGAGGACAGCCGGATTGAACTTCATCTGCAGGGGCACGGAGAAGACATCGCGTGCGTTGCCGAGCATGACGCCTACCTGGAAGGTGCTGCCGACGCTTTGGCTGGAGCTGGGCGGAACGACGGTGAAGCTGATGGGCGGGCCGGCGGGAGAACCGGGAGCCTGGGCCGCTGGCTGATTGGTGGCTGGCGGGGCGATGGGCTGGGTCTGCTGGTCGAGCTCGTGCGCCATGGCCGAGGCGGCGTTGGCGGCTGAGGTTGCCGGGCCGGTGGAGCGGGGTTTGACGATGGGGTTCGCGAAACCGGCACTGGCGTCGCCCAAGGCTGCGTCGCGCCGCAGTTCGATGGATGCGCCGGTGCCGGTGTCGATGGCGCGGGTGTTCATACGGGTCAAGACCGACTCGCGGACGATGTGGGGGATAAGGAGGAAGACGATTTCGTTCTTCTGGGCGGTCTTGTCGCGCGAGCTAAAGAAGTATTTGAGCAGAGGCAACTCGCCAAGACCTGGGGTGCCGCTGATGGTGAGGGCATCGGATTTTGTGATGAGGCCGGCGAGCAGACTGGGCTCGCCGTCTTTGAGCTGAATGACCTGCTCGGTGACGTTCTGGGCGATGATGGGCTCGGTCACGCCAGAGATGGTGACGCTGTTGGCCTCAGAGGAGACTTCGATCTTCAGCTTGAGTGTGACCTCGCGGTCGTAGTGGACGGTGGGGGTCATGGAGATGGTGACACCGACGTCGATATAGGTGAACTGGGTCTGGACGCCGATGCTGGCCACGCCGGTGGAGACGCCTGCATTGTAGGAGCCGGTGGCGATGGGAATCCTCTGGCCGATCTTGAGGGTCGCGGGTTGGCCGTCGGTGGCGCGGATGCTGGGATTCTGCAGGATGCGGGTATCGGCGTCGGAGAGAAGCGCGTTGAGTGTGCCTCCGCTAAGACCCACGGCGAAGTTGTTGGCGTTGAGGTGGGCGAGCGAGTTGAGGGTGAAGTTGGAGGGGGTGGTGGAGGTGCCAGTCGTCGTGGAGCTGCTGCTGGTGGTTGTGGTGGTATTCGGGTTGGCCTGCGGGGTCAGGGTGATGGAGGTCGGAAGGGTGATTCCGATGTTGCGTTCGGTGTTGCGATTGACCTCGAGGATGGCGACATCGACGACGACCTCGGGGCGGGCGCGGTCGAGGTCGTTCAGCAGCTTTTGCGCGAGGAGAAGCTGGTCCGGAGTGGCGCGCATGACGATGGCGTTCTGGCTGGGGACGAGGTAGATCTTGATGCTGGGATCGAGCAGGTTGCGGATGGCAACGACGACTTCATTGGCGTCGTTCTGCTGGCTGGCATTGGTGAGATAGAAGGTCTGGACGGCCTGCTCGTCGAGGTCGGTGCGCTTGGTGCGGGTGTTCTGGGCGACGAAGATGGTGTTGGAGGTGACGGGCTTGTAGAAGGTTCCGGCGAGGGTGCCGACGATGCGGAGGGCGTCGGACCAACTGACATTGGTCAGGTCGACTGGAATGCGCTTGGAGGTGTAGTCGGGGTCGAAGAGAATATTGATGCCGGCTGCCTTGCCGATGGCCTGATAGATGACCTTGACGTCCTCCACCATGTGAATGGCCGGGATGGGGTCGTTCGACATCGGCTTGAGTTCGACTGGGCCGGAGATGGAGCCAATGTTGGAGAGGGTTTCGTTCTGCCTCGACATCTGCTCGGTGGGAGCCGGAGGACCGCCGGGCGGCGTGGCCTGCTGCTGTCGCTGGATCTGATCGATCTCCTGCTGGGCAGTCTGATTGCTGGGATCGATCTCGAGAGCGCGGTTGAACTGAGCCAGGGCACCGTTGAGGTCACCGCTCTGGCGGAGGACGCGGCCACGGTCGACATGGGCGACGGCGGCCTGAAAGCGCATGCGATCGAAGTGCGCCTTATAACGAAGGTCGTTGGGGTTTTTCTGGACGGCGTGCTGGTAGGCGTCATAGGCCGCGTCGAAGTCCTGACGCGCTTCGGCGGCCTGTCCACGTTTATCCCAGGCCTTGGCTGATTGAGCGTGCGCGGTGATGGTGCCAGAGGCGGCGAAGCAGCACAGAAGCAGGAGAGGAAACGCTCTGGGAGACAAGAGAGCTAACGCTCTGGGGAACAAGAGAGTTGACGCTCTGGGAGACAAGAGAGCCGACGCTTTAGGAAAGAATGCCGATAGTTTGACGATCGATTTGTACCCGCGACCCATGCTGCTTGCGTTTTCGTCCTTTGCACCGTGAAGAGTGTGGCGTTTGCCGGAGTGCTGCCCGCCTGCCGGGAAGATGATCCTGGAGAAGATAATTCTAGGCGTGACGCTGCCTGTTGGGGCGGTGTCTGTCAGGCTGTTGTGCTCGGGTGAGTATAGCATTCGCGGAACGTTCGACCTCGTCGGAAAGTAGCCTTTGCAGGTTCGCGGACGCTGTGGAGCACGGCTCGCGGCTATAGAGTACGTCAGCCTCCTACCGTTCTACGTGACCGGCTGTTGAAGTTTATGGTTAGACGCGCGGTTCGGTGGCTGGTGAGGCGGCCGGTGAGATGGACGGATAAGACTAAAGTTGCAGGCGTGTTAAACTAAGAGATTCCATGGCTCGTTCTCTCTCCAATCCTACGATCGCTCACCAGTCTAAGCCAGTGGTGAAGGAGAAGGACCGCGACCCGGTGGCGGCAGGTAAGAGAGATGCTGCCTATAACCGGTCGGCGAGCTTCAACTATTTTCTGTCGGACAAGTTCGAGGCGGGGGTGGCGCTGCGCGGGACCGAGGTGAAGTCGATCCGCGAGGGCAAGGCCAACCTGAAGGACGCTTATGGGCTGCTGAAGGACGGGGAGTGCTTTCTGCTGAATGCGCACATCGGGCCGTTCTCGCATGGGAATGCGATGAACCATGATTCGCTGCGGACGCGTAAGTTGCTGCTGCACAAGAGCGAGGTGCGGAAGCTCGAAGGGATGACGAAGCAGAAGGGATTTACGCTGATTCCGACGCGGCTTTATTTTCGCAATGGGCGAGTGAAGTGCGAGCTGGCGCTGGCGAAGGGCAAGCAGGAGTGGGATAAGCGGGCCACGGAGCGCAAGCGCGAGGCCGATAAGGAGGCCAAGGCGGCGGTGGCGCGGAGTCAACGGCAGTAGGTCTGCTCTCGGTGTGTTTTTTTGAGTGGGGCGATTGGGTGCGGTCGCGTTACGATAGAAGCCTATGGATACGAAGCTTCTCTTTCAGGATGCCGCTGGATTTCAGGTGCCCATGTTGGCGGTGTTTGCCGTGGATATTGCGATTGGCAAGGACGCGGAGCCTCTGCTGGCGCTGCTGACGACCTCGGATGCGGTGACAGACGCGGCGGCGAAGGTGCTGGCGTCGGGTGAGTTCAAGGCAGGGCTGGGTGAGTCGCTGCTGCTGCATGCTCCAAATGGATTGAAGGCGGAGCGTCTGTTGATTGTGGGCCTGGGCAAGGCAAAGGACCTATCGGTGGATGAGGTGAGGAAGGGTGCGGGCGCTGCGGTGCGGGCAGCCAAGCCGCTTGGCGTGCGGGAGCTGGCGATTGCGTTTCCTGAGGACCATGCGTTGTCCGATGAACACCTGGACACGCTGCCGTGCATGCTGCTGTCGCGGGCGCTGGTGGAGGGCGCGGAGCTGGCAGAGCCGGACTGGGATACCTATCGGAGCGATCGTAAAGACAGGTCGGTGCGGACGCTCACAGTGATTGCGCACGAGGCGGAGAAATCGACGCGAGAGGATATACAGAGAGGATTTGACGAAGGATTGATTGTCGCGGCGGCGCAGAATTTTACGCGAACGCTGGTGAACGAGCCGGGCAATGTGCTGACACCGACGGAGCTGGGAAGGCGCGCTGCAGCCATGTGCGCGGAGGTGGGGCTGAAGTGCGAGGTGCACTCGACCAAGAAGCTGCATGAACTGAAGATGGGGGCCTTCTGGGCGGTGGCGCAGGGGTCGGAGGAGCCGCCGGCGTTGATTGTGATGACGTATGAGCCGCAACTCGGGAAGGGACAGGTGGCGGCTAAGGATGCTCCGGTGATGGGGCTGGTGGGGAAAGGGATTACGTTCGATACCGGCGGGATCTCGATCAAACCGGCGGATGGCATGGAGAAGATGAAGTATGACATGGCGGGGGCGGGCGCGATGATTGGCGCGATGCGGGCCATTGCGCAGTTGAAGCCGAAGGTGAAGGTGATCGGCGTGGTTTGTTCGGCGGAGAATATGCCGGATGGGAAGGCGTTCAAGCCGGGCGATGTGGTGACGGGGATGTCGGGCAAGACGATTGAGGTGGTGAATACCGACGCCGAGGGAAGACTGGTGCTCGCCGATGGGCTGCACTATGCGAAGACTTTGGGATGTACGCATCTGATTAATGCTGCGACGCTGACTGGCGCGTGTGTTGTGGCGCTGGGGATTTTGAATGCGGGGTTGTTTACTAACGATGAGGCTACGTGGGAGAAGTTCCAGGCGGCTACGAAGATTTCCGGGGAGAAGTTCTGGCGGCTTCCCTGCACCGAGGACTACAAGGAGCAGATCAAGAGCCAGATTGCGGACATGATGAATACGGGCAAGAACCGTTGGGGCGGGGCGATTTCTGCGGCTATGTTTTTGAAGGAGTTTGTAGGGGAGACTCCGTGGGTGCACCTGGATATCGCTGGATGCGCGTGGAACGACGAGAATAAGCCGTGGATTGCGAATGGGCCTAGTGGGATTGGGGTGCGGTCGATTCTCGAGTGGGTGCGTGGGTATTCGGCGTAAAGACTCGCTGGCCCTTGGAGATCTTCCTCAGTGTTGAGCGACTAAGGGAGCGATTCGAAGCAGACGAAGAAGCCAGTCTTACTGGTGGCAGCATTGGTAACTGTAATGTTGTCGGATTCGACGTCGACTGCGCCTAACCCAAAGGGAACCTGGACACTCACTCCTGAACTTAGCTTGGCTGTGATGCCCTGAAACTTCATTTCCGATCCTGAGATCGGCGCGATGCTGTAATCCGCCTGTATGGTGGCCACCGATAGGCGAAAGTGCCTCGGATGGGTTCCGACAAAGATTGTCGCCGTCTCCGCGGGTTGGACTGTCACGCGCGTATCGCATCGGGCGGGAGGGGGGAACGTAGCTGCCCCCATTGGCAGCTTGGAAGTGAGCAATGTTGCTGCTACTAACGATCGGACGACAATATTAGGGCGCATGCGATAGCTCCGGAGATCAACTTACAACTCGAATCGTATAGTAGGCTGGCTCGGATTCAACATGACCAGAGGTTTTTGGGTTCCCCAATGCTACATGACAGGTGGGGCTTCGATGCCTAGGTAGCCGAGAGCTCGGGTCATCTCGCGTTGGGCTACGGCTGCCGTGGCGAGGAAGAGGGCTTTGCGGGTGGGGTCGGTCTCGTTGAGGATGTGGTGGCGGTGATAGAAGTTGTTGAACTGCTGGGCGAGCTGGAATGCGTACTTGGCGAGGTAGGCCGGCTCGGCGGTGGCGATGCATTGCTCGATCAGCAGCGTTAATTTTGAGGCGAGGAGCCAGGTCTCCCATAGACTGCTTCCCTCTTCGCTATCGAGGAGGTTCGCGAGGTCGAGCGTTGCGATGGCTGTGAGCGATTCTGCTTCGGTGGTGTTGGCCTTGCGGAAGATGTTAGCGGCGCGGACGATGGCGTACTGGACGTAGGGGCCGGTCTCGCCTTCGAAGCTGAGGGCGTCTTTGAAGTCGAAGGCGATGACGGTGTTGCGGGTGAAGCGGAGCATGAAGTAGCGGAGAGCGCCTACGGCGATTTGCGTTGCGATGGTGACGCGTTCGGCGGCTTCGATCTCGGGATGGCGGGTGTCGACTTCGGTCTTTGCCGCGGCGATGAGCTGATCGAGGAGGTCGTCGGCTTTTACGCCGAAGCCTTTGCGGCCGCTGACTTCAATGTAGGACTTGCCGCGGTCTTCGTCGCTGAGGTTGTAGCCGAGGTCGATGGCGCAGCGCGGGGTGAGGGCGACCATCTCGTAGGAGAAGTGCGTGTAGTTGTCGGCGGCTTCGGTGTAGCCCATGCCGCGGAGGGCGGCGATGACGTTGTTCTGCGGGTCGTTCTGGCGGGAGTCGATGACGTTGTAGATGTGATCGGCGTGGCCGAAGAAGGGGTGCGGGGTTTCGCCGTGGATGGTGGAGATCCAGCAGGTGTGGTTTGGGTACTCGTAGAACTTTGTGTAGCCGAAGTCCTTGCCGGGGAGGAGGCCGAACTTCCAGAGGTGGTAGGCGATGTCCTTGCCCACGTAGGTGACGGTGCCATTGGAGCGGACGATGACCTTGGCGTCTTCGTCGGGCTGGGGGGTGGCGGGCGTGGTGGTATTTGTGGAATCCCACATCTCAGAATCGAGACCCTTCGACAGGCTCAGGGCAGGTTGTGGGGCACCCGGTTCGTTGCCCGCGCGGCGCATCACCCAGCAGTCCTTATTTTTTCCCGCGGTTTCTTTGTAGAGGACGCCTTTTTCGATCATGAGTTTCCGGGCTGCGTCCCAGAAGTGGAGAGTGAGAATCTCGCTCTCGCGGGGGAGGAAGTCGTATTCGATGCTGAGCCGCTGCATGGTTTCGAGATGGCGGCGGAGGACGGCGGTGGAGATGAGGTCGGCGATTTCGGCGGTGTCGTTGTTGCCGATTTCGAGGGCGTGGAGGGTGTCTAGGCGGATCTGTTTGCGGGCGGCGAGATGCTCGGGATCGGGCGCCTGCGGCGAATCAGCACCGGCGTACCACTGGGAGACGCGGGCGTAGAGGTCCCAGCAGTAGAAGTCGATGCGCTGATTGGTTTCGAGGAGTTCGGTGAGGAGTTCACGTGTGCTCGTGAGAGTTTTGCCTTCGAGATAGACGAGGCCGACGACTACATCTGCGACCTGGACTCCAGTGTTGTCGATATAGTTTTGCACGCCGACTTCGTAGCCGCGCTTGTAGCTGTCGGGGCGGAGGAGGCGCTGGAAGGTGTCGCCGAGAATGGCGTTGCGGAGGTGGCCGATGTGGGCGGCTTTGTTGGGATTGATGCTGGTGTGCTCGACGAGGCGGAAGCCGGGACCGCCGATGTCGGCGTGCTGGTCGGCGGCGATGCGGCGGACAGTGGCGGCGCGGTCGAGGCGGATGTTGAGGTAGCCTGCGCCTGCGACTTCGACGCCGGCGACACCTTCGAGTTCGGGGAGAGCGGCGGTTAATTCTGCTGCTAGCTCGGTTGCGATGGCGCGCGGGGCTTTGCGGAGACGCTTGGCTAGTTCAAAGGCTACGGGAAGGGCTAGTTCGCCTAGGGCTATGCTTGGGGGCTGCTCGACGACGATATTCGTGAGCGTGATGCCGTACTTGGCGAGAAGGATGGCCTGGATGCGGGCCAACAGAGACTGCTGGATTGTGCGATACATGCTTTGGGGTTCACCGCTTGTTTCGGAAAGATAACCTCAGTTTACCAGCGCTTGTCCTGCCGGACGGGCCGCCTACGCGGCGGGCGGCCACTTCGCGGCGTGTATACCCTGTCGTGGCAGGAGGAATTACATGGGTCCTCGCTTTGCTCGGCTTGTCAATCCTTACGGCAGCTCGGTTGGCAACTCTTCTATCTCTACGAAGAGCGGCCTGTGGTTGTGGATGCGGATGCGATGCGTGAGGAAGATGATTCCGCCGGCGCCGGTGACGGAGATGAGCATCCATGCGTGGATGGCGAGGCCGAAGATGGCAGCTTGTGCGATGGAGGCTCCGTGATTGGCGAGCGAGGTTTTGACGGCGAGTTCGAAGGGACCGATCGCTCCGGGGGAGCTGGGGATCAGATAGGAGAGGTTTGCGAATGAGACCGCGAGCCAGGGGCCGATACGATCAACGGGCATGCCGAGCAGAAAGATCGCAGAGGCGAAGATCATGCCTTCGCAGGTCCAGATGATGACCGTCTGGAGCAGGAGCAACAGAGACCCGGTGATGCCGAGGCGACCGGTAGCGTCGAGGGCGAGGGTGATCCAGCGCTCGATCTTCACGAGTTTGGAATTTGGCGGCAGACGGGTGAACAGGCGTTGTATCGGCGCTTGCAAGCTGCGGGCTGCGACCAGAAGGACGAGCAGGCCAATGGCGGAGATGGCGAGCGAGACGTCCGCGATGAGGCGCAGATGCGGAGTGGCGATGCGGCCTACCGTGGAGACGAACATCAGGACAAGGACGAAGATGTCGAGGAACTTTTCGAGGATGACGGTGCTGAGGATGGTGGAGGGCGAGGCACCCAGATCGTCGGCGTAGGTGAAGACGCGCATGATGTCGCCGATGCGGAGGGGGAGGATGTTGTTCGCGGCGAGCGAGGTCATGAGGACACGGGCGCAGACGAGGAAGTGAGCTCGGATGGAGCGTCTCCCGCGTGGCATCATCCGGCTCCAGCGAACGCAACGCAGGGTGTAGCTGGCGAAGGTGAAGCCGAGGACTCCGAGAATCCATGCAGGATGCGCGGCGCGCAGGGCGAGAATTTGGTTGAAGGAGATGCCGCGGAAGGTGTACCAGAGGAAAAAGGCACTGATGATCAGGCCGGGGATGGTCTTCAACAGGTTGCGGCTGTCGCTGGTTGAGGCTGTGGCGCTCACGCTGGCACCTTGCCGAGACCGTTCAGCCACGGGCAATAGAGAGCTTCGCAGGAGTCAGGTTGGTCCCAGGGGCGATGAAACATGCATCTTCGATTGTATCTTCTGGCACTTTATTTGAGGCCACTGGATGGCGCGGAGGTCTGGCGAAAGATTCATTTACGAAACTTTGAACATATGTAAACCGTCGGACATCGTGAGTAGTCTAACCATGTAAGAACTGCAATCTAGTTCGAGTTGCAGTCAACGTTTTCGCGGCGGGAGCAACAGGTATTTGGCCACTTCGTTAGCATCGCCCGTCTCTTCGGAACGGCTCAGACAGGAGGAGTACCGAAGAGAGCGAGGCCTCGCGGCTGTACTGGTGACGGCGCTGACGTTTTTAGCGCTGCTTGTGCATGGCTATCATCCGTATAGCGAAGACGGCGGCGTGTATCTGCCGGAGATCAAGCGATTGCTCGACCCGGGGCTGTATCCGCATGGAGCTGAGTTTGTTGTGGGGCATCTGCGATACTCGCTGTTTCCGCAGGCGATGGTGTGGCTGGTGCGACAGTCGCATTTCAGCCTGGAGATGGTACTGCTGCTGGTGCATCTGGCGAGCTTCTGGACGACGCTGTTTGCAGCATGGTTGCTGGCGGCGCGGTGTTATTCATCCTGGGAGGCGAGAGGCGGGGCGGTCGCGCTGCTGGCGGTGTGGATGACGATGCCTATCGCGGGGACCTCGCTGATGCTGATGGACCCTTATGTGACGGCGCGGAGCCTCTCGACGCCTTGTGCGCTGCTGGCTCTGGTGGGTGCGCTGGAGTTTCTGCTGCCTCAGTTTGAGAGTGATGATGGAGAGACACCACACAGGTGGCGAGGGATGGCGCTGTGTTGCGGGGCTCTGAGCGGGGCGGCGGTGATGCACCCGCTGATGGCCGGTTATGCGCTTGGATCGGTGCTGTTGCTGGGGGCATTGCTGTCGTCAATCCGATTGGTGCAGAGGTGGGGCGCCGTGATGTTGGGTTTGACCGGGGTGGCGATGGCGGCCGGGTTGCAGCTGTCGACGCCGCCGGAGAGCGAGACGTATCAGAGGGTTGTATTGACTCGGGACTACTGGTTTTTGAGCCAATGGCATTGGTATGAGTGGATCGGGTTGGTTGCTCCGCTGCTGATTTTGTCCGTCGTCGCCTTTGGACGACGAAGAGACGACGAGGAAGCGCGGGTTGGGCTGGCGCGCATGGCTGTCGCGGCTGGATTGACCGCGACGATGGTGGCGTTGCTGTTTGCGCGGACGGGAATGGCGACGCATCTGGTGGCGAGGATGCAACCACTGCGGATTTTTCAGCTGGTGTATGTTGTGATGACTCTTGTGCTGGGGGCGGCGTTGGGGGAACGATTGCTGCGGCGGCAGCCGGTGCGTTGGATCGTGGCGTTTTCGCTGCTGTCAGGGGTGATGATCGTGGTTGAGAGAATGACGTTTCCTGCTTCACGACACCTTGAATTGCCTAACATGCTGGGTTGGAGGGACCAGGTACATCAAGACAAGGGAAATCAGTTTGAGGAGGCGTTCGCGTGGATCGGAAGGAATACGCCCAGGGATGCGATCTTTGCGTTGGATTCGCAGTACATCACGAAGCCCGGGGAGGATGCGCAAAACTTCCGGGCGATCGCGGAGCGGAGTGTGCTGCCGGACTACTCCAAGGATGGCGGGGTGGTGACCATCAAACCTGAGCTTGCGGCCGCATGGCGGCTGGGGCAGGTGGCGCAGACCGCGCTGAACACAGAGTCAGATGCCCGGCGTATCGCCGCGCTGACGCCGCTGGGGGTGACGTGGGTTGTGCTGGAGCGGAAGGCGGTGACCGGGTTTGTGTGCGGGTATGCGAATGATGCAGTGAAGGTCTGCCGCCTGCCGTGAACTGGGGGACTGACGGCTTAGGGTCAATTTCCTGGCGGCGTCACTTTGGCTGCAGTGGGTACGGTGGTAAGGACGACGGCCTCCTGGTCCTTGTTCTCAAATTTGGAGTAGAAGCTGCGGAGTTCGGCGTACTCGGTGGGCATGAAGAACACCTCCCCAAGAATGTAGTCGCGCCGAATGATAAAGCTGGTTGGAGTCGATTCGGTCTTGGTGGCGTATATGGCGAACTTCTGGAAGTTCAGTTGACCCGCAGCGGGGAGCGATTCGATCGTGAAGGCCGATGGAAACTTGATGCGGACAACATCCTGATTCATGCGCGGATAGGAGAATGAGACTGGGATCTCGCGTTTTTCGTGGGGGAATGCGGGTTTGGAGTTGGCTTCGAAGAGATTTCCTGGAATGAGCAGACGCTTGCCGGTGGAGGAGCCAAGCCGTCCCTTGACTTCGATGTTGGCGATGAGGGGCTGCTCATAGTCTTCGAGTTTGTCGATGGAGATGACCTTGAGTTCGAGGCTGCTGGGCAGGAGACGTTCGACGCTGGTGCGCAGTTCGCGATTGAGGCTTTCGGGGTCGCCGTGGAGGAGGCGTTGGCGCCAGCGCAGACCGGGAGTTCCCATGTAGGTCATCCTGATGGTTCCGGTGACGGACCCTTGCTGGTCCATGGTGAGATCGGCGACTCGCAGGGTGCGGGAGAAGTTGTAGGATTCGGCCGGGGTCTGGAAGATCTCGCCGCCTGCATCAGACTGGCGGATGCCCGCACTCTGGCTGTGCTTCCACTCGAGATGCTGATAGGGGCAGAAACGTGAGCCAGGGTCGAAGAACTGCTCTTTGCCGTCGAGGTTGACGATGGCGACGTCGTCGTTGAGCTGGGAGAGGCTGAGATAGGCCTTGAGAAAGATCTTTTGGTCGCGGTTGGTGACTCTTCCGACATAGGCTTTCATGCCGGCGGCGCGGGCCATGGCGACGAAGAGATCGGCAATCTGGTCATTGTTGCCGCGCTTGCGTTCCCAGATGTCGTCGGTGTTGCGAACCTCTTTGAAGCCCTGGGCCTTCTCTTCCACATTGGAGTGTTCGCGGGTGTAGCTCGTGTTTTCGAGTTTCATAACCGCGGCGTAGAGTTTGCGGAGCTTCTGGTCCGGGGTGTCGGTGGAAAGGGTGAGATCGTGGACGGCGGCGGTGACAGCGGGGCCGGGGCCGATGAACTTGTCGCGGAGCTTTGCCCAGTGTTTGCTTTCGCTCTTCCAGAACTCCTCTCCTGAACGATAGGGGGTGTAGAAGAAGAGGACGCGGTAGGTCAAGCCTGCGATGGGAGGCATGAAATCCTCCTCCGGGGCGGGCGGGATGTCGTGGACGTTGAGGTCGAAGATAAGCTGACCGTCGTGCCCATATTGCGTGGCGGGAAGGCGGGTTTGTTTGAGCTCGGTGTTGGGGGGAAGGATCGGCGTCCAGGAGATAGCGTTGGTGAGCTGGCCGCGATCGTCATTGGTAATCAGCTGACGGTCGGTCGGCTGCCATTGATAGTGGGCCTTGCGAGTGAAGAGATTCGACTGGATGTACCAATCGGGCGAGCTGAAGTACCGGTCGTCTTCCCGCAGCTTGTAACGGTATTCGATGATGCTGCCGACTTCGAGGTCTGGCAAAGAGAAGACTTTGGCCATGACTTTGACGCCCTGAGTTTTCTCGATCAGTTTTTCATACGGCTTTCCGGTGAAAGGGATGATGGTGCCGTCCGGGTGGATGGTTCTGCCCTGGACGTCCTCGACCGTGAGACCACCGCCGTCGCTGCCGTGAGCGTAGCTCAACTCGACGTTGCTGTACTCCTTGCCACGCTCGTTGAGGACCTTGAGGCGGGTGTAGATACTGAAGAAGTGCATCTTGTCGTCGGTGGTCTCTTCGCGAAAGAGGTAGACCGCCGGTGCACCAGGAACCTCGGGCTGCGAGGTCATGGAGAGTTCTTCCGGGGTTGGCGGGGTCCACTGCTGCGCGCGCATGCAAACTGCAAAGAGAAAGACCGAGGCAGAGACGAGAGAGAGGCTAAGACGACGGCAGCAGGAAAGATGCATAGATTTCTTTCTTCCAGTTTGATCCGGTGATCTTTGTTGATGACTTAGCTTATGAGATTCGTTGCGTTGATTCCGCGCGGATTGGTTACTTTCTTTTAAGGACGGCGTTGTTCTGTTCATCGGCTGCGATGACTTCGGCCAGCTTTTGTACATCGGGGTATTTGTCTGCGGGGAGAGTGACCTCGCGGACGGTGTAGGTGCGGGTGTAGTGGAGGACGTTGTCTTTGACGTTGCTTGAGCTTTCGTAGGAGGCAAAGCCCAGGTCGAGTTTGACGGGATCGGGTATCTCGTCGATCGCATAGCCGGCGGGCAGCTCGATTGTGTAGTCATCCTGCTCCTGCATGGTCTCGCTGAGGTTGATTGGCACACGACGCTTCTTCTGGTCGGTCCGGAGACCTTCGCTGCCCAGGACACGGGGACGGATCATGAGCAGAGGTCCCATGGTCTTGCCGAAGCGGTCGGCGGTTAACAAATAGGAGGTGGTGAGGTCTTTATTCAACGACTCGGCGTTCTGAACTTTGAAGTCGGAGACGGTGAAGGTCGTGAAATCCTGTCCAAGTACGCGGTCGAGGTATTGGGTCTGTTCTTTGGCGTCGCCGGAGATGTAAAGGGTGCGGCGGTTTTCGGAGAGGTCGCCGAAACGCTTCTCGGTGACGTTGCCCTTGAGTGAACCGTCGGGCTGCAGTTGGAAGCTGGCGGTGCGGCGAATGGTATTGAGGTCGGGAGAAAGAACGGGAAACTGGACGATCTGACTGTCGCTGCCTTCTACCAGAACACCGTAGCCACCCTGAAGATTATGCGCAAGCTGACCGAAGGCGGTCTTCTCCCAGGTGGGGTCGAAGATGAGGTACTGGCGGCCAGTCTTCGAGGTGACGACGCTGCGGAGTTTGGGCGAGCTGTAGCCTTTGGGAATCTCGATGGCCGCGATCATGTGGTCGCCGACGATCGATGGCGCGTCGGGATCGATGACCCCACGGCGGTGGTCGACCAACACCAGAGCACCGTGGATGCCGACGGTCGACAGCATGGCTGTGAGCAGGGTCGCTTTGTCTTTGCAGTCGCCGTAGCGATTGCGGAAGATGTCGCCGGCGTAGTGAGGCTGATAGCCGCCGATGCCCATCTCGATGACGAAGTAACGGACTTGCTTCTGAACGAACTCTGCGATGGCTTCGGTCTTGTCGTAAAAATCGGCCTTGTCCGCAGTGAGTTCCTTGGCTTTGGCTGCGATCTCCGGAGTGGCGACGAGACGATCCTTCGCGATGGACTGATACCACTCACCGATGCTCTTCCAACTGCCCTCGGTGGGCGCGGAGAGCGTGGGTCCGGCGTAGTGCACGGTCATGCGGCCGGCCAGGGCCCATTCGGATGGGCGCAATAGAACGTGAGCGAGATCGATGGCTGGAGTATCCTTCATCTCCCAGCGCCAGCGCTGATGCTCGAGATCGACGGCGGGAGCCTCTTTAGTGTGAGCCCAGACTGTGCCATAGGTGAAGCCGGGCGGAAGCTCGAGGGTGAAAGTCTGGTTCAACCGGGGCAGATCGTTTTGGAAGAACCAGGTCTTTTCGGTCAGGTAGGCATGGTTGCGCTGTTCGTACTCGTAGGCGACGATGCCGCCGGGGTCGCGGCCGGGGGCATTCGCGGCTTTTATCTTCAGGTCCATGAAGAAATTCCCCTGGCCGGGATAGCCGTATTCGACCATCTCGTTGTCTTTGACGGCGTACTCGTGGCCGTCCGGTCCGATGCTCCAGACGTGCATCGAGAGGATCTTGCTGTCCTTGTCGAAGGGGACGGCGACGATGCCCTCTTCCCTTCCTTGCGGGCGCAGAATTTTGACGACGCGCCGGTAGTGCTCGATGGCGCTGCCGTCGGGGGCGACGGTGTAGGTGGTCTCTTCGAGGAGAACGGCGGCGTTGGTCTCGGGAGGGTACTCAGGGAGCTTCTGCTGGGCGGCGGTGCGAACCCAGTCGGGAACGCTGTCCGGCTTGGACGCAAAGGCCGGGACTACGGTCAGGCAGAAGAGGACAACCAAGGCTGAAAAGTACATAGAAGGTCTGCGCAATTGCTCTGTTCGCTGTGGTGCTGGTTCTGTCATAGGGCCCTTGATACGCTGATCGATTTATCGCTGCGTTTAAGCCTGAGCCGGGAGACGAGGGGTGTACCGCCAAGTTATACGTGTGGGAGAGCGGTATTTCAAGAAAATTCAGGTGGTGAAAGGGTGACCCTTTTGGGTGATTCTCGGCCTCGGATTAGGTGTTTTGCGGTGTATACCGCCAATTTTGCGTCTAGTCATTGCCCTGCAGCCGGTAGCGGGCTTTTTTGCGCAGGATCGAGCGGAGGACGACGGCCATGAGGAAGCAGAAGCCCAGCACGGCAATGACGGTCAACCATTGGTAGTCCTCGAAGAGCATTTTCAGCCGAAACCACCATGAGATTGAGCCGACGTGGTAGACGTCGTTGCCGATGCGGTAGGAGATGAAGCGCGAACCATGCAGGACACTGACCGACTGGGAGATGTCTGAGGATTGCGATGTTTTGAGGAAGATGGATAAAAAGTTGGCGACCACGTTCTTGTCGCGCAGAGCGATGACGACGACGGAGCGGTGCGATCCGCTGGGCCACTCGATGCCTTCGATGAGCGCGTCGGGCAGGCCGCCGGCGGTCTCAAGCTGACCAGGCTGGACGCGGTCGGCGCTGCGGACCTTCCACCAGGCGTGCTGGAGTTGCGCGAAGAAGCCTTGCGTGTCCTGAATGTGCAGGCCGCTGCCGTCGATCCCGACGGGTAGTGAGGGGTTCAAGCGGCTGATGGCTGGCTGATCGTCGACCGAGCCTAGCACCAGATAATCCTTGCTGCGATCGGACTTCATGCCTTCGGCGTTGGTGACGGAGAGGTTGAGGACAGGGTATCCGGTCTGCGCGCCGAAGTGACCCATCAAGGTGAGGTACACCTCGATCTCTTCCGTGGCGGCGGTGTCTGGTAACACGATTGCGGTGTCGGAGAGGTCGGCTCTGCGAGTGAATGGGTATCCGGCGTTGGCGAAGATCTCAAGATTCGGGAGAGTTGCCCAGTGAGGGATGCCTTGAATGTCGAGGTATGAATCTTTGAGGATGGAGCCCCTGAAGTTGTCGGAGGTGGCGTCATCGCATTCGCCTTTTTTGGCCAGATGGAAGAGGAACCGCATCAGCGTGGAGTTCGAAAAAGGGCGGAGGGAGGAGACCGGCACCGGGACGATTGTTTCGAGCGGGGCGGAGGTCTTGTCGGTGTGCGGCAAAGGCGTTGAGCTGACGTAGGAGCCGTTCGAAGAAACCTGGAGCGTGCTGCCGTTTGAGATCGGGTCGCCGTTGTAGCGGTAGGCGAGGTGAAGGCTGAGATTCGGCTGTGCGCCGTAGTAAAGATCGGGGGGGAGGCGCAGGTAAACGGCTATGGGGTACGAGCCGTCCGTCTCCAGGCTGCCGGCACTGCTGGATTCCGCTATATCGCCGATGCGGGTGATCTTTTCGGTGCTGAGCCAGCGTGGTGCGTCATTGGGGGCGCGAGGGGCGGGCGTCTTGAGCGAAGGAACGCGAACTGTGCTTCCTTCGAGGAGATCGCGCTGCAAGATGAACCCCAACGCCGCAGTGAGAACATCGTCCGCGGAGTTACCAGTCAGGACGAGGAGCTTTGAGTAGGGATCGGAGGGGTTTGACCGCATGGCAATCGTGGGGCCGGAGGTCCCTGTCATCTCAAGCGAAGCCGGGAGCGCTGCGGCATTCTCGGCGATGACGATCGCGTTGCCTGGTGGAATGGCGTCTATGGAGACGGGAAAGCGTACCGGCCGCGCGTCCGCGAGAATACCGAACCAGGAAGCGACTATGCCGGCGGCCTGTAACGCTGCCGGCGAAGGCTGGGCCAGAAATACGATCGGAATCACTGGACGAAGATTGACTTTGGAGTCGTAGAACGGCGCTGGCAGCAGCTTGAGGTCATCACGCAGTGAGATTAGCGAGCCTGCGAATTCTATCGCTGATGTGTTGTCGACGTGACCCCAAAGCGTGGAGTTGGATGGGTCTTCGCACTTCGTGGCGTAGTGGCCCACGAATTCGAAGGTGAGGTCGTTGTTACGCGCCAGGATCTCAACGGGCAGTGTTAGGGTCGCCTCCAGGAGAACGTTGTTTTCGCTGCGTATGCCGCTGGTTGCTTGTCCGGTGTTGGGCTGGACGACCTCAGCGGGTTGCGTCGTTACTGGGAGAGTCGCGAAGAGTGTGCCGTTCAGGCTTACTTTGAGATGACTCAGAGACGGTATCAAGCCCGGTGAGGCGTGATATCGCAGCCGCATGGTTGCGGTCTTGACGATCTGCGACTGCGGCAGCGAGAAATGGACCGTGTTGTAGGCGTCCGCGCCGTGTAGAACGATGGTTCCGGGGACTCCCATATCGGCGAGCGTAACGATGTGGGCGAAGGTGCTGGGTGCGGCCGCGGAGTCTGACGCGTTATTTCCTGTGCCGGCAGGTTGCGCGCGGGATCCCACGGGGGCTAGCGATTGACCGGCGAGGGGCGAGTGGACCTGGGCCGAAATCGTGCCCACCGCAAGCAGAGATGTCAATAGAAGAAGCGGGATAATGCTTGTGGCGAGTTTTGCTTTTGACTTTGTCTCGTCGCGTAGAGTTTGTCGAAGGCCACGGAACGCTAGCTTGAACACCCGGCCCAGGCTGGTTAGCGGCTTGTCCACTTCGCGTGCTTCGCCCCAACCTAGCCAGGTGTCGGCGCGGGAGTAGAGCACCATCGTGAGCGCTTCTTCTTCCTGCAATGTGAGTGGGTCGAATTGCGCCCGCAGTGTGTTGCCGCTGACTCCTACGAGAGTGGCGGGCAGGGTTGCGTTGCCGTCCAGGACCGGCAGAGTGACCTTGATGGCGTCGCCGGGAGTCGCGATGAAGTTTCGCTCCATGCGGATCATGAGACCGCCGCTGGAGACGTCCGAAGTGACGCCGCGGATGATGGAGCCATTGGCGAGTTGTACATCAGCCGGTACGGTCATGGCGATGCGAACGGTCTGGCGGCGCTGGCGGCTCTCCCATGCGACCGAGGTGGCAACGCCGAGGATGACCAGGTTGAAACAGGCCCAGATCACGTTCATGACAATCGTGCCGACGTGGTTGCCGTCATACATTCCGACGAGAATGTTCAGGGGGAAGACCCGATGTGCGCCCGGGAACTGGAAGAGCCTCGGGATCGCGCAAACGAGACCGAGAACGTTGATCACGATCAGGAAAAGGAAGGGCCGCGCTATGCGGCTGTCGAAAAATCCGCGGTTCACGACGCCGCCCTTGGCCGTTACATTAAAGGCGGACGACTTGGGATTGAGGAACGCGAACAAGGTGGGGAGAAAGATGTACGGCGCGAGCACGGTCTCGTAGATCTCGTTCCAGAAGGAGAAGCGATGCTGGCCCTGGATGCGCGCATTCGCGATGCTCGCGAGCACGAGATGAGGAAATGCGTAGGCGAGGATCGCGGCCCAGTAGCCGGGAAGATTGACACGGTGGAAGATGAGATAGATCAGCGGCGCGGTGAGAAAGATTAGGCGGGGCAGAGCGTAGAGAAAGTGCGTCATTGCGTTGAAGTAGCAGAGCCTCTGCGCCACGCTGAGACCTCGGGCGAAGAGCGGATTGTCGGTGCGCATGATCTGGACCATGCCGCGCGCCCAGCGGATGCGCTGCCGGACGTGTCCGCTCAATCGTTCGGTGGCGAGGCCTGCTGCCTGCGGGATGTTGATGTACGCGGTGTTCCAGCCGCTCGCCTGCATGCGCAGGGAGGTGTGGGCGTCTTCGGTGACGGTTTCGACGGCGATGCCGCCGACCTCATCGAGCGCAGAACGCCGGAGAACGGCACAGGAGCCGCAGAAGAAGGTGGCGTTCCAGAAATCGTTGCCGTCCTGGACTACGCCGTAGAAGAATTCGCCTTCGTTGGGGATCATGCGGAACTGGTCGAGATTGCGCTCGAATGGATCGGGTGAATAGAAATGATGCGGGGTTTGCAGCATGCCCAACCTGCTGTCGCGAAGGAACCAGCCGAGGGTGATCTGCAGGAAGCTGCGGGTGGGGACGTGGTCGCAGTCGAAGATGGCGACGTAGGGAGCGTCGAGACGAGTGAGGGCGCGGTTGATGTTGCCGGCCTTGGCGTGCTCGTTGTCGTCGCGCGTCATGTAGCCGATGCCGGCCTCTTCTGAAAACTTGCGGAACTCTTCGCGCCTGCCGTCGTCGAGGATATAGACGTTGAGTTTGTCGGCCGGCCAGTCGATGTTCATCGCGGCCAAGGCCGTGTACTTCACGACGCTGAGCGGCTCATTGTAGGTGGGGATGAGCAGATCGATGGCGGGCCATAGATCGGGGTCGTCGGGTAATGGCACAGGAGTGCGGCGCAGAGGCCAGAGCGTCTGCATGTAACCGAGGAAGAGAGTGACGAAGGCGTAGGTCTCGGCAAGGAGCAGGAGCGCGATGAAGAAGGCGTCCAGCGCGCTACCTGCCGAGCCGGGAGCGAAGAAGAATCTGGCGGTGGTCGCATACCTCCAGTACCCATAGCGGAAGGTGGAGAAGATGGAGACCAGCAACAGCGTGAGGGTGACCAGATAAGAGCTTGAGCTGCGGTCCAGCCAGATGACCAGAGCCACGGTGAGGATGCCGAGGACGATCTGATGCGGCCAGGTTAGTTCGAGGATGCCGGTGAAGCAGAGGAGGAATATCCCGCCGACAAGGATGAGGAACCGAAGAGCTTTGAAGAAGAGACCGTCACCTGACTCAAACTGCCGAATGAGTGGTGACGAAGTCATCTCTCGCTCCACCTGACGTTGCGGAAGCCTGCAGTGGCAGGTGCAGCGACGGTGCGGAGCCAGGTGGCGAGGTTGAGATAGTCTTCGGCGACGGGTGCGTCTGGGGCGTAGTCGACTACGGTCATGCCTTCGGCGAGAGCTTCGCTGACGGAGGGCGCGCGGCGAATGACGAAGGACAGCAGGCGATCGCCGAGCTGGCGGCGCATCACTTCGCGGACATCGAGGTGCAGCGGCAGCGAGGTGTCGAACTGGTTGAGGACATAGAAGGGCTGCAAAGGGCGGCCATCGCCATCGTTGACGCCGCTGAAGAACTTTTCGACTGCCTGGAGACTGATGACCGAGTTCATGTCGGGCGCGACAGGGACAAGGATGGTCGGGTTCATGCGGGACAGTCGGCGGACGATCCAGCTTGAGCTGACGGTGAGGTCAAGCAGAATGCGGTGAGTGCCGCGGCTGTTGTTGATGATCTCCTCGGCGAGCTGCTCCTGCGCCGTTTCGTCGCTTCCCTTCTGGTCGACGTCGTAACTGACCAGATAGATTGGCGCGTCGGTGCTGCCGCTGGGTGGCGAGAAGGTGCGGACCGTGCCCTGACGAAGTTCGCTGGCGCCGAAGTAGAACGGCAGCAGGCCGTGCGAAGTGGTGTCGGTGAGGAGGACTTTTTCCCCCATCGACGATAGAGCGCGGCCGACGGTTGCAACGAGGCTGGTCTTGCCGACGCCACCGGCGAGCGAGAAGACGGCAAGAACGGGCGTGCGGGTTTCTTTCTGGCGTATGGGAGCGGTCTCGGGCTGGTCCTGACCAGGCTGCTCGAAGACTCCCTTGAGAGCGAACCAGCGAGCGGCGACGCGTTCGCGAGAGTGCTGCAATGTGTCGGCCACCGACGACTGAACGGGCGAGAGCTGGGTGATGGGTTTCGGCTGGACTGGCGGCGCGGGTGGAGCGTAGAGCCACGCAGGGCCGGCGGGGTCGGCCTGGTTAGTTGGCCGTTGCGTTGAGAGAGTTGCGGACTCGGACGTGGTCTCCGGCGTGCTGCGACGCTCGGGGAAGCCCTGGGATTGCTGGTAGTCGAAGTCGTCCTGGGCGCGGCGGCCACGAGTCGAGTCGGACGGAACAAGCGCCTGTGAGAACGGAGACACCGGTCGCGGAGCAGCGACGGACGGCATCACTCGGGAGGACATGGTCGGTCGCGACATGGGAGGTCTCGCTGCCGGCGGATTGGCGCTGGTCTCGCTGCTGGATTCATGCGAAGGATCGACCGGCTGTGAGCGATCTAAAGAAGACGGAGGCCATTGGCCACCGGTGGCGGGGGCGGGTGTGACAGGGTCAGTCTGTGGCGGACGAGCCGCGTGCCGTTGGGGATCGGAGCTGCGTTGACCCATGAGAGGAGCCTGGCTTTCGTTAACGTTGGAAGAGGGACGTGGTGTCGGGACCGGGGGTTCGACTGCCTGCTTCATTTCCTGGGACGTTTCCTGGGACGCCGCAGACACAGAAAAGATGCGGCCCTCCACCGGAACTGAATGTCTTGTTGAACTGGTTGAAGTGTACTCGTTCTGCGCAGCCTCGAGATCGGGCCCACGGTAGATCTGACGGACTCCGGATGCATCGTCGGGGTGATAGCCCTGCGGACGGCGCGGATGGCCCGAGGAAGCGCGACGCTCGCGATCGCTGCTGGAGCGCAATTCACCTGGCGGAGTGGTCTGTTCCTGCCTAGACGGTTCGGCCGCGGGCCGCAGCGATGGCTGAGAGTGGGTGGGCGTTTGCGGGGTGGAAGAGGCCGTGTAGGGATCCGATATCCTGCCCGGAAGATCGGGCGATGCATGATGAACGCCGGACGCTGCTTTGCGGCGCATCTCGGAGTCGGCGTAGCGGGCAGCTTGTCTCTGTGCGGAGGCGTGCGCCTCGGCGATCTCGCGTTCTTCGCGGCGTGCGGCGGCCTCGGCGACAGCAGCGGCCTCTGCACGGCGAGCGGCTTCGACGCGCTCGGCTGCAGCGGTGCGCGCTGCCTCCTCGGCCTCGCGCAGGGCACGGCGCATGGAGGAGTCGGCGTCATCTGCCTGATGGGTTCGGGCGGCCTGCGCTGCGTGACGCGCTGCGGACTCTGCGGCAGCAGCTGCGGCTTCGGCCTCGGCCTGGGCCAGCAACGCCTGCTCACGGACCTGCTCGGCCGCGCGATGCCTCAACTGCGCGCGATACTCGCGGCGCGAAGCAGAGAAGTCGCGATACTTCGCTCCGTGAAGGTTCGCCCAGGAGTAGAGAACCGCGACATCTTCGGGGGTCTCGGCTACTACCGGATCTTCGGTCCTGTCCGTGCTACGAGAATCCATATTTCCTAATCCTGTGCTTCGGGTTACGGCCTTGTTTTTCTTGAACTGCGCCGGTTCGCTGCCAGTTCAAATGACGTGTTTTGCACCCGTTATCATGCAATAGCCTGAGGCTACTGTGGGGAATACCCCAAGTCAATGAAACCGTTGTGCGACTTAAGTGTGACCGGGCGATGAATCCCGGGAATCCCGCATGAACCTGGGCGAATGCGGTGGCCGTAAAAGGCTTCGCTGCCGTTGTTTGTAGGCGAAAATCCGATCGTCTGAATGTGCTAACTTGGTAGTGTGGTTTGAGAGCGTAGCTCAGTTGGTAGAGCATCGCCCTTTTAAGGCGTTGGTCCTGGGTTCGAGCCCCAGCGCTCTCACCATCTTCCCCTAATATTGAAGATCACTTGGCGGCCTTTTCGTCCGCAACCTACGCTATGTCAAGGGTTAGGCGGTAGGTTTGTCCGGAGGGGGTTCTACGGCGCAAAACTCATCGAGGAAACGATCGCTGTACTCGTCCACGAGCGTTTCAACTCGCTCGGCGGAGTTGGCGCATACGATCAGGCCGGCGTGATGATGCCGGTTGAGGCGCCGAACGACCTCGGGCGCGTCGTAGCTGCCAGTGTCGGGCTGGTCCTGGCGCGCGAGACAGATGACGCTTCCGGCGTAGAGCAGCTTCAGCTTTGGCAGCGCGTACTCCATGTGGAAGAGCGCGGAGACCTCCATCCTTGCCCACTCGACCCAGGGGTTGATCCCGGAGGCGAATTCGACGACATCGGCGATGTGTGCGCCGCCTACGCGGGCCGCGGTCTCAAGGAAGTAGAAGCTGCCGTCAGAGTGCGCTTTGATGAACTCCGTGTGCGTGACGCCGGAGACGAGGCCGAGCGACTCGATCACGTGGGTATGCATTCCGAGGAGACCCAGGGCATCGCTTGATTCCCTGTCGAGCGCCCGTGTGCTGAAGACGCCTCCCTGGTGCATGGTCTCGATGGGCGGCTTGCCGTATTTGTAAGCCGAACTGAAGACAGTCCTGCCGTTCCAGGTTATGCCCTCGACGTGAAAAATTTCGCCGGGGATGAAACGCTCCAGCAGGTAGTGCGACTGCAGATCGCCGAGCTGGTCGAGAATTGGCCATAGCGCATCGGGCGTTTCGATCTTGCGAATGCCGATCGCTGAGGCGTTGGTGCGCGGCTTCAGCAGCCAGGGGCCGGGGACGTGGCTCATGAATTTGCGGATGGCGCTGTAGTTGAAGACTGACGTGAACTCCGGGACAGCAACGCCGCACTGCCGGGCGCGGACGCGCATCGCGAGTTTGTCGCGGAAGTGGCGGGTCAGCGATTCGCCCATGCCAGGCAGACGCATGTGCTCTCGCAGCAACGCGGCTACCTCAAGATCGAACTCGTCAAGGGCAACGATGCGGTCGAACCTGTTCTCGCGGGCGAGGTAGGTGACGGTGTTCAGGATCTGCCCCGGAGTGAGGTTCTCGGGCATGGTGACGAGTTTGGAGATGGACTCGCGAGGCCAGTCGCCGTGCTCGAGCTTGTCGACCGTGAGAAGGACGACGTTGACGCCGAGGCGCGCAACCTCCTGGAGAAAGGGCTGGCCCTTTTCGTAGGTGCTGATGCAGAGAATGGTGGGCTTCTGTTGCTGATCGGTCACGCTGGCTCCTCTTGCGAACGGGAACGAATGGCCTTCGGTTCGACAGTTACGAATGTACGTCTTAATCCATTGCAGCGAGACTAAATCAAGAGGCTAAATCAAGAGACGGGTTCCTCAGCAAAGGTTTGTTTCACGCCGTCTTCGAGCGGCGTAAACCCTGCAGTGTACCCTGCGGTTCGCAGACCGGCGATGTCGGCCTGAGTGAAGTGCTGGTAGCGATTCTTCAGGTCGCCGGGAAAGGGAATGTATTCGATCTTGCCTGCGCCGTGGACCTGCATCAGGGCGGCGGCGACGGAGTTGAAGGTGCGGGCTTCGCCAGTGCCGGCGTTGACTACAGCGTGGATGGACTTCTTTGGGCTGTCAGGCAGCAGGCCGGCGAAGAACATGTTGATGCGGCCGAGATCTTTGACGAAGACGAAGTCGCGGCGCTGCTCGCCATTGGCGTAGCCGCCCGAACCCTCGAACATGCGGATGGTGCCGGTGTCCTTGAGCTGCCGGGTGAAGTGGTGGATCACGCTGGCCATGCGGCCTTTGTGCTGTTCGCGGGGGCCGTACACGTTGAAGTAGCGCAGGCCGACGACGGTGCTCTTCATCTCCGGAAGAAGGCGGCGGACGTAGTTGTCGAAGACCAGCTTGGAGTAGCCGTAGATGTTCAGTGGACGCTCGTTGCCTGGGAGTTCCGCGAAGTTATTACTTGCTCCGTAAACGGCTGCGGTGGAGGCGTAGACGAGCGGAATCTTGCGGTCGAGCGCGAAATGCAACAGCTCCTTGGAGTAGGTGAAGTTGTTGTCCATCATGTAGTGGCCGTCGTCTTCGAGGGTGTTCGAGCAGGCTCCCTGATGCAGGATGGCGCGAATTTTGGTGTTCTCGAAATGGCCTCCTTTCAGCGCTACTCGGAATTCGCGCTTGTCCATGTAGTCGGCATATTCAGCACCAGCGAGGTTCAGGAACTTGGGACCAGTCAGGTTAGGGGCTGGGGCGAAGTTATCCACGAGCAGGATGTCGCGCTCCCCTGCTTGGTTGAGTTGGTGGATCAAGTTGCTGCCGATGAAGCCGGCACCGCCGGTGACGATGATCACTTCTGCTTCTCCTCGCTCGGCGCAGAGTTTGCGGTGAGCTTTTTTACGATGTTGGTGGTCGAAAAACCTTCGACGGTGGGAACGATCTCGACGCGTCCACCGGTTGCGATAACGTCTTCGTGGCCGACGACGGTCTCGACAGTGTAGTCGCCGCCTTTGACCAGGACGTCAGGCTTCAGGGCGCGAATAAGTTCGAGCGGCGTGTCCTCTTCAAAGAGGACCACGGCGTCGACCGCAGCGAGAGCGGCCATGACGCGGGCGCGTTCGCGCTCGGCCACGATTGGGCGAGTGGGTCCCTTGAGACGGCAGACTGAGGCGTCGGCGTTTAGGCCGAGCACCAGTTTTGAACCGAAGCGGTGACAGTCTTCGAGGAGCGTGATGTGGCCAACGTGGAGGAGGTCGAAGCAGCCGTTGGTGAAGACGATGGTTTCGCCGGAGGCGCGCCACTCGGCTACGCGCAACTTGATGCGTTCGAGGTCGAGGATTTTTTCGCCGGCGGTGAGGCCTGAACTGGGCGTCAATGCTGCAACTAGTTCGTGTCCGGCGATGGGTACGGTGCCGACCTTGCTGACCACAATTCCTGCTGCGAGATTTGCGAGATCGACGGCGGTTTCGACCTGCAGCCCACCGGCGAGGCAGGCAGCCAGTGTCGCGATGACTGTGTCTCCTGCGCCTGAGACGTCGAAGACCTCGCGAGCGCGGGCGGGCGAGTGATATACGCCGGTGTTGCCTGGGGAGGATGGTCGGAGGACGGTGATTCCCTTCTCGCTCATCGTGACGGTCAGGAATTTGAAGTCGTGTTCGGCGACCAGAGCCTGACCGGCGGCCAGGAGTTCTTCGGTGTGATGGGCCGGGACGCCTGTTGCGGCGGCGAGTTCGCCCAGGTTTGGGCAGACCGTCGTTGCTCCTGTGTATTTGCTGAAATCGGGTGTTTTGGGATCGGCCAGCACGGGGATGCCAGCTGTGCGTGCAACGCGGATGACGGCCTCGCAGTGAGCGGCTGAGAGAGCGCCTTTGGCGTAGTCGGAGAGAACGACCGCGTGGACCTTCGCGACCAGCTCGGTGGCGCGCTCCTGCAGGCGCTGGGCGTCAGCGACGGGCGGTACGTCACGGCTCTCGATGTCGAGTCGGAGCAGTTGCTGCGTGCGACCCACGATGCGGGTCTTGGAGATAGTGGGGAGCGAACTCGAGACCACGCCAACCGTGTCGATGCCGGCACGCTCCAGAATTGCTGCGAGTTCGGTCTGCTCGGAGTCGCTGCCCCAGAAGCCGCTGAGAAAGGTGTGGCAGCCGAGACCGGCGAGGTTCATGGCGACGTTGGCTGCGCCACCGGCCCGCTCGTACCGGCGGGCATGACGAAGAACAGGAACCGGGGCTTCTGGCGAGATGCGCTCAACGTCGCCGTGAATATAGCGGTCGAGCATAATATCGCCGATTACCAGCACCTTGAGCTGGCCGAAGCCGCCCTCCAACAGGTTGAGAATCGAATGAAGCTCCGGCAGCATGCGCGAAAAAAATCTCCCTGGAACCATCATCGCATCTTCGCTCATCTAGCCCAGAAGGGCGCGAACCTCGGTGACTACCTCATCGACGGTAATTGAGGTCAGACATTTTTTTTGTTCGACGATGCAGGTTTCGAGGCCGCAGCCCCAACAGTCAGTCCGGTGGTAGAGGACGCGATGCTGTTTACCGTAGGGGAACCAGACCCGCGGCTTGTTGCGAGCGGCGAAGATCGCCACGCAGGGGGTCTGCACGGCTGCCGCGAGGTGCATTGGGCCGCTGTCATGCCCAACGAAGGCGCGGGCCTGGGCGAAGACGGCGGCGCTCTCGCGAGGTGTCAGGACACCACATAGATTGACCACTGGACTAGTGGAGTTTTGCCGCCGCCAACCATCTGCGGCGAACTCGCTGGCTTCGCTCTCTTCCGGCGCTCCGCATAAAACTAATGCATAACCTGGGTAAAGGATGGCAAGACGATTCAGGAGGGCTCGCCAGTTGTCGCGGCCCCAGTCTTTCGATTGAACCTTGGTGCCGACGCTGACGGCGATGATTGGATGACTTGCCGTCACAGCGAGTACTTCCGTGGCCCGGGCATGTTCGGCGGCGGTAAGGCGCAGATCCCAACTTGCCGAGGAATCCAGATTGGCGTCGCCCAGCTCGGCCAGATTGCGGGTGAGACGCGCTGCTTCCGGTTCGAGAGCCTGTTGGGACTCGTCCCAACGGTTCTGCTGCATGTCTTGGGTCACGGGAACTCCAATAAGGCGTGGAATTCCGCAGAGGCGGAAGAATTTTGCATCGCGGAGGGCGGCCTCGACTCCGCGAGTTGGGCCCATGTAGATGAGCACCTGAGGACGCCAGCGGAGGAGCTGCCACCAGAGAGTGAGGAGTTCGCGGGGGCTGCGCGTGCCCGCGGTGTAACGGAAGTAGCCGTGGATGAGGCCGCTGCCATCGAGGACAGCGGCGGCGGGCGGGGCTTTGGCGTTGACTGGAAAGTTCGTGAGCAGGCGGCGCTGGGCGTCCGGAAAGACACGGGCGATAAGATGAAGCGCCGGCAGTGCAACAATCGTGTCGCCGAGGCTGCCTAGCCGGTAGATCAGGACCCGTTTTGTCGAGCTTGGCATCGTGTGACTCTAGTCTGCTTGGTTCGTTGACTTCCAGCAAGCCTTAGGGGGAAAAAGTAAAAAACGAGAAGCAGATCCTCCTGCTTCTCGGAGGGATGACAACTAAAATAGGTGCGGGATGGGGGAACTATGCTCGATGCTCTTTTGATAACGCGGACGCAAGACGAGATGACGGCAGCTCTGCATGAGGGTGACGGTCAGTTGGAGATCGAGACGAGTGCGGATGGATTGATGGCGCTTGCCATGGCGCAGCACCGGGCGAACTTCGAGCTTTGGCACGAGGAAGACAAAGCCCGCGTGCCTGGAGCGCCCGACGCGGAGATTGCGCGGGTGAAGCGGGCTATCGATGTGCTGAACCAACGACGGAACGACCTGGTGGAAAAGATGGATATGTGGCTGATCGAGCGGCTGGAACAGGACCCTGGCGCACCGCTGCACTCGGAGACACCTGGGTTGATGGTCGATCGGCTTTCTATCCTGGCGTTGAAGATCTATCACACACGCGAGGAGGCGCATCGGGAGAGTGCGACGGAGGACCACCGGCTGCGGAATGTGGAGCGGCTGGCCCGGCTGGAGGAGCAGCGGGGAGACCTGGCGGAGTGCCTGGATGCGCTGTGGGCGGAGGTGCTCAAGGGGACGCGGAGATTCAAGCTCTATCGGCAGATGAAGATGTATAACGATCCTGAGCTGAACCCGGCAGTCTATAGTCAGAAGTCGCGGACCGCGGCAGGATAAATGGGCCCCAGTTGACCTGACAGCCAGGTCTGCGTATAAAACCGACACGTGAATAAACAAATAACGAGCTACCGTTAGAATGGGGAAGCTCAGAAACGACCAGGCGACAGGACAGACCATGGCTCAGACAAAGACCGTAGCACCACCTGCAACAAAGCGTGCTCCGCGCACGCTCGCTGGAACACTCCCTGCTAACGACAATGCACGAGCGCAGATCGTTGCGCAGTATGAAGCCGCACTGCGGCTGATGCAGGACGGGAAATACGATAAGGCTCATACGGCGTTCGAAAAGATGCTGGCAGCGGGCGCGGGAGAGCTGGCGGAACGCGCACGAATGTACAGCAACGCATGTTTGCTACAGACTTCCAAGGGAAAGAACACATTTGCTAGCCACGAGGAGCACTACGACTACGCCGTCTCCCTGTTGAATGACGGACACTATGAGGACGCACGGGAGCAGTTCAAGCTCATCCTGAAGGCGAACGATAAGGCCGACTATGCTCTGTACGGATTGGCCGTGCTGTCCAGCATGACGGGCGATTCGCATCACTGTCTCGAGCATCTGACGGAGGCAATTCGGCAGAACCCGCGCAACCGGATTCAGGCGCGTGCCGACTCTGACTTTCAGGATATGGCTGACGATCCACGCTTCACGGAGCTGCTTTATCCGGAGGTCTAGAGCAATTCTCCCGTCACGTCCATAAGTTTCAAGCAATCCGTGCACCCCCCGGAGAATTGCTCTAACCCGCTCTGTAATCCAAGCGAAGCCAATTGCATTTAAGCTTGGGTAGGAGACCTCGCGCATGCCGTTCTCGAACTTGACCGAACCAAAAGACAAAGAGCTGCGGGTGGTCGCCATCGGCGGCGGCACGGGGTTGTCGACTCTGTTGCGCGGGCTGAAACGATATGTGGTGACTCCGGAGCGGAGGAGAGGGATACGGATTGGGAGCGCACCGGAGCCCCAGGGCCCTCCGCTGCTTCCCTGCCCGTCGTTGCGGTGCATTGTCCGGGAGCTTTCGGCGGTCGTGACGGTGACGGATGACGGGGGCTCGTCTGGACGCCTGCGCGAGGATTTCAAGATGCTGCCTCCGGGAGATATCCGGAACTGCATGGTGGCGCTCTCCGAGGACGAACACCTGCTGTCGAAGCTGTTTCAGTTTCGCTTCGAGCATGGCGACCTGGAGGGGCACAGCTTCGGCAATCTTTTTGTCGCGGCTCTCTCGCATATCACCGGAGATTTTGCGCAGGCAGTGCAGATGTCGTCGCAGATTCTGGCGGCGAGAGGAAAGATTTTTCCCTCTACGAACACAAACGTGAACCTTGTGGCCGAGATGGATGATGGCTCGCTCGTGCGTGGTGAGACCAACATCACGGCGAGCAAACATAGCATCGTCGAGCTGCGGCTGGAGCCGGAGACCGCCGATCCGCTGCCCGAGACGCTGGAGGCGATTGCCAACGCTGACCTGATTACGCTAGGGCCCGGGTCGCTGTACACGTCGTTGATCACCAACCTGCTGGTTCGTGGAATACCAGAGGCACTGGAGGCGTCTCGAGCTACAAAGGTCTTCGTGTGCAACCTGATGACCCAGGCGAATGAGTCGCTGGGTCTGACGGCTTCGCAGCATATCGAGAAAATCATGCAACATGCCGTGGGGACGCAATCGCCGATCTTCGACTATGCCCTGATTAATACAGGGCCGATCTCTGCGGTGCGGCTGGCGCAGTACGCGCGTGAGGGTCAACAGCCGATCGAGGCCGACCTGGAACGGATACGAGCGCTTGGAGTGGAGCCGGTTACCGGGAACTTCGTCCACGAGGGCGACGTGCTGCGGCACGACTATGATAGTGTCGCCGAGCGCGTGCTCGCACTTGGGCTGGAGCGGTCGACACTGGCGCCAGCGCAATAGGTTTTTCGATTATCCGGTGAGCGTGTCCGCAGGCTCGATTGCCACTAACGAAGCTGGAGTGGCGGACTCGACGGTTCGCTTGAGCTGGCCGCAAGCGGCGTAGATGTCGCGGCCCCGAGGGCGGCGAATGTAGGCGGGGATGCCGGCGGCCATGATGCGCTTCTGAAAGGCGGCAACACCGGACTGTGGCGGCTCGTGGAAGGGCATATTTGGCCCGGAGTTCCAGACGATGAGGTTAATCTTGCAGCGCATGCCGTGGACCAGGGCGATGAGCTCGTCGGCGTGCTGGAGTGAGTCGTTGATGCCTCCGAGGAGAACGTACTCGAAGGTGATCCACTCGCGGTTGCGCAGGGGGATCGTCGCCAGGGCGTCCAGCAGCGCCGCGATGTTCCATTTGCGCGTGATGGGCATGATGGACTCGCGGACCTGATCGTTCGAGGCGTTGAGGCTGACGGCGAGCTTGGGGCGGACGGTTTCTTTTGCGAAGTCGAGGATGCCTGGGAGGATGCCGGAGGTGCTGACGGTCATGCGCGACTCAGGGATCGGCATGTGAGTGAGGAGGCGGACTGCGGCGATGAAGTTGGCGTAGTTGAGAAAGGGCTCGCCCATGCCCATGAAGACTAGGTTGATGCGCGCGGGGGTGTAGTTGCCGCGGGTGCTGCCGAGCTCAACTTGATGGCGGTTTAGGACCGCAGCGACTTGGCCTGCGATCTCACCGGCGGTGAGGTTACGGCGGATGCCGAGTTTGGCGGTGAGGCAGAACTGGCAGTTGACGGCACAGCCAACCTGGCTGGAGACGCAGATAGTGGAGCGGCGATACGGAAAGGCGGCTGGGGGTTTGCCGGTGCGGGCTTCGGAGGCTGCGGAGTCTTCGGCCTCCTCCTCTTCGGCGGCCTGGGAGCCGTCTCCGCGTTCCCCGCCGTCGCCGTCGGGCATCCAGACGGTTTCGACGGTCTCGCCGTCGGCCATACGGATGAGATAGCGTTCGGTGCCATCGATGGAGCGGGCGGTCTGGACGATCTCGGGCAGGCCGACGGTGTAGCCTTCGGCTGCAAGGGTGTCGCGCAGGGCTTGAGAGAGCGTGGTGGCCTGGTCGAGCGAGGTGATGCGCTGGCGGTAGAGGGCCTGATGGAGCTGCGCGGCGCGATAGGGTCGCTGACCGAGACGGTCCATGAGGGCGGTGAGCTCGGCTAAGGACAGGCCGAAGAGAGGCTTTACCTCAACTGATGGTTTCGTAGTTTGGATTAAGTTATTCATACAAATAGAATTGTGTTAGTCATATTTTGGCAGCCAGGGTGACGGATGCGGCCTACGTTGCAGCGTTCCTATCCCAGTTTACTCGGTGGTAAGGAAGGTGGCCTGCCTGCTGTGAAACAATGGAGATTCAAGGAGCCGCATGTCTGTAATGTTGATTGATGATGTCCCTGTGACCAGTACCGCGCCACGAAATATCCGAAAGACTGTCCTTCCCAACGGCCTTTTGGTGTTGACCGAAAGCATGCCCCATCTTCGGAGCGTCTCGATGGGGGCGTGGATCGGCTCGGGATCGCGGGACGAGGCGGCTGAGGTGAACGGAATCTCGCACTTCGTCGAACACATGGTGTTCAAGGGGACGACCTCGCGGTCGTCGCAGCAGATTGCCCGTGAGGTGGATACGATCGGCGGCAATCTCGACGCGTTTACCGGCAAGGAGATGGTGTGCTTCAACATCAAGGTGCTGGATGAGAATGTGCCGCCTGCGCTGGACGTTCTGGCCGACCTGGTGCTGCATCCGACGTTTGCGCCGGAGGAGTTGACGCGCGAACAGGGCGTGATTCTCGAAGAGATCAAGATGGACGAGGATAACCCCGACTACCTGGTAAATGAGGTGTGGACGCAGAACTTCTGGAAGGGTGATGCGCTGGGGCGGCCGATTCTGGGGACAGCGAAGACGGTCGCGAACTTCAATCAGCAGATATTGTTTGACTTTTATGCGGGAAGATTTACACCGCAGAAAATGGTTTTTTCGGCTGCGGGAAATCTGGAGCACGACTCCTTTGTTGCGCAGGTGGAGAAGGAGTTCAGCTGGCTGACCGTGAGGGGCGAGGCGGTTGTCCCTAAGATCGCAGCACCCAAGGCGACTCCGCATATTACGTTGAAGCGGAAAAAATCGTTGGAGCAGGTGCAGTTTTGTCTGGGGGTGCCGGCCCCTCCGGTGAACGACCCGCGGCGGTATGGGGTTTATCTGCTGAATACGATGCTGGGTGGCGGGATGAGTTCGCGGCTGTTCCAGACCATTCGCGAGGACGAGGGATTGGCTTACGCGATCTACTCGGAGATGAACCCGTTTCGCGATACCGGTTCGTTGTGTGTGTATGCGGGAACCTCGGTGGATAAGACCCAGAAGGTATTGCAGCTTACCCTCAAGGAGTTGCGGCGTCTCAAGGAAGAGACGGTCAGCGACGTGGAGTTGAAACGGGCCAAGGACCAGGTGAAGAGCAACATGGTCATTGGGCTCGAGAGTTCGGGGAGCCGAATGACGAACCTGGCCAGGCAGCAGATGTACTTCGGGCGCTTCTTTGGAGTCGACGAGATCATGGAAGAGATTGAGGCAGTGACGACGGCCGATGTGCAGGAGCTGGCGCAGGAGCTGTTCCAGCCCGAGACGATGGCGTTGACGCTGCTGGGGAATCTTGGCTCGATGAAGGTCGAGCGCGGAGATTTGGCCTGTTAGGGCGATGCTGATAGAGTTTTGTTCGGAGTTGGAAACCAGGATCGCTGAGGAACGATGAAGATCATGAAGGCATTGGACAGATTTCGCGCAGAACGACAGATTGAAAAGCAAGGGACTGAAGGATTCACGCTGATCGAACTGCTGATCGTCATGTCGGTGATGCTGATCCTGATGACTCTGGCTGTACCGCAGCTTTTGAAGCTGCGCAAACAAGGGCAGGAGCTGTCGGCTATCCAATCGCTGCGAACGATTGGGCAGGCGGAGTTGCAGTACAACTCGGCATATCCGGCGAACGGTTTTTCGTGCTCGCTGGCGACGCTCGGCGGCGATCCGAAGTCGGGCGCACCCACCGCACAGGCTGCCCAGTTGATTACTCCGGACCTGGCGAGCGGACAGAAGGCCGGGTACACCTTCGCGATCACCAATTGCACCAAGGTGACTGTGAACAACCAGGACATGTACACGGGATACGAGATCACGGCTGTGCCGAACTCGATTGGAAGGACCGGCGATCGCGGTTTCTGCACGGATGAGAATAGCAATATTCGTTTCGATCCTGCGGGTGGAACCAACTGCACGCAGCCCATTCAGTAGATGCTGGCTCGAGTGGATGCTGAAAAGGCTGCGAAAAATTTGCCTATGTGGCCGGTGAACAAAAGGCCCGGGGCTAAAGCCCGCTGTATCGTCTGCATTTTTCGTAGGGCTAAAGCCCTGCGCTCCCCCCGAAAAAGCACAATAACAAATTTTTTCGCGGCCTGTAGAACGGTCCCCCTTATTTTGGTTTGTGTATTGCTCTGTTGTGCTTCGTGCGTGCTGGCGCAGGAGAATGACGTCATTGTCCGCAAGGTTGACGACCATTACAACCACCTCAGTTCCCTGCGCGCGCATTATACGGAGCGCTACTCCGGCATGGGGATGGATCGCACGGAAGAGGGCACGCTGCTGTTGAAGAAGCCGGGGCGGATGCGGTGGAGCTACGCTGCGCCGGTAGGCAAGGTGTTTGTGCTGGACGGCAAGTTTGCGTGGTTTTATACGCCCGGCGACGCGCAGGCTACTCGGGTGCCGGCGAAGCAGTTGGATGATCTGCGGTCGCCGCTGCGGTTTTTGCTGGGGCGCACGCAGTTGAGGAAGGAGCTCGACAACCTTGCGGTGGAGCCGAACGGTTCGGGGTTTCGGATCGCGGGCGTTCCCAAGGGGATGGCGCAGAGGGTCAAGCTGCTGTCGCTTTGGGTGACGGCGACCGGTGTGATTGAGCGGATGCGGCTGGAAGAGGTGGATGGAGCGGTGACGGAGTTTGCGTTCTCGCAGATGCAGGAGAATGTGCCGGTGAAGGATGTGGATTTTGCTTTTATTCCGCCAGCGGGGGTGAGCGTGGTCGAGGGGTTGCCACCGATCTAGTGGAGTGCCGATCATGGGAACCACGCCCTTGCGCGCCGCTTCCACATCCCATGCCGCGTTTTCCATGAACCAGGCAGCACGCAATAAAGCAATCGGGACCGAGGTAGTGCGTAGCATCTCTTCCGTAATTTTGGAGTTGTTCAGAAGGTTGGTTCCGCAACATGGGCTCCAACCGTGGAGAGAAACACGATCTTCCCCGGCCGGGTAGTTTCCATTGCAACCAGCCCTTCGCGCCAATATCCCAGCCTTCGTCTACGGCGACTTCAAGATCTGGACTCCAACCATCCTCAAATCTTCCTCTACACCCGAACCCTCAACGACGACCGGTACCTTCGTCATTCACAATTTCTCCTCGCAACCAATCGACTACACCCTGCCCGATAACATGAAGGCCGGCACCATGCTTCTCGCAAACTATCCCAGCCATGAGAACTCCTCCACGATCCTGCACCTCAAGTGCTGGGAGTCCGCATCTACAAGCAGTAGCACCTTCAAAAACGACTCGCCGACGACTCACCACATCGCGACCCATCTTCGTTCCGTCAGAGACGGAAGATGTTTTGGCGGCCGAAACCTCCGGAAGGCAGCCGATTCGTAACTTTGAAGTGGGAAACAACGCTGAAGTAAATTCGAGTGGATGGGCACTGATTCGGACCGCATGCTACAGAATACAGATGTGCCGGAAAATAGTCGGCGAATAGGGGCCGGGATGGCTGGAGTGGTGACGTGGGGTGTGATCGGCGGAGGCGATTCCGCAAGGCGCTTTGCGGCCGGGCTCAGGCATGTGACTGGAGCAAAGCTCGCCTCTGTGTGGACACGTAAGCGGGAGGTGGCCGAGGCTTTTGCGGCACTCTTCGGCGGAGCGACCACTTGCACACTCGAGCAGATGTTGAGCGGTCCTGTCGACGCCGTGTACATTGCCACTCACCCCGACAGTCATCATGCCTACGCTTTAGCGGCCCTCGCAGCCGGAAAGCATGTGCTCTGCGAGAAGCCGTCTATGCTGAATCGACAACAGTTGGAGGAGGTGTTGGCCGCCGCGCGCATACGGGGCCTGCTCTTCATGGAGGCAATGAAGCCTCCATTCTTCCCTCTTTACCGCAGGCTCCGGGAACATCTTGAGCAGGATCCAATCGGACAAGTTGCCTTCGTCCGTGCAGGGTCCTCCATCGCCGATGTCCCGCTGAACCATCCGATCTACAACCTGGATGTGGGTGGGGGCAGCCTCCTCGGCATTGGCCCCTATGAAGCCTTCCTCGCGCTCGACTGGCTCGGCCCTGTAGAACGAGTCCAGACCTTCGGCGAAATAGGCCCAACGGGCATCGACACGTTTGCCACACTGCAAACCAAGCACGTCAACGGGATGGCCCAGCTTTATTGCGGTCTTGGGCTCCACGGCGAGGGCGATGCTTTGCTCGCCGGGCCATTAGGAAATGTCGCAATCCCGAGCAAGTGGTGGAACCCTGTCCATGCGACTATCCGGTACGTCGATGGACGCACCATTGAACTCGACGAGCCCTTTGAATCCACCGGGTTCAACTATGAAGTCGGTCACTTCTGCGATCTCCTACGCAGCAGCCGCACAGAGAGCCCAATCATCACACACGACATGTCGCGCCAGATGATGAGCATCCTCGACCATGCTCGAGTCGCGATCGGCCTCGTGTACCCCCAGGAACTCTAGGAGGGGCACCTCAAGAAAGAAAATCGTCTATGTTTCTCGACGCACAGTGACCCAACCAGACCGCCCGTTTGACGACTCTAGATCGTGCGAATAGTGACCGGGTCATTCTTCCATCCTGAAGTGGGATCTCCAACCTCCCTTCTCCTCGATCTCGCTGTCGCCCTGAATTCAAATCTCGGAGCCGGTCAGTCCGCCCTAATCGGGGAATTCGAAGCTATTGATGATTCCATTCCCAACTGTGTAAAAATCTTCAATCATGACGCGCATGCGACACCTCGCCACCCCTGTCCTCGCCGTAGTGCTCTTAGCTCTTTCACGGCTCGCCCATGCACAAGAACCTGTCACCGCAGCCGACGCCATCCAAAAAATTCAGAGGCACTATGCCCCTGCGCCGCCGTCCAACACTGTGGACACCATCAAGGCTGGCGACCCCAGCACACCCGTCACTGGTATCGCCACAACCTTCCTCGATACGATGGACGTCCTCCGCGAAGCCTCCCGCCGCAACGAGAATCTGGTCATTACGCACGAACCGACGTTTTATAACCATCTGGATGACACCGCATTCTTCGAAGACGATCCCGTCTATAAAGAGAAGCTGGCATTCATCGAGCGGCACCACATGGTTGTCTTCCGATTGCACGACGAGATTCACATGGCTAGGCCCGACCCCATCGGCATGGCGCTCATTGAGGCCCTGGGAGCTACAAAGTATCTCGACGATCCTAACGATCCCAGCCTCATTACGATTCCGCCCGTCTCACTCCGCGTCTTCGTCCGAGAGCTCCAGTCCCGTCTACACACGCAAACCATGCGTATCGTTGGCAACCCCGACATGTCTGTCAAGCACATCGCCATCCGCCCTGGAGCCTCAGGACTGCAACGTCAGGTCAGCGCGCTCCGTCAAGACGACGTAGATCTCCTCATTGCAGGAGAAGCTTCTGAGTGGGAGACGGTCGAATACTCTCGCGACGCTACCGCACAAGGACGCCAAAAAGCTCTTATCCTCATCGGCCATCAACCCTCAGAAGAGCCCGGCATGGAACAAGCCGCAAAAGACATCCGAACACTCTTCCCAACACTCAAGGTCGATCACGTCCCCGCAAAACAGTCTATGTGGAACCCTGACCACCCGCCCGCGCAATAAGTGTTTCAGGCAGATCTGGTTATCGAGCGTATTTCTTTTGGTTTGTGCGCTTCCCTGAGAAGGCGCGCCTCGAAGTCAATATTTTTGAGCTCCGTTTGTTGGTGTGCGGGAGCACACTGGCTATCAGAGCTGCCACTGTCAGCGATCATCCACGGCGTAAATCTCCGAGCCAAAGCGGTCCGGAAAACGGGGAAACTTAGGACTGCACTTGACGCCAGCCAGGAGGCGGACGCCCCGTCTCTGCATTTCGCGACTAGCACACTCCGCTGGGACGAGACGCGGTTCCCGACTCCTGAGTCGGAACGGTCTGCGTGCCTGGTACGGTATAGGGTGTCGTTCCAGCCAGGTTCGCGACACATTGCTGGATCGCCTGCGGGAGGCCAGGAAGTGTGGACGGTAGATTCGGAATCGACTGGTCAGGTTTTTTGAAATTGAGCGCGCTGGTCAGGTCTCCGACCGTCGCGCGGCGCCAGGCGCTCAAGTTGGGCACTTCAGCACCGAACAGAGTCTCGAGGAATCGCAGCACCGAAGTGTGATCGAAGAGGTCCGATGACACGAACCCGCCTCGACTGAACGGCGAGATGATCAGCGTGGGCACGCGAAAACCCAATCCAATCGGGCCGGCGATCGCTGGACTGCCGGTTACGGTCGGGTCCGGTATCGCGGGCGCGGTCACATATTCGCCTGGCGTGCCGAGAGGTGCCGTCACCGGTGCAACGTGATCGAAAAATCCGCCATTTTCATCGTAAGTAACAAGCAAAACCGTCTTTGCCCACAGTGCCGGGTTTGCCGTTAGAGCACTGACGATGAGGGAAAGAATATTCTCGCCAAATATCGAAGGCGAAGGCGGGTGATCCGAAGTCAGGACCGACCCCACCAGCCAGGAGACTTGCGGCAAATTCCCAAGTGCCACATCGGCCAGGAAGTCGACGGGGAACTGTGGTCCGAATGCATTCTGATGCAGGACCGACGCAGGATCCTGAAAATTCTTGAAGTAGGAGAGAACATTGTCCGAGAGAATCCCGCCGAGAACAGTCTCATCGGGCGACGAGTAAACCTTCCAGGAGATTCCCCGAGCCTGAAGCTGCTCCGGCATTGTCGTATAGGTCAGACGGCCGTAAATGGCTGTGCGATTTGTAACGATGGTCTGCAAAATCGGCCCGCCGTTTTTTCCATCTGGGTCGAGTGAGGCCGCCATCGTGTAGAGACGATTCGGGTCGGTCGGGCCTATCACCGAGCAAAAATAGTTGTCGCAGATCGTGAACGCATCGGCCAGAGCGTAGTAGTAGGGAAGGTCTGCGCGAGTGTAGTAACCCATACTCAATACGGCGTCGTTGGAATTAATCGGAAGACGCGAACTCACAAAACCATCCATCGCGCCGTTGTTCCAGCTCTGATGCTGTGGCACCCAGTCGTGGGTGATGTCGTGGGTGCAGGCTGCATTCGCTGTGGAGGTGTCTAAGTGGAATGGCAAGAGTGTTCCTACGGGCGAGATCGTTGTGTTCGCTGGATCGGGTTGCTGGAATGCCGTGCTTCGATCGGAAAATCCACGGACGCCCGGGTAGCTTCCAAAGTAGTGATCGAAAGACCGGTTTTCTTGAATCAGGATCACCACATGTTCGATGTCGGTTAACTTCGAGCAAGCGGGAGGAACCGACGGAGAAGTGATTGAACTGCGCCCGCAACCGTCCAAACCCACAGACGCCAGCTCTGCAACAACAGTGGCGGCTCCGAGTCTAATTAGTTCCCGACGAGTGAGATTCTGCATAAGGCCTGGCGGTTAGATGCTCTCTCCCAAGCGAAGGTAGGATCGGGTACCAAGCCTGACGGCGCCTGCGCAGCAGGTTATTAACTGGACAAGTGGGCATCCCGAATCGAACGGCGAAACCGGACCGGGGAAATCCCGCTCTGCGAAGTAAAGTGATCGGCTTGCGTCATCGAGGCCGGACGACGGGCTATCCGGAAGTTGCCCACTCCACAACTCCTAAGTCTCTTCCCAGCACCGCGCGAAGATGGAATACTAAGTTACAAATGCGCAAGCTCCTGATCGCCGCCAACTGGAAGATGTACAAGACCCCCACCGAATCCACCGCCTTTCTCACCAGCTTCTACCCGCTCGTCAAACACAGCACCGAGGCCGAAATCCTTCTCTGCCCCGCAATGACCTCGCTGCCCGCGCTGATCGACGCCGCCCGCTCTCGCTCCATCTTCATCGGCGCGCAGAACATGCACTGGAAGAACGAAGGCGCCTTCACCGGCGAGACCTCACCCGTCATGCTCACCGCTCTTGGCGCCACCCACGTCCTCATTGGCCACTCCGAACGCCGCCAATACTTCGCCGAGACCGACACCACCGTCAACCTCAAACTCAAAGCCGCCCTCGCCCACTCGCTCATTCCCATCGTCTGCGTCGGCGAAAAGCTCGAAGAGCGCGAGGCCGACCTCACCCGCAACGTCCTGGAACTCCAGACCTCCATCGCACTCGAAGGCATCGATCCCGCCACAGCCGCGCCGATCGTCTTCGCCTACGAGCCCGTCTGGGCCATCGGCACCGGCCGCACCGCTACCCCGGAGATCGCCGCTGAGGCACACACACTCATTCGCGCCCAGATCGCCAAATCGCTGACGCCTGCTCTCGCCGCCTCGATCCGCATCCTCTATGGCGGCTCTGTCAAGCCCGACAACGCCAAAGCCCTCTGCTGTCTCGAGGACATCGACGGAGCACTCGTCGGAGGCGCCAGCCTCGACCCCAAATCCTTCGCCGAGATCGTTCACAACGCCATTGCAAAATAAACTGGCCGCATGGCAAGAGACCATGCGGCCAGTTTTTCTATTCCCTCTTCCCTGCTCCCTGCTTTATCGCACCACGCCAGCCTGATCCATCGGCCAGTACACAAACGCCGCCTTGCCGTAGATCAGCTCCCGGTCCACCGGGCCAAAGTCGCGGCTGTCGCTCGAGATCGACCGGTGATCTCCCATCACGAAGTACTCATGCTGCGGCACCGTCATCTCGGGCTGCGACCGGTCATCTTCGAACCGGTTCGGCACATAGGGCTCCTTGACCCGGCTGCCATTCACATAGACCAACCCATGGTCGATACGCAGCGTATCCCCGGGCAGCGCGATCACCCGCTTGATATAGCTCTTCTCATGGTCATGCGGGTACAGGAACACCACTACGTCTCCGCGATGAATCTCCCCCACTCTGTAAGCCAGCTTGTTGATGAACAGCCGGTCCTGATCCTCCAGCACGGGCAGCATGCTGGTTCCCTCGACCCGTACCGGCTGATACAGGAAGATAATAATGAACGCAGACACTACGACTGACACCACCAGGTCTCGCAGCCAGGAGTGCATGACCCCTTTGACGTGTCCTGATTCGACGCGCCCTAAAGGATCTCTCCCCGGCCCGTTGCCTTCCGGCCCTATCTGTCCGTCAGTCTCCACGCTGTCTCCGGATCTCCCTTGTTTAGACGTAGCAGCCGCGCGCCAGTCAACGGATCGCAACCGTCCACCAGGCAGCTCGGAGGCCCGTCTGGAGCGGCTAACCAATTTACCTAGGCTGTCATCCTATATACCACAGGTGGAAGCTCCAAACTTCAGCCTGGCGAAGCCCATGAAACCTATCCCTCGCGATCGGATATCTTTCCACCCCTTTCTCCCCTTTCTCTCTATCGGATTCAGAGGTTTTTCAGGGCCATCCGCGACCCCAAATTGGTACTGCCTTCAACAAACCTTTCTTAGAGCTTTTCATAAGCCTTAGGAATAGAATGGATTGAGCAGCACCGCAGGACAATTTATGGCAACCCTTACCATGCTCGAGCAGGCCCCTACACCGAAATCCGTCAACCGAGGCGCAGAAGAATTCAACGATCTCACGACGGAGACCGCTAATGTCGCATCCGAAGGACTCGACACCAAGTCCGCCCTCGAAATTGCACGCATTATTAACCACGAAGACGCCAAGATAGCAGCCGCTGTCAAAAAAGCGCTGCCCGAGATCGCGATCGTCATCGACACCGTTGCCCGTTCTCTCCGTGACGGCGGCCGTCTCATCTACGTTGGCGCCGGCTCCAGCGGCCGCATCGCCTCGCTCGACGCGTCGGAGTGCCCGCCAACCTACTCCACTGCGCCTGCGCAAGTTCAATACATTATGGCCGGCGGCCCGAAGGCTCTCGCCTCCGCCTCCGACGTCAACGAAGACTCGCCCGAGATCGGTCAGCGCGACATTGCCCGCCGCCGTCCCACACGCAAGGACATCGTCATCGGCGTCTCCGCCAGCGGCCGCACACCCTACGTCGTCGGCGCCGTCGAATACGCCCGCGCCCGCGGCGCCAAAACCGCCGCCATCACCTGCAACCACAACACCCCGCTCTCCGATGTAGCCGACACCACCGTCATCAGCGAGGTCGGCCCCGAGGTCATCTCCGGCTCCACCCGCATGAAGTCCGCCAGCGCCCAGAAGATGATCCTCAACATGATCACCACCGGCGCCATGACCCGTCTCGGCTACGTCTACGACAACCTCATGGTCAACGTGCACATGAAGAACGCGAAGCTGGTCGAGCGCGGCATCCGCGTCCTGATGAAGGTCTGCGACATCGACCGCGACACCGCGATCCGCACCATCAAGTCCGCGGGCAAATCGATTCCCATCGCCGTCGTCATGCTCAAGGCCAACGTCGACAAGATGGAAGCAGTCCGCCGCCTCACCAAATCTGACGGCAACGTGCGCCTCGCCATCGACGACTCAAGACTCGAACTCTAGCTCAGCATGACAGATCGCGAAATCTCTTATCAGGACATTCGAACAGTCCTGTCGATGTGCGCCGTCTCGTTGGCTATCCTCCTCTGCCACACGCTCAAACACTTCACCATCGCATTCGCTCATCCTTCCACCTGGTATGTGGCCACCCAACACCGCTGCGGCTGGGTCTTGATCGCGACCCTCACCTGGTTCCTTTGCGAAACAGCAAAACGCGCCTGGCGGACGGCCCGTAGATAGTCACAACGGCACCGCAACATTCTCCCCCCGACGTGTTTATTCCTCCAGACAGCGGCACCTAAGCCGCAAGAAGGAGCATCACCCATGAACCGCCTCTTGCTTTCAATCTCCCTCGCCCTGGCTCTCTCCGGCACTCTTGTCGTTGCGCAACAACAGCAGGACGCCGCTCCCGCGCCAGCAGTCAAGACCCACCATCACACTCGTAATCCCCAGCGCGAGACCGCGAGACTAACAAAGAAACTCAACCTCTCGGCCGACCAGTCCGCGAAGCTCGAGCCCATCCTCGCCGGCCGCGACCAGAAGATCGACGCGCTGAAGAGCGACACCACCATCACCCCGATGATCGCGCAGAAGCAGATGCATGCCATCCGCCAGCAAACGATGCAGCAGCTCGCCACCGTCCTCACGCCCGAGCAGATGCAGCAACTACGCAGCATGCGCCACGCGCACGGTCGCGGCGAGCAGCAACAGCCAGCACCCACCACCCCTCAAGCTGGAAGTTAGCACGGCCCTCCCCAACGAAGGCCCCCGCCAACCGGGGGCTTCTTTCTACCTCCCGGCCGGAACCACCCCAGCTACTCATTTCCACGCCAAATCTCCGTAAACTGACTGAATGGACAAATTCGTAGTACGCGGCGGCAACCCTCTTCTCGGCACCATCAAAGTCTCCGGAGCAAAAAACTCTGCCCTCCCCTGCATGGCCGCCGCCATCCTCACCGAAGACGAGGTCATCCTCGAAAACATCCCCCAGGTCCGCGACATCGAGACCGAGCGCAAACTACTCACCAGCATGGGCGCCGAAGTCGAGCTAGGCTACGGCCGCGCCCAGCACCGCACCCGCATCAGGTGCGCCATCCTATCCGACCCCGTCGCCAAATACGAGATCGTCAAGACCATGCGTGCCAGCTCTCTCGTCCTCGGCCCGCTCATCGCCCGCACCGGCATCGCCCGCGTCGCCATGCCCGGAGGCTGCGCCATCGGTGGCCGTCCCATCGACCTCCACATCAACGGCCTCGAAGCCATGGGCGCCACCATCACCCAGGACCACGGCTACCTCGAAGCCCGCAGCCCCAACGACGGCAAAGGCCGCCTCAAAGGCGCGCACATCGTCTTCGACAAGATCACCGTCACCGGCACCGAAGACCTCCTCATGGCCGCCACCCTGGCTGAAGGCGAATCCATCTTCGAAAACTGCGCCCGCGAGCCCGAGGTCACCGACCTCGCCGCCCTCCTCACCGCCATGGGAGCAAAAATCGAAGGCGCAGGCACTGGCACCATCCGCATCCACGGCGTCGCCAAGCTCCACGGCGCACGCCACCGCATCAATCCCGACCGCATCGAAGCCGGCACCTTCCTTATCGCCGGGGCCATCACCGGCGGCGACCTCAACGTCGACTGCTGCGAACCCAAACATCTCGGCGCACTCATCTCCAAGCTCGAGCAGTGCGGGGTCAAAATCGACGTCGGCGAGGATAACGTCCGCGTACGCTCCGGCGGCGAGCTCAAAGCCGCCGACATCACCACCGAGGAGTACCCCGGCTTCCCCACCGACATGCAGGCTCAGTACATGGCCCTCGCCACCCAGGCCGAAGGCACCAGCACCGTCACCGAAAACATCTTCGAAAACCGCTTTATGCACGTCCAGGAGCTCATCCGCATGGGCGCGAACATCACCATCTCCGGCCGCACCGCCACCGTCCGAGGCAAAAGCCCGCTCCAATCCGCCGCCGTGATGTGTTCTGACCTTCGTGCCTCCGCCTCGCTCGTCCTCGCCGCCCTCGTCGCCGACGGCGAAACCATCCTCGACCGCGTCTACCACCTCGACCGCGGCTACGAGCACTTCGAAGAGAAACTCCGGGGCGTAGGAGCCCAGATCCGCCGCATGGGAGACGTCTTCGGGAAAAAGTAACGAGTAAAGTTACAAAATGTTATTTACAAAGCGGACAGGTCCTTGCAATATGTAAACGCATCCAATCCAGCCTTACCATAAAATCGGCGGCTCAACCCGATCCGCACATAGCCGAGCCGTTCATAGAACCGGATTGCCCGTTCGTTCCCCGTGAACACATGCAGCTCCATCCATTCAGCCCCCTCGGCCGCCACACGTATCTCCGCCTCTCGCATCAATCTTTTCGCCAGCCCCATCCCCCGGCACCGCTCTGCCACATCCAGAGTCACCACATATCCCCGCACCTCCTCAGCGCGCAACTCCGTCTGCGCGATTACAAACCCAACGACTTCACCCTCCACACTTTCTGCAACTATCGTCACAGCATTTTGCGCTTGGGCGAAAGCCCGCATCGAATCGCGATCAAACCGGAACTCCTCAGCGAAACAAAGCGCATCCAGCCGGAAGATCGCCTCCAGATCATCCGCCCGATATCGCCGAAGCTCGACCTCCGTACATCCCATCGCAATCCTTTTTCTCTGAGATGACTTAAAAGAAAAATGCGCTCTGCCGAAGGTTCCGGCAGAGCGCACCGACTATAGAATCAGAACTGCACCTTGGCAGCAAACTGAAGCTGACGAGACGATCCAGCATCTCCGATCGCGCCTCGCGTCGACGTAATCTGACCGAAGGTGTTGCTGGTCGGCGATGCCGTCAGCACAGGGTTGCCGAAGTTAGCCTGGTTGAACACGTCAAACGCATCCATGCGAAGAATAAAACTGACGCTCTCCGCAATCCGCGTCGTCTTCTGCAACGAGACGTCGGTATCGGAGAAGCCAGGTCCAGTCAATCCGTTGCGCTGCATAGAACCATAACCAATAGATGGGGTAAGGAAGTTGCAACCAGGCGTCGCCGTTAGGCATGACGTGCCGACGATATATGGGATGTTGAAGTTGGCGAGTGCCTTGTGAATACCGGTTGAAGGACGCGCGAGCAGCGTAGGCCGAATATTACCCGAAGCTCCGCTATAAGCCGAGCCCGTCACGACATTCAAGGGGTTTCCGCCTTGTATTTGAGTGACGTCTGCAAGGAGCCAGCCTTCCTTCAGGCGGTTGCCATGGAACGGCAGCGTCCACGTGCCGCTGAAGACAAAGTGATGACGAACATCGAAGTCAGACAGGCCGTAGCTTCCAGCAGGGTTGGTGTTGTCTTGGATGCCATTGCCCGACTGGGAATTCTCGTCCATCGACTTCGAATAGGTGTAGGTCGTATTGAACTCCAGGCCGCCGCGAAGTGACTTGCGACCCGTGATCCACAACGCATTATAGTTCGACGTACCAATGGAATCGTTATAGGTGATATTGCCGAGCGGCCTCACACTGCCATCCAGCAACTTTGCCGTTGGGTATGGACGTGTGCCGGTTGTCGCTGTAGGAGAAGCATACACAAACTGATTGATGTTATGGTTCAGACGAAGATGGCGGCCTTGGGAACCAATGTAGCCGACCTGCAGCGCTGTCCCATGTCCGAGATCCTCTTGAACGTTCAGATTGTAGGATTCGATATATCCATTTTTGAAGTTTGGATTGACCGAACTGGGAGCCAAACTGGACGCAGCCGCAATTGAAAAAGCCGTGCCAACGGGTGCGCCTGTAATATTGAGCGGATTTGACAGCGGGGGATTCGATGCGAGGCCTGTCACCGCGCTGATGATCGGTTCGTCCACGAGGTACCCGAAGCCACCGCGAACAGTCGTCCTCCCCTTCCCCGATACGTCATAGATAAAACCAAGACGCGGTTCGTAGTTGTTGTTCTGCTTGTAAGGCTGGTTCACCTGTTGGAAAGCACTCGTAGCGGGGTTGAAGGTAATGAACCGGTGACCGCCCTCGGCAGGCGTTCCATTCCACTCGTACCGTAATCCAAACTCTGCGGTAAAGGCAGGGGTCACCTTATAGCTGTCCTCCACAAATGCGGCAACCGCGCTGATAAAGATCCGGTTGGTCACAGGATTCACAGAATTGGCGGTAAAGGTATTTGTGAGGCCATTGATAAAGTTGGGTGTTGTAGTGAAATTGACCGTGCCGGCGGTACTGCTGAAGTTATCGCCGATAAACCGCCGGAATTCGCCGCCGGTCTTGATCGAATGCTTGCCCTTCAAATAATTGAGCGTATCGGAAAACACACCCGTGGTCACAAAGCGCCCTTGGGGGAAACCAAAGGGTCCGCCGAAATTGAGCCCAAGATCGGTAACCGTTATTTGCGGCAATCCAATAGCAGCAGTAACACCGTTCGGAATGCCGTAATCGCTTGAAATTGCATTGAACGAATCCGCGAAGTTGATCGCGATGCGATTGAACCCCAGCCGCGCCTCGTTCACAACATTCGGGGAAAAGATATGAACTTCGTTAATCGTCCCGATCTGACGATGCGCGGTGCGATGGTCCCCAAATCCAGCGACAGTGTTGCCTTGCAGATTTGGCTCTGTGCGCGCATCCTGTTGCCACGCATAGTACAGGTGCAAAGTATCCGCGGCGGAGATATTCAGGAGTAAGTCGCCGCTGTACTGGTCCGTCTTTACGGGTCCGGGAGCGGATCCTGTAGCTACGGCCGTGGTCACACCTGTGGCCGAAGTCGACTCAACGCCTACCGGGATCAGGGTGATAAGTTTGCCATAGGCCGTCCCTGCATTTGTATTTGCAAATTGCGTACGCTGCGCCAGCGTCGGCACATTGCTCGTCAGTAGAAGGGCCTGCGTCTGCCGCAGACCTTCGTAGCTCAGGAAGAGAAAAGCTTTGTCCTTGAGAATGAAGGGAACCGGACCGCTAAACGCACCGCCGAAGTTATTCCGTATAAATTGATTCTGGCGGGTTCCCTTCCGATTGAAGTAGTTGCGCGCGTCAAAGAAATTGTTTCTTAGATAATCGAACGCCTCGCCGTGATAACTGCTCGCACCGGAACGCGTGGCAACGTTCACCACAGAGCCCGAGCTGCGGCCATACTCCGCCCCGAAGGTCGAGTTGATGATCTTGAACTCCGCCGTCGTATTGATCGACGGCTGGAACGTGATCTGGTTTTGCGTCATGTCGTTCAGATTGATGCCGTTAATCTGGAAGTTGTTCGCGTCCTCGCGAGCGCCGCCCGTAATGTACGAGTTTGCCCCGAGACCACGGCTGGCGCTGGTCAAAAATCCATTCGCTGGGGGAACCACAGCTCCCGGCGTCAGGTTGGTCAGATCGAGAAAGTGACGTCCGTTCAGAGGAATATTCTGCACCGTATCTTTATCGATCACCTGTCCCATCGTGATCGTCTGCGAATCGATGATCGGCGCAGCACCGGCTTCTACTTGGACAGTCTCGCCTGATGACTGCACATTCAACTTCACATTTGCGGTCACGGACTGGTCCACCTGCAGGGTAACGCTCTTAATCACACTGGTGCCAAACCCCGCAGCCGTAGTCCGAATCTCATAGTCGCCCGGTTGCAGCGAAGGCACCACATACGCACCTGCACTGTCGCTCACCGTCTCTCGAATTGTATTGTTGGAAAGCGAACGCACTTTAACGTTCGCACCGGGCACAACGGCCCCACTCGGATCAGTCACCGTCCCGGCCAATGTGGCCGTCGATTGCGCAAAGCACGCACTGACACTCACCAGCAGCAACGCAACAAAACCTAACAATCCATTCGTGAACTTCCATGAAGCATTCATTCAAGCCTCCCGCGGAAAACTCGCACCCTATCCGAATATCTCCGGACGGAAATGCGGCTAAGGAAATAGGACCTGTCCTCGTTTTGCGGTGTGCAACACACACCCGATCGTCCTAAGTAATGCCGGCGGCTTGGTCTTCTGTGCCCTCGTTGACCTCTGAGCGGGGCGCGACCAATTCCACAAGGTGACAGCTACTGGGTGATATCTAAAATTTCATGCTTCCCGGCTAATGTCAATGTTTAGATACCGTTACAGGCAAATGTTTTTTTCTATAAATCTCTCAATAAGTCGGCAACTTAGCCCTAATTCGTCCGGCGAGGGTGGTCGGTTCCCGGTTCGCCAACAAGCAACGCTGCAATCTGTCACTGCCATCGGTCACTTCGACCATCGAAGTTGTCCAACGGCCCCAAATATTGGGTGAATCCGATGTGTCCACAGTTTTGCCACGGAATCTCCGCGACAAAAAGAAACGGAATAGACCTTGCAGATGGAAACAACGCTCTCGAAGGCCGCCCTAAGCTAAAAAAAGATACTCCTGTAGACGGACCCCATCAAAAAAAGTAATGAAAACAATTTATTCGGACAGGCAGAGAGGGATGTCACAAATTACCCCCCGCTTCGTCTCTAATTTGTAATTTCGATGCGGAGAGACCCCAAAACAGACGTTTGTTGTCTGCGAGGAATTCGTTCGCAGTTCAGCGAAAGGTGTACAACTGTTGCCATATGTTGCACATCCTCTCCCACGGCGCAAGATGACAGCCAAGAAGACGGGGCCAGCTCTACTCCCTCGACTCCGAGACCCGCTGGCAGGCCATCGTCAGCATCGCACAGGAGATCGGCATCATCGTTCACCCCGAACTCTGCATCTTCCTTGAGAAGAACATCTGGTCGCCCGAGCTCGGCTATCCCCCTGTCCACGACCTGCTCTCCCGCACCCGCGGCTTCACCGCCATCTTCTGCTTCAACGACACCGCAGCCATAGGCGCCGTCAGCGCGATTGAAGACGCTGGCCTCAACTGCCCCCGTGACATCTCCGTCATCGGCTTCGGCAACATCATCGTCGCCGAGTATTTCAACCCGCGACTCACCACCGTGCGCCAGCCGCTGCATAAAATGGGCTGGACCGCAGCCCAGCTACTCATCCAGCGTATCCATTCGCCCCACGAGCCCTGTCCCCAGGACGTCTGGTTCGAGCCGGAACTGATCGTGAGAGAATCGACCTCGGACGTTCACAATCCTTCCCCGCCCTCACCGCGAGGCAAACGCTGACAGGAGCGCGTTGCAGCCAACTCACCCAGAGGCAAGCCCATCTACCCTCAACTCCGCGCGCCCGTCTCGGACGCTCGTCCCGGTCTTCCTGTATTTCATCGCGGCCGGCGTTGCCACCGTCATGCTCGGCCCGCTCCTGCCCGGTCTCATTCAGCGCTGGCACATCCAGGACGCCCAGGCCGGCACCCTCTTCACCGCCAGTTTTTTCGGGCAATTCTGCGGAGCGTGGTTCGCCACGCGTAATCTCCGCGCCAGCACTCTCTACGGCTCTGCCATCACAGCAGCCGGATGCGCCGCCATGGCCTGGGCAAGCTTTGGCCAGGCACACGTCGCGCTCTTCTGCGTCGGCTTCGGTCTTGGAGCGGGGCTCACCGCCGGCAATGTCATCGCGGGCATCACGGTTCCCGGCGCACGCGCTCGCCTCATCGCCCTGCTGAACGTCGCATGGGGTCTCGGCGCTATCGCATGTCCTGTACTCGTGCGTCTATCTTCCGCTGGCGGCATCCGACACTTCTTCTTTGCGACGGCCGCCTTGCTTGCCCTCACATCGGTCATCTGCATCGCAATCCCGCATCCGGCAAAGCTGATTGAAACATCCTCGCAACTCGCATCGCAGACGGCCTCCACAAAACCGCGCATGCCTCTATCTCCGTTGCCTCTCTTTGTCTTCAGCACAGGCGTCTTCATCTATATCGGCGTCGAGAACTCGCTGGGCGGCTGGCTGCCCAGCTACGCCGTTCGCACTCACCCATCCCTCCATGCATCGTCCATCTCTATCTACTTCTGGGTGGCGGAACTCATCGGCCGCATTCTCGTTACCGCACTGATGGGCCTCTTTGGCGAAGCGCTTCTCTATCGCATCTGCCTCGCACTTCTCATCCTCACCCAGATTCTGCTCTGCGCCACCACGCATATCTCCGCCCCTGGCATCGTCACGCTGACCGTTCTCGCGGCGCTCAGCCTTGCTCCCCTCTATCCGCTCCTCCTGTCCTTCCTGCTCGCCCGCACCGGCAACCACGCACGCCTCGGCGCAGTCTTCGCCACGGCGTCCATCGGCGGAGCCACACTACCCTGGCTCACAGGCGTCTTCTCCACCTATCTCCACGGCCTTCGCGCAGGATTCCTCATCCCCGCAGCAGGAGCAGCCCTGCTCCTCTTCCTCTCCACCGTCATCACCGCCAAACCCGCTCCACCCTCCGAAGCATAGCGGCACGGCCACAGCATGCCGCCGCGATGCACCTCCAGGATTTACGAATCCTCTGAGCGCTTCTAACCAATAAATTTGTGTCCGGATCGATTGATATTCACATCTGGCTTGTGGGGCCGACAGAGTTGTTGGGTGGGGTTGACCCAACTCGCTTCCAGAAAGCCCTTACAATCCGGGCCGCTCTTGAGAATCGTTCGTTGCGAGAGTCCTGCATGCTGGCAAGGTCATTCTTCGCGTCGAAGTAAATCTCTGAAACTTCAGGGCCTAACTTCGCTATCTCGTCCTCAACACTTGAAGCGCACATAACTCCTCCGCGGTGCAGGAATTTGATAATACCACCGCCTCTTAAATTTAATCGTATAAAAACGATTTTCTTGTGCCCTGGCCGTGCCTTGCGCTTGCCCGCTTGGCCCACATCCCAATGTTTCTCACGCCGTCGGGTTCAGGGAGCGGAGACGGTTCGCAGCGCCGATCTCAACACCCAGCGAGAGGTTATCGAAGCCTTCCTCGCTGCCGCACGCGGGGGTAACTTCGAGGCACTTCTGGCAGTGCTCGATCCAGACGTCGTGCTCCGCTCCGATCCCGCCGCCGTGCCTCCAGGCGCACCGACAGAGATTCGCGGTGCTGAAATCATAGCCAACCGCGCAGCCAGGGAGGTACCCGCGCAGCTCAACCGGTGCTCGTCGACGGAGCCGTGGGCGTCATCGTAGCTCCACGCGGCCGTCTCCTGATGGTCCTTCGCTTCACCATTGCGCACGGAAAAATCATCGAAATCGAAGCAGTCGCCGCCCCTGAGCGCCTCCGCCAACTCGACCTGGCCGTCCTTCAACGACTGATCGAAGGGTACCCACCGCCAGGTCGCCCTAAAGAAAAGAGGCCAGGCTAAGCCTGACCTCCCAGCTCATGTCCTCCCACTCCAAAGGCCGGGGGACATTGGAACCGAGTGCGAAATTGAAGCTATCCCTTGCCGCTTCCCCATTTAGCGGGAAGCAACAAAGTGATCGCGAAGCTGGATAACTGCAATGACAACGAGTGCCGCCATGGATGGTCCGAACAAGAGATACATAAAGCCTCCTTCCCGGAAAAGTGGGATACACCGAAATTGGGCCGTACTTAACTACAATGGGAATGAACGGGATAGACCCATCCGATTCCCCTGACGATGTGTTGGTGCACTTGTCCTTATTGCAAACGGCGAGCCAATCCCAAAAGCCCGAAAAATCCCATATTTCTTAGCTTTTTGTCGAGAGGAGAACCCGCGACTATGCAGAAACCCGGTCGTTTAGCGCCAAAAGATTACCCACAAGGCAAATGTTTTCCACTATTGATGTGCAATTTCTAATATGAAGCGCACCTCATCAAACAAGGTCAGCTTCCACCCGTTTCAGCTTCAGCTCCCACGCAAAGCCGAACTCAGACCGCAACAGTAAAGCTGTCTTCGCTGCGAGTCACCGCTCGATACATGGTGTCGCGCTCAAACGGCTCTCGCCCAGCCTCAGTAATCAGCCGGACCAGATCCGCCCGTCTCATCCCCTGCGGAGTCGTCGCCCCGGCATCGTGGTAAATCTTCTCCTCGATCACCGTGCCATCGATATCATCCGCACCGAACCGCAGCGAGATCTGCGCCATCTTCGGCGACACCATCTGCCAGTAGCTCTTGATGTGCGGAAAATTGTCCAGCATCAATCGCCCCACCGCAATCTGCCGCAGATCGAGCATCCCCGTCGTCTTCGGGATATGCGCCAGCGCCGTATTCGCCGGATGGAACGCCAGCGGGATAAATGTCTGGAACCCGCCCGTCTCATCCTGCACCTCGCGCAGCTTCACCAGGTGGTCGACGCGGTCTTCATCATTCTCCACATGCCCATACAGCATCGTGGCATTCGACCGTAGCCCGATCTGATGCGCCGCACGCGCCGTCTCCAGCCACTCGCTGCCATCGATCTTGTGGTCGCAGATGATATGCCGCACCCGGTCGGCAAAGATCTCCGCCCCACCCCCCGGCATCGAATCCACCCCCGCAGTCTTCATCCGCTCCAGCGTCTCCGGAATCGTCATCTTGCCGCGCTTGGCAAGAAACGCCACCTCCACCATGGTGAACGCCTTGATATGCACCTTGGGAAACCGGACCTTCAGTCCGCGCACCAGGTCCATGAAGTACTCAAACGGCAGATCGGGGTGCAGCCCGCCAACGATATGAAACTCGGTCACCGCCTCCGACAGCCCGGTGCCCGCAGTCTCCCACGCCTCTTCGAGCGCCATCGTATACGTCCCTGCATCGCCCTTCTTGCGTCCAAATGCGCACAACCGGCACGAGGCCACGCACACATTCGTCGGGTTGATATGCCGATTCACGTTGAAGTAGGCGATATTCCCATGCAGCCGCTCGCGCACCAGATTCGCCAGCCAACCCACGGCAAGAATGTCGCCGCTGCGATACAGCGTCACCCCATCCTCAAAGCTCAACCGTTCCCCCTGAGCCACCTTCGCCGCGATCGGCAGCAGGTTCATATCCTCTGTCTGAAAAGGATGTCGCACTCGCGTATCGAAGGACTCAAAGCTCATAAGATGATTCTATTCCTCATCGGCGCCGGAATGCTTCAGTGCTTCGCCACTTCACTCGAATCAACCATGCGCGGCTGCACCACGACGCCATCGAACAAGGTCGCCCCCACAAGATGATCTCCCATGGGCCGCACCAGTCGTAGATGCCAACCAGTATTCCAATAGTGCACAGCCCGGTCCGGCAGATGGACCGCGAAGGCGATCGTGTTCTTGTTATTGGCCGTGATCAGCATCTGTTGCGAAGGCTCATCGTAAAACAGGCTGTTCACATCCCGGATGGGAAGGTTCTTCAGAGCCTGCCACGTCGCGCCCTTGTCCTGCGAGACAAAGACGCCCTCCCGTCCAGCCACCCAGAGCCCCCCGGCATCATCGACCGCCACCGCCGCGAGTTGCTCCAGTGTCGCAGGCAGCGTCACCGGCTCCCACCCCTGGCCTTCATCCGACGAAAGCACCGCAGACCTCAGCGTCGCCGCCAGAACCCATGACTTTTCGGAAGCAACAAAGCTCCAATCCTGCATCTCCGGGCCGACGATCAGCTTCCAGCTCTCACCCGCCGTCACACTCCGCAACATCCCGGCCGAGGTAGCGGCGTAGAGTGTGTCCCCAGCCCGCGCCATCGCGTTGACATTCGCGTCGAACCCATGCGTTGGAGCCGCCTCGCCCGGCTTCTTCGCAGCCGCGCCCCGCGCCTTGCCGCCATGCCTGGCCCCGGCAGGCTTCACCGGAGCAGCCGTCTTCTTCTCCGCTGCCGGTTCCGGACTCTCATGCTCGCTGAGAGAGACATTATTCACCCGGCTCCACAGCTCTCCCTGAAGCCGGTAGATGCCATGCCCCGTACCAGCCAGCACCGTTCCATCCGACGCCTGCTCCAGGCTGAACACATCCTGCCCATTCAACCCCGCGCTCTTCTGCGACCAGGTCAGGCCGCCGTTATCGCTGACAAACACCCCACCCCAGGCCTTGTCGTTCACCACACCCACATAGATCGTTGCCGGCTGCGTCGCGTCCCCGATATACGCGGTAATCTGTCGCGCGGAGAATCCATTATTCGAAGGCTGAAACGAGTAGCCCCCATCATTGCTCGCCAGCACTCCCCCGCGGTCGGTTGCCATCAGGATACGGTTAGTATTCGACGGATCGATATACACATCGTTGACAATAACCTCAGGCCCGGTCGTCCGTATCCAGGTCGCGCCCGAATCTCCTGTGCGAAACAGACCCTCCGTCGTCCCGGCAAAGACGATATTCAGATTCTGCGGGTCCTGCATTAGCACTCTGGTCCGTCGCGCGGTCGAAGGAATCCCCTGCACTTTGAGAAACTTTTCCCCCCCGTTCTGGCTCTTGTAGATTCCCGAACAGGCGCTCGCATAGACCACATTTGAGTCCTTCGGATCCACGATGATCGAGAACACATCCGAGTCCTCGATGACCCCCTGTTTGATGCTTGTCCAACTCCCGCCGCCGTCGATTGTCTTCCACGGCAGATGCCAGGTTCCCGCATAGATGATCTCGGGATTGGCCGGATCGATCGCAATGGATTCGACCTCATGGATCTCATTGCTGTCCTCAGGGCTGATCAGCTGCCAGTGCTCCCCCCCATCGGTCGACCGGTAAACACCCTTCAAAGTTCCCGCCACCAGAATCTTCGGATCAGACGGTGCCGCCGCGAGCGCCCGGATGGATTGCCCACGCATATCCGCCTCGCTCTCCCAGTTCACGCCACCATCGTTACTGATGTAGAGTCCTCCATCTTGGCCCCCCAGGACCCAGGCCCCAACCAGAATATGTTTTGGATTTGCGCTATCCACCACGATGGAATCTAACGCCAGATCGTTCCGCTTGCCGACGGAGGCCAGCCGCTTCCACCTCCCGCCTCCGTCCCGCGACTCATACATCCAGCCCGTCAGGGTGCCCAGATACAGATGCGCGTGGTCGTGCGGATCGGCAACAAGCGAACGTGCATCTCCTCCATCCGGCCCGAACGGCAGCCAGTTCGCCGCATTTAGCCGAAGGCATGACAAAGCGAAGAGAAGGGCCACGCCCGCAATTTGAAATCTGTGCGCTTCTTTCAAGAGAGTTATCCAGTCTGAATCTTAAGTCTAACCGCTTTTGGGCGATCAATTTCAGCCACTATCAACACAAAGGCTGACTGGGGATCAACCCAGTCAGCCTTGGTGCTTGGTGAGAGTGTGACTTTACTTCTTGCGCTTTCTGGCAGGAGGCGTCCGTGGCTTCGCCTTGACCGCGCTCTCATCCACAGGGGTGAGACCGGAGGTGCTCAGCGTTGCGCCGGCGGGAATCAACGTCGTCGTCACAGTCTTCCCGTTCTCCGAACCGGTGTAGGTCGTGATGCGGCTGGCGTCGATGCCCTTCTCCGTTACCAGGTAGTCCTTCGTGTTGACGGCACGTTCTGCAGCATACTCCGTGCCAACCGCCTTCTTGCGCTTCCCGGTCGGGGTCGTCTCCTCGCTGGTCGCTTCGCCAACCACAGCCAGCTTCGCATCCGAGGCGCTCTGCAGTTTCAGGGCAACATCATCAAGGCAAGCCTTGCCTTCGTTATCGACCCGTGTCGGCCGCTTCGCATCGCGCTCGAAGCTGACCGAGCAGAGAGCGCTGGTAGACGGCGGCGGAGGCGGCGGAGGCGCGTTGACGGTAACCGTGGTCGTGGACGATGCGGTCTGACCCTTGTCGTCAACCACGTTGCAGGTCACCGTAATTGTTCCCGGTGCTGCACCCGCCGTGCTCAACGTCGCACTTGGGCCACTGCCGGATACAGAGCCGGCCGAAGCGCTGTAGCTATAGGTCAGAGGACGATTCTGAGGACTCGAACCGGTCGCCGTGATCGTCGCCGAATCTCCCGGAGCAACCGTAGAAGGATTCGCCGAGCAGCTGATCGTCGGCGGCTCAAACTGCTTGACCGTGTAGGATGCCGTGCAATCTGCCGCCTGGCCGGGCTTCAGACCCTCGGAGACATGCCCTTTCACCGTATAGGTGCCGGGAGCCGCAGTCTTCGTATCGATGGTTGCCGTGCTGGAGGTACCGGAGATCGTACCGCCGTCAGCCGTCCATGTGTAGGACGCCGTCTTCTTTGGATTGAGGTTGGCAGCCGTACCTGTAACCGTGATGGGGTCTCCAGGGAACACGGTCGTGGGTGAAACTGTGCAGGCGTAAGTCACCGGTGGAGGAGGAATGATGTGGCCGAAGTGCGCCACGATACCCGAACTCAACTCTGCGCCACTCAGATTGGCGCGACCTCCCAGAACCCCGGGAGTTGGGATGGTAGTCGATGGACCAAAATTGGCATGGATGTAGCGATAATCCGCCTCGAAGAGACGCAGCGAAAAGCGGTTATCGAAAAACGGTAGGTCATAATCCATCCCGCCGCCAGCCGTCAGGGTCGGTCCCCACCGAAAAGGCTCATAGTACGTGCCGTTGTGCGAGTTCGGGCCGTCGAGATAACCGCCACCGACAAGCCCATGCGCAAATAACGTAAAGTTTTGCATCGGAGCGCGGAAGATGGGACCGGCAGAAATGCTAAAGAAATCATCGTTCTTGCCGTTCGGATGCGCCGCGCCGATCACCTCGCCGCCTACATACTTGCTGAAGTAGTAAGCCCCGCTGCCGATCGCACCCACATCAATGGATGAGTAATTGATTCCTGCGGGCTTCACCTGTCCGTGGGCTCCAAAATACGAATACCCCAAAAACACATCAACTCGCGAAGGGTTAATCCCACCCGGGGCGGCTGTACTGGGAGTTTGTGCATTCAGGCTTCCGACTCCAACACCGACTGCACACGCAGCCAGCATTAACCGGCTCAAATTGCGTAACTGGCTATAAACCATTCGAGTTCCTCCACTCAAATTCTTGCGTTGTACGAAAATCTGCGATTTCAAACAGGATCCGTTGGGTTGTTCGATTCTTTACAGCTTACCGCAGTTGCTACTTGCTCAGATAAAAAATTACTAGCCGGACACTATATTTTCAATACGTTACCCGCCAAACCGGCAAAAATCTCCCAAAGACATCACAAGGGTACCCATCCAGTAACCAACCCGCCCTGCAGCACCAGTTAGGACAGATTCAAGGTCCTGCGCACCGTTCCCCGTTCCTGCTGGATCTTTTCCTGTAATAGCGTGATCGCGTACAACAACTGCTCAGGCCGCGGCGGACATCCGGGAACATACACATCGACCGGAATGACCTGGTTCACACCCTGCAGCAGCGCGTAGTTATTGAAAACCCCACCCGAAGTCGCGCACGCTCCCATCGAAATCACCCACTTCGGCTCCGGCATCTGCTCATAGAGCCGCCGGATCACCGGCGCCATCTTCTGCGAGACGCGCCCCGCGATGATCATCAGATCGCTCTGCCGCGGCGACGGGCGAAAAACCTCCGCTCCGAACCGCGCAATGTCGTACCGCGATCCGCCCATCGACATCATCTCGATCGCGCAGCACGCCAGCCCAAACGTCATCGGCCAGATCGAATTCTTTCGCACCCAGTTGATTGCCGCATCCATCGAAGCCAGAACGATGCCCTCCGGCGTCTCATCCCCCCAGCTCACCTCATGCAGCTTCTCCTGGTTCTTCCCAAAACTATCCAGGCTGCCAAAAAGATAGCGGTCATTCTTTTGCGGAACTGCCGTCGGACGGCCGCTGCTCGAAGTCTCATTCCCAGCTGTGCTCATATCTCTACTATAAAACCTGGAAACCCTAATTCAACTGGTAAAATCACCTAAATTCGTTCATTTCCCGGTCAATAACCCACAGTCCACCGGTAACATGCGATTCACATCTCATCCAGCTGTCCTGGTAGGCGCTCCGCTCCAGCCTCACCGCGCATTCTCCTCGATCGCCTGCATCAGAGCCCGCCGCAGCACCCGCTCCTCGTCCTTATCCAGCTTCCCGCCATTGCGCGTCAGGTAGAAGACGTCGATCGCCGTCTCTCCCTCTGTATCCACGAGCGCCACCTCGATATTGCAGCCGTGCGCCGCCAGCGTGAGACTCAGCGCACGCAGCAACCCGGTCGTATCCTGCGTCACCACCTCCAGCAGCGTGCTGTGCGACGAAGCCTCGTCGTCAAACTCCACCCGCGTCTCCACTACCACCAGCGGAGCCTTCCGCCTCCCCCGCCGCCGCCCGCTCAACAGCTTCTCCAGCGAAACCGCCCCGGTCATCACATCATGCACGCTCTTCACGAACGCCTCATGCTCCGAGGCATTCATCTCCAGCGTCCGAAAGCCATCGGTAAACCGGAACGTATCCACCACCACCCACTGCCGGTTCGAAAACGCGTCCGCCGTAACGATATTCATCCCCCACGCCGCCAGTGCACCCGCCACCGTCGCAAACAGCTGCGGCCGGTCCCGCGTCACCAGCGTCAACTCGCTCACCGTCGGCGAATAGCGAAACTCCAGCTGCACCGGGTCCTCCGCAAACCGCTGCGCCATCTTGAACTGCGTCCGCACCTGCTCCGGCGTCCTGGTCAGCACATACCGCTCGGGGAACCCATCCAGAAACTCCCTTACTTCCGCCTTCTGCCCTGGCAACAGCGCCACCACGCGATGCACTAGTTCGCTCTCCTCCTGCGCGCCCAGCCGTTCCTCGTCGACGCTGCGATCCAGATAGTTCGCCGTCGCAATATAGAGCTGCCACAGGTTCTCCGCCTTCCACGGCGTCAGCGCATCCGGATGCACGGCATTGATGTCCGCATACGTAAACAGCGTCAGCATCCGCAGAGCCTCGGGCGTGTGCACCTTCCCCGCAAACGCCCTCACCGTCTCCTCGTCGAAGATGTCCCTCCGCAGCGCAGCCGACATCTCCAGATGATTCACGATCAAATTCACCACCAGCCCGCTCTCATACGCATCCAGCTCCAGCCGCTCCATCACACTCTCGGCCATCCGAGCACTCTCCCGCGTATGATCCCCCGTGCTGCGTCCCTTTCCCGTGTCATGCAGCAGCGCCGCGACATACAACAGCTCCGGATGCGGCAGCTCCCGCAACAACCCGCCGAACCGCGCAGCCCATTCACCCATCGCCCCCTTCCGTTCGCTCCCCAGCCCATGCAGCGTATCGATCAGCACAAACGTATGCTCATCCACCGTGTACCGGTGGTACGCATCGCGAATCACCAGCGCATCGATCCCATGGAACTCCGGAATTAGCAGCTCCAGCACCCCCAGCGCATGCATCGACCGCAGCGCGTCCCCCGCATAAAAGCCCGTCAAAATGCCGCTCAGATGGTGCCACAGCGTAGGCCCCTCCTCCAGATGCGCCGACAGCAGCGGCAGCCCCTGCGACAGCCGCTCCTCCGCATCTCGCCCCAGCGTGCATCCCGTCTGCGCCATCGCCTGAAACACCTGCAGCACCACATCCGGATCCTGCGCCGGCTCATGCCCAAACTCACTCACCGCATCCAGCTGCACGCGACCCTTCTCCACGCGAAACCCCTGCTGTGGCGCGCCCGCCTTGCGCTCCCGCTTCAACCCCGGCAGCTTCGCAGACCCCTTCCCCACGGGAATCTCGTCCATCATCTGCTTCACGCGTCGATCAACACTCCGCGCATGGCGAAAATAAACCCGCATCCAGTAAGCCGCATCCGCCTTCTTCGGCCGCCGCCCCGTCAACCCAACCATTGCCTCTGCCGCAGCATCCTGAGCCTGCCAGTCCAGCGTATTGTCGTCCCGCTCATGCCGATAGTGCAGGAAGCACCGCACCAGCGCCAGAAACTCCACTGCCTTGCGAAACTCATTGTCCTCTTCGACCGAAACCGGATCGGCCGCGTCCCCATTGCCCTTCTTCGCAGTCTGCGCAGCGACCGCTCGCAGCTTGGTCATCCATCCACAAACATGCACGTCCCGCAGCCCACCGGGACAATCCTTGATACTCGGCTCCAGATGAAACAGCGTGTCCCCATACTTCGCATGACGTGCCTCGGTCAGCTCCAGCAGCTTCGTCATCACCACCTTATGCTCCCGCTGCAGAACCTTCGGTACACACTGCCCCGCCAGCTTCTCGTACACGCCGGCGTCTCCCACCACCATCCGATGGTCCATCAGCGAAAGCACAAACTCCGCATTCTCCGGATCGACGTGTTCACACTCCGCCAGCTTCCGCGTCACGGGCGACACGCGAGTCCCCGAATCCCACATCTCCTGATTCACCCGCCGGATCGCATCTTTGACGTCCTTCTCCGCCAGCCGCCCATTCAGTAGAAACAGCAGGTCAACATCCGAATAAGGAAACAACTCTCGCCGCCCATACCCACCCACCGCCACCAGCGCCACGCCAGCACTCAGGCGAGGATCACGTTCCACCGCCTGCCGCCACAGCGCGCTCACCAACTCATCGACGGCCGCGGCCCGCGAAGCGATCGTCTTCGCGCCCGAAGCCCCCCCAGCCTCAAACGCACCGCGAATCTCCAGCATCTTTCGCTGATACTGTCCGCGCATTCCGCTGCTGATAGAGTCGTTTGCTGGCATGGCCACTGTGCTCGAAAGAATTTTAAGCATACAGCCAGCCGTGCCTTGGATTAGCGCTGGCGCTAGGTTGTGTTTGATGAATCGACGTCTTTGCTTCTAGGTAGCCCAAGGCTTCAGCCTTGGGTCTCTCATGTTAGCTACAACCGGGCTTCAGCCCCTGGGGTATGCCTTCTTGTCCCTGCCCACACATCAGAATGATATGTCAGACACAACCTGTCCCAGCGACAACTCACCGCAACTGCGGCTCTCTCCAGACAACACGCTCGACCAGCCTACAACGCAATCTCCCCACGCTCATCATTCCGAATCCTAATCGCCTCATCGATCTTCGAGATAAAGATCTTCCCATCCCCAATCGTCCCGGTCCGCGCCGCCGTCGTAATCGCCAGAATCGCCTTATCCAGCATCGCGTCCGCCACCACCACCTCCAGCTTGACCTTCGGCAGCAGATCGACCGAGTACTCCCGCCCGCGATAAAACTCCGTATGCCCCTTCTGCCGCCCATGTCCACGAGCCTCGATAATCGTCATCCCCTCCACGCCAATCTCCACCAGTGCATCCTTCACCGCGTCCAGCTTCGATGGCTGAATGACCGCTTCAATCTTCTGCATAGCTATATCGTCCTCTCGAACCCGTCGTACTCAATTTTTTAGTGCGCCCAATCGTACCCTTCTTCGCCGTGCTGCGAAAGATCGAGTCCCTCGCGCTCATCTTCTTCACTCACCCTAAGCCCGATCGTCTTATCCACGATGAACAAAATAATCAGCGTACCCACAATCGAAAGGCTCCACGCAATCGCCACTCCAACCAACTGATTCAGCAACTGGTGAGCATTGCCCTCCAACACCCCAGTAGCCTTTCCAGCCCCAAAGATCGGATTGATCACGCTGTTGGCGAAGATACCCGTCAGAATCGCTCCCATCGTCCCGCCGGCGCCATGCACGCCGAAAGCATCCAGCGAATCGTCATATCCAAACGCCGCCTTCACCTTCACCACCATCAAATAGCAGCCGACACCAGCGATCAGCCCAATCCACAAAGCCGACATCGGTGTAACAAACCCAGCCGCCGGAGTAATCGCCACCAACCCAGCCACGCAGCCCGAGATCGCACCCAGCGCCGAAGGCTTGCCCTGCCGTATCCACTCTGCCATGCTCCAGCCAATCGCTGCCGCTGCCGCGCCAAAGTGCGTCGCCACAAACGCCGACGTCGCCAGCGTCCCCGAACTCAACGCAGAACCGGCATTAAACCCAAACCAGCCCACCCACAACAAACAGGCCCCAATAAAACTCAGCACCACCGAATGCGGCGGCATCGGCACCTTCGGATACCCCAGCCGTTTTCCCAGATAGAGTGCTGTTATCAGCGCCGAAACCCCTGAGGTCACATGCACCACCGTCCCACCGGCAAAGTCGAGAGTGGGAAACCGCCCGCCCAGCGAAGCATTCAACAACCCGCCTTTACCCCAAACCATATGCGCCATCGGGCTATACACAAACAGCGCCCATAGCACCATAAACACCAGCATCGCCGAAAACTTCATCCGTTCCGCAAACGCGCCCGTAATCAGCGCCGGCGTAATAATCGCAAACATCAGCTGATACACCATGAACGTCTGCAGTGGAATCGTCGCCGCATATTTCACGTCCGGCGCAAGACCCACCCCGCGCAGAAACACATTGTGCAGCCCGCCGATAAACGCATTGCCCTCGCCAAACGCAAGCGAATACGTCACCAGCGCCCACAGCACCGTAATCACCGCCATCATCGCGAAGGTCTGCATCATCGTGCCCAGAATATTTTTCTTTCGCACCAGCCCGCCGTAGAACAGCGCCAGCCCCGGCCCGCTCATCATCAACACCAGCGCTGCTGAAACCAGCATCCAGGCGTTATCCCCGGACGTCTGCGCCGCCGCAATCAACGCCGCATTATCCGCATTCTGCTTCTCCAGCGCCGCAATCCGGTCCGACTGGCTCATTCCAGCCGTGGACGCCGCCGGTACAGCCGTCTGCGCCATCACCCGCGAGCCGCCAACTACCGATACGCTCAGAATCAGCACAAACAGAAGAGACAGAAACACCTTCGCTACTGGAAGCCGCATGGTCCAATCACCCGTTTCAAAGTATAAAAAAATAAGTAAAACCAAGAGAAAGACGCACGAGACCCCGTCAGTATCGCGGCCTCCAACTCACATCTTCACAAATTCAGTAAGCTCAGGTAGCGAAGCACCTCTGCATCGCTCCCGATTCGCTTACTCTACACAAGGGAGCGCGCAACACAAAGCGAGAAATTCATCTCCCGCCATCGTCACCCAAAAGAAAGGCACCTGTCCCCATGTCCTCCGCCACTCTCTATAGTTGGAACAACGTTGAAAACGAGCAGCTCAACCCGCTTCTATCGCGCAAATTCGTCACCGGCGAAAAATCAATGTTCGCCCGCGTCGTCCTCGCCAAAGGCTGCGTCGTCCCCCGCCACTCCCACCCCAACGAGCAGATCACCTTCATCACCGAAGGCACACTCCGCTTCGACTTCGACGACGGCACCTCGCACACCGTCCACGCCGGCGAAGTCCTCGTCATCCCCGGCGACCTTCCCCACTCCGCCACCGCCGAGGAAGACTGCGTCGACTTCGACATCTTCACCCCGCCCCGCCAGGACTGGATCAACAAAGACGACGCCTACCTCCGCAAATAACCGTGACAACATCGGGTGCCCCATGTTCGCCACGGTCTCATCGTCGCTAACGTGGGGTTATTCACCTAAAGCACGAACCGCACTCCTTTCCCTTGGAGAAGAACGTCATTTCGACCGAAGCTGCTCACGGCTTTATCGTGAGCAGCGCAGTGGAGAAATCCGCTTCTCGACCGCCGTCGCCGGATAGCCTCGTCACCGCCCCAACATCTCCCCCACAATCCCCTCCCACTCCACCCTCGAATCCCCCGTCGCCACCGCTCTCGCAGCCCGCCCATACCAATAAGCCGCATTCCCCACATCACCCTCCTTGCGGTGCAGATAAGCATGCACCCACGCCCCATCCGCCCCCGCAACATCCTGCGCTATCCCATGCGCCTTCTCCCAATCACCCTTCCGATCCCACCAAAGCGCAAGCAGAGCCCCACCCAACCCCGCACCGTCCGAAGCCGCAAACTCCTCAACCGTCATCCCACACCTCCCTACTGCGAAGCACCCGCCATATACCCGCACTCCCGCATCCACTTCGCCAGCAGATCCGGCCAGTCGCTCAACTGCGGATTCCCCACCGCAAGCCCCGCCCCATGCGACCCATGCTGAAACAGATGCATCTCCGCCGGCACCCCGGCCTTCACCAGCGCCGAATAAAACATCACGCTATTGATCACCGGAACCGTTTTGTCATCGGTAGTCGCAAACAAAAACGTCGGCGGCGTCTCCTTCGTCACCTGCGTCTCCGCCGACAACGAATCCACCAGCGCCGGATCAGGAGTATCCCCCAGCAAAAACTTCAGCGACCCGCGATGCAGATCAGGCTCATGAAACGTGATCACCGGATAAGACAGAATCAAAAAGTCAGGCCGCGATCCCTGCTGCTCCACCATGTCGCTAGCATCCAAGCCGCTCGCATCCGCCTTACCGCCGTCGAACTTCGTCCCCGCCGTCGCCGCCAGATGTCCCCCAGCCGAAGATCCCCACATCCCAATATGATCCGTCGCCACCCCATACTCCGCGGCATGCGCCCGAACCATCCGTATCGCCCGCTGCGCATCCTCCAGCTCAACCGGATGGTGATACTTCGGCCCCAGCCTGTACTGCAGCACAAACGCCGCCACACCCCGCTCATTCAACCACCGCGCAAACGCATACCCCTCCTTCTCCACCGCCAGATGCGTATACCCGCCACCAGGCGCCACCACCACACCCGTCTTCGTAGCATTCGCGGCCACCGGCAAAAACACCGTCAGCGTCGGCTTGTCGATATCCTCGTCACCCAAAGCCCCCGGAGCCCCCGTCGGCCACAACAGCATCGTCTTCCCCGCCCCGCCCTGCGAAACCGCAGAAGCCGTAGACGGCTGCGGCGCAGCAGCGGGAGCGGGAGTCGTCACCTGCCCAAATCCCACCCCACTCGCCAAAACCACCACCGCAAAACCAGAAAAAATCTTCCTCACGAAGCCTCCAATCTCGCACGATCTCACAGAACACCGACCGCAAATAATGGTACAACCATCAACACCGCTCGCCCGATAGGCGGATTTCGTTAGAATCGGAACAAACCCCGACCAAAAACTTCACCCCCTTCCAAATCCTCTTCAACAGGGCCAGCAACATCAAGGCTTCGTCTAGGCCCTGGCGGAGTACAGTTACTCGAACCAGTCAGCAATCCCGCCCCTTGGAGGCTCTTCCCAAAGATCCCAATACTCCAATCGAACTATTTGTTTTGAATTTGTGAGAGAACCCGCTTTCCCGCGATACTGAACGCAGCAATCTATCGAGACCGGCAGGCCAGGGGACGAATGACGCGACCGAGAAGCGGGGACAAACGCAATGCCATCCTGGCGGCAGCAACCGGCATCATCGCCGAGCAGGGCCTAAGCGCTCCCACCGCAAAGATCGCCCGCGCCGCCGGCGTAGCCGATGGTTCGCTGTTCACCTACTTTCCCGACAAAGACGACCTCCTGAACCAGCTCTACCTCGAGTTGAAGGCCGATATGCGGAAGGGGATGACATCGTCCTCCACCCGCGCCAGAAGCCTCAAGCAGCGGGCCCGTCAAGTCTGGAACGGCTACATCCACTGGGGCGTCTCCTTCCCCGCCAAGCGCAGAGCAATGGCCCAACTCACCGTATCGGACCGTGTCACCGAAAAAACCAGGCTGGCCGGTACGGAGGGATTCGACGACACCACTTCCGTAATGCAGCAGATCGCCGCGCGAGGCGGCCTGCGGGATCGTCCCCCTGCGTTTACTTCGTCCATCATGGTCTCCTTGGCGGAAACGACGATGGACTTCATCTCCCGCTATCCCAAAGAAGCCGGCCGCTATCGCGATGCCGGATTCGAAGCATTCTGGAACGCCGCGGCAAAAAAATAATCCAAACATTTTTGAGTGCCTAGGCAGTTATACCGCATCCAATCAGGCATGGAGGATTTACATGTCGAAAGTCTGGTTGGTAACTGGTAGTGCAAACGGTTTGGGCCGCTACATCGCCGAAGCGGTACTCGCATCGGGCGAACGCCTCGTCGCAACCGCCCGCGATCCCCACCGTCTCGAAGATCTCGTGAAGAAGTACGGCGATCAGATTCGCACCGCTCCGCTCGACGTCACCGATGAGAATGCCGCACACGCAGCAGCGCAGACGGCGGTAGACGCCTTCGGGCGTCTCGATGTCGTCGTCAACAACGCGGGCTTCGGCGATTTTGCGCCGTTCGAGCAGTTGAGTTCGGAGAGATTCAAGGCAGTGATCGACACCAACTTCTATGGCGTCGTCTATATGACCCGCGCTGCGCTGCCGATCATGCGCAAGCAGAAGAGCGGCTACATCTTTCAGATATCGTCTGTGGGCGGCCGCCTCACCCGTCCCGGCAACGCCGTGTACCACGCCGCCAAGTGGGCGGTTGGTGGTTTCACCGAGTCCCTCTCCAAGGAAGTGGCTCCCTTCGGCGTCAAGGTCTGTGCGCTCGAGCCCGGCGGAATCCGGACAAACTGGGGCGCCCGCGCCAGCCAGGGAATGCCTGACTTGCTCCCGGAATACGAACCCACCGTAGGCGCCTTCGCCGAGATGCTCAAGCCCTACTGGGGCCACGAAACCGGCGATCCGGCCAGGATAGCCCAGGTCATCCTGCGCCTTGCCGGGAACGATACTCTGCCCGACACGCTGCCCGCCCATCTGCTCCTGGGCGCTGACGCCGTTGAGTTCGCCGCCCAGGCTGAGGCGACGCGTGCCGCCGAAGCGGAACGCTGGAGAGAGATCAGCGTCTCGACCGATTTCGAAGCCTCCGGAGCTTTGCCCGATTTGACGTGGTGATCCAGCTGTCCCCAGAGCAAAAGCGGAGAAAACTGTTAGCCGATCAGTCTCTCACTTTGAAGATACGAACCTCGGCCGGCTGACCTCCGCGCCGAGGCACCCCCAGGTAGAACCTGTTCAACTCGGAGGAAAAAGCAGAGGTCCGCGCGCCCGCCACCGTGGCAACCCGCGCCATCAATCGGTAACGATCGGCGTCCCGCTGCTCGATAACATCGACGAAGCCTTCGCCGCACGAGACATAAATTCGCTTGTGTGCCGGATCATAGAAGAGGTCATCGGCGTCGCTGTTCGTTTCAATCTTTGCGACGGCGTTGCCGGTAGCAGTGTCCAGCACCAGCAACTGTGCTGGATGGCGCGTCCCGACGAATAAGCGATGCCTGGCTTCATCCAGACCCAGAGGAGTATTTCCCTCAGCATCTGCAAGCGGCCAGGTAGTGAGAAGCGTGAGTTTGTAGCGATCCATCACCGCGACCTGTTTCAACGTAGGCATATTGGCGAAGATCCGGCTGCCGTTTTGTTCTACCGCGATTCCCTGGAGCTTGTCCGGCAACGGAATCTTTCCCACCAGCTTGCCCTCCGGGATGGCGATCACAGCGATGCCGGTCTTCCCGGCAGTCATACACCCCACGTAGAGCCGTTTGCTGCGGGCGTCATATTGCAACTCGTCCAGATTGCTCTCGAGGTCGATGCTGGTAATCAGGTCAAACGTCTTGCCGTCGTAAAGGTACACACTCTGTTCGCGAGAAACATAGAGTTGATTGAACTCAGGAGCATAGCGAACCGCTGCAGGTTTCTCTCCCTCCAGGCTGCGCCATGGCTTGCCGGCCTTAAGATCGACAATCTCCAATGTCTTGTTAGTGGGCGCTGCCGCGAAGAGCCGCAGGTGTTCGGCATCGACCGACATATGGTTGAATCCCCCTTGAACATTGGGCAGGGAGACCGTCTGGGAAAGCACGAGCGGACCGCTTTCCTGTCCGTAGGCGGCCGAGAATCCGCAGAGAACAAGTGTCAGAATGACGGCAGAGCTATATCTCATCGAAACCTCACAAAACCGCATTGCAGTTGCACCCATTGAGAACGCACGCTCTTACTTAGTTACGTCGTAAACCCTGATGGCCGCAGCGGTCTCTCCCGCCTGCCGGACGGCCAGAAAAAGACGGCTCAACTCCGGCACGAACAGGCTTGTACGCGCGCCTTTCACGGCTTCGAGCTGGGCAATCTCCCTGTAGTGGTCCGCATCCTTCTGCTGATATACAGCGATCGCTCCCTCGCCGCCCGAAACGTAGATGCGCTTGCGCTTTTGATCGTAGAAGACATCGTCGGAGTCGCCCACAGTCGGAAGCTTCGCCACGACAGCCCCCGATCCAGTGTCCAAAACCAGCAGTACAGCAGGTCTGCGGCAGACGATGAAGAGCCGCCCGCCGGACTCATCCAACGCCATAGGAAAGTTTGATCGCGCATCGTCTGTCGTCCAGCTCGTCACCACCGCAGATTGAAGCCGGTCAATCACAGCTACTTTTTGAGAGCCGGGCAGATTGACAAACATCCGGCCACCGTTTTTCTCGAGCTGGAACGACTCAGGATGAGCATCGACTTTGATATCTCCTGCCTTGTTGCCGTCCGGATCGAAGACAGCGATGCCACCTTCGCCGTATCCCACAAAGACGCGCCGCGTTGCCGCGTCCCGGCGAATATTGTCGGCATCGTCACCCAATTCGATCGACCGCAGCGGCTGAAATGTCAGCGCATCGAAGATGCGAACTTTGCCGCCGTTCCCGTTCGCGATCCACAGACGCTTCCTCTCCGGCTCGTAGAGCACCCCCTGCGGCTCCGCCAGCCCGCTAATCGTATGGGCTACCTTGCCGCTCTTGAGGTCGACGATCTCCACCGTGTTATTCCCAAGCGCCGCAACGAAGAGACGTTGATTGTCTGCATCGAACGCAAGGTGATCGATGCGTCCCTTTACTCCAGGCAGCGGAATTGTCTTCTCCAGGCGCAGCGGCGAAGATGACGGTGCCTGAGAGAGCCCAACTCCAACTCCGGCGAGCAGCATAGCGATCGCACAGGCACATCGGACCCTTCTATTTGTCATCACCGGTCTCCTTCCTGGCTTATGCGGGATCTTTCGCGACAGACCCAAACTGCGCTCTTAGACTATTCCTGTCAACTTGAAGGTTCCCTCAATATCGAGACCGTTGAACGTCTTTTGGGGCACTACCACGCGCGCGACAGCTTTCTTGCGCTCCACCGGTGCCAGAGTCGTACAATTAGCTGCATTCCTGGCCCTGCGAGGATACACGTGCTGATGATGCTCCGTAGAGTTGCACTCACGAGTTTCGGCGGAATCCTTGCTGTGGCCTTCGCAGCATCTGTGTCTACCTCGGGTCAAACCAAAGCAGGCCCGGTAGACCCCGGCGTGCGCGGTGGCGCTGCAGGCGCAGGCACTCCTCTCAAGGGTCTTACTGCGGACGAAACTGCGTTCTTCCAGGATGGACTGGCGAGGTTCGCTCAAGTCGAGGCCGTGACCAAAGGCGCGAACAACGGCCTCGGTCCCCGCTTCAACTCGAACCAGTGTCTCTCTTGCCACGCCCAGCCGAATGCGGGCGGATCGAGCCCCGCGCGAAATCCCCTGCCCGCAGTTGCCGCCTTGAATGGCGCGAAGAACACGGTGCCATGGTTCATCACGCAAAGTGGTCCTGTCCGCGAAGCGCGATTCAAACGGAGCCCAAACGGAGCCGCTGACGGCGAGGTGCACGATGACTTCGTGATCACCGGGCGAACCGACGCCCCCGGTTGCAACATCGCCCAACCCGACTTCCTGCCTGCGGGAGATCCGCTCACGGGCCAGCGCGGAAATCCGAACATCATCTTCCGAATCCCGACTCCTCTCTTTGGCGCGGGCCTCATCGAAGCGATTCCCGACACGGCCATCCTTGCGAATATGGCGTCCGATGTAACCACGAAGTCGTCATTGGGTATCTCCGGACACGCCAACGCACACCTGAGCGGAAATGTGAACCGCAGCGCAAACGATGGGACCATCACCCGTTTCGGCTGGAAGGCGCAGAACAAGTCCCTTCTCATGTTCGCGGGCGAAGCATACAACGTCGAGATGGGAGTCACGAACCAACTCTTCCCGCAAGAGCGAGACGAGACGCCCGGCTGTCTCTTCAACGCCACTCCCGAGGACACGCTTAACTTTACGACTGCTCCCCCCACCTCCGGCCCACCGGCCACCAGCAGTTCAAACACGGCGGTCATCTCAGACATCGAAGCGTTTGCCAACTTCATGCGGATGCTCGCCCCACCCACCCCCGCTCCCGCCACACCGTCCAGCGAAAGTGGACGCAGTACCTTCGCGAAGATAGGCTGCGCCCAATGCCATACACCCTCGTTCGTCACGGGCAAGATGATTGCAAGCGGCTCCTCCACCAACCCAAGCGCTGCGCTCTCCAATCAGACGGCGAATCTCTTCTCTGACCTTGTCGTCCACCACATGGGCGAAGGCCTCGCCGACGGCATCACCCAAGGTGGCGCAGGCCCCGACGAGTTCCGAACAGCTCCCCTCTGGGGCGTTGGACAACGTGTCTTCTTCCTCCATGACGGCCGAACCACCAACCTGGTAGAAGCCATCGGAGCCCACAGAAGCCGTGGCAGCGAGGCAAATAAGGTCATCGAACGCTTCAATCAGCTAAGCACTCAGGAGCAGCAGGAGATCATCGATTTCCTGCGGTCGCTCTAGCGTCCTGTCTCAGAAGTTATTTTCATAATTGATTCGTCATCCTGAGCGGAGTTTGGCGCGGTTTCTTGCGACAAACACAGTCGAAGAGCCTGCCCTGAGCTTGTCGAAGGGACCCCGAAGAGGCTCATACTGCCCCGACTCTCCAGCCCTTTCTCACCACCAATATTGCAAGGAACTTCTGAGACAGGACACTAGCGAGAAGATCAAAACTGTTGACACCGCTGATATACTTAATTCAGAGAAGAACCCAAGCCCGGCACAAGCCGGGCTTTTTGATTTAGCATAGGATGCCAGGTCGAAGTCCAGCCTTAAATCCTTCGTTTCTAAGACTTTGCACACTTTTTGGCGGGGAGGGGGAGTATGTCCGCACATCACCACAGGAACCACTGCCGAGGCTTCATCGAGAGGCCAAATCACGGCCTTCACCTCGCCCTCCTGTCCTTCGCCGCACTTTATTTATCCACAACTCTCGCCGCTCGCGCCCAGCTCAATCCCAACCTCATGAAGTACGCCTGCGGCCCCGCGAACCGCATGTTCGCCACCCTCAGCCCCGCTTCGCGCTTCACCGACACAACCGCCGGCTTCGACCTCCTCGACTCCCCCGCCATCACCGGCAAATCCTGCACCAGCGACAAGCCCTTCTTCTTCTCCCTCCCCGTACCCGAGGGCAGCTACCGCATCACCGTAGTCCTCGGCGGCCCGCAAGCCTCCGTCACCACAGTCCGTGCCGAGGGCCGACGCCTCATACTCGAAAAGATCCCCACCAAACCCGACGAGTCCGTCACCAAAACCTTCGACACCAACGTCCGTTACCCGGAAATTGCCGGCGACCCCAAGAATCTCGTCAAGCTTAAGCCACGCGAGCTAGGCATCCTCAACTGGGACCACAAGCTCACCCTCGAGTTCAACGGCGATCACCCCAGCGTCCGCTCCATCGACATCGAACCCATCCCCAACGAGCCCGTCCTCTACCTCGCCGGCGACTCCACCGTCGTCGACCAGTACTTCGAACCCTGGGCCGCCTGGGGCCAGATGCTCCCCCGCTTCTTCCTCCCCGGAATCGTCATCGCCAACCATGCCGAATCCGGCGAGACCACCAAAAGCTTCGTCGGCGAAAAGCGCCTCGCCAAGATCATGACCACCATGAAGCCCGGCGACTACCTCTTCATCCAGTTCGCCCACAACGACATGAAGCCCGGCGCCGTCACGCTCGACGAATACAAGAAACTCCTCATCGATTACATCGCCCAAACCCGCGCCAAAGGCGCAACTCCCGTCCTAGTCACCGCCATGAACCGCCGCACCTTCGACGACGCCGGCAAGATCACTAACTCCTTAGCCGGCTACCCGGACGCCACCCGCGAAGTCGCAGCCCAGCAAAAAGTCGCTCTCATCGATCTCAACGCCATGAGCAAGACTCTCTTCGAAGCCATGGGCCCCGAAGGCACGCTCAAAGCCTTCATGCACTACCCCGCCAACTCCTTCCCCGGCCAGACCGCCGCCATCAGCGACGACACCCACTTCAACAGCTACGGAGCCTACGAGCTCGCCCGCTGCATCGTCCACGGCATCCGCGAAGCCGATCTCCCCCTCACAAAATTCCTCGACCCCGCGGCCCCCGACTTCAATCCCGCCCGCCCCGACCCCCAACCCGACTTCAACCTGCCCTTCACTCCCATCCTCCACCCAGGCGACCCCACCAAAGTCGGCCAAACCTAATGCGGCTCCCCCAGCAACGCCTCCACATCCGTCTTAAAATCCGCCTGCCTCACCGCCCCAACATAAGTCTTCGCCACGCGCCCGTATCGATCCACCAGAACAGTCGTAGGCACCCCCGCCATCCCATACTCCATCTGCGACATTTTTTCCGGCAGCACCACCGGATAGGGCACATGAAACTCATCCACAAACTTCTTCACCTTCTCCGTACCGCCTTGGTCCAACGCAACTCCCACCACCGCGAGCCCCTTCGGCCCAAGCTCCTGCGACAGCCGGATCAACCCCGGCGTCTCCTCCCAGCACGGCCCGCACCACGTCGCCCAGTAGTTCACCAGCACCACCTGCCCGCGGTGCTCCGCCATCCGCCAAGTCCCGCCATCAAGCTGCGTCATCACCAACTCTGGCATCGCCTTTCGCTCACCAACCGGCCGAATCCCACCCGACTGGCGCGTCCCAAAATGCCATGCCAGGGCAACGATCGCGAACGCCACCACCGCCACCGCATACCGAACCCACCGCTCTCCAAATCCCGGCATCGCAACTCCCCCCGCCAGCCTACCCTTTTCCTACCCCCTTCATCCTATGTACAGTGAGTAGAGTCGAAAACAGACCAAGAACGAGGACAAGCAATCCTTACCCGCCGCCGCACTACTCTCCTTAAAACGACTGCGTTCCTCGGACTGCTTCTCGCGGCAACGCCGGCCGTCCCTTACTCCGTCCAGAGCCACCAGGAGCTGATCGACCTGGCCTGGAAGCTATCCATCCGGCCGATTCTCCTCAAGCAATACCCCACGCTCACCGAAGCCCAGCTCAGGGAGGCTCACGCCTACGCCTACGGCGGCTGCGCCATCCAGGACTTCGGCTACTACCCCTTCGGCAACAAATTCTTCTCCGACCTCACTCACTACGTCCGCTCTGGAGACTTCGTCGTCAGCCTCCTCCGTAACGCCCACACCGCCGACGAGCTCGCCTTCGCCATCGGCTCCCTCTCTCATTACATCGGCGACACCGTCGGCCACAGCACCGCCGTCAATCTCTCCGTCCCGGTCGAATTTCCCAAACTCGAGCAAAGATATGGTTCCAACGTCAACTACGCTCAGGACCCTCACGCCCACATCCAGACCGAGTTCGCCTTCGACATCAATCAACTCAGCAAACGTCGCTTCGCCCCGTCCGCCTATGTCAAATATGTCGGCCTCGAAGTACCAAGAGACCTTTTGCGCAAAGCCTTCTTCGAGACCTACGGCCTCAACCTGCCCGACATCATCGGCACCAAAGAAACCTCGATCCGCATCTACCGCTACGCCGCCCACCGCTTCCTTCCCGACATCGCGCGGGCCGAAACCATCCTCCACAAAAAGAACTTTCCCGCCGATGCCCCGAGCCCCGATCTCGACGACTTCACCAAGGATCTCCTTCAGGCATCCGCTGATAACAACTGGGAGGCCTACCGCAAGACCCCTGGATTCACCAGCCATCTCTATGCCGGCTGGATCTATATCCTGCCAAAGGTTGGAACTCTAAAACTCCTCGCCATCAAGGGTCCAACCGAGCAGACCGAAGACCTCTACATCAAGAGCATGAATCGCTCCATCAAGTCGCTGCGCTTCGTCCTGGCCCACTTCGATCGCATCGAACGTTACCTCCCCAACCGTGATCTCGATACCGGATTCGTCGTCAAACCCGGCGGCTACCCCCTCGCCGACAGAACCTACGCCACACTCCTCGCCATGATCACGAAGAACCCTGATAAAGTTGTCCCCAACCAGCTCAAACACGATCTCATCGGGTACTACGCCGATCCCGAAGCCCCCATCATCACCAAAAATGATCCTAAAAGGTGGGCCGAGGTCCAGGAAAACCTCAAGACCCTCGCAACCATGAAGACCATCGGCGAGCTTGATCCTCTCCCCGAGGAAATCCTCGACGGCAACTGATGTCAATTAGAGACAGCCATCCGCCTGTTACCCTTCCCTGCATCCAACGAATTAGATCGACAGGAGAAGCGATGAAGATCGTTCACAGAAAGCCAGTCTCATTCCTGTTCGCAGCCACAACCTTGGCCTTGGTTACTCTTGCTTCCGGCTGCAATAGCGGCAAATCCGCCCCGTCTCCAGCCAACTTCACCCAGGCCATCAACAACCACTTCCTCGATCACCCCGACTGCCTCCTCCCGGACACCCGCTTCCCTTTCGAGACCACCGATCCTGTGAAGACAAAACAGCTGGACTCCCTCGTCAAAGACCACCTCCTCGACAAGTCCGTCGAGTCGAGCATCCACGTCAGCCGCTACACGGTCACCACCACCGGCGCCCGCTATGCTCCGCGCTTCTGCTACGGCCATCGCGAGGTCACCAGCATCGGCAGCTTCACCCCGATCGCTATCAACGACGGCTTCAAAGAGACCACCGTCACCTACAGCTACGCCATGAAGGAGGTCCCCGTCTGGGCGCTAAGCCACGACGTCCAGGCCACCTTCCCCGACATGGCCCGCGCCACCGCCGGACAGGCCACTGCCAAAGCCACACTCGCCCAAACCCCCGTAGGCTGGCAGATCCCCGACTAGCTCCGATCTCCCCGTTGGCCACAACGACAGAAACCCGGGTGCCCAACCTCCGCTTCTGCGGTTGTCGTTGTATGGCCTTCTTACGTTGTCATTCTGAGCGCAGCGAAGAACCCCCGCATTTGCTTCTGTCGCTGCATTTGCTTTTGACTTTGTTGTTGTTGCTTTTTGGCCGGTGACGGTTGCCGCTTCTACTCTTCCTCGGCAACAAAAAAACCTTAATCGTATTTACTACACGTATCAAAGTATATTGGGACGGTCGCAATCTCTCACGTCTACCAGGAGCAGCAGATGAGCGGAAACCCACAGGTCAACCCCCACCTCTTCCCTTCTTTCAAACGCCTGCGCCAATCCATGCCTGTTCTCGCCTTGTTCGTTCTGTACACGAGCCCCGCAGCAATCGCACAGGAACCTCCCTCAACCAACACTCCTCCCCCACCCGTCCACCTCACCGCCGAACAAGACCATCAGCGAACCATGGACCTCCTCCACATAACCACCCTGCGCCCAGGCCGGTCCGGCAATCCCGACTCACCCAACGCCGCCAACTACGACGAGTCCAAAGCCAACCCCTTCCCCGACCTCCCCGATCCACTCATTCTCAACAACGGGAAAAAAGTCACCTCCGCGAGAATGTGGTGGAACCAGCGCCGCCCCGAGATCGTCGAGTACTTCGATCGCGAGATCTACGGCCGTGTCCCCAAAAACACACCCAAAGTCCGCTGGGAGGTCACCGCCACCAAGCACACCACCAACGGCGACGTCCCCGTCACCACGAAAACCATCGTTGGCCACGTCGACAACACCTCCTACCCCCTTATCACTGTAGACATTCAACTCGAACTCACCACCCCCGACAACGCCACCGGCCCTGTACCCGTCATCATGGAGTTCAGCTTCATCGGACCCTTCCCCCGGCGTCCCGGCGCGCCTGCGCCACCACCTCCACCGCCGGGACCAACCTGGCAGCAGCAGGTTCTCGCTAAAGGCTGGGGATACGCGATCCTCGTTCCCGTCAGCATCCAGGCCGACAACGGAGCCGGGCTCACCGAAGGCATCATCGGCCTCTGCAACAAAGGTCAGCCCCGCAAGCTCGATGACTGGGGATCCCTTCGCGCCTGGGCCTGGGGAGCAAGCCGCGCGCTCGACTACTTCGAAACCGACAAAACCGTGAACGCCAAACAAGTCGGCATCGAGGGCCACTCCCGCTACGGCAAAGCCACCGCCGTCACCATGGCCTACGACCAGCGCTTCGCCATCGCCTACGTCAGCTCCTCCGGCGAGGGCGGCGCAAAGCTCAACCGCCGCGACTGGGGCGAGGTAATCGAGAACGTCGCCGCCACCAACGAATACCACTGGATGGCCGGCAACTTCCTCAAATACGCCGGCCCTCTGCAGTGGAACGATCTCCCCGTCGACGGCCACGATCTCATCGCCCTCTCCGCCCCGCGTCCCGTCTTCATCGGCGGCGGCGCCACCAAAGGCGACGGCTGGGCCGACGCCCAGGGCATGTTCATGGCCGCCTCCGCAGCCAGTCCGGTCTATACTCTCCTCGGCAAAAAAGGCCTCGACACCACCGTCTTCCCGCCCATGGAAACCCCGCTCATCGACGGCGATCTCGCCTTCCGCCAGCACAGCGGCGGTCACACCCCCGCCCCCAACTGGCCCACCTTCATCACCTTTGCCAGCCGCTATCTAAAGTCCCCGCAACAAAATAATCCGCCAAAGCAATCCACCGCAGCAGCAAACTAACTAGCCTTGCAACCTCACGCCCAATCCATCTGTCCTACAATCAAACCAGATGGATTTAGCTACCAAATCCGCCAAGCTCCAAACCACCCTTCGTGAGCTGGGCAGCGTCCTCGTCGCCTACTCCGGCGGCACCGACTCCGCCTACCTCGCCTACGCAGCTCACCAGGCCCTCGGCGAAAAAATGCGAGCCGTCATCGCCGACTCCGCCTCGCTCCCCCGCGCCGAACTCGCCGCTGCCCTCGCCTTCACGGCCGAGCACAACATCCCCATCCAAGTCCTCCAGACCAACGAACTCGAAAACACCGACTACCAGCGCAACGACGCCCACCGTTGCTTCCACTGCAAAGACGAACTCTTCACTCAGATGGAGCAAGCCCTTGCAGTCAGCGGCTTCGCGCACATCGCCTACGGCATGAATCTCGACGACCGCGGAGACTTCCGCCCTGGCCAACAGGCCGCAGCACAACATCACGCCGTAGCCCCGCTCGTCACCGCGCAGTTAAGCAAAAAAGAAATCCGCCAGCTCGCCCGCGAAGCCAACCTCTCACTCGCCGACAAGCCCGCCAGCGCCTGCCTCGCCTCGCGCATCGAGTACGGCCGCCCCGTCACCCGCGAAAATCTCTCGCAGGTCGAGCAGGCCGAAGCCGCCCTTCACGCCCTCGGCTTCCCCCAGGTCCGCGTCCGCCATCACGGCGACCTCGCCCGCATCGAAATCGCCATCGAAGACCTGCCCCGCGCGCTCACCCTGACAATCCTCGAAAAGATCACCGCCGCCATCAAGCCTCTCGGCTTCCTCTACGTCACCATCGACACGGAAGGCTACCGCTCCGGCTCCATGAACCAAACCCTCCTCGCTGCTCCGCCATCCGCCCAGCCGAGTAATCAATTCACACCGCGAACATGAAACAATAACCCTATGCGTATCGCCTACCTCGACTGCTTCGCCGGCATCAGCGGCGACATGTTCCTCGGAGCCCTCGTCGACGCCGGAGTCGATCCCAGGGTCCTCCACGAAGCAACCGCGGCACTCAATCTCAACGCAACCCTAAAGATCGAAAAGGTCGACCGCAGCGGAATCTCCTCCACAAAAGTCCACGTCTACGAAGGCGCAAAGCTGGCCGAAGAACTTCATACCCACCCCCGTGAGCACGGACCTTCCGAGCAGAGCCATCAGCATACCCATACGCACCAACACCAACCCAAAACGCAACACGAACACAAAGCCGGTCACGCACACGATCATCCCCATACCCACGAGGACAAGCATAACCACACCCACGGCCGCTCCCTCACCGTCATCCGTAATTTAATCAACGCCGCAACCCTGGCCCCCGCCGTAAAAGCAACCGCCATCCAGGCCTTCGAACTCCTCGGCGCCAGTGAAGCCAAAATCCACAACGTCCCCATCGAAAAAATTCACTTCCACGAAGTAGGCGCAGTCGACGCCATCGTCGACATCGTCGCCGCCTCCGCCGGCATCCACGCTCTCTCGATCGATCGCTGGTTCTGCTCCCCTCTCAACGTCGGCGGCGGCATGGTCGACTGCGCTCACGGCCGCTTCCCCGTCCCCGCGCCCGCCACAGCCGACCTCCTCCGCGGCCTCCCCACCTACTCCGCCCACATCGAAAAAGAACTCGTCACTCCCACCGGCGCAGCCCTCATCCGTGCGCTCGCTCCCACCTTCGGCCCGCAACCCGCCATGCGCGTCGAGAAAATCGGCTACGGAGCTGGAACCCGCAACTCCAAAGAACTCCCCAACGTCCTCCGCATAAGCGTCGGCGAATCCGGCAGAACGGAATCCGACGGAACGACGACCTCACCCAACACCGACTCCGTCACCATCCTCGAAACCGCCATCGACGATCTCTCCCCGCAGATCCTAGCCTACGTCACCGAGCGAGCCCTCGCTCTCGGCGCTCTCGACGTCATGTCCACCGCCGTCCAGATGAAAAAGGGCCGCCTCGGCACCCTCCTCACCCTCCTCGCCGACGACGCGCAGGTTCCCATCCTCGAAGACCTTCTCCTCCGCGAGACCAGCACCCTCGGCGTCCGTATCCACCGTGAGCGCCGCTCCTGCCTCGACCGCGCCCACACCACCGTACTCACGCCCTACGGAGAAATCCGCATCAAGCTCGGCTCCCGTTCCGGCGAAGTCCTCAACGCCGCCCCCGAGTTCGAAGACTGCCGCGCAGCCGCGGCAAAACACAACGTACCGCTGAAGCTGGTGCAACAGGCGGCCAACGCAGCGTATCGTCGATAACCTTCGATAACCTTCGTGGATAACCCTCGGGCGAACAGCGGCCTGCCAGCCCTCCGATTCCCGAACCATCAAGATGCCGCAAGCTGCATCAAAAGAAAACAGAGGCAGTCGAACCGCGACAGAGGACTATGGCATGGAACGAAGAGACTTTTTAAAAACCGCAACCGCCGCCGGCGTCGGAGCAGCCATCGCAACCAACGCGCAAACCAACCGTGCTGCCAGCGCAGCAGTCAAACGCCCCGAATCCCCCGACATGATCTATCGCGAACTCGGAACCACCGGCGAGCGCGTCTCAGCCATCGGCATGGGCGGCTACCACCTCGGCAAGCAGACCGATCCCAATGAGAGCATCCGCTTAATGCACGCCGGCATTGACCACGGCATCACCTTCCTCGACAACTGCTGGGACTACAACGACGGCATCTCCGAAGTCCGCATGGGTCAAGCCCTCCGCAACGGTTACCGCGAGAAGGTCTTCCTGATGACAAAAATGGATGGCCGCACCGCCGTGGAGTACAACAAGCAACTCGAGCAGTCCCTCGGCCGCCTTCAAACCGACGTCATCGACCTCGTGCAATTCCACGAAGTCATCCGCATGGAAGACCCCGACCGCATCTTCGCTCCCGGCGGAGCCATCGAAGCCGCCATCGCCGCACGCCAGGCAGGCAAGATCCGCTACATCGGTTTCACCGGACACAAAGATCCCGCCGTCCACCTTCGCATGCTTGAAACCGCGCAGAAACACAGCTTCCACTTCGACAGCGTCCAGATGCCCATCAACGTCATGGACGCGCACTTCCGCTCCTTCGAGAAAGAGGTCATGCCCGTCGCGCTCAAACAAGGCATCGGCATCCTCGCCATGAAGACCTTCGGCGACCCCTACATCCTCAGAAGCAACACCGTCCAGCCGATCGAAGCCCTGCACTACGGCCTTACACAGCCAGTCTCCGTAGTCATCACCGGAATCGACAGCACCCAAATCCTCGATCAGGCATTCGAGGCCGCGCGCGCCTTCAAACCCCTCGACCAAACCCAGATCAGTTCTCTGCTTGCCCGCACGGCAGCTGCTGCCAGCGAAGGCAAATTCGAACTCTTCAAAACCACGTCACATTACGACGGCACCGCACAAAATCCAAAGTGGTTAGGATAGAAACAGGTCTGCAGAATATCTTTAGTCACGGAAGCGCCTCAAAACCGGGTGCCCCATATCTCGATTTTGAGATGGGTACATTCGCGAAGCGAACCGTACTCTTGACCCGCTGCAAGAGCCTAAAAGTAACTCCATGAATAAAGCCTCGCTCCTCGAACTCCTGGCAGCAGTCGAATCCGGCGCCCTCACCCCTGCCGCCGCCACCGAGCGTCTCGCCAACCTCCCCTACGAAGACCTCGGCCACTCCCGCATCGATCATCACCGCTCCCTACGCACCGGCCTGCCCGAGGTCATCTACGCCCAGAACAAATCCCCCCAGCAGACCGCCGAAATCTTCACCCGCATGGCCGCCTCCGGCATCGACGTCCTCGCCACACGCGTCGACGCCCCCACCGCTCAAGCCGTCCTCGCCGCAGAACCCGCAGCCATCCACCACCCGCAGGCCCGGGCCATCACCCTCAAACAGTCCCCGGCAACCGAGCCAACAGGCCACATCGCCATCCTCACCGCCGGTACCAGCGACCAGCCCGCCGCCGAAGAAGCCGCCATCACCGCCGAACTCTTCAACGCCAAGGTCACCCGCCTCTACGACGTAGGCGTAGCCGGCCTCCATCGCCTCCTCGACGTACGCGAACGACTCACCACCGCCGACGTCATCATCGTCTGCGCGGGCATGGAGGGCGCCCTCCCCTCGGTCGTCGGCGGCCTCGTCGGCGTCCCCGTCATCGCCGTCCCCACCTCGGTCGGCTACGGAGCCAGCTTCGGCGGCGCCGCTGCCCTTTTGGGAATGCTCAACTCCTGTGCCCCCAACGTTACCGTAGTTAATATAGACAACGGCTTCGGCGCGGCCTACACTGCCGTACTGATAACGCGCGCTGCCAGCCGCCGCATCTAACCTGACAGGCAACACGACGACGCCGCTATCGAGCACGAAGAAGGGAGTACTGAGATGCTTCCCAATGATGACAAACCCTGGGCAAAGACCGTAGCCCGCATCGTAATCTGCGCTACTCTTGTCGCACTGGCCGTCCTGGCCTATTTCCTGGATGCTCACAACAGCCTGCACATTCCCGAGATCGTAGGAATCTTCCTCCTCTTCCTCACCATCGTCCCACCTAACCTCGCCATCCTCTACCCTTGGCTGCTCCCATCCAAACATGTTTCCACCAGTGGCCCGGGCGCCAAATCCACGGTGCGATAAACCCACGCGAGCGCGGTTATGACGGCCATATAGTCGGGTAGTTCAGCGTGGTTCAATTCACGCGAAGGCGATTTTGCGCTTTTCGACCTGTAGGCATGCCGCCAGAAGTGATCTCCCGAAAATCAGTGCTCTCCAGGATTTGACGCCCCTAGACATCTAGGTCTAGTCTCGTAATTCAGATGTCTAGGTATAAAAAAACATGGCGAAGAATGATCTGCAGGGAACACTGGATCTGCTGGTTCTGAAGACTCTTGCGCAAATGGGCGCGCTGCATGGTTACGGGATCGTGCTCCACATCCAGCATGCCTCCGAGGAACTTTTGCGCGTGGAGGAAGGGTCGCTTTATCCGGCCTTGCATCGCATGGAGCAGAGTGGGTGGATTGCGTCACACTGGGCATACACTCTAACCAATCGCAAAGCCAAATACTACAAGCTGACGCCTCAAGGCCGGCATCAGTTGCGGCGGGCAGAAGAGAGCTTCGATCAACTGGTGAAAGGCGTGCGCACCGTGTTGCGCTACGCATGAGGGGGCGCGCTATGTCCCGCGCTATGTCCATTGCCCGCCGCATGGCCAATCTGTTGCACCGCTCGCGCATCGACCGCGACATCGATGCCGAACTTCAAACCCACATCGCACTGCGCACGGAAGACAACCTCGCTGCCGGCATGTCACCTGAGCAGGCCCGGCGCGATGCTCTGGTGCGCTTCGGCAACCGGACAGCGACGAAGGAACGCGTCACCGCTACGGATGCAGCCCTATTGATCAGCACGATTGGATCGGACACTCGTTACGCCCTCCGGCAGTTGATCAAAAATCCAGGATTCGCTCTGGCGGCCATCCTCTCCCTGGCGCTGGGCATCGCAGCCACTGTTTCGGTCTTTAGCGTTATCTACGGCGTGCTTCTCCATCCGTTTCCGTATGCAGACGTCGACCGGCTGGCCAATCTCAGCCTCAGTGATCCACGCGGCAATATCTTCGACGCTGAATTCACAGGGCAGCAGTTTCGCGAGCTGCGGAACGTGCACGCCTTCGAGGGTATCGCCACCTGGGACTCACGGCACCTGACTGTCACCGGTCACGACGTTCCTGAAAACGCCATCGCTTTCTTTGGAATTGGCGAAACGTTTTCCACTCTAGGTGTTCCGCCCTTGCTCGGCCGCAATCTCGGTCCTTCCGACTCCCCCGAAGGGCAAGAGCCGCTGCCGGTCGTGATGCTGCATTACCGCTTCTGGCAACGTCACTTCAACGGCGACCCGGCCGTCATCGGCAAAACTCTTGAGCTGAATCATCGGCTGTACACGATCGTAGGCGTGACCCGTCCACACTTCACCTGGGGCTGGGGCGCTGACGTTTATCTGCCGGAGGAGGCCACCCAGGGAGGCGGCGTGGTTGTCAGGCTGCGGCCTGGCGTAAGCCTTGCCGCCGCCGATGCCGAATTGCAGCCGCTGCTGGAACGCTTCGCCCACGACAGGCCACATAGCTTCCCACCCAAATTCAAGGTGGACATCCGCTCCCTGACCTACGAAACCACGCGCAACATGGGTGGCACTCTCTATCTGCTGTTTGCGGCGGTTGCGATGCTTCTCGCGATCGGCTGCAGCAATGTCTCCATCCTGTTGTTGGCTAGAGGCACGGCGCGGAGACATGAGTTTGCTCTGCGATCCGCTGTGGGTGCCAGCAGCTTGAGAATTGTGCGCCAGTTGCTCACCGAGTCGCTTCTGTTGGCGTTTACTGGGACAGCGCTCGGTGTCTTGATGGCCTATCAGCTGCTGCGTCTGCTGGTGGCATGGATGCCGCAAGGCATGTTTCCGCCCGATGTGGCCATTCGCATCAATGTGCCGGTGTTGCTCTTCACGGCAGGGGTGGCGTTGTTGAGCTCTGTATTCTTTGGCCTGGTTCCTGCTTTGCAGATGGCAAAGCCCGAAATCGGCCAGGTCATGCAGTCGAGCACTAACAGGACCGCCGGCAGCGTGCACGGCAGGCGTCTGCATGGCACCCTTGTCGCCGCGCAAATTGCGCTCACACTTGTGCTGCTCACGGCTGCGGGTGCGGCTGTCCATAGCTTTCTCCACTTGCTGAATGTACCGCTCGGTTACGATCCCCACAATGTCGTCTCGGTCGGCATTCCTCTGCAGGAAAATACCTATACAACGTGGGAAGCGCGGGTCAATTACTTCGAGCAATTGCGCGCCAGTGTTGCCACATTGCCAGACGTCGTCTCCGCCAGCATTGCAACCAACGCTACTCCACCCCATAGCGGTTTGGAGCAGCGCTTTCAGTTGCGGGACAAACCTTCATCGTCTCCTGAAGCGCAGACCGCCAGGGTCCATTTCGTCGATCCGGGCTACTTCAGTACTTTGCAGGTGCCTCTATTGCAGGGGCGAACCTGGAGTGTGGCCGAAGTCGCGCGCGGAGCTTCGCTGGTGGTCGTCAATCAGACACTTGCCAGACGCTACTACCCGAATGGCGACATCGTAGGACACGCCATCAAGCTCTCCACCCTCCAGGGCGCCTCGCCCAACACATTGACAGCTCCCGGCGCCGGCGACTGGATGCAGGTCATCGGCGTCGTTGGCGACTCGTTGAACGACGGCTTGGATCATCCCGTCAGACCGGCTATCTTCGCTCCTTACAGCACGCTCGTGTGGATGGGCACGCAGATTCTCATTCGCACGCGTGTGACGCCGGAACCCATTCTCCACAGCATCCGGAAGCAATTGGCAATGGTAAGTCCCGACCAGCAGACGTATGGGATCATCGCGGACCTCGAAACATGGATCAGGAATGAACCGGAGTGGGCAAGAGGCAGGCTGATCTCAGCCCTTTTCGCCGGATTCTCGATCGTGGCTCTCTTTCTTTCTGGGGTTGGACTGTACAGCGTTCTCTCTTACTCCGTAGCGCAGCGGACCAACGAGTTCGGCATTCGCATGGCTCTGGGCGCAACCCGGCGGCATGTTCTCAGGGTTGCGATGGCTTCCGCCGGGGTGAGCGTCGGCACCGGAATCGATGTCGGACTGGCACTAAGCCTCGGCCTGAATCATGTCGTCTCCGCATGGGTGGGAATCACAACCAATCATCCACTCATCGTGCTCAGCGTTTCATTGCTGCTGCTCGTCGTCGCGGGCCTGGCGTGTCTTGTACCAGCGCGCAAGGCACTGTCCATTGATCCCATCGCTGCGCTACGGTCCGAATGATTCGTTGAGAAGCTCATTTGCGCGAGTGCCGCCAAACAAGTCTTAAGCGGCACGTTCTGTTACAGGAAAAAGACCCGATTCTCGCCGCGCGTTTGAGTGAACAGACAAGAGGCAAGCCGGAAGTTGAGTGTCTGGGAACAGGAGCTTCTCATGAATTGGCCCCCAACCCTCAGCCGCCCCAACCGTCTCTCTCCCATTTGCCTGCGGTTCGGAGGCGACCCACGACCTATCGGAGCGAAGCCACTGATTTTATTGCCTTTGCTGTTGCAGTTATTTTTTTTTCGCGTTTTCCGCCCAAAAATCGCATGTCAAGTCCCCAAACCACCTAACCCATTGCTCAACAGCAACATCCGCGTGGCATGTTAGTTTCACTCAACCCGATATAATGAATATATAGATCAAAAAGACAAGCGAAGCCCCGGACATGCTCCGGGGCTAACTCATTTAGAAAGAGGACTTTGCATGTCGACCAACGTACTATCAATAGTTTGCACGCGAAGTCCGGACGTAAGTCATCTCCTATGAAGACTTTGCACAAAAAACGGACAGTGGGGGGAGGCTGTGCTGAGGGCTTTACTGATTCACACCACTGGCCAGAAATCCACCATCCACCACTAGGATCTCACCCGTGACAAACGCCGAAGCATCGCTCGCCAGGAAGATCGCCGACCCAACCAGCTCTACGGTCTTCCCGAACCGCCCCATCGGCGTCCGCATCAGCAGCTCCTTGCCCCGGTCGCTCTCATCCAGCAGCTTCTGGTTCAGCGCTGTCCGAAAGACGCCCGGCGCAATCGCATTCACCGTCACGCCGTGCGAGCTCCACTCCACCGCCAGCGACTTCGTCAACGCGCCAACCGCAGCCTTGCTCGCCGCATACGCCGTCACTTCCTTCAAACTCACAAACGTATTCAGCGAAGCGATGTTGATGATCCGGCCATACCCGCGCTCCAGCATATGCTTGCCGAAGATCTGGCACGCCCGCAGCGTCCCGGTAACGTTCGTATCCATAATGCCGTCCCAGGTCTCTTCCGAGACCGTAAGCGTCGGTTCACGCTTGATCTTCCCCGCGCAGTTGATCAGGATATCGACCTTGCCGAACTCCTTCACCGTCCCATCCAGCAGCGCCTGCAGCGTCGCGCGATCCGAGACGTCCGATGTCAACCGCAAAGCCCTGCGCCCCGTGACTTCGATCGCCTTCGCCGCCTCATCCACCTGCTCCGGCCGCCGCGAACTCGCGACTACATCGGCCCCCGCCTCGGCCAATCCAACCGCCATCGCCAGCCCAATACCCGAGGTACCCCCCACCACCACAGCCGACTTGCCGCTCAAATCAAACAACGGATGCCCCATCGAAAATCCTCTCTCTTACCTCGAAATCTGCCGTGTCGCCACGTCCTGCACCGCTAGAACATTCTCCAGAAGGTGGTCTACAATCTCCTCCGGCGGACGATCGTTCACAATCCGAAAAGCATCCGTCGGCCTCTCCAGAATCGCCAACTGGCTGTCCAGAAGCATCGGATTCATATACTCATGCTTCCGTGTCGCCAGCCGCTTCGCAATCAAGTCTTTCGGTCCATCAAGAAATATAAATTGGATATGCGTCAGAGGAATGCCCGCCTCGAGGGTCTCGTGATACTTCGACTTCAGCGCGGAACACGCCAGGACTCCATTGATTCCTTCTTCGTCCCAACTCCTCAGCAGTGTGTTCAATGTCTGAAGCCATGGAGCCCGGTCCTCATCGGTCAGCGGATGTCCGGCCGCCATCTTCTGCTTTGCGCCAGGAGAAAAATAATCGTCGGCATCAGCAAAGGTCCAGCCCATCCGCTCAGCAAGAAGTCTGCCGATCGTGGTCTTTCCGGATCCGCTTACACCCATCACAACCACAATCATTCCCGCTCCCTGCAATTCCCTTCACCGCACTCACAACCAAGGCTGACAAGCGCGCTGATGCATCCACCAGCGCGTCCCGCATTACACTAACGCTGGATTCGTGCCGAACCTCCGCTGGCAAACGCCTTTACCTGATCGACGGTCGCCATGGTCGTATCGCCAGGGAACGTCGTCATCAGCGCGCCATGGGCCCATCCCAGCTTGATCGCCTCTTCAGCAGTCTCACCGTTCAGAAGCCCGTAGATGAAGCCGGAAGCAAAGCCGTCCCCTCCGCCAACGCGATCATGCACGTGCAACTCAGCCGTAGGCGCATAGACGGCCTTGCCGTTCACCCAAGCCACCGCGCTCCAACTGTGACGGTTCGTCGAATGCACCTCACGCAGCGTGGTCGCAACGATCTTGATGCTCGGATGACGGGCAATCACATGCTCAATCATCGACAGGAACGCGCCGGTGTCCAGCTTGGAACTGGCAGCCACCTCCGGACCCGCGAACCCAAGGCCTTTCTGCAGATCCTCCTCGTTGCCAACCAGCACGTCAACGTTATCGACAATCGCCCCAAGCACCTTATGAGCACGCTCCATCCCACCCACCGTCTTCCAAAGCTTCTCCCGGTAGTTCAAGTCGAACGAGCAGATCACTCCAGCAGCCCGGGCGGCCTTCATCGCTTCAATCACCAGCTCCGCCGTAGTCTCCGACAGCGAAGCGAAGATGCCGCCGCTGTGGAACCACCGCACGCCCTCGGCGAAGATCGCCTTCCAGTCGAAATCACCCGGCTTCAACAACGCCGCAGCTTCGTTGCTGCGGTTGTAGAAGACAACCGGAGCACGCACCCCCAAGCCCTGATCGCTGTACACCGTCGCAATATTCGGTCCGCGCGTTCCATCATGCTCGAATCGCTTATAGAAAGGACGGACACCCATTCCGCGCACTCTCTCGGCGATCAGATCACCGATCGGATACGACACCATTGCGGTCGCGATTCCGGTACGCTGACCAAAAGCATCGGCCAGATTCGCGGCAACATTGAACTCACCACCGCTCACATGAACTGCGAACTGCGTAGCCTTACGGAACGGAATAATACCCGGGTCGAGACGATGGACCATTGCACCGAGGGAAAGCAGATCGAGCGACCCCTGTTCAGGGATTTTGAAACCAAGACTCACGACATCCTCCTAAATTCTCGATGCCTGGGCAACGAGTTTGCTTATAGTAATACGGTTGCGCGAAACACCCACTCCAAGGCCTGCCTATGTTCCAAGAAATACCGGCCTGATATGCCGCTCGAACAGGTTCGTAGTCACATTCCGCGCCACAATTTCTTCATTCGCTTGCAGTGCCTTCAAGTATCGATCGCCCATCTTTGCAGCCACCTTGAACCCCACATGCAGCAGTTGGCGGAAGCTCGGATTATAGGCCTTGTTACCCTGCTCATGCCGCAACGCCGAGGTGTACTGTGCGCTGGTCCAGCCATTTACCTCTTCCGGCTTCGGCAGCTTCGTGGGATCAATATCGATCACCGTCGCATACGGTGCGCAAAGTTCCTCGCTATGCGCATAGGCCTCGGCATAGACCTCTTTCGCAATCTCCAGTCCTGGACCCCCAGCCTCGGCCAGGCCAATCAGCTCTTCCAGCCATGTTGTCCCTGCCGTCTTCATGTGCACACCGGCGTCGAACTTCTTCATCGCATCGTGAATCGCCTTGTAAATGGAAAACTTATCCGAGCCCGAATGCACGCTCAGCTTCAGATTCGCCGGCAGACCATACGTCTTCACCGCAAAAGCAATCGCTGCGAGATCTTCGTTGAACTCCTTGGTGAACTGAGCCACGTCGCCGACGTAATCCACACCCTTGTTGAAGCGACCGGTAAACTTCGGTGCAATCGTCTGGATCGGAATCTTCTCGTCTGCAATCGCAGCCAGAATAATGAGCAATTCCACCGGAGTCTGCGGCGAATCGGTTTCGTCCATCGAAACCTCCGCGACAAACCGGCCAGCGCCCTTGTTCTCGACCAGAAAGCGGTAGATCATCCCCGCATGCTGCACTGCAGCCAGAAATTTATCCGCAACGCCCTCGACAAACGCCACATCCGTTTTAAACGGTTCCGCAATGCGAGGAATCGTTACCGTGCCAATCAATTCCGGGTGCCGCTTCACAAACGCTGCAACCTCTCCGGCATCCGCCGGCTGCCCAATCAAATCCGCCACATCGAGCGTAAAGAAATCACAGGGATCCAAAAATCTCGCAACCGTCTTCAAATTAATATGATCCGCATCAAGAAAGTACGGTTTGGTCCACCCCAGCTCCTTTACTGCTGCATCGGCCTCAAGCCTCGTCTGGCTCGGCTCCGAACCGATAATCATATGCTCCCGATTGGACTTGTTCCACACTGGCACCACCTCAACCCCGGCATCAGCGGCCAGCACACACGCCGCGAGCTGCGCTTTGGCCTGATGAGCAAACCGGTCACCCATACCCACCGAAAACTTTGGAAGCCTCAATTCTTCACTCATTACAGAATCCTTCTTCAATCTCATTGGTCTAACCAATTCGCAACGGTCTCAGAATACTCATTCACCCGACTGCGGGGCAAATCAAATTTAATTGTTCGGATGTTTGGTTGTCTTAATTGTCGGAATGTTGGTTGTCGAAACGGCCTTTGTAGGCCCAGAGTCCTAGGCCGGGGTTGGAGATGTAGAAGATCTCTTCTCCATCTACCGTGTTCCAGCCGTCTTTGAGGGTTTCCGGGTTGTACTTTGCGGTCATCTCCTTCAGGTCGCCGTACTCAAAGTGCACGTCTTCGATCTCCTTGCGGGTGAGATGGCCGGGGCAGTAGCGGATAGTGAAGCGGCCTTCGCTGGAGCCGTGGATCAGGTGGGCGGCTGCGCTTAGGTTTCCGGCTAATTGAGGGTCTTCTTTTACTGCTTCGAGGGTTCGTGGCGTTCCGCAATAGCCATATTTGCGGATTAGAACGTCGATGGCGGCGTCTTCTCCAAACTCGTGGACTCCTGGCGCGAGGACGATGAGTTCAGCATTGTCGGCGAGTGCCATTCGGGTGCGGTAGACGCTTTTGTTTCCCAGCCATGTGCTTTTGAACTCGTGAGGATCGAGGAAAACCACTGCTTTCTTGATCTCGCGGTCCATCATCTTGAAGTTCACCTTGAGGCTAAGCGCTGCTGCCAGTTCGAAGCATTCCGTATCGTTGCCGACGTAGAGGCCGCGAATGACCAGTTTGCCTTCGCAGTTCTTGCCCACCACGGTCTGGACGTAGACGATTGGCAGACTCTTCGCGAAGTGGTCGCTTGCATAGTTCAAGACACGGCGCACGGGCGTGTCGGCGCGGCCCATCATGCGCTCCATTCCGTAAACGGCGCCGAGGAAGTGGCTGCGATGAATGCCGACGGAGCCGCCTGTGCCCACGAAGATGTTCTTGTTGTAGTTCGCCATGCCAACTACCTCATGTGGAACCACTTGTCCGATCGAGAGAATGAGGTCGTGGCCGCCGTCGCGCAGTAGTTTGTTCACTTGGGCGGGCCAGGTGTAGTCGAGCTTGCCTTCGCTGACCTCATACATGAAGCTGCCGGGGACCTCGCCGAGCGTCACTATGTCGTTGCGCCAGTCGTGGACACGGAACAGGGACCGCGGCGTAGCGCCGTACATGGTGGCGATCTCCTGATCTGTCATGGCTTTGTGGGTTCCGAGTGCGGGGAGGACGTCAACGAGTTTGTCGCCATAGTATTGCCAGGCCAGCTCGGTCAACAGGCCGCTTTGGGAGTGCATACGAGTGAAATCTGGCGGAACGGCAAGGACTTTGAGCCTGGGCCCGAGTTTGCCCAATGCCTGGAACAGGTTCGACCGCACTTCTTGTGGATACATTTCGGTGGTTGGGCTGCCGGAGGCGAAAAAGAGGCTCATGTTGTTTTGATCTTACTCCGGGTGATGTCTTCGGCCAGGATGTTTGAACCGAATTGGTTTTTGAGAATTTTGCAGAAAAAAATATTCGTGGTCCGGGCTGCCATTTCTGCTGTTTTTGCTGACCTTTTTGAGGGGCGTTTTGGAAAAACCGGGTGTTTCGTGATGGCAATTTGCTGGTGAGATCGTGGTGGAATGCGTGGTAAACGTGGTGAGAAGACGCCCCTTATTTGACTGCTAAAAACACGCCACTCTTTTGAACTTTATTTTTGGCCGGACCAATTTGATTTTCTGAAAATTGAGTTCCCGGAGGGATGGGTCCGTCGCATGGCCCGTACGATTCCGAAAGATTCGAATCGCACGAAAAACGCTCGGTGAAAGCTGTTTACGTGGGCTAGAACTCGATTCGGCCTTGAAACGCGATGCTGCGCTGGGAGCTATTTCCTCCGAGGCCAACGCCAAGCAGCCCTGTAGGTGGCGAGATCGTGCTGGAGATTGCACCGAAGCCTGTCTGGGTTGCGGGTTTGCCTGGTGTCCCCGCCTGGTTGGCGGGCAACGACAGATTGGGGTGATTGAAGACGTTGAAGAACTGCGTGTCGAAGCGAATGGTGACGTGTTCGGTGATCGGAATCTTCTTGGTCAGGTAGAGCTGCGAGTACGTGAAGTGGGGGCCTCGAAACTGGTTGCGCCCAGAGTTGCCGAACTGGCAGTTTTCTGGCGAGTCACCACCTGCGCAGGCCCCAGTGCTTGGATCGACGACAGAGGCGAAGGCGTCGGGATTGAGCCACTGCCTTGTTCCGGTCTGCGTCACTCCGGCGACGGGTGTCTTGCGGTAGAGCGGCACGCCGGGGACACGGTTCGCGTACTGTGGTCCACTGCCCTGGAAGATACCTTTGTTGTTCGCGGTGTAAGGAGCACTCAGGACGCTAAAAGGAACGCCGCTGTGAAGAATGGCGGTCTGCGAGATTTGCCAGCCTCCCAGAGTGCGGCGCAGGATGGCGTGGGTCGAGTGAAACGGGACCTCGTAGATACCGAAGGCGGAGAGGTTATTCCGAATGTCGTAGTCGCAGTTGCCGTACTCGCGGCGGAGGTCGCCCGGTAAGGGAGAGATGATGCCGAGGCTGGAAAAGGGGAGAAGACCTCCGTTCGAGATCTCATCGAGACAGTGACTGTAGGTGTAGTTGCCGTGCAGCGTGAGCCCGGCAAATTGTTTCGTGACGCTGGTCTGAAGGCCGGTGTAGTTGCTGCCAGCACCGATGGTGAACTCGTTGACGTTGCCGAAGCGCGGGTCGAGCGGCTTGTTGTAGGCGAACGGCGCAAAGCAGCCATCGCAGATGTTCTGATAACCATTGAGCTGTACCTGGTAGGGCTCGTGGACGGCACGGGTCCCCACATAGTCCACGCGGAGCGAGCCGTTCGCGCCCAGCTCTCGCTCGACGCCGAGGCTCCACTGCAGGAAGTAGGGCGTCGTCCGTTTTTCGCTGGGGAAGGTGTTCAGGTTGACGGCCAGGGGGCACGTCGGCGCGTCGCGGGCCACTCCTGCACAAGGATTGCCGTTGGTCTGGAAGGCGCTCTGAAACGATTGGTTTGCGAAGGCGGTGGCATCGACTGCACTGTTCGGCACGCCTGGCGCGACGCCTATGCCGCCGACCTGACCATTAATCCCGCCTATGAAGACGGGCGCGTATGGAGGATTCATCGCTCCGAAATCGGCCACCTGTGCGGGAATGATGTCGTTGAAGACGCCCCCGCCTGCGTGCAGTGCCAACTTTTCCGAAAGCTTGTAAGCGATGGAAGCGCGAGGCTGCCAACTGATGAGCGGAGTGTCTGCAAAGAGATTTCGCACATTTGTCTGGATCGCCTGACTGAGAGGCTGTGTCATTTCGTGATCCATGTCGAGAAACGAACCTGCGGGGCGGGCGAACTGGCCATGCTGATTCACGAAGTTTGTATTCCAAGTCGCCCGCAGGCCAGCGATGAGGGTCAGCTTCTGGCTGACTCGGAAGGTATCCATGGCATACATGTCCAGATTGCCGTTGGCGATGCGTTCTTTCTCCGTGACAGGAAAGGCTCGCGTTGCCGTCGATGCGGCCCCGTAGGTGAACTGCGCGAGATCGTTGTAGATGACTGTTGGGACGACGCCTTCGCCCAGGTCGTAGTCGCTGATATCGAGCCGGCGGGTGTTTACACCAAACTTCATGTTGTAGCGCCCTCGCGTCCAGATCAGATTGTCATTGATCTGCCACTGGGTCACCTTGCGGCCTTGCGTGTAGGTCTGGTCGTTACCCCCTACTGTAGTGAAGGGAGCGTTCGAGCTGCCTCCTGCAAACACGATCGGGAACGTCTGCAGTACCTGCGGATAGTTGTTGGGAAGAAAGAGGCTTGAATACCAGCTTGCGCCGGGGTTGAACTGGTTGACGAGATTCGGTGTGAAGATGTGGGTGTAGCCGACGACGCCGGTCCGCTGCGGCTGCGGTGAATACGCGTTGAAGATGGAATTGATCGGGTCGGTGTAGGCGGCCTGCAGGCCGGTGTCCTGTTGATACTTGTACCAGACGATGTTCTTCGCGTTGATTGTGTGATCGATCTTAAGCACGATCAGATTTTCTTTGTCGCTGTTGTTGAGCGATTGTGTGCGGATGTTGGCGCAACCGCTGCCGTTGAACAGGTTCGATGTGGTATGGGTGCCTGGGAGCAGCGTGCCATTGCCATCGAGCGGGCAGGTCAGAACAGGTGTGGGCGTTCCGGCCGTGTTGTTGTAAAGGCCGAACATGTTGCGATAGAAGTCCACCTCCGCAGCCTGGGCAGGCAGTACGGTCCCATTCACCGGATCGGTGCCACCCAGCGGGAGTTGCTGGAGAACATACTGTTGATAGGCAGACGAGGGCACCGTGCTGCGCGCGACGATCGGAAGGGCGATGCGGATGCCCTCGTAGTGCGCGAAGAAAAAGAGCTTGTTTCGGACGATGGGGCCACCGACGCTTACGCCAAACTGGTTCACCGTGGAACGAGGCTTAGTGGCAATGTTTCCCGGAGTATCATTCGCGTGCAGGAAGTAGTCGGTGGCGTTGAACAGTGAGCCGTTCCATATCTCATACACATCGCCGTGGAACTGATTTGTACCGGATTTGGTGAAGTAGTCGATCTGCGACGCACCGTAACGGCCCTGATCGACAGCATAGGAGTTTGTATTTACTGTCGTTTCCTGGAGCGCGTCGAGGCCTATGACGAGGTTGGTCGAGAGGCCGATGTTGAGGCCTAGAAACGGATCGTTTGCATCGAACCCGTCGACGATGTAGCCGTTTGAGGTCGCGGGCAGTCCGTTGAATTCGACGTTGCCATAGCCTCCGGCGGCCTTCGCGTCATTCGACGAACCGGCCGTGTTCATCAGGGCACCCTGAGCGAATTGGGCGACGTAGGTGAGGTCCTGGCCTGGGTTCGGCAGATTGGTGATGGTCTTTGCATCGAGCGTGGTGGAAGTGTTCGGGTTCTCAAGGTCCATCTGTGCAGTTGGCGCATTGACCTCGACCGTCTGACTGCTTCCCGTCGGTGTGAGGGTGAAACTTGCTGTCGCGGTCTGGCCTACGGCGACGACGATGGGTGGGGAACGCTGGATCGCGAAGCCTGATGCAGTTACCTCGATCTGATAGGTCCCGGGATTCAATTGTGCAAATAAAAATCGTCCACTAGTGTCAGTCTGGCCAGTACGGACCGCTCCAGTGTTTACGTCCTTTGCGGTCACGGTCGATCCGGCCACGACGGCGTGTGAGGAGTCCGTGACTACTCCGGTCAAAGCGCTGGAGGTGCCGCTTTGAGCGTGGACAAAATGAGTCATTGCCAGTTGGCAGAGAACAAGTACTAAGGCGAGTGCGGGCCCTCGCATGTATAGGCTATTTCTAATCCAATAATTAGTCATAGCTAAATATTTCATAAAGGCTACGCTAATATAAAATTGAGAGTATGGCAAGGGCGGATAATGTGGAGCCTACCGAACACTGGTGGGTTCTTCGCATTGTCCGTTAGGTCTGTTGACGGAAAATTGCCGAGTTACGAACCCAGGGCGTTCCACCCACCGCGGGCAAAGAACGCCCGCCGGGGACCCGGTTTGCCCTGGGCCGGGATAGAACGCGCCTTTGGCGCTGAGATCGGCGGCTGTGCCCTAGCGTTAGCTAGCCAGGCCACGATGCTGACAGTAGCAGACCGACGCCGCCCAGCATGGGCACTGGGTATACCTACGGCGGTCCCGCGCTAGAGTTTGTAGGCTTTGCGGACGAGGTTGACGGTTAGGTCCAGCACCACCTCGAAGGCTTCGTCTTCGTCGAGGCGGTGTTCGGCTACGAGGCGACCGAGGAAGGCGCAGTCGATGCGGCGGGCTACGTCGTGGCGCGCGGGGATGGAGAGGAAGGCGCGAGTGTCGTCGTTGAAGCCTACCGTGTTGTAGAAGCCGGCGGTTTCGGTGGCCTGCTCGCGGAAGCGCATCATGCCTTCGGGCGAGTCGTGGAACCACCAGGGTGGGCCGAGTTTCAGCGCGGGGTAGTGGCCTGCGAGAGGGGCCAGTTCGCGGGAGTAGGAGGTCTCGTCGAGGGTGAAGAGGATGAAGGTGAAACGGGTGTCGTTGCCGTATTTGTTGAGCAGCGGGCGCAGGGCGCGGACGTATTCGGTGGGTGAAGGCATGTCGGCGCCTTTGTCGCGGCCGAATTTTTCGTAGAGGAGACGGTTGTGGTTGCGCACGGAGCCGGGATGGAGTTGCATGGTGAGGCCGTCCTCGACGGACATGCCGGCCATCTCGGTGAGCATCTGGGCCTGGAAGATGTGTTGCTCCTCGGGCACGGAGCGGCCGGAGAGGATGCGGCCGTAGAGTGAGGCTGCTGTCTGTGGGTCCAGGTCGGCGGTCTGTGCCGTGAGGTGGCCGTGGTCGGTTGAGGTGCAGCCCATGGACTTGAAGAAGGCGCGGCGGTTGCGCAGGGCGTTCAGATAGCCCTTCCAGGTGCCGATGTCTTCGCCTGTGATCTCGCCGAGCTTTTCGATGTTGCCGAGGAAGCCGGCGAACTCGGCGTCGATGACAGAGTCGGGGCGAAACGCGGGGATGATGCGGCCCTTCCATCCTGAGTCGCGGATGGCTTTGTGGTATTCCAAGGTGTCAAGGGGAGAGTCGGTGGTGGTCAGGACCTCGACGTTGAACTTGTCGAAGAGGGCGCGTGGGCGAAACTCGGGGGTTTGGAGATCTTTCGCGATGATCTCGTAGTACTCATCTGCGTTGTTGGCATCGAGCCTTTTGTTGAGTCCGAATTGATTTTCGAGGGCGTAGTCGAACCAGAGGCGGGTGGGTGTGCCGCGGAAGAGATAGTAGTGCTTTGCGAAGATGCGCCAGACCTCGCGTGGATCGGCTTTTTCTTTACCGTCGAGTTGCGGGATGCCGAGGGACTCGAGCGAGATGCCCTGGGAGTAGAGCATTCGAAAGATGTAGTGGTCCGGCTGGATGAAGAGTGCGGTTGGGTTGGGGAATGGTTCGTTGAAGGCGAACCAGCGCGGGTCGGTGTGGCCATGCGGGGAGATGATGGGAAGGTCACGCACGGTCTCATACAGTCTTGCGGCTACAGAGCACGCTTCTCCGTCAGCAGGAAATAACCTGTTCGCATCCAGAATCTTCATTGTTGCCTCTTCCTATATCAGTCACGTTCGAAAACGCCAGCATAGGAAGCCTATCAAAGATTTCGCCGCACCTCGAACAAATGAAAGATTTCATTGGGGGAAGTTTCCCCTCTAGTGCAGAACCTTGCTCAGCACGTAGGTCATCTCGGTTGGAACATTGTCCTTGAACTTAACCTTGAGCAGCACCTGATAGTAGCGGGGCATCTTTCCTCCCGCGGCCTGCTCGAGCTTCGGCACCAGGATACGCGCGAAGCCTGGGTCCGTGAACCATCGAACGGCGGCAACATATCCGGCGGAGCGGACGCTGGTGAAGCTCTCGACGTCGTTATGTCCCAGCGGGCCGGCAAGATGCGTAACCAGGGCGTACATCATTCCTTCTTCGGCAGGCGCGGTCGAGTACTTGTCCTGATACAACGCAGGCTCGCCGGGAGCAGGATTTATGTTGCGAATCCCCTCCAATTCAGGGATCAGTTGCGGCTCGATCGGCATTCCGCGCAGCTGGTTGAAGAAGAGGTTCTGTACCCCGACAAAGATAACGTTGTTGTCCGCGAGCTGTTGCCACGAAAGCTGGCTTGTTCTGACGAGGGAGAGGTTCTGTGCATGCGGGCCTAGCAGCTTGCCGAACATGAAGGATGCATCGACCTCGCCAAACGCCGTGTAGTAGCGACTCGGCTGAATGTCGGTCTGCTTCAACGTGCCGGTCAGCGTCTTGACCGCGGGAGAGTTGACAACGTCCTTCCACTCGTTCATGGATCGATCGCGGAAATAGACGCCGGGGTTGGATCGAACCTCCGCGAACAACGGGTCTTCAATCGAGATGATGAGAGGGCGCCTGGAATTTAGAAAGGGGGCCCACAGCTTGCTCAGTTCCGGCGTCAATCCTTCGACAGCAGCCGCATCTCTGACACGCCAGGTCTGAAAGGCGAAGAGGCTGCCCACGAGCAGAACCAGCAGCGAGCCGCCCAGAATGGCAAGCGGTACAGGCCGGAAGAGCCGCCGTCCGTCAACGGCTGGGTCGCCGGCGGGCCTGATGTGCGGGACGATGGCCGGGATCGCCTCGGCGATGGGAACGGGCTCGGCCAAAGATTGACGATGCTGACAGATCAGCCGGAAGCGCCCTTTGGGAAGATCGACAACGATCTCGTCGTCTTTGCCCTCCCCGCGGTAGTACTCGGCCAGCTTCTGCCGCAACCTTCCCACCTGGATGCGGACAGCCGAGTGATGTTGAGGATCATAAGAGGAAGGCTTGCCCAGGCCTTCGATCGCAATGACGTATTCCTTCAACTGGTCGGCTTCGCCGGAAGCCGCTTTTTCAGCCAAATAGGCGAGGAGACGGCGAAGCACTTCACAACTTCGGAACTCGTCGCTGTGCAGTATCCGGTCGATCTGAGACTGTAAAATCTCGGACTGCTCCACTTTATCCTCGGTCAGCATCCTTGGGAAGTATCATTTTCATACTGCGACTGTCAATCAGAACCCGATTGCGGCAGGATTCCATTCATCACCGGCGCCCTCGGGCTTGGAGATACTGGCGATGAATTCCGCGTCTCGAGCTCTGATCGGAGTAAAGCGGCACAATCCTTACAGTTAACTTCTGTATTGTCGCTGATACATACAGCCTGTCTGGTCGGAGAGAGGGATCTCTAACTATGCTATTCATTCCAATGAATTGCCTCGGCGCAACCCGTGCGGGGATATCCCAACGCCCTCCTTTTTTGTTTTCCCTGTCGGGCTCATGGAGAAAGTAACCGATGACATCCAGCCTGCTCCTTTTCTTCGCCTTCGCCCTGCCGGCAGCCTCGGCAGACCAGAGTAATAATCCACCTCAAGATGTAATCGTATGGCCCAATGGCATGCCTCCCGCAGGCATCACCCACAAGGAGGACTTCGGCAATCACATCCTTTCGATCTCGCATCGCGAAAAGGATGGGCGCGCGGAGCTCCATCAGACGAAGGCCGATGTCATGATCGTCCAGAGCGGGGAAGCCACCCTGGTGTACGGCGGCCAGGTGATCGACCCGCAACCCGCCGCGCCCAACGAGATACAAGGCAGCGGGATCAAGGGCGGCACCAGGATCGCAGTCAAAGCCGGCGATGTCATCCACATCCCCACCGGCATACCGCACCAGTTTTTCCTCGCTCCAGGCAAAGCAGATCACATACATGCTCGTAAAAATCGTCAATCCGCCCAATCAAAATCGCTGAACACCCCGCTCCAACATCGCTGGCGAAACACGTGTCAAACATGTGTCTCACCTGTCTCATGGTTCGAATTCAATAAACTCCACTACAGTGGGGACGCTCAACGCGAGCCTCTCTCAACGAATCTCCAGGGTGAGGCTCAAAAACTCAGTGCTGGGACCTGCGACCGCTGTGAGTAGCATCGCAGGCAAACAAGTGGAGGGATTTAAATGCTGTCTCGTAAACTGGTGTTAGGTGTGGCTCTTGCTTCTGGTATCGCGTCGGCTCAGAACATGAGTTGCAACCTTCAGAACTACAAACCTGCAAGCGGGATAAAAGCCGAGCAGAGCGGAAACTCGCTGACAATTTCCTGGGCTGGCGAATCGAACGAACAGCTTCGCGCACAGTTCACCATTCGGGACGGCCAACCCGTCGTTCAGGAACTTGCAGCCCGCGACAGTAAAGGAACATGGATCGTTCTCGGCAAGGAACTGAGCCCCGAGTTTCAAGTCACGACCGGTAGACGCCGCATCTCGGGCCTCCAGCGTAGTTTGCTGAAGGTCCAGGGTATCGATACGCCAGAGCAGGAGAATATCCGGAAGTGGAACACCTTCTGGGATGCCCCCCTCGTCATGCCCGGCCATCACGACAGCACCGACCTTCCACGTCTCCCTGAAGAGATCAAGCGCGCGGCGGTGACGTACAAGTCGGATAACTGCACGGTAACGACCACCGGCGAGCGGGTGAGCGTCACCTTCAACGGATTGTCGCTGGGTGTCTTCGCCGGAGACCTTCAATTTACCGCTTACAAGGGTTCGAACCTTCTGCGGCAGGAGGCGATCGCCAAGACGGAGGAACCTTCGGTCGCTTACATCTACAAGGCGGGCTTGAAGGGCTTTACCATCAACAGCGACACGAAGGTGGAGTGGCGCGATACTGCCCGTGCCTGGCAGGAGTACAGCTTTGGCGGTGCGCCCAATAAGGAACCAGTCAACATGCGGGCACGCAACCGCCTCGAGATCCTCGATGTGGGCGCCGGTTCGCTGGCCGTCTTTCCTCCTCCTCACAAATTTTTCTTCGCCCGCGAGAATGAGGTGAATCTGGGCTACGTCTACTACCGCAAAGACACCGGAACCTCCTTCTCCCTGGGGGTGATGCAGCCCGAAAGAGGCGAGGGGTATCCTCCCTGGGGCGCCTCCGAGGAGGAGTGGACCAGGCGTGTCGGCACGTCGCGCGAACAGGTCGAGAACTACGCTCTCTACAATGCTCCCCCCGGCACGCTGCAGCGCATGGCAGTCTACTACTACCTGAGTCCCAGCGGGGACCATGCCACTCAGGAGTCCGTACTCGCCTATACCCATGGAGACGTCTTTAAGCCCGTGTCCGGATTCAAGGTCGTCACCGGACATTTCCACCTCGACCTCAACGAGATGCTCCGCGATCGCAAGACGCTTGACTATCAGCCCAGCTGGGTTCCAGCCTTTCACTCCCTGGGAGTGAACGTCATCTATCTGGGTGACTTCCACGACGACTCGGACCCCCGCGATCCCGGGCCGAAACGCTTGATGGAGCAGAAGGTCTACTTCGAGGCGTCGAAGCGGCTTTCGGACAAGGATTTCCTGATAATCCCTGCCGAAGAGCCCAATGCCTATCTCGGGGGACACTGGTATCTCATGACTCCCAAGCCTGTGTACTTCTCGCACGCTGAGCCGAGACCAGCGGGCCAGCCCTTCGAAGAAGAAGATCCCGTCTATGGTCATGTCTATCACCTCGGCTCGCCCGACGATGTGCTGAAGATGGTGAACAAGGAGAACGGCATCTTCTGGACTGCACATCCACGCACCAAGAGCTCGGAGGGCTATCCCGAGACATACAAGGACAAGGACTTCTTCCTCAGCGACCGTTTCATCGGCGCCTCGTGGGAGTCGTTGCCCGTGGACCTGTCCGAGAAGAGGCTCTGTGAAGTCCGCTGCTTTGGGACGAACGATGACATGAGCAACTGGGCTCCCAAGCCGAAGTACATGATCACCGAAGGCGACACTTACACCAAGCGTCCCGACGATGAGACCTATCCGCAACTGGCTGTGAACTATCTCAAGCTGGACCATGTGCCTCTCTACAACGAAAGCTGGGCGCCAATTGTCGAAGGCATACGGTCGGGAAACTTCTTCGGCACCACCGGCGAAGTTCTTTTCCACGACTGGAGCATCGAAGGCTCGGGCGCCAAGAGCACCTATCACGCAAGCATCGAATATACCTTTCCGCTGGAGTTTGCAGAGTTGGTCTGGAGCGATGGGACCAAGGTGGACAGGAAGATCATCGATCTCACCGAAACCGTTCCTTTCGGCAACAAGACGTTCAGTATTCCCTTCGACGCGACAGGGAAGAAATGGGTCCGGTTTGCAGTATGGGATTCCGCAGGAGACGGAGCATGGGTTCAACCCATTCAGCTTAAATAACGCTTCAAGCCAAGGGGCGAAAACTTAGCAATGCAATGTTGCGCTTGACGCACTTCAACTACCGAAAGGTGGTCACCACCCCGTGCGGCTCTGAACTGGAAGATTCGATCGGATCGATCCAGAATCGCCTCCCACTTCAGGACCGTTTAGCCAACTCTTTATCGCAAGTGCCCAATCGGAGCACTGCGCTCGGACCCGGCTCAGGCCCCGCTCAACGCTTCGCGGAATCATGCACCTTCAGGAGGCACGAGATGGAAAGAACTTCTCTCAAAATTCGTTTGCTGTTCGTCGTAGCAGGAATGATGTTGGTAGAGATTGCGCCTTCACGGTTATTGGCGCAGGTTCAGACCGCAGGCATCGTAGGAGTGGTTGCCGATGCCTCCGGTGGAGTGGTCCCGAACGCCAGAGTTACCGTAACCAGTCCGGCGCTGCAGGTGCCGGAATTGACCACGATGACGGACTCCCAGGGAAACTACAAATTTGTTGAACTCCCCGCACCGGGCATCTACCGCATAAAGTTCGAGGCAAAAGGATTCCGCATGGTCGTACAGAGCGACATTACGCTCAACGTCGGATTCACCGCCAAGATTGACGGCGCAATGACAACAGGTCTGGTGACCGAAGTAGTTGAAGTCACCACTTCCGGTCCGGTTGTAGACACGATCTCCACCGCCGGAACGGCAACGCTGCAACAGCAGGAGATCGCGGAGGCCCCTAAGGGCCTCGGACTGCAGGAGCTGCTTCCCATGGCAGCCGGCGTCAGTCTACAGGGTAAGCCGGATGTCGGAGACAGCAATCTCGCCAACCGGTCTGCTGTCATCACCTATGGCGTCGTTCTCCAGCCAACCCTTCAAGTCGAAGGAATCAACACAGTCACCGCGAAGGATGCGGACTCGTCTGTCTATCTCGATTCACTCGCCCTGGCCGAAGTGGAGTTCAAGACCAGCGGCAACAACGCCGAGGTTGGCTTCCCTGGAGTAGCTCAGGTGGCAGTCATGAAGGCGGGAGGAAACACCTTCCATGGCGACGTGCAGGGTGACTACGAAAATCCGTCTTTCCAGGGAAACAATATCACTCCAGCTCTTGCAGCCCCGCCCAACAACCTGACGGTCGGAAATCCATTGAAGGACACTGGCTACTACGACTACGCAGCCGACCTGGGCGGCTTTCTCGTCAAGAACAAGCTGTGGTTCTATGGCGGCTACAGCAAACAGGCAGTGACCCAGGGCCAGGTAAATTTTGTTGCAGCGCCGGACGCCAGCGGATGTTGGAACTGCGCAGGATCGAAGCCGGGAGTAATCGTTACCGCGCTCACCCAATATAACTACAAAGCCTCGTATCAGGTGAAGCCCAGCACGAAGCTGCTCTTCTCGCAGTTACACGGCACAAAGTACCTTTCGGCCAATAGTGCATCGCCGTCGGTTCCCCTGCCGTCGTCGCAGTATGAACTTCAGCCCGGCAGCGCCTGGCATGGGGAGGTCGTAACTTCCATAGGGCCTCGTTTCCTGATCAATGGAGTCTTCGGATATGCGGGCTACCATGTGAATTACACATCTATGCCGGCAAGCGTGATCGGCGCCTACGGCTTTACCAGCGGAAGCGACTTCGCCGGTTCTCCCAGCCAGGAAGAGTTGAGCAACAAGCTCTTCACCGGGCCTTACCCATTCACACAGAATAAGCCTCAAAATCGCTATGAGATGCGCGCGGCGGCCAGTTTCATTCCTGCGAAACCGCACCTTGGGGGAACCCACCAGTTCAGTCTCGGAACCGTGAATGACTGGGAGTATGCCGGAACACGTGTCCTCGCCGATAAGCCCAGCGGCGACTATCTGCTGCAATTTCAGAACGGCGCGCCGAATAAAATTGTCGTCTACAACTATCCTTTCCCGAGTTCAATCAATAACCTTTACAGTCAGGCGATCTACCTGACCGACACCTGGGCGATCAAGCGTGTGGCCATCAACCTGGGTGTAAGAGCGGAGCGCTATCACTCCTTCTACCCATCGCAGGACAAACCGGCGGGACAATTCTCCGCAATATTCCCGGCTCAATCATTCCCTGCGCAGGACATCCTTACCTGGAAGGACGTCGTCCCCAGAGTCGGTGCAGCCTGGGACGTTGCAGGCAACGGCAAGACGGTCCTCAAGGCCTCCTTCGGACTCTTCGGCGACACCATGGGAGATACCTTCGCTGCGACCTTCAACCCCAATGCCCAGCAGAGCAAAACGTACAACTGGACCGGTCCGTGCGCCCCTACGGCTCCGCTCGCTCCGGTCGAATATCCATGCGATGCGACGCCCGCGTTCCTGGCTACGCTTCCATCGCTTACTCCCACGGCTGCGACCGGAGGAACAAGCCAGATACTCAACCCCAACCTCAAGCAGGACAAGACACACGAATACACCTTCAAAGCAGAGCGGCAGCTGATTCCAAACGTTGCGCTCAACTTCAGCTACGTCCATCACTCCATCTTCAACATGTATAACTCGGCTACCAACGCGGGGCTGGTCACTCCTGTCGCGACGTTCGTTGGCAATGGAGTTGATGTGGGACATACCTACAACGTCCCCGTGAAGTTCACCGATACCTTTAACGGTGTCAGCACTCCCGTCACGATCTACACCTATGTGAAAGGTTCGGGGTCGATCGCCAATGAAGTCGTCAACACGCCCTCCAGCCGTCCGGACACCTACGATAGCTTTGAGATCGCGATCAATAAGCGATACTCGAAACGCTGGAACGGCTTCGCGTCCTACTGGGCGACCAAGAATCACCGTTGGCTTCAAGGCACCGCCGGAGTGATCGGCAGTCCAAACGATGATGCTTTCCCGGTCGATGACACCTGGAACTGGGAGCTTCGAGGAAGCGCCGTCTACAACCTGCCTAAAGGCTTCCAGGTCTCTTCCCTCTTTCGTGCGCAATCCGGGACCCCGGGACAACGTCTGGCGGCCTTCAACTCCTCCGCTCTTCAGCAGGGATCGACCACTGTCCGCATGGGCCCATTCGGGCAATATAGAGGTCCTGTCATCAGCACCTGGAATATTAAAACTTCGAAGGTCTTCACCATCCATGACCGGTATCACATCGAAGCAAACTTTCAGGTATTCAATCTCCTCAACAGCAGCGCTGCGGTTGCGACGAACTATCTCACCGGAGCTTCGACCTTCGGCGTAGTCACCAATCTCATCTCTCCCCGAGTAGCCAGGATCGGGGGCTTATTCACCTTTTGAGCGACGCATATCGACCCGCACCATGGCGGGGAGAGAGGCGTCCAGGCTCTTCCCCGCCGATACTCCAGCACCCCTTTCACTCTGTGAAATGTATCCCTGCCGTTTGAAGCACAATTTTAGAAGCTCCCGAAGACGTCAGGGAGAGCCAATGACGAACCACCTGGCACCAGGTGAGGAGAGATGGTTGAGAATGACAACACACACGCCACGCCGCTTCTTTCGAACTCTGTACTTTCGGGTAATCGTTGGCATTGTTCTCGGAGTTCTTGTAGGCATCTTCGCGCCCCACGTCGGGGAACAGCTGAAGCCCCTGGGCGACGTCTTCATCAAGCTCATCCGCATGATGATCACGCCCGTCATCTTCTTCACCGTTGTGATTGGAATCGCCAACATCGGCAGCACACGAAGATTGGGCCGCGTCGGAGTCAAGGCGCTGGTCTACTTTGAAGTCGTAACCACCTTCGCCCTGCTGATCGGACTCGCCGTCGCATCGATCTTTCAGCCTGGAAGAGGGATGAATGTAGATCCGGCGACGCTCGACATGAAGTCCGTCGCCCAGTATGCAAGCGACGCGAAACATCTCAGCTTCAGCGATTTCATCCTGAACATAATCCCGGACAGCTTCGGCAGCGCTTTTGCGAAGGGCGAGGTGCTTCAGGTACTGCTTCTGGCTATACTCTGCGGGCTGGCCCTTATCTCGCTCGACGACGACAATCGCCTGGTTGGCCTCTGCGAATCAATCTCGCACATGATGTCGAGGATCATCGCCGTGCTGATGGAGCTCGCGCCCTTCGGAGCCTTCGGGGCGATGGCGTTCACCATCGGGAAGTTCGGCCTGGTCACGCTGCTCTCGCTCGGCAAACTTCTTCTGTGCGTGTACCTCACCAGTCTCAGCTTCATCTTCATCGCATTGGGACTCATCTGCCACTCGCAAGGGATCAGTCTGTGGAAGTTCCTGAAATATATTCGCGAGGAGATACTGATCGCGCTCGGGACATCTTCTTCCGAGACGGTCCTTCCCCGGATGATCGTCAAGATGGAGCGATTGGGCTGCTCCAAATCGGTCGTCGGACTGGTGATTCCCGCCGGGTATTCGTTCAATCTCGATGGCACCTCGATCTATCTCACCATCGCCGCTCTATTCATTGCACAGGCAACGAACACGCATCTCTCCCTCCGCGAGGAGGCCTTCGTGCTCCTTATCCTCATGCTCAACTCCAAGGGCGCGGCGGCAGTCACCGGTGGTGGATTTATCACTCTGGCGGCGACCCTCTCCGTTCTGGGCTCGATTCCGGTCGCAGGCATCACGCTGCTGCTGGGGGTAGATCGATTCATGTCCGAGATGCGCACTGTCACCAATCTCATCGGCAACGGCGTCGCAACCATTGTCGTTGCGAGGTGGGAGAACGAATTCGACGACCGCAAAGCGCAGCGCATCCTGGATCGCGTCCCGAGCGACGAACAGGAGATCGAGGAAGAGCAGCTCAAAGCGGAAAAGTCCGTCGTCTCTTTCTAAGACTGCCGGTCTGCCTCTTCCTTGCCTGCGCAACTCCTTTTGTTTCTGATTTCTTCTCACGTGGTGCGGTGAGTCTGGGGTCGTGTGCCAACCGGTTGGTCGGCGCTTTTTTCATGTTTTCGTCTTGCGAGTAGGTTTGTTTAACGATTACAAACTCCGTCGATGGGTTCGAAGATTTGTGGCGTGGTGGCCCGGGCAGGAGTCCAACCTGCGACCTTCGCGTTAGGAGTGCGCTGCTCTATGCAACTGAGCTACCGGGCCATCAAATGTAGTGTATCGCGAGGTTTGCGGGGTCTTGGATAGTTAACTTGGATGGTAAACTTGAAGGTGGAGAGTTTATGCCAGAGATAGAGCGTCGACGTGCGGTAACGGTGAATATAGGCGGGATTCGCGTGGGTTCGGATGCGCCGGTTGCGGTGCAGTCGATGACGAATACGGATACGGCCGATGTCGAGAGCACGGTGCAGCAGGTTGCGGCGCTGGCTCGGGCTGGTTCCGAGATGGTTCGTGTGACCGTCAACAACGACGATGCGGCTAAGGCTGTCCCTTACATCGTCGAGGAGCTGGCGAAGAAGGGTTGGTCTACGCCGATCATTGGGGACTTTCACTACAACGGGCATCAGTTGCTGAAGAAGTATCCGGAGACGGCGAAGGCTCTGGCGAAGTATCGAATCAATCCGGGCAATGTTTCGATCGGGCGCAAGGACGATGACAACTTCCGGACGATGGTTGAGGTTGCGGTGGAGCATCAGAAGCCGGTTCGGATCGGCGTGAACTGGGGTTCGCTCGATCAGGCGCTGTTGACGAAGATGATGGACGAAAATTCGAAGGCTGCCGATCCCCTTCCCGCTCGCGACGTGATGATGGAGGCGATGGTGGTGTCGGCGCTGGATAATGCGGCGGCGGCGGAGCGGTATGGGTTGCGGCGGGATCAGATTATTTTGAGCGCGAAGGTCTCGGGTGTGCGTGACCTGATTGATGTTTATACCGAGTTGGCGCGGCGCTGCGATTATGCGCTGCATCTTGGGTTGACTGAGGCCGGGATGGGGATGAAGGGTGTGGTGGCCTCGGCTTCGGGTCTTGCTCCTTTGCTGCTGGCTGGGATCGGGGACACGATCCGGGTTAGTTTGACTCCGGCTCCGGGCGGGGACCGGAGTGAAGAGGTTCGATGCGGGCAGCAGATCCTGCAGTCGCTGGGGATTCGCAGCTTTATGCCGCAGGTGACGAGCTGCCCTGGGTGCGGACGGACGACTTCGACTTACTTCCAGGAGCTGGCGGAGCGGATTCAGGGTTATCTGGTGGCTTCGATGCCGGAGTGGAAGAAGATTTATCCGGGCGTCGAAGAGCTGAAGCTGGCGGTGATGGGCTGCATTGTGAATGGGCCGGGTGAGTCGAAGCATGCCAATATCGGGATCTCGCTGCCTGGAACGTTTGAGGAGCCTAGGGCCCCGGTGTATGTCGACGGGCAGCTGTTCACGACGTTGAAGGGTGACCGGATAGTCGAGGAGTTTCAGGTGATCCTCGATAAGTATGTCGAGGGGCGGTATGGAAAGGTGCTGGTCGAGGCCTGAGTCGAATTTTGGACTTTGCCTTCGGAAGGGGCGACAGAATCTAGGCACGCTATCCCAACTTGGCGATTTCGTTCCTGATGCTCGCGGCGATCTCACGATACTTGCGCTGCAACTCGCGCAGTTTCAGGAGTTCGCCAGAGGTTTCGGGCGGGTTGCAGGATATGTAATTGCTAATCGTTTCGATGTCCTCCTCGACCTCTCCAAGCTGCTGGGTGAGGAAGATTCGCAGAGATTCCTTGGTGTCTGTGCACATACCCTATAAACCTCATCGAACATGAGTGTAGAATAGGCGAATAAAAGGTGAACATGCAAATGGGAAAATCGGCAAGCATAAGCACGTTTATCTCGATCGCGTCACTCATCGTTACTGGAACGGGCTGCGGTTCATTGTGGTCCAGATCCCGTCTGACGAATCTGGAACCCTTGTGATGGTTGCCAGGACAGCATCCGAAGTTATCGTGAGCGTAGACAACAAATCAAGCCTCATCATCCAAACCTTCCAGCAACGCGTCAATTGCTTCTTGCGCGTCCCGTTCAGGATTTGCTGCGAGCCAAAGGCATATCGACGCAGATACATCCAGAATCCCCTCGTTTGATCCAAGGCCACTTTTTCTTCAGATGAACAATATTTTTCGGACGTGGCAGGGATACCAAATAACGTAAGGATTCTCACAACTTGCGGACGACTCGAAACGACGGTAGAAGACGACTGGCCCACATGCCCGCCGTCCAGTGCTCCTGCCACAAAGAACCGGAGGTCTTCCTCCAAAGAAAAAATTCATGCTGCAGGCTGCTTCGCTGGCGCGAGCGCGATCAAGGCTGCGCCGATAACCATGAGAATAGCCACACCTATCAGTTCTCCGCGTGAAACCATGTTGCGCAATGCCTGAGTGCCCATAACGGCGGCGTGAACGAAGCTGGACCATGCTGTGAAGGCGATCAGGCTGCGACTCGCCAACGGGTTGCGGATTGCCAGAAGCAGGAAAACGCCGAGCGTGACGTAAAGGCTGAACATCATGGACAACGCAGGCTCTTGTCGCATAAAGATCGCCAGGGGATAAACTGTAGCCAGGAAGAGCAATCCTGCCACCGCTAACACGATCTTCAAGGCCAGTTCTCGATTCATGTATGCCTCCCGAATTCGACGCAACCTGCTCGTCTCCGATTTCGAGCAAGCCCAAAGCGGTAGAACAGGGTGATAAAGAGTGTAGCCTGGCGTTCCAACTTGAGTCGGACCTGTTAGACGATCGGCGCAAGAGCCCTTTCACCTATTGCCAGGAGGTTCAGCAGATGGGCCATGCCGAGAAGATTTTTCATTCTGGCTTTTCAAGTGCCTGATCGCGAGACGCGATTGAACGAGAAGAATCGCGATTGGAGATGTGTGGCCGGCAACACTTACCTTATCGGGGTCCTTCCTGTTTGCCCGTAATTCGGGAATGGGGTGTGATTTGGAGTGGGGCAGGCATAAGATTGGAGGCTAGAGGTATTCAGGTGCTATACAAAAAGATCAATGTCGAACTGATCGTGGTCGCTGATGAGGCCGAGGCAGTTGTCGCGGAGTTGAACGCCGCGCTCGATCGGCTGGAAGAGAGGCACACCCTTTTCGGTGGTGGGATCGAGACCGTCGCTTTCGAGCACACGGGAACACGGAAGAGATCGGCACTCGCGCATACGATGGCCGCAGGTGAGACGGCTGTCAGGGCTGCACGTAAGAGCTTGACTGTTGCCCTCCGCGCAGTCATCTGATGTTACCTCCCCGGGCGAAGCGAAGGCCATAGAACTGCTGGTGGATTCGGCAAACAGGAAGTTGAGTCGCTTCCGTATAACCGTGATCGTCCAGAACCTCGGGGCTTGACCCTCCGGAATCTTAGGAGGATGCTGAAAAAGTGCCTCGCGAAATAAAAACGTACCTCAGCGGCTTGAAGCCACTGAGGAAATGTTTCAGGCTCGAGCACCCGCCTAAGCCTTCCCTCGCATCTTCGCCGCCCACCACCGCGACCCCACCAGCAGGAACCGCCAATCCTTCAAAAACTCAGGCGGCTTTCCCTCGATCGCGTGCCCCACAAACTGCAGCACCCACCCGAAACAAAACAGACCCAACCCCACCCATAACAGCCGATGCCACACCACACCCGCAACCATCACCGGCAGCGACACCATGATGATTGGTATCCCAAACGTGTGCGTCAGCCGATTCAGCGGATGCTGATGGCTCTCCGAATACTCCGCAATCCAGCTATCCCAACTCCGTCCACCAAGCATGGCCGAAATCCTACTCCAACTCACTCCACGCGGCAATCAGAAGAGTTCGTAGGGCCTTTTCAGAGGTACGGGAGATACACTGCGAAACCTGGCCCCTCCATCCCGCATAATGGAAGATTAGGGAGAATTCATGGGTCTATTCCGTAAAAAAATAAAGCAGGAACACAAGATCATGCTGCAGCATGACCGCGCCGCCGGCGCTCTTCAGCCAGAGTCGCATCGCCCCACTCCCGAGTGCCCCCAACCGCAGCACTGGAGCATGATCGACTCCATGACCGCCGAGCTCGAAGTGCTCGAGTTCATCGCCACACTGGTCACCACCATCAAGCCCCGCCTCGTCGTCGAAACCGGCTCCTTCCTCGGTGTCTCCACCGAATGGATCGCAAAGGGCCTGGAACGCAACGGCTTCGGCAAGATCATCAGCTGTGAATTCGACCCCGTCGTCTACGCACGAGCCAAGCAGTGTCTCGAAGCCTCGCCGCTCAAACCCTGGATCGAGCTTCGCAACCAGTCCAGCCTCGAGATGAAGATCGACGGCACAATCGACCTCTTCTTCTCCGACTCCGACATGCCCATTCGCGAGCAGGAGGTCAAACGCTTTCTCCCGCAGATCAACCCGAACGGCATCATCCTGATGCACGACGCCAGCTCGCACCACAAGGTCGTCCGCGACGCAGCCCGCTCCATGGAGTCCGAGGGCCTGCTCTCCGTCGTCTTTCTCCCCACACCGCGCGGCCTCGCCCTCGCCCAACCCCGTGCAGGCCGCAGCTAGTCGCGTGAGCCAGCGCATGCCAATCCCCCAGACATCCTCCCATAAATCCTCCCCGGCATCCTCTCAGACCTCGGAAAAATCCTCGCTCTTCCGAGCCCCATCCTCCATGTTCTGGGCCGGCTTCCTCATCCGCGTCCTCTACATCACCATCGTCCACACCTATCGCATCCGCCCAGAGGAAGACCATCTCCAGTTCGGCTGGGAGATGGGCCGCATCGCACGCGCACTCGCCACAGGCTTCGGTTATGCAGACCCCTTCACCGGCCATTCCGGCCCCACCGCCTGGTCGCCACCGCTCTATCCGCTGCTGATCGCCGGCGTCTTCAAGATCTTCGGCGTCTACACCGCCGCCTCCGCCTGGGTGCTCCTTACCATCAATAGCATCTTCTCCGCTGCAACCTCATCGGTCATCTACGAGATCGCCGCGCGTTGTTTTCAACCCACCGGGCGCGCCAGAAAGATCGCTCTCTGGTCGGGATGGCTCTGGGCGCTCTATCCTGCCGCAATGCAGTTCGCTGTCCGCTGGATCTGGGACATGTGTATCACCGCGTTTCTGCTCTCGAAGATCATCGTCATCGCATTGCGCGTGCGTGGCGTCGGAGAAGAGGCCCCTATCGCCGGCACTGCACCTCAAACCCAGACCACAACTCGCTGGGCCGCCTTCGGCCTCCTCTCAGGACTCGTCGTACTCCTGAACTCCACTCTGCTTCTATTCCTTCCGCTCTGCGGCCTGTGGATGCTGCTCGGTGCATTCAAAGCCAAAGCCCCCATCCTGCCGACGCTTCTTCGCGGAGCGCTCGCTTGCATCCTCACCCTCGCCTGTATCGCGCCGTGGATAGTTCGCAACTACACCGTCTTTCACACCTTCATCCCGATGCGCGGCAACCTCGGCGCCGAACTCCATCAATCCATCCTCGAAGAGCATCAAGGCTTCCCATGGGGAGCGACAATACCTGTCTGCGAAGTGTGCCCGGTCTTCCAGCAATACCGGCAGATGGGCGAAGCAGCATACGTCCGCCGCGAAGGCGAACTCGCCAAAAGGGAGATCCGCGCACACAAATTGCGCTTCGTCGAATACAGCCTGAAGCGCTTCTACTTCTTCTGGGTCAGTGTCCCCAAACCCACCGAGCACGGCGTACTTAACGAAGCCATCCGCGAGATGAACTACTTCTTTCTCAACCTGGCCAGCCTTCTTGGCCTCGCGCTCGCGCTCAAACAGCGCATACCCGGAGCCGTCCTCTTCGCGTGGGCCTTCGCGCTCGTGCCTTTCACCTATTACTTCATCACCGTGCAGGCGCGTTTCCGGCATCCGCTCGAACCCATCATGACCATCCTCACCGTCTACCTCTTCCAATCTGCAACGAAGCGGCAAAAAACCGTACTATCGAACTGACATGACCCACGTTCTCGTCACCGGCGGATCAGGCTTCTTCGGCGGCATCCTCAAACGCAGACTGCTCGCAGAAGGCTACGCCTGCACCAACATCGACCTCGTCGCCGATCCAGACACCCACCCGAACCTTACCAGCATTCAAGGCGACATCCGCGACGCGGCGCTGCTCCGGCAGATCTTCGCCACACAAACCTTCACCGCCGTCTTTCATTGCGCCGCGCAACTGGCCCACGACGCCATCGACGACAACCTCCTCTGGACCTCAAACGTCGATGGCACCCGCAACCTCGCCGAAGCCGCAAAGCAATCCAGCGTCAGGAAGTTCATCTTCATCTCGAGCAACTGCCTCTGGGCAAGCGACCTCGGCCACGACGTCACCGAAGACGAACCGCCCAACCCCATCGAACTCTACGGACGCTCCAAGCTCGCCGGAGAACAGGTCCTAGCCGAATACGCGCACGACCTCGAAATCATCACCATTCGCTGCCCCACCATCATCGACAGCGGCCGCCTCGGCCTGCTCGCCATCCTCTTCGAGTTCATCGACGACGGAAAGAAGGTCTGGGTCGTCGGCGACGGCAGCAACCGCTATCAATTCATCTACGCGCAGGACCTCGCCACGGCCTGCCTGCAAGCCCTCACATACGAGGGCTCCAATCTCTTCCACATCGGCTCCGAAAACGTCGCCTCTCTCCGCAGCGTCTACGAGGCGGTCATCCGCGCCGCAGGCAGCCGCTCCCGCGTCGCCTCGCTCCCAAAGGGGCCGACCATCGCCGCGATGCAGCTCGCCCACAAGCTGAATCTCTCACCCCTCGGCCCTTATCACTACCGCATGATCGCCGAAAACTTCGTCTTCGACACCACCCGCATCCGCACACAACTCGGGTGGACCCCCACCGTCACCAACGAAGAGATGATGGTCCGCGCCTACCGCTACTACGCGGAAAACCGCAACGAAATCCACGCCCGCACCGATGTCTCCGCCCATTCGCGTCCAACCTCCATGGGCATTATCCGCATGCTCAAATGGTTCTCTTAGATCAAACCCTCACAATCGACGGACACCCTACGCATCCGCTCTTCGTCCGATCTGCCAGGCCTTCGCGTACTTCCAGCTGATGTAAGCCGAGTGATACAGATGCAATAGCAATCCTTCACGTCCATCGAGAAACCCCAGCCGAAGAACATAGTTCCAGACAAACGTCAGCAGCGGTACCAACACAACATTCCAACAAAAAGCCAGCCACGACCGGCTGATCTTTCCCTTCCCTGCAACAATCCGCGCTCCCAGCGTACTGTACCGGTTCATGTGTTCGAGATAGATCTCCAGACTGGGGTAGCCGTGATGAAGGAAATCATTCTTCATCGTTTCAACTCTGCCCGCAACCGCAACCGACTCATGCACCGGCCGATCGGTGAAGTGAGCCACGCCCGAGCTGGTCACTCGACGAAACAACCTAAGCTTCAAGTCGGGATAGTAGCCGCCGTAGCGCATCCACCGCCCAAGAAACACGTGGCGCAGCCGAAGCCAATAGCCGTCCACCTGCGGCACAATCTCCGAGTCAACCTCCAGCATGTTGCGGATCTCAGTCTGCAAATCGTCCGTCAGCTCCTCATCCGCGTCAAGTGACAGCACCCAGGTTCCGGCGCATTGATCGATCGCAGAGTTCTTCTGCAGCGCGAATCCCTTCCAGGCTTCAGAGAAGACCTTTGCCCCAAACGACCTCGCGACGTCCACCGTCCCATCGGTCGAGCCGGAGTCGACCACAACAATCTCGTCGGCAAATCGAACACTATTCAGCGTGCGCGCGAGGTTGTCTTCTTCGTTGAGCGTGATGATAGCTACAGAAAGTGTCGATCGCGGCATGCCCTGTCTATTCTATTTGCACCGTTTCTATTTGCCCTGCCGCTCTCAACGAAGCGCTTAAAAAGGCCTCTCCACAAGCAAATAACTGCTCCTGGTATCGATCTTGCTAACACGTAGGTTGTATTGGCCCACACTACTGCAAACTCTACAGTTACGTATTGGCGAGGTATCTCTCAGGCCCACAGCCTGGTGCTGCCGCAAATGCCATGCTGGGCGGTTGAGGCACCCATGACCGAATTGATCCAACGCTACAGACACGCGGGCTCGGGAATCGTTGCGACTTCGGCCACCCTTATCACCCTGGTTGGCTGCGTTGCTCTGTTTCTCCAGTCCCGTCTCGGAGCCTTGCACTACCCCGGCCTGGCGCTGACGACAAGGTTGACGACGAGCTTAGCATTCGAAAAGATAATATGGGTCGCCTGGTTTGCGCTTGGTGTGTCTCTGGTGCTGCTCGTCTACGAGTGCCGGAAAGATAACTTCATCCGGTGGGTAGTCGGAGCCTTCCTTGTCTTCCTCATCGCCGACCTCCTCCATCGCGAACTCGCTCTGAGCTCCTTCTCCAGCCAATATCCCTGGATCATCAGACTCTGTGCAGGGGCAGGTTCCATTGCAGCGACGGTCTTCGTTGCCGGCCTCCCCATCTCCGTACGCCGCCTCACCCTCATTGTCCGAGACACGACGCGCTCCCGCGATAACGAGCTTCGTCTCATAGCTGCCGCAGAATCCAGCGCCGACTCCGTCATCTTGTACGACAGCGTCTATGACGTCGCAGGCAAATTCCGCGACTTTAAATTCATCTTCCTCAACGGCAACGCCGAACGAATGATCGGCATGCACCGTGACCAGGTGCTCGGAAAAAACCTCTACGAAGTCTTCCCCGCCATACGCGCCACCGATCTCTTCGAGCGGCAGAGACGCGTCGCTGAAACCGGAGAGCCGGCCTTAATCGAGATCACCAGCTCGGTCTTTCAGTCCGAAGGCGGTCCCAACCGCTATCAAATTCAGGTCGTCCAGTTATCGAACGGCATTGCAACAACAATCACCGACGTCACCGCGCGTTTTCAACACAAAGAAGACCTGAAGCGCGCCCTCAACTTTAATAAATCCATCATCGCGAGCTCCCCCTTCAGCATCATCGTCACCGACAAGACCGGGATCATCACCTCCGTCAATCCCGCTGCCGAGAAGATGCTCTGGTACCAGGAGAGTGAGTTAATCGGCCGCAACAGCATCGAGATGCACGATCCGGAAGAACTGCATCAACGCGCGCTCGAGCTCTCACTCAAATTCGGCCTGGAGGTCTCGCCCGATCATCAGGTATTTCGCCTTACCCCGGAGAAAGGTCTCATCGATGAGCGAGAGTGGTCGTACATCCGCAAGGACGGCTCGCGCGTTCCTGTCCAGCTCGTCGTCACTGCCCTTCGCGACAGCGAAGAATGCATCACCGGCTTTGTCGGAATCTCCTACGACCTGACCGAACGCAAGCGGGCCGAAGAGTACATCTATCACGTCGCGCATCACGATCATCTCACCGGCCTGCCCACCCGCACCCTGCTCCGCGACCGCCTCGAAGTCGCCATCGATCGTGCCAGGCGCTCCCAGGACAATCTCGCTGTCATGATGGTCGACCTCGACAACTTCAAGCGTGTGAACGACTCTCTTGGTCATCAGGCAGGAGACACCGTCCTCTGCGAGATCTCCAAACGGCTCAAAGCGTGTGTCCGCAAGTCCGACACCGTTGGCCGCATGGGCGGAGACGAGTTCGTTGTGCTCCTTCCCGATCTCCGCTCCGACAAGGACGCCGAGGAGATCTGTCAGAAGCTTCTGAGCACAGTCGCCCAGCCCATTCGCATCGGCAAACACGAGATCATCGTCACCGCCAGCATCGGCGTCAGCCTGTTTCCCAACTGCGAGGACGTCGACAGCCTCTTCAAAAACGCCGACTTTGCCATGTATCGCGTCAAGAACAGCGGACGCAACGGCTCCCAGGTCTACACTCCGGGAATCGCCATGCAGGGCCTGCAGCAGTTGCAGATGGAATCCGCCCTGCGCACCGCACTCGAAGATCAGGAATTCGAGATCCTCTATCAGCCGCAGATATCTTTCACCGACGGTCGAATTCTCGGCGTCGAATCCCTGCTTCGCTGGAACAGCTCCGAGTTCGGCCTGGTCGGGCCAAACACATTTATTCCCCTCGCCGAAGAGACCGGCCTCATCGTATCCATCGGCGAATGGGTCCTCCTTCAATCCTGTAAAGAGATCGCAGCACTACAGCGCAGGCTCGGCGTCGAGTTCACCGTCGCCATCAACATCTCTCCCCGCCAGTTCCAACAGAAAGACTTTCCCGCGACGGTGGAACGCGCCCTGCAGACCAGCGGCCTCAAGCCCGAACAACTGGAGTTGGAGATCACCGAGCATCTCCTCATGGTCGACTCCGAAGAGTCGTTTGAGATCATGCAGCGAGTCCGCAAGCTCGGAGTCCGTTTCGCGATCGACGACTTCGGCACCGGCTTCTCCAACATGGGCTACATCACGCGCTTCGCCGTAGACAGAATCAAAATCGACCGCTCCTTCGTCTCACGCTGCGACGTCGACGAAAACAGCCGCGCCGTCACCGCTGCGATCATCGCGCTTGCTCATGGTCTTCAAATCGAAGTCATCGCGGAAGGCGTCGAATCGGAGCAACACGTCCAGATGCTCCGCCAGATGTCCTGCGATCAAGCCCAGGGTTACTTCTACTCTCGCCCGCTTAAGCTGGCCGACATGCAGACTTTCTCCCTTCGCAATCTCCGCGAACACCCTCACCATAACAATGCCGTGCCTCGCAAACCAGATACGAACCCGCTCGCTCTATCAGCCCTGGATTCGATGGCTCAAGTCTGAACGTGTTCGCCTGACGGCGCATAGAAAACAAGGATCTTCGCGCATGAGCGAACGGAACAAGAAGCGATGCATGGTGCTGCTCCCCTCTGGCCCGCACTATGAGCAGCTCTTCGACGAAATACTCGAGCTCGCCATCATCGAGACCGGCCTGGCTCCCTCTCGAATCCATCGCAACTCACCCTCCCCAACCCCAATCAACGTCTTCGTCAACGAGATCGACCAAACCGACGCACTCTTCGCGGATGTATCGGAGAACACCGCCGAAATCTGGCTCGCGGTTGGCTGTGCTGTCTCCCTTGGAAAGCCGCTCTGTCTGATCTCTTCCAGGCTGGATCTCAACCCACCGTTGGGTATCCAGTATCTGCCCATCATTCCCTACCCTGCCGACGCGTTTCCCAGCGACTACGCGCAGCTTCAGCAGAACATCTCCGCTCAACTATCAGCGATAATGCTTCAACCCATCTCGGAGCGACCGGAACCCCAACCGCACACCCCGTTCCTGCAGTCGACCGCCGTTACGGCACCCTCCGACGATCTGGCCTCCTATGAAGTAATGGCCCTAACGATCATCGACCTCACAGCTACGGACGCCGGCCTCAGCCCCCGCGATCTCGGCCTCGAGATGCAGGCGCGCGGCTTCGCAAATCTCACCAGCCACGCCATGAACACCCTGAGGCGCAGGCAGTTCATCGAAAGAAAGCCCGTCCAGATCAGTCAGGGGAACGAGCTCTACATCTCAGACAACCTCTTCCTCACGCGCGCGGGTCACGACTGGTTGTTGCGACACGGCAAAAGGAGCACAACGCACCGTTCGACAACCCGCACACGAGAACTGTCTCTCAACAAGAGGTAAGCCCCCATTTCGCCGCAACTCTACGACACGCCCGTCCAGCGCGGCTGCCCCAGCGACACATGCCGATACTCCGGCTCGAACCCAAGCTCGCGCGCGTAGTTCAGTATCCGCCCAAAATCCAGACTTATCGTCGCGCCGGCCTTCTGCGTCACCTCATCTTCAATCGGCAGATCGAAGTCGTCCGCACCGTAGTTCAATCCCTCCAGCGCTCGCTGATTCTGCGTCAATACGGAAGTGCGAATGCGCGGAATATTGTCAAAATAAATTCGGCACAGAGCAAGGTGCCGCAAATACTCCGCAGTCGAAATCTCAATCCCGCCGATCTGCGTGAAGTAAGGCTTGAAGGTCCAGCAGAGAAAACTCGCCAACCCGCCCGTCTGGTTCTTCGCAGACAAAAGCTGGTCCTGAAACTGCCGCGTGCGCTCCAGATGCTCCAGGCGCTCCTCGATACTCTCGTCGAAACCAATGACCATCGTCGCCGTCGTCTTCAACCCAGCCTCAACGATGGCCCGCTGCGCGTCGAAGTACTGCACGACCGTGTACTTGAACTTCGAATGCCGCGCGCGGAACTCCTCGGTCAAAATCTCCGACCCTCCACCGGTGATCCACCGTACTCCAGCCGCTTTCAGCCGCTCCGCCGCCTCCGCATAGCTCAACCTCGCATGATCGGCAAGATACATAAACTCCGCTATCGTCAGCGCATAAAACTCCAGCGCATCCCCATACCGCGCGCGGATCGCCGCAAACAGTTCGCAGTAGTAGCTCAGAGGCAGATGCGGATTGAACCCTCCATTGAACGCCGCTAAGTCCCCGCCCAACGCCAGTAATTCATCTAGCTTGGCGAACACCTCGTCATGGCTCAACACATAGCCGCCATCCTGCGTGGGCAGTTTATAAAACGCGCAGTAGTCGCACTGGGCCACACAGACATTGGTGTAGTTGATGATTCGCATCACCATATACGTGCACGAACCCGGCGCATGGAACCTGTCCCGCACGCTTGCCGCCATCGAGCACAACTCAGCGTCCGAGGCGTTCTCCCAAAGCCACCGCGCCTCATCCCGTCCAATCCGAAGACGCTGGGCGATCTTCGCGGCAATCCCAGCGACCGTCATGTCGAGCGAAGCGGCTGAATGGCCCATACCCATAGTGTAGTGCGTAGTGTAGCGCCGCGTCCCACCGCACGCGACCCTTATATTCCGAGTAAGAAACTATTTCCCATTCGCATCCGTCACAGTGTATAAATCTTTCGCACCCTGCCAAGCCCTTCTCTCGTTTTGAGCCGGGTTGCGCAGCGAATACATCCAGGCTTCTGCCGCCGCACCGTAGGAGAATTCCCGCCATGTCCCTCATTCGTTCCGCCGTCGCGCCTCTCGCACTCCTCACCGCCCTCTCTCCCCTCGCCCGCGCCCAGCAGCCGCCCAAGACCTGGGTCGACAAGGACACCGGCCACCGCATCTGGCGGCTCAGCGACGAACCTAACTCCGGCGGCTTCTACTTCAACATCAACGCCTACACCGCCGACCGCAAGCAGATGATCTACACTGCGCCCGACGGCATCCACGTCCTCGACATGGACACGCGCAAGGCCCGTCTCCTCGTTCCCAACCCTCCCGCGGGCTCCAACGCCGCAGCCGATCCCACCGCCGTCCGCGGAGCCGGCGCAGGACGCAACCCGCACGCGCTCGTCGCCGGCAGCAAAACCAACAGTGTCTTCTTCACCCAGCAAGACCCCGCCACGCACACCGCCGCCGTCTACAAGGCCGACACCAACACCGGAGCCATTCGCAAGCTAACCGACCTGCCGCCAAAGATCAGCATCGTCAGCGTCAACGCCGACGAGACACTCGCCGCCGGCACGTACATCGAAGGCGACGCCACCGGCAAGGAGTACGGCTCCAACGCACCCGCCGCCCCCAGACAAGCCGCCGACAACCGCACCGCCAGCGCCGCGCAAGGTCCGCACTACCAGCCCGAGAACAAGGGCCAGATGATGGAGCGCCGCCTCGCCGCTCGCCTCCCTCTAGTCCTCTTCACCATCCGTCTCGAGCCCGGCCCTCACGGCGAAAAACCCGGCGACATGAAGACCCTCCTCCACTCCACCGACTGGGTCAATCATCTCCTCTTCTCCCCCACCGACCCCGAACTCCTCATGTACTGCCACGAAGGTCCCTGGCAGAAGGTCGATCGCATCTGGATGATCCACACCGACGGCACCCACAACACCCTCATCCACAAACGCACCATGGCCATGGAGATCGCCGGCCACGAGTTCTGGGGTCTCGACGGCAAAACCATCTGGTACGACTGGCAGTATCCCAAGGGGGAAGACTTCTTCCTCGCCGGCTACAACCTCGAAACCGGCAAGCGCACCGCCTTCCACATGCAACGCAACGAGTGGTCAATTCACTTCAACCTCACCCGAGACCTCGACCTCTTCACCGGCGACGGCGGAGATCCCGGCCAGGTCGCCAAAGCCCCCGACGGCGAATGGATCGAACTCTTCTACCCGCACATGATCCCCACCGGCGAAGGCGTGCTGAACGAGTCGACCTTCTGGCAGCCCGGCGTCTTCCAATCCGAACGCCTGGTCAACATGTCGCACCACTACTATCGCGAAGAGCCCAACGTCCGCTTCTCTCCAGATAAGACGCTCGTCCTCTTCACCAGCAACATGTTCGGCCCCAGCTACGTCTTCGGCGTCGAAGTCAAAAAATCCGAGAACCCTTCACCCGCTGAAGTCGTCTCGACCCCAGACCTCGCCCGCAAATTCAATCCCAAGGAACCACCCAACAGCAAAGGCCCGGTTATCCCACGCCAGTAAGAGTCCCGGTATTTCAGAAACCTAGCGCCCTGAGTCAAAAGTCCGTCCCCCATGATGCGTCATCCCGACCGGACCCTGAGCGAGTGAAACGAGTCGAAGGGGGAGTGGAGGGATCTGCTGTTTCAACTGTTGCACGGGTGCCCCATCCTTCGCAGTCTCATCGCGAAGGGTGGGAAGTAAAATCTCTCCCAGTCAATAACCAAGGGATTCCATGCGCCACAGTCTCCTTCTCGCTACCGCCATCCTCACCACCCACGCTTTCGCCGCCTTGCACTTGATACAACCCCGCGCCATCCAGTCGCTCGACTCCGACTGGCACTTCCTCCAATCCGACGCGCCCGGCGCCGAATCCCCCACCTTCGACGACTCCGCCTGGACTCCCGTCACCCTCCCCCACGACTGGAGCATCGCCGGCCCCGTCGAAGAGACCGCCCCCAGCCGCGCAGCCGGAGGCTTCTTCCCCACCGGCATCGGCTGGTACCGCCACACACTCACCTTGCCAAAACTCGATCCCGCCAAGCGCATCTTCATCGCCTTCGACGGCATCATGGCCAACTCCGACGTCTATTGCAACGGAGACCTCCTCGGCCACCGCCCCTACGGCTACGTCAGCTTCAACTACGACCTCACCCCACACCTCCACGCGGGCAAAAACATTATCGCCGTCCGCGTCGACGACTCCAAACAACCCGCCTCCCGCTGGTACCCCGGCGCGGGCATCAACCGCCAGGTCCGCCTCATCACCACCAGCGCCGTACACATCGCTCCATGGGGGACCTTCGTCACCACACCAAAAGTCTCCGCTCAATCCGCCACCGTTCACGTCCGAACCACAATCGCCAACGACTCCGCTGCCAGCGCCAATATCAGGCTATCTATCGGCGTCAGAACTCCCGGCGACGGCACCCTGTCCGGCTCATTCGTAACCCTCCCGAAGCCGGTCACCCTGGCAGCAGGTGCCACCATCGACCTCGAAGCGGACGCCACCATCGCCGACCCGGATCGCTGGGACCTTGACCACCCCGCCCTGTACAGAGTCGTCGCCACCATCCTTGAGACTGGCAAACCCATCGATGACGAAGTCGTCCCCTTCGGCATCCGCGAGTTCCACTTCGACCCCGACCAGGGCTTCTTCCTCAACGGCGTCCACCACAAGATCTACGGCGTAGCCCTCCACAACGACGCCGGAGCCCTCGGCACCGCCGTCCCGCTCGCCGCCTGGACCCGCCGCCTCACCGCCCTCCGAGCTCTCGGAGTCAACGCCATCCGAACCGCCCACAACCCACCCGCACCCGAGTTCCTCGACCTAGCCGACCGCATGGGCTTCCTCGTCATGGACGAGATGTTCGACTGCTGGACCGTCGCCAAGAACCCCTACGACTACCACCTCTACTTCAAAGAGTGGAGTCTCCGCGACGCCGCCGACACCGTCCGTCGCGACCGCAACCATCCCAGCATCATCCTCTGGTCCGCCGGCAACGAGATCCACGACACCCCCAAGCCCGACATCGCCATCCCCATCCTCAAATCCCTCGTCGACACCTTCCACGCCAACGACCCCACCCGCCCCGTCACGCAAGCTCTCTTCCGCCCCAATGTCTCGCACGACTACGACAACGGCCTCGCCGACCTCCTCGACGTCGTCGGTCAAAACTACCGCGAAAACGAGATCCTAGCCGCCCACGCGCAAAAGCCCACACGCAAGATCATCGGCACCGAAAACACCCACGACCGAAACCAGTGGATCGCCATGCGCGACCACCCCGAGTACTCCGGCCAGTTCCTCTGGTCCGGCATCGACTACCTCGGCGAGGCCGGCCGCTGGCCCTCCATCGGCGCCGGCAGCGGCCTCCTCCTCACCACCAGCCTCCCTCGCGCCCGAGCCTACGAGCGCCAATCCTGGTGGTCCACCCAACCCATGGTCCGCATCGCCCGCCGCGTCCAAGCCGCACGCCGCGGCCCCGTCGATCCCGGTTACGCCTCACCCACCTCGAACAATCAGGCCGCCACCACCGCGCCCAACACCCCACTCGACCCCACCACACGCTTCGGCCAGCCCCTCCTGCTCGACTGGACTCCCTCCTATTTTTTGCAGAACGACCAATCGCCCCACACCGAAAACGTCGAAGTCTACACCAACGCCGAAGAGGTCGAGCTCTTCCTCAACAACAAATCCCTCGGCACCCAGCAACGCCACGCCGACGCCAGCCCCATCACCTTCGAGGTTCCGTTCGAACCCGGAACCCTCAAAGCCGTTGCCAGCACCAACGGCAAAGTAGTAGCCCAGGACATCCTCCGAACCGCCGGCAAGCCTGACCACCTCGTTCTATCCACCGAAACTCCCACCCTCGGCACGGACTGGAACGACGTAGCCTACATCACCGCCACCCTGGTCGACGCCAACAACACCGTCATCCCCAACAGCACCACCGTCATCCACTTCGCCACCACCGGCCCCGGAAAAATCATCGCGGTCGATAACGGCAATCTGCTCGACCACAATCCCTTCCAAACCACAAACCGAAAACTCTACGAAGGCCGCGCCCTCGCTATTCTCCGCGCCGCCTCTTCCGGCATCATCACCCTCACCGCCACCACCGATGGCCTAGCACCCGCAACCATGACGCTCCATACCGCTCAATCGCCCCCATCCACAATCGACCGTAGCTTCTAAAATCCAAGGTATGTGGAGTCGCCGCCGCTTCCTCGTATCTGCCGCCGCAACTATCGCTCCCGTGCCATCAGCAGCCGTGCCGACACCGCTCATCGACTCCCACGTTCACGTCTGGAAGCACGATCCCGCCTTCCCCTTCGCTCCCGGCGCTCATCCTCCCGCAGAAGACGCCTTGCCTGAGACACTTCTCGAACTCATGCAAGCCAACCGCGTCTCCCGCACTGTCCTCATTCAAGTCAGCCACTATCGCTGGGACAATAGTTATCTCGCCTCGGTCTTGAAGCGGTACCCACGACAGTTTCACGGCGTCTGTCGGGTCAACCCCGAGGACCCCGCAGCTCCCGACCACCTGACGCGACTGACTCAGGATCAAGGCTTCCACGGCGTCCGCCTCAGCCCCGCAGCCGGCGCCGAAGGCGACTGGATTCGCAGCCCGCTCATGCCGCCACTCTGGCGTCGATGCGCTGAACTCAAAGTCCCGATGACCATCCTCACCCCCGTCACCCGGCTCCCCGACCTCGTGTCTCTCATCGAGCAAAACCCAACCCTCAACGTCGTAATCGATCACATGGCGGACTGCCCGCTCGACCGTCCGGACCAACTCCAGATGTTGCTCGCACTCGCGCGCTACCCAAGGGTCTACGTCAAAATCTCCCACATGTGGTCGCTTTCAAAACAGCCCTACCCATACTCCGACTCGATCACTCAGGTAAAGCGTCTCTTCGAGACCTTTGGCCCCAAACGCCTCATGTGGGGAACAGACTGGCCAATCTCGTTGAAACAACTCCCCTACAACCAAGCCGTCGCACTCTACCGCGACCACCTCGACTTCCTCTCACCCGCAGACCACGAGCAGATTCTCTACAAAACCGTCCAGCGCGTCTGGCCCTTCGGCATCAGCTAGCCCCGGCTAGGCTTACTCCCCAGCAACTCCCGAGCAATCACCATCCGCTGAATCTCACTCGTCCCCTCGCCAATCGGGCACAGCCGCACATCCCGGTAAAATTTCTCCGCCGGATAGTCCTTGATGAACCCGTACCCACCATGGATCTGCACGCCCTCATCGCAGATCCTGCACGCAGCCTCGCTCGCATACAGCTTCGCCATCGCCGACTCCTTCGTTACGTTCATCCCGGCGTCCTTCATCTGCGCCGCGCGCATCGTCAGCAACCACGCCGCATCAAGTTCCGTCGCCATATCCGCCAGCTTGAACTGGATCGCCTGAAACTCACTAATCGCCTTGCCAAACTGCCGTCGCTCCTGCGCATACTTCATCGCCGCATCGAGCGCACCGCGCGCCATCCCCAAACTCAGCGCAGCAATCGAAATCCTTCCCCCATCGAGCACCCGCATCGCATCCTTGAACCCATCGCCCTCCTTGCCGATCAGGTTCTCCGCAGGAATCTCGCAGTCCTCGAAGATCAGCTCCGACGTATCGCTCGCCCGCAACCCAAGCTTGTTCTCCTTCCTGCCCGGCCGAAATCCCTTCGTCCCGCGCTCCACCACAAACGCCGAGATTCCCTTCGTCCCTTTCTCTCGGTCCGTCACAGCAAGCACAACTGCACAGTTCGCATGGCCGCCATTGGTGATAAACGTCTTCGACCCATTCAGCACCCAGCAATCGCCCTTACGAACGGCCGTCGTCCGCGCTCCAGCGGCATCCGAACCCGAACCCGGCTCCGTCAGCCCCCACGCTCCAAGCCATTCACCACTCGCCAGCTTCGGAATCCACCGCTTCCTCTGATCGTCATTCCCGCCCAGCATAATGTGATTCGTACACAGCGAATTATGCGCCGCCACGATGATCCCCACGCTGCCATCCACTCGCGACAGCTCCTCGATCGCCAGCACATACTCCACGTAGCCCATCCCCGCGCCGCCCAGCGACTCCGGAAAGATCACTCCGAGCAGCCCCATCTCTCCCAGCTTCTTCACGACCTCGTGCGGAAACTCACTCTTCTCGTCCCACTCGGAGACATGCGGCGCAATCTCGCCCTCGGCAAACGCCCGCACCGCGCTCTGCAGCTGCTTCTGTTCTTCCGTCAATCCAAACATTGCCTTCTCCTCAAGGTCATAACCAATGCTTATACATGTATCATATCCACGCATACTCTGGCTCACAGAGACAGGTGTCCTGCCGGACGGGCCTCCCGCGCGGAGGGCGGGCGTTTGCACGCCTTTTTAACTTGTCTAGCCGACCACGACCTTGAGGACCCTCCCGTTGGTCGGGAACGTTATCCGCCGAGCAACGCGAGGCCCAAAAAAGATCGTCCTTGCGAGACCGGTATACCCACCACGAAGTGGTCGCTCTCCGCGCAGGAGGCCCGTCCGGCAGGACAAGGCTTCTAAATCCGGTCCAAAGCCTGCCCCAGATCCGCCACAATATCCTCAACATCCTCGATCCCCACCGACACCCGCATCAACCCATCCGTAATCCCAAGCCGCGCACGACCCTCAGCCCCCACCGCCGCATGCGTCATCGTCGCCGGATGGCAGATCAGCGTCTCCACGCCGCCCAACGACTCCGCCAGATATCCCAGCCTCAATGCGCTGGCAAAACGATTCGCCTTTTCAAGCGACCCCAACTCCATCGAGATCATCGACCCAAACCCATGCTGCTGCCTCTTCGCCAACTCATGGTGCGGATGCTCCACCAGTCCCGGATAAAAGACCTGCTGCACCTTCGCATCGTTCTTCAAAAAGTCGGCAACCACGCGACCATTGGCATCATGCTGCTTCATCCGAACCGCCAGCGTCTTCACCCCGCGCAGCAGCAGATAGCTCTCAAACGGCGACAGAATCCCCCCCGTACACTTCTGCACAAATCGAAACCGCTCCGCATGCTCCGGCTTGGTACAAACCAACACTCCGCCGAGACCATCCGAGTGCCCATTCAAAAACTTCGTCGTCGAATGCATCACAATATCCGCGCCCAGCGCAATCGGCTGCTGCAGATAAGGCGACAAAAAAGTGTTATCGACACTCAACTCCACACCCTTCGCATGACAGATCCGCGCCACCGCGGCGATATCCGTAATCGACATCATCGGATTGGTCGGCGTCTCGATATGCACCAGTTTCGTCGCCGGAGTGATCGCCGACGCCACATTCTCCGCCACACTGGTATCGACATAGGTAAACGTCAGCCCATAGTTCGTCAGCACTTTGTCGAACAGCCGCCCCGTCCCGCCATACACATTATCCGAGCAAACCACATGGTCGCCCGACTTCATCATCGTGCACATCGCGGTAATCGCAGCCATCCCACTCGCAAACACATGCGCGCTCGTCCCGCCCTCCAGCGAGCGAAGGTTCTCTTCCAACGCATCCCGCGTAGGATTGGTCAGCCGCGCATACTCATGCCCCTTGTTTTTCCCAATCGCCTCCTGCTGGTAGGTCGAGGTCAGATAAATCGGCACATTCACCGCCCCGGTCAACTCATCCGGAGCCTGCCCATCATGAATCGCCCGCGTCGCAAATCCAAGTCTCTTCTTCGCTTCCATCATTTGTAACCTCTTCCATCACAATCTTCTAACTCAAACTAAAGCAACTGAGGTTCGCTACACTCATCTTTTTATCGTCATCCTGAACGAAGTGAAGGACCCCTGTATTTGTTTCTTTGCTAAATCGACCCAATCCAGCAGCCTCTTTCGACAAAACACAGCTCGGCCGGATCTGGAATCACCGTCACTTCGTTCGCTTCACCTTCGCAACTGGCGGCCGTCGCGGCCTCTGTTTAGCCGAAACCGACTTAATGACCAGCTTGTACTCCGTCTTTTCGTCAAACGGCACCTTCGCCATCTTCATCGCTGTAGCCATCATCGCCTTCACGTCGGAGCGGTCCAGCGTATCCTCATCCTCCAGCCGGATATACCGGACCACATTTCCCTCGCCTTGCAACAAGCCCTTCGGATCAGGCAGTGCAGCCCCATGCAGAAAAAACAAGCTGACATTCTTAGGAAATACTGCGATGGAAAAGATCGCTTCCGATGTTTTCTCCGTCGGCCCAAATCCACACGCCAGTGCGTTGTAGTTGTCATAGACAAGCTCCATGGCATAGGGCAATCGCTTCCGCATCTTTGCGAGAGCGACCCGCGCAAACGCCGCAATCTCCGGCGTAAACGCATTAAGAAAACCGTCGAGTTGCGCCTCAGGACTCTTCGTGTCTGCCCTCCTCATCGCTATACCTCACCTGATTACCCCGCTTTCTACTCCTTATTCCCTACTCCTGCCTCACTCCTGCAGCTGTGCCCTCTCGTTCTTGCCTTTAGGTACGCCAAGGCTTTAGCCTTGGCCTCCAAACACTCGATACGAGCGGGGCTTTAGCCCCTGGGGTATGCCTTCCTTCGACTCGACACTAAAGTCCATCAATCCAGCAATCCCTTCGAAAGATACCGCTCCGCAGAATCAGGAATCACCGTCACCACTCTCTTCCCCGCGCCCAACTCCTTCGCCACATCCACCGCCGCGCACAACATCGCCCCAGCACTCGAGCCGGCAAATACACCCTCCTCCACCGCCAGCCGCTTCACCATCGCCATCGCCGGATCATCCATCACCATCATCACGCGGTCGCACACGCTGCGGTCAAACGTCGCAGGAATAAACGACACGCCGATCCCCTCCACACGATGCGGCCCCGGCTCGCCGCCCTGCAGCACACTTCCCTGCGGCTCCACCGCCACCGTCAAAATATCCATCCGCTTCTTCTTCAAAAATCGCGCCACCCCGGTAAACGTCCCCGCCGATCCGATCCCGGAAATCCAGGCATCCACGCGCCCTTCCATCTGTTGCCAGATCTCCACCGCCGTCGTCTGTTCATGAAAGTCCGGATTCGCAGGATTCTCAAACTGCAGCGCAGCAAACGCGCCCGGAGTCTCTCGCTCATGCTCCAACGCAAGCTGAATCGCCCCGGCCATGCCCTCAGCTTCCGGAGTTCGCACCACCGTCGCCCCAAGCCCGCGCATCAGCTTGCACTTCTCTTCCGCAAACTGCTCCGGCACATACAGCATCACCTTGTACCCGCGATTTACGCCAATCAGCGCCAGCCCCACCCCGGTATTGCCTGCCGTCGCCTCGACAATCGTGCCTCCCGGCCGCAGCACGCCGCGCCGCTCCGCATCGAGCACCAGCCCCAGCGCCGCACGGTCCTTGACGCTCCCGCCCGGATTCAAAAATTCCAGCTTCGCCCATATCTCCGCGCATCGCTCACCACTCGTCTGCTCGAGCCGTCGCAGCCGCAACATCGGCGTCTGCCCCACCAGCTCCAATACGTTCTCTACAACCCTCATCGACTCAAACCTCACACACAAACTCAATCCGCCCGCCGAAGTTCTCGTCGAAGACGTAGGTCACCTCCTGTTTTTACATCAATCAGAAGAGAGCTGGCTCTGCAAAATCATCTCACCCGATACCAGTGTCCTGAGTCGAAAATTCATCAGATAGAAACGAACATGTCATCCCGACCGACGCGCAGCGAAGTGGAGGGATCTGCTTTTCTTCGGCTTGCGTCGGAACAAATGCTAAAACTTACTGCGACGAACTTCAGACCTCGCTACACTGGAGAGCCGTTGTATCGTACACACCTCGCATCAATTCTTCTTGGCCGAATCGCTAAAACCCGCATCCCCACTCTTCGACGCGGCCGTGGCAACCCGCGGATAGTACCCACTCCGTGTCCGCACCGACAGCCTGCCCATGTTCTTTGCCTTCGCCTCCACATGGACCTCACGATATCCGCCCAGCGTCGGCGACTTCGTCGAGTGATACGAGATTGTGTACTGCGTCCGAATATCCTGCGCCACCTCCGCGGCAACCTCATCGACCTGATTCACCGACTTTGGAAAGTAAGCCGCTCCGCCCGTCTGCTCTGCCAGCGTCTCCAGCACCCTGCGCGCATGCCGCGACTCGCGCTTGTCCGTATCCGCGCCAAACAGCAGTCCAACGCAATAGATCACCGGCCCATCCAGGTCCTGAATCCTCCGGATCGTCTGCTCCAGCGTCGCGCTCGAAGCATTGTCTTCGCCATCGGTAATCACCAGCAACACCTGCTTCGGATGCTTCGCATTCTTGCTCAAATAATCCGCCGAAGCCACCAGCGCATCATAAATCGCGGTCCCGCCGCTCGACTTGATATACCCCAACCCCTGTTGCAGCTTGTCGAGATTATTCGTAAAGTCCTGATCGATAAATGCCTCCCACGAGAAGTCCACCAGAAACTCCTCATCCTCCGGATTCGACAGCTTCACGAAGTCCAGCGAAGCTTTATCCACCGCCGTGCGTTTGTCGTACATCGAACCCGAGCTATCGATCAGCAGCCCCAGCGACACGGGCAAGTCCTCATGCCGGAACGAAGCAATCGTCTGCGGCACGCCATCCTCATACACGCTGAACGCGCTCTTATCCAGCGTCTGAATCGACCGTCCACTTCCATCTAGCACGGTCGCATTCAACCGAACCTCATACGCATCCGTTCGCAGCGTATACTTCCCGCCCTGGCGTTCAATCTTCCCCACCCCGATACCTTGAGGCGCGCCGGTCTGACTCTGCGTCGGCACGTCGACATCGGGCGATGCCACCGGATCGCGATCCACCGTCAGCGACGGCTGTTTCCCCGCTGGTTGTTGCGTCACACCTGCTTGTTGTTTCCCAGGCGCCTGCGCGGGCATCTGCGCGCCCGCCGGCTGCTGAGCCCCTCCGCTCACAGTCCCAGCCGTTATCAAGAACCATCCCACCGCGGCCATCCGCGGCCACAAACATTTACTGCGAAGGTGCATAGTACCCCTGGCGATTGTGTACCGTCAGCGCCGGAAGCCCGGGCGGCGGCACAAGTCGTATCTTCAATTTACGCCAGTTTCCATCCTGCTTCACCTCCGACGGTCTGTATCCGATCACATACTCGTTCCGCAGCTCCGCGCTGATGCGCGACGCAATGTCTCCCAAATCACCGATATCCAGCACCCGGAACATCCGCCCGCCCGTCATATCGCAGATATCCGTCAACAGCATCGGTCCCAATTGCTCTTCGGTCGTCGGCGCGTACTGATCGAAGATGCCGATCGAGTAAATCTGCACATCGCTTTCCCGCACCACCCGCCGCAACTCGCCTTCGGTATACCGGCTCCGGTTATCGCCACCATCCGAGATAATCAGCAGCGCCTTGCGGTCATACTTCGCCTGCTTCAGCTTATCCACCCCCAGATAGATCGCGTCGATCAGCGCCGTCCGGTTCTCCGGCTTCAACATCACCATCCGCGCCTCAACGTCGTCCACATCCGACGTGTAGTCCACAATCACCGCAGGCCGGTCGTTGAATCCCACCACAAAAAACTCATCCTGCGGATTCGAAGTCCTCAGAAACTCACTCAACGCCTTCCGGGCCCGCTGGAACTTCGACGACATGCTTCCGCTCAGGTCAAAGATGATCCCAATTGTCACCGGAGCATCTTCGGTAGAAAAACTCTTGATCGTCTGACCGATATTGTTGTCGTAAACCTCGAAGTTCTCCTTCTCCAACCCTGTCACCAGCCGGTTCATCGGATCGGTCACCGTCGCCGGAACCAGCACCAGGTTCACATCCACCCGAATCCGCGCATCCCGTCTCGAAGTCGCAAGCTTCGCCGCATTATCCGCACCTTCAATCACCGGCTTCGTCTCCTCAGGCGTCTTTGGCGGTGGTGGCGGCGTCGGAGTATGCACCACTCCCAGCGGATTCTCCTGAGCCAGACAACCCGTGCTCCCCGCCACGCTCCACAATCCCGCGCCCGCCACAATCACCGCAAGCCCCAACACCACCCGCCGCAAACCGTTCCAACATCCCCGTCTTCCGCCCGTGTTTCGCATATCGCTGTCCATACTGGCACCTATGCCGTTCCGCGCCCGATAAATCCCGAACTAAATCCAGAAATACCAGCAACTTCGAGCGCCTCTGCTAGCCGTTCAATGCTGCAGACCACGTAGCCTACAGCCATCAGATGCCCCGATCAAGAAAATAATAGACCTGGCACTCAAGCCTTTTGTCACAGTTTCATCTCGTGTCTCATTTTCAACACTAAGCCGGTACTTAGCCCCGGCATTTAGCCTACGTTCCGTACGCTCGTCCGGATCCCACGTGGCCGGTCATAAACCCCTTCGATGCGCCAGCCCGTACAATCGCTACATACTAAGACGTCTGGAGAATCAAAAAAGCATGGCTCGTCTCTACCCCTTCCGCGCCCTCCGTTACGATCCCGCCCGCGTCAACATGGAGGCTGTAGTCACCCAGCCCTACGACAAGATCACCCCCGCCATGCAGCAGCGCTACTACGAGGCCAGCCCTTACAACCTCGTCCGCGTCATCCTCGGCAAACACGAGCCCGGCGACACTGAACCCCAGGAATTCCTCCCCCCCGGCGAAAAAGCCCACAACGTCTACACCCGCGCGGCCGAATACCTCCACACCTGGCGCAAAGACCACATCCTGGCCGAAGAGTCCGAGCCCGCCATCTACGGTTACTCCCAGACCTACACCGTCCCGGGGACAAGCGCCGCAGCTGGAAAACCGGAAACCCGCGAACGCCGCGGCTTCATCGCCCTCGGCCACCTCTACGACTACGCCGACAAGGTCGTCTACCGCCACGAACAAACCTTCCCCAAGCACAAATCCGACCGCCTCGCCCTCTTCAAAGCCACCCGCGCCTACTGCGAGCAGATCTACATGCTCTACTCCGACCCCGCCTTCACCGCCGAGAAACTCATCTTCGGCAGCAACGGCCAAGACCCGGATAAATCCCCCGCAGACCTTTCCATCACCGACGAATACAACGTAGTCCACCGCGTCTGGAAGCTCACCGACCCCAACCTCATCAACCTCCTCCTCACCGCCATGCGCGACAAGAAGCTCATCATCGCCGACGGCCACCACCGCTACGAGACCTCCGTCGCCTACGCCAAGGAACGCGGCGCCCAGCTCAAACTCCCGCTCAACCAGCCACGCGACGAGGACGAAAAACTCAGCCCCAGCCACCTGCCTGTCCCCGCCTTCCCCGAGGCCGCCATGATGATGACCTTCGTCAACATGGACGCCCCCGGCATCACCATCCTCCCCACCCACCGCGTCGTCAACGGCATCGAAAACTTCTCCTCTCCGGACTTCATCACCAAAGCCAGCGCCTTCTTCACCATCACCGAAATTGCCGGTCCTTCGCCCGCCGCCGAACTTATCGCTCGCCTCAACCAGACCCCCGGCGACTCTTTCGTCGCCGTCACTGGAGACGGCAACTACATCCTTACCCCAAAACCCGAAGCCATCGCCCCACTCCTCGCCGGCCTGCCCCCAAAACAGCGCCAGTTGGGCGTAGCCCAACTCCACACCATAGTCCTCGACCATCTCCTCGGCCTCACCGAAGACAAGATCCGCGCAACCGGCAACATCCAGTACCTGCGCGAAGCGGACGAAGCCGTCAGCCTCGTCGATTCCGGCGAAGCCAACATCGCCTTCCTTATCAAGCCCATCACCCTCGACCAGCTCAAAGATGTCTCTCTCTCGGGCGAAGTCATGCCGCAAAAATCCACCGACTTCTACCCCAAACTCCTAAGCGGCCTCGCCATCTACGCCCTCGACTAATCTCACCCTAGCCGATTCACCAGCCCGACACAAAAAATCGTCATTTCGACCGAAGCAGCCCACAGCCTCATCGTGGGGTGCGCAGTGGAGAAATCCGCTTCTCTACCGCGGATCTCTCGCACCACAACCGGGTGGCCCATCCTTCACAGCTTCATCGTGAAGGGTGGTTGCATTGGCACCTAGGGTACCCCAAGGCTTCAGCCTTGGGTCTCTCTATCACATATAGAGAGAGGGGCTTCAGCCCCTGGAGTATGCCTTCTTATCCCATCCGATAATCTGCTCGATCCAAGAGCGAAGATCATCGCCACCCGTTTACAATCAACCAAACCACCTTGACCTCTCCCCACCGACACATCGCCGCACGCCTAACCCTCGCCACTCTGACGAGCCTGCTCCCCATCGCCGCCGTAGCCCAGCAACCCCGCACCACTATCCTCCTCGACCCCGCTCATGGAGGCCCAGACACCGGAGCCCACCTCCCCAACAACCTCCTCGAAAAGGACATCACCCTCGCCTTCGCCGCTCGACTCCGCGCCACTCTCGCCACCAGCGGCTTCACCATCATCTCCACCCGCGACGCCGACCCCACCGTCCCCTTCACCACCGACCAGCGCGCCGAGATCGCCAATCACGCCCATCCCGCCGCCTGCCTCGTCCTCCATGTCACCGACAGCGGCAACGGCATCCACGTCGTCACCTCAACCCTCGATCCGCCCGGCGATCCAGAAGAGCCACACCCCACCATCCCCTGGAACACAGCTCAGTCCGCCTCCATCCCCCAAAGCCTCAGCCTCGCCAACGAGATCGGCCTCGCCCTCCAGCAAGCCAAGCTCCCTGTCATCCTCAGCCGAGCCTCCATTCGCCCTCTCGACAACCTCACCTGCCCCGCCATCGCCATCGAGATCGCCCCCGTCACCCCAGACGGCTCCGCCCCCACCCCACTTACCGACGCCACCTACCAGCAGAATATTGCCAAAACAATCGCCACCGGCCTCACCGCCTGGCGCAGCCGCCAGACTGCCGCCGCAGCAGCAACCGGAGCAGCAAAGTGATTCCCCGCTACCAGCGCATCCTCTTCTGGACCCTCGCCGGCGGCATCCTCCTCATGACAGCCTTCCTCCTGCGCGGCTGCCAGCAGGCCGAAAAGCGCCTCGGCGCACCCAACGACACCGCCCCGATCGCCGCCCCCACCACCTCCAGCACCGAGGACATCACCCTCTACCTCGCCAGCGACGCCGACGCCTCCATCACCCCGACCACCGAATCCGTCTCTCTTCCCCAAGCCCCGACCCTCCGCGCCCGCGCCCTCCTCGAACACCTTCTCGCCGCCTACGCCGCACCCAAATCTGCCCATCCACTCCAGGGTGGTCCCGCCGTAGACGACGTATTCCTCCTCACCGATCCTCAACCGGCAGCTGGCGAGCAACCAGGCCAGTTAGCCGTCATCAACCTCCGCGGCAGTTTCATCGACAACCACCCCTCCGGCATCCTCGTCGAAGCGCTCACCGTTGAATCCATCATCGGCACTCTCCACGCCGCACTCCCCCAGATCAACACCATCCGCTTCCTCGTCGACGGCCAACCCCACGACACCCTCGCCGGCCACGCAGACCTCCTTCGCACCTACCCCGCCACCGACACCGCCGCCAAATCCACGCCACACACGAACTAGGGTCTATCGACTTAGAGATCATGAATAAAAGCTTGATTTATAAAGAGGTGTCATCCTGACCCTGAGCGCAGTCGAATGGGCCTCGCAGTTTTATCGCGAGAGGCGCAGTCGAAGAGCCTGCCCTGAGCTGCCGAAGGGACTTGCGGTTTGCTCGTAGCGCTGCAACCCTGTTTGCCTTGTATCTCGCATTTCTTCCATTCGACTCTATCCGCTATATCGATACACACTGAGAGCTGACAACCAACTGAGAACTGATAACCCCATGATCCCAAACAACAAAACCATCGGCGTCTTCGACTCCGGCTTCGGCGGCCTCACCGTCCTCCGCGCCCTGCTCCCCTTGATCCCCGGCGCCCGCTACATCTACCTCGGCGACACCGCCCGCCTCCCCTACGGCTCCAAATCCCGCGAAACCATCGCCCGCTACGCCGTCTCGAGCGCAAAGTTCCTCCACGAGCAAGGCGCCGACCTCCTCGTCATCGCCTGCAACACCGCCACCGCCCTCGCCCTCAAAGACATTCAACAAGCCCTGCCCATCCCGGTCATCGGCGTAGTCGAACCCGGAGCACAAGCCGCATTGCAATCAATCTCACTCCTTCCAGAGCCACTTTTTCCAGGAGCGTCATTTCGACCGAAGCGCAGCGAAGTGGAGAAATCTGCTTCTCTACCACCGCCAACCGGCCCCCGCATTTCGCCCGACCCCCCACCAAACCGGGGTCCCCAGCGAGCGCATCTGCTCGCTGGGGTAGAAAACCGGGTGCCCCATGTTCGCGACGGTCTTAGCGTCGCTAACGTGGGGGAGCCACCACAAACCGCCCAGCAAAAAGATAACGGTATCATTCTGACCCTGAGCGAGCACAGCGAGTCGAAGGGGAAGAACCCCAGCCTTTCGCCGGCACCACCGCCAATCTCGATACAAGCCCAAGTCCTGGTCCTCGCCACTGCCGCCACCGTCCAATCCCACGCCTATACCCACGCCCTCACCGCCCTCAACCTCGAAGCCCACGAAAAAGCCTGCCCCCTCCTCGTCCCCCTGGTAGAAGAGGGCTGGATCAACCACCCAGTCACCGACGAAGTACTCCGAATCTACCTCACCGAAGCATTAGCCCACGCCCCCGCGACGAACACCCTCCTGTTAGGCTGCACCCACTACCCACTCCTCGAACCGGCCATCCGCCGCACCCTCGCCTCCATCCATCATCCACTCACCATCATCGACTCAGCCGAAGCCACAGCCTGCGCCGTAGCCGCCCACCTCGGCCTCAGCACTCACAGCCCAACGCTCATAGCTCAAAGCTCCCAATGCACCTTCTACGCCACCGACTCCGTCGAAAAGTTCCAACACCTCGGCTCCAGTTTCCTCGGCCAGCCCGTCGCCCAGGTCAACCTCATCGATCTAGGCGGCTAAATGATCTGCCCGTCTAAGGAACCTCTGATTAAGCTCTCGTAGAAAAGACTTAAGTCCTGGTTTTGAAGGGGCGCGGCTTCAGCCGCGCCGTAAGCACACCTCTTCAGCGCGACTTTAGTCGCTGAGGGAATTTTCCGCGCCACGATCGATTTTTAAGATTCTCCTAACCCTCTTATTCACAGATACATACAACTAGCGTATTCTTGCTCTCGCGAACCATAGTAGGCAATTCAGTCTGATCAGAAAATGCGGCGTTCACAGGCAGCATCAAGTCGTTTCTTTCGAAGACTTTACGCGAACCACCCCTTGAAAACAGGGACTTTATATCAGCCGCAAAGGGAAAATCCAAACCTAAGTCTTTATCTTCGAAGACTTTGCACAATTTCACCCAGGGAGGGGCCCTCCCGGAACGGAGCCAGACCGCGATGCCTTACCTCCTCAAGACCGAACCGACCAAATACTCCTTCGACGATCTCGAGCGTGACGGCGAGACCACCTGGGATGGGATCAGCAACCCCCAGGCGCTCCTCAACCTCCGCAGCATGAAGAAGGGCGAAAAACTTGTCATCTATCACTCCAACGTAGGCAAGGCCGCTGTCGGCACCGCAAAAGTCGTCTCCGTTGATGCCACCGACCCCAAAGACCCTAAAGTCCGAATCCAGCCCGTCAAACGCCTCAAGCAGGAAAAAACCCTCGACCAAATGCGCGCCGCCGTGGTCTTCAAGGACTCCATCCTCTTCCGCCAGTTCCGCCTCTCAGTCGTCCCCCTCACCGAAGAGCAATACGACTGGCTCACCCTCTCCTGATGCGAGTCGCGGTACATAACTGCGCTAAACGAATTAAGATTCTTTTGTTTCTAACATCCCCGCGCATAGAATCCCCACACACAGGCTGCACAAATGTCCTTTATCGCATCGATAGATGTCGGCACGCTTCTCGGTTGTCAGATCGTTTTGACGCTGGTATATGCGATCGTCTTCTTTTGCATGAAGCGCATCTACCCTTATCTGCGCGGAGCCGGCTCCGTGGCTTTTGCCTTCCTCGCGGCAACCATAGCCAACGTCCTTCTCCTTTTGTCCGGCTCCATACCGGCCTTCCTCTCGATTGTTGTCGCCCATTGCCTCTTGCTCTCTGCATTCGTCCTCTTCTACACCGGAGTCCTTCACTTCTTCAAAAGTCCGCGCCGGATTCGCTACGCCTGGGCCCTCACCATCGTCTCTTCCTCCCTGATCGCCTATTTTGTCCTCTCCCGCAACCACCCCAAAACCCTCACCTATGTCATCGCCATCAGCTTCTTTCTCGTGCGCGGCGTCATCGCAATCGAAATATTTCAGCAGGCAGCAGACAGAATATTTCTAAAGATCTTCGCCTACCTCATGGCGGGCTATGCCGTCTTCGCGCTGAACCGTGTCATCTTCCTGCTGGTATATGGTGCCGCGCCAAACGAAACACAGCGAGCTTTTCTCCAGACCGTCTCAGTCCTGCTCAGTGTCTCCTTTGCCTTCCTCATCGGTCTCTCCTTCCTGCTCATGCTCTGCGGCGACCTCCTCACCCTGGTCAAAGACGAGTCGGAACGTGACCTCCTCTGCGGCGTCCTCAATCGCCGCGGTATTGAGCAGAAGCTCGACACCGAACTCAAGCGTGCCGGACGCAGCGGCCAAAACCTGTCCATCGCCCTCATCGACATCGACCACTTCAAGACCATCAACGACTACGCCGGACATGCAGCCGGCGACACCGCACTCCGCGACGTCGTCTCTGCCATCTCCGGTCGTATGCGCGCATACGACTACCTCGGCCGTTTCGGCGGCGATGAATTCCTCCTCATCTTCCCCCACACCTCCTCTTCAGACGCCCTCATCGTCTCCTCTCGCATCGAGCAGTCGGTACGCGAGCTCTCCATACCGGGCGCAGGACTTCCGCTCACCATCAGCATCGGCCTCACCCAGGCCACCCCCGGCGAAATCGCAGGCCCTTTCCTCGCCCGCGCCGACAAGGCCCTGTACAACGCAAAAAACGCAGGCAGGAACTGCTGCCGCGTCCTCCTTCATGAGACAGATGCGGAAGAGTGCCTGGAGCGCGTCATCCTTCCCTCGAGTCGTAGCGACCTCCTGCAGCAATAGCTCTCGCCCACTCCGGCTGCTATCCTTTAGGTCGCAAACCGTACTGAAAGGAATCCGCTCCACATGATTGATCTCAAAGGCAAAGTCGCCGTAGTCTTCGGCCTCGCCAACAAACGCAGCATAGCCTGGGGCATCGCCCAGAAGCTCTCCGAAGCCGGCGCCACCCTCGCCATCTGCTACCAGAACGAGCGTCTCAAGAAAGAAGCCGACGCCCTCATCCCCGAACTCCAAGATGCCAAAGCCTACCAGTGCGACGTCAGCGTCGACGCCGACATCGACACTGTCTTCGAACAGCTCAAGACCACCTATGGCAAGCTCGACATCCTCGTCCACTGCATCGGCTTCGCGCCCAACATAAAGAATGACGTCCTCCACACCACCCGCGAGGACTTCCGCATCGCCAACGACGTCAGCGTCTACTCTCTGATCGCACTCGCGCGCGGCGCAGCCCCGCTCATGACCGAGGGCGGCTCCATCCTCACCCTCACCTACTACGGCTCCACCAAGGTCTTCCCCAACTACAACATCATGGGCGTATCCAAAGCCGCACTCGAGGCCGCAGTCCGCTATCTCGCCTCCGACCTCGGCGCCCAGAAAATCCGTGTCAACGCCATCTCCGCCGGCCCCATCAAGACCCTCGCCGCTCGCGGCATTAGCGACTTCACCCAAATCCTCGAAGCCGTCGAACAGCGCGCCCCCCTCCACCGCAACGTCGACCAACTCGAAGTAGGCAACACCGCAGTCTTCCTCTCGAGCGACCTCGCCAGCGGCATCACCGGCGAAATCACCTTCGTAGACTGCGGCTTCAACATCACCGGCTTGTAAGATCATCTCCTCTAAGCAGTGTCATTCTGAGCGGAGCGAAGAATCCCCGTATTTTGTCTTTGCTTTTGTCCGTTCCCTTCAAGGAAAAGGAAATCCATCATGACCATCGCAGAAATCCTCCTCCAGGACTACGACATCGAAATGGCAGGTATCCGCACCACGCTCGAGCGCATCCCCGAAACCAACCCTGAATTTAAATGTCATGACAAATCCATGCCCATGGGACGCCTCGCCGTCCACGTCTCCACCCTGCCCCGTTTCGCCACCAACATCCTCACCACCGACGAACTCGACCTCGCCACTCACCAATGGCCCGACATGACCTTCGTCTCCCGCGAAAAGCTCCTCGCCGAATTCGACGCCATCTCCGCCGAAGCCCGCCAACACCTCGCCAGCTCCAGCGACGAACATCTCCAGAGGCACTGGAAGATGTCGTGGGGCGACAAGGTCATCGCCGACGCCCCGCGCTCGCTTCTCTACCGCACCATGTTCTTCAACCACGTCATCCACCACCGCGCCCAGCTCGGCGTCTACCTCCGGCTCAACAATCAGCCCGTCCCACCGCTCTACGGCCCCAGCGCAGATGACAGCATGGGCTTCTAAGGACAGTGAGTTAGTGGTTAGTGGATTAGTCAACTCTAACCACTAATCACTAACCACCAATCACTGTTTGTAAACCACTCCACCCTTCATCACAAACCCCACCTTAGTCGTCACCGAGATATCCTCCAGCGGATTCCCCGGCACCGCGATCACATCCGCATAGTACCCGGCCTTCAGTTCCCCAATCTGCCCGGCCCAACCCAACAGCTTCGCTCCATTCAACAGATCCGCCTGCAGCGCCGCCGCCGGCTTCATCCCATACTCCACCATCAGCTCCAGCTCGCGCGCCTGCGTCCCATGCGGAAACGGCCCCACATCGCTCCCCATCGCCATCGGAACTCCAGCCGCCAACTGCTTCTTGAACTCCGCCGCGTGGTAAGCCTGCTCCGCCCGGCCTCGTTCCGCTCTCTCCGGCGTCGCCGCATGATCAGCAAAGTACTCCGCGATCGCAAACGTAGGCACTGCGTAAATCTGCTTCTCCTTCATCGCCTTCATCGTCGCCTCGCTCAACTGATACGCATGGTCAATCGAAGCCACTCCCGCTGCAACCGCATATCCCGTCCCCGGTTCGCCCGTCGCATGCACCGCAACGCCGCGCCCCGAGCCAACCCCGCCACCCGTCCTCTCCGCCTCCCTCACCCCAGCCGCGAGCTCTGCCTCGGTGTACTGATACGGCGTCTTGAAAACGCCGTCTCGATAAGAATCCCTTCCCGTCTCATAAATCTTCGTAAAATCTGCCCCGATCTTGCGCTGCTCCCGCATGACCTTCACGACCTCGTCCCCGGTGTCGGCGTAGTCCGCATTCGAGAGCACCTTCTGCGCCGGGTTATATCCAATCGCGTCCTCATGCCCGCCCGTGAGATCGATCGCATTGCAACTCATGCGCATCCGCGGCCCGGGAATTGAACCCTTATTGATCGCATTCCGCACCGCCACATCCGCGCAGCCCGCGCCTTCGCTCCCCATGTCCCGCTCAGCAGTAAAGCCCGCCATCAGATCAGCCTTCGCCGCCCCAGCGGCAATCAGGGTCCGCTCCGGCACACTCTCCTGCACCGTCTGCAGATCCTCCGCCCCCGGATGCAGAAACAGATGCACATGCGCATCGATCATCCCAGGCATCAGGGTCGTATCCCCAAGATCGATCACCTCTGCCCCGGACGGCCGGTCCACATGTGCTCCAGCCGCAGCAATCCTGTCACCCTCCACCAACACCTCGCCTGGCGTCACAATCCGTCCACCCACCACATCCAGCATCCGCGCCGCATGCAGCACCACAACATGCTTAGGCGCGCCAGTTCCCTGCGCCAGACAAGACATCGCCGCCAAACCAACAGCCAACCCGCAAACAAATCTCTTCATAGTCCCAGCAGAATACCGCGAAAACTCTCCACGTTGACGACATATCGTCCACAGACCATCTTGCGGGTGCCCATCCTTTGCAGTTTCATCGCAAAGGGTGGGTTATCGAGCAAGGCGAGACCGTTCTTAGGATGGGCACCATTAACCGAAAGAGACCCTACCCCGCCTTCTCGGTCAACTCCGCCCATCGCGCATAAAGCCCATCCGCCTCCGCCTGCGCCGCCTCCATCTCCGCGAGCGCCGCTGTCAGCCGAGCCGCATCCACTGCCACAGCGGGATCCTCAACCATCTCCCGCGCCCTTTGCAACCGCGCCTCCGCCGCCTCCACCGCAGCCTCGATCCCCGCAAACTCCCGCGCCTCCAGGTACGAAAGCTTCTTCTTCCCACCTGCGTTCGATGCGGGTCCAGCAGAAACCGAAGCAACCGCCTTCCCCGTCGCCCCCGGAGCGATCGACTCTTCCACCTTAACCCCGCGCCACTGCTCCCACTGCGAGTAATCCGCAAACATCTCCGCCCCGCCACGCCCATCAAGCCCCAGCACAACCGTCGACACCCGATCCAGCATGTAACGATCGTGCGTCACCAGCACCAGCGCGCCCGTATACTCCAGCAGGCTATCCTCCAGAATCTCCAGCGTCGCAATATCCAGATCGTTCGTCGGCTCATCCAGCAGCAACAGATCCGCCGGCTCCAGCATCAGCTTCGCAATCAGAACCCGCGCCCGCTCCCCTCCGCTAAGCCTCTCCACCGGCTGATTGAGTTGTTCGCTCGTAAACAGAAACTTCGTCGCATAACTAGCCACATGCACCACGCGTCCCTGGTACACCACCGAGTCCGAATCCGGAGCCAGCGCCCGCCGCAGCGTTACGCCCTCCTCCAACTCGCGCATCTGGCTGAAGTAGACAATCTTCAACGCAGCGGCTTTCTTGATCGTCCCCGACGTCGGCTCCAGCTCTCCGGTCAACAACCGCAATAGAGTCGTCTTCCCACTTCCATTCGGCCCCACCAGTCCCACGCGCATCCCGGACGTAATAAGAAAATTCAACCCCTCCACAATCTTCCGGTCGCCCAGCACAACCGAAACATCCTCCAGTTCCACCAGCCGCTTCGTCTGCCGGTCCGTCGCAGAAAAATCAATCCCCGCACTCGCCGTCTGCACCCGCGAGTTGACCTCCTTCAACTGCCCAATCAACTCCTGCGCATTATCGATCCGCGCCTTCGCCTTCGTACTCCGCGCCTTCGGTCCACGCCGCAGCCAGTCCACCTCAATCTTCACGCGGTTCTTCAGCGCATCCTGCAGCTTCGACTGCGCCTCCATATACGCCTGCTTGCCCTCAAGAAACTTCGAGTAGCTCCCCTTCACCCGCAGCAGCCCATCCGCATACACCCGGTTCAGTTCGACTATCTCCGTCGCAACATTCTCAAGAAAATAACGATCATGGCTAACAAGCACGCAAGCAAAACTACCCTCATTCAGCAACTCCTCCAGCCACGCAATCCCCGCTAAATCCAGATGGTTCGTAGGCTCATCGAGCAGCAGCACATCCGGATGCGTCACCACCGCCTCTGCAATCGCCAGCCGCTTCCTCCAGCCACCACTCAGCGTCGCAGCCTCCGCGCTCAAATCCGGAAACCCAGTCCGCCCCGAAGTCTCGCGCAGCCGCCCCTCATGCTCACCCTCTGCGACTTTGGCCCGCACCAGCGCAGCCTCCAGCACAGCGCGCACAGTCATCCCCGGAGCAAAGTTCGACTCCTGCTCCACATACCCCACGCGTGCCCGCTTCCGCACCGCGACATCGCCGGCATCGGCATCCTCATCGCCGGCGAGGACCTTCAGCAGGGTGCTCTTCCCCGCCCCATTCGGCCCAATCAACCCAATGCGATCGCCATCCGAAACAGTAAAGCTGATCTCACGAAACAAAGCAGTCGCGCCAAAGGCCTTGGTCAACCCCTGCGCATTTAAGATTGGTGGCATTCCTTCAGTTTACCGCGATACACGCGCCGCACCCGTCGGTGAGACCACGGATCGAGGGTATGATTTCGTGCATTTTTTTCCAGGCATGGTGGACAGGCGTTTTTGCAGGGGGTTTTTGAGAAAACGTGGTGTTCAGCGTGGTGTTTTTGTGGTGAGTTCGTGGTGAAATGCGTAGTAAAGCTGGTAAGTTAACGGTCACTTTTCGGAGCCAAAAAATATGCCACTTCTTTCAAATTTATTTTTTGCTCGACGAACTCAGGGCCCTAATCCAGATCGAAATCCCGCAGAGGCCGATCCGTCAACGGAGTCTCCTTGGCCTTCTTCACCGCCTCGGCAAACTTCTTCGCCATCACGTCGTCCTTGTTCTTCTGCGCATCCACACTCTGCGCAAAGATCGAGTCCCGGCGTGCATCCGCCTCGCGCAAGGCCTTCGCCGCCTCCCCGAAGTCCTCGAACATCTTCTTTTTCGGAGCCGACTTATGCGAGATGATCGCCCGCGTCACCGGATCCACCTTCAACATTGCTCCACAATCCGGACACATCACTTCAAACGGCTGATCGCTCAATCCCATAACGCACCTCATCAGCCATTCTAAAACTACCGCACACCCACTCAAAGTTCAGAGCCCAAGCTCACAGCCGCACAACCACATGCCCCGGACATTGGTTCCCCGCCACCCCCACCAGACGATCCACCAACCCATCCCCATATTTCGCCATAAACCAGACCCCAGCCACGACGCGCTCCTGCGGATGCCCATTCGGAAACACATTTAGCGTAATCGCCTCGGCGTGTTTCCGCAGACTGGCCTCTTTCTGCAGCTCAAACGTGGCCGCCATCCTCCGCAGCCGGTCCATCTGGTACCGCATCTTCGATGCCGACACCTCCGCCGCGCGCCCCAGCGTCGCATCCATCCCACCCAGATACTCCGTCAACACCGCGAGTTCCGTCTCCATGGCATTGCCCACGGCAGCGAGCTTGCGTTTACCCGCAATCGGCATCGCGCGCGCACCCAGCCGCTGCGCCAGAGCTTCCGCCGTCGTCATCGCATCCGGCAGCTGCACCTCATCTTTGTCCATCACGGCAGCGATTGCCGGCTCCAGCAAAGTCGCACTCAACCGCGGCAGCACCGGCGTGATGCGTCCTAGAATTGCCTCATACAACACCGCACTCTGCGCAAAGTAGGCAATCTCCGCGGGGCCGCCAACGTAAGCCGCCGTAGGCAGCAACGTATCCTGAAACACCGCCCGCAGCAAAGCATTTGGACTCAACCGCTCCGGCGCCGTCTCGAGAATCGCAATCAGCTCCGCACTCGAATACACCCGTCCGCCCGCCTTCCACTGAGCCTCCCCGTTGACTCCATTGCCCGAAGCATTTCGTCGCAGAGCCACCCGTTCTCCCGTCGTCTCATCCAGCAGAAACAGCAGCGAAGCCCCCTCCGCCACCAGCACCTGCGCATGATACCCAGCTTTCACCAGCTCCTCGCTCCGAACAATCAACGCCTGCTGCAACTCCGACGCATGCTCAATCGCATACCGCAGCGTACTCGACCCCAGCGCATGAAACCCACGCGAAGCCGCATCCATCACAATCAAACCCTGATCAGCAAATATCCGCGCCATCAGCCGCCCAAACGCCAGCGCCAGCGTGGGCCGCGCATCGTCTCCCTTGCCAGCGCCCGGCAGATAACACTCCCGCAGCCACTCACTCACCGGAGCAAACTCGAGCAACTCACTCGCCCGCTCCAACACGGCCTCCAGCTCCGGTCCCGGCACTACTCCACCCACCGGCACCGCATGCGCAACCTTCAGCCCTGCCTTGAGCGTCTCGACAGAAGTCTTCGTCAGCAACGAAACCTGATCGACCTCTTCCAGATCATGATCTTCCGTAGCTAGCCAGAAGACCGGAACATGTTCCACACCGGTAGCCTTCGTCGCTTCCTTGGCCCGGGCCACCGCAGTCGCCGCCTTCAGAAGGGTCAGCAGCGGCCCGCCAAACAACACAACCTGCTGCCCTGTCACGACTGCCCGAGCCCCGGCCCGCAACTTCGCGATATTCGCCTTCGCAGCATCGCTCGCGCCAAACTCCGCGGCCTGCAGCTCCAACAAGTCAGCTAACGCTCCGGCATGCGTCACGGGCACCGCTCTCCCCAGCCACTTGCCCGCAAACGGCTCCGCGCCATACCACCGCCGGACCGCCGCATCGCCGGCACTGTCCGCCATCGCAAGATAGTCGCGATAGAGCTGCGACATATGCGGCAACACCGTGATGGGGAAACACTCATAACTCATCGCAGACCTATCCTCAATCTCAAAATCTCACGCGCCGCGGCACACTGCGGCTCCACGACACAAATTTTCCGCGCATCCCTTTGGATGCCCACCATCTAAGTCTAGATGCAGGATGATACTTTAGCCCTATGGCTGCTCAAATAAAGACATCCAGCACCCCGTCCCCCGCCGACAAGAAAAAACCCACCAAACCCCGCCTTATCTCCTCCAAACTCGCCTACAAAGGCAAGGTCTTCTCCGTTGTCACTGATAAAGTCGAAGAGCCTGGCGGCCGCATCAACACCCGCGACGTCATCCGCCACAATGGCTCGGTCGTCATCCTCGCCGTCGACGAGTCGAAGAACCCCAGCGACCCCGACATCGTCTTCGAGCGCCAGTACCGCCACGCCGCCGGCCTCACGCTGATCGAGATTCCCGCCGGCCGCGTCGAACCCCACGAAGCCCCCCTTGCCGCCGCCAAACGCGAACTGATCGAAGAGACCGGCTACCGCGCCAAGCGCTGGACGCTGTTGACAAAGTACTTCGCCAGCCCCGGCTTCCTCGGCGAGTGGATGCAGATCTACCTCGCCCGCGACATCCGCGAAGGCGCCGCCGCTCCCGAACCCGACGAAAGCATCGAGGTCTTCCGCCTCACGCTCTCCGAAGCCCTCGCCCTCGTCGCCGCCAACAAGATCCACGACGGCAAAACCCTCATCGGGCTCCTGCTCTATGACGCCGCCCGTCGATCTGGCCGCTTATAGCACTCCCCTATTAAAAATAAACCGCGACCCACTGGCCTGCTCTTGTCGCGCGGTGCGAAAAACTGTCGGCTACCCTACTCAGCACGTAAGTAACCAAAAATCAGCACCCGTACAAAAAATAGGTCTCCCTCAGCATCTTCAGAAAACTCCCTCCTCTACTTTTGCGTCACAGTCTCTTGAGCGCGGCTACCGTTGAAGCGCTTTCACTTCGCGGCATGCACTTGTTCAGACAGAAAAGTAAGGGAGTTGCTCCATTGGCACAATATAAAGGCACCGTTAAATGGTTTAACAACGCAAAGGGCTACGGCTTCCTCGGCCGGGATGGCGGGGCAGACGTCTTCGTTCACTACAGTTCCATCCAGCGCGAGGGCTACAAGAGCCTCAAAGAGGGCGATGAGGTCGAGTTCGACATCATCCAGGGAACAAAGGGCCCCCAGGCTGACCAGGTCTCGCGCCTGAAGGAAATCAACCAGGTAGCAAATCAAGCAAATCCGTATCAAGCAAATCCGTAACTCCCCCTCCAGTCGGCGCGGTTACTCCCACCCGCGCCTTCGACCCTGCATAGCTGTCTGCCTTGAGTCCCTCTCCAGCCTGTTGCATACTGGCTCAGGGTTCCCGTGCGCTTCTGTGGACTCTGATCGCACCTCATGGACAATATCTCGATCGCCCGCCTCCTCGATGAAACCGCCGCCCTCCTCGAGATCGACGCCGCTGATCCCTTCCGTATCCGCTCCTACCGTCGTGCTGCGGAAGCTGTCGAACAGCAGACCACCCAGCTGGCCTCCCTGGCCGACGATCCCAAACAGCTCCTCGCGATCGCCGGCATCGGCAAGAGCATGGTCGCCAACATCCAGGCAATCCTCACCACCGGCACCCTCCCCCTCCGCGAAGAACTCCTGCAAAAATACAAACCCACCATGCTCGAACTTCTCCGTCTCCCCGGCATGGGTCCCAAGACCGTCGCGCTGGTCTGGTCCGCCTGCCAGGTCTGCGACATTGACGGCCTCGAAGCCGCCGCCAAGGCCGGCCACCTCACCAAGCTCCCGCGCATGGGCGAAAAGTTCGTCATCAAACTCCTCAAAGGCATCGAAGACCACCGCAAAAACTCCAGCCGCTTCCGCATCGACAAAGCGCAGTATCACGCCGATATCATCAGTAACCTCATCCGCGAGTTTCCCGGCATCGATGAGATCACGCCCGCCGGTTCCCTTCGCCGCGGCCGCGAGACCGTCGGCGATCTCGATCTCCTCGTCACCGGCCCTGCCTGCGAGCCCAACGTCGTCAGTGCAGCCGTCGAACATGTTGCCGCGCTCCCGCTCATCGACAAACTCCTCGCCAAAGGTCAGAACAAAGTCAGCTTCACCTTGCGCAATAATCTCCAGGTCGATGTGCGCCTGCTCCCACGCAGCGGCTACGGAGCCGCCCTGCAATACTTCACCGGCAGCAAGATGCACAACGTTGCCTTGCGCCAGCGCGCCATCAAACGCGGCCTCACGCTCAACGAATACGCGCTGCTCCGCGTTGAAGACAACACCATCGTCGCCGCTGCCTCCGAGGCCGACATCTACAACGCCCTCGACCTCGACTACGTCCCACCCGAGCTGCGCGAAAACTCCGGCGAGATCGAAGCCGCCGCAAATCACACGCTTCCCAAACTCATCGAACTGGGAGATATACGTGGCGATCTTCACATGCACACCGACGCCACCGACGGCCGCGACACCATCCGCCAGATGGCCGAGGCCGCTCTCGTCCGTGGTCTCAATTACATCGCCATCACCGACCACTCGAAGAACCTGGCCATGACCAACGGCCTCGACGATGAACGCGCCCTGGCGCACATCAAAGCCATCCGCAAAGTCGATGCGGAACTTCAGCAAGACCTCAACGAACTCTCCGAAGCCCTCCAACGCGATGCTCCGCCCTCAAAACCAATCCTGAAAGATATTTTCGCCTCCCTCAAAGATGCGTCATTTCGACCGGAGCGCAGCGGAGTGGAGAAATCCGGTGTTCTACCCCTCACCTTCCGTATCCTCGCCGGCATTGAGGTGGACATCCTCGCTGACGGCGCGCTTGACCTCGACGACGAAACCCTCGCCCAAATGGACATCGTCGTAGCCAGCGTCCACTCTCTCTTTAGCCAACCCGTTGAAGAGATGACTGCACGCGTCCTCCGCGCTATGGAGAACCCCCACGTTCGCATCCTCGGCCACCCCACCGGACGCAAGGTTCTCGGCCGCGAAGGCTACGCGATCTATATCGACACCATCCTCAAACGCGCTGCTGAGCTTGGCGTAGCCGTCGAGCACAACGCCAGTCCCGCCCGCTCCGATCTCAATGATCTGAATCTCCGCATCGCCAAACAATACGGCTGCAAGATCGTGGTCGACACTGACGCCCACTCGACCGAAGAGCTCGACCAGATGCGTTACGGCATCACCCAGCTTCGCCGCGCCTGGCTCACCCCAGCCGACATCCTCAACACCGAACCCAACGCCGAAGCACTCCTGAAGAACCTCCGCCACAGATAGTTTCTGACGAATCGGCGTTTTTGTTACTTGGAGCTGGTCAGCACCTCGCAGCTCGCGAGATCCTCCAATAGGCGGATGGAGCCGCAGATGTCTTCTTCGCCGTATCCCTTGGCGATCGCGGCGCGATACATCTGGCACGAAAGAGACGTCAGGGGAACTGGAACGTTCAGTTCCGCTGCAGAATCCAGCATCAGCTGCATATCCTTCTCCAGCCACTTGACCGAGAACCGCGGATCGAAGTCGCGCTTGAAGACCAACGGCGCCTTCAAGGAAACAAGGCCGGACTTCGCCGCGCTATTTTCGATGATCTCCAGCATGAGCTCCGGCGGTACGCCCGCCTTGGTGCTGAGCACGATGCTCTCATTGAAGGCCTGCAGCAGGTTGCCGAGAATCATGTTCTGGGAGAGCTTGGCATGGAGACCCTGACCTGAATCGCCGCAATAATAGAACTGTTTGCCCATTGGTTCAAACCAGGGGCGCACGCGATCAAAGACATCTTTTTTACCGCCAACCATAAAGGTGAGCGTGCCATTCTCCGCGCCTGCCTTTGAGCCCGTGCATGGGGCGTCAAGGTAGTCGATACCTGATGCCAACAGCTTCTCCGCCATCTGGCGGCTCTCCTTTGGAGAGATCGTGCTGCAATCGGCGATGACGAGACCCTTCTTCGCGCCTGCGGCAAGACCGTCCTTGCCGAAGATCACCTCGCGCGACATTGCCGTGTCCCCCACGCAAAGGAACACGCAGTCGCTGGCTTCGGCGACTTCTCGTGGCGTCGCGCATGCTTTGCCTCCGAGGGCTTCCGCCTTGCCCTTGCTATAGGACCATAGCGCCACCTCGTGGCCGGCCGCCAAAAGTCGCTTCGCCATAGGCCCGCCCATGATGCCAAGTCCAAGAAACCCCAGTTTTGCCATTCTGCATCGCTCCTTACGAACTCAATTCTGTTTTTTCCTGTTGTGATGCACCACCAGGTTGGAATCGCTACCCCATCCTCACTGGTGCATTCTTTGATCGCGAAAAAGTCTCTCTAAGCGAAATCGATCGCAACCACCTCGTGCAACGCGATGGACGGCACCTCAAGCTGGAGGAGTCCTTCCTTATTTATATAGTTTGGTTTCGCCCCTGCAACCAACAGCTGCACCTGCTTCACCTTGCGTCCGGCCGGAATTTGCACGCTGACCTGCTGCGCCGTAATTGGAATGATCTCGCGAATTGGTCCTTTCATCATCATAGGGTTGGTCAGGTTCACCAGATGCGCGGTCATGGAGTTCTTCTGCGTCCAGATCGAAATATCCAGCACACCCTTGCCCTTCACGGTCAGCGGCGCAGGTTCATCCGTCGCCCACAGCACGGCGTTACGAAGCAGCCTGGCCTGGTCGAAGTTCAGCGTCTCCCAAAATGTCCGGTCTATATCGCCGGGCAGGTAGACGACACGACCCTTCCCTACGTGACGAACGATGGCGCCAGGCTGTCCGCGTGGTGCGTCTTTGCGCGGGAAGACCTCTTCCATGGGAAGATCGGGGTAAGTAGGAACTACCTGCAAGGGATATGTTCCTTCGCCACTCGGGGTCACTGCCACCTGATTGACGCCGTTAATGATGCGCACGGCGTTCTCCAGATCTTTAAGCAGCGGGTGGTATTGTCCCGACGACGGGTCTTTATTCAGGCTCAGGTAGGAGTTCAGCATGGGTCCCTCGACTTTGCCCGCGTAGTTGACACCGAAGAGCGAGGCGAGGCCGAAGTTCTGCTGACGCACACCCCACTCGTTATAGAGCGAGGTCTCATAGGTGGCGACCAAGTTGCCACCATGCTCTACGAAGTCCTCAAGCTGCTTGCACTGCGCTGTTGAGAGTGCTGCGATGTTCGGGAGAATCAGCGTGCGGAACTGACTGATATGTTCAGGGTCCAGCAGATGGTCGTGGACCATCTCGAAGAGGATGCGCGCCTCGATGAGCGCCTGGTAGAAGCCGAGGCTAGGATCTTCAACCTTGGCGCGTGCTTCTTCGCCTCCGTAATACGTAGCGGTCTGCTGCGAGTACACAAGGCCAACCCTGGCGAGCGGGCGATCATTGCGCAGATAAGCTGCATTGGCGGCGTGCCACTTGTAGATGCCTTCGACCACAGGCATCCAGCGCGAATCGATTACCTTGCAGTCGAACTTCGTGAACCATGGCCGCAGGTCGTGCGCGATGCCGTCCGCGACCCACAGGCGGATCTCGTCATCGCTCTGGACGGAGTCTTTCCAGCGGTACTTGTCTTCGAGCCCCATGCTGAAGATGCCGACGATGGCCTTGCGACCCATTGTTGCGCGATACTCTTTGCCGTTCTTGCCGTTGGCCCACGGAGGCATCAGGCCCGCCCGGCCCTGGCGGTCGGCGAAGAGGGTCGGAGCCAGTTCGCCGACGGTCTTCATATCGAGTTCGCTCAACGCGCCGCCGCCCGCGTTGGCAATGTAGCTTGCGTTGGGATTGATGTGCTGGATTCTGCTGTTCCACAGCCTCCACAGCTCGAAGAGCCGCTGCTGGCGCCAGACGATGTACTGCCGCCGCGCCGGATCCTGCGGGTTGCGCGTGCGCGGCAGGTCCATGCTGCTGAAGTCGCGGAAGTTTTTCTGACAATGTTCGCAGTAGCACATGCCCGAGCCAGCCCAGCGGTTGGTGAAGATGCCGTCGACCATGTACTTCGTCATGATCTCTTCGTGAACCGCGGTCAAAAACTCGAAGTTGTACGGACCTAGCGGGCATGTCAACCAGAAATCTTTGTCGGACGGGTGGCGAACCTTGTTGCCGCTCGCGTCCACCATAATCCAGTCAGGGTGCGCCTCGTAGACGTCCTGATGGCAGGCATGGGCGTCAGTCCGCGCGACGACTACCATACCAAGTGCCCGGCAGCTCTTCTGCAGATCGCCGAAGGTGTCCATGTTGCCCAGCCACTTGCTGCGATAGTGGAAGGGCACCTGCGTGGGATAGAACGCGACTGCGCCGCCAGCGTTCAGGGTTGCTGCTTCAATATGAAGGCGCTTGAAGTAATCCAGCCAGAACTGCGGATCGTAGTTGCCGGGGTCGTCTTCGGCAAAGCCGATCTGGGCCCACCGCATTGGTTTGTCGTACCAGCCTGCTTGCGGCGTGTCCGCGAAGGACTTCGCCAATGCACTGATACCGGGCCCGAACAGTGCTGTGGCCGTGGTCGCCGCTGTATATCCCAAAAACGTTCGTCGGCTGCTTGCCATCCCTCTACTCCTCGACTTTCATGCCATCGTCCATGTCACCATCGGCGACGGCCATTGATTCGCAATGCCTAACGCAGCGCAATGACGGCAGCATCCCTGGCCGGCACGTTGACCGTTACCTGTTGCCCTGAGAGCTTGATGCCGAGCTGCCCCCACTTGTCCTCACCTGCGGAGAACTTGCCTAGCTCCGGGTTGAGCGAGACAGTGACCGGGCGCGCGGTCATCGTTGGATTCGTTACCCACAGGTAGGTTCCTCCCGCACCCTGGTGAACGCGGGCCTGCACCTCGTTGTCATCGACATTCACTCTTGGCGTAATGCCAGCCATGTTGAGGAAACCGGCGAACAGCGTCCGCGTCTCCTTGCCGTGGTGCAGATAGTAGCCGCTGCCCGGGAAGGAGCCCATCAACAGGGTACGACCGTTGCCCATCTTGTTTTCGACGGCGGAGATCGTACCGTTGGGATAGTGACCCACCGCCTTGCCACCGTTGGTTTCGTACTGCTGGAAGAAGTAGCGGCCGTAGATGTTGTTGCCGTTGACCTCCATCTTAAGATTGTCATGAATGTCGGCCAAAAACTCGACATAGGTCTCGCGAGCCCCGAAGACCGCGTCCAGCCCGTAGTTCGGCTGCACCTGTCCTACATGGCCATGCTCACCGAAATAGGCGGGCAGCCCCTCGCAGATCAGCGTGCCGCCCTTGCTGACGTAATCCTTCAGCCTGGCTACGGTTTCCGGTCGCATCATCACCGGATAAGCCAGGTAGATCAGCTTGTATTCGTCTATATTCTCGAGCGCGACGAAGTCCGGCTGGATGTTCTGGTCGAAGAAGGCCTGGTATGCGCCGCGCATCGACTCCGCATAGAAGTCCGTGGAGAGCTGCTGGACGTAGTTGAAAAGTTCGGCCTCCGGAACGAAGAGCAGGCCGACATCGCCGCGTACAGGCCGTGACTTCCATATCTCCGGATGGGCGTTGGCCCAGCGCAGCGTTTTGCCGACCATCTCGGCGCGTGGCGTCACAGAGCCATCCATGCCGATGGACCCAAATGCCCCAAACAGCGGACCGTCCAGCAGCGGCCGATAGCGGCAGTACAGCAGTCCGCGCGCGCCGCCGGCGAAGGAGATCATGTTCCAGATGCGCACGTCCTCCGGCTCTGTGACGCGGCCATCTTCCCGGGGCTTGCCGATGAGCTGGGGCTGCATCCACAGGGGTCCGCCCTGTGCCTCCGCATGCCAGAAGGGCTTGCCGCGCGCGCCTGCCCGCGTCAGGTCGAATGACTGCCACTGCCGCCAAGGCTCCGTGCCGTGACGCGACTGCACCCACGTCAAGCCATAGACATCGACGCGTTTGGCCGCCATCCATTCGTTGTGACTGGCGGACGGGTAGCTTTCCAACGTTCCCGCAACACCATGGCATGTCACCAGGTGCTTAGGATCGAGGCGACGGTAGAGCTGCAATCGCCAGTCAAACAGGTCGTAGGCCTTATCGATGCGGTGCTGCAACCAATCGATGCTTTCGGGGTAGCCGCTGAAATCGTGCGGCGGCTCAATGTCCTCCCACTCCGCGAAGCTGGGGCGATGCCACGTCTTGCAAACCGCCTCCAGTGAGCCGTACTTCGTCTTGAGCCATTCGCAGAGCTTCTTCTTGCTCGCCGCGCAGAAGCAGTTTGTTTTACCGGGCCGGCCGCCGTCATATGTCGTCTCGTTCCACAGGTCGTAACCCAGCATTGCGGGATGGTTGCGGTAATGCTCGATGAGTTTGGTGTGGAAGTTTTCCGCTAGCGCTTTAACTTCGGAGTTGTCGAGGCACAGGCCGGGAAACCCGCCCACGCCGCTGCTGGCCGAGACGCTGCTGTGTGCGATCGAGTCGTCGCTCGCCTTGTAACGGGCATCGGGAAACTTGCGGAAGGCCCACTCAGGCGCCGCGGTATCGAGAGTCGCAATGATGACTTTGATGCCGTTCTGCGCGGCAAGATCCATCTGCTTGTCGTAGTCCGCCCAGTCCCACTTGCCGGGCGCCACCTCGATCGCCGACCACATGAACCAGTGGCGGAAGGTGTTCATGCCGAGCTGCGAAGCGGTCTTGTGATCACGCGCCCACTCTTCCATCGGAGGGTTTGACTTGCGGAAGTAGACGCCCCCCGCCGGGAACACCGACCCCATGTCGACCTCAACAGTGGGCATCGTCGCCGCCGAGGTTGTCTCCTGTCCCATCAACGCATCCAGAACTGGTTGTGCGTGGCCCACGGCGGAGGAGGCCGTAATCATCGCGGTAGAAACGAGGAAGTCTCGCCGGGTTACTTCGTTGCTATCGTTCATCGTTGTTGCTCCGGTGCGCGTGCTGCGATAGTGAAATCCCGCTCGCCATCACTGGCATGCCGATCACAGCTTCTCAGGGTGTTGTTTGGCACTAGATAAGCCTCAATAGTAGATCTTCAGCGAGAGCTGAACCTGCCGCCCGGTCGCCGAGCCGTTGGAGAGCTTGCCGAAGTTTGCATTGCTCGCATTGCAGGGAGCGCCGGGCGCGCCTTGACAGGTCAAGGTCACATCGTTGGCAGCCGGCAGAGAAAAAGAAGGCGTGTTGGTGGTGTCGAAGAACTCCGCACGGAACTGCGCGTATATCCGCTCGGAATAGTGGAAGTCTTTGAAGATCGACGAGTCGAGATTTTTGTACCCAGGCCCGGTTGTCGGGAAGTGGCCGCAGTTGCCGAAGGTCTGCACGTTTTGCCCCTGCGCGCCCACCACCGTTACCGGCACCGTGAAGGCCGCGGGGTTGAAGTAGCCGTTGACGCCTGCGTTGGGCAGCTTCTTCGCTACACCTGGCACGCAGCTCGCTACGTTGTAGGTGTTGAAGACAGGCGGCAGGACGTTGGTTCGGATGTCCGTCGGGAACCCGGTGCGCAAGGTTCCAATACCGTTGATGATCCAGCCACCCACAAAGGCGTCAACAACGCCGCCATGATTCAGGAACGCCTTCTGTTTGCCGAACGGCAGCTCATAGCTCGCGCTCACCGTGGCGTTATGCGTGACATTGATCGGCGCCAAACCGTTCTCACGTTGCGGCTCGTAGGTGCTGATTGCGATGGAGGTTCCACCGTTTTGGCTGAAGGCGTTCGGGCCGCTGCCGCCCGTCTCCAGATTCTTCTGCAGTGTGTAGTTGGCTAGAACGCTGAGGCCATGCGAAGGTCGCATCTCAACCTTGATATTCCCGGCGTTGTAGTTGGAGGTCGCCGTCGAGAAGACCGCCAATATCTGTCCGTTGATGTAAGGGAACGGACGGTTTGCCTGCTTGTTCAGCCCGGCCAGTGCCTGCGAGAAGGGAATCTGGTTCTGGTCCTGGAAGAGCGTGGCCAGGTCCTGTCCCTTCGCGCCGCTGTACGAGGCCTCCAAAACGGTGCGATTCGTGAGTTGGTATTGCAGATCCAGATTGTACTGCTGCAGCATAGGGTTCAGCGCATGATTGAATGCCTGCGTGCGGAACGACGAGCCGAGCGGATTGGTGGCCGAGAAGCCGCTGAGGTCCGTGCCGACTGGCAATGCCTTGATCGGCGTATTGATCGTGAACGGTGGGGTCACTGTTGCGGCTGCCGAGACGTTGGGCAACGAGACTAGGGGGATATTGGGCGGATTATCGGAGAACTGCGTGATCTGCTGGTTTTGATCCTTGAGGCCGTAGAAGATACCGTAGCCGCCACGCGCCACAAACTTGGACGTGATCTGATAGGAGAGGCCGACACGCGGTCCCCAGTTGTTGTGGTCGCCATCGACAATCGCACAGCTATAGCCGCCGGTGCAGGGTATGGCGTACTTGCCGGTGCGAATGTCGAACAGGCTGCCTGCGTTACGATAGTCAATCGGCTCGGTATAGAGTTCGTATCGGACGCCGAGGTTAAGCACAAGCTTCGAGGCTACCTTCCAGTCGTCCTGCGCGAAGCCGCCGAAGTAAGAGTCGCGCTGCCGGCCCCACTCCAACATGGGCGCACCCAGGATGCTCGATGGGTAGCCCATCAGGAAGTCCGCGAAGGGCAGGCCTGAGCCGGCTGCATCGGAACTGGAGCTGAATATCGCACCGTAGTAACTCTGCGCGAAGAAAGGAGAGCCGCGCAGAGTGTTGAGCCGGGCATTGCGCAGATCGACGCCAAACTTGAAGGCGTGCTTGCCGCGCGTCCAGGTGATGTTGTCGCCAAGCTGACCGCGGGTCTCGATGTTGTTGTTCAGATCGCCGCCGCCGATCGTGGTGAACTCCTGCGTGCCGGACTGCACACCGGAGAAGTTGAAGTTGATGGTGCCGAAGCCCAGTACCGGCCCAGGGAAAAGGGCGTAGTTGTTCTGCTGCGCAAATGGAACGCCAGCCTGGCCGGTACCGGATAAGCTGCCGTTATGGCGGATCAGGCCGAAGCGTACCTCGTTGATCAGATTCGGTGTGATGATGTGCACGTCGGTCAGCGCCAACTGCATGGAGTTGTCCACTGACGGTGATCCGCCGCCGAGAAAACCCGCAAAGGCACCGACGGCGGGTTTCGTATTGTTGCTCTTGGAGAAGCTGCCGTAGAGAGTGTTCTTCGAGGAGATGGTGTAGTCGATACGGACGTCGCCCTGATCGGTATTCGAAAACTGCGGCGCCTGGTAGAAGTAGTTGCGCGACAGATCGCCCGGATTGCCGAAGTTCGGAAGCGGAATCAGGTTGGTGATCGCGAGCGAGGTTTTGTTCAGCATTGAGGTGGGAATGATGTTGCCCGGGAACTGAGTGGCAATCACGTTGCCGTTCGGGCCGATGTGCCGCGTCGTCGGATCATAAATCTTGATGGGGCTGCTCGAGAAGTTGCCGGTTCGGAAGGCTGCGGGGGGAAGGTTGGAAATAGAGCTTCCCGATCGGGTACTCTGCCGCGTGCCCTGGTAATCGACGAAGAAGAACAGCTTCTTCTTGAGGATGGGGCCGCCCAGCGTGGCGCCAAACTGGTTCTGGTGGAACGGTGGGCGTGGCAAGCCGGCGAGATTAGTGAAGTAATTGTTCGCGTCGAAGACGTTGTTGCGCAGAAATTCAAAGACGACGCCGTGGAACTGGTTGGTGCCGTTCTTCAGTGTGGTGTTGACGACGGAACCTGCGGCGTGGCCGAATTCGGCCGGGAAGTTGTTTGTCTCGACTTTGAATTCCTGCACGGCGTCCACTGAAGGGATAATTGCGATGCCAGTGCGTCCGATGTTGCCTTGGTTAGTGATGGTGTTGTTATCCACACCGTCGAGCGACACGTCGACCGCGGTGAAGCGGCCGCCACCCGCGATAAATGGAAGGTTGGACTGCACGCCGAAGAGCGGCGTCGTGTTGCCTACCAGAAGACCTAGCGTGTAGGGATTGCGGCCATTCAGCGGCATGTTGAGAATCTGCTTCTCCTCGACCACCTGCCCCAGGGAGGAGGTGACCGAGTCGACCAGCGGTGCTGAAGCTTCGACTTCGATTGACTGACCGACGGCGCCTACCTGCATGCTGATGGTGAGGTTCAGCGTCTGGTCGACGAGCAGTGTAATGCCGGTCAGAGTCTTGTCAGCAAAGCCTTGAGCAGAGACGGTGATCGCATATTCGCCGGGCGGGATAACCGGCGCGCTGAAGTCGCCGGAGTCGTTCGTCGTTGTGTCGCGCGTGGTGCCATTTGCGACCAGCGTCAGCTTGACATTGGCATTAGCCAGCACCGCGCCTGAACTGTCCTTGACTTGACCGACGATTGTGCCTGTGGAGGTCTGTGCAGGAAGCGTGCTCGAACAAGCTATCAGGGACGAGAGAAGCAGTAGCTTCATCATGCGAGAAACCATCGCGAATCTCCTTTGACCGCCACGAGCGGGGACGCACGGTCCCAGCGGCAACATTGAAAAAAGTAAAGGTACATTGGACTGACCTTTAGCTGAGCAGCTAGACAATACGGATGCGGCAATTCTTCTGTCAAGCAAATTTTGAATTTTTCTTAGAAAGGTATATGCGCTCCAACGTGAACGATCCACTCGGCCTGGATCGCACGGGGGTGCCTTGGCTGCCTCCGCTTTCAGAGCGCTTCTCCTCTCCAGCGGAAGGCTTTGGTGCGTCTCTCAGCGCAGATGCGGCTTGACGTCCACAGCGTGGTACTCTCAGTGTGTTTGCACACCAGAAATATTGGAGGATGCGTTACACGATGCCCCGTCCCCTCAAACCGGTGAGGGTTTTACCGCGTACAACGCTTACCGAGGCCGCTTTTGAGCAACTGATCGCGTACGTGGTCAAGGGAACCTGGAAGGCCGGAGATCGTCTCCCGCCGGAACGTGAACTCTGCCAGCAATTCGGCATCGCTCGCACATCACTTCGCGAGGCGCTGAAGGCGATGGAACTTGTGGGCATGCTCGACAGCCGCGTGGGCGATGGGACGTTTGTTTGTCCCCGTTCCGAGTTTCTGTCCCGGCCGCTTCTCTGGGCTTTCACCGGCACCGATCACGAAGAATTGGTGGAGATCATGGAAGCACGTACTGTGGTGGAAGAGTCCCTCGCCGGGCTGGCGGCCGAACGGGCCTCTGCCGACGAGATCTCGGCGATCAAGGCGACGATCACGCAGATGCGCGATGTCATCGCGACCGGGTCATCGATTCTTGAAGCTGATATGAGCTTCCACCTGGCAATAGCCGCCGCGGCTCATAATGAGGTGCTTCGGAATGCCGTTCAGCTCCTACGCAATATCACGCGCCAGTGGCTGAAGTATAAAGTGCAGATGCCGAATGTCGCTGCTTCCGTATTGAAGCGGCATGAGGCGGTGTATCGCGCGATCGCCTCACGCAAGCCGAAGGCGGCGCGACTCGCGATGCGTAAGCATCTTGAAGAAACGCAGCAACTGGTTATTCAGATTGTCGAAAGACACAGCACCTCCCGTTGATCATAGGGCTAGGTCTTACGGACTCCCTCCAGGACCTTGCGAGCCACCAGTCCGGAATGGTCGCTTCGGCTTTCATGCCGTCAGGTTGAGAATGTTCGCCTGGAGGCGGAGTACAGGAGCCACGCATAGGCTCCGCCTGGTTGTACGCGGTCGATTCATGCCATAGTAGAGCAATGAGGCCATCTTTGCATTCGCTGCAGATTTCGTCCATCCTGCTCTCCGCCTTCAGTACAGCCCTCATCGCGCAACTGCCTGTTGCACCGCGCCTTCAGACGGGCTTCAACGCGATCCGCGAGAGCGATCTACGCTACAATCTGACGTTCATCGCCGGGGATGGTCTCGCAGGCCGCATGTCGCTACAGCCAGGCGACGATGCTGCTGCCGAATGGGTCGCCTCGGAGTTCGCCAAGGCAGGGTTGCAGCCCGCAGCCACCGATGCCTCCGGCAAGCCATCATTTCTGCAAGCAGTGTCGCTGATCGAGTACAAACCCGATCCCTCGGCAACCTCGCTGAGTCTCTCCCGCAATGGCGGCGCGCAGCAACAATGGCACGCACCTGTAATCAGCGGTGCATTCCGCGACGACGTCGATGCATCCGGTGGCCTCGTTTACGTCGGCTACGGAATCACCGCTCCAGAGCTTAACTACGACGATTATGCGAACGTCGATGTGCGAGGCAAGATCGTTCTCCTCATGGAACACGAACCGCAGGAGGACGACCCGAAGTCGATCTTCAACGGCACCGGCAATACGCGATACGCCACCAGCCGCGTCAAGCTTCTGAATGCACAAAGACACGGTGCAATCGCCGTCCTTCTGATGCCGGAACCAAACGCGACACACGTCCCGACGTCAAAGCGGCTTGCCAACGTACTGGCGGGAGTCACGGCGAAGCGGCTGACATCAATTCCGCTCCAGGCCATCGTCAACGATGAGGTGGGCATAGCTCTGATGACCATACCACCCGAGGTCGCGGACGAGCTTCTCCAGAACTCGGGCGCCACCGCAAAAGAGCTGCAGAGCTCGATTGACGGCGACCTGAAGTCCCACTCGCGCGAGATCGCCGGAGTGCAACTGCATCTGCAGACAAAGAACAGCTCCACCCGCACCGCCACGACGTATAACGTAGCGGGCTTGTTGCCCGGCAGCGACCCCGCTCTCGCGGCGGAGACCCTCATCGTCAGCGGCCACCACGATCACAATGGTGCATCGGAGGTCGAGGAGCAGGACGGCCGGCGCCATCTCGACATCTGGCACGGCGCGGACGATAACGGCTCCGGCACCGTCGGTGTGGTCGAACTCGCGCATGCGTTTGCGCTCAATCCCGTCAAACCAAAGCGCTCCATACTTTTTGTCGTCTTTGCGTCAGAAGAGCGTGGCCTGCTGGGCTCCTACTACATGGCGCAGCATCCCTTGCGTCCGCTTGCCACGACCCGCGCGATGGTGAACTTCGACATGATCGGTCGCGACGAGAAGCCAAGCACGCAGACAGACGGCGTGATTGAAATACCTGCTGACACCACAAACCGTCTCAATCTCGTCGGCACGTTGTATTCGCCCGACTTCCTTCACACCGTCCAACGCGAAGACGAGCACATCGGTCTCACGCTCGACGACCGTTTCGAGCGCGACACCGCTCTCGGCATCTTCTTCCGATCCGACCAGTTCCCTTTCATCCTGCATGACGTTCCGGCGCTCTGGTTCTTTACCGGCTTTCATCCGGACTACCACCATGTCACGGATACAGTTGACAAGATCGACTTCAGCAAGATGACGAAGATCGTGCGTCTGAGCTACCTCACGCTCTTCGCCATCGCCGACGAAAAACAGACGCCAAAGTTCGTCGCCAATCCGGCGCTGGGGAAATAAGCCCATACGCACTTTAGCGACAGTCGAGATTAGAACAGCAATTTCAACGCAAGTTGACCGATGCGGGGATCTCCGGACGCCTGAATGTTTCCAAAGTTGGCCGAGTTGGCGGCTGTGGTTGGGTTGTTGAGGTTGGTGTGGTTGAGGACGTTGAAGAATTCGGCGTGGAAACTGGAGGCGGAAGCGTTCGCCTGGGCTGAGGGAGAAGTTCTTCAGGGCGCCGACGTCCCAGCCGATGAAGGCCGGGCCGTTGAATGCTCCCTTGCCGGTGTTGCCGTAGGTGCCGAGCGGGAAGCTGGTGTTGGTGTAATTGGTGACGAACGACGCCGGATTGAAATAGTTGACGCATGTCGTGGTGACCTTAGCGCAGGCAGAGCCTCCGTAGACATTGGAGGCTACCTGCATCGCGCGGTCGGCGTTGAGGCCGGTTTGTGAGCGATCAGCGCCCGCGGTGGCGGTGAAGGCTTGACCGGATTGGCGGCGAATGATGCCGGTGAGCTGCCATCCTCCGGCGACTTCGCGCGTTAGCAGGTTCTGGTTCGAGAAAGAGGGGAGATCCCAGACGTACGAGATGACGGCGATGTGGCGACGGTCGAAGTCGGAGCGACCGTAGTCGAATTGGTGCCGCAGCGGATTGGTGGAGGGGAGGGTGGATAGGCTCTGGGCGGCGACACCGGCGTTGCCCTGTCCGTTGGGGACGTCGTCGAGCGCATTGGAGTAGGTGTAGTTTGCGAGCAGGGTGAGATGCTTCATGCGGTGCTGCGCGGTCAACTGGAGAGAGTTGTAGTTGGAGATGAGATCCTGCGTCCCCTGGCCGATGCTGCCATAGAGAGTGGAGCCGGTGGGTGGTGCGCCAACAGCGGAGCCGTTGAAGATGCGGCGCTGGTCGGTGCTGAGCGTACTGCCTGGGTAGTAGACAGCGGGGTCGAGTTCGGCGGTTTCGGTCTGATGGCGCGATTGCGAACCGACGTAGGCGGCACGGCCGAGCCATCCCTGAGCGAATTGATGCTCGATGGTGAGGTGGTAGTTGTAGGTGACGGGAGCTTCCATGCGGGAGTTGTGCCGGATTTGGAGATGGCGTTGACGACGGCTCCGGAGTTGCCGCCATAGCGGGCGGTGTAGTTGCTGGTCTGGACGCTGAACTCCTGCAGGGAGTCGGGGATGGGGAAGGGCTGGTTGACGTTGGTGTAGATGTCGTTGTTGGAGGAGCCGTCGAGATTGAAGCCGGTCTGGTTGGCGCGGGAGCCGTTGGCGGAGACGGTGATGGCAACGGGGATGGTTTTGTATTGGCCCTGATCGGCGTTGTTAGCGGGGGCTTGAATGGTGCCTGGAACAAGGAGGGCGAGCGAGACGGCGTTGCGGCCGTTGAGCGGAAGATCGACGATGCGTTTTTCTTCGACAACCTGGGCAGGTGTTGAGGTGGAGGTGTCGACCTGTATGGCGTTGGTGTCGACGGTAATGGTCTGCGTGGCCTGACCAATCGCCATCCTGACGTCGAGGGTTAGGCTCTGGTCGGCGAGCAGGGTCACGTTCTTTTGCGAGAAGACGGCAAAGCCCGGCGCGGTCGCGGCGACGCTGTAGGTAGAAGGGTGCAGCGCCGGGACGACGAAATATCCCTGCTCGTTAGCGACGACGGAGCGAGAGACTTGTGTGCCCTCATCGGTGACCGTGGCTTTTGCTCCCGGGATGACGCTGCCCGACGAATCGCTCACTGTTCCAACGACGGTGTTCAGCTCCGCCGCCCAAGCCTATGCGCTACCCTGCGGCATCGTCTTCGGCCAGAAGCTCCCGCGTCGCGCTGCGAATTCGTCCTTTGGCATCTTCAAATCCATCCATCTGCTCCTTGAGCCATCGCGTATCCGTGTTCAGCAACTCACGCGACCGTCGAATCTCCGGCTCCAACGCCTCCAGCGCCGGCCCACCCGGCACCTTCCGCACCGCAACAAAATGCGCGGCCTGCAAAGATTTTCTCAGCAGCCACAACTCCGGCATAACGAACTCGTGGTGGTCCGCCGCCATAATGTACTCGACCGAGGTGGCCATCTTCTCCGCATCATACCCGCCTTCCAGATCCTTCACCGCCGCGGAGACAATCTCATGGGCCGTCCCGAAACTCATTCCCGTCTCCCGCACCAGCGTATCCGCCAGTTCCGTCACCGTCAGGAAATTCGCATCCGCAGCAGCAGCCATGCGGTCAGTCACGAACTCGATCTCTTGCAGCACCCCTGCCAGCAATTTCAGGCTACGCTCCGCATCTTCAAACGCGTTATAGACCATCGGCTGCAGGTCGTCCTCGCTATCATTAATATCTGTAAACGGCGTGTTGTGCAGGCTCCCAAGAATCGCTTGCGCCTGCGTCATCGCCTTGCTCGACAACACGCGCACGTGCTCCAGCGGCACCGGATTCCGCTTCTGCGGCATGATACTGCTGATCTGCACATACCCATCACTTAACCGAACGTACCCGAACTCCACGCTGCTCCACTGCAGAAAGTCCTGCGCCAGCCGCCCCAGGTTCAGCATGCACACCGCCAGCATCGAGCAGCTCTCCGTCAGGTAATCCACCGCCGCAATCGCGCCATACGAGTTCACCTGCAGCCCCTCAAACCCCAGCAGCGAAGCCGTGTAATACCGGTCGATCGGAAACCCCGTAGTCGTAATCGCACACGCCCCCAGCGGACATCGGTTCACCCGTACCGAAGCCTCCCGCAGCCGTTCGAAGTCCCTCTCGAAGCACTCCAGGATCGCCATCAGATAATGCCCCAATGTCGTAGGCTGCGCCGGCTGATTGTGCGTATACGCCGGCATCAAACTCGCCCGATGCACCCAGGCCAGTTGCACCAGCTGCTCGCGCACCTCCAGCAGACTCGACATCGTCTCCGCCAGCCGTTCACGCAGCACCATCCGGTACATCGTCAGATCGATATCATTGCGGCTCCGCGCCGTATGCATCTTGCCGGCAATCTCCGTCCCACACTGCCTCCCTAGTTCCCGCTCCATATAGAAGAACAGGTCCTCGCAGCTCCCGTCGTACTCCGCCGTCCGGATCTTCTCCATATCCAGCCCATCCAGCGCCCGCAGACAAGCCGCCACCTCGCGCCGATCCATAATCCCCTGCCGTCCCAGCATCAACGTATGGGCGTATTGGATCGCCAGCAGCGGCTCCAGAAAATATCTCTTCGCATCGGTGAAAATCTGCGCCAGCACCGTATCACGGTAGATTGGCGCGGGAAACGCCGACCTGCCCTTCTGCGGATTCGTCTCCTTCATTCCTTCGCCCCGACTAGAAATCAATCTTCAGTCCAAACTGAAGGATACGCGCTTCGAGCAGCGTACTCGACTTGGCAAAAGTGGGCGCAGTCGTAATCGTCCCGATCGGCACGGTCGCAGACGTTGTTGCAACCGTGGCATTGGTCAGGATCGTCGTAACGTTCGAGCGGTTGAAGATATTGTTCCCCTCAATCAGCAGCTTCGGCTGGACTCGCTCAAAGAACGTGCCCAGGGTGCGTGTGTATCGCATATCGAACTGATAGATCGCAGGCGTACGCACCGTATTGCGCCCAACAAAGAGAGGACGGCTCGTAGCCAGCGCATCTCCATTTATCTTCGAGCTGGTTGTGATCGTCTGCTCATCGCCGGAGCTCATGTTCGCGAGCAAGGCGATGTTGTTGCCCTGCACCGCCCCATTCAGGAAGCGGTTCGCCAAATGCGTTACCGGTTGATACACCATGCTCACCGTCATCGAGTTCGGACGGTTGATGCTGCTGTTCCCCCGATCGCGCAGCGGATTGGTCGGATCTTCAATCACGTTGCTGAACTCGTACGTGTTGCCCTCAGGGGTGTTTGAGATCGCATGAGACCACGTATACGACGCGCTGGTCGAAAGTCCGCCCGACATACGATGGTCGTACGTCGCCGTCATCGCGTTATAAGACGAGTTCGATCCAGTGTCGATCAAAGTAATGTTGTTGAACTGGGGATACAGCCGCGTCGCAGCGCTCGCAGTTGTCGAGAACACAGGCCGCCCGTCAGCCAGCGTGCTGGTCGGATTGATGAGGTTGCTATTCCGCAGGAACTGCAGATTGCGTCCATTGGTCATGATGTATCCCAATGTCAGAGAATCATTCTTCGCCAACTGTTGCGCAACCTGCAGGTTCGCATTCCAGGTGTATTCGTTTTTGAACTTTGGTGTCAGCGCATAGATGCTCTGCAGAGTTATGCAGGAAGATGGCACGGTCTGCGGACTGTTCGGGAAGGAAGGCTGGCAGACACCGGGATTCGTCGTACCCGCAATGCTGTAAATATAGGAGCCCGTGCCCGCTGCGCCATTGTTGTATAGCGGGTTGTACCACGTATTGGTCGGAGTGGATTCGTAGAACATCCCCACGTTCAAGCGCACCACGGTGGTTGGATTCGGAGAATAGGAAATGCCCAACCGCGGCGCGAAGTTCCCCCATGGGACACGAAAACCCTGCGCCTTGCCTCCCGCGGCAACCACCGCCACATTGTAGGGCTGAGTAGCGCCGTAGTCCGGCGAGCGATACTGGTCGTAACGCAGCCCATACGTCACCAGAAGGTTTTTGCGGACTTGCCAAGTATCCTGCCCGAAGAAGTTGAAATAGACCGAATGGTAAGCTGCACCCGGCTGCCCGATGCTGGCGGAGAGGCTGGAGTAGACCTGCGGCGTCGCACCGCTCTTCGCACTCGTATATTGCGCAATGGAAGCGAAGGTATACTGGGTGAACACGTCGGCGAGCTGGGTATCCAGGTTCTTCTGCCAGCCCACTCCGAACTTCATCGAATGCGCTCCTTTGTTCCATGTCACATTGTCGTTAAAGCTCGGAATCTTCTCCTGATACTTATCCCCGACGCCGGTGGAACCACCGAATGTCGCAACACTGGAGATGACGACCTGCGGCCCCGGACCAGTCAGAGGGTCGGCAACGTGATGTTCATTGCGATACGGCCAGGAGCCACGAAACTCGTTCAATACGTTCGGCGAAAATGTCGTAACCAGCTGCGCCCCGATAATGTGGGCGCGATCCTGAAAGTCCGCCGCAGCACTCAAGGCATTGAGGCCACCGACCGCTGTGTTGAACGGGTACCGGTTGCGGAAGTAGTTGTACCGCACAAAAAGCAGGTTCTTCTTATTGATGTTCCAGTCCCCACGAATATCGAACCATTGCGCATATTGCACCTGTGCGGCCGTCTGGAAATCCGCAGGGGACACTCCGAGTCCGATCAGCGTAGCTTGGTTGCCCGCACTGATGGTGTTCCCCGTGGGATTGGCGCGCTTCAGATGCTCATACGCGGCAAAGAAAAACAACTTGTCCTTCAGGACCGGACCGCCGACATTGCCCACGAAATCATCCACGTGCAAACTGGGCTTCACAATACCGCCCGGGACAGTGGGGTCGCAGTTATTCAGAATCGGGCAGGAACTCGCCGCCTTCGGACGCCAGATGTATTGCGCCAATCCATGAAATTTGTTCGTGCCCGACCCCGTGATGCTGTTGAAGATCACGCCGGCAGTATTTCCAAACTCCGGAGAATAGCTGTTCGAGATCGTCTGGATCTCCGTTACATACGAGTCCGAGATCGCGAACAGGCGCAGACCGTAGCGGTCCGTCTCCGTATCCACCATGCCGTCCAGTTGATAGTTCACCCGGTCCACCAAACCGTTCGTGTTCAGAGTGCGTGGAATGCCGTTCTCCGGGTTCGGGTGTCCGCTGACGCCTGGCTGAAACAAGATGAAGTTGTAGGGATTCCGCGATGTCAGAGGCAGGTTCTGTGTCTCCTCGGCCGAGATCGTGCGGCTCAGGTCGAAACGCGATGGCTCCAGGATGGGGGCGTCGCCCGTCACCTCAACTTGGGTCGCGACGCTTCCGGCCTTCAAATGCTCATCCACCGTTGCGCTGCTGCCCGCCTCCACATGAACCCCGGTCTGTGTCAGCGGCGCAAACCCGCCGGATTCTGCGAGTACCGAATAGGTCCCCAGCGGCAGGTTCGGAGCAATGTAAATCCCATCGTCCGCCGTCTTAAACTGTCGCGTGAATCCAGTATCGATATTCGTGACCGTCACCGACGCTCCCGGAATCGGAGCGCCCGTAGCATCCGTCACAATACCCCGGATCGTGCCGTTGATTGACTGCGACTGAGAGAGCGCGACGTTGCCACTTGCCACCAGCGTTGCACCAAACAATATGGAGAGAGTGGACTTGCGAAGAAGTGAGAGCACGGTGCGGCCTCCTGATAGTCCTTCCGAAAACAGAAACTGACGAAGTCCGGACTGAAACTTTAGAATCGAGTCAACCACGCTGCCACTTACTAAAACACGCTTAAGAAGTCCGGAGTGGTGCGAGCGTATGACTTCGCTCTCGCAATGTCAACAGAAAAAGAATATGCGGGGAACGGAATCAAAATATCGAACTAAGAATCGACTCTAGTGCTGCAACCCTATCGGTGGTTTATTCAAGAATCTGCTCCTCCACAGCTGCGAGGCTCACCGACACCGCGCCATGCAGCTGCGCCTGGGTCCCCAGACTGCTCGATCGCAGCATCGGCTGCGCAAACTCGTGGCGTTGCATCAGCTTCTCGATCGCCCGGCAAAGCTCCGGATGGGATCCCACGCCACCGCCCAGCACCACAACCTCCGGATTCAGCAGCAGAGAAATATCCGCAATTGCGTCGGCCAGCATCCCAGACGTATAACGCACCACCTCGCCTGCCGCCCGGTCTCCCTCTGCTGCCAGGTCAAAGATCTGCGACGCCTTCAGTCCCTTCAACTCTTCTATCAGTACGCTCCCACGTCTCAAATCGTTCCGTTGCAGCTGCCGGCGCCACTCTTCTTCTATACCTCCTCCCCCGATTGACTGCTCCAGCTGCCCCAGCTCACGCACCTTCATCGGAGTGCGCTTCTTCCCGCTCACACCCAGGTAGCCAATCTCACCCGCGCTCCACTGAGCGCCCCGGTGCAGCCGCCCATTGATGAAGATGCCTGCACCGACGCCCGTCCCCATCGCAATAAAAATAAAACTGTCCACCCCTCGCGCCGCGCCGCGCCAGTACTCCCCCACCGCGGCCAGGTTCGTATCGTTCTCGACTAAACACGGAATCCCTGCCTCCCGCTCCAGCAGCGACTGCAGCGGCACATCGTTCCACTCGTCCAGATTCGGCGCGGAGAGCACCACTCCTGTCTCCACGTTAGTAATACCCGGCGCACCCGCCGTCAGGTGCAACACCTTCCGCAGCGGAGTGCCGCTGTGCCGGCACATCGTCTTCAGCCCTTCCGCGACCAGGGTACAAACCCCCTCCGGAGTCTTCCGCTTCGCACTTAGCAACACAGAAGACTGTGTGATCACGTTGCCGCCCAAATCGGCCAGCATCATCCGCACCCGCGTCCCGCCGATATCCGCGGCCGCAACATACCCATGTCGGACGTTGAAACGCAGCAGTCCCGGAGGCCGTCCGCCACTCGACTCGCCGTCTCCCATCTGCTCCACTAGCCCCAATCCCTCCAGGTGAGCGATCCCGCTCGACACCGTCGGCGCACTCAGTCCGGAGTACCGCACCAGGTCGGCTTTCGAGCAGGGGTTATGCTCCTGCAACAGCTGCAGCAGCCCGCGCGCATTGGTCTGCCGCAGCTGCGAAGGCCGCGAAGGGATCGCCCTTGAAGTGAAGGATGACGGAAAGGAAAAGGTCTTGGTCATATGAGACTGCGCTTCTGCTCCTGTGCAGCCGGTTCCGTGCTCAATAGTACCCCAAGTATCGCAGGAACCTTTACAAAGTTGGCCCAGCATGGTATCCATTAGCAGTATCGCGCACCAGTGTCAGGTCTCACATCGTTGTAAGAGCGTCTCCAATGTCCCCATATTGCTCAAGGCAACCTCATAGCAACTCCCATAGAGATTCGAGCAAATTAGGAGTTCCTTAATGCGCATGAATGCAGCACTCTGCCTCGCACTCTCCACCTGTCTCCTTGTCAATCCCATCGCGGTGCAGGCAGAAGTTCCAGTGTCTTATCCCCCCACCTTCGCCACCCCGCTCCCTGTCGACCGCGGTGCGGCCGCGGTCTGGCAGAGCCTGCAGAAGCTCCACACCCGCGCCAGCCTCATCCTCATCGTCGCCCACCCCGACGACGAAGACTCCGGCATGCTCGCCTACGAGAGCCGCGACCAGGGCGTCGACACCACCCTCCTCACTCTCAACCGCGGCGAGGGCGGACAGAACGTCATGTCCTCCGACTATTGGGACCAGCTTGGTCTTCTTCGCACCCAAGAGCTGCTCGCTGCCGGCAACTATTTCGGCATCCATCAGGCCTTCACCCGCGTCGCCGACTTCGGCTTCTCCAAGACCCTCGAGGAAGCCCTCAAGACCTGGGGCCACGAACGCGTCCTCTACGATGTCGTCCGCCAGGTCCGCCTCACCCGCCCTCTCATCATCACCTCCGTCTTCGCCGGCAACGTCTCCGACGGCCACGGCCACCACCAGGTCGCAGGCGTCATGGCCCAGGAGGTCTTCAACGCCGCCGCCGACCCCAACGTCTTCCCCGACCAGATCAAGGCTGGTCTCCTCCCCTGGGCTCCGCTCAAGGTTTACGCCCGGGTGCCCTTCGCCCGCGTCACTGACAAAGGTATCTACGACTACGCCACCGGCCACTGGGAGACTCCCGTCCGCTTCAAGAACTACGTCAACAACACCTGGATCGAGGGAGTTCCCTCCGCCACAGTCTCCATCCCCGAAGGCAAGTACAACCCCCTCCTTGCCCGCTCCTACATCACCCTTGCCCGCGAAGGCCTCGCCGAGCAGAAATCCCAGAACGGCGGCATCGCCATCCCTGCACCCCGTCCCTTTGAGTCGCCGTACCACCTCTACGCCTCACGCGTGAACCCCGCCCTCCCCCAGCACGAGCAGTCCTACTTCGACGGCATCGACACCTCGCTCCCTGCCATCGCCGACTACGCTCCTGCTGCCCAGCAAGCCACCTGGAAGACCCGCCTCGCCCAGCTCAATCAGACCGTCGAGTCCGCCACCGCCGCCTTCGACGCCAACAAACCCGACGCCATCGCCCCCACCCTCGCGCAAGGCCTCACCCAGACCAACGCCTTGATCACTGACATAGCTGCCAGCTCCCTCCCCGCCGATGCGAAATACAACATGACGCACGAACTACTCATCAAGCAGGCGCAGTTCAATGACGCCCTCGGCCAGTCCCTCGGCCTCAGCATCCTCGCGACCGTCACTGGCGGCGGCCCCGTCCGCCAGGGTCCCTTCGGCGACACCTCCTCTCAGCCCGGCTCCCAGACTGTCATCCCCGGACAGAAATTCTCCATCAATCTCCACATCGCCGACCAGGGCGCACAGCCCGTCGAAGTCACGTCCACCCAACTCGTCTCTCATGCCGGCGAAGGCTGGACATTCATCGCCGCCGCTCCCGCCAAAGGCACTCTCGCCGGCGGCGACGCGCAGGACCAGCTCATCGCCGCAACCGTCCCCGCCACGGCCGAGATCACCAAACCTTACTTCACTCGCCCTAACCTCGAGCAGTCCTACTACGACATCAACGTCCCCCAGGACCTCGGTCTCCCCACCACTCCATACCCCCTCTCCGCCGAACTGCACTACACCTTCCACGGAGTGCCGGCAAAGCTGGAGGGAGTAGTCCAAACCATCCATCGCTACGTCGGCCCCGGCCCCCTGCCCGAGCCCCTCCTTGTCGCTCCCGCCATCTCTGTCACCGTCGCGCCCCACGCCGGAGTTGTCCCCCTCACCAACACTTCGCTGCATCTGCAAGTCACCGTCCACAGCAGCGTCAAAGGCCCCGCCAAGGGAACCGTCCGCCTCGATCTCCCCAAGGGCTGGCACTCCAGGCCCGAGACCGCCCCCTTCGCCGTAGCCAGCGACGGCGATGAAGAATGCATCGGCTTCGACGTCATGCCCGAGGCCGTCAAGACCAAGGCCTACACCATCACCGCCGTCGCCGACTACAACGGCGAGCAGTTCAAACAGGGTTTCGTCACCACCGGCTACCCTGGCATCCGCCCCTATCCCTCTTACCGTGAGTCCAGCTACCGCACCACCGGCGTCGACGTAAAGATCGCTCCCGGCCTCAAGGTCGGCTACGTCAACGGCACCGGCGACGAGGTTCCCAGCTCCCTCCAGGACCTCGGCATCAACGTCACCTTCCTCTCTCCGCAGGACATCGCCAACGGCGATCTTTCCGCCTACGACGCCATCATCCTCGGCATCCGCGCCTATGCCGCACGCCCCGAGCTCAAAACCTCCAACAACCGCATCCTCGACTACGTCCACAACGGCGGCACCATCATCGTCCAGTACCAGACCCCCGAGTACGACCACGACTACGGCCCCTACCCTCTCTCCATCTCCAACGATCCCGAGAAGGTCGTCGAAGAGGACAACAAGGTCTCCCTCGCCACCAACGACCCCGTCCTCTCCTGGCCCAACAAGATCACCGAGGCCGACTTCAGTGGCTGGGTCGAAGAGCGCGGCCACGGCTTCGCCCGCACCTGGGACCCCAAATACATCTCCCCCACCGAAATGCACGACGTCGACCAGGACCCCCAGAAAGGCGGCCTCCTCTACGCCCCCTACGGCAAGGGAACCTACGTCTACCTCTCCTACGCCTTCTTCCGCGAGATGCCCGACGGAGTCCCCGGCGCCTTCCGCATCATGGCCAACCTTCTCAGCATCGATAAAAACACGGCCCTCCGCACCAACGCCGCCAAGTAGCCATCCATACGCCCACAAGATGAACACGCATGATCAGAATCCCCTTTGCCCTATACACCAATAGCAATAGCTCTAGTTCTCCGGACTTTGTTTATTCACTCTCACTTGGTTAGCTACCTGCTCTTGCTTCAACTCGTTGTTGAGAACCGCCCTCAGGTGATCTAAAAACTTCCGCTGCTTCACTGTTCCGATTCAGTTTCCGCAACAGAACGAACTGACGGTTCAGAGCCGATCGATTGTCCGGTTCCACTTTCAGTGCCTGTTGGATATGGTCAAGAGCTTCCGAGAGATTTGCTCCAGAAGAGAGAGCCGAAGAAGAAGACCTTGTTCTTGAGAATTGGGCCGCCAATCGTCCCGCCAAAATCGTTGCGAAGGAATCTTGGCACTCGAGTTTGGAACTCAGTTCGCGCAGTCAAACGGGAGCCTGTGTAGAGCTCCGAAAGACTCCCATGAAATTGTTTGTTCCCGGCTTCGTGAAGACCTCGATCAGTGCGCCGCTCTGGCGGCCTCTGTCTGCGGAAAAGGTATTTGTGCTGATCTTCAACTGCGAGACGCTGTCCGGTTCCGGAGTAAGGTTGGTGATGCCGTCCCGCGAGTTGCCGCTGACGCTGGTGCCGTCTACCTGGTACTCCGTAGTCTCCTGCCGCTGGCGGCGCCGATGATCTGGAACGCCGGCTCCGCATTAAAGCTGTTCGTATCCTGCGAGCCTGAACTGCTTGCCCCGCCAAACGATCCTCCCAAGCCGGTTACTCCGGGAGCCAGCGTGGCCACGCTCGCATACAGGTTTTCTCCGACCAAAGGAGCACTCTGAACGGTTTGCTCCTCCAACGTTCGACTGATGGTTCCACTGGTTGTCTCAACGGCAGAGGATGACGCTGTGACTTCAATCGTCGCCTGGGCCGTACCGACATTCAACTTGGGATAGGATAACGATATCCGTCTGCTCCCAGCCTGCGAATCCGGGTGCAGTGACGCTAATCCGATAGCGTCCAGGCGGTAGATGAAGGATTCGCACCAATCCCAGCGAGTTCGAGGTCGCGGATTAACTTACTTGCGTGTCCTGATTTGTGAGGGTGGCCTGAGCGTTTGGGATGACGGCCCCACTTTGATCCGTAACCGACGCCTCAATTCCGCTGCTGTACTGTGCTCGAGCTGACGTGGCCCCTGCAATGAGCAACGCAATCAGGCAGAGCGCCTTGGCCCAAAGATATGATGTGAAATACGACTCTCGCATACCGCCTCCAAGAAACGAATTCAGCGAAAACCTGCTGGCAATGCAAGGCGCATCGCTCTTATTGAAAGCTTTCATTTAAATCTGCCACCAAATCTAGAACGGCCTTTGAGAAATTGTCAAGGATGAAATTGAACTAAAATTTCACTCCGCGCTGTCTACTCTCTGCCCAGCCACACTTAGACGCACCGATTGCCCTATCTCCAAATGCCACGGGCTGACTAGCATCGCAAAAACGGTCTCAAACGGATCTCGTGCGGCGCCGGGATTTTGTAGCGTCCACGCGCCTGCCTTGGTCCAACGGTGGTGCAACGGAGCCGCGAATCCTCAAAGCAGTCTCAAGCACAATGTGTTTCGCAGGTCCGTCGTCGCCTTTCACACGATCAATCAGAATGCGGGCTGCAGTCGTTCCTATCTGGTATCCCGGCTGGGAGACGGAAGAGCGGAGGGCTCGTCATCTCCGCCAAATCCAGATTATCGAATCCGATAATGGAGATGTCTTCGGGGCAATGCAGGCGCGCCTCGCGAAGAGCCATCAAAGCGCCGAAGGCAATCATGTCGTTTCCGGCGAAGATGGCTGTCGGCTGCGGAATCATACGAACGAGCAGCATCGTCTTCGAATATCCACCGTGCTGATCAAAGGTTGCTTCCTGAATGTATTCAGGGCCGATGTGTATCTTCCTTTCAGCGAGGGCGCGCTTGAAACCTCTCAAGCGATCCTGAACGTTTGTGAGATGCCGAGGACCCATAATCATTGCGAGCCGTTTATGTCCCTGCCGAAGCAGGTAGCTTGTCGCGTTATACGCGCCGTCCTCGTTGTCGGCAGTGACGCTGTCTCCGTCCCGTCTTTTGGGAGACGATCAACACAGACGACCGCCGTCCCCGTCTTTCGGTATGACTCCGCCTGGGCCGTGAGATCGCTTAAACTCGATGGGATGACGATAAGTCCCGACGGCAGGTACGTTCGCAATTCATTCAGATGGACGATCTCCTTCGCATGGTCGTTATCGCTGTTGCAGAGGACGAGCCGGTATCCGTCGGTAAAAGCGACGTCTTCCGTCCCGCGAACGACGGCAGGAAAGAAGGGGTTGGTAATGTCAGGAATGATCATTCCGATCATGTTTGTTTTGTCGCGCCGCAGTCCGCGCGCAAGCTGGCTGGGCTGGTAGCCAAGGGCATCTACCACCTCCCATCACCCTTTTGCGCAGGGGCTCCCGAACGGGCATCGAATTATTCAACACATGGGACACGGTGCCTAGCGAGACGCCGGCGATCTTCGCAATCTCCTTCATATTTGCCATGGTCGCGACTCCCTTAAAGTGTCTTCGCCTGCATCATCGATCGCACGTCCCTTCAACTCCCAACCGATTCAGCGTGCGAAGAGCTGGCTCAGACACCGGGCATGCAGAATTGGAAGACCTTGCCGGCTTCCTCTGAGTTTCGCATACCATCAAGCAATGCCTGGCATCCCTCCCTCACCCAAGCCGGGCTGCCACCTCGAAAACATACCTTGATAATGCATCGATAATTTTTCTATTCTCCATTTGTTATTGAAAGCTTTCATATTAACCACCGCTCGCTCACCGATATCTGTTGAATTCCGCCGAGCCACACAGGCGTTCGGGCCTCAGCCGGAGATGCGCTGGTCGTTCCAATGCAGAGGAGTAAATGCCTTGTTCCAGCCTCAAACGTACGCAATGGCTCTCTCGCTCATGATCGTTAGCATGCTCTGTTGGGGATCGTGGGCCAATACTCTTAAAATGTGCCCTGGCTTTCGATTTCAGCTTTTCTACTGGGATTACGTTCTTGGCCTGGCAGCGGCCACTTTGCTATGGGGCTTCACGTTGGGCAGTTCTGGAGGCACGGGCAGGTCTTTCTTGGCCGACTTGCTCCACACCGGGCCATCGCACATCCTGTTCGCTATGGCTGGCGGAGTGATTTTCAACGCTGCTAATCTGCTTCTGGTCGCCGCCATTGATATCGCGGGGTTAGCGGTCGCATTTCCAGTGGGCATTGGGCTGGCGTAGGTGGTTGGAGCAATCAGCAGCTATTTGCTCTCTCCCAGCGGGAACCCAATCATGCTCTTTGGCGGAATCGCACTGGTGGTAGCGGCAATTGTGTTCGACGCGATTGCGTACCGGCTGCGGGAAACGCTGCATCCTTCGCTGAGCAAGCGGGGCGTGATCATCAGCCTGATCGCGGGCCTGCTGATGGGCAGCTTCTATCCGTTTGTTTCCAAAGCGATGACCGGAGAAGACGCCCCAGGGCCTTATGCGATCACGTTCTTTTTCGTGCTGGGCGTGGCTCTGTGCGCCGTTCCGTTCAATTTCGCGCTGATGCGGCCGCCTCTGGTTGGGGGTGAACCTGTTTCAATGAGTGATTACTGGAAGGCGCGACGATCCTGGCATATCTGGGGTATCGCGGGAGGAGCGGTTTGGTGTTCAGGCGCATTGTTTAACTTCGTCGCCTCGCGCGCGCATGCTGTCGGGCCGGCCGTGTCCTACTCGATAGGCCAGGGGGCCACGATGATATCCGCCTGCTGGGGCGTTTTTGTTGGCGAGAGTTTGCCGCTGCGCCACAGAGGGCGAAGACCTACCTGGTATGGATGTTTGTCGTCTTCGCGTGCGGACTGACCGCAATTGCTCTCGCTCCTGTTTTTTTAGGAGATAGAAAGCCGTCATCTTTAATTCAAGGAGAGACCATGCTCGTGGGGAAACCGGTTGTTGTCGTAGGCAGCATCAACATCGATTTAGTAGTAAATACGGAGCGAATCCCCGTTAAGGGTGAAACCGTTCTCGGGAAGGACTTTCGTATTCATCCAGGAGGCAAAGGCGCAAACCAGGCCGTCGCGGTCGGACGACTCGGATATCCCGTGCGAATGATCGGTCGTCTGGGGGATGATGATTTTGGCTCTTAACTCCGAACGAATCTTGAGCGCGCAGGCGTTGACATCGCGGGTGTGGCGACAACAGAGGGGACTTCCGGCATTGCAGTGATCGTAGTCGCGCAGAAGGGCGAGAACAGCATCGTGATCACGCCAGGCGCGAACGCTCTGTTAACCCCACAGGACCTCGAAGCGAACCTTGAAATCATCCGCTCTGCGGGTCTTGTGCTCACGCAACTTGAGATTCCAGACGAGACCGTCGAGCACCTCGCGAAAATATGTGCACGCGAGGGCGTACCCCTAATCCTCGATCCAGCACCAGCCAAAGTATTGCCGGCTGAACTCTTCAAAAATATCGAATGGTTCACCCCAAACGAAACTGAGGCTGCATTCTTCATCAAGAACTCAACCAACACAATCGATATGTATGATCCAGACCCCATGGCACAGATGCTGATAGGCAAGGGAGTCAGAGGTGTTGTCCTCAAGCTGGGCTCTCGCGGCGCTTACTTGGCATCCACAGCCGGACTGACAGAGTTAGTCAGCCCATTCTCGGTCAAGGCTATCGACACGACTGCCGCAGGAGATGCCTTCAACGGTGCCTTTGCTACGGGCCTTATGCTCCGGATGGGACCGGCTCAGAGCGCGCGGTTTGCTGCCGCTGCGGCGGCCATCTCCAGATGCCGCAAGCGACGCGATGCGCCAGCTGATGTCCAGGATGAAGGAGATGACCAAGACGGAGCTGTCGAGCTTCTCTCATCAATGGAAGCCGCTGCCACAGCAACTCGTCGAGATTGCTCCAACGCCGTTTGCCTCCAGTGAACCGAAGGGAATGGTGAAGGTCCCCGGCGGCAATTTCGTCTTCTGTACAACCCTGAAGGAACAGAGGGCTTACGCGGGGGGTGCCGGGCGGATTTCACGCTAGCCCTCATTGCTAAAAACGTAATAGTTCGTTGTTTTAACTATTACTCTTGACACTCGTGCCTTCCAGGCTAATTAATGGATCGTCACTTTCTATCGAATTCTTATGATCATCGGCGAATTAAGTTCCACCGTCGATCAATACAAAAGTGCACAGAGATTGCGGTGAGACAGGAACTGCGACTCTTACAAGCAACAGGTCAATCAAATCTGGAGGCATGTCATGCAATATAGGCTTTGGCAAGTTTGCACCGTTATCGCGCTCGCTATCACCCTCGTATTCTCAAATTTATCGGCTCGAGCCCAAAGCAGCTTCGGCCAAATATCGGGTACGGTTGTGGATTCCACAGGCGCCGCTATCCCGGGCGCTACCATCACTATTACTTCGACGAATACACGGGCCGCGCGTACAGTGGTTTCGGATGAAGAGGGCAACTACATCGCGACCAATCTTCCGATTGACTCCTATGCAATTTCGGTCACGAAGACCGGTTTTCGTACAGCGCAGCAGGCGGGGGTCACCATCACCGCCGATGCCAAGGTCACCTCGAATTTCGCGCTTTCGCCTGGCCAGGCGACGGAGGTTGTTCAGGTAGAAGCCGGAGCGATCGAGTCGCTCAACACTACATCAGGAGAACTCGCTCGAGTCATTGACTCGAAGCAGGTCGACAACCTGGCACTCAATGGCCGCAACTACACTCAACTGCTGACGCTTGTCCCTGGAGCCGTGGTCACCAATCCGGACATTTTCTCCGTAACCACCTCGCTTGCTTCCACCAACCAGACTATCAATGGCAATCGCTCGGATACGGGCAACCTGACGGTGGATGGTGCGTACAACCAGGTTGCGGGATCCAACGGATCATTGATGAACAACGTCGGCCCTGACTTCATTCAGGAGGTCAAGATTGACACATCCAACGCCTCCGCCGAGTACGGTCGTACCTCCGGACCGACCTTCAACATCGTCACCAAGTCCGGCACTAATGCTTTTCACGGCGGGGCTTTTGAATTTCTTCGCAATAACTATCTCGACGCGACCAACTACATTGCAAGACAGAAGACCCAGCTTATCTTCAATGACTTCGGCTTTTTTGTCGGCGGTCCCATCATCAAAGACAAGGTATTTTTCTTCGTAGGGGAAGAGTGGAAGCGTCTTCGCCAGCAAGCAACGGCCAGCACCTTTACCGTGCCGACCACTGCGATGCTCAACGGAAACTTCTCTGCCGTCTGCACCGCCTCCGGCGCCAGCTTCAATGGCAGCGGCGTGTGCTCTTCTACCGCCGGCCAGCTTTACTTTCCTGGCACCGCAACTCCTATCCCGAACAACAACATCGCTTCCCTGATCACGCCAGACGGCCGCGCCATCGCCAATGTTTACAAGACAATCACAGCCGCGGGTCTCAGTTTCCGCGACGGCGGTCTTCCAAGCAACAACTTAACTTTGGCTCCGAGCAATCCGTTGAATTTCCACCAAGACCTGATTCGGTTTGACTGGGTGATCAATCAGCGGCATTCGCTTTATGGCCGTTGGATACATGACCAAAATACTCTTACTGATCCATTCGGCACGTTCTCCAACGCTGGGATTCTGAACACAACGCCAACGATTCGTAACCGTCCTGGCCAGAGCTACCTGCTTTCTTACACCTGGGCCATTAGCTCCAATCTCATTAATCAAGCGCAGGTAAATACCAGTTGGGCTGCGCAGCGCATCCCGCCCACGGGCAACAATTGGAAGCGTGAAACCTATGGCTTCCAGTACGCCAAGATTTATCCGAATGCGGGCACTTACCCTAACGGCATTCCGCAGGTCAATATCACCAACTATGCCGGAATGCAGGGGCCGAACTTCGCTCTGCTCTCCCCCTCAACCGATATTCAGATGGCCGATAACATTACGTGGATCAAAGGCAATCACACGTTCAAGGCCGGCGCCGTGGTCATACGCGACCGTGTCGATCAGAATGGCCGCGCCAACTATACCGGAACTGCGAACTTCCAACCCGCGGCCAGCACTTGCAGAACTGCAACCGCGAACACCACATGCTATTCGCTCGCAGACGCCTTCCTCGGCAACTTCAACAGCTACTCCGAGGCAAGCGCAGATCCGATGGGTCACTTCCGTTTCACCCAGCCTGAGGCCTATGTTCAGGACTCGTGGAGGGCTACTCACAAACTCAGCGTCGAGTTGGGACTGCGCTGGCAGGGTATCTTTCCCTGGTACACGCAGGGCAACAACATCTCGAACTTCGATCCCAACGTCTATGCGTCGTCCACGCCGGTGACCCTTCTGCCCAATGGAAGAATCGACACAACCAAGGGCGGCAATCCCTATGCAGGTCTGGTGCGCGCCGGCAGTGGCGTTCCCGCGGATCAGCAGAGTCGCGTACCCAACGTCAATACGGCGCTATTCCCGCTGATTCCTGCCGGGGCGCCCCGTGGCTTCTACAACATGGATGGCGCCTTTGGGCCGCGTGTGGGGTTTGCTTACTCGATCGACGATAAGACCGTCATCCGCGGCGGCGGCGGCCTGTTCTACTACCGCGCTCAGGGCAACCTGATCTTCAGCCAGCTTAATATCGCACCGTTCCTCTCCAATACCAACCTGGACTTCGGCAACCTTGCCACTCTCAACAGTGTCCCCGCTGCCGCAACCACGCAGGGAGGCATCAACGCCATCGATCCTACGTCGCACAATCCCTACACCTATCAGTACAGCCTTGGCGCTCAACGCCAGGTCACCCGAACTGTGCTCCTGGAGGTCAACTATGTAGGCAACGTGGCACACCGCCAGCTGGCGACGCCGAACATCAACTTCCCCAGCCTGCCGGTTGTGGCGGCAAACAGGACGGCCGGCATTACGAATACCAACTACTCCAATCCCTACAGGGGCTTTACCTCAATAGGCATGAATCGCTTCGACTCCAACTACAACTACAACTCGTTGCAGGTCTTTGCGTCCAAGCGCGCCGGCTTTGTCACCAGCACCCTCGCCTACACATGGTCCAAGGCCCTTGGCGACTCCAACGGCAACAATCAGACGCTCGAGAACTGGAGCAACCTCAACTACAACTACGGCTATCTCTCGAACGATCGGCGACATGCTTTCGTCGCTACCTTTGTCATTCAGGGACCGGAGCTTAGGGGAAGCAACTTCGTCGTGCGTCAAGCTGTTGGAGGATGGCAGTTGAGCGGCGTGGCCCGTCTCCAGAGCGGCGCCTTCTTCAACGTGCAGGCGAACTCTGCTCTGGGCGTTGGCAACGTTCGTCCCAACTACACTCCGGGTACGAAGATCATCGCAAATAATCACGCCGGACTTAACGGCTACGTTTGCGGCACTGCGGCCACTGGTTGCGCAAATCCCTTCACTGTTCCTACGGGCTCGAACTATGGCAACGCTCCCTATGGTGCGGTGCGCGGGCCAGGTTTAGCGCAGACCGACGCAACACTGTCGAAGTATTTCCCGATCGCTGAACGAGTTCGCATCAAGTTTCAGGCAGATGCTTTCAACATTCTCAATCGGACAAACTTCAATGGGCTCAATCTGACGACCACAAACAGTAACTTCGGTACGATCTCCTCCGCCTTCCCGCCGCGACAATTGCAGCTGGGACTGAAGGCGCTGTTCTAAATGAAGTGGCTTCAACAATAGACGAGGAGCAGCCTGCAGGCTGCTCCTCGTCTGCTTTGAGCTTGTGCAGGCTTACTCGGCCTTGCCTACGCTTCGTTCTTTGTAGACTTTTTGAAAGAGCGTAAACGCGAGCTTCTTCTTGCCGTCTTCCGATATCAGGCCCTTGCGGTTGAAGCCATCCTGAAGCTTGGGGATGTTGCGAGTGGGAGAGCGGAAGTCCATCAGAACCCATGGGACGAGTCCGCGCACCTGCGGGATCTTGTTGATCATGATGAACTGGTGCTCATAGACGTTGACCTGCTGCTCTTCGGCCCAGCGCTCATCCTTGCCGCCATGTACGCCCTGCTTTGCCTCCGCGCCGAACTCCGAAATGAAAATCGGCTTCTGAGGCAGCTTCCATCGGATATTGTCCGCATCTTCGGGACGCATCTCGTACCATCCGAGGTATTCGTTCTGGCCGACAACATCTAAGGCATCTGCTAACGGATCGTCCTGAACCATCTCGGTCCCTCGGAGATGCGGCCCGATCAATGCCGAAGTAATAGGACGAGTCGGATCAAGATTGCGAGCCTCGTTGGCTAAGTCGGTCAGGAACTTCGTGCGCACCGGATTGTTCGGTGTCTCGTTGGAGACGGACCATAGGATCACGGAGGCCTTGTTTCGGTCGCGGCGAATCATCTCGTTCAGCATGTAAGTCGCCTTGGCATATACCTCAGGCTTCTCGAATGAGATGTGTTGCCAGAGCGGAATCTCAGACCAAACCATGATCCCCTCGCGATCCGCTGTGCGTTCCATGCGTTCATCATGAGGATAGTGAGCCAGCCGCACAAAATTAGCGTTCAAATCCTTGAGGAAGCCGAAGATATTCTTAACGTCCTCATCCGTACAGGCGCGGCCCGTGCGAAATGGAGCTTCAGCGTGCATGTTGGCGCCCTGCAGGAAGATCGGCTTACCGTTGAGAAGAATCTTGGTGCCGTCCACGCGAATATCGCGAAAACCAATCTCGTCGTTGAGCTTATCTTCACCAGATGTCAGTTCGACCTTATATAACTTCGGGCTTTCGTGGGACCAAAGATCCAGATGTTTCGCCTTGACTTCAAAAAATGCCCGCCCGTCGCCGTCGGTCTTGAGTGCTGCACTAACTCCCGCCTCGGGTATGCGCAAGGTCACGGGAGTGCCAGCCGTCGCGCCTTCAACATGAATATAGCCAGCGACGGTATCGGCCTCCGCTGCAGAAAACGTATTTCCATGCTTGAGATGAACGTCATAATCGTCAATGAATTTTGCCGGCAGCGTGACAAGAGCGACATCGCGAGTGAGGCCGCCGTAATTAAACCAATCGATTCCGACGGAGGGTATGCCGTCAACCTCGCGGGTTGAGTCGACAGCGATGACGACGAAGTTGTTGCCAGGCTTCAGGGCACCTGTGACCTCGCAGTCGAAAGGAGTGAACCCGCCCTCGTGATCGCAAATGTGTTTCTGGTTGACCCAGATAAAAGACTTATAGTTGGCTGCGCCTATATGCAGAAACGTACGTGAATTGGCCCGAGGTTCGTAGTTGAAGTCGCGTTGATACCAGACAACCCCTTCGTAACGGAACAGCGTAGGGTCCTGCGTGTTCCAGTCGCCGGGGACCTTTAAAGTAGGCGCTGTAGCAAAGTCATACTCTTCGTTGTGCGGACCGTCGTTGATATTGGGGTGGGTATTCAGAGCATATCCGTTGTCGCGGACCTTGCCAGAGGACGTGTACAGACCTTTTGCGGGCGGCTGATCGACTAAATAATGCCAGTCACCGTTTAGAGACGTGACTGGACGGTGATCGACTCCTACAAGCAGGGTCTTGAGCGGCTGTTGGGCAAGCACCGCGGACGCGAACGCCCAGCAAACAAAGAGAAGAGACACGCTCAAACTCCGTACGCGTTTTAGTACGAGAATTGAAAAACAGGTCATAACGATAGATTCTCGGTTTAGATCGAAAAGTGCCACGTCAAAGGTCCGCAGCTGAACAGAAATCTTATCAGACCGTCTCTGCTACATCCCCGCGATACGAAGGCAAATAGCTGAAGACGCGAATCCTCGTTCCGTTGCTTGGAAGTAAGGGTTCTTGGATGCGCAGCACACTGGCAGCCGGCATGACACAGCGACTACTAAACTCTGATAAAAATTCCGCGACGGTAAAGCACTGAGATAAATAGCCAGCAAATGGCGACGAATCCGAGCGAGTAAAGCAGAGAGGCGAAGGCTTGGTTCGGTACGACATGCTGGATCGATCTGTACAAAAATTGCTGGAAGTTCAGGTTCTGCCGCGGATGGATGCTGCTAAGCGTCGACTGCAGAAGTTCCGAGAAAACATAGGCCGAAATGGCATTCGTCCCGAAGACAAGGAACGGTGTGAGGAAGCGGGAGCGCTTTGGCTCGCGGGGATTCTTCTCGCGCAGATCGACGATCAGGAAGCAAAGCGCGAGCAGCAACAGGCTGAGACCGCCGGCGAACAGAACGTAAGAGCTGGTCCAGAGTTTCTTGTTAATGGGGAAAAAGAGGTTCCACAAGCCGCCAAGAAGAACTCCGCTGAAGCCGGCCGTGGCGATTCCGACGGCCTTCGCAGCCAGTGTGCGCCGTGTACGCAACCAGATGCCGGTGAGAAGACCGAGGAGAGCAGTGGCTACGGCGGGTAATGTGCTGAGAAGACCTTCAGGGTCGCGAGTGTGCTCGTAAAGGTGCGAGGCTGAAAAGATCTGGCGATCAAGCCATGCGGTGAGATTGGCGTCGCGATCGAGGAAAGGGATATCACGACCGGGGACACCGTATCCGGGGACAGGGACGAAGCGCATCAGTATCCAATACCCGGCGAGCGCAGCGACTGCGAGAGCCACTTTGCCGCGCCAGTCCGGGCTGATGAGATAGAGCGAGGCGGCGATCAGGTAGCAGACGGCGATGCGGGGAAGGACTCCGTAGAAACGCATCGTGTGAAGATGAAAGTAAGGGAAGCTGTTCACGACCAGGCCGAGCAGGTAAAGGATGATGGATCGGCGAAGGATGTGAAGGAAGAGGGACTGTCTTGTAGCCCCCTTCGCAAGCCGGGAGGCTGTAGAGAAGACTGCCGTGATACCGACGAGGAAGAGGAAGGTTGGGAAGACGAGATCGGTTGGGGTGAATCCATTCCACGCGGCATGTTTGAGCGGCCAATAGGCGGCGGCCTCGTTGCCGTTGTTATTGACGAGAATCATAAAAGCAATTGTGAGGCCGCGTAAGACGTCAAGCGAGAGCAGCCGGCTCGATTGTGCAACTTCCCGAGGTGGACTGCCGATCGTTGAGATTGAACTCGTCGTTGTCATGTTTTACCGCTCCGGCTTAAAGGACTGGTTGGGAAGGAGATCAAGGGTGCGCGCGATAGAGAGTGCGGCTGTATAGGAATCACCCTGCGGCTTAGCGCCATAAATCTTATGGCTGTGGTTCCAACGATCGCCAAAGGCGTACCAGTCGATGCTTTTGGGAGCTTCACCGGTGGCGAGAGAGTCGGACAAGGAGTCAAAGTATATCTGCCAACGGGGCATGTAGTAGTCGCTCGTCAGACCGGCCCAGTCGCGGTTGCCGTACTCGTGAAGGCCGAACTCGCTCGCCTTGCGATCTCCCCACGTCGTAAGGATCGAGCGCGCGTCGTAGTTGAGACGGTCGAGCTCCGCAGGAGACGAGGCCCAGGGTGGAACGAAGGAGAGCCACTTGCCGAGCAGGAAGAAAGGGCTGGTCTGCAGCAGATCGTTCTGGAGTTGCATGTCGTGCAGCCATTCCTTCGTCAATCTGGAGAAGGCAACCTGGTCTTTAGAATCGTAGGCCTGTTTGATCAGCGGCAACATGCGGCGACTTTCGTTTGCCATGACCTGGCGGGCGACGTCGACCAAATCGTAGCAGTAGGTCTCGCTGGATCGCAATTCGGGGGAGATCTGGAGGAGTTCGGTAAGCGCGGATGCGAGGTCCGCCGGGTTGTAACGGAGAACGTCAGGAGACCATGTAGCAGCGTGCGTCGACGTCAGGGAGGGTTGAGAAGCGAAGACGGAATCGTGTGCGGCGTCGCGCTCGCCATGCTCCATATTGCCGTCGGCACGATAGCCGTAGGCCGTTTTGAGAAGGATTTGCCAGGCACGACGGGCGTGCGGATCGTCTGCTCCGTAACGACGAATCGTGTAGGCATCGGTCCACGGAACCAGGTCGACCGGATCAGCATGCCATGCCATTTCGGTGTAGAGGTCAAAGGCGAAGGGGTTGGTATCGAGGCCCTCGGAAAAGATTGCAGTACCGACGATGCGGCTGCCGGGCCGCTTGGCCATCAGCGGGAGGCGAACGGCATAGTCGTAGAGCGGCGCTCCCATGGTGGTGCGGCCGCCAAACTCCCATAGGCCACCATAGAGCCAGGAGGCGCCACGAAACTCGCGGTCGCGGTCTTCCCGCGGAATGCGCCCCTGCTCGATCTCTGCGATAAGGACATGACTGGTGTCGATCGAGGAAAGCAACTCCTGGGTTGGATTCTTCTGCCAGCCGAGCAGCATCCATAGCGCGCCAGGATGAGCGCGCATCAGTGCCTCTTGCACTCTTTTCGCTGCGGCAGCAACCGGCACGTCCCCTGCAGCGCCGCCCTCTTGAAATATCTCCATGTCGTAGATCCCAGAGTCTCCGTAGAGGACGTGTTGATGGTGATAAAAGGACGCAGCGAGTTTGTCGAAGTGCGAATCGCGTGGATCGAGCCAGCCAGGGCGGGTGAAGCCGTTCCAGTCGCCCTGGGTGATGACGTGGGCTCCGGGATTCAGAGAGGCGAAGTCGGCGGGGACGATTCCATAGTATCCGGGCAAAACTGGAGTTATGCCGAGAGAGCGCAGGCGAGCGATGAGTCTTTTTGCTGACTGAGACCGCTTCTCGAGAAGTTCCATGGAAATAGGGGCTTCAAAGCAGCACATGTTGCCCATCAACTGCCAGTTTTGGTGCGCAGGTTGAACAATCCAATTGCGGATGGCCTCGTCAGAGTAGCCGGAGTCACGAAAGGTCTGGTAAAGGACGAGGTCCATACCGCGTTCGATCAGGATGGCGTTCGTACCGCTTAGTGCAATGATGTCGATCTCATGCTGCCAGCGATTTTCATCCCAGTAAGGAGCGGAGTAACCGTCAACATTTTCGTTTAACGCATAGCGCCAAGGGTACAGCGCTAGTCTTTCGATGGGGAGTTTCGGCGCCGGCAGCACAAGGTTAGGAGCGCCAAGCCGGGATCCGTTGGGCGACACCTGCAGGTGTGCGACATACTTCAGGTACCAGTTGACACCGTATAGCACGGTTGGTTGCGTGGCCGCCTGCACACGGATGTGGCCGCGCGTTCCTGTGATTGAGAAGTAGTCCTTGTGGTCAGGCCTGGGGACGAGAGCAAGTTGAAACTGAGGAGCAAGGTGGGGCATGAGGCGCACGAGCACCGCTTCCGCAGGCGCCGTAGGGGATTGGGCCTTCGCGGTGGTAAACGAAGTCAGGAGGCAAGCCGTGAAGAGTGGAATCGCGAGCAGCCGCTTCGAATGCATGCATACCAATGTAGCGAAAGTTTCTGCCTCTGGGTCTGTTCTTTTTTAGGGAAGGTCCTCGATCCCCACGGCCTCCTCGGTAACGCATCGTAATCAACGAAACCGCAAACGAAAAGGTCCGCCTCTAAAGCCGGACCCTCGTTCCATATGAGTTGAGATTATTTTGAAAATACAGAGTTGCCCGGCGTCGTCTCTTCGTTCGAAAGTATCCGGTTCTCCGCACGCTTGGCACTCTGCATTGCGGCATGATCCATCCGCTCCTGATCGCTCTTGTTCCCTTCATTCGCAGTAGTCTCTTCTTCAATCGCCTCATGCGAGGGACGCGCCGCACTCTTCGTCGAGTTCAATCCTTGTGCCATGATTCACCTCTCTGAAGAGAGATGACGACCATACGCCACTGGTTGTCCCCGCTACTGATCGCCTGGCGCACTTGCTACAATCGTTCTACTCATGCGCAAGAACACCGCATCCACCTGCACGATTGCTCCTATTTACAAGCACTTCCATAACTCCGCTCTTCGCCGGCTCTTTTTTGCACGCGCAGGCAACCCCTACAACAGGAAATAAAACAAAAAGATGACCGACCCCGCCCAGGTCCATGCCAGAGCCATCGTCATCGACACCCATGCCGATACTCCGCAACGCTTCGTCGACGAACACTGGAACTTCACTGACCCACTGGGCGGCGGCATGCTGGACTACGAGTCCGCGAAACAGGGCAACCTCAACGCCCAGTTCTTCTCCATCTGGGTCGACCCCAATCAATACGTCGCCAACGCCTCCGCCCGCCGCACCCTGGAACTCATCGACGGCACCCTCGAGCAGGTCCGCAAGGCTCCTGGCAAACTCCAGCTCTGCCTCTCCTCCGATGACATCGTCGCTACGCACGCCGAGGGCAAATTCGCCGTCCTCATGGGCATCGAAGGCGGCCACTCCATCGAAGATTCGCTCGCCCTCCTCCGGGACTATTACCGCCTCGGCGTCCGCTACATGACCCTTACCTGGTCCAACTCCAACAACTGGGCCGACTCCTCCGGCGACATCGACGACCCTGCCATCCCCCACCACAACGGTCTCACCCCCTTCGGAAAACAAGTCGTCCAGGAGATGAATCGTCTAGGCATGATGGTCGACATCTCCCACGCCTCCGACAAAACCTTCTGGGACACCATCACCACCACCCGCGCTCCCATCATCGCCTCGCACTCCTCCGCCCGCGCCCTCACCCACGCCAGCCGCAACCTGACCGACGAGATGCTCCTCGCCATGAAGAAGAACAACGGCGTCGTCATGGTCAACTTCTTCCCTGCCTTCATCGACGAGCAGTGGCGTCAGGCATGGAACACCCAGAAGCCCGAACGTCAAAAGGCCCAGGACACCCTCGAAGCCGAGTACAAAGCCAAAGGCCTCCCAGTTCCCTACACCGCATCCGACAGGATCGACCGCGAGTTCGCCGCGCGAATCGGACGGGCGCCGTTCGATTCGCTCATAGCCCACTTCGATCACGTCACCAACGTCGCCGGCATCGATTCCATCGGCATCGGCACCGATTTCGACGGAATCCCCGTCCCACCCGAGGGTATCAACTCCGCCGCCGATCTACCCAAAATCACCGCCGCGCTCATGGCCCGAGGCTACACCGCCGACGACATGCAAAAACTCCTCGGCGGCAATCTCCTCCGCGTCTTCCGCGAGGTACAAGCCACGGCAGACAAATCAAAATAACGGCGTCTACTTGTCCGCCAGAATATTGATCTTGTGGATCTGCAGCTGATTCGCAAACAGCTCACTCGCCTTCGCCATCAAAGCCTTGGCTATCTCGCCATTCAGATGAGCATCCCTGCCCGCCTCATCGTTGAACGTATCAAAAATGCTGTAGTTGCCTTCATCTTCCTTCAAGCCAAACCACGACACCGTCCCCGATTCCTTCTTCGCCATCTCGGCCCCCTGCTTCAAAAACGCCTCAACATCCTTATCTTTCCCGGGCTTCGCCTTCAACGACACATAAAGCGCATACTTCGCCATACTGTTATTCCTCCAGACCATACGACGCTCAAATCAACCATCCAGTTACACTCGTGCGCAAAAAAACGCATCAAACTCCTTCTGACTCGAATACGAGGTGAATATGCGTGCAAATCGGCCATCCATCCCCAGGGGAATTGTCACAGGAGCAGCAGCAGGCATCGCCGCCACTCTCATCATGGATCAGTTCCTGAAGCTCACCTCTGCAAGCCAGAAGGCCGTCAAAAAGCAAATGAAACTCGCTCAGGGCGAGTCCCCATGGGAGATAGCGCACGAGCAGGTCCAGCAGGAGCAGCAGGCCGCACAGCAGGAGGGTTCCACCGAAAAAGTCGCTCGCAAAATCGCCGAAGCTACCGGGACCTCACTCGACAAGGAGAAAAAGAAAAAAGCTGGTCAAGCCGTCCATTACACCTTCGGCACCCTAATGGGGATAGTGTACGGCGTCTCAGCGGAGCTGCTTCCCGAAGCCACCACCGGCGCCGGTACCGCCTTCGGCACTCTCCTTTTCCTCGGCGCCGACGAGGTCGCAGTCCCTGCACTCCGCCTCTCCCCCGCGCCCATCGACACGCCGACCGCCGACCATCTCCAACACTGGGCCGCCCACGTCGTCTATGGAGGCTCCCTCGAACTCACACGCAGCCTCCTCAAACGCCTCATGTAATGTCTCACACATTGCTCCAGCCGAGCGTCTGCGATAGCCTGTTCATTGGAGTCAACCACCGCATGACGCTTCGTACTCTCGCACTCGTTCTGGCCCTCAGCGTGTTCTCCGCGGAAGCGCAAGCGCAATCGACCCCACCCGCCCAGCAGCTTCCCGACGCCCCCAGCACGACCAGCCAGATCAAGCCCCCACCCGTACCCACCGGCCCCACAGCCGTCATAGACACCACCATGGGCCGTCTTACCTGCAAGCTCTTCGAAAAAGAAGCTCCCATCACCGTAGCGAATTTCATCGGTCTCGCCGAAGGCACTAAGGACTGGACCGACCCCAAAACTCTCCAGAAGATGCACCACCAGCCCTACTACAACGGCACCACCTTCCATCGCGTCATCCCAACCTTCATGATTCAGGGCGGTGACCGCATGGGCGACGGCAGCGGCGATCCCGGCTACTTCTTCCAGGACGAGATCGACCCCTCCCTCACCTTCGATCAGCCCGGTCTCCTCGCCATGGCCAACGCCGGCCCCGGCCCCTCCGGCGGGGGCACCAACGGCTCACAGTTCTTCATCACCGAAGACCCCGTCCCCCAGCTTAACGGGAAACACACCATCTTCGGTCTCTGCGACGCGCACTCCGCCCTTCTCGTAGCCTCCATCGCGCGCGTCGAACGCAACTCCAACGACAAACCACTTACTCCCGTAGTCATCAACCGCGTCACCATCGTGCGCGAGGGACAAGCCATGCCCCCCTTACCGGCGACGCCACCGGCAACAGCGCCCGCGGCTGCGGCCACAACAACTGCGCCAACCGCATCGCCAAAATAATTCCTCCGGCCTCCGCGATCTCCGCGAAGATGCTGCCTTCTATCGAATCCACCAACCTGCAAGGAGAACTCTGACATGTCAAAGAAACCCGGTACCTACGCTACATTCAAGACCTCAGAAGGAACAGTCGTCTGCGAGCTCTTCGAAAAAGACGCACCCGAGACCGTAGCCAACTTCATCGGCCTCGCCGAAGGTACCAAAGACTGGAACAGCCGCAGCAAAAAAGGCGCCAAGCTCTACGACGGCACCGTCTTCCACCGCGTCATTCCCAACTTCATGATCCAGGGCGGCGACCCCGAAGGCACCGGCATGGGCGGCCCCGGCTACAAGTTCGCCGACGAAACCAAGGGCTCCAAACACGGCTTTCAGGAGAAGGGCAAACTCGCCATGGCCAACTCCGGCCCCAACACCAACGGCTCGCAGTTCTTCATCACCGTAGCCGACACCAGCTGGCTCACCGGCAAGCACACCATCTTCGGTGAAGTCGTCGAAGGCTACGACGTAGTAGAAAAGATCAGCAAAGTTAGCAAAGACGGCCAGGACCGCCCCAAAACCCCAGTCGTGCTCGAATCCGTCACCATCGAACGGGTAGCTTAACTCGTATCCAGTAACCAAACAAAGAAGGCCCGCTCATCGAGCGGGCCTTTCGCATCCTTCTATCCGTCTTTAATCCCTGAAATCCGTGGTCGGCTTAGCCTTAAGCCATCCCAATCACAGTACAAAGTTCCTTCACCGAATCCGCACTCTTCTGCAGTGCAGCCTGCTCCGCAGCCGTCAGCTTGATCTGGATAATCTGCTCCAGCCCCTTCGCCCCCAGCTTGCAAGGCACGCCAACATACAGCCCAGAGATCCCATACTCCCCCTGCAGATAAGCCGCGCAAGGCAGAATCTTCTTCTTGTCCTTCAGGATCGCCTCGACCATCTCGACCGCGGCAGCCGAAGGCGCATAGTACGCCGAGCCTGTCTTCAAATGTTTGACGATCTCCGCTCCGCCATTGGCCGTCCGTGTCTCCAACTCCCTCAACCGGTCAGGCGCAATCAACTCTGTAATCGGAATGCCCGCCACCGTCGAGTACCGCGACAGCGGCACCATCGTATCGCCGTGGCCGCCTAGCACAAACGCCGTGACGTTTTCAACCGACACATTCAGCTCCTGCGCAATAAACGTGCGGAACCGCGCCGAATCCAGCACCCCGGCCATTCCGATCACGCGCTCGCGCGGCAGCCCCGCCTGCTTGAACGCCGTCTGCGCCATCGCATCCAGCGGATTCGACACCACAATAATGATCGTATTCGGCGATGCAGCCACCGCCTTCGCCACAACATCGCTCATAATCTTGAAGTTCGTATTCAGCAAATCGTCACGGCTCATTCCCGGTTTGCGCGCAATCCCCGCTGTAATAACGACAATGTCGGAATCCTTCGTATCTGCATAGTCGTTTGTGCCAATGATGTTGCAGTCACGCTTCTCGATCGGCATCGCCTGCAGCAAATCAAGCGCCTTCCCTTGCGGCACCCCCTCGACAACATCGAGCAGCACAACATCGGCCAACTCCTTCGCCGCAATCCAATGCGCCGCCGTCGCCCCCACGTTACCCGAACCAACAACCGTTACCTTCTTCCGCATTCCCTCTCCTCATTCATCCTCAAAGTGACAATACCAAACCCCTTGTCATCCTTCCGCGCAGCGGGAGGATCTGCTTGTTTCCGCAGCTAACCCATATTCTCAATCATCCGCGTAGCAAACTCGCTCGTCTTAGCCTTCGTCGCTCCCTGCATCCCGCGCTCGAAGTCATACGTCACATACTTCTGCCCAATCGTCTTCTCCATCGAGCTCTCAATCAGCCGCGCCGCCTCGGTCCAACCCAGAAAGTCAAACAGCATGACACCCGACAGAATCACCGATCCCGGATTGATCACATCCTTGTCCGCGTATTTGGGGGCCGTTCCATGTGTCGCCTCGAACACGGCAAACCCATCGCCGATATTTCCACCCGGAGCAATCCCCAGCCCGCCCACCTGCGCGGCAGCAGCATCGGAAATGTAGTCGCCGTTTAGATTCGTCGTAGCCAGCACGCTATAGTCCTCCGGCCGCAGGATGATCTGCTGAAAGATCGAATCGGCGATCCGGTCGTTGACCAAAATCTTCTTCTTCCACTTGCCATCGCCATGCGAAGCGCCGATCGAAGCGATCACCTGCTTCACCTCGGCCACCACTCCGTCGCCAAACTCCTTCGCCGCAAACTCGATCCCGGGCTCGATCAGCGCAGCATTCTCCTCCGCCGTCAGCTTCGGATTCGCCTCAAGGTTTCCAAGTATCCAGCTCTCCCGCTCCGTCACCGTCAGCTCGCGGAACTCCTGCGACGCGACCTCATACCCCCACTCGCGGAACGCTCCCTCAGTAAACTTCTGGATGTTCCCCTTGTGCACCAGCGTCACCGTCTTGCGATCGTGATCCAGCGCATACTGGATCGCCGCCCGCACCAGCCGCTTCGACCCAGTAATCGAGATCGGCTTCACCCCCACACCCGAGTCCAGCCGAATCTTCTTCTTCCCCTTCAGCATGTCGTCGTTCACAAATGCGATAAACTTCGCAGCCTCCGGCGTCCCTTCGCGGAACTCGATCCCGGCATAAATATCCTCCGTATTCTCGCGGAAGATCACCACATCCAGTTTCTCCGGATGCTTCACCGGACTCGGCACACCGGCATAGTACTTCACCGGCCGCACACACTGGTAAAGGTCCATCAACTGCCGCAGCGCCACATTCAGCGAACGAATTCCGCCACCCACCGGCGTCGTCAGCGGCCCTTTGATCGACACCCGAAAATCCACCGTAGCCTTGACGGTGTCGTCCGGAAGCCAGTTCTGCGTCTGACGATAAGCCTTCTCCCCGGCCAGCACCTCGAACCACGCTACCTTCCGCTTGCCCCCGTAAGCCTTCTCCACCGCCGCATCGAACACGCGCTGCGACGCCTTCCAGATGTCCCGGCCCGTGCCATCGCCTTCGATAAAGGGAATAATGGGGTGGTTCGGCACGGTGTACTTGCCGTTGCTGTATTCGATGGGTTGCCCATTGGCGGGGACCGCGATTCCGTTGTAGCTTGCCTGCATTGACGTAAACTCCGGCGTAAAAAGTAATGCTCGAAGGCTACCATCCGCGCAATACGACTCGCAACGATATGCGGCCAGCCGTGCGCTTATCGCACCAGATAATAGTCGACCGTCGCCACCACACGGACCTTCTTCATCATGCTCGCGTCGCCACTATCTCCGCCACCTTCATCTCCGGTCGAAATACTATCCGCAGCCGAGATCGAAAACACTCCCTGGCTCGCCGACTTAATCGACCCCACCTGGCTCCCCGAATCCGCAGCAAACCGGTTTGCCGAATCCCTGGCATTCCGCGTCGCCTCCGTAATCATGTCCGGCTTCAGCGCATTCAGGCCGTTGAATTTGTAACTGATCCCGCCCTGTCCATTACTTCCTCCCACCACAATCCCCGCCTGCACCAGGTCCGCCGTCTTCTCTCCCGCCTTCGCAATCTTGTCGACGTCACCCGACTGCACCGTCACCGTCTGCTCCACGATGTATCGCGGCCCCGTATTGTTCCCGCTATATTCATTGGTCAGTTTGTCCGTCACCTTGATCTGCCCAACCGAAATCTCCTGCGCCGTAACCCCCTGCGCCGCAAAAAACTTCAACACAGTTGTCTTATCCGCTTCACTCTTGGCAAACACCTGCGACAGATCATTCCCAGTCTCCTTAAAGCTCACCGGCCAGATCGCCATATCGGACTTGACGGTCCTCTCCACCAGCCCCTTCACGGTTACATACCGGTCCGCCAGCTTGATGTCCTTAATCTGCGACCCCAGCACCCACCCGCCCACCACCAAACCAAGCAGGAGACAACCTCCGAGAATAGCCGGCGGAGCAAGCGGGTTCACGGTTCGTTGCGTTTCCAAAAGACAACCTCCATCGGACCAGCAGAGGCAGAATGCAGCACTCCCTTCAGCTTGTCAACGACAAAACCAATCACCAGGCGGCATGCCCGGACAGGCCATCTCGTCGGGGCATCGCGCTCTCTTCAATTGATTCAACTCTGCCGATCCAGCCCCGGGAGTTGGATAACGGTAGTGATACCGCCGCACTTCCCTCCGGTAACCAGAGGGAGGTTCGTAGCAATGTGCCCCTCCGTAATGTCGGTCAACGAGCCAAGAAGGTTAAGCGTAGAGCCGTCATCCATCAGGAATGCTGCATGCACCATATTGCCCTCGACCGAACTGGCGGGCGTGACGGCTGTGGCGCCGGAGCTGAAACAAGGAGAGCCCTGCACACGAATGCTTCCGGTCAGCACAAGATTGCTGAATAAAGGGGAAGTTGCCCCGTTCACCGGATTCGTCAACATCCCGCCCTGCTGCAGACTCACTTCAAACGTCACCGGCGTGGTTGTCGACTTTCCATTGGCAAATGTCTCCGTACTTCCTGTCCCAACATAGACTCCACTGACCGGAGGAAAAGGAGTTGCCGTAAACGTTCCAGTCAGGCTCTTATCACACGTCGACGGAACAAGAGGGCCGTCAAAGGAAATCGTATAACCGCCCGTCCAGGAGGTGTCACTCGCTTTAGGAACAGTCCCTTGAATCGACAGTGTCCCTTCAGGAAAATTCGCCGGACTCTGCAAAGTAAAACTTCCATCGGCAGCGATCGTTCCTGTCGCTAGACTCCCAAACCCAAACGAAGACTCAGCGTTCCCGCAGGAGTCGTTGCCAAAGCCCACCGCAGTGATATTACTGCCGTTTACATCGAAGGTCAGGGCAAGCCGAAGTCCGGTCCCCACAACCAGCCCATTTGTCGGCATGGGCCCCACAATAAGCCAGTTCCCCGCCAACGGACTTGCAGCCGGAGTCACTGGCGAAACAACCCACGCCCCACAGCCGCACAATGGCAAAACCACTCCACAAGCTACATAGGTCAACCAGGGCCGGGTCTTCATACCGCTAAGACTCTAGCACGGCCCAACTTACGCGCCTATTAAAATAAACCCGCTTAAAATAGAAAGACCGATGAGATCTCATCGGCCTTCCCTCAAATTGTAGCCACGCTAAAAATTATTCCAAAGCAGCTGGTTATATACATCGTGGTGGAACTGCACCTCAGGCGCCTTCACGATCGTGCCCAGCAGCCGTGCACACCGGTCCGCCGAAGCCTGTTTCAGATCGGCATATCGCGCCTTCACATCCGCGCCCAGCAGCGTCGTCGTCCACTCCGCCCCACGGAAGTTCTCAAGCGCCGTGTAGACATTGTCCGGCAGATACCGCTCCGCCTGCCGCAGGTTCTTGATCCGCGCCGTATCGCCATGCAGTCCGGTCTTGAAGATCGAGTACAGCACCATGTAAGGATTCGCATCCGGAGCAACTGCACGCACCTCAATCCTCGAAGACTTCTCATTGCCGATCGGAATTCGAACCATTGCCCCACGGTTGACAGCCGAGGCATTGAGTTGGTTCGGCGCCTCGAAATGAGGATCCAGACGGCGATACGCATTCACGCTCGAATTCAGCAGCAGGCAGATATCGTTGCCATGCGTCAAAATGCGATCCGTAAACTGCCACGCCATCTTCGAGATCTTCTCCTCACCCTTCGGATCCCAGAACAGATTCTTTCCGCCCTTGGTAATGGACACGTTCGTGTGCATCCCACTGCCGTTCACCCCCACAACCGGCTTCGGCAGAAAGCTCGCCGTCATCCCCATCTGCGTCGCGACTTGCCTGCAGATCAGCTTGTAAAGCTGAATCTGGTCCGCCGCGCCAACCACCTCGCCATACGAGTAGTTGATCTCAAACTGGCTCGGCGCAACCTCCGGGTGGTCCTTCTCGTTCTCGAACCCCATGGCGCGCTGCACCTCCGCCGTGGTGTCGATGAACTCCCGCAGCGGATCGCCCGGCAGCGAGTGATAGTATCCGCCCTTGTTGACGTATTCGAAGCGGCCCGTATCATGGTAGTTCCGCTCCGCGTCGATGCCCTCAAACAGAAACCCTTCGATCTCGTTCGCCGCATTTAGCGTGTAACCCTGCTTGTCGAACAGTTCCTGCGAGAACTGCTTCAGCACTCCGCGAATATCCGCGCTATACGTCGTGCCGTTCTTATCGATCACCTCGCCGAAAACCATCACCTTGCCGGCGCCAAACATATCCGCCGGCACCCAGTAAAACGCGCTCCAGTCGATCCCCAGCCGCAGATCGCTCTCCCGCTGCGCCGTAAATCCGCGGATCGACGAGCCGTCGAACGTCAGGTTGTCGTAGCTCTTCACCAGAAACTTCTTGTCGTAGTCCAGCATGTGCAGCCGGCCTTCGAGATCGCTGAACAGCACGGTCACGGCCTTGATTCGCCGCTCGTCAGTCAAGTACTTCAGCCGCTCTTCCTGAATTACATCGGCAGCAACGCGCTTTTTGCGCATGTCCTTGGCCTGCAGGTTCAGGTCCTCGAGTTCACCGTAAGAAAGCTCCAGAAAATCACGAAATTCGCTCAACTTAATACTCCTTCTGCAATGAAATACACGGCTGGCACTGCTGCTGGGAAAGATATTTTCAGGTGATAGTTGGAAGAGTGCGCCGGATGCTTATCCAACGGGCCTTCTATTCAAACGTAACAGAAAATTCAAAGACAAAAAAGCCAAGTCCCCTAAAAATCGAAGACGTTGCCTCGTCGCCAGTTTCCCTCAGCCTGAATCACGCACTGGTTTCGCACCATCTAATCCACTATCCGCCGACGCTCTCGGCGCAAAGGAATCCACATGCAATATAAGACCCTTGGCGACACCGGCCTCCTCGTCTCTACACTTTGTTTCGGCACCATGACCTTCCATGGCGGCACCGGCCTCTTCAAAGCCATCGGCACCGTCGACCAGGCCGGGGCCGACCAACTCATCAAAGCCTCGATCGACGCCGGCATCAACTTCTTCGACACCGCCGACGTCTACTCCGAAGGCGAAAGCGAAAAGGCCCTCGGCCAGTCCCTCAAGAACCTCAATATCGCACGCAAAGACGTCATCGTCGCCACCAAGGTCTTCGGTCGCACCGGCCCCGGCCGCAACGACGTCGGCGCCTCCCGCGGCCACATCATGGACGCCGTCGAAGCCAGCCTCCAGCGCCTCCAGACCGACCACATCGACCTCTACCAGATCCACGGCAACGACGCCGTCACTCCCATCGAGGAAACCCTCCGCGCCCTCGACACCCTCGTCCAGCAAGGCAAAGTCCGCTACATCGGCGTCTCCAACTGGCAGGCATGGAAGATCGCCAAGGCGCTCGGCATCTCGGAGTTCAAGAACCTCGCCCGCTTCGACACCCTCCAGGCCTACTACTCCATCGCCGGCCGCGATCTCGAGCGCGACATCGTCCCTCTTCTCGAAGCCGAAAAGACCGGCCTCCTCGTCTGGAGCCCACTAGCCGGCGGCCTCCTCTCCGGCAAGTTCTCCCGCGAAAACCAGAAACCCGCAGGCTCCCGCCGCTCCGAGTTCGACTTCCCCATCGTCGACAAGGAGCGCACCTGGCGCATCCTCGACGTCATGGCCCCGATCGCCAAAGCCCACAACTGCAGCCCCGCCCGCATCTCCCTCGCCTGGCTCTTGGCCAAACCCGTCGTCACCTCCATCATCATCGGAGCCAAACGTCTCGACCAGCTCGAAGACAACATCGCCGCCGTCGACCTCAAGCTCACCCAGGACGAACTCAAACAACTCGACGAAGTAAGCGCCCTCCCGCCCGAGTACCCCGGTTGGATGCTGCCCTTCCAAAGCGCCAACCGCATCGAACCCGTAGCCCGCACTGTCCCGCGAATGTCCGACACAAAATAGCAGCAACCAGAACGGGTGCCCCATGTTCGCGACGGTCTCATCGCCGCTAACGTGGGGTTGTTCTCGAAGACGCGAACCGCTTGCCCCACCGGAGCAAAACAAACCAAGAACATCTCCCCCGGAAACCCGCCGGAAGATTAATAAGCCTGTCGCGCCGACGTGCAATGATCCCTCAGCCGACGGACCCGATAAACTAAACAGGACCATCATGACCACAAACAGTAATAACTCCACCATCAAACGCATCGCCCTCATCCAGATGTCCTGCGCCCCGGACACCCAGTTAAATCTCGACAAGGCCGCCGAGCGCGTCTACGAAGCCGCCCGCCAAGGCGCCCACATCGTCTGCCTCCCCGAGCTCTTCCGCGCCCAGTACTTCTGCCAGCGCGAAGACCACGCCCTCTTCGGCCTCGCCGAACCCATCCCCGGCCCCTCCACCGACACCCTCACCCGCGTCTGCCTTGAAACTGGCGTCGTCCTCGTAGCCAGTCTTTTTGAAAGGCGAGCGCCGGGCCTGTATCACAACACCGCCGTCACCATCGAAAAGGACGGCACCATCGCCGACCTCTACCGCAAGATGCACATCCCCGACGACCCGCTCTACTACGAAAAGTTCTACTTCACTCCCGGCGACCTCGGCTTCAAAGCCACACAAACCACCAGCGGCCCCATCGGCACTCTCGTCTGCTGGGATCAGTGGTACCCCGAAGGTGCCCGCCTCACCGCCCTCCGCGGAGCCGAAATCCTCTTCTTCCCCACCGCCATCGGCTGGCACCCCTCCGAAAAGGAGGAGTTCGGCACCGCTCAGTACGAAGCCTGGCAGACCGCCCAGCGCGCCCACGCCATCGCCAACGGAGTCTTCGTCTGCGCCGTCAACCGCGTAGGCCACGAGCACGGCGACGTCAAATTCAAAGTCACCGCCGTCGACGGCAACCCCGCCACCGTCGAGTTTCACGGTCCCGGCAACCACACCCCGCAGTCAGGCCTCGAGTTCTGGGGCGGCAGCTTCATCGCCGACCCCTTCGGCCGCATCCTCGCCCAGGGCTCCCCCGACAAAGAAGAAATCCTCATCGCCGACCTAGACCCCAAACTCATCGAAGTAACCCGCCAGCACTGGCCCTTCCTACGCGACCGCCGCATCGACGCCTACGAAGGCATAGCCAAACGCTTTTTGGATTAGATGATTGGTTTATGACATTCTTCAGCTTTGCGAATTGAAGCCATCTCCACGATCTGAAGAAAATGCTTTAAGTCAGTGATTTTCAGAGTCAGATCGTCAACTGTTTTTGCCGCTTTGATCGTTCCTTGGGTCTATTTTTCCGAATAGATAGTCGCTACATTTGAGAACAATTCGCTCTTTCCCAAGAGGTCGTCGAGCTGTGTAAGCAAGTAGAACAAGTCGCTTGGTCATGGCATACTTTCTTTATTTGTCTCTTTCAATCCCGAGGCTAAGTTATCAGCTAGCGTAGACGCGGCAGCAACATCGTTATGCAGGTGTAGGGTTGCGTCTTTATTCGCATGTTTAGAAACAATCTCAAAAAGTGGGTCATCTAGTTGTTTTAGGAGTGCGCTCAGTTGTTCGAGCCGCTGCGCGACGGAAGGTATTTGCGACTAGTCGTTGTTTGAGAGAACAGAGCTTGTGTGCAGAACACAAAGATTAAAAGGCAGATAGGCTGGCTGGGCATTGGACCCTCAATACACGTAGGATTTTGTTTCGGTGCATCATATACGGGCTGCATTCCCATTCAAGCGGCTTATTGTCAAGTCTCATCGTATGAGTGGGCATTCGCGCGTAAGCGCGAACCGCTTCTAGGTACGCGGCAAGCCTTCAGGCTTGGCCCTCTCAAGCAGCATTAGAAAAAGGGGCTTTAGCCCCTGGGGTATGCTTTCTTTCCATGGCCACAATCCGCCAAAAGCAGAGAACCTACGCCATCACCATCTCGACCTTCCAGCAACATCGCCACTTCCAGCGCACAGCCAACGCCGAACTCTTCATCGCAAACGCTTTTCCAGCATCGCGACAAAAATCGCTTCCAGCTCCATGGCTTCGTGGTCATGCCTGACCACATCCACGTCCTCATCACCCCAGCCATCGATGAATCAACATCAAAATGCATTCAGTACATCAAAGGCGGATACTCCTTCGCAGCACGTAGTCAATCCCTGAAAGAAATCTGGCACAGCGGCTATCACGAGCACCGCATTCGAGATGCCGACGACTACAACAGTCAGCTTCTGTACATCCAGAACAACCCAGCCCGCAAACAGTACGAAGACTATCCGCACGTCCACACCCGATATCTCGACCGCATGGATCCCATCCCAAACCATCTGCTTCCTCAATGCGAAGCAATCCGACAAAACTAGCCCCAACTCACCCAGTACAATCTGACAGTCCCTCCAAGGAGTCAGAATGTTACGTCACATCTTCTTGTCCCTCGCTCTAATCGCCGCCGCCCCACTCGTCGCTCAAACCACCGAGCCCACCATCCATACCACCGCCGACCTCCAGCAACGTGAAGCCAAACTAACGGCCGCCGCAAACGCAAGTCCAACCGGCCTGGCCAGCGAAACCTTCGACGAATTCGGCACCTACCATACCCTCCTCGTCGTGCGCGTTCACACCGGCGCTCCCGAGCGTCATCAGCTCTGGGCCGATCAGATGATCATCAACAAGGGCACAGTCACCCTCGTCACCGGCGGCACCATGCAGGGAGAGCACCCCAACGGCACCAGCCCAGGCGAAACCCTCGGCACCGATCTTCAAGGCGGAAAAGAAGTAGTCCTTCACGCCGGAGACATCGCTCACGTCCCCGCAGGCGCCCCGCACTGGGTCAAACTCGCTCCAGGCGCCACCGCCACCTACCTCGTCTTCAAAGAAAAATAAATAGAAGCTCCGCACCTTCACGACACGGGTGCCCCATGTTCGCGACGGCCTCATCGTCGCTAACGTGGGGTTTTTCACGAAGACGCTAACCGTACTCTCCAAACTCAGCCAAAACCGCCCGGGTGCCTCATCCTTTGCAGTCTCACCGCAAAGGGTAGGATGTATAACTTCCAACCGTACTAGAAGTATCATCCCTCCATGGCCAGATGGCCAACTCTCCTACTCCTCGTGCCGCTCTTGATCTGTGGATGCCACAACCGCCCAGACATTCAAGGCATTCCAAATCACTTAAGCGCTAAAGAAATTGCCGTCTATCAAGCCTGGTTGCAGGATTTTTACAACCATTCAACTTATCCTCAAAAGATGCAGTACGTCGAAACCGGAACCTCGTTTTATGGCCAGGAACCGCTCTGTGATCAGAAGCTCAGCAAGGATGGCGTCAAACCCGCGTACCTTCGAGCCCTTAGAGACCTCGGTACTGCCAGCTACCTCATTCCCTCGTTCGACATGGGCTTCGCCAGAACATTCGACCCTTATGTCTTAACCGTGAATGGCAACTCTCCTGAAAAGCCCTTCATCAGACATATCTTCTCTCGCGTCGTTTTCTCACGGGATGGGAAGCAGGCTTTTCTCAATGCAACCTACATCAAAGGACCGGGATTCGGACAGGGCGGCACAAGCCAGGATCTGCTCGCAACCCTGGATGACAATGTCTGGCACTTCCGCACTGTCGGCTGCATCGGCATCATCGATTGATCCTCTTCTCCGCCGGGTGCCTAAGCCGCCAACCCAACCTCCCGCTCCGCCCGTCTTCCACCTAAATATCCAAACAACGCGATATAGATGTAGCAGACCGCCGGAATCACAAACGCGTGCTGAACCCCAACCGCATCGGCCAGATGCCCCTCCGCCAGCGGAATCAGCGCTCCGCCCACAATCGCCGCAACCATCAGGCTCGAGCCCTTGCTCGTCAGCGGCCCCAGGCCCGACAACCCAACCGTAAAGATGCTCGGAAACATCACCGAATTGAACAGCCCCACCGCAAGAATCGCCCACATCGCCGTGTGCCCATGTGTCAGGATCGAGATCGTGACCAGCCCGCAAGCCACCAGCGCCGCCGTCCCCAACACCGTGCTCGTCCTCAACTTCGTCAGCAGCCACGAGCCGATGAACCGTCCCACCATCGCCCCGCCCCAATACATCGAAACGTATCGAGCCGCGGTCCTCTCAGGAAAAGCAGCAATGTCCGGAAGCCCAAAGTAATTCACCAGGAAGCTCCCGATCGAAACCTCCGCTCCCACATAAACAAAGATTCCCAGCGCTCCAGCCAGCAGCACCGGATGCCGCCATATCGAGTCATGCGTCGTCTGATCCAGTTCGCCCGGCCTGATGTCCCGCGTAAAGTCCATCGTCGGCATCTTCAGCACGGCGAACGAAATCGCGAGCAGCACCAGCGTCAGCCCAATCCCCAGATAAGGCATCCGCACCGAAGACGCCTGTTCCATCCTGTACTGCTGCAACGCCGTCGCCGAATACGAGTTCATCGTCGCCGACGTTACCGACGTCGAAGTCAGAATCAACACGCTTCCAAAGAACGGCGCAACAAACGTCCCAAACGAATTGAACGCCTGCGCCAGGTTCAACCGCGAAGCCGCACTCTCCGGCGGCCCCAGGTGCGCCACATAAGGATTCGCCGCCACCTGCAGACAAGTAATGCCCGCCGCCAGAATGATCAGCGCAGAAAGAAACAGCGGGAACGAAGCCACCTTCGACGCCGGCAGAAACAGAAAAGCCCCCGTCGCCATCACGAGCAGCCCAACCACCATCGACTGCTTATACCCCAGCCACTCCACCAGCTTCCCCGAGGGCAGCGCGAAGATGAAGTACGACGAGAAGAAGCAGAACTGCACCAGCATCGCCTGCGCATAGTTCAGTTCAAAGATTGCCTTCAAATGGGGAATCAGAATGTCATTGAGACAGGTGAGGAATCCCCACATGAAGAAGAGCATCGTCGCGATGCTCATGGCCCTGATATCCGTCTTCTGATTCGAAACCTGCTGTGTGCTCGGAGGTGCGCTGACGCCGATTGCCATATCGATAAAAGACCTTTTCCGCGAATTTACGAGAGTTTAATCTCAATCGCATCCATCCTATATGCATTCCTGCAACACCGCCCGACAAGTGTCAGCCGGCTCCGTTCCAAACGCTATACTCAATTCCAGGTACTCAATTCCAGGGAGACTGCTGCACTTGACACGTAGCACTCCCCCATCGGACTCCTTATGCTGTCTCAGATCATCACGACGATCTTCCAGCGCTGGCAGGTCCAGACTTAAACCACCTCATTGGAAGACTTTGCACACTTTTTGACGGGTAGGGGGTACCCACTGAGCACCGACCACAAACCGACCGACTACCGCATGCCCGCAGAATGGTCCCCCCACGCCGCTACTTGGATCGCCTGGCCTCACAACGCGGAAGACTGGCCAGGAAAATTCCAGCCCATCCCCTGGGTCTACGCCGAAATCGTCCGTCATCTCTCCCAGGTCGAAGCCGTTCACATCCTCGTCAACAATACCGACGCCGAAAACCGCGCCATCGGCCACCTCCGCCGCGCCGGAGCCAACCTCGCCCGCCTCCACTTTCACCAATGGCAAACCGATCGCGTATGGCTCCGCGACTCTGGCCCCATCTTCGTCAAAAATCCCGCAGGCGACCTCGCCGTCACCAACTGGAAGTTCAACGCCTGGGCCAAGTACGACAACTGGCGCCGAGACGACCAAATCCCCCAGCACATCGCCAGACACTACGACATCCCCCAGTTCAAACCCGAGGTCGAACTCCCGACCAGAAAACCTCACCGCCTCGTCCTGGAAGGCGGAAGCATCGACACTAACGGAGCCGGCCTCCTCCTCACCACCGCAGAGTGCCTCCTCTCCAAAATTCAGGAGCGCAACCCAGGCCTCGGCGACGAAGCCGCCACCCGCAAGACACTCGAGCAGGCCTTCCACTACTACCTCGGCATCGAAAAGGTCCTCTGGCTCCACAAGGGCTGCGCCGGCGACGACACCCACGGCCACATCGACGACATCACCCGCTTCGTCGGCGAAAACAAAATCCTCACCTGCGTCGAGCCCAACACCCATGACGAAAACCACCTCCCTCTCGCCGAAAACCTCGACCGCCTCCGCGGGTTCCGCAGCCTCAAAAACAAACCCTTCGAGATCGTTGAACTCCCCATGCCCTCGCCTGTCGTCTTCGAAGGCCAGCGCCTCCCCGCCAGCTACGCCAACTTCTACATCGCCAACTCCCTCGTCCTCGTCCCCACCTTCAACGATGCGAACGACCGCCACGCTCTAAACATCATCGCCCGCTGCTTCCCCGACCGCGAGATCATTGGCATCCACGCCGTCGACCTCGTCTGGGGCCTCGGCACCCTCCACTGCCTCTCCCAGCAGGAACCCGCATGAGCTCCCCCTGGCCACCACCACCCGACCTCGAATCCATCCAGGAGCTCGTACGCGCTGCTGACATAGAAGGTTTAATCGAGATTCACGGTGCACCCGCAGACGAGTACGAGCCGGAAGGAAAGCATATCTTCTCAGCTATTGCGCATCTTCCGACAGCCGAATTAACAGTCCCAAACCTCCTTCCAATCCTCGAAGCCCTCTGGCGCAAAAACTTCATCGACGATGACGCCGAGCTGGCCTCGCGCGGTCCAGCTCTCGAAATCCTCGCCGAACAAATTGCCCGATTCTTCGGCCCTGATGCTAAACCGCAGGTCCGACAGCAGCCATGACAGACCTGGATCATCTCCGAGCCGCAATCGCCGAAGCCCAAGCCGCCGAAGCCAACGGCGAAGTCCCGGTAGGCGCCGTCGTGGTCCACGAAAACAAAATAATCGGCCGCGGCCAGAACCGAGTCCTCCGTGACAGCGACCCCACCGCCCACGCCGAGATCGTAGCCCTCCGCGAAGCCGGCCTCGCGCTAAAAAACTACCGCCTCGAAGACTGCACCCTCTACGCCACCCTCGAACCCTGCGCCATGTGCGCCGGAGCCATCCTCCACGCCCGCATCACCCGCCTCGTCTACGCCGCGCCCGACCCGAAGGCCGGAGCCTGCGGCTCAGTCCTCTCCGTCCTCAATCACCCCCAGCTCAACCACGAGCTCGACCTCCTCCCCGGCCTCCTCGCCGAAGAGTGCGGAGCCCTCCTCACCAATTTCTTTCGCAAACGGCGCCTGGAAAAGTCCTCCGCCCGTATCTTAGGCATAGAAGGCATAGGGACAGAAGCACCCACCCAGGAGATCCCGATGACAACAAAAAAAACAAAAAAGAAGTGGCCAGCAAAGGTCACAACCGACTCAACCCATCCCGACCAGGGTCTCTTCAACGAGAACGCTTCCAGCATCGCCAAAGCACTCGCCTCAAAAAAAGTCTCCCCCAAAGGCCCAGCATCCGGCATGCGCATGCTCAACTTCTACATCAACCGCGCCGGCAAAAATCTCTCCGCATCCCGTCACGCCGAGTTGGAGAAGGCCAAAACACTCCTCTCCGACATCATCGCGAAGCAAAAATCCAAACCACCCGCCACACCAGCAAAGAAAGCCACCAAAAAGGCCGCAAAGAAATCTCCCTCGAAGACTCGCCAAAAAGCCCCAGGCAAAAAACCTTCGACAAAATAACAAATCAACGTCAATACCCACGACGGAACGCATCTATCCTTGCATCAACTTCAACTTCCCTCAGCAAGGAGCACGCCATGTCAGGTCGTCTCGCAGGCAAAGTTGCCATCGTCACCGGCTCCGGCTCCGGCATCGGCAAAGCCATCGCCATCCGCCTCGCCAGCGAAGGCGCATCCCTGGTCGTCGACTATCGCAACCACATCGAGCAGGCCCAGGACACCAAAGCCAAAGTCGAAGCCGCCGGCGGCAAAGCCATCATCGTACAGGCCGACGTCTCCATCCTCGCCGACACCCAAAACCTCGTCGACCAGGCCTACAAGCAGCTCGGCCGCTGCGACATCCTCGTCAACAACGCCGGCATCGAGATCGAATCCCCCTTCTGGGACGTCACCGAGAAGGACTACGACGCCGTCCTGAACGTCAACCTCAAGGGCGCCTTCTTCCTCACCCAGGCCTTCGTCCGCCGCCTCCGCGACGCCAAACTCCCAGGCCGCGTCATCAACATCAGCTCCGTCCACGAGGACATGGTCTTCCCCAACTTCTCCACCTACTGCGCCTCCAAGGGCGGCATCCGCATGCTCATGCGTGACCTCGCCGTCGAACTCGGCCCCCTCGGCATCACCGTCAACAACATCGCCCCCGGCGCCATCACCACTCCCATCAACACCAAGATGATGGAGAACAAAGACCAGCTCGATGCGTTACTGAAAAACATTCCTCTCGGCCGCATGGGCACCCCCGAAGACGTCGCAGGCCTCGCCCTCTTTCTCGCCTCTGACGACGGTGCCTACGCCACCGGTTCCACCTACATCATTGACGGCGGCCTCATCCGCAACTACCACGAGCAATAGTCTTGACGCACTCTCTCGGCCTTCCATGAGAAGGCCGGTCGGTGTCAAGTCATTTGAGGTTGAGTAGGTTCATATCCGATGTTTTCCTTTGCCCGGATAGCGGTTGTTCTTTTGGCTGGCGAGGCGGCCCGTCAAGGCCGAGCG